>Ga0315912_10000028_pt1 | contig 428409 bp, 338 predicted proteins | sample VfabasoilMG_FD_204469 | JGI IMG/M metagenome (GOLD analysis project Ga0315912, IMG submission 204469) | Garden soil microbial communities collected in Santa Monica, California, United States - V. faba soil | ecosystem: Environmental > Terrestrial > Soil > Garden | place: USA: California...
GGTAAGTGCGTTTTTCTTAATAGGAACAAATTGTACATAGGCATAAGGTTTCTTTTTATGAAAAGCAATTGTGACAACAGGCTTGATGCCCGTTGTAATAAAATTTCGTTTTTCAATAGCGTAACTGTTAACAGCAGTCAGTTCGGAATCACTTAACGGCTGGTAGGACTCGTTGTAAAGTTCAACTTCAGCACCCGTAGCACTTTCCACCAGTTTTATCCGCTGGGTATAAATCGGAAATAAGTGATTGGCCGGGTCATATTCGGAGTTATAAAATGTTAGTATTGAACGTTTTCCAACTCCCGGAAAATTTTCTTCAGTTACCTTTCCCCATGAGATAGTATGTGACGCTGGTATAGTAAGAGGCTGAGCGCTTCTATTTTGCTGTGCAAGTACAATTACAGCATAAAAGGAAGTAAAAACCAACAGTGATAAGTGTTTTTTCATGAAAATTTGATGATTCCCAAAGTTAAAATTATTTTTCAGGAGATAAAGAATATAAGCAAATTAATTCAATACCAAGATGTTTGCATTTTTAAATAATATTAATACCTTTGTGAATTCAGACATTTGTCTAAGTCTCATTTTGCCTTACGTGAACGTGTTATTGAAATGATTATTGCAATAAGATCAAGAGATTTTGAAATATTTTTTTTCTAATTCGTTATTGTGAAATACAACTCGGAAAGTATGATAAAGAAACTAGCAATTGCGGTTAGTCTATTTTCATCGCTTTTGTTATGGTCTGAAAGGTCTTCTGCACAAGATCCTCATTTTACACAATTCTACGCTAATCCAATCTATTTAAATCCTGCATTTGCCGGTAGTCACCGATGTCCGCGTATAGTTTTTAATTATCGTAATCAATGGCCTAATATATCAGGAACTTATATTTCTACCAGTTTCTCGTTTGACATGCGGGTTGAGGCAGTATCGGGAGGATTGGGTCTTCATTTTCTGCACGATGAAGCTGGACAAGGAACCATGGGTATAACAAGATTCAGTGGAATGTATGCCTATCAACTTGCCATTACCCGTGAGTTTTCAATGGCTTTCGGATTTCAGGCCACGTATGGACAAAAGAAATTAGATTGGGCCAAGTTAAATTTCGGGGACATGATTGATCCTAAGTATGGCTTTATTTACAACACCATGGAGGTGAAAAATAGAGAGGTTGTCTCCTATCCGGATTTTTCTGCCGGAGTTCTTGGATTTAGCAAACGTTTTTATGCCGGTTTTGCAGTTTTTCACCTTGCTGAACCTGAGGAAGCATTTTTATCCGTGGGAAGTAAGTTGCCTATGAAATATACAGGACATGCTGGCGCTGTTGTTCCGCTTGATGGAAGATATGGTGAATCTAACATGTCGCCTAATATTATATACCAGCAACAACAGGATTTCCGTGAGTTAAACCTTGGTGTATATATATCCAAAGGACCTATTGTGGGGGGGCTTTGGTATCGAAATGCAGATGCGGTAGTTGCACTTGTTGGATTTCAGCAAAAGATGGTTAAAATGGGATATAGTTACGATATTACAGTTTCTAAATTAGGAATTGTTACGGCAGGATCTCATGAAATTTCTTTGCAACTGCTGTTTAAGTGCAGGGGGCACAGGCCAAAATTCAGAACAGTAAGCTGCCCTTCATTCTGATTATTTAATAATATTTTTAAAGAGTCATCGTTAATAACATAATATCGGTGTCATTAATAAAGCCAACCATGAAAAAAGTAATTATCACACTAAAACTAGCGATCCTTACTGGTGGAGTTGTATTTATTTCGTCCTGTGGGTCTCAGACCTCTCCAATTACCGGATGGAATTACAACGATGCTGCTAATGGGGGATTCGAAGTCCTTCCTTATTCCGAGCAGGAAACAGGACCGGGGCTGGTATTGGTTGAAGGGGGAACATTTACGATGGGACGTGTAGAACAGGATGTAAATTATGACTGGAATACGATTCCCAGAAGGGTCACGGTTTCATCTTTTTATATTGATGAAACTGAAATCAGGAATTTGGACTATCTGGAATACCTGCACTGGCTCAACAGGATTTATGCTTCTGACGAGACCTTTTACGAAATTTATAAGAGAGCTCTTCCGGATACGCTTGTTTGGAGATCGAAGCTGGCATATAACGAGCCATATGTTGATTACTACCTGCGTCATCCTGCCTACAGGGATTATCCTGTAGTGGGAATTAACTGGCTCCAGGCAAGTGACTTCTGTGTGTGGCGTTCTGACCGTGTGAACGAGTTCATTCTTATCCGTGAAGGAATTTTAGATTGGGATCTTGGACAAAGTTTGTCCAATAACTTTAACACGGATGCTTATTTTGCAGGCAAATACGAAGGTGTTGTGAAGCAATTAATACCCCGTCCGGATGGAACAGAAAGAAAAGTTCGAATGGAGGATGGAATTTTGCTGCCCAGGTATCATCTTCCAACGGAAGCAGAGTGGGAATTTGCCGCGTATGGTCTGATTGGAAATATGGTTGAAGGACGTATACTTGAAAGACGTGTTTATCCGTGGAATGGTGAACACGCGGTCAGAAATCCCAACGATAAATTTGTAGGTGATTTTATGGCAAATTTTGTAATTACCGGTGGTGATTACATGGGTATTGCTGGAAATTTGAATGATGCTGCGGATATTACTGCTCCTGTTTATTCATACTGGCCGAATGATTATGGTTTGTATAACATGGCATCTAATGTATCGGAGTGGGTAATGGACGTATACCGTCCTCTTACTTATATGGATATGGATGATTTCCGGCCGTTTCGTGGTAATGTTTTCCAGACTGCTATGAAGGACGAGGATGGAACAATGGTTGACCAGGGAGATTCCCTATTATACGATGCGGATAGTAACCTTATAAGCCGCCCGGGACTTGTAAAAATGCGTAATGTGAGTATTGCCGAGAAAGAAGATCACTTGGATGAACGTAGAAATTACAAATATGCCGATAACATTAATTTCCGCGATGGTGATCACATGTCAAGTATTTTCTTTAACACGGATGCCCCTGAAGGTGCGGAGAAAAACTTTGATATGTACCAGTTTCCGGTTTCCAGAGAGAAAAAGACCAGTCCGAGGGAAGAATACCAGATGTCATTGGTTAATGATAAAGCACATGTTTACAAAGGAGGTTCCTGGAAAGACAGGGCCTATTGGATGGTGCCAGGCACGCGCAGGTTCCTTGATCAGCGCCAGGCTACTCCATGGCTTGGATTTCGTTGTGCCATGGCCCGTGTGGGAAGTCCTCAGGGACTGGGGGGTAAAAGAAAATAAGTTTTGCTGAGTTAATAATAAAAATCCCGTTACATTTTTTTGTAACGGGATTTTTTGTTTGTCTACATTTGCGTTGTATGAAATTTCCTGATATTTCCACACTGTATTCCTTCTTTAAGAAATCTCTTCTTATTACTATAGATAGCAGGAAAGCATCTCCCGGAGCCATTTTCTTTGCTCTTAAAGGAGACAATTTTAATGGCAATCAGTTTGCATCCTCAGCCATCCAGCAGGGATGCAATTATGTGGTGATCGATGAAGAGGAATATTATACACACGAGAAATGTATTCTTGTACGGGATAGCCTTACTGCCTTACAGGAACTCGCTACGTATCATCGAAGCAAACTGAGTATTCCGTTCATAGCAGTGACAGGCAGCAACGGCAAAACAACCACAAAAGAATTCATTAAAAATGTCCTTTCAAAAAAGTACAAAGTATTGGCTACCACAGGCAATCTGAATAACCATATTGGTGTTCCTTTAACAATTCTTCAGGTAACTTCAGAAATTGAAATTGCTATTATAGAAATGGGTGCAAATCATGTAGGAGAAATAGCTCATTTGTGTGAAATTGCAAAACCAGATTATGGCCTAATAACGAATATTGGAAAAGCACACATTGGTGAGTTCGGGAGTTTTGAAGCAATTATTAAGGCGAAAACTGAATTGTATCAGTTTCTTAAGAGAACAGGAGGAAAGGTCTTCGTTAATTCTGGAAATCAACTGCTGTTGTCTGCTTCTCATGAGATTGAACAAATCACTTATGGTAGCTCTCAGAAGGATTTTTGTTTTTGCCAGCTTGCTGAAACAAGTCCCTTTCTTAAGATAAATTATGAAAATGAATTTTTTGCTTCTCAACTGATTGGAAAATACAACTTTGAAAATATTGCAGCCGCAATTTGTATCGGTAAGTATTTTGGAGTTGGATTCGGGCAGATAAAAGAAGCAATTGAGGCATATATCCCTTCTAACAACCGTTCGCAGATCCTGCATACAAAGACAAATACGTTGATTTTGGATGCATATAATGCGAATCCAAACAGCATGCGCGCTGCCATTGAGAATTTTTATGATATGGAAGTGAAAAATAAATGGCTGATACTGGGCGATATGTTTGAGTTAGGGGCTTTTGAAATTCAGGAGCACAAGGCAATACTTGAATTCCTGGAACAAAAGAATTTTAAAAATATTATCCTTGTCGGAGAGGTGTTTTCAAAAGCTTTTTTAGCTATGAGGTCGGGTTCTCTTACACCGCTTTTGTTCAAAAACTCAGATGAGTTGGCGAGTAAACTAAAAAAAGAACCTTTTGGTAAAGATCCAGCAACAGTCCTGATTAAAGGTTCTCGCGGAATAAAATTGGAAAAAATCGTCGAATTCCTTTAAGAAAGCAATGCCCGTGAAATCACAATCTTCTGAACTTCCGTAGTTCCTTCATAGATTTGAGTGATTTTGGCATCACGCATTAATCGTTCAACATGATATTCCTTCACATATCCGTACCCTCCGTGCACTTGCACGGCCTCTACAGTCGTTTCCATAGCCACTCTTGAAGCGAATACTTTTGCCATTGCGCTTGCAGTTCCGTAATCCAAATGCTGATCTTTCATCCATGCGGCTTTAAGACAAAGCAGACGTGCTGCCTCAATTTCAGTAGCCATATCAGCCAGTTTAAATTGAATGGCTTGATGCTTGGATATTTCTTTGCCGAATGCTTTTCTTTCTTTTGAATAAGCCAGCGCAAGTTCATACGCGCCGGATGCAATTCCCAAAGCTTGGGCCGCAATGCCAATTCTGCCTCCGGCTAAGGTCTTCATAGCGAATTTAAAGCCGAAACCATCCTCTCCGATTCTATTTGCTTTCGGGACTTTTACATCTGTAAACATAAGGGAATGGGTATCACTGCCGCGAATACCCAGTTTATCCTCTTTCTTACCAATTTGAAATCCCGGCATACTTTTTTCTACAATCAGGCAGTTGATTCCTTTATGTCCTTTTTCCGGGTTTGTCTGTGCCATTACAAGATAGACAGAGGCAGAGCCTCCGTTTGTAATCCAGTTTTTTGTTCCGTTTAAAAGGTAATGGTCTCCCTTGTCAATAGCAGTCGTGCGCTGCGAGGTGGCGTCACTTCCTGCTTCCGGCTCACTCAGACAAAAAGCACCGATGATTTCCCCTTTAGCAAGTGGTGTCAGGTATTTTTTCTTTTGATCCTCAGTGCCAAAATGTTCTAATCCCCAGCAAACCAGTGAATTATTTACACTCATAACCACCGAACAGGAAGCATCTACTTTTGAAATTTCTTCCATAGCCAATACATACGATACCGTATCCATTCCACCGCCACCGTATTTTGGGTCAACCATCATTCCAAGAAATCCGAGCTGTCCAAGTTGTTTTATTTCTTCAACAGGAAATTTCTGATGATTATCCCGCTCGATTACACCTGGTTTCAGGATATCTTGAGCAAAGTTCCGAGCTGCTTTTTGAACGGAAAGATGTTCTTCTGAAAGTTCAAATTTCATAGTTGGTAAAAATTAAGTTTTCAAACTGCCTGCCGGATCTATGGCTGAGAGCTTGGTTCGCGAATGTACTAATTTACTAATTTCATTTTCCGAACAATGAAAAAATACAAAGTAATAGGGATAATGTCGGGTACTTCCCTGGATGGCCTGGATATTGCTTATTGTGAGTTTAAAAAAAATGAAAAATGGCAGTACGAAATTTTACTTGCTGAAACACTAAAATATAGCAAAAGTTGGAGGGATAAGTTACGCAGTGCTTTTAAATCCGATGGATATTATCTGAGTTATTTAGATATTGAATACGGAAAATTTATCGGAGAAAAAGTTCTGTCTTTCATTAAAAAGCATAAGCTAGTTGTTGATTTCATTGCCTCGCATGGACACACAATTTTTCATGAACCAGAAAAAGGACTTACGCTGCAAATAGGTCATGGGATTAGTATTGCCTCTGTTTCCAATTTGCCGGTGGTTTGTGATTTTCGTTCCGGAGATGTGGCACTTGGCGGACAAGGAGCGCCGCTTGTGCCCTTAGTAGATAAAATGCTTTTTTCAAAGTATGATTATTGCCTGAACCTGGGAGGTTTTGCCAATATCTCTTTCGATAATAAACAAGGAGAAAGAATTGCGTTTGACATTTGCCCTGTTAACATCGTATTGAATGAACTGGTCGGTAAATTTGGAAAAGAGTTTGATACAGGAGGAAGGATAGCTTCGATGGGCGTAATTGATCGGGATCTTTTAAGCAGGTTAAACAGGCTGGCATTTTACAAAGCTAAGGCCCCAAAATCTTTAGGTCGGGAATGGGTGGAACATAAATTTTTTCCTATCCTGAATGCCTGTAATATTTCAACACAGGATACGCTAAGGACGGTTGTTGAGCATATAGCAACTCAAATAGCCCTGGCGGTTCATGTCAAGCCTCGGCTTACCGCTCCCAAACTTCTTATTACAGGAGGAGGGGCATACAATACATTTCTGTTGAAAAGGATTTCCTCTGTTGCGACTTGCACAATTTCTCTTCCGGAAGACATAACAATCCAGTTCAAGGAAGCCATGGCTTTTGCGTTTTTGGGTGTATTAAAAATGCGAGAAGAGACAAATATTCTGAAAAGTGTAACGGGAGCCAAGAGAGATAGTTCCGGAGGAACTATCTGTTTTCCAACTTAGAAAGCAGAATCTTCATCGTGATAATGATCCTCTTCTTCCTCTTCATCGTCATCATCCAGAAGAGCATCATCCAGGTTTTCTAGTTTTGGCTCTTCTTCATCTGCGAATGAATCATCTTCTTCGCGTTTTTCATCTTCTTCAAGTTCGGGATCTTCCTGCCAGCCTTTTTTCGCTTTTGCTTTACTTGCTGGGGAAGAAGCCGATTTTTTCTTGGCAGTCGCTTTGGGTTTGGATGCCTTTGCAACTGACTTTTTTTTGTTAATGGATTTTGTTTTCTTCATAAATGAAAGCTTTCAAACCTGCCTGCTGGCAGACCGGTTTTTATCCGTGCTTTTTTATTACAATACAAAAGTAAAAATTTTTAATAAAATGATATTTATAATATATTTTTTTTTGAAGAATTAATTAAGGGTTTTAAGAGCATCGTATAGCGAAGTTAACTTTTGTTCTCTGCTTTTTGCATTAATTAACTGCTCTTCAAGGGTCTTTAACTCCGGTAAATTATTCTCTTTTCCTTTCAGTTGGCCGATCTGCTCGGTTAATTTTCTAATTCTGTCGGAATACATATTTGCCAGATCCTGTATTCCTTTCTGTCCAAAATGTCGTACCCATCTATTCTGTTGGTTTCTGGCAATTTGTTCCAAAACCTTAATGCCCCCGGCGATTGTATCATCACTACATCTTTTCAGGAAAGCCGTATATATGTTGGCAAAGGAAATATTTTCCCACCCATTAATTTTACCTGATAAGGATGTGAAAAATGGTTGATTTGTATCGTCTCCGTATAAAGAGTATATCTGTGCAATGGTAATCAGCATATCCCTGTTTTTTTCTGATTCAAATTGTTTTGCAATACGAAGGGCTTCTTTTTCATCTTTTTTTGCAAGCGCTGCAATGGATGAACCTGCAACAGAATAAGATCTGTCACCGGTAGCCTGTATATAAACAGGTATAAGATCAGTATCCTCGTAGTTATTTCCAAGCTGATCTATTGCAAGGGAACGTACAGATGCTTTGTCATCGTTTTTTACAATTGCCACCAGTTTTTCTTTTATACTATTTTTATACTCCGATGAAAGATTTTCGGTCATTGCAACAGCTATTTCACGTAGGTCCGGAGACTTGTCATTCAGGGCGGAGAGTATAGAATTTGCAGCTTCCGGTATGCTGGTGAAGACTGCACATTCTCGTATAGCTTCCAATCTGTCCAGATAAAGCGGACAATTTTGATATTGAAATACCCATTCTGAAATTGATTTTTTTTCTTCTTTTACACAAAGCAGTGATTTTTCAGCATCCACGTTTACAAGATCGGGTCTGTGCGGAACACTAAATGTGAAATTTTCACTTGCATTGTTTACCCACACTCGGTGTCTTTCTTTTTTATTATCAATATAAATATCAATATCCACAGGCAGTTTAAAGCATGGAAATTTAGTAAGATCCTGTTTCTGATGAATGTTTATAGAGTATTCTTTAAGAGAATCACTATAATGGTGCTCTATTAGCAATTTTGGATATCCGGTCCCGTAAAACCATTGGTTGAAAAACCAATGGAGATCTTCCCCTGTTACTTCTTCGAAAGCCAGACGCAGGTTATCTGCTTCAACCGCAGAAAATTTATTTTTTTCAAGGTATATTTTCAGAGAAAGGAAAAAAGCATCATCGCCCACATATTTACGAAGCATGTGAATAACTGCTCCGCCTTTATTGTATGAGTTTGCATCAAATAAATCATCTGGTTCTTTGTATTCATACCGGATGAGATGGTTGGCCGATTTTGCAGTAGTGGAAATATATCCCAGCATTGATTCGCGTGCGTTTTGATCTGCTACATCACGGCCGTATTTATATTCCTGCCAGAGGTATTCTCCGTAAGTGGCAAATCCTTCGTTAAGAGTAAGGTTAGACCACTCTTCGCAGGTTACGTAGTCTCCAAACCAGTGATGAAAAAGCTCATGGGATATTACATCTTCGTGGTTGTTATCCAGTATTTCCCGGTCGGTTTGATTTAAAAAAGATCCGTGAATTACGGCGGTGGTGTTTTCCATGGCACCTGAAGTGTAATCACGTACAACTACCTGGGAAAATTTTTCCCACGGATAAGGGGTGTTTAGTTTAGTAGAGAAGAATTCAAGCATTTCGGGAGTTTTGCCAAAAATAGCCTTAGCATAGGGCTCGTATTCATGTTCCACATAGTAGTTTACATCAATATGCCTCCATTTATCGCGGACAATCGCAAAATCCCCTATGGCCATCATAACAAGGTAAGGAGCGGAGGGAAGAGATTGTTTCCAGTGATCTGTACGTGTTCCATCGGGGTTTTTCCGGGATGAAAGAAGAAGCCCATTGGAAAGCGTTACAAAATTTTTGTGTGCAGAGTCGATGGTAATATAAATCTCCTGAGTCAGTCTTTCGTTGGGCTTGTCAATAGTAGGAAACCAGCAAGAATTTGTTTCCGGCTCTCCTTGTGTCCAGATCTGAGTTGGTTTATTTTTATCTTTCCCGTGCGGATTAACAAAATAGAGCCCATGATTTAATGCCGGATTTTCCAGTCCTTCCATTGTTTCCCGTTCAGCACCTTTTGCTGCATATTCAATAAAAATATTCAATGTGTCATTGCGGGTATATTCCTTGTCAAGTTGAATGGTCAGCTGATTGCTTTTGTTAACAAACTCAAGCGGTTTATGGGTATTTTCCGCTAGGGAAACAGATTTGATTTCCAGGTTCTTTGCATCCAGGATAATTTTTTTTGCAGGATAGAAATAGGGTTTTAATGTAATAAAGGCTTTTCCATTTAAATATATTTTCTCCCAATCAAAACTTACTTCCAGTTTTGTATGCAGGAGATCAAATTTTCGGGTAGAGGAAGAGTGATAAGCAGCTGGTTCATGTGTAGGTACCGTATCGGTTACATGTGCGGGACTCTCTATTTTCTTGGTTATGTCAAAGGATTTTTTGGACGTTCTGCATCCTGCAAGAATTACAAGTACGCAAATAATGCCGTAAATCTTTTTCATAGCGCGTTTAAGGTTATACAAAGATGAATAAAAGAGTATAATTGAGGAAATAATTTGGTTTTGAATATTTAAACTATTTTTAATGGAAAATACGTCGGTTTTCATCTTCTCTTTTATGTATGCAAAGTAAGATAAGGCTGTTATTTGCCCACCCATTTTTATGGTTATTTATTTTGTCAGTAACTGCATTTTGGCAGGTCGCATTTCTATACTCCGGACTTCATTGGGATATGCTGGATGTTCATTTGCCCTGGCTTACTCTTATGTCGGAAGTGCTGCAAACGGGGGAATTGCATTACTGGAACCCGTATCAGGAATTAGGATATCCATTTCACGCAGATATGCTGTCTACATGGTATCCGCCGGCGTTGTTAACAGCACGATTTATTGGATTCAATCTCATAGTGCTTCAATATTATTTCTTACTGCATGTTTTTATAGCTGGCTGCGCTATGTTTAAGCTGCTTGCTTTCTTTAAAAATGATAGGCAAATAGCATTTTTAGGAGCTGCCGCATATATGCTTTGTGGTGTTTCGGTTTCAAATGCGCAGCACTTGTTCATTATTACTTCTTTGGCATGGATACCTTTTGTGCTTTATTATTTCTTAAAAACAAGTAAATCACTTTCGTTTCTTAATGGGCTTAAACTATCGCTGGTTGCCTGTTTTGCTATTACCGGGGGTTATCCCTTTCTCACGGTAGTGACAATTTATTTTCTCCTTATTTTATTCGTGATCGAGGCACTAAGAAATTTAAAAAATGAAAGACGAAATCTTGTCAAAATAGTTATTGTGTTTTTTTTCACTGCACTCCTGACTTTGGTATTATGTGCACCCATGATTATTGCATTTATTCAGGTTGTGCCGGTTCTGGAAAGAGGTAGTCCTCTTGCTACAGATGTCGCTCTTAGTTTCCCGTATACATTTCGCGCATTAGGGCTTTCGCTTATTCCGTTTTCAGTGGCAAATAACTGGGAGTATTTTGAAACAGATATATCCATGGTAAATATTTATTGTGGAGTTGTTGTTGCAGTATTTGCGATATATGGTATGAGAAAGAGAATGTACTTCATAGAGTATGTGTTTTTGGGTTTTGGAATAGTCAGCCTCCTGGGGGCTTTGGCAAGGGAATTGCCTTTTATGAAATGGATGGTTATATATGTACCTCTTTTTAATTATTTCAGATTTCCTGCGCTTTTCAGGCTGTTTTTTATAATCGGAGTCATTGTATTTGCTGCGGGTGGAATCCGCAATTTTTTGAATTCTTTTGAAAGAGATAGGAAAAGCCTGCACTATTGTATTTTACTCTTCATCGCTTTAGCATTGCTAGTTGTTCTTAATGGATTACGTCAAATAGATTTTAATCATCTTACTTTTAAAGGGCCGCATGCCACATTTCAGGAACTCTTATTGAAGATGACCCTGTACGAACGCATTGTAATAGGAGGTTTAATACAGTTATTCATCCTGGTTACTCTTCTTTTTGTTTTATGGAAGTCAAAAAACAGTTATTCTTTTTTTAAAAATACTTTTTGGATCCTGCTTGTTGATTTGTTGATATCCGTACAAACCAATATAAATTATACGGTGGTGGATCCTGTGGTAGAACCAGTAAAAATAGTACGGGCATTGGAAGAAACAATGCCGGACGATTTCCCCATTCCCAAGCGTACAAGTATGCTGAATGCCAGGAATGAAGGAACAAGTGTTCTGGGTATCTGGAGAAACGTAAATAATTTTACCAAGGAACCTGCCGTGGACGGATTTTCTTCTTTCTGGCTGAATGATTATTTACTCCTGGAGAAGGATACCTTACTGAGCGGTAAAGTGTTGGATAATCCTCCTGTATATCTCTCTTCTTCTGTTTTTTCATTTAACGATCTGGCTGCACATAAGAAAAAGGGATATCTGCACAGAAAGAATATTTACCTGCAAGAAGCGGATTATCATTCTTTAAATCCTGCCAATTTAAACCATGCACAATCAGATACGGCGTATTTTCTGAAATTCGGTCCAAACAGTTTTAGGATAAAAGTACGCTCCTCCGGAGAACAGGTTCTCACGTTGCTGCAGAGCGCTTACAAAGGATGGCACGTGACAATTGAAGGAAAAGAGACAAGCTGGATTAAAAGCAATTATCTTTTTATGTCGGTTATAATTCCTAAAGGGGAATTTGAAGTTGATTTTATATATGAGAACAAATGGGTGAAAAGCGGTTTTATAGCGGCTACCATAACTTTTTTCGTAATCTTACTGGCAATATCATGGCTGACTTTTCGCGAGAAAAAAGAGCACAGCATTAATTTACCATAAGAATCTTCGTGATGAATGTTTTGGAGCCATCGTCATTCGAACAAAAAACCATGTATACTCCGGACGAGGATTTTTCACCTTTGAAATTCTTGCCGTACCATATTGCCTGACCTCCGAGTGCTTTGGTCTGGTAAACAAGATTTCCCGTAATGTCTGTAATCTTTATATCTGCATTTTCAATAAGGCCTGTAATAGCAATGGGGCCTTCGTACCCCGGTTTCACGGGATTAGGGAAAACATACACATTCGTATAATCTTCCAGTCCTTCTGTGGCATCGTTGCGGTATGAAATAATTCCCTGAACAGTGCCAAAAAAAACTTCACCTGTTTTGGGATTGATGGCTATGGATCGGATCTCGTTGGAAAGAAGAGGACTGTTGTCAACAGTAAAATGCTGAATCTGAATTGTTCCATCGGGCGACATAAGATATACTCCCGAATTTTGAGTGCCAATCCATTTTCTGTCTGCTCCGTCAATGGCAATGGCCGTTACCACCTCGGTTTCGAGTAGTATCTGTGTGTGCCCGTCCTGTTCAATCAATATTTGCTGTGCCTCACAACCTGACGCGGATAAAACCTGATCACCGCAGTAAAAAACAGCAATACCTTTATTAGTTCCAACCCAAATTCTGCCATCATGATCTTCCTGAATGCATTCTATTTCGCTGCTGGGAAGATTCCCTTTTCCTACTCCGGCAGTAAGTATTTTCAGCTTATCATCCCCGGTAGGCCAAGTCTCATTTTCATCAAATACAACAATACCAACACCTCTTGGAAGGATCATCCACTTTTGATTTGATTTATCTATGAGAATATTTCCGGCAACCGGGTTTACTGCCGCAGCTGAAAGATTGAATGACTGCCAGGTACCATCTGTTTTTCGAACAGATAGTGGGTTAGGAGCGGTGGCATTACTTACCCAAAGATTGCCTTTGGAATCATACGTAAGCCCGCAAATACCTACCCAATGGTTGGTACCCCATGCGGTAGACTGTAAGCTGCTGTTTTGTTCGTTCCACAGTTGAGCCAAAGTGCCATTGTTTATTTCCGCCAGGCCTGTGCCCATCATTCCTACATAATAATGCTCTTTATTTGCAGGATCAACTGCAATTGAAACGGCATCGTACATGGAGTCCAGAGCCGGAATATCTTTTTTAGAAATCGTTGACCAGCTTTCATTTGTAAAACGATAAACTTCCGAAGGTTTGTATGTGGGACCCCATGTGTCGCCTCTATTGCCTCTCGCGACCCATAAGTCTTCTTTGGAAAAATTCATGGAATACAATTCAGATGTGTTGGGCCCGTTAGGAGCATACCTGTCGGTTCCTCCTCCTAGTTTGGCGCTTTTTGTAAGTCCGTTATAATTATCTGCAACCCAATAGATATCCGGGTTGATTTTATCAGCAATACACTGAAAAGGGTCAATGTCGAAGCCAGCTGTATAGAGGTATAGCATACCAATTTTATTTTCAACTGTATCGTATACATCTACATAGTTAATGAGGGAAATCATCAGCTTATTTTGGCTTTCCTCGATTTTCCTTACAGGCCGAAAACTGGTATCTGGTTTCAGGAAGTGGCTCCATTGCGTTCCATCGTACTCAAAAATGGAGTCTGACGGCCAGGGGGCGGTAGGCGGTGCGGAATAATTCGTATATATTTTTCCTGCAAAGGAGGTAATCGTATTGTATACTCCTTGGGGTAAAACTGTGAATTTACTCCAGGATTTATAATCAGCAAGATTGGTTGAACTAAAAGATGCATGGTATACTCCCGAATCGGTGGCGGCATACAGATAATTGGCATCTGAAGTAATCTCACGGACATTCATAAATCCACCGTTCGCTCCTATGTAATACGTTTCTTTGATTTCACTTTTGTCCATATCCAGCACGACAATACCAAACCCGCAGGCAAGATAAGCCCAATGATCCCTGTAATGAATATTATTGATGGTTTTTTTGGCAGTGATGATGGAGCGTTTGATATCAGATATATTGTAAATAGTTGTACCCTTTACCAGATCAATATTGGCGTTCCCATAGGCAATAAGAAGGGTATTATTATAATCGTTGTAACGTATCGTATTAATCCCTACATCTGACAGGCCCGAAATTTTTGAAAGACGTTCAATCGAGTGGTCGCTTTTTTTAAGGGAGAACATACCACTTTCGGTAGCGCAATAGACCTTATCTTCACTTTGAGTGACAGATATGCCTTTTTTGTAGCAAAGATGGTCTCTCCACTGACCGATGGCTAGCTGTGCAATACCATCACTTCCAATAAAAAAAGACAATAAAAGAAGCGTAAAAGTGCAGTTTTGTTTCAAATGATTCATCGCTTTAAGCTAAGGTACTAAAGAAACTGTAACGAAAAATTATGGCTTATATTGTGTTTTCTTTTAGGAAGCGGAGTGTAAATTCCTATTTTTGCCGTCCATTTAATTGGCTCCGTAGCTCAACTGGATAGAGTATCTGGCTTCGGACCAGAGGGTTGGGGGTTCGAATCCCTCCGGGGTCACAGGGTATTAATGGCTTAATGTCTATTACAATTGCCTTATTTATATGTTAGTCACTCCTGTTAATTGAAATAAGTGATTATAACATAACTGTTGGGACTGTACAGAATATTTTTCTGTGCAACCAACCTTTCTTTAAAAAGTATCGTCTAAGTAAAGAAGGAATTCTGCTGGCTCAATGTTAACTTTTAACTTCTACTTAATCTATGGTACATATATGGTATTGTGTCTAATGTTTACATTCACATCCTGCATTTTGCGACTCTTGTTTTAACGGTGCCAAATTTTTCGTGAACTATTTAATCACACTTCTTCTTTTCCTGTTTTCATTACCGGCAGCACATGCTACAGTTATTTCTGATACCCTTGTCATAAACAATACCACCCGGGAAGTCTCTTTTAATAAAAGAGAACTGTATTTTTTTTCAAAGGAAGATCTACCTGTAGAGCGTGTTATTTCTAATACTTTTCGTTTTAAGAAAGATGTTGATATTCATTTTATCACGGGATACCTATGGATCAAATTTGTTGTAAAGAATAAGAGCGATGAAGACCGTTTTGTGATCCATACCCCAAGCGGGCATGTATCGGGTTTTTATTTGTATAAACCCACATCGGAGGGGTATGTTATGACTGAGCCCAAACTCCACCATCCGGAAGATGGCAGGGAGATATTTAATAAAGCACCCGCTTTTTTCCTCGACCTTAAAAAAGGAGAAGCAAAAACATACTACCTGAAGATAGTGTGCTCCGATGAGGTGGTCGATTTCGAATATATTATACGTGGTGTAACGGATTACACCACCTATGTTCAGGCAGACTACCTGATCTCAGGCTTGTATTTCGGAGCGTTAATGGTAATCATCATCATTAATCTGTTTTATTTTTTCTCTCTCAAGAATAAATTATTTCTGATCTACGCAGGGTATGTGCTTAGCAGTTTCTTTTTTGTTTTAACTCTGGATGGTTTTAACTGGTTAATTTTTTCCGATCCGGTTGTGGCGAACAATATGGCATATTTTTTTCTCAGGTCCTGGATGGATTCCCTTCTTTTTTTTACCATGCATCTGGTCAACCTGAAAAAAATCAGTAAACCCCTGACCATTGCTTCTTACATCTATTTAGCATATCATATCGGGTTATCCGTCATCCAGCCCTTTAATCCGTTTAATATCACATCCACTTTCATAGCAGAGCTGGAACATACCAATTATGTGATCGGTATCCTGTTGGTTGGAATTATTATGATACGATCCTATAAGTTCAACAAGTACCTTTTTAAGTACTATCTTATTGGATTCGGGGCGTTGTTTCTAAGTGTGGTTACACTTACCATTTACACTGTTGCAGATTCTGACAGCTATTTATTCTTTCAGCATGGTATTAAAACAGGTACGTTTATTGAAATTCTTGCCATGTCTTTTGCAGTAGCCAGAAGGTTCAAAATAACAGAAAATGAATTGATCGCCAAAAAGGAAAGGGAGCAGCTTTTAAATGACAAGGTAAAGCAGCTTGAGATGGATGTAAGAAAGGCCCAGATGAATCCCCATTTCACATTTAATGCATTGAATTCCATACAATATTTCATTCTCAACAAAAAAAAGGAAGATGCCTGTATTTACCTGGCCAAATTTGCCCGACTGATGAGACTCACACTTGATCATTCCAGAAGCAGTTTTGTTCCATTAAGGGATGAAATAAATGCCCTGACGCTATACGTCGAACTGGAGTGGTTACGTCTAAAAAATAAACATGAATACCAGGTAATTGTTGCCAATGATCTGGATTTAGATGGGATGCTGATTCCTCCTTTACTTATACAGCCGTTTATTGAAAACGCCATATGGCATGGTCTTCAGCGAAAGACAGAGAAAAGTAATTTACGGGTTTCAATAGCGCAGATTCATCATGAGCTTGTTTGCACCGTAGAAGATGATGGCATTGGAATTAGCACGACGGATAATGTAGAAAAAACGGAAAATGTCAAAAAATCTTCAGGAATTGAAATAACAAAAGAAAGGTTGATGCTCATACATACTCTTTTGGGAACAAAAGACGAACTAATTATTGAGGATAAAAAGGATAGAGAGAATGGTGGTTCGGGAACCTTTGTAAAATTTAATATTCCATTCATACGAGAAGAAAGAAATGCTGGTGCCGTTTTCTACAATAACAAGCTGGAAATGGCAATGTGAGGACCTCGTTAATTTTTTAATTGGTAAAAACATGTCTGTGCAATGATGAAAGCTGTGATTATTGATGATGAACCGGATGCCAGGGATATTCTAAAAAGCTTTATAAATCTTTATACTCCCGAAATTGATTTCATCGGGGAAGCTGAATCGGTCGATTCAGGCATCAGGCTGCTAAGGGAAAAAGATCCGGATCTTGTATTTCTGGATATACAGATGACCGATGGTAGTGGGTTTGATCTCCTGGATCAGTATACCGGGAGGTTTGATGTTATTTTTACCACGGCACATGATCATTACGCATTAAAGGCAATTAAGTACAGTGCGATGGATTATTTGTTGAAACCTATTGATCCTTATGAATTTAAAAAAGCCCTGATAAAGATACGTGACAGAAAGCCGGAAGACCCCCATCAGAAAGAAGCTTTAAAATTATTTCGGAACAGTCTTAAAAACCCCGCCGAAGCCCGTTTGGTTTTGCACGATCAGAAAGGAATAAACTATGTGAACCCGGCCGAAATTGTAGTTCTTAATTCTCATAAGAATCTAACCATTGTTTCTTTAAAGGGAAAGGAGCAGCTGGTAATTACCAAAACACTGAAAGAATTTGAAGACATGCTTTGCGAAGACGGATTTTATCGTATTCATAATACCTGTATTGTAAATTTAAATCATATAGTCCGTTATGTAAAGGAAGACGGGGGGTACGTAATTATGAATGATAACCAGCGATATGAGGTTTCCCGCCGCAAGAAAAATGATTTCCTGGAAACATTAAAATTGTGGTCAGAGAGCTAACTACCAGCATAATTGTCGTCAAAAAATATTATTTCTCTTTTTGTGTCTGAATAGTAGGTGATTTGTAACTTTGCCCCATGTTGCGGGCGTGGTGGAACTGGTAGACATACCAGACTTAGGATCTGGCGCCGCAAGGCATGGGGGTTCAAGTCCCTCCGCCCGTACAATTAAACCGTAGGTAGTTAATTAATAACTATTTACGGTTTTTTATTTACTTGTTTATGAAATATACTCTAGGATCACTTTAAACATGATCTTGTCAAATTTGTGAACGCATATTTTCGTTCAAGTTTTTCACCACCTGTAAAAAACGGACTTAAATAACCTTAGTTTATTATATTATATTAGCTTTACCTTTAATTTTTACTGCATTGCGGGTATGCATTCTTTTCGTAAAAAAGTATCATTAATTTCTTCCGGGTACAATGAGTTAAAGTGGTGTGACCATAGTTATTAATATATTATAATTTATATGAAAAACTATTTCAATTCAGCGAAGAGAAGTATTCTGATTTTTTTCCTGGCAGCTATTTTTGTTCCTTTCAAAACATTTTCACAATGTAAACGGTTTGTCAAAGAACAGATCCCAAGGCTTTCTCCGTTTATTTATAATGGAAAGAAGAACAGCGCTATTTTGCTGCCCGGAGACCATTCCGAACTTTCTCTTACTTTTTATTCCGGTCAAACGTACCGTATAATTCTAAAGGCAGAAGAAACTCCGGGAAATGTATTTTTTATAATTAAAGACTCAAATAAGAATCAGCTTTTTACCAGTAATAAATTAAGCAAATCCGATTTTTATGATTTCACCTCTGAATCCACACAGCAATTGACCATTGAAATGATAGCACCAGAACCCGCATATGAGTCTAAAAAGGAAGCTGAGATCAGCGCGTGTGTTTGCGTTATTGTCGGGGTAAAAGAATAAAAATGGAATTTCAAATTTTTCTCCATAGACAGCGATAAGAGTGTTGTAATCTTTCCTTGCTTCCTGTTGGTCTGAGATCGTTGTAATTTTCATACGCAGAAATCTCTTATCTTTGTTGTTCATTTACATTATTAACCAGAATGAATATTGTTCAGGAAAATATCGATGATCTGAATGCAGTTATTAAAGTAAAAATTGCTCCTTCGGACTATTTGGAGAGGTATAGTACTGCTTTAAAAAAATACCAGAAGAAAGTGGATATGCCCGGCTTTCGTCCCGGTAAAGTTCCGGTAGATATGGTTAAAAAGCGCTTTGGAAAGCATATTTTAGTGGAAGAGATTAACGGTATACTTTCGGAGTCACTTCATAAATATATTTTAGACAACAGAATTGACATATTGGGCAACCCGCTTCCCAAGGTGGATAATCATATTGATTTTGATAATCAGACGGAATTTGAATTTCAGTATGACTTAGGGCTGGCTCCCAAAATGGATATTGAACTTTCTGCACGGGAAAAATATGCTTATTATATCATCAAAACGGACGATGCTTTGGTCGATAAGCATGTGGATTATTTTCGAAGGAACTACGGCCAGGTAATTCATCCGGAAGCTTCCGAAGACAAGGATGTGTTGTTTGGTGATTTTGCGGAACTGGATAAAGAGGGAAATGTAGTGCCGGGTGGTCTTTTTAAAACTACCCTTCTGGATATAGCCAAGATTACCAACTCCGCCCACAGGAATAAATTGATCGGCCTTAAAGTGGATGATAAAGTTATCTTGGATCATCTTTCGGAGGAAGCGAACTATATTTCCGAAATTCTCGGGTTGCCTGCAGAAAAACTGCAATCATTATCCCTGCAGTTCCGGTTAAAAAACTTAAGCAGGATCGTTCAGGCTGAAATAAACCAGGACCTGTTTGACAAAATTTACGGTCCCGGCAAGGTAAGTGGCGAAGAAGAATTCCGGAATAAGATCCGCGAAGAACTTGCCGTTATGTTTACGGGCGACAGCGACCGAAAATTTTTTAACGAAGTAATAGAATCGCTGATGAAAAAGGCGAATCTTTCATTGCCTGAAGGTTTTTTGAAAAGATTTCTGCTCGCTACCAGCAAAGAAAAAGTTTCAATAGATCATATTGAGAAGGAATACAATTCATATTCCAACGCGCTTAAGTGGCAGCTTATAGAAAATCACCTGCTCAAAACATACAAGGTTGTGGTACCTACTGAGGAAGTGGAGCAATTTATTTCCAATGCTGTCAAAATGAATCTTGCGAAGAACGGCATGCAGCACGCAACCGAGGAGGAGGTTAAAATGCATGTGCAAAAAGTGATGAAAGACGAAAAACAACTGAGAGGAGCCTATGACAGGTTGTATGACCAGAAATTAATTGACCTTTTTAAAAATACCTTTACACTTGAAAAGAAAGAAATTCCTTACGACGAATTTTTCAAAACAAAAGAACCAGTACATTGAAATTCACATTGGAAGCAGCCCATCCGTATATCCATTTAGATTTGTAATTTAGTGCCTATAAAAACCAATTAATAAATCAATTCTATGTTTGACTCAAACGAATTCAGAAAATATGCAACAAAACACAAAGGGATCAGCAGCCTTACTTTTGATCGGTACACCAGTGTTAACCATGCAGCAATTAAAAATGATGCGTATATTTCTCCTACAATTATCGAAGAGCGTCAGTTGAACATTGCAACCATGGATGTATTTTCCCGTCTTATGATGGACAGGATTATCTTCCTGGGAGTTCCAATCAATGATTATGTAGCTAATATTATTCAGGCGCAGTTGCTTTTTCTGGAATCGGTGGATGCGAAAAAGGATATTCAGATATATTTAAATACACCTGGAGGATCGGTGTATGCCGGTCTTGGCATTTATGACACCATGCAATACATTGCACCAAATGTTGCAACTATTTGTACAGGCATGGCGGCGAGTATGGGTGCAGTTATTATGTGTGCAGGCGCGCCCACAAGGCGCAGTGCACTTCCTCATGCGCGTATTATGATCCATCAGCCTATGGGAGGTGCGGAAGGACAGGCGTCTGATATCGAGATTACAGCACGTGAAATCCAGAAATTGAAAAAGGAACTTTACGAGATCATTGCCAAACACAGCGGCCAGACCTATGAAAAAGTCTGGGAAAACAGCGATCGTGATTATTGGATGACAGCACAGGAAGCGAAGGATTACGGAATGGTAGATGAAATATTAGTCAGAACAAATAAGACAAAATAAGAATGGCAGCTAAGCAAAATGTGAAGTGTTCTTTCTGCGGCAGGGATCAGCAGGATATTAATGTAATGGTATCGGGGCTTGACGGCCATATTTGCGATCATTGTGTGGATCAGGCACACCTGGTTGTTAAGCAGGAACTGAAGGCCAAAGGAGGAAAGTCTGCACATTATACATTGAATTTACTTAAACCGCTGGAAATTAAAAAGCACCTGGATGAGTTTGTGATTGGTCAGGACGATGCAAAAAAGGTTTTATCTGTTGCTGTGTACAACCATTACAAAAGAATTTCTCAAAAACCAAAACGTACCACAGCCAAGCAGGACGAAGTGGAGATAGAAAAGTCCAATATCATTCTGGTAGGTGAAACAGGTACTGGAAAAACTCTTTTAGCTAAGACAATTGCAAAGATCCTGAATGTTCCGTTTTGCATGGCAGATGCAACGGTTCTTACAGAAGCGGGATATGTTGGGGAGGATGTGGAGAGTATCCTGGCCCGGTTACTTCAGGTTTCTGAATACGATGTTGCTGCTGCTGAACGGGGTATTGTTTTTATAGATGAAATTGACAAAATAGCACGTAAGAGTGATAACCCCTCCATAACCAGGGATGTTTCCGGGGAAGGAGTCCAGCAGGGATTGTTAAAGCTGCTTGAAGGTTCGGTGGTGAATGTTCCTCCTCAGGGAGGGCGCAAACATCCTGAACAGAAAATGATCCAGGTGGATACGTCCAATATTCTTTTTGTATGCGGGGGTGCTTTTGACGGTATTGATAAAATGATTGCAAGGAGAATCAAACCTCAGTCCATGGGTTATGCTGCGTCTAAAGAAGGAGAAACAATAGATAAAGAGAATATTCTTCAATACATTGCGCCTGTGGATTTAAAAAAATTCGGATTGATACCTGAGTTGATAGGGCGATTACCGGTGCTTACCTATTTATCACCGTTGGACGAAGATGCATTGAGAAAGATCCTGACAGATCCGAAAAATGCACTCATCAAACAATACGTGAAATTGTTTGAAATAGACGGAGTAAAACTGACATTTGATGACGAAGCACTGGATTTTATTGTTGAAAAAGCTGCGGAATTTAAGCTAGGTGCACGCGGACTGCGCTCGCTGTGCGAAGCAGTAATGAATGATGCCATGTTTGAGATTCCTTCGGAAGGAAAGACCAAGGAATTCCATATTACCCTTTCGTATGCAAAAGACAAACTCAGCCGCAATAAGCTGAAACGTCTAAGGGCGGCGTAACCAGCTTTGTATAAATCAAATCAATGCGGCTTTTTCTAACTTGCGACGGAATATAGTAGCCATTTCACTTTTATTCTCTGCCAGGTTTATTGCCGAAGAAACAGCTACCCCGTAAATCCCGGTTTGGATCAGGGATTCAATATCTTCGGGTTGTATTCCCCCAATCGCAATCATCGGGATTCGATTTCCGAATTTTTCAGCTATTACACGCACTCCTTCCAGTCCAAGCACAGGGTTTAGTTTTTCTTTTGTGGATGTAAAACGAAAGGGCCCGACTCCAATATAATCAACACCCGCATCCAAGATATGTTTTACATCCTCCACGGTATTGGTACTTGCTCCGATAATAAAATTGTCCCCAAGCATTTTCCTGGCCTCTTTCGGGTCCATGTCATTCTTTCCAAGGTGCACACCATCCGCTTTAACTTCTTTGGCTATCTGTGCATGATCGTTGACGATCAATTTTGCTTTGTATTTCAAACAAACGGATTTCGTTTTAGCAGCGATCTTCATCCATTCATCAAATGGTTTATTCTTAATTCTGAGCTGAATCCAATCAGCTCCGCCTTTACATGCAAATTCAGCAAGTTCATCGTGAGAAAAACCAGGAAGGTCCTGAGTAATATAGTGCAATTTTGAGATCATATGTCTGTTTGAGACCATCCCTGAGATTCTTTACAACGACCTTTTAGAAAAAAGGTGTTAGAAGTCCAGTTTGTATATACTATGCATCTCTGAATCATCACGCACAGTTACATTCAGATCCTGTATCAATCCATTCGAAACATCATACACCCAGCCGTGTACATGCGGACGTTTATGTTTTTCCCAGGCGCGCTGTATGATAGAGGTTTTGCAGAGATTGTAAACCTGTTCAATGATGTTCAACTCTGTTAACCTTCTGTCACGCATATCGGTATTTTTTATTTCATCCAATTCCTTGTTGTGGAGGCGGTACACATCTTTTATATTTCTGAGCCAGTTATCGATCACGCTTCCAAAGTGTTTCTGGCTCATAGCTGCCCGGATTCCTCCGCATCCGTAGTGTCCGCATACAATAACATGCTGCACTTCAAGGATATTTACAGCGAAATCCAGCACACTTAACATATTGGTATCGGTATGAACGACCATATTGGCAATATTGCGGTGGACAAACACTTCACCGGATTTTGTTCCCGTTATTTCGTTTGCCGGAACACGGCTGTCCGAACAGCCGATCCATAATACGCCGGGACGCTGGCCCTGTGCGAGTTCCTTAAAAAAATCAGGTTCATTCTTAAGTTTGTTTGCAACCCACTTTTTATTTCCCTCCAGGAGTTTTTGATATAGTTTTTCCATTATTATATTTTATGATAACCCAGAAGGGTTTTATTGCTCGTTAAAAATTTTGTTACGTAGTCTTTTCCTTTTAAGCAGGAACGCCGAAGATCATTTCCCAGTGCCAGGTTTGCTGCAATTGCCGAAGATAATACACATCCGCTTCCATGTTTTCCGGTGTCGGAGATTTTCTTTGGGCGAAATGGGAATACGCTGCCGCCCGTTGTAAAAAGATAATCTTTTCCTAACATTTGATTGTGCGCTTCCGGTTCGATATGTCCGCCTTTCAGGAGTACATTGCAATACCCGGATAATACCGTAGCTGCTTTTTTTTCATCCGGTTCTCCTGTAAGAGCTTTTATTTCATCCATGTTGGGTGTGACAAGGTATACATTCCTGCAAACGTTTGTCAATTTTTCTTTGTCGATGGTACTATGAATCTCAAATCCTGCACTGGCTTTCAGAATAGGATCCCAGATAAGCCTCGGTTTGGAATTCAAAGCCCGGAGTTGGGAGACAATAGCGGATAACACATCCAAATCTTTTATCATACCGATTTTAATATACTCAAATTTGAATTTTCGTGTCAGTATTAGAACCTGTTGCATGATCTCCTCTGTTTCAATCCACTTTACACCCTCAAACTGTGAATCGTTCTGGAAAGTCAATCCCGTAACCACACCTGCTCCCAGTACTTTATGCTGCTCAAAGGTTTTCACATCCGCAAGAACACCTGCACCACCACTCGGATCGAAACCGGCGACAGACAAAACGTAGGGCCGTTTTTGGCTCAAGGTTTTCGATTCAGTGCTTGAAGTAGAGGTGATCATGATTTAATAAGGGTATTTTCTTCACAGAGTGATTTTATCCTTTTAAATTTTTCAATAGGGTCTTTATCATTCCATAGTGCACCCAGCACTGCTACCCCTAAAAATCCAAGTTCACGACAAAGGCTGATCTTATTTTCCTCTATTCCACCTAATGCTATAATTTTTCTGTTGCGAATAGCTCTCATCAGTTCCGATTTTCCTACCTGAGCCAATTCGTGTGATTCAAGGCGGAATTTGCTCGTATAACCCCGTTTTGAAATACTGTCAAAGATAGGGGAGAGGAATGCATACTCATACGTTTTTTTATACTCATCCAGTTCCTGCAACGAATGGAATTTCGGAAAAGAGGAATGCAATGAAACCTTGTGCTGGTATCCGGTGGAGATCTGCTCAATAAAATCCTTTATTTCTTTCTTGCTAAAATCAGGTTTGTGAACATGAAAAATGCCAAGCCCTTCTTTAAATAAAGAATCTATGATCTCGTGCTCATGGGCAACGGGTACAGGAGATGAAAGGACAATAAATTTCATTTATACTTTCTCCCATCCTTCAATCCCGCCTCTTTTACTTCTGAACAGGGAGTGAAGCTGAATGTGTTTAATATTTTTTATTTTCTCGTACCTTTTTGTATCCCGCTTTTTCAGCTTATTTAACAAATGCTCGAATTCATATCTTACCTGGCCCGTTGCTACCTGAATTTTTTCTGAACTTCTGGTTCTTTCAACTTTCCGTCTGTCAAAATTATAGCCTCTGTTTTTTGCTTCTTTAACAAGCTGCTCAAGGTATTTATTTATGGCGCTCAACGGACTTTTTGTTTCCCGGAACCGGATGAGCTGGGGATGATTTTTGTAACCTTTTGTTTTTCCTTCCAGCACCTTTTTGGCAAGAAGGGTTTCTCTCCACAATGCTACGAGTCCCTTGCTGTCTAAATATCCAGGATGCAATGACCAAATCCGCATTATTCGTTCAAATAAATTTCATTCCCTTTTTCAGTGAATTCCTTTGCTTTCTCCTGCAGCCCTTTCTTCAATGCTGCTTCACCTTCAAGTCCTATTTTTTCCGCGTATTCACGTACGTCCTGAGTGATTTTCATAGAGCAGAAATGCGGACCGCACATGGAGCAGAAATGTGCTGTTTTGGCTCCTTCCTGAGGAAGGGTTTCATCGTGAAATTCACGTGCTGTGTCGGGATCAAGTGAGAGATTAAACTGATCTTCCCAGCGGAATTCAAAACGCGCTTTGCTGAGCAAATTATCGCGGAGTTGAATGCCCGGATGTCCTTTAGCCAGATCAGCGGCATGGGCAGCAATTTTATACGCAATGACTCCGTCTTTCACGTCTTTTTTGTTGGGCAGACCAAGATGCTCTTTCGGAGTCACATAACAAAGCATGGCTGTTCCGTACCAGCCGATCATAGCGGCACCGATAGCGGAAGTAATATGGTCATAACCCGGTGCAATATCGGTCGTGAGAGGGCCCAGTGTATAAAAAGGTGCTTCGTGGCATTCTTTCAGCTGCTTGTCCATGTTTTCTTTGATCAGGTGCATGGGAACGTGTCCCGGTCCTTCAATCATGGTTTGTACGTCGTGCTGCCAGGCAATTTTGGTGAGCTCTCCCAGGGTCTTCAGCTCTGCAAACTGAGCTTCGTCATTTGCGTCAGCGATGGAGCCGGGACGCAGGCCATCTCCAAGTGAGAATGCCACATCGTATGCTTTCATAATCTCACAGATATCTTCGAAATGGGTGTACAGGAAATTTTCTTTGTGGTGAGACAGGCACCATTTCGCCATAATGCTTCCTCCGCGGGAAACAATTCCTGTAACGCGTTTGACCGTAAGCGGAATGTAGCGAAGAAGCACTCCGGCGTGAATGGTGAAGTAATCCACCCCTTGTTCAGCCTGTTCAATCAATGTATCGCGGAAAATTTCCCAGGTAAGGGCTTCGGCTTTGCCGTTTACTTTTTCAAGTGCCTGATAAATGGGAACGGTTCCTACCGGCACGGGACAGTTACGGATGATCCATTCGCGTGTTTCGTGAATATTTTTTCCCGTAGAAAGATCCATCAGGGTATCTCCCCCCCACCGGCAGCTCCACACTGCTTTTTCCACTTCTTCCTCAATGCTGGAACTCACAGCTGAATTCCCGATGTTCGTATTGATCTTGACCAGGAAATTCCGGCCAATGATCATCGGCTCGCTTTCAGGATGATTGATGTTGTTGGGAATAATGGCACGGCCGCGGGCCACTTCATCCCTCACAAATTCAGGGGTAATATAAGATTGTGTGAATGCTCCAAAATTTTGTCCGGTATGCTGACTTGTCATCCCGTTGTACTTTGTTCGCATTTCGTCTATCATCTGGTTCTCACGGATGGCGATGTACTCCATTTCAGGAGTGATGATTCCTTTTTTAGCATAGTGCATCTGAGATACGTTGCATCCGTGTTTTGCTTTCAAAGGCAGGCGTAGGTGCTCGAACCGGAACGTATCGAGTGATTTGTCATTCATTCGCTGGCGGCCATAGGCAGATGAAAAATCCGGCATCTGCTCCACATCTCCGCGTTTCCGGATCCATTCTTCCCGTACAGGTGATAGTCCTTTCCTAACATCTATCCGGATATTGGGATCGGTGTATGGACCGCTGGTATCATACACAGCTAATTTTTCTTTTTTTATTTCTTTTTCATTCTTCGAAACAATACCCCTTGACACTTCTATCTCCCGCATGGCAACTTCAACCGGATGAATTTTTCCTTTCACATAAATTTTTTTGGATGCAGGAAATGGAGTAGTGGTGATGGATTCTTTAGAAGGGAGTTTTTCCGTTTTACGCATAGTAGAATATTTTTTTAGTTGCTTTTTTATTTCCTGTTTGTATCTACCCGCCTTGAGTGGCTTTTATGATTAATACTTTGTCATTATTGTTTAGCTGGAAATCGGCCCAGTTACTTTTAGCAATAACCTTATCATTCACTGCCAGGGCAATTCCATTCGTGTTTGTCATGTGCAGGGATTCCAACAACTGGAACAGATTCTTTCCCGAGAATTGTTTGGGTTCTGAGTTGACAAGTAGTTTCATAATTTTCCGACACGGATAACAAATGGTATAACGATTTTTAAAACCTCCAGAGATGGTGTGAGAAGGACTTTCACTTATTCCTTGCGTCAGCATTACCTGAATCTCCGTGGTAAGACGGAGTCCGCACTTTGTCGGACAAGTTATTAGGGTCTCATCTCAGCCGTGATTACAAGCACCACAACACCCCTATAAGTTTTAAGGCCCAAAGATGGAAATTAATTGGGAGAAATCAGAAAAGAAACAAGAAAATCTTTTATCCAGCCCTCTGCCAGGATATCCTCAACCCGAAACGCAGTGACAACTGGGCGAAAAATGAATAATAACATTCGGAAGCATTTCCTGTATATGCCGTTGCTTATCGTCACTGATCTCTATTACACGGAGATCCATCCACCGGAGTTTCTTGAGTTTGTTCAGTTCATCGGGAAAAATGCTGATTTGATTGCTCCATAAGTCCAGTATTTCCAGATTTTCTAATTCTCCAATTTGCCTGGGAATGGCGAGGATTTGATTTTTGCCAGCAGCTATTTTTTTCAGATTTTTCAATTTGCCAATGGAATCCGGAAAATATTCCAGCTTGTTGGATGAAATGTCAAGCACCTGCAGGTTTTTCAATTCGCCGATTGCATCGGGCAGTGAATCAAATCTGTTTTTGCTAAGGTCTAGCTCCTGTAGATTTTTGAATTGGAGAATTTCCGGAGGAAATATTTTTAATTTTTTTCCTCTTAAACTTAACCGATACACGGAGTTAGGGTTTTTAAGGGCCTCTTCCAGGTTATCATAAATTGGAGCGGAAAAAAGCGCTACGGAGTCAAGGAGCTGGCCATGAACCGGCTTATTATACCCTGTTCCAAAGAAGAGAAAAAGCAGGATAAATGTTTTGATTACGTGTGAGTAAAGTGAATTCATTTGCGGCTATCTTTTTGTTTATGCCTACTGTAGATGAATTTTCTTTAAAAAATCAGGATGGGTTAAATATTTTCAATGACTTTTCTTTGTCTCCGTCAATTGCTTTTATCAGTGCTTCCAAACTTTCAAATTTTTTCTCATCACGTATTTTCTGTTTGAAAAAGATACGGATATTTTCCTCATAAATATCGTTGCTGAAGTCAAATATATTTACTTCAATGGTTCTTGTCCCATTTGTACTTACGGTAGGGTTCACTCCAATGCTCATCATTCCATTGTATATTTTTTTTCCAACATCAACCGTTACCGCATATATTCCGTTTGCGGGTATCAGCTTGTATTTGTCTTCCACATGGATGTTGGCTGTGGGATAGCCTAATCCCTTGCCTAACCCTTTCCCTTTTACCACCCTTCCCTGGATAGAATACATATAACCCAGAAATTTATTGGCTGTTTGAATATCTCCTGATTCAAGAGCTTTGCGGATTTTGGTAGAGCTGATCTCTATCTCGTCAATGTCATGTGCCGGAATTTTTTCCAGTTCAAAGCCATAAACAGGTGCCAGTTTGCTCAATTGCTCGAAAGAGCCTTCCCTGTTTCTGCCGAAGTGATGATTATAACCAATAATCAGCCTCTTCACATTCAGCTTTTGAACCAGGATATCACGCACATACTCAGTATATGTGATACGGGAGAATTCTTTAGTAAACGGATAAATAATAAGATGTTCCACCCCGAAATTTTCAAATAATTCCTTTTTTTCATCCTCGGTAGAAAGCAGCCTGAGGCTATTATCATCCGGAAAAAGAACCATCCGGGGATGAGGATAAAATGTAAAAATGACGGATTCGCCGTGAATGGATTCTGCTCCTTTTTTTAATTGGCGGATAATCTTCTGATGCCCGAGGTGTACCCCGTCAAATGTGCCAATGGTCACTGCTGGATTCCGCACCCCTTTAAATTCCTCAATGTTTTGATAAATCTTCATTTTTAGTGTTATCAAATGTATGAAAATTACCCCATAACTTTATCTTGGTCGTTTGACAAATACTATTATTTTCGCAGCACAAAAAAACGACTTTGATGACGGGCCTTTTTCAGATAGCAATTACCTGAAAATCTGCAAAGACCGGTTATCTGCGTACAGAAAAAATAATCAACTAAATCATATGCTAAAAGGAAAAATCTCTCAGATCATCGGTGCGGTAGTGGATGTTTCATTTGAAGGGGAAAAAATCAAGCTTCCCAATATCTTGGATGCAATGGAAGTAACTCGTCCGGATGGAGTGAATGTGGTATTGGAATGTCAAACTCACATCGGGGAGGATACTGTACGGGCCATTGCAATGGATTCAACAGACGGACTTAGCCGTGGAACGGAAGTTCGTTCATCAGGAGCGGCTATTAAAATGCCGATCACATCCGCAATTAACGGGCGCCTTTTCAACGTGGTGGGCGAAGCTATTGACGGATTGCCCCAGGTGGAGAAATCAAATGGGTATGCTATTCACCGCAACCCTCCCAAATACGAAGACCTTGCAACATCTTCTGAGATCCTGTTCACCGGGATCAAAGTAATTGATCTTTTGGAGCCTTATGTAAAGGGCGGAAAGATCGGCCTGTTCGGTGGTGCAGGAGTAGGAAAAACGGTTTTGATTCAGGAGTTGATCAATAACATTGCAAAGGGATACGGCGGACTATCGGTATTTGCGGGAGTAGGAGAGCGTACCCGTGAAGGAAACGATCTTCTGCGTGAGATGATCGAAGCCGGAATTATGAATTACGGGGATGGATTTAAACACTCCATGGAAAAAGGCGGTTGGGATCTTTCCAAAGTGGATATGGAAAAACTCAAAGAATCCAAAGCAACATTTGTATTCGGACAAATGAATGAGCCACCGGGAGCACGTGCGCGTGTTGCCCTTTCGGGATTAACAATTGCAGAATATTTTCGCGATGGTGATGAAAAATCAGGCGGACGTGATATTCTGTTCTTCATTGACAATATTTTTAGATTTACGCAGGCAGGCTCAGAGGTATCGGCACTTTTGGGACGTATGCCTTCTGCAGTAGGATACCAGCCCACTCTCGCATCTGAAATGGGTGTGATGCAGGAACGTATTACTTCAACCAAACGAGGCTCCATTACATCTGTACAGGCGGTGTATGTACCTGCGGATGACTTGACGGATCCGGCACCGGCAACGACATTTGCCCACCTGGATGCAACTACGGTATTGAGTCGTAAAATAGCTGAGCTTGGAATTTATCCTGCCGTGGATCCTCTTGATTCTACTTCCCGAATCCTTACACCTGCTATTGTAGGAAAAGAGCATTACGAATGTGCACAACGTGTTAAAATGATCCTGCAGCGTTATAAAGAGCTACTGGATATCATTGCCATTCTGGGTATGGATGAGCTTTCGGATGATGATAAATTGGTAGTAAGCCGTGCACGACGTGTTCAGCGTTTCCTTTCTCAACCCTTCCACGTGGCAGAAGCGTTTACTGGATTGAAAGGAGTGCTGGTATCCATTGAGGACACAATCAAAGGCTTTAACATGATCCTGAATGGCGAAGTGGATGACCTGCCCGAAGCAGCATTCAACCTGGTAGGAACTATTGATGAAGCAAAAGCTAAGGCGAAAAAGATCATGGCAGAGAACAAGTAATATTTTCCCCTGGCCTTCCGGGAGGAAGCAAAAAATGCCCTGCTCATTGTGCGGGGCATTTTTTTTGGAATGACTTTAAACTTATTTTTCCCGCTGATCAGGGTTATTTTACGCTTTTCAAAAGGCTCTAAAACGGCACATTTTGAGCTTTATTGTATGCCCTTTTTATATCCTCTTTTATCATCAAAAAAATGTTAATAAGTACATGTTTTTTAGGCTGTAAAATGGAATATAAATAAGACGGAATCGTTACATTTGAGACGAAGAAAAAACAATTGATTCGAATAGAAAAGGCAAATACAAATGGAAAAACACGTATGAATTTGCGTAGTCTGTTAGGGTCTTTTTATTAGAAAATTATGGCAGAAGAAACAACAGTCCCATCAAAAAAAACGATATCCACCCAATATTCCGCAGATAGTATCCAGGTTCTGGAAGGGCTTGAAGCGGTCCGTAAGCGTCCGGCCATGTATATTGGCGACGTGGGTGCAAAGGGTTTTCACCATCTTGTTTACGAAGTGGTGGATAATTCCATTGATGAGGCACTTGCAGGACATTGCAAGAACATAGAAGTATTTATTCACGAAAATAATTCCATCACGGTAAAAGATGACGGCCGCGGTATCCCGGTGGATATGCATACCAAAGAAAAGCGTTCCGCTCTTGAGGTAGTTATGACTGTACTGCATGCGGGAGGAAAGTTCGATAAAGATTCATACAAGGTTTCCGGAGGACTGCACGGAGTAGGAGTATCCTGTGTAAATGCATTGTCCAAGCATTTAAGAGTAGTGGTTAATCGCGAAGGAAAACAATACGAGCAGGAATATGAGTTTGGAAAACCTCTTTATCCCGTAAGGGAAATCGGCCCGACTGAAAAGAGAGGAACAGAAGTTACCTTTTTACCGGATAACAGCATTTTTATTGTAAGTGAATATAATTACGGTACGCTTGCATCCCGTATCCGGGAGCTTGCATTTTTAAATAAGGGAATCCGTCTTACTATTACCGATCTCCGCGAAAAGGACGAAGCAGGAAACTCTGTTAGCGAAACATTTTATTCCGAAGGGGGGCTGAAAGAATTTGTCCGTTATATTGATGCAACACGTGAGCGCCTGATCGAGGATGTGATTTATATGGAGGGGGAGCGTAATGGAATTCCCATCGAAATTGCGATGCAATATAATACTTCGTATGCAGAAAATGTCCACTCTTATGTAAATAATATTAATACCCATGAAGGTGGAACCCACCTGATGGGATTCCGTAAGGCCCTTACACGCACCTTGAAAAAATATGCGGATAAGTCAGGGTTGCTGGATAAAATGAAATTTGAGCTGGACGGAGATGATTTTCGTGAGGGATTAACGGCGGTTATTTCTGTAAAGGTAGCCGAACCTCAGTTTGAGGGTCAAACCAAAACAAAACTGGGGAACAGCGAAGTGTCGGGTGCTGTGGAATCCATGGTGAATGATACACTTCAGAATTACCTGGAAGAAAATCCTAAAGCGGCCAAGACTCTTGTAAGCAAAGTGATGCTTGCTGCAGAAGCAAGAAATGCCGCGCGTAAGGCACGCGAGCTGGTTCAGCGCAAAGGTGCGCTCACGGGAAGCGGGCTTCCCGGGAAGCTGGCCGATTGTTCGGATAACGATCCGATGAAATGTGAAATATACCTGGTGGAGGGGGATTCGGCGGGAGGAACCGCAAAGCAAGGCCGTAACCGCGCTTTTCAGGCGATCCTTCCGCTGCGTGGAAAAATCCTGAACGTGGAGAAAGCCATGGAGCACCGGATTTATGATAATGAGGAAATACGTAATATCTTTACCGCTCTTGGAGTTTCGCGGGAGGAAAATGCCGAGAAGGAAACGGTGCTGAATATTCAGAAACTCCGTTACCATAAAATTATCATCATGACAGATGCGGATGTGGATGGAAGCCATATCACCACGTTGATCCTTACTTTCTTTTTCCGTTATATGAAGGAGCTTATAGAGCAGGGATTTATTTTCATTGCCACACCTCCGCTTTACCTGGTTAAAAAAGGCAAGGAAGAAAGGTATTGCTGGAACGAAGATCAGCGTGCACAGAATGTCCGTGAACTAGCAGGCGGTGAAGGAAAGGAGCATACAGTCAGTATTCAGCGCTATAAAGGTCTTGGAGAGATGAATGCGGAACAGTTATGGCAAACAACCATGAACCCGGATAAACGCATGCTGAAAAGGGTTACTGTTGAAAGCGCTGCAGAGTCGGATCGTATCTTTTCCATGCTCATGGGAGACGATGTTCCCCCGCGCAGAGAATTCATCGAGCGCAATGCCAAGTATGCTAAGATCGATGCTTAAGGATTAGCGGATCAGATTAATATTCCCTTTTTGGGAGATTTCCTTTCCACCAATGAGAAGTGCTTTCATAAAGTAGCCAATAACCTGGCTGTTCATTATTTGTCTGTTATAAGTACCGTCCCATTTAAAAGCCGGTTCTGACGATTCAAAAACTTTTTCCCCCCAGCGGTTGTATAGAATAATATGAAGAGATTTTATACAAAGCGCATTTTCATAATATAATTGCAGGAGGTCATTTTCCCCATCGTTGTTGGGTGAAAAGGCATTGGGTAAGTAAATTCCCGAAATACATGCATCGTAAAATGCAATGGTAACACAGGCAGTATCCTGGCAATTATTTATATCGGTGACAGTAACGCAGTACACGGTAGCGGAAGTGGGAGAAGCAATAACGGTGTTTCCATAGCTTCCATTGCTCCACATGTAATTAACTCCCCCGCTTGCCGTAAGTGTTACACTTTGTCCGTAAGTAATGGCACCGGTAATGTTTGAAGTTACGTTGGCGACGGGATGGGGGTTTACTGTTATTGACGTATATGCAGTATCGGAACAATTTCCATTGGAAACAATAACAGAGTAATCGGTAGCTGTGTTTGGGTTAACTTGGATAGAGGAAGTTATTGCGCCTGTGTTCCATAAATAGGTTGTTCCGCCTGAGGCGTTGAGGGTTGCCACGTCTCCTGAACAAATGCTGCTGTTAGTGGAAATTGTTGCAACAGGGATTGGAGTTACAGTAGTAGTTGCGGCCATCGTATTGCTACAACCATTTGTTCCGGTAACAATTACAGAATAAGAAGTTGTAGAAGATGGAGAGACAATGATTGCATTATTTGTGTTTCCATTGTTCCATAAATAGGTTCCACCTCCTGAGGCAGTAAGTGTTGCAGAATGCCCTGAGCAAATAGGAACGGTGTTCCCTGAAATTATTACTGTTGGTATCGGGTGTACGATTATTGTAATGCTGGTATCGTCAGTACAGACCCCATTTGATACAGAAACGGAATAAGTTGTGTTGATAGATGGGCTGACAATAATGGAAGAAGTTGTAGCCCCGTTATTCCAGGAGTAAACTATACCACCTGAGGCAGTGAGAGTGGTACTTTGTCCGGAACATATAGTTTTATTACCTGATATACTTGCTGTTAATGGGGGATAAACAGTTACAGTAATGCTTGCTGTATCAGAACATTTACCGATCACAATAATTACAGAATATGTAGTAGTTGATGTTGGAGTAACAAATATTTGATCTGCTGTGCTGCCATTATTCCAAGAATAAGTCCCTCCACCCGATGCAGTAAGTGTGGCAATTTGTCCAGAACATATAGCAGAATTACCTGCTATTGTTGCGATAGAGTCACCACACAAGCAGGAAAATTTAGCAACAAAAACATTTCTAACATGTGCAAGAGAAGTATTGGGGAGGTGTAAAGTGTCTTTTCCGACCATGAACGGATCTACTTTAAAGCCGCCTCCGATATAGGCATATCCAAAAGCATCTGCAACGACACCATTTTCGTTCCTTCCACCGCTCGCGAGAGCTGAAGCACAGTCCACATTTCCACTTGAATCATATTTGACAATAAACATCGGATCAACTGAGCCTGCGGGCGGAGTAAGTGTAGTGGAACCGAAAGTAATAGAGGAACTTGAAAATTGTCCAGTTATAAATGTGTTGCTTGCTAAATCCGTAGTTAGTGAAAAGCCCTGGTCCCAAGCGTTTCCTCCAGCACTTTTTACCCAAAGCGGATTGCCGTTAGCATGGTATTTAGCAATAAATACATCCGCACAAGAAATTTGAAAACAACTTCCGCCATTATTTACGAGGGTAGTTGAACCGAAAGTCAGGGTGGAATCTGTAAAAAAACCTGTAATAGATGCATTTCCATTTATATCTGTATCTACAGAATAACCACTGGACCAACCTGGTCCAATCGGGCATTTCGCCCAAAGTACATTACCACCAGCATCATATTTGGCAATAAATATCTTCTGGTTTGTAGTTGTGAGGGTATGTGATCCTAAAGTCATTGAAGAGCCGAAATGTCCAGTCAAAAACACATTTCCTGCGTTATCTGTGCTTACCGCATAGCCTCTCGGACCACTTATATCATTTATCCCTTCTGTTTTTCCCCAAATAAGATTTCCATTGCTGTCATATTTAGCAATAAATAAATGTGGACCGGTATAGTGGTGAGCCAAAGTATCAATACCCAAAATTAAAGTGAACCCCCAAAAGTATCCTGTAATGAATGCATTACCACTCCCATCTGTACTAATACCCATGCTGGCTGTAGTTCCACCACCCAAAAAACTTTTTGCCCAAAGCGCATTACCGTTAGCATCGTATTTAGCAACGAATGCATACGAACATGGATATGGAGAACACATTCCAACTGTGTTATTTGTTAAAGTGATGGAGCCAAATGTAATGACGGGACTTTCAAAGTATCCCGTAATAAATACATTGCCGCTTGCATCTACGCTTACAGATCTGGCAAGATTATGATATGTTCCTGTTCCCTCCGTACATTTTGCCCAGAGCACATTTCCGCTGGAGTCATATTTAACAATAAAAATATTACTTGTATCGGTATTAACTAGAGTGATGGGGCCGAATGTGATTGTTGGACTATGAAATGATCCTGTCACAATCAAATTGCCACTTACATCTCTACAGATGGAATAACCATTATCCATTCCTATTCCGCTGGCACCCTTTGCCCAAAGCCAATTTTGCCCGTAAGAAATATTAGCAATAGCAATCAGTAAGATACATAGTATAAAATGTAAACACTGCTTCATCAGGATGGGAATTAAGCGAAGATAAGAAATGCCTTTTTTGCCAAATGGTTTATAAATGAAGTGAATTCACCCTAAAGAGATTGCATGAATTGAATATTAATTCTTCTAGGTCTTACAATCCAATACTAACTCCCATCCTTATTTGAGGATTAGGCAGGTAACCTTCATCATTCAGGTTCCAGAGCGCCATGATATTGATAGAAGCGTTGCCCGAACCCTGGCTTAATCCTCCGCCTACCCAAACGTTGTATATATTAAACCTGTTTTTGGGAAATTGTGATTTCCACGGTCCGTTCAGAATTTCGTATTCTCCGTGCAGGAAGAAAAAATTAGTGACGATAAAACGGTTAAAGACACTTCCTCCGTAAATATTCACCTCGTAGGGAGGGTTATATCTTTTATCCGAAAAATACATATACCGGAAACCAACGCCTGCCGAATATCGTTCTGTTATCCTGTATCCTATATCCGGTGCAATATTTATCAGGGTGATCGTTCCGAATTGCAGTCCGAGTCCGCCTCCGGTATAGACCTTATCCCAGCTCCAGAAAGGCTTTTTTTCATCTTTGGGCGTTGGAACAGGCGGATCAAAATCCTGCGAAATGCAAAAGCCATAAGAAAAAAGAAACAGGATTAGAACAAAAACCGGCTTTTTCATTTCAATAAATTATTCAAGTATTAATTTACAATTAACCCAGGTACCATCAAAGACCGTACTGTATTTTTTGTAAAAACTGATGGCGGGCGTATTCCAATCCAGTACCTGCCATTCCAATTTGCGTGCTTTCATTTTGCGTGCAGCCGCTATTACAGCCTCGAATAATTTCTTTCCGATTTTTTCCCTCCTCATAGATTCAGTCACAATGATGTCCTCCAGGTAAATGCATTTTCCTTTCCAGGTAGAATACTTGACATAATATAACGCCATCCCTGCAATAAGTTTATCGGGTTTAGGATCGGTGTTTGTACCAGGCCTTTTTTTCCTCATATCCCCGTTCTGCATGATTTCTGCCACAAAACAATCAAATACCTTCCCTTTACCGAAGCCATCGCGTTCTAGCTCTTTCAGCTTGACTTTTACTTCTTTGGGTTGTTTCTCATAAGCAGCAAGTTCTTTGATTAATGCTAAAATTGCCGGTAAATCTTGTTTTTTCGCTTTACGGATTTTAACTGGCATATGGATACGAAAATACTAATTACAAAAATCCAGAAAGCATTTTTCTTTGTACATAATTATGTATATTCGCGGCTAATCTACCTGTTTCCAAAAAATTCACTGAACGGGTTATCCTTAACAAGCTATGAGAATCACCACACTGGGGCAATTTATTATTGAAAAGCAAGCAGATTTTCCATATTCAAAAGGTGAACTTTCCCGTTTACTGAGGGATTTGGGCATTGCTGCTAAAATTGTTCACCGTGAAGTAAATAAGGCGGGACTTGCTGATATTCTTGGCATGACGGGAGATACCAATGTACAGGGAGAGCAGGTAAAAAAACTGGATGTTTTTGCAAACGAACAGTTTATTGCTGCTTTGAAAGCGGGAGGAGAATGTTGCGCCATTGCGTCGGAAGAAAACGAGGAGATCATTCCTGTTGAAAATGAGGTTTCCAAGAATGCTAAATACGTGGTTGCCATTGATCCGCTTGACGGATCCTCGAACATAGATGTGAATGTTTCGGTCGGAACAATTTTTTCTGTTTTCAGAAGGACTACTCTTACGGGGAAAGGCTGTACGGAGGATTTCCTTCAACGGGGTACGGAACAGGTGGCGGCAGGATATATTATTTATGGTTCTTCGACCATGCTTGTTTACACTACCGGAAAGGGAGTGAATGGATTTACGCTGGATCCGAGCATCGGGGAATTTTGTTTATCGCATCCGGAAATGAGAATACCCAAGGTTGGAAAAACATATTCCATTAACGAAGGCTATTATGTTCATTTTCCTGACGGAGTTAAAAAATTTATCAAGTATTGCCAGGAGGAAGACCCCAAAACTAACCGTCCATATTCCTCCCGTTATATCGGGTCAGCAGTTGCCGATATTCACCGGAACCTCATCACGGGTGGAATTTTTATTTACCCCATTACTTCTCAAAACCCCAAAGGGAAATTGCGCTTGATCTATGAGAGCAATCCTCTTTCATTTATTGTGGAACAGGCAGGAGGGAAAGCAACGGATGGCTTCAAGAGAATTCTGGATATTGAGCCGACTTCGATTCACCAGCGTACGCCTTTTTTTATTGGCTCTCCTGAAATGGTGGATGTTGCCGGAGAATTTATGCTGAAGCACACAACCGTAAATGCATAGGATACGGTCCTAAAGTCTTCTGCTTACCTGTTTTACCATTTTATCTTTCCATTCCCGGAATGTACCTCCGATTATTTGTTCTCTTGCTTCACGCATTAATCTTGTATAAAAAGCGAGATTATGAACACTGGCGATCATGGATGCAAGCATTTCATCTGCAAAATTAAGGTGTCGCAGGTAAGCCTTTGAGTACTGTTTATCAACATACGAAGTTCCTTCGGGATCAATGGGAGAAAAATCATTGGCATATTTTGCATTCCGGATAGAAACAGTTCCCTGGGAAGTGAATAGCATCCCGTTGCGTGCATTGCGTGTTGGCATAACACAGTCAAACATGTCTATTCCAAGAGAAATGCATTCCAGGAGTTGTTCGGGTTTGCCCACGCCCATCAGGTAACGCGGTTTTTCTTTTGGTAATATGCTGCATACAATTTCTGTCATGCCGAACATATCCTCCTGCCCTTCTCCTACCGACAGTCCTCCAATGGCATTTCCTTCACAATTTTGGGATGCAATAAATTCTGCAGACTGAATCCTCAGATCCTTGTATACACTTCCCTGTATGATGGGAAATAGCGTTTGTTCGTATCCGTATTTACCTTTGGTTTTGTTGAATTGTGCAATGCATCTTTCCAGCCAGCGATGCGTCAGGGCCATCGAATTTTTTGCATAAGCATATTCGCAGGGATACGGTGTACACTCGTCAAATGCCATGATTATATCCGCGCCAATGGTACGCTGGATATCAATTGCGCTTTCAGGAGAAAAGAAATGGGTGGAACCATCCGTATCGGCGCTGAACTTTACTCCTTCCTCGGTAATTTTGCGCATGGGTTTTGCACCAGGCTGCGTTTTCCTGCGCTCATCAGCCAGCGAGAATATCTGGAAGCCTCCACTATCGGTAAGTATAGGCCGATCCCAACCGATAAACTTATGCAAACCTCCTGCTTTTTCAAGTGTTTCAATTCCCGGCTTCAGGTAAAGGTGATACGTATTTCCTAAAATGATCGGAGCTTTAATTTCATTTTTCAGTTCATGCTGGTGAACGGCTTTTACCGTTCCCCGTGTGCCTACGGGCATGAATACCGGCGTTTGTATGTTTCCGTGAGCAGTAATTAGCTCTCCCGCACGGGCCTTTGTTTCCGTATCTGTATGCTGCAGCTTGAATTCCAATGTTAATTTATATGTTTAAAACTGTCAAAGATAATTTATAAATGAAGATTGGCTCAGATTAACTTTGGAGAATATGAAATTACTTCTGGTACCTGAGCTTAGCATTCAGTTTGTTCTCTTTTGTGTTTTTTGCTTCATGGTACTGATCCTGCTTTGGTATTACCTGTTTTATTTTTCACGTATTGCGTTTTATAAGGAGAAGGCTGCCCCTGCTAATTCCCGGCCGCCGGCTCTGAGCTATCCTCCGGCTTCTATAGTTATCTGTGCCAAGAACGAAGACCACAATCTCCCTGAATTTTTACCGCTGATCCTTGCTCAGGATTACCCGGATTACGAAGTGGTGGTAGTTGACGATTGCTCTTCGGACAATACCCCGGATGTGCTTCGTGAGTTTGAGAAAAAATACAAGCAACTGAAAGTAATTACTGTAAAAGAAGACAAGAAGCATCATCACGGGAAAAAATTTGCCGTAATGGTGGGGATCAAAGGAGCAAAGAACGAACACCTGCTTTTTACCGATGCCGATTGCAGGCCTCTCGGTACTCACTGGTTGAAAAAAATGATGCAGCATTTTTCAGAAGAAACAGAAATTGTTCTTGGTTACAGTAAATACGAAGAAGTACCTGGTTTTCTGAATAAAATAATCCGGTTTGATACATTTCATATTGCGCTTCAGTACCTGTCGTTTGCCAAAGCGGGATCTGCCTATATGGGAGTAGGCAGAAATTTAGCGTATAAAAAATCTCTTTTCTTTAAGCACAAAGGCTTCGCCACGCATTACCACATTGAATCAGGTGATGACGACCTGTTTATCAACCAGGCAGCAACTGCAACTAATACGCATGCTGAAATTTCTTCGGAAAGTTTTACGGTTTCTCGCGTAAAGAAAACCTGGGATGGATGGATGGAGCAGAAGCGCAGGCATCTCACCACTTGGACGGAATACAAGTTATACGATAAGATATTATTGGGTATATATCCTATTACACAGCTACTGTTCTGGATCTTATTTTTTGCGTTACTGTTGATTTGCCAGTACCAAGGATTTCCTGAACCGGATGTTTATATTTTGTTTTCGTTGTTTTTAATCCGTATTGTTGTTCAATTTGTTATTTATAAGCTTTCAATGGATAAACTGAAAGAGAAAGATTTATTGCTAATTTCGCTTATAGCAGAATTATTTTTACTCGTATTTTATCCGGTACTAACGATTTCAAATAAGCTCTTCCGCAAACAAAAATGGAAAAGGATTTAAACCTGAACCTTTCGGCCAAAGGTACTCACGACTGGAAATTGATTCAGCTTGCACTGAAGCAGGGCGATCAGAAAGCATATGCCGAATTAATGGGAAGGTATAAGGATACCATTTTTTTTATGCTTCTTAAAATGGTCAAGGACAAAGACGATGCCGATGACCTTACGATCGAAGCATTCGGGAAAGCTTTCAGGAATCTTGGGCAATACACGCCTGATTATGCGTTTAGTACATGGCTTTTCAAGATAGCAACGAATAATTGCATTGATTTCATCCGCAGAAAAAAAGATTCTGTATCCCTTGATCGCACGTTTGAAAATGTGGATGGGGATGAAATGTCTTTTGAGCCGAAGTCAGATTCTCTGAACCCGGAGGAGAAAGTCATTAAGAAACAGAAAATCCAGCTGATGCAGTCTGTTGTGGAGAAGTTGCAGCCGCGTTACCGCATGCTTGTGGAACTTCGCTATTTTCAGGAAAAATCATACGAAGAAATTGCACTGGAACTTGACCTTCCGATCGGTACCGTAAAAGCCCAGCTATTCCGCGCCAGGGAATTATTATATCATACACTCAGGAACATGCAGGAGAGACTGTAGCGGATTTTCATATTTTTTTCCGGATCCACGACAGGGTTGTTTGTCCCAGAAGATTATTGATGTTATTCTTCGTAATTTCTTTTTCTACAAGAAATTCCAATTCCTTCAGATTTTTTTTAGATTGCTCCGCAAGGTTTTTATTTTGATATACCCTGGCAAGCAGGTTTATAATTTTAGGATGGGATTCCTTACTTTTATCAGGTGCTTTGTTTGTTTCCTGCGCCGGCCGGAGCAGGTAGTGGCGCAGGTAGGAACGTTCCCGGCTTTGGAAGAGGTTAACGGAATCTATTTCAAATATGCATATCAAAGAAAGCACATGGGCGTCTTCCAATATGTCAAGTCGTATTCCATGATGCTCCTGCATTATTTTTTCGAGCCAGCGAAATGCACTTTTATAATCGTTGGTCAGGAGAAAACGCAGGGAAAGGTTCAGGTAGATCACCATTTTGGATTCGGTATCGTACATCTTTTCGTACAATTCCACCTCCTCACTCATACGTTTTTTTGTATTTTCAAAACGCTGGAAGTTATGATCGATTACTGTAAGCCGTGTTTCCGCTTCAAAATAATTCAAAAAAATGAGTGATTTTTCAAACCGGTTATGGGCAGTGGATTTTTCCTGATATAATTTGCCAAGCTCATCCAGGGCTTCTTTTGCTTTTGAAAATTGGCCGGTTTCCGAAGCAAAAATGCAATAGTATTTCAGGCAATTGATATAGGCCGGGGAATATGCCTTTTCGTACGATTCCATTTCCCGGATCAAGTTCATTTGTTTTTCTGTATGCATGAGTGACTTCCGGTAGTCGTGATGCACAAGCTCCTGCAGGATCGAGTTTACTTCATGGAAAACGATCTTGGCTTTTTTTGTGATGGCATTCTTTTCATTTGTGAAAAAATGGGAGGCTGCAATTTCTTTAATCACTTTGAGTGTTTCATCGTCCAGGCGGCTGCCGGCATTTTTTTTAAGAGCAACGGAAAGATGGTTTAAGTGATTGTTATAAGCGTTCAGATTAATGATCTTTTCATGAACGACATTTTCGAGGTCTTCTATTTTCTGTATCTCGCGGAAATACTCTGTATGCGAGGAAGAACTCCTGTTGACAATAGTTTTTCTCAAGGTGCAAAGTATCCCCTGCCGGTATAGGTCTTCGTATTTTTCGGCAAGTTTTTCCGCTTTATTAAGATGCTGGTGAGTGTACTCATGCAACCCTTTCAGGATAAATATTTTTATGATCCGGACGTGGTTCCCGATTGCAATTTCGATTTCCCGGGAGTGGTAATAATCAATCAGGCAGCGTAAAATAAACTCAAAAAGATATTTGCTCCGAATAATGAGCTTAAGCGTGCTGTTAAATTCGTTTACAGAACTTATTTTATCTTCATCCAGAACATCCTGCTTTTTAAGCAGGTCGAACAACTTCAGGTCTATTTCCCCTTTCTTGGATTTTTGCTTGGATAGCTCAATGGAGATATACCTTTTTTCGGTTTTAGAAAGCGCCTGGATCAGGTGATGCAGTTTTTTTATGCCTTTCATATATAATTCTTAAATTAGCCTGAATATCTGTGTAAGAATGGAACTAAAGAATGTAAACATACAATTAATTTAAAAAATGTATTTATTAAATTGTAAAACACTGATTTACATATATTTAAAATTTATCCAAAGTTGGTAGAACCTGAGAATAATTCAAGTTTTGGTTTTAATTACAATTGCAGGCTGTCTACTTTTGATGATGTATTAATAAATCTTAATTTTTTCTAAATCAGCGATTTGGTGCAGTTGTTGTAACGGACTCTGGACACACTACAAAAAACTCAATTATGAAAAGAACGATTCTATTTTCTGCTCTTTTAGCACTGTTGGTTTCATTTCAGGACAATGGCCGTAAAATCCCTTCTGTAGACATTAAAAATCTTGAAAGTAAAAGGGTTAATTCCTCTACCTTTTCAAACGATGGAAAGCCCATGATTATTAGTTTTTGGGCAACCTGGTGCAGTCCCTGTAAATTAGAACTTAATACAGTCGCTGAAGTATACGATGACTGGCAAAAAGAAACAGGTGTTAAATTGATTGCTGTTTCTCTCGATGATTCTAAAACTTCCGCCAAAGTTGCCCCTTATGTGAATGGAAAAGGATGGGAGTATGAGGAATATCTCGATGAAAATTCAGATTTTAAGCGAGCTATGGGAGTAAATAACCCCCCCCATACGTTCATTGTTGACGGAAAAGGGAACATTGTCTGGCAACACGTAGGATTCAAAGCCGGAGATGAAGCCCAATATATTGAAGTGATTCGAAAGATTATAAAAGGTGAGAAAATAGAGCATTGATTTTATAGTGTCACAATTAGCGTAAACCGGTCATTTATTGTATTTTTATCCTAACATCGTTTTTGGTATGAAGTATAAGTACTTTTTGTTTACTGTTCTTTCGTGTCCTTTTTTACTTCTTGCACAGGAAAATACGGCTCCTGCAGGCAATAATGCAGGTGAGATCCATGGAAATGTGCAGGTGGATGCGCAATATTACAATCCGGATTCGTCCATTGGCGCTCCCCCTGTTCCTGAAAAAATGCTCATGAACAGTTTTGCAAATATCAATTACACCAAAGGGAATTTCTCCGCAGGTATTCGTTACGAAAGTTATTTGAATACTATGCAGGGATTTGATACCCGTTATAAATTAAACTCTATTCCTTATCGCTACGCAAAATACGCGATAGAGGAATTGGAAGTGACTGTTGGAAATTACTATGAGCAGTTTGGCAGTGGGATGATCCTGCGCTCGTACGAAGAAAAAGGCCTGGGTCTTGACAATGCCTTTGACGGGTTGCGTTTGAAATATACAATTAATGGTTTTTACCTGAAAGGACTTATCGGTACACAGCGGAATTATGGTGAGCAGGGTCCTGGCATTGTACGGGGTTTTGACGGGGAGGTTAACCTGAGCGAAGCTATAAAGAAATGGTCGGAATCTCCCACGCAGGTTAAAATAGGAGGAAGCTTTGTAAGTAAATTCCAAACCGGGGACCAGGTGACACTTCCTTCGGGACAACCTTTGAAAGTTCCATTAAACGTGGGAGCGACCGCAGGCAGGATATCCTTGAGCAGGAAAAAAGTAAATTTAACAGGAGAGTATGTATACAAAATAAACGACCCTTCTGCGCGGAACAATTATATATACAAGCCCGGCGAGGCGTTGCTTATTAACGCATCCTATTCTAAAAAAGGATTTGGCCTTCTGCTTGGAGCCAAGCGCGTGGATAATTTTTCTTTTAAATCCGATCGTACTGCGGGGCGCAGTGACCTGGACATTAACTTTATTCCTATGCTGGCTAAACCGCATACGTATTCCCTGCTGGCATTTTATCCTTATGCTACTCAACCTACCGGTGAGATTGGTTACCAGATTGATTTGCAGAAGAAAATAAAAAAGGAAACCTTTTTTGGGGGTAAATACGGAACAGATATTGCCATTAATTATTCAGGAGCAAATGGGCTTGACACCACCATTGTAACGGAAGCAGAAAGCGACAGCGGGCGCCTTGGCTACAAATCCAAATATTTTGCCATGGGCGACGTTTACTTCCAGGATATCAATATCGAAGTGACGCATAAATTCAGTCCTAAGTTCAAGCTCATGCTGATGTTTGCGAACCAGGTATATAACAAGGATGTGATCCAAGGGGAGCCTGGGGCGGAAACAATTTATTCCGGTATCGGTATGGCAGAGATCTTGTATAAGCTAAGCGATGAAAAATCGGTACGCGTGGAAATGCAGCACCTGTTTACCCACCAGGACCAGCAAAGCTGGGCACAGGCATTGATCGAGTACGGAGCAGGGGAGCACTGGCTTTTGAGTGTACAGGATATGTATAATTACGACAACAAGATTCACCACGAGCGGTTTCATTACTACAATGCGTCCGTTGTATACATTAAAAGCGCTACACGTATTCAACTGGGTTATGGCAAGCAGCGTGCCGGTATTTTCTGTGTTGGAGGAGTATGCCGCTTTGTGCCTGCTTCAAACGGATTAACACTTTCAGTAACATCGAGTTTTTAAATCTAAGTATATGTTAAACAATTTATTCAGAAAAAACACAATTGGTAAAATTCCAGGAATTATCGAAAGGAAAAAAGGATCGATTTTTCTTGTCTTATTGCTTGGGTTTACCTCGGCGCTTATGGTTTCTTCCTGTAACAAAGTAAAGGAACCGTATTTAAAAAAACCTGACCCTGTCATCCCTACCGGAGATACCATCCGAAAAGTTTTATTTGAAGATTACACCGGCCACAGGTGCAGTAATTGCCCCAGGGTTGCTAACTATATTCATACGTTCCAGTCAACATTTCCTAAGCAGATTATTGCTCTTGCCACACATTCCAAATTCGCCGGTACTTTTACGGTACCTGATGCAAGCCACCCTGCTGATTTCCGAACCGCAGTGGGAGACAAGTATTTCAAGGATTTTTTAGTCCAGGGCCTGCCCGCCGGTATAATCAACAGAAGGAATAAAGCTGCCGGTTATAATTCAGGGGCAGAAAGCAAATGGGAAGACAGCCTTAGGGCTATACTAAGCAAAGCCCCCGATGCAATATTGAAGATCACCAATACCTACGATACAACACTTCGTAAGTTAACATCCAGTATCAAGTGCAACTTTTTAAATAACTTACAGGGTACATATAACTTGGTAGTGCTTTTAACACAGGATAATATTGTTTCGCCTCAGGATAATAGTTCTTCAACGAATTATCCCCCTTATGCTTCTCCGGTTGCAACCAATTATAAACATATGCACGTTTTAAGGGACTGTATAGATGGTTCCGGTGGCACGGGAGTACCGATCGGATCCATTACCAAAGGAAATTCTGTGACCAAATCTTTTACACTTGATCCTTTGCCAATGACCTATGGAAACATTTCTGTTGATCCCAAAAACTGCAATGTAGTAGCATTTATATGCAATTCAACAACTAACGAAGTAGTACAAGCCGAAGAAGCAAAGCTGAAATAATATTAAACTAGTAACTATAAACCTAAAAATATAAACCATGAAAACATCTACTCTCACTCAAACAAAAATTATGTTTGTTGCCTTTTGCTGTGTGGTGACATTGTCATCATCGGTAAAAGCTCAATCTGCTTTTACTATTTTTCCATCGAATGCTATGACGGTAACTTTGGATTGCGATAGTGTTAAGGACCTGCATTTTTACATTGGCAATCCGAATACATTTGACATAAACCTGGATTGGAAAGTTAAATCCAATACAATGCCTTTAGGAAATACACTGGGTAACACCGACGGGTGCTGGGATTATATGTTATGTGACTGGGAGCTTTGCATTATGGAAATCCCGTCCGTTGGTACCGTAGTTTCCCGCAGCGCTATTCCGGCAAAGAAGGATTCCAGTGATATGAAATTAACTCCTCTGCCGGGCAAAATCAAGGGAAGTGGCACTCTCGTGATAGAAGTATTCGAAAAAAGTTTCCCGTCTAACTCCAAAACTATAACCTGGAACGTAACGGGATGCACTTCAGGAGCCGTATGTACCGCAGGTATTTCAGAAGCGGCGAACAATACAGGGTTTAGTATGTATCCAAACCCTGCACAGGATTTTGTGAATGTGGAGATAACTTCGGGGTACAGCAGAAACGGGTCGATCGAAGTGTACAACGTGGTGGGCGATAAGCTCATTGAATTTAGTGAGCTTAAGACCAATATTCAGAAAATCGACCTTACTAAATTAACTGCCGGGGCATATTTTGTAAAATACAGCAACGGACAAGGTGCTTCGGTGAAGAAGATTTTTAAAACAAAATAATATACGCCTTATTGAAAATGAATGACCGGTGTAATTTGTGCCTGAATGCAGATTTGTATCTATTTTTTTAAACCCATAGGTCATGAAAATTCTCACACTAAAAAAGTTATTTTTTATTTTTTGCTGCTTTGCATATGCGGAATTCATACAAGCGCAATCTCTTTTCAGTATTTCTCCCTCAAATGTCATAACGTCAACAGTGGATTGTGACAGCAGCGGATATTTTCAATTTTACGTTGTGAATCCTAATGTAGTCGATATTTCCCTGGGATGGAAAGTTAAATCCAATACCCTGCCGATGGGAAATACCATTGGTAGTACGGACGGTTGCTGGGATTATATGCTTTCTGATTGGTCTATATGTATGGCGATGATCCCGCGTGTTGATTCCGTAATTTCCCGCTTGGATGTTCCCGCTAATACGAGCAATAACTCTATGCTGCTGGCGCCATTTCCCGGAAAGATTAAGGGAAGCGGTACGCTGGTAATAGAAATATTTGAGAAGAATTTCCCCTCTAATTCCAAAACAGTAACCTGGAACATAACCGGGTGCTCTTCAGGGAAGGTATGCGCTGCTGGCATTGCAGAGGCGGTGAACAATACAGATTTTAGCATGTATCCAAACCCTGCGCAGGATTTTGTGAATGTGGAAATAACCTCGGGGTACAGCAGAAACGGATCTATCCAGGTATATAATTTTGTAGGAGATAAGCTGATGGAATTTGATGGCATGAAAAATAACGTTCAGAGGATAGACCTTAGCGGGTTATCCGCAGGGGCTTATTTTGTAAAATACGATAATGGAGAAGGGGCTTCGGTTAAGAAGATTTTTAAGACAAAATAGATCTTTCATTTTCGACTACAGTCTGAAGAGAAGATTGTCGAAGATCCTGAAATTAAATAGCTTTTAAGGACATGAAGTATGCAACTGGTAATATTATTATCACCATGTTCAATCGGTCCTATTTATTTTTTTGAGCTTCACATATCCTCTGTTCATAGAACATTTCTAAAAACTACATCGTTGTAGTTAACAGATAGAAGTAACTTAGTCCCTATCCCTCAGTCAAAGAAATACATTTGCTTTGAAGAATTTACACAGGTACAATATCTGTCCAAATGACTATTGAAATGCTGATAGTAGTTGGTGAGTTCACGATAAAACAGGGTGAATCCTGAAAAAGGGAATGTGTTTGAAGTTCACCGGATTACGACCACAAAATAACGGATTCCGTATTTTTTTCTATGTCAAAGGATAATGAGATGTATATATATTTTTCTATCTTTGTTTCAGCGGGCATGTAAAGAGAATATCCGTCCCGGATACGGCCTCTTTACAAGCAGTGAGTAGGTTGTTCCGCCAGGAATGACTTCTTCTGTCTGTCTTAAGGAAGGCAGACATAATGATGAATAATCACATATTTTTTTTAAAATTGTGTGATTGAAAATCAACCCGCTGTATTTTCTGAATGTTCAGAGACAGTGTAAATTGTTCCGATAATTACGGATTTATAAACCTGTTAATAATACATTTGCATTAACCCCTTTAAAGATGAAAAAGAAAAAAGACTTCTTCACCATTTCTGAAAGCAAGAAAAAATTTAGGATTCCGGTTAAAGATATAATACGACTGGAGGCAAACAGGGTTTATTCAGTATTTCATTTAACTTCTGGTGAAAAGCACACCTGTTGCAAGAATATTGGTGCAATCAATAATGTGCTTACTGAAAAGCATTCCTTTGTAAGGATACATAAGTCACATCTGGTAAACCTGAACCACATAAAAGAGTATCAAAGTAAGGATGGAGGCATTTGCGTGATGCGTGATGGTATTGCTTTGCCTATTTCCAGAGAGAAAAAATCGAAGTTTCTCAGATTCATGAAATAGAAAGGACATTCTTTGCTGAAAAACACCCTTGTTGATTAGGTAAGTCTTATTGCAGTTAAATGATGTCTGACAACTCCCTTTTCTATTTCGGTATCCTGGAAAAATATTTTGTGCTGATAATAGTTGTTTGGCGGCTTACCCATTTGATCAGTGCAGAAGACGGACCTTTTGATCTGATAATCCGCCTGAGAAAATTATCAGGCACCTCTTTTTTTGGAAAGCTCATGGATTGTTTTTATTGCTTAAGCATATGGATTGGATTAGCAGCTGCCTGCTACGTTGCCAATGGAGCGGTGGAGATACTTATATTTTGCCTTTATTACTCAGGGGCATCCATTCTTTTGGAAAAGCTTACGAATAGAAATTTCACCTGATCATGTATGTGTAACTGCAATAAAAAAAGGGCAACCTACGCCAGGGAAAATGATTCATCCCGGAAAGGAATGGTCAAGGTTGTGCTCGTAGACAATAATCCCCTGGTACTGAACGGCAATGTAACCGGAAGGATGTATGTGTTCCGAAAAATCCATGACCTGAACTGGGTAGATAAAAGAGATGCTGAAAGCATGGAGGAAATAAAAGGAGTACAGGTTGTTTATTGAAAAATACGTCGTTGCTTTTTTCAGATCAGTCTATTTTCACAATTTTATGCTTGATAGCATACATAACCAGGCCCACGCGGTTTCTTGCCTCTAACTTCTCGAATAATACTTCCCTGTACCTGTCAACGGTACGGGGAGCGATAAACATTTTATCGGCAATCTCTTTGTATGTGAGCTCGGTACAGGTTAATTTCAGGAATTCTATTTCTCGTTCATTGAGTTTTACGAATTCTTTATTATCTGAGATAACCTCCTGTTTGTGGTTAATGTTGTTTAACAAAGCTCCGCTTACCATCTCCGAATAGTAAAAATCTTTCTTCATAAGCTCGTTCAAAGCAAACTGAAGTTCTGAAGGCTCTGCATCTTTCAGGATGTATCCATTGGCCCCGGCCCTGAACATTTTTATGATGGATTCCTCCGAATCATTCATAGTAAGGGCCAGTATTTTGATTTTTGGATGGTTCTTTTTTAACCAGAGGGCGGTTTCAAAACCGTCCATGACAGGCATATTAATATCCAGTATTACAATATCCGGGTATGAACCGGAGGCGATCTGCTCAATAAGTTCTTCACCGTTATTTGCCTCATAAATTACTTTGCAATTTGAAAAGTCATTCATCAGACCCACCATTCCTTTTCTGAAAAGTTTATGATCATCCGCCATCACAACTTTTATTTTTTCCAATGTTTCCATGTGTATAGTAGTTAAATGGTCAGCGAAAGCAGACTTACTGTTCCTTTATTCGGTTCGCTGTTTATAATAAAGTCGGCGCCGATCAGTTTAGCCCGGTGATACATGTTGCCAATACCCGTGCCTTTTTCCTTTATTCCTTTTGTATTTACTTCAGAGGTTTCAAAACCAGTTCCATCATCCTCTATCCTCATACACAAAGAATCGGGCCGATAATCCAAAACTACAGATATTTTTTTGGCATTGGCATGTTTGATAATGTTGTTAAAATTTTCCTGGGCTATCCGGAAAATTATAAGTTGCTTGTGAGGGTCAAAAGGACGTTCCTCTCCTTTCAACTCAAAAGTAGCAGTATAGTTCCGCACCTTTTGAATTTCTTCCAGTTCAAATTGTATGGATTCAGTTAACCTTTGTTTGCTGAGAAAGTCGGAGTTCAGTGTTTTGGAAAGATGGCGCAGGTCCTGGATGGCTCTTGTTACCAGCTCCTTGGCATCGAAAATTTTAGAAGCAGCGGGATTATTCTCCTCTATCTTTATGGTATTCAGGTGCAGTTTGGCAAGGGAAAGGATCTGACCTACACCGTCGTGAATATCTTCTGCAATAGTGTGTAAAGTTTGTTCCTGCATCTCCAGCTGGGCCTTCAGGATCTCCTGCTGATATGCATCTTTCATTTCCTCTTTTTCCTTTATGTACCTGCTCCTTTGGTTTTGGTGGATTAAAACAAACACTACCAGGAAGGAAGTAATGAGTAATAAAAACAATGTGCCAAAAATTACAATTGAGCCCATTTCACGGAAGTGGTTTGCATCTGAATCCAAGGAATATATAAATGCACATGATCATAAGGATCACATTATGCATTCTCCATATCAGGCCGAATACATTGGTGGTATATTCTTGGGTCAGCCAGTTGAACGATAAAAAAATAAAAAAATTGCTTGTATAGTAAGTGAATATGCCCGTTACGTACCAGAAGTCTTTTGATTTGGTAATGATTATACCCGTAGGGTGTGAAATCTGATTTAAAAAATAAAGAAAACAATAAGTTGTGAGAATAAAACTAGCCAGCCCGTAAGAATGAATATTGAATGAACTGAATTTTTCCAGGTAGGTTAGGTCAACTAAAAAACAAATGAAAAATAAAAAGCAAATAATACGTATCACCAGATTTATTCTTCGGGTTATCAGCAAATGCCTGAAGTATTCAGATAGGATCAGGAAGGAAACAACGCAATTCAAATGATAGATGAAAAGATTCTCTATCTTTTTTTCTTCCAGGATATTTCCGATCCCGTTCAAAACTACCTGTGTAAGTATATAGCCGAATAAATAATCTCTCCTCCATGTTTCTCTTCTGCTTATCAGCATATAAGTAAGCAGTAATGAAGGAGAGATGACATCCAGGTATTTTAGAACATCCATTAACCTCATTTGAAAGAAAGATCAAACGAACAGGTTATATGTTACTTGTTTCTTTTGCCTTTCAAATTTAAAGCTTTGCCGGTAAATTTTGCTTTTTCAGAATCCTGTGTTCCTCCGCATCCCGGAGGATAAGGACAAGGTATAGGATAGCATCCGATTACCATCCTCCCGCCTGCCTCCGGAACGAGTGAGCCGGTATCCGGATCCAGATACATGGGTTGGGCCTGCAGGGAGACATTGATTTCGTTTTTAGAGGCGAAATGTTTTGTTGATACAACTAAAACATTACAGCTGTTTGCAGATGCAAGCAACGCCAGCAAATCTTTTTTATTAAAATAAATTTCTGTTTTGCCTACTAAAAGTTCTTGAGATGTTTTGCTCATGGTGTTTGGTTTTTAAATGGAGGATAAAAGAAATAATTTTTGGGCCATAAATGAACGGGATTTTTACTTTTTTCGACTGGGAAAAACCCCGTGCTCTTTTGAATGAAATACCTTCTTAAAAAGGAGATAATCGCCCTAGTTTTTCAAATCATAAACACGGTACTTTGTTGCCGGAAATTTTCCCGCAACTTGTTTTAATTCGAATTATATGCATTTAATTGAAAAGTATTTTATCCTGGTGATAGTTGTATGGAGGCTCACTCATTTAATCAGTAAAGAAGACGGGCCCTTTGATCTGATAATCAACCTGAGGAAATTGTTAGGCAGCTCGTTCTGGGGGAAACTTATGGACTGTTTTTATTGCCTTAGTATGTGGATTGGATTAGTGGCTGCCTGGTATTCAGGGGAGGATCTTAAAGAAATAATTTTACTTTGTTTTTATTATTCCGGAATATCAATCCTTATAGAAAAGATAACCAGTAAAAAATTTAACTGAACACGATGTGTAATTGCAATAAAAAAAGGGCAGCATATGTTTCAGGCAACGATCAGTCCCGGAAGGGGATGGTAAAGGTCGTTCTTATAAAAAATAAACCCCTGGTGTTAAATGGAAATGTAACGGGCAGGATGTATATATTCAGAAATCTTAATGATATTAACTGGGTGGATAAAAGAGATGCGATGGATATGGAAGTAATCAAGGATCTGCAGATAGTCTATTAAAGTATAATTCTAAAAGAAAATATTTAAAGAAAGGATGAAAATCATATCTTTAGATAGTATTTCAACTAAAAATTTATACTCTAACCTTACCTTGCAATCAAATGGCAAAAGTAAAATTTTACATTATTTTTCTAGCAATTCTTCTGACGACCACGGGCTGCATGAGCACAATGCTGGTGGCTAAGTATGACAGCGATAGTGTAATACACCATAAAGCTACCAAGGTAACATACCTTTGGGGAGCGATACCTGCTAAAGATGTGCTTGCGGAATGTGAATCCAAAGCCATATGTCAGGTAAAGGCAGAGACCAATTTGGGATACATCTGTGTTTCTTTTCTTACGCTGGGAATTGTGGTGCCGCAAAAAGTAGTTTGGGATTGCTGCGGCACTAATATTAAAGAAGAACCTTTCAAATGATTCTTTATACATAAATGCTATGGATCTCCCTTTAGGAATAAAACCTTTACTAATAGATAAATGGAAATGGACCAACGCCCATACCAATTTTGTTCAGGATTTGTGCGAAGGGTCTTCTTTCGAATTAACCGTTTCAGATCCTGAATTTGAAAAGGCATACCCGACATTTAAGGAAAAATATCACAAGACCACGGCCAATATTCAGTGGCTGATCCAATATGCCATTGATCATAAAATCAGACTGCGTGCTATGGGGAGTGGCTGGTCTTTAAGCAAAGTGGCTGTATGTGAAGGTGGTATTATTAATACGAAAAAACTCAAGCTGCTGGCCCCACTGGATAAAACACAGGTAGCTCAATCTTATTTGGACAAAGGCGGTGACCCTACTAACCTTGTCTTTACACAATGTGGCAATACTATTATTAATATCAATGACCTGCTGGAAAATACACGCAATCCTCCTAAATGCTTGCGGGCTTCGGGAGGAAGTAACGCACAAACAATTGTAGGAGCCTTGTCTACCGGAACACACGGTGCAGCCTATAAATTCGGGGCATTGTCTGAATTTGTATTAGGGATGCATATAGTTGTGGGCCCCAACCGGCACGTGTGGCTGGAGCGACAATCAAACCAGGTAGCAAGTGATTCGTTCCGGGCTTTGATTGGTGCAGAAGTGATTTTGGATGACGATCTTTTTAATTCCGCTTTAATAAGTTTTGGAAGTTTTGGATTTATTCATAGCCTCTTGATAGAAGTGGAGCCCAAATATTTGCTGGAACAGGACCTTAGAAGGATACCCTATAACAGCGGGCTGGAAATGGCTATCCGGAATGGGGATTTTTCGGAGGTAGCATCAAGTTTGAATACCTCGTATCCCGATAAAAAGCAAAGAACATTGCAGGAAATAAATGATACACTCTATCATTTCGAAATAGATATTAATCAATACGATTTTGAAAAAGACAGTCTTGAAAAAGGCATTTATCTGCGGGCCATGTACAAGCAGCCTTACCGGAATGATTATACCCGGATTGTTCAGGATACTAAAGGCCATACTTACGGAGAGGATGTGCTCGGGTTAATTCAGGAGGTATTGGATGTAATAGAAAAAATTCCAGGTAAGCTTGAATTAGCCATTCTTCCAAAAGCGGTGAACGGGCTATTTAAAACTGCGTATGCCCGTCCGACCTCAGCTACAGGAACCATTGGTGAAACTTTCCGGAATACAATTTTCCGGGGACAGCTTTTCAGCGGGGCATACATGTTTGACAGGGCAGATATGCCGGAAGTATTTGACCTGATCCTCGAGATCAATAAAAAAATACCGTTTGCAGGAGTAATTGCCATGCGGTTTGTTAAAGGAACAAAGGCCACTTTAGGAGCAGCGATGTTTGAAAATACCTGTGTGCTTGAAATGGATGGAGTGGACGCAAAAATAAATCATGATTTTGTAGAGGAATTAACCCGGCAGGTAGAAAGTAAAAATATTAAGTTCGGTATTCATTGGGGCAAGATCAATAATGTATTGAATAAAGAACGCGTGCGTAGGATGTATGGCGATGAAAAAGTAGATAGGTGGCTTAACCACCGAAAGCAGCTTCTGTCTGAAGAAGCAAGAAACGTTTTTAACAATGAATTCCTGGAGCGTTGCGGGTTAGATCAGTGGGTCGACTCGAAAGCGACAGTAATAACTTGAAGGAGAGTCGATTGTCGAAAACAAACCTGGAAAAGAAACTTATTTGCACTAATGAATTTGATTTTGTAGGTTCGTTCAATGCAGATCGGGTTAAACAGTCTTAGTCGTTTTACATTTTTTTCTTCCTGCCTGTATCTTATGGTTTTTCTGGCTTCCTGCAGTAAGGATCCCTCCATGCCCCAGCCTCAGCAGTATCCATCCTATGTGCGTAAAGTATTGATAGAAGAATTCACAGGACATGTTGACGGACATAATGTAATTGCAGCAGATACAATCATGCGTATCCAAAATAGGTATCCGGGTAAGGTTATTGCAGTTACTGTGCACTCAGGTTTTTTTTCACGCCCGTTTCCTCCTCCCTTTATCACCGACCTTCGCTGCAATGAAGGGGAAGAATATTTTAAATTTTTAAATATAAGTTATAACCCTGTTGGCGTTGTGAACTGGATAGGATATCCGAATGATATGCTGAAGGATTATACGGGAGAATGGGGAAGCGTGACGGATTCGCTGATTTCTCTTGCTCCTGAAGCAGATATAAGCATAACTAATAATTATAATTCCAGCACCCGAATGTTGAATTCTTCGGTGCGTTGTAAATTTTTGAATTCCTTCAATGGGACTTATAAATTAACTTTACTTTTGACGGAGGACAGCATTATAGCTCCCCAGAAAGATTATTCAAAACCTCCTCCAAACATTATATCGAATTACGCTCACCGCCATGTTCTTAGGGATGGTATTACCGCCAGTTGGGGAGATGTTCTGAATGTGGGTTCAATAGCCCAGGGAGATTCGGTGATTATGAACTATGTGTATACTTTGCCTCCTAGTTTTAAGGGAATGGTTCCGGATGAAAATCATTGCCGGGTGGTTGCATACGTGTACGATGCTTCAAATTACCAGGTGCTCCAGGCAGAAGAAAAAAAGATTAAATAAAGAATATTCAGGTTTTATTCCCGGATTAAGGTCTCTACAAAGGAGGTTATCTCTTTTTCAAATTTTACATATTCCTCGCCTGTTGCCGGGCCGGAATAGCCTGTGTGAATTTTCCGCACCGTGCCTTTTTTATCGATAAATATGGTGGTAGGAAAGGACATGATATGATTCAGCATGGGAAGTGCCATGTCTTTATTAGCTGGCTGAAAACCGGTGATTAAGAAATCATATTCAGAGTTGTATTTCTTTTTCAAACGGGATACATTACGTTTTGCTTTTTCAAAATCATCTGTTTTTTCAAAAGCCAGTCCGATTATTTCCAGGTCCTGTGACCTGTATTTCCGGTCTAGTCCTGTCAGAAACATTGTTTCATCCATACAGTTCGGGCACCAGGACCCCATGAGCTGCAGGATTACGACTTTGTTCCTGTATTTTTCATCGGAAAGAGAAACTTTCTGATTATCGATGCTCGGAAAGGCAAAATCAATTTTAGAAGATCCGGGTTTTAGGAATGTAAGAGAGTCAGCATTGCGCAAATGGAAATTTTCATTTTTTTTAGCAAGCCAGGTTTGTTGGAAATGAATGCCGGAGTAGAATTCTCCCCAGATGATACTGTCCTCCACTATTTCTGCATGAAATACATACGCGTGAGAGCCATCAAAGCAGGAAAGAAGCATGTACTTTCCGAATACACATCCTTCCAGGTACCTGTAATCGCCTGTTTCTGTTAAGAATGTCCCGGTTGCCTTATGTCCCGATTGCCTGAATACACCGATAGCCATGGAGCTATCAGGGTCTGTAGGACCAAAAACACACTCCCATTTTCCCTCAAACGGAAAATTTTTATCGTATTCCGGACAGTCAAACCTGTTCGTAGCTCCGTACATTGCCGTAAAAGGAATTATGTTTTTTTCCTTGCGTGAGTGATTGATCCAGCTTCCAACCAGCAATGTATCCCCCAGTATTTTACATCGGAATTCGGAATCAAATACCGGCATTTGGATAACCACCGAATCGCTTTTATTGTTATCAGCTGTTAGAAATGAAATTTCATTTACCACTATTTTCTCTTCCGCATTGCGGATAACAATGGTTGTGGAATCATTTTGAAAAGACAGGTCAAAATTGAATGGCAGTATTAGCCCGGTTGAGTCATTCAGTGTTAGAATTCCCCTCCATACTCCTTGTTTAAGAGGTGAAGTCATGAACTTCTTCTCATTCCCGCACGAAAAAATTACCAGCGTGGCAAGTCCGAATAGTAAATTTTTTTTCATGATATTTGGATAAAAAGTTTTATCTGCTTTATTCGGAATAATATTCAGATGCCCTTTATTCCGGTGCAGTACTGGTTAATCAAAATAACCTGAAAATATCATTTCCAATTGCATAAACCATCATGGTAAGGAGAAGTGCCATTCCTGCATATTGGGCATACTCCATAAATTTATCACTTGGCTTTTTTCCTGTAATAACTTCATATAATAAGAACATTACATGACCGCCGTCCAATGCCGGAATAGGCAGGATATTCATAAATGCAAGTACAACAGATAGAATTGCGGTGAGCTCCCAGAATGGTTCCCATTCCCACTCGGCAGGAAATAGATTCCCAATGGAAATAAAGCTGCCTACCCCTTTATAAGCCCCGGTTTTGAAATCAAAGATGAGCTTGAACTGCCGGATATAATCCGTAAGCTTTTCCGTTGCTTTTTCGATTCCTTTCGGGAAGGACTCCAGGAAGCCGTATTTCGTTACACTGAATTCATAAATACCTGCAGTTCGCAAAGATTTAAAATCCATGAATGCAGTAGCCACGCCGATTTTACCCGCTGTATCAACCTGCACCGGAATATCCAGTATCTCATTTCCTCTTTTTACTTTTAGTGTTACACGCTGATTTTTAAAAGGAGCAATTCGTGCTTTGAACTCGTCGTAATATTTAAAATCAAAATCATTAAGGCCGATAATCTGATCCTTCTGTTTTATGCCTGCTTTCTCGGCAGGAGAGTCCGGAGCAAATCCTCCGATGTAGAAAGGGATACGTGCATATAGAAAGGGTGTGCGTTTATCGATTAACGTTTCAATAAAATTTTTAGGGATCTGAAGTGTCGTATCCCTTTCGTTGCGTTTTATCTGAACCGTGGTTGCATACAGCATTTCGTGCGTAATGTTCTGAAAATTTTCAACCCTTTTTCCATCTACTGATAGGATCTTATCTCCGTTTTGAAATCCTATTTCCTGTGCAAGCGAATCAATACACCAGACCCCGTCCTTTAAATTTGCCGTGGGTAGATATTTTTCCCCGAAAAAAAACATAAGCATGGCATAAATAAATACGGCCAGGATAAGATTCATTGTCACACCTCCTACCATCACGATGAGTCTTTGCCAGGCGGGTTTGCTTCTGAATTCCCATTCCTCAGCAGGTTTTTTCATTTGCTCCTTATCCATGCTTTCATCTATCATTCCGGATATTTTCACATAACCACCCAGTGGGATCCATCCAATGCCATATTCAGTTTCTCCTTTTTTTACTTTAAAAAGGGAAAACCAGGGATCAAAGAAGAGGTAGAATTTTTCCACCCGCATTTTAAAATATTTGGCCGGAAGAAAATGCCCGAGCTCATGCAGCACCACGAGGATGGAGAGGGAGAGTATAAGTTGAGAAGCTTTAATCAGTATTTCCATAGGGGCAAAAGTAGGATAAATTTCGGATGAGGTTTAGTGACAAAGAGAAAGAGCTGCTGCGCGTGCTTCCTTATCGGAAGCTATATAATCGCTATAGGAGGGCTGGAAAATGAAAGGTATTTCTGCAAGCGCGTTCCCAATGATTTCAGCAATCTCTAAAAATGAAATTTTATCGGTAAGGAAGGCATTCACGGCTACTTCATTTGCGGCATTTAACACACAGGGAGCATTTCCTCCCCTTTTTAATGCCTCGAATCCAAGCTCCAGGCATTGAAATGTTCCGGTGTCGGGTTTTTCAAAGGATAAATTGGGATAATTTAAAAAGCTGAAACGTTCAAAGGCAGAACCGATCCGCTTGGGATAAGAAAAAGCATATTGAATGGGAAGCTTCATATCCGGCAGCCCCATTTGCGCTTTCATGCTTCCATCTTTAAACTGCACGATGGAGTGGATAATGCTTTGGGGATGAACAATCACTTCTATTTGCTCTGCGTTGAGATTAAACAGCCATTTAGCCTCGATTACTTCGAGCCCCTTATTCATCAAAGTTGCGGAGTCAACGGTGATTTTTGCACCCATATCCCAATTGGGATGCCGGAGTGCCTGTTCTTTTTTTACGGTTGCCAGGAATTTCTTATCCCTTCCTCTGAATGGCCCACCTGATGCGGTGAGGTAAATTTTCTCGATCGGATTCTCCCATTCTCCGGCCATACACTGAAAAATTGCCGAATGTTCCGAATCAACAGGATAAATATTCACTCCATTTTCTCTGGCAAGAGTGGTTACTAACTCTCCCGCTACCACCAGTGTTTCTTTATTTGCCAGGGCAATGTTCTTTTTTGCTCTGATAGCCGAAATAGTGGAAGCAAGGCCCGCATAGCCTACAATGGCAGCAAGCACCAGGTCTATACTTTCCATTTGTACAACTTGTTCTACGGCTTTTTCTCCTGCATATACCTTAATGTCATATTTATTCAATGCATCTTTTACGGTTTGGTATTTTGATTCATCCGCTATCACCACAGCATTTGGCCTGAATTCTATAGCCTGCCGGATGAGAAGGTCCGCATTTCCGTTTGCAGTAAGTATTTCCACTGCAAAAATTTCGGCGTGGGATTTAATCACTTGCAACGCCTGGGTTCCAATGGAGCCCGTACTGCCCAGAATTGCTATGTGCTTTTTGGTTGCTGATTTCACAGGTAAAATTGTTTTGTTTAATGATTTTAAAATACAATGTATTCCTGCGGATCAATTGCTTTTCCATTATACCAAAGCTCAAAATGCAGGTGAGGTCCGGATGACTGTTCCCCTGAGTTTCCAATTACGGCAATGGCTTCTCCCGCTTTTACATATTGTCCTGTCTTTTTAAGAAGCACCGAGTTATGTTTGTAGGCGGATACAAGGTTGTTGGAATGTTGTATCTGAATCGTATATCCGGTCTCGGAGGTCCATCCCGCAAGTAGCACGGTGCCGTCCAGTGTAGCTTTGATCGGTTCATTTTCTTTGGCCGCAATGTCCACTCCGTAGTGTTCCTGCGTTAAATTGAAAGAAGCTGTGACCATCCCCTTTACAGGTGAGAAAAGGAAAAAGTTACTAATACTTTCTTTCCCTGTTTTTCTTTCTGAAAAAGCAAGTGAATATCTATCCTGTGATTCTACATGAGCACGAAAGATAGAATCCTCTTTAGAGGGAGCCCATTCTTGGGCGTTCTCCTTCAGCGAAGCAAGCTTGTTATTCTTACTCTCTTTTGGCTGGGAGGAACGGGAATGTATGGTGTCAGCCCCTACATTTCCACTCATTATATTCTTAATATTCTCCATGGCTGCGGAGCCAAGGATGAGTTCGTGCTGAAGTGAATCAAGCTTTAAAGTGAGATTAACCAGTTCCTTCCGTGTATTTACTTCGGACCCGTATCCGGGGATATATTCCCGCAAAGGAGTAAAGGCAACCAGGCTGACGGTCAATGTTATCATAATAATGGACACCAGACCGGTTAAAATAAATATATTCAAGGGAGTTAGTTTGAAGGAAAATTGCTCTTCAAACGTATCGTCATTCATCACAACAAGCCTGTATCTGTTGCGTATTTTTGTCCAAAAAGTGGCTTTTTTCTTCTCTTCCATCTATTAATAGGTACCCCCCTGGAGTAACGGCGTCAAAGATAATAAACATCCTCCCCATCCATAATTCAACCCGGAAATGGTGTGGGTTTTTAACGAACAAAAATTTAAATCTCTAAAATAAGTTTGCCAGTCTCAATATTCTTATTATCTTTGTTCCGCGATTTACAGAAACCAATGACTAACAAGAAACTCTTTACAGCTAATTGCACATGCAACATTTGTTGTATGATGTGTAATTAATACTGGAAGAGTTCAAGTTAATCACTTAAGATATAACAAGGGCTCTTCCGAAAGGAGGGGCCCTTTTTCTTTATAACCAGGTAATAGAATGAAAATAACTTCAAACATACTTTTAACTATCGGGACGCAGGCTCATTGCTGTTGTTGTATGATGTGCTGTTGTATGCAAGCCCGGAGGGAGTATGCTTTGAAGTGTTGAAGATAAGACACCAAACGGCAAAAGCCCTTCCGCAGGAAACGCAGAAGGGCTTTTTTTATGCTCGTAACCGAAGAAACATATTAACCAACTAATAAATAAAAATGCAAAGCTTTAGAACAGAACTTGAAAACCCGGTAGTAGAAAAGGATGTTATCGATTTGGAAAAAAAGATACTCCTTTTCAGAGAAGGCAAGATAGACCCTGAAAAATTCCGTTCACTGCGGCTCGCTCGCGGTGTGTATGGGCAACGCCAGCAGGGTGTTCAGATGGTGAGGATCAAGATCCCTTTGGGTAAAATTACCGTGAAACAATTACTTCGGATCGCTGATATTTCCGATGAATATTCTACGGGAAACCTTCATTTAACCACCCGCCAGGATGTGCAAATACATTATGTATCCCTGGAAAAGACCCCTGAGCTCTGGGCGAAACTGGAGCAGGATGATATTACCCTGCGCGAAGCTTGCGGAAATACCGTACGTAACATCACGGCATCATCCATTGCCGGTATCGATCCCAAGGAACCATTTGATGTTACACCGTATGCAAATGCATTGTTCCGGTTCTTCCTGAGAAATCCGGTTCAGGAAAACCTTGGCAGGAAATTCAAGATCGCTTTTTCGTCCAGCGAAGACGATACTGCCTTTACATTTATTCATGACCTTGGTTTGATTCCAAAGGTAAAGATCGTAGATGGGAAAATTGCCCGGGGCTTTAAAGTGGTAGTTGCAGGGGGGTTAGGAGCGCAACCCATGCTGGCTCAGGTAGCCCACGAGTTCTTGCCGGAGGATCAACTGATTTCGTTTTCGGAAGCTGCGGTGCGCGTGTTTGACCGGTATGGAGAGCGTAATAACCGTCATAAAGCACGATTAAAATACCTTACTGCCAAGATCGGATTAGCTGAATTTTTAAGATTGGTTGAGGAAGAAAGACCGGCACTTAAATCTGCGGGTCTGGTGCTGACTTCCTCCGAAAGAAGGGGAGCAGAAGCTCCTGCTCCGTTCCAGGCAGAGAAGTCCAATGGGGCATCACAGGTCTTTACAACGCTGAAAGTTACGGACACGACAAAATACCTCCAGTGGAGAAATACGAATGTTACTGAACAAAAACAACAGGGATTCTATTCCGTAGGTATACGTATTCCCCTGGGAAATATTCATTCTAAGGTAATCAGACCATTTGCGGAAATAGTAAGAAAGTACTCTTCCGAAGATCTTCGTATTACACTAAATCAGGGTTTTCTTCTGCGTTTTGTTCCTAAGAATGCATTGCCTGCTTTGTATAAGGAGCTGGATGCTCTTCAACTTGCATTGCCGGGTTTTGACAGCGTCGGAGATATAACGGCTTGCCCGGGCACGGATACTTGCAACCTGGGGATATCCAACAGTACCTCGATTTCAACGGAACTGGAAAAAGTGATCCAGAATGAGTACAGTGATCTGCTTTACGACAAGAACATCAAAATAAAGATCAGCGGATGTATGAATTCCTGCGGGCAGCATTCGATGGCCAATATAGGCTTTCATGGCAGTTCGCTGAAAGCAGGTGCCCATATTCTTCCTGCGTTGCAGGTGCTTCTGGGAGGAGGCGTTTCCGGGGACGGGGCTGGAAGGATATCTGACAAAGTAATTAAAGTTCCTAGCAAACGCGGACCGGCTGTATTGAGGGAGTTGTTAAATGATTATGCAGCACATGCAATTGATGGTGAAACGTTTAACCTGTATTTTGACAGGAGAGGAAACAATTATTTTTTTCAGCTGCTTAAACCTCATGCAGATCTTTCGGCCATCCAGGAAGATGAATACAGAGATTGGAGCTATGACGAAGCGTTTAAACCAACGGTTGGAGTAGGAGAATGTGCCGGAGTCACGATTGATCTGGTTGCAACATTGTTTTTGGAAGCAGAAGAGAAACTGGATTCGGCAAATACATCGTTTACGGAGCAATTGTATGCAGATTCAATTTACCAAAGCTATAGCACATTCATTCATGGAGCCAAAGCTCTTTTGATCTCAAAACAGGTCAGCAGTAATTCCCAGCATGGAATTATCAATGAATTTGAAAAGCATTTTGTTGAAACCGGAGAATTTACCTTTAAAAATAAATTTAAAGAAACTGTTCTGACGATCAATAAGAATGAGCCAACAAGGGAATTTGCGGAACAATATTACAGTGAGGCGAAAGAATTTTTAAAAAATGTAAAACAAAAAAGAGAAAAGCAATTGCTGGAACAGGAAAAAACCACGGTTGCCTGAAAACAAAACCAAGCTGATCAAAACAAAATACACACATTATAATACTAACAAAAATGCGAAACAGTAAATTACAACCAAAATTAACTCTCGTGGGCGCAGGTCCCGGGGATCCCGATCTCATTACAGTGAAAGCGATTCAAGCGCTGGGCAAAGCAGATATCATATTATACGATGCGCTTGTAAATACAAAAATTCTTCAGTATGCACCGGCAGGTGTCAAAAGAGTTTTTGTTGGAAAACGAAAAGGAAAACATTCTTTGAAACAGGATCAGATAAATGATCTGATCGTCGATTTCGCATATACTTACGGAAACGTAGTTCGCCTCAAGGGAGGTGATCCTTTTGTTTTTGGCCGGGGATACGAAGAGATTGAATATGCAGACTCGTTTAATATTGAAACAGAAGTTATCCCGGGAATATCTTCTTCTGTAGGAGTACCTGGCCTCGCAGGAATTCCTGTTACACACAGGGGGTTAAGTGAGAGTTTCTGGGTGGTTACAGGAACTACCCGTACAGGTGAACTTTCGCGCGATATCAGGCTGGCAGCTCAAAGCACGGCCACCGTTGTGATCCTGATGGGGGTTAGTAAACTTCATGAAATAGTGGAGATTTATAAAAAACAGGGGAAAGGAAGTCTGCCCATTGCACTTATTCAGAATGGAACACTTCCGGATGAGCGGATCGCGGTTGGCACAATAAATACCATTGAGGAAATGGTAGAAAACAAACGCATTGGTTCCCCTGCGGTTATTGTGGCGGGAGAGGTTGTAAAACTTCACCCGGAATTTATTGCTACGGATATATTGCAAAAATACTTACTGAATTGATTCATTTTAGAATGAAAACAACAGATTCAATACTAAGCCAAATCGATGGGCAGGAGTTTTATATAAAATCTTCATTATTCATAGTTGCAATGCTACTTTTTATGTATTCATTTAGGAATCACACATCCAAAATCGTATTTCATTCGTCATCTACTCAGTCGTACATAACAAATGAGAAACTGGATCCTGGGTTTACATTAAATGAGAAGAAACAATAGCCTTGTTATTAACACCAAAAGCCAGCATGAACGCAGTAGAAAGCATCCTTGATCCTGTAGTAGAAGAATCGGAGAAGAGCTCTAACAAACTTTTTCCGATTTTCCTCAAGTTGGAAAAATTGAAAGTTCTCATAGTCGGCGGAGGAAACGTTGCACTTGAAAAACTGAATGCAGTTCTCGGGAATAGTCCGGAGACCGACGTAACCCTTGTAGCTCCTGAAATAATCCCGGCGATTAAAGATTTTGCCGCTGTTTACAGTAACATCAACCTCAAGCACCGTGTGTTTTTTCCCGGTGATTTATACAATGCGGATATTGTAATTGCAGCAACCTCCGATCATGATACGAATAAAATAATAAAAGCGGAAGCAAAAAAGCGTGAGATGCTGGTAAATGTGGCAGACACACCTGAACTGTGCGATTTTTATCTTGGGAGCATTGTAAGTAAAGGGGACCTGAAAATAGCGGTATCTACGAATGGAAAATCACCAACACTCGCCAAACGCGTAAAGGAGGTGCTGAACGATGCTTTCCCCGATGAAACGCAGAATGTCCTTAACAATCTGGAATCAATTCGTAAAAAACTCAACGGAAATTTTTCAGATAAGGTAAGAAAATTGAATGAAATCACTTCGGTTCTGGCAGTGGAGAATAACCTTGCTTCACTTCAGCCACATCGGGTGGTTGACGATGTCACAAAACCAAAGTATAAACAATTAAAATACTGGTTTATCTATTCCTTTTCTGCACTTGCCCTGATGATTGCAGGACATATTCTTTTTTCTTTTCTCCCGATTTCTGAAATCGGAGGGTATGTGGGCAGTGCGGTAGCTAGGATTGACAGTACAATTTTAATTTTCGTTTTGGGAGGATTTTTAGCTCAGATGGTAGATGGCGCATTGGGAATGGCGTATGGTGTAACTGCTACCACATTCCTTTTGTCGTTTGGGATATCTCCTGCAGCGGCCAGTGCAAGCGTACATGCTTCTGAAATTTTTACAACCGGCGCATCCGGGTTAAGCCATTTGCGTTTTAAAAATGTCAATACAAAGCTCTTCCGTCATTTACTGATACCGGGGATACTGGGCGCCATTCTTGGAGCCTACATTCTTTCTTCCCTGGAGGCATACAGTACTTATTTCAGGCCCGTTGTTTCCGTTTATACCTTGATTCTTGGTGCCATCATTATCCTGAAAGCGATTCGCAAGATTAGAACGAAAAAAAGAATAAAATCTATCGGACGCCTGGCATTCATCGGTGCATTTCTTGATTCCGTTGGAGGAGGAGGATGGGGCCCTATTGTTTCTTCCACCCTGATTGCAAGAGGAAGATCGATGCGTTATACGCTGGGGTCGGTGAACCTGGCGGAGTTTTTTGTTACGTTAGCCAGCTCACTTACGTTCTTCTTGGTGATCGGAATAAACCACTGGCAGGTAATTGCAGGCCTTATCATAGGAGGCTCTATTGCAGCCCCTTTTGCGGCGTATCTTACTTCCCGGATTCCTGTACGGGCAGGACTGATTTTGGTGGGAGTTGTTGTAATCGTTGTAAGTTTGAGAATTATTATCAAAACATTTTTTTAGTATAGCAGTATAAAGAACGAATACCAATGACTACTATAGATAAGGTTCAGGATCTCACATCTGGAAAATCTACCGAGGAAGCTTTGACCATACTGGCAAAAGAGTTTTCGGGGAAAATTGTTTTTTCCACAAGTTTCGGGCTGGAGGATCAGGCAATAACGCACCTCATTTTTTCAAATAATATCCCGGTTAAAATTTTTACCCTGGATACCGGCAGGTTATTTCCGGAAACCTATTCAGTATGGAGCCGGACAAAAGAAATTTACGGGAAGAATATTGAAGTGTATTTTCCACGTGCCAATGCGGTGCAGCAAATGGTTACGGAGAAAGGTCCGAATAGTTTTTATGAATCTGTTGAAAACCGCCTGGAATGCTGCCATATCCGGAAAGTTGAACCGCTTCAGCGGGCTTTGCAAGGCAATGAAGTGTGGATAACCGGAATACGAAAGGAGCAATCCGTGAACAGAAATAACCTTTCTGCTGCAGAATGGGATGAGAAAAATAATATCCTGAAATTTCATCCTTTGTTTGAATGGAGTCTGGAGCATGTTAAAAAATATATAAAGGATAATAATGTGCCATACAATTCTTTGCACGATAAGGGTTTTCCAAGTATAGGCTGCCAGCCCTGTACCCGTGCGGTGAAAGCAGGAGAGGATGCCCGTGCAGGCAGGTGGTGGTGGGAAGATTCGAATAAAAAAGAATGCGGATTACACGTACATAAATAATAATTTAGTCATCGCGGTTTATAGTACCCGGTCATTTCAACACGGGAGTATACGCAGCGGCAGTAACACTATATATGAAAAATTATCATTTGGATTACCTGGATCAGTTGGAGTCAGAATCTATTCACATTCTGCGTGAAGTAGCCGGTCAGTTTGAAAGGCCTGCATTGCTTTTTTCCGGAGGGAAGGATTCCATTACGCTGGTCCATCTTGCTCTTAAAGCATTTCGGCCCGGTAAATTTCCTTTCCCTCTTGTACATATTGACACGGAACATAACTTTCCGGAAGCAATTGAATTCAGGGATGAATTGGTGAAAAAGATCGGAGAAAAACTGATTGTGAGAAGTGTTGGGGATACCATCCGGCAAAAAGGGCTGGTTGAACACAAAGGAAGATTTTATAGCAGGAATGCATTGCAGACACATACGCTGCTTGATACCATCGAAGAGTTTCGCTTTGATGCTTGTATTGGAGGGGCGAGGAGAGATGAGGAAAAGGCCAGGGCCAAGGAGCGTGTATTTTCCGTGCGTGACGAATTCGGCCAATGGGACCCCAAGAAGCAGCGACCTGAACTTTGGGGTATTTTCAACGGCAGAATTCGTCAAGGAGAGAACGTGCGTGTTTTCCCTATCAGTAACTGGACGGAGCTGGATGTGTGGCATTATATTAAAAGAGAAAAAATTGATCTTCCATCTATTTATTTTTCCCATAGTAGAAAATGTATAGTTCGCACCGGTGGCTTACTGGCTCTGAATGATTTTGTTTTTACCGATGCGGAAGATACAATAGAAGAAAGAAGGGTACGTTTCCGCACTGTAGGAGATGCAACGTGCACGGCCGCGGTAGAATCGGAGGCTGTAACCCTGGATGACATCATCCGTGAAATTGAGGAAACCAAGATCAGCGAGCGGGGGGCAACCAGGCTGGATGACCAGACATCCGATGCTGCAATGGAGGACAGAAAAAAAGGAGGCTATTTTTAATTATTAACCGGAAAAAAGAAAAACAGAAGAAATGGATTTACTAAGATTTCTTACGGCAGGAAACGTAGATGATGGTAAGAGTACACTTATCGGACGCTTGCTTTTTGACAGTGATTCGGTATCTGCAGATATTCTGCAGGCGGTAGAAAAGGCAAGTAAAGGAAAGAAAGGGACAGACATTGACCTTTCTCTTCTTACCGATGGCTTAAGGGCCGAACGCGAACAGGGCATCACCATAGATGTGGCTTATAAATATTTCACTACGGAAAAGCGGAAATTTATTATTGCCGATACACCCGGTCACGTACAGTATACGCGAAATATGGTCACGGGCGCATCTAATTCCAACCTGGCTATTATCCTGATAGATGCCCGCAATGGAATTACGGAACAGACCTGCAGACATTCTATAATTTCTTCCATGTTTGGAATCCAGCATCTTGCCGTATGCGTAAACAAAATTGACCTGGCAGAGTACTCAGAGCAAACATTCAATGAGATTGTTGCAGCGTATAAGGAATTTGCAAAAAAATTGGACGTAAAAGAGATTGTATATATACCCGTCAGTGCCAAGCTTGGAGATAATGTAGTTATTCCATCGGAAAAAATGCCCTGGTATAAAGGCAAAACCTTACTGCAGCACCTGGAAACAGTAGAAGTAGACGGCGATAATAATTTTACCCATGCACGTTTTCCGGTGCAATATGTTATTCGACCGCAGGAAGATTCATTTCATGATTACAGAGGGTATGCAGGAAAAGTTGTGAGCGGAGTTTTTAAAAGAGGGGATACAGTACAGATCCTGCCGGCAGGAACTTCTGCTAAAATAAAGGAGATTGAAATAGCGCAGAATAATATTGAAGAAGCATTTGCTCCGCAGTCAGTAATTATCCATCTGGAGGAGGACGTAGATATAAGCAGGGGAGATATTATAGCTAAAAAGGACGACTCGGTTTCTGTTACTCAGGATTTGGAAGCCACGGTGTGCTGGATGCATGACCGCAGTCTGAAGATGGGTGCAAAATTTCTTATCCGCCATCACGGGAAAACGGTAAAAGCTGCCGTGCGTGATGTGCTTTACAAGATCAATGTTAACTCCCAGGAAAAGATAGAGGGTGAAAAAGAAGTTTCCTTAAATCAAATAGCCCGGATACAGTTTCGTACCGCATCTCCTGTTGCAGTGGATACCTTTAAAACCAATCGTGCAAACGGATGTTTTTTGTTGCTGGATGAGAATACCAACGATACTGTTGCCGGTTGTGTCGTATAATTATCGGCCCAATGTCAAAGCGGCTTAATGCATCCCGTCGGGTGTGATGTGAAATTCTTCTCCTGAACAGCTCGTCAGCCAGGCTTTCTTATTGCTTGAATCCAACCAGGATTGAAACGCATCCGCTTGGAACAAGGCCTGAGGGAGTATCCACATTTGGAACCATTATTTCCACAGTCATTTGCTGTGTGGATTCAACCGTAAAGTCCCGGTAATCAAATTTTCCCTGTTCCTTGCTGCTGAAAAGCTGGGTTTTGTTTGCATCCCTCATAATAAAATACACATCTCCCAATGCATCCTGGGAAGAAACCACTATCCGGTACGTTTGACCGGAGTAAAATGTGAGAGTGAGCTCTGCATGGTCTCCGGATAAAAGAACAGAGCTGTTTACCTGGCCGTTGTGAATAAAAGGTGCCAGTTTTGGAATTTGTTTTTTTACAAAGCCTTTACATTGTGCAAATACTCCCAGGGACGGAAGAAGTGCTAATGAGCCAATTAGAATAACTTTTCCGGTATAAGAACGGATGGCTGAGGAAATAAAAATGTTTTTCATGTAGGTTATTGGTTTTGGCCGCTTATAATTTTATTTCTGATTTCTGCCGCTTTTTCAGTCAGCTTATGCATTGTTTCAGGGGTTACGGAATAAACAATTTTTCCACCAATGGTAGTCACGTTGGTAGCAGCATCCGTTTTAACGCTTGGGGCCGTAGCTGTGTTTACGGTTACTTCACTGAAAATAGCCTGTAATCCTCTAATGTCTGTGAGGATACTTGCAACTCCCGGATCCTGTTCGTTTGTAGCCAGCAAGCTGATTACGTTATCAAGGGTGCCTTTTTGCTCGGCAATCCTGTTAATAATATCCGCATTGTTCTTGGAGGATTTAGCAAGCTGACTTCCAAGGTATACTCCTTCAATAAAACCTCCTGCAATTACAAGCGCTGAAGCATTTTCACGCTGGCTTTCTTTCAGCATCTCATCGGTAGACAAATAAGAGTCAGAAATAATGGAAAGCAAAGAATCCTTTTTACCGGTGTTTGCCTGGATACGCTCAATAGTTTTATCATCAAAAGCATTTCCAACACCCAAAGATTCCGCAAGCTTGCGGGTGCATCCTAAATAAAGAATGGACTCCTGTGTATTGTTGTCAAACACACTCGTATAGCTGAGATCTGCTCCATAAACACCGAGATTAAGCGCTTTGGAGCTGTTGGAGTTGTATTTACTTACATTGTCAATCGAATTAAGAAGGTCTTTGTTGTATTTCGCTCCCGCTCTTTGAATTAATTGCGCCAGTTCAATGGGAGAAGGAATTGCATAAAAGATATTTTCCGTTTTCCCATCTATTTTTTTCATTTCTCCCGATTCCATACCGGTACTATCTGCTTTTTCTGTTTCTCCAGTTCCTTCGCTGGAGCCGCAGCTGTAAAAGAATGGCGAAAAAAGGGCAGCTAGAATTCCTGCGGAGATTAATTTTTTAATAGAATTCATGGTGGTTTTTAATTAGATTAAAAGAGGGTTTTTTCAATTGGGTGTGTCAAAGATAAAAAAATATTTATATGTTAAAATAATTGACTTAAAACCGCCCGCTTAATGGGCTGAAAGCCAATTGACCCCGGTGCCGGTTTCAACTTCAATGGGTACCTCGAGTTGTACAGCATGTTTCATTTTATCTTCTATCAGGGGTTTTACATCGTTTATTTCATCTTTGTGAACATCAAAGACCAGTTCATCGTGCACCTGCAGGATCATTCGGGATCGAAAATTTTTCTTTTTGAATTCCCGGTGAATGTTGATCATGGCGATCTTGATCATATCCGCTGCCGATCCCTGTATAGGGGCATTGATCGCATTGCGTTCAGCAAATCCGCGAACTGTGTGATTGCCTGAATTAATATCACGGAGGTACCTTCTTCTTCCCAGAATTGTTTCCACGTATCCTTTCTCTTTTGCGAGCTGAATATTATTGCTCATGTATTCTTTGATTTTCGGATACTGGGAAAAATAGTTTTCGATGATGTTTTTCGCTTCGGTACGCGGTATATTAAGCCGTTGGGCAAGTCCGAAAGCAGAGATCCCATAGATAATCCCGAAGTTTACCATTTTGGCATTTCTTCTCATGTCGGAAGTAACCTCTTTCAACGAAACGCCATATACTTTAGATGCCGTTGCGGTATGGATGTCCTGGCCGCTGTGAAAGGCATCTATCATTCCCTTGTCATTACTCAGTGCAGCAATGATCCTGAGTTCTATCTGGGAGTAATCCGCAGAAAGAAGCATAAAGTTGTTATTTCGTGGGACAAAAGCCTTCCGGATTTCCCTCCCTCTTGCTGTGCGGATAGGAATGTTCTGAAGGTTGGGATTATCGGAGCTCAACCTACCTGTAACCGCTACCACCTGGCTGTAGGTAGTGTGGATCCTTCCGGTACGCGGGTTCACAAGCTCAGGCAGGGAATCCACGTAAGTGCTTTTTAATTTTTGCAATTCGCGGTATTCAAGGATCTTGTCAATGACAGGATGGGTTCCTTTCAGTTTTTCCAATACATCTTCGCTCGTTGCATATTGCCCGGTTTTGGTCTTCTGGGGTTTTTCAACGATCTTCAGTTCCTCGTACAGTATTTCACCTACTTGTTTAGGGGATGAGATATTGAATTCCCGTCCTGCCAGACCATAGATTTCTTTTTCCGACACCACGATATCCTTTGCAAGCTCAGCAGATAATTCTTTGAGAGCTGCGGTATCAATTTTGACTCCTTCTATCTCCATATTTGCCAAAACCGGTACCAACGGAATCTCTACTTCCTCAAAAAGTTTTTGTGTGCCGGATTCCAGGAGCATCGGAACAAATTTTTTTTCAAGCTGAAGTGTCACATCTGCATCTTCGGCTGCGTATTCGGATATCTGTTCAACAGGAACCGAGCGCATGCTCAGCTGATTCTTACCCTTTTTTCCAATGAGTGTTTCAATTGAAACGGGAGAATAGTTCAGGTAAGTCTCCGAGAGCAGGTTCATGTTGTGACGCATATCAGGCTGAATGAGGTAATGCGCAATCATGGTATCGAACAGCTTGCCTTTTATCTCCACATCGTACCACTTCAGTACGGACATATCGTACTTTATATTCTGACCTATTTTTTCAATCCCATCATTTTCAAAAATTCCTTTAAACTCGTTTACAAGAGACAGCGCCTCATTGTAATTTTCGGGAACAGGAACGTAATAAGCTTCTCCCGGTTTAAATGCAAAAGACATTCCGACCAACTCAACATTATGCGCATCGGTCCCGGTGGTTTCAGTGTCGAAACACAGGGATTTTTGATGGCTCAATGCAGTTAGGAGGTCCTTTCTTTTTTCTGCCGTATCAACGATATGATAAGTATGTGGTACGTTTGAGATTGTTAGTTTAGGCCCCGATGATGTTCCATCGGATTCCTCACTTTCTCCGGCAGATATACTTGCCTGTGCGGCCGACGGCGATGCGGAGGAGCTTTGACCGGACCCTTCTCCTAATATTCTTTTGCCGAGCGTGTTGAATTCAAGTTCTGCAAAAAGCACCGTAAGTTTTTCTTTGTTAAGAGGACTTATAATTAATTCCTCCTCATTCCATTCTACAGGCACATCGCAATGAATAGTAGCAAGTCGTTTAGACAACAATGCCTGCTCGGAAAATTTTATAACATTCTCCTGCAGTTTTCCCTTTAGTTTATCGGAGTTCTTAATTACGTCCTCCACACTTCCGAACTCATTAATCAGTTTGATAGCAGTCTTTTCTCCTACGCCTGGTAATCCCGGAATATTATCCACCGCATCTCCCATCAGTCCCAGGACATCAATCACCTGGAGTACATTTTTAATTTCCCATCGTTTCAAGACATCTTCCTCGCGAAGGATGGTCCAGCCGCTTTTAAAAACGGGAGGACGAAATATGAAAGTCTTGTTTGACACCAGTTGTCCGAAATCCTTGTCGGAAGTGACCATGTAAGTTTCATAGCCGTGTTTCTCTGCTTTTTTGGCCAGTGTTCCGATAATATCATCTGCTTCGTGACCCTCGCTTTCCAGTACAGGTATGCCAAAACCATTCAGGATTTCTTTGATATAAGGTATTGCACTGATGATATCTTCAGGTGTGGCCTGGCGGTTCGCCTTGTATTCGGCAAAATAACCCTCTCTTTCTGTTGGACCGTGTAGGTCAAAAGCGACGCCCATGTGAGTTGGTTTTTCTTTGCGGAGCAGCTCAAATAAGATGTTGGTGAAACCAAAAATAGCCGAGGTGTTCATGCCTTTGGAAGAGAGGCGCGGGTTTTTTGCGAGCCCATAATACGCTCGGTAAATAAGAGCCATTGCATCCAGCAGGAATAGTTTTTTTTCAGCCACGGTTGTTTGAGATTATTTTTTGAATGTATTTTCCTAGAACATCAAATTCTATGTTTACCCAATCGCCTTTTTTCAGCATGCTGAAATTTGTATACCTAAAAGTGTGAGGAATGATTGCAACGGAAAAACAGGGCCCCGAAACGCCGACAATTGTCAGGCTCACCCCGTTAATGCAAATACTTCCTTTTTGAATGATCAGTGCTTTTTCTTCGGGCTTCAAACTTTTGACTTTGAACTCAAAGAGCCAGCTTCCTTTTTCCTTTGTGATCTTGTTGCAAACTGCTGTAGTATCTACATGACCCTGTACGAAATGGCCGTCCAGCCTGTCTCCAATCTTTAACGAACGCTCGAGATTTACAATACTTCCGGTTTTGAATAGGCCCAGGTTGCTCTTTCTGAGAGTTTCACGGACGGCAGTGACCATGTACCGGTCTTTCTGCCTTGACTCCACGGTCAGGCAAACGCCGTTATGTGAAACGCTTTGTCCAGTTTTCAGCTCCTTTGAAATAAGGGATTCAACTTCAATTCTGAGATTGCCGGCCTGCCGGAAGGACAGACTTTTTCCTTTTTTGAGAGAGACTATTTTCCCTGTGGATTCTATAATTCCGGTAAACATATATACTCAGCCATGCCGGAGATATTTCTCCGGAACTAACCGGTACGAATGTACGAATTGTGTATAGAGTATATGACTTTTGAAAAGGAGGAATGAATACTTTATTTGCCGCTCAGCAGATGTACATTTCCTGTAAGGACATGGGGTATAATTCCCTGCAGCCGGATATCGTATACGATGCATACATAATAATAGACCCCATCGGAGCAGTATTTCTTTGTCTGAGTGCTTTTTCCATCCCAGAGGATATCGGGATCAAAGGTGCGGAACACCTCAGTTCCCCAGCGGTCATATATTTTTATATCAATGCTTTTGATGTATCTATACGGATGCAGGGGAGTAAAATAATCGTTTTCCCCGTCCCCGTTGGGAGTGAATACATTCGGCAGCTGGTAAACAGGACAATTATCAATGCATACGATGTTGCTGTATTTGCTTTCGTTTCCAAATGAATCAACGGAAGTTACGGCATAACATCCTGCAATGGAAAATAAGCTGTCATCGATGTAGGTGGTGGTATGAATGTCGGGGATGGTATCGAGCACTTCGTATTCTCCCGTAGTAGAATCGTTGTGATAAATGATATAATAAAGAGCATCATCGCTGCAGAAATCATTGGGGTTGGTCCAGGAGAGAATGTTTTCGGCCAGCGCGCAGCTAGAATCAACGGTAAGTTCATTGGCGCAGGGAGGAGTAAGATCGACCGGAGAACAGCAAAGCTGCTGTGACCAGTTGATGAGCGGACGCGGCAATGACGTATCGGGATATGCACCAATACTTTTTACCTTGTAGCAATAGGTTGCACCGTTAATTAACCCGGTATCTGTAAAAGTCTGCTGTGCAGTGGTTCCGATAGAATCCCAATTACTGGTCGTGGAATTTAATTTGAATACATCGTACCTGTAATTGGTCCAGGGCACATGTTCATTCCAGGACAGCTGGATGCGGTTATCTCCCGGGTTACAGGAAAGGAAAACAGATGATGCATTTTGGGTGGGACAATGATTGGTATCGGAATAGAAGTCGATGCGATATGTAAACGGTGTGGCAGATGTATTAATAGGCGTATTGGCATACGAAGTCGTGTTCAGCGATCCGAAAAACGGACTTCCAAAGCTCGCAATAGCGGGAGGGACGGGGTTACCGTATCCCTGAGTCCCAAGTAATTCAAATTTGTAGGGGCCTTTATTGGGAGCTAATGTTGTGTCATAGTTGGCTGCATTTGCAATGGGTTTTATCCACTGTATATTCATGGAGCCGTTTGTTGCGCTTGTAGAAACTACATCCACGTGTGTAATGATCGGCACATCACGTACCAGTTTGCCGCACATAGGGTCTGATACATAACTTTCAGAACCGTCGAGGTAATTGGCAACAATTCTGTACGAGTAAACATTTCCATGGATCAGCCCGTTTTTATCTACATAAGAAAGTGTATTACCCGGAACAGTGGTTACGAGTTGGTATCCCCAGGAGGAAGGCATGCCTGTTTCACAATAGCCGGGTTTTAGGGTATCGCAGCCGATCTTACGGTAGATCGTGTATTTGTATAGTGGATTTGAAACAGGATTGCACAATGCATTATCCCACTTCAGGATCATACTGGTACATTGAGGGTATGTGGTTAACTTTTTAGGTGCAGGAGCTATAACCTGGATGAAGAATGTTTCGTAGTCTGTCAGCGGAACAGGCGGACTATCCGGTGCACCATCATCCACGGCTTTAAAGGTAACCAGATAGGGTTGCAATCTCACCTGGTTGCAGCTGGGAGACCATGAAAAAACTCCGGTGGACGGGCTTTGTACGGGTGCATCCGAAGAAAATACAGCAGCAGGAGTGGCCTTGAAAGGATCACCGTTTGCAGTAAAAGAAGCAATCGCATTATTGCCAGGGTCCGTAGCGGTGAGGGTAAATGTAAGGTTTGTATTTGCCTCCAGGCAGGTATCCTTTACTTCTGAGATTACCGGTGGCTTGTTTTTACAATCATATACTTTAACCTGCATGTCCCTGCGTACAGTGCCCACCAGGTATCTTTTCTTGGTTATGGTATTTAATTTCCATTCCTCAATATCCATGGCAAAATTATATTCATAAGGAGAAAAGTAAGGAGGGCTAAGTTTTTGCGGAGGAGGATTGCACCAGCTCAAATCCCCGGTATAAGGATCAACCATAACTCCGGGAGGAATAAAATAACCGGGAGAAGGGATGGGAGTTCCTAAATTTTGGAAACAGGTGCCCAGCTTGTACGATAAACTATCCCCGTCAGGGTCTACTGCTCCGGGATTATGAATAAAGCAAACATCTATGCAGGCTTTATCTATGGGCGGATTAGTGAGGATAACGGAATTATTAAATCCGGGCATTCCCGGAGAGCTGAAAATTGTCAGAGTGTCCTGAACACTGAGCGGAGTCAGATCAGGAACGTTTACGATACCTCCGTTCCTGTTGGGGTCTGTCATGGAAATAATGTACGTATTAGGTCCCGGATAGGTATGGGTTGTTGTGTAAACATTTTTTTTGATATCCAGGCTGAATAAGCTGGGATTCCCAATGTTCCATTCACCCATGTGGTGTGTGCCGCAATAGGGATTGCCCGTACATCCAAGCGCACCCCAGGCATCCTGTGTAGGATCGCTTGGTTCATAATTGCTTCGGCAAACCACAGCAGTGTCTCCGTCGCCAAAATTTATGGTAATGGTACACCGGTCTGCCTGAACACTACTGCCTTTGGTATAGGTTGTTACGGAAATTTCATACGTATTTCCGCCAATGTGCCTGTAGGTAATTTCCCCTGCACGCTCATGAGTAGCAAAAGCAGCAAGAGAAAAAAAATGAAATAGTATAATAAAGTATTTTTTCACGTAATGCGATAATACAACAAAAATAGTGCTAAGTCAGAGACAGACACAAACCAAAGAGAAAAATAAAGTAGAGGTCTATTTCATCAATACACTTTAATTGCAACACTTACAGACTTGCCTTCTTCGAGCTTAACAAGCCTTGTTGCAGCAGGAGCAAGTGGAGCAGGAGGAGTTACATCTGCTGCTAAAATGGCAGGTAGCTTGAATGTAAACCTAGCCACCCCCGATGCGTCTGTTGTGGCCGTTTGATCCTGGTCCTTGAGGTTTCCGTTTGCGTTGGTCTGATTTGGATATACATGCACGGTTGCCCCTACAACAGGGCCATTGGTCGCTCCGTTGGTTACATTAACGATAAGGTCACATTTTTTATTTCTGCGGCAGGAATAAAATGTTGAGAATGCCAATAAGCAAAGGATCGCCAACGAAAAAAACGATATGCATGCAATATTTTTCTTCATAAAAAAACCTTAGCTTAACAGCAGTTGCAAAGATATAGATTACCCTCAATTAGCCAAATTAATTAAGAACCATCACAGCAATCTTATCCTGGGATCAAAGGATAAGATGGGTGATTCGGAAAAGGTTAAAACACTTTCACGGCCAGGTTTACAGACTTACCTTCTTCCAGCTGAACTATTTTTGTGGCTGTACCCTGCGCAGATGTTACATTGGTTTCCAGTATTGCCGGGAGTTTAAATGTAAATCTGGCTACACCCGTACCATCCGTAGTAATTGTTTGATCCTGGTCCTTGAGATTGCCATTTGCATGGGCCTGATTCGGGTACACATGCACTGTTGCGCCTGCTACAGGTATATTGTTGTTTGCAGATGTTACTGTAACAGTAAGGTCGCATTTTTTATTTTTACGACAGGAAGAAAACGTTGAAAATACAAATGCGCAAAGGACCAACCATGAAAGAGATGATGTGCAGGCGTTATTTATTTTCATAGAAATTTTCTGCTAAGGATATAGTTGTAAAGATACAGATTAGCTGCAATTAACCAAAAAATAACAGTTGTATCCTGGCCTGCTTTGCACCCACCATGTTTTTTTAAGAGAGAATTTTAATAATTTACTACCTGCTCCTCTATTTCTTCCGGAATAATGCGGTATTCATATTGTTGATTTCGTAACTGGGGTTTAAAACCTGCTTCAAGAATAGATTTCTGAATGCTTTTAGAAGTAAAACGATGAGGAGCTCCTGCAGCAGAAACCACGTTTTCTTCCAGCATAATACTGCCAAAATCATTTGCACCTGCATGCATACATAGTTGCGCAACTTCTTTTCCTACCGTAAGCCAGGAAGCCTGAATGTTGATAACATTAGGTAACATAATCCGGCTCATGGCTATCATCCGTATGTATTCCTCCCCGGTGGTTTTATTTTTTACACCCCTTACTTCGGCAAGAAGTGTATCTACATCCTGGAAAGTCCAGGGAATAAACGCCAGGAAGCCTTTGGCAGTTTGAGGTTTTTCACTTTGAACTTCGCGAAGCCAAACCAGGTGTTCGAAGCGCTCATAAATTGTTTCAACATGTCCAAACATCATCGTAGCAGAAGTGGTGATGTTTAATTTGTGAGCGGCACGCATGACATCCAGCCATTCCTTTCCTCCGCATTTTCCTTTTGAGATCAGCCGGCGTACGCGGTCGTTTAAGATCTCAGCACCTGCACCAGGGAGTGAATCCAATCCTGCTTCCACTAAAGCTTTCAGCACTTTTTCATGGGTGGAATTTTCAAGCTGAGTGATGTGCGCCACTTCGGGTGGTCCAAGCGCATGCAGTTTTAGCTGCGGGTATAGGTTTTTCAGCTGTTTGAAAAGATCCGTATAAAATTTTAATCCAAGTCCGGGATGATGCCCGCCCTGTAATAACAATTGGTCTCCCCCAAAACGAAATGTCTCTTCAATTTTTTTCTTATACGTTTCAATGTCCGTTATATAGGATTCAGCATGACCCGGGATGCGGTAGAAATTACAGAACTTGCAATTTGCAATGCATACATTGGTTGTATTTACGTTCCGGTCTATCTGCCAGGTAACTTTTCCATCGGGCTTTTGGATTTTTCGCAGCTCGTTCGCTACATACATCAGCGAAGACAGATCGGTGTTTTCAAAAAGGAAAACTCCCTCCTCCGCTGAAAGGAATTCAAAATTAAGGGCCCGTTTCAACAAAGAATCAATGTTCATTTTTTATCTACATTTACTCCTTTCAAAATTAAGAATTAATATGACGCTCATTAAAAAAGCTCCTGTTCCTTCCGAGAATGAAAATGTAGCCATATTATGTAAAAGGAATTCTGCATTCCATGTTTTTGGCCTCTCCGATTTTGAAATAGAGTATGCCCGCAACGAATTTGAAAATAAGGATAAGAAGATCGTTGTTATAAACCAGCTGAGACGGATAGTCATTCTTTATTTACTGGACAAAAGGCCAGCAGGCAGGCGGGAAAACGAGGCGCTTGTACTTGAAGCGTGCAGGAAAGCAGGAGATAAAACGGCTCTTTGCCTCAACGATGCTAAAAAAACATCCGTTGTAGTGGTGGACCTTGCGGGAGATGCAAAAGCAACACTGGCTTTTGCAGAGGGAATTGCACTCGGCAATTACCAGTTCATTAAATACAAGACAAAAGATGCGCCGAAAGAAAGAAATACCCTGGAGACTATTTTCATCAGCAGCAAAACGATACATGCAAAGGATGTTGAACGTTTGCAGATCACAACGGATGCCGTTGACCGGGCCCGTACGCTGGTGAATGAACCGGTAAATACGCTGAATGCTGTACAACTGGCAAAAGAATTTCAGCAGCTTGGAAAGGAAGCCGGTTTTAAGGTAACGGTATTTGACAAGATGAAGATCCGGTCCCTGGGAATGGGCGGATTGCTTGCCGTCAATCTCGGAAGCGTGGATCCTCCCACCTTCACCATTATGGAATGGAAACCTGCCCGCCCGAAAAACAAAAAGCCAATTGTGCTTGTGGGCAAGGGGGTGGTGTACGATACCGGTGGATTAAGTCTGAAACCTACGACAAATTCAATGGACCATATGAAATGCGACATGGCAGGTGCAGCGGCTGTAGGGGGAGCCATGTACGCTATTGCGAAAGCAAAACTTCCGGTGCATGTGATAGGATTGGTTCCTTCCACCGATAACCGGCCGGGAGGAAATGCGTACGTGCCGGGCGATGTGATAAAAATGTATGACGGGCAGACGGTGGAGATGCTCAATTCGGACGCAGAAGGAAGGATGATACTGGCTGATGCACTTTCCTGGGCGAAGCAGTATTCGCCGGAACTGGTGATCGATCTTGCTACTCTTACCGGTTCAGCTGCCGCCGCCGTAGGGGCCTTTGGAGCCGTGGCAATGGGCACTGCTGGCGAGGCTCAGAAAAATAAATTGAAAACAAGCGGCAATAACGTATACGAACGGCTTGCTGAATTTCCTTTCTGGGACGAATACGATGAACTGATCAAGTCTGATATTGCCGATATGAAAAATGTGGGAGGCCCGTACGGTGGGGCAATAACAGCAGGGAAATTCCTGGCGCGTTTTACCGATTACCCCTGGATTCACCTGGACATTGCCGGTCCGGCCTTTCTTCCCGTAAAGGATTCATACAGGGGTAAAGGAGGAACAGGAACGGGAGTAAGGTTGTTGTTTGATTTTCTGAAAAATTATTGAATTCAGAATCAAGAGATGAAGAATTAATTACAAATACAGTTTTCATGTCAGAAAAAATAAGGATAGGAATCACCCAGGGAGACCCCAACGGGATCGGATTGGAAGTGATCATTAAAACGTTTCTGGATCCGCAAATGATGGATGTTTGCACGCCGGTTCTTTTTGGTTCGCAGAAAACTTTTTCCCATCATCGTAAATCCGTGAATACGGAAATGCGCTTTAACCCGGTACGTAATGTGGAAAGTGCAGCGCCCAGGCAGTTCAATATTTTAAATGTGTATGAAGAGGATATTCCTGTTGAGTTTGGAGCTTCCACGGCGCTGGGAGGGAAATATTCCCTCAGGTCCATCGAACTGGCCTGTGAAGCGCTTGAGCAAAATAAAATTGATGCACTGGTAACTGCTCCAATCAATAAGCACAACATTCAATCGCCTGAATTTCAATTTAAGGGTCATACAGATTATCTGGAAATGCGTTTCAAGAGCTCTGCCCTCATGCTGATGTGCGCCGATAAATTCCGGGTGGGTGTGGTGACCGGGCATGTGCCGCTTGCAAATGTGGCAACTATTATTAGCCAGGAAAAGATAGTCCAGAAGATCAGGATGATGCGTAAGTCATTGACGGAAGACTTTGGGATCCGTAAGCCTAAAATTGCGGTCCTGGGGTTAAATCCGCACGCCGGAGACGCGGGTATTATCGGTAACGAAGAACAGAATGTGATATCACCTGCGATTGCACAGGCGAAAGCAGAGGGAATGATTGTGATGGGACCCTATTCGGCGGATGGTTTTTTTGCTTCAGCCATGTATTCAAAATTTGATGCGGTGCTGGCCATGTACCACGACCAGGGACTGATCCCTTTTAAAGCAATTGCTTTTGAATCGGGTGTAAATTATTCTGCGGGACTTCCTGTTATACGTACGTCGCCCGATCACGGAGTGGGATATGATATTGCCGGCAAAAACCAGGCAAGCGAAACTTCTTTTCGTTCCGCGGTTTATCTTGCCTGCGATATTTTCAAAACCCGCAAACAGGAAAAGGAAATTACCGCTAACCCGCTTAAAGCGTTGGCACGTAACGAAAGGGAGTAAAGAATTAACCATCTCCTTTCTTTAATTATATCCTATGGCAGACAAACCGAATATGCTGAACGACCTTGTAAAAGGTGCACTTACCACGGCCATCAGTGTTATTGTTACATACTATGTAACAGCTGCGATTAAAAAAGACCAATACCAGCAGACTGACTCCGAAAAAGAAAAACAGCGTACAGAATCTCTTGATAAGACAAGTGCTTTATTGAATAATTATATTTCGCGTTACGATAGTTTACATGCACGTTATATCTCATTGGCTGAGAACAGAAGAGGTTCAGCAGGTGATCGCGAAAATGAAAGTTACAGGGAGAATACAACCAGTAGCCAGAACGATAACGCATCGACACTTAGTATAAACGGTAATTGGATTACTCCCGACGGTACTGTGGGCTGGAGATTTGAGGGAAACCGCGTTATGGTGAATGGTATTGGCAGTTACATCGGTTTTATTGAAGGTGCCGGAAGTCATCAGGTATCGGGCAGTATGGTAAGCGGTACGATACAGGTTTCGAAAGCGTTTTATTTACCTGTAAATGAATCCCTGAGTTTTAATTTTTCCCTGAGTTCGGATAACCGTGTTTTGTATGGAACCAATACGGATGCAGCCGGCACTGTAAATGCGTTGACGCTTTATAGAAACTAGGTTCTTTCGTTACGACTTCGGTAATTGCGGAGAATGGTTGGAATTACCGGATAAGTGAAATATTTCCCTTTCGGGAAATTTTGGTGCCGTCTGCAATTTCAGCATTCATATAATAGGCATACAGTTCAGTCCCTTCCGGTTGTGAAATTTTTAAAAGGTTTGAGCTGTGATCTCCGGTCCATTTAAAGGCAGGGTCAGTTGTTTCATATACTTTTCCTCCCCACCGGTCGTAAAGAACGAGGTGGAAATTTTTTATACATTCTGTAGCACCGTAATAGATCTGCAGAGCATCATTTTCTCCATCGTTGTTGGGAGAAAAGGCATTTGGCAGGTAAAGGGTCCCGGCGCTCGAGCAAAGCTCCACAGTTACGGTTACACAAGCAGTGTCGTAGCAGCTGTTTGCATTGTAAACAGTAACACAGTATACGGTTGTAGAAGGAGGTGATACGGTAATATTCGGGCCATTCATGTTGTTATTCCAGACATACATTATTCCACCGCTGGCAGACAGGTTAGCGCTTTGTCCCTGGATGATGGTCATGTCCGAAAAGACAGTTGCAACGGGATTAGCAGTCACTGTTATACTTTTAACAGCGGTATCGGTGCAGGTACCTATCGATACAACAACCGAATAAATACCTGCAGCAGTTGGATGAATAGCAGCTGTTGTTTCCCCGGTGTTCCATAAGTAGGTTCCTCCTCCCGAGGCAGTAAGTGTGCCGGAAAATCCCTGGCAGATATTATTTCCTGTAACACTGGCTGCGGGCGGAGGCGAAACAGCAATGGTTATTTTTCCTGTATCGCTGCACATCCCGTTTCCGGCTATTACCGAATAAGTGGTGGTTGCTGCAGGAGCTACGATCGTTGAAGAGGAAGTTGTCCCGTTGCTCCAGGTATATGTATTTCCTCCAGTTGCATTGAGCGTAATGGCATCGCCCCCGCAAATGGTTGCATTGTTTGAAACCGTAACGGTAGGAGAGGGCATCACCGCAACCGAAACGGAATCTGTATCGGAGCAGGCCCCTATACCTGCAATAACAATATACGTGGAATTGATAAGGGGCGAAACGGTAATTGCAGAAGTAGCAGCTCCGTTGCTCCAGGCGTACACGGTTCCGCCTGTTACCGTAAGCACCGTGGATTGTCCCGAACAAATGGTAGTGTTAGGGGAAACGGCAGCAGATGCCTGGGGAATAACATTAACCGTAACCGGCGATGTGCTGGAACAAGTTCCCGAGTATCCCGTTACCGAATAGGTGGTTGTTACAGTTGGGGCCACTGTGATGGAAGTAGTGGTTGCTCCCGTGCTCCATACGTACGTGTTGTTATTAGGGAAGTTGAGCGATGCAGTGAGAGTAGAGATATCGCCCTGGCAAATGATATTATTCCCTGAAACGTAGGTGAAGAGAGTAGGGAGCGTGTTTACGGTAATTGTAGCCGTGTCCTTGCAGGATCCTGAAGCAGCGACAACTGTATAGGTAGTAACGGAAGAAGGTGCTGGTGTAACGGAAATAACTGCGGTGCTGGCTCCGGTGCTCCAGACATAGCTGCTTCCGCCCGAAGCAGAAAGTGTTGAAGAGGAACCTCCGCAGATAGTGGTGCTGCCGGCAATACTTGCGGTAATATTCGAACCTACGTTTATAGTCATGCTGGCAGTGGCCGTACAGGTACCTGCTGAAACAATTACTGAATATGTAGTAGAGCTCACAGGCGTCACCGTTATGGCGGCTGTTGTTTGAGCTGTTGACCATACATAATTTGAACCGCCCAATGCGGTAAGGGTGGCGCTTCCTCCCGCACAAATGTTGGTAGGGCCGCTGATATTAGCAATGATGCCATTATTTGAAACTGTTACAGTGATACTTGCAGCATCCGTGCAATTACCCGAGGAAACAAGCACTGAATAGGTAGTGGTGACGCTGGGTGATACAACTATTGAAGCCGTTGTTTCCGTTGTTGACCACGAGTAATTGTTTCCTCCGGATGCTGTAAGCGTAGCTGGACTTCCCGGGCAAACAGTGGTATTCGTAGAAGAAATAGCTGCAGTGATTCCGCTGGCAACATTTACTGTCGCGCTTGTACCTGCTGAGCAGCTTCCGCTTGTTACGTTCACCGAGTAAGTAGTCGTAGCCGCAGGTGAAACTACAATGGCTGCTGCCGTTGCACCCGTGGACCAGGAGTAGTTTGTCCCGCCGGATGCAGTAAGGGTTGTGCTGCCGCCCGTGCAGATGGTTGTATTTCCTGAAATAGTGGGCGTAAGCGATGAATTGACAGTGACTACCACCGAAGCTGTTCCCGGCCCGCAGGACGAGGCTGCCGTAACTACATACGTGGTAGTGGCTGTGGGACTAACGTATATGGTTGCTGTGGTAGCTCCTGTTGACCATGCATAATTACTTCCGCCCGTGGCAGTGAGTGTTGCATTTCCTCCTGTACAGATAGTTGTATTGGGGCTAACTGCAAGTGCGGCTGTATTGGAAACTGTAACGACCACAGGTAAACGATATGTACCCGGGCAGGTTCCAACGTAATAAGTGTAAGTGCCTGCTGCAAGAACGGGAGTACCATAGGTTGCACCCGTGCCGATCATATTTCCTCCTGCAATTGCATCGTACCAGATAATGGTTGTTCCGTTCGGAACTGTTCCGCTGGTGCTGGCAGTAAGTGTGGTGGATTGCCCTGCGCATATTGTTGCACTTGCTGCGGTGATAGTAAAATTTGTTATAGTGGCAGTATTGGTCCCTGCCGCTCCCATAGTGGCTCCGTTAGGTGGAAACTCTGGATTTACACCACTGGAGTTAGTGATTCCGTTAGTTCCTCCGCTTACGGTTGAGGTTGGTGAACCGTTTGAAACGGCAATATATCCACCACCACCACCACCTCCCGGTCCTTCCGCTTGTGCAGCAGTAATTAATTGATCCCCTCCGTCTCCTCCGTTTGCATTTATAGAGATTCCGGTTATTGCGCCAACTGAATTTAGGACTATAGTTCCACCAGCACCGCCTCCTCCTGCTGCATCCCGGTGATTAGAAGCTGTAAGTGCACCAGTAGTGTTAGCTCCATTGTTTCCGTTCGAAATAATTTTTCCTGTGCCGCTTACAGTTCCGTAATTTATCAGGTAGATTAATCCCCCTCCGTTTCCTCCTGCGCCTGCTTCAAGATTGTCCTGGTCACCTGCACCGCCACCTCCTCCAAGGAAAAGTCTGCCTGTGCTGTAATCCAAGGGTCTGCCTCCGTATCCTCCGATTGCATGCCGGCTTTGTCCTCCCCATGCGGCATTACCAGGTCCCACTACGGTGGGATCCAGGTTGGCTGCAGACCATGCATAGCCACCTTGTCCACCTCCTGAAGACACTTGTGTTGCAAAATTTGCATATTGCAGGTTCCAGGCATTCGCATAACCTGCAGCAGGCATTCCATGGCCGTTCCATAAAGCTGCGTCGCCGCCATTGGCACCACCACCTCCACCGCCGTTGTGAATGCTTCCGCCTCCGCCACCATTGGCGGGAGCACCCCTCATATAGCTTCCTCCATAAGGATCATACATGGTTTTGTAACCGCCAATCCCTTCCCCTTTTTCAGCTCCATCTTCCGGTTTGCTTGATGCCTGAAAAAATAAATTCATCAATGGGCTATGTGCTGTATTATCAAGTTGTCCTCCTCTGAAACCTTTTCCGCTCACGTCCATGGAACCACCCGCGTTTATAACTGTATTGTTTTCTACTTCAATGGCACAAACACCACCGACAGATGCATTCCATGGATCACAGGTAATGGAGCCGGGAGAATTAATTGTAAGATTGGAATAACGTGGTACCCGCACCACTTGAGTTTTTCCGGCAGCGGTGTAAGAGCGGGTAAGTGGGCAATCTAGTGTAATTCCTGTGGAGCCCGAAACACTTTTTACTTCTGCAAACTCCCAGTTACCGCAGTTATTATAATTGGTTACTGCACCCCATGTACTATCCGTTGTATTATCTATCCCTCCTGTGTTTGTTCCTTTGATTGTTGCGCCCTGCATTTGTATGATCATTATCAGATCACCCGCAGCCAGGTTGGAAGAAAAATGGTTGTTAAGAGCGTTGTTTGAAACGGTAATGGTAGAGGTTCCAGCAGCTGCATCCAAAGAAAGGGAAGTGTATGCGTTCACTATCGTATTGGCAGCGCTGGCAGTAAGAGCACCGTTTTTTCCACGCTGTGCATGAAGCTGCCCGGCACTTAATATTCCTGCCAGCATCAAAATAAATAGCACATTTGGATGGAGTAGTAATTTCATACAATGAATTAGCTTGCCCAAATTAGGTGAAATTTAAAGCAAATCAGGGAGCTACACTGTGATTCTATACACAGTTAGACGTTAATAGAAGAAGAAAAGTTGCAGAACAATCAGCGGAATTTCGCTAGTAACCCAGCGTTTTCAGCATGGATTTGTAGGTTTGTTCTTTTGCAAAGAGTTTGGTTGTTATTTCCCCGTTTTCGTCCCGGTCAATCAACACATGTTTGGGAGACGGAATAAGGCAATGTTGTATCCCTCCATACCCGGCAATGGATTCCTGGTACGCGCCGGTGTGGAAGAAACCGATGTACAAAGGTCCATCAGCTCCATGGCCTATTTTAGGCAGGAACACCTGTTCGGAATGTGCTTCCGTATTGTAATAGTCCAGCCCGTCGCAGGTCATGCCGCCCAGGTTAACGCGCTGGCATTCTTTTTCCCAATGGTTCACAGCCAGGAGAATAAATTTCTGCCCGATCGCCCAGGTATCCGGAAGGGTGGTAATGAAAGAGGAATCGATCATGTACCAAAGCTCACGGTCGTTTTGCTGTTTCTGATCGCATACAGAATAAAGTGCAGCCCCGCTTTCTCCTACGGAGAACGAGCCGAATTCTGTAAAAATGTTTGGTTCCTTTATTTTATTCTGCTTGCAGAAAGTTTTTATCTGGGAAACAATTTCTTCAATGATATATTCGTAATCGTATTCAAAACCCAGCGAGGTGCGTATGGGCAATCCTCCACCTATGTTGAGGGAGTCCAGTTCCGGGCAGATTCTTTTTAACTCTGCGTATACATTCAGGCATTTTGCAAGTTCTGTCCAGTAGTAAATGGTATCCTTGATGCCGGCGCTTACAAAGAAATGAAGCATCTTCAGCTCCAGTTTTTTATTCCCCTTGATCCGTTCCTTGTAAAACGGCACTATTTCCTTGTAACGCACTCCCAGTCGGGATGTGTAGTAATCATACGTAGGCTCTTCCTCCGATGCAATGCGGATGCCGAGCTTGCATTTTCCTTTTACATAGCGTTTGTAATACTCCAGTTCGTTCTTGTTATCCAGAATGGGGATCACATTTTTGTACCCGTTGTTGATGAGCTCTACAATAAACTGGGGATACGGCTTGCGTTTGTATCCGTTGCAGATCACATAGGTATTTTTGTCGATCTTTCCCTGCCGGTATAATTCCTTGATGATCGGGATGTCAAAAGCGGAAGAAGTTTCCATGTGCGAACCGTTTTTTATCGCTTCGTCCATCACGAAAGAAAAATGCGAGCTCTTGGTACAGTAACAGTAAGTATAATTACCTTTGTAATCGGCTTTTGCCATAGCAACATTGAAAAGCTTTTTTGCTTTTTGAATTTGCTGACCGATCTTTGGAATGTAAGTTATTTTAAGAGGAGTGCCGTATTGTTTGATGATGTCCATCAGCGGAACATCGTTGAAGTGCAGCTCTCCGTCAATGACATTAAATCCTTCCTGCGGAAAATGAAAAGTCTGCTGGATGAGATCGCGGTACTTGTTCTTCATGGGCTGGGTTAAGAAATTTAAGTATGCGAAGTTGATAATAATTTGTCAAAGTAAGTAACTTACATGAGGTTTTTTTTGATAAAGTAAGTGAGTCGGATTTTCAGGCAAGTTAAGAGCAGGGTAAGCCGGAAGCGAAAAAGAATCACAATTTATACCGGGCAGGACATATGAAAAAGATCAAGATCATAGAAGTAAAATCCGAAATCGGTGCGGGAACGCGCGGCGCCGGCATGGGTGTGGATGCGGTGAGAGTGGCTGCGCTGGATTTTGGCAGCTCCTTTTTCAGAAGGCATCCTTCCGTGGAAGTCCCCAATGAAAATAAATTATTGCTGGAGCCGGTTACCAATGATTTTGCAAAGCGGATCAAGGGAGTTTATTCATTCAGCGAGCGCCTGGCCAAACAAGTGGAATCTTCTTTGCGGACTGAAGGAGATAACACTTTCCCTGTTGTTCTTGCGGGAGATCATTCTTCTGCCATGGGTGTGGTAGCCGGGATCAAGATGGCTTTTCCTGAAAAGAGATTGGGAATCATCTGGATTGACGCCCATGCAGACATTCACTCTCCTTACACCACTCCTTCCGGCAATATGCATGGAATGCCTATTGCGGCAATCCTGGGAGAAGACAATAAGGAACACCAGGTTAACAGGCCGGAACCGGAAACAATCGAGTACTGGGACAAACTGAAGAACCTGGGAGGTGCATGCCCCAAGGTGCGTTACGAAGATATTGTGATGATAGGTGTCCGGGACTTTGAAAGACAGGAAGAATACCTGCTGAAGAAATACAACGTAAAAAATGTATCTGTCTCCGAGATCCGGAACAGGGGACTGGAAAGAGAAGCGGCACTGGTGTTAAGTGCACTGGATGCCTGTGACATCATCTACATTTCTTTTGATGTGGACAGCATGGATCCTGAGATTTCGAAAGGAACAGGAACACCTGTTCCGGGAGGGCTTACCGAGAAAGAGGCGGGGAATCTTATTTATTACCTGATGCGAAGCAGGAAGATCTGCTGTTTTGAAATAGTGGAAATAAATCCCACACTTGACAAAGAAAATCTGATGGCAGAAAATGCATTTGAAATATTGCTCAAAGCTACCAACCAATTGATCAATGACTTTTAATGGATATGAGTGGATCAAGTATTGAAAGCATTCTCGCAGAAAAGACCAGCGAAGGCATAAAAAAACTTTACGGACAAACTGTTCCTGCTGATCAGATCACACTTCAGAAAACCCGCCCTGAATTTGAGGGTGATCTAACATTGCTGGTTTTCCCGCTTACCAAAGCTTCCAAAAAATCTCCCGAGGAAACAGCCAATGCGATTGGAAATTATTTGAAAGAGAACATTGCCGAGGTAACTGCATTCAATGTGGTAAAGGGTTTTTTAAATCTTGTAATTGCTGATTCTTACTGGATAAAGTACCTGTCCGCCGACTCTTCAAACTTTGCACCTCATACTTCGGCTGCCGGAGAAACCGTGATGGTTGAATTTTCATCTCCCAATACCAACAAACCCCTGCACCTGGGGCATATCCGGAACAATTTGCTGGGGGCTTCGGTGGCTGAGATTTTGAAAGCAGCCGGAAAAAAGGTGATTCGCGTTAACCTGGTGAACGACCGGGGAATCCATATCTGTAAGTCCATGCTAGCGTGGCTTGGTCGAGGGAATGGTGAAACACCAGAGAATACTACTAATCCAAAACATAGAAAGGGAGATCATCTTGTTGGAAATTATTATGTGGAGTTTGATAAGTTGTATAAAAAAGAAATTGAACTTTCTGAAACTTTAGCGTATCAAATAGTTACATCATTAAAGGAGCAGAAGAAAAATTCAAATTATTCTTTACCGATTTTTTTGTCAAGAGGAAAGGAGTCTATACAAAGAATTTTTTTGTACATCCGAATGGCCGGTTTAGGTAAAGAGAAGAAACTTTCTTTCGAAGTTCCATCTATAGAGGAATTTATAGATCAATACCCAAATTTATACGTTAGGCTAAATGATTCTCAGAAAAAAATATTTTATGATTATACTAATGATTTAGAAAAAAGTATGAGGGTTTTAAACTTTGAAAAAATAGATACTTCAGAGTTTGTGAGTCAAATATTAAAAATTGCTCAAGATTATACTCCACTTGTATACGATGCGCATTATATGTTAAGACAATGGGAGGCTGGGGATAAAGACACGGTAGGATTGTGGAGAATGATGAACGGATGGGTCTACGATGGGTTTGCAAAAACATACAAAGAGCTTGGAATAGAATTTGAAAAAACATATTACGAATCACAAACGTATCTGCTTGGAAAGGAAATTGTGGAAGAGGGTGTACGAAAAAATGTTTTTAAAAGGAGAGAAGATGGTTCGGTGTGGGTTGACCTGACGGCAGACGGACTGGATGAAAAACTTTTACTGCGCTCGGATGGTACGTCTGTTTACATGACACAGGACCTGGGTACTGCCATAAAACGCCAGGAAGAATTTCATTTTAATCGTTTAGTATATGTAGTAGGGAATGAGCAGGATTATCACTTCAAAGTGCTTTTCCTGATACTTAAAAAACTCGGATACCAATGGGCGCAGAACCTTTTTCACCTTTCGTATGGCATGGTGGATCTGCCTTCCGGCAAAATGAAGTCGCGCGAGGGAACGGTGGTGGATGCCGATGACCTGATCTCTGAAATGGTCAATACTGCAGGAGAAACTACAAAGGCACTTGGCAAGACAGAGGGCATGAGTGAGTCCGAAGCCGAAGCGCTTTACCATGCCATTGGCCTGGGAGCGCTCAAGTATTTTATACTGAAAGTGGATCCTAAAAAGAGAATGTTGTTTGATCCGAAAGAATCCATTGACTTTAATGGGAACACAGGACCATTCATTCAATATACTTATGCGAGGATTAAATCGGTGCTTCGTAAGGCAAATCAGGATGATCAGCTATCAGCTATTAGCTATCAGCCATTAGCCATTAGCTACATTTTACATAAAAAGGAAAAAGAAGTCATTAAGATATTACATGGCTTTCCGGCTGCTGTACAGGAAGCGGCGAATGCATACAACCCCGGTCATATTGCAAATTATGTGTATGAGCTTGCGAGGGAATACAACCAGTTTTACCACGAAATTCCCATCCTGAAATCGGAGAATGAGCAGGGGAAGAACTTTCGCCTTTTGCTTTCGGCAAAAACCGCCGAAGTAATAAAAACCTCTCTGAAGCTTTTAGGCATAACCGTGCCCGAAAGGATGTGATCAGTCCTTGATGCCTATCAGAAGTACAAAACAACCTTTTTGATCAGGTGCGGATTGTGCCGGTATTGAATATTCAATGTAGTAGGTGCCTGTAGTAGCGGGTTGAAAATTAAAAACAAAATCACCCTTTTTTCCGCTCTCATCGAAATAGAGTATCTTCTTGTCTTTTTTAGTGACAGGCTTATCGTAAATAATTATTCCGACCTCCTGGGGCAGTTCTGTTTTTCCGAACACGAGCTTGTAAGCCTCTCCCGAAAAAACAGAAAATTCCAGTACTTCTTTTTTTGCTTTGGCGGCATACGTAATTTCTTTTACTGCATAACTGTCGTATTGGTACGCACCCAGCAAAGGCATGCATTTTTTTACGATCGGTTTTACCTTGCACTGGGCAGAAAGGCCGGGGCAGAATAATGCGAATACGCCGGTTACTGCTATAAACAGAATGTGTTTGGTCATAGGTATGTTTTATCCAACAATTTCTTTTCGGAGGTCCCGCGTTTTTTCGGTGATGGCTTTCAGCTGCAGCTCGTCAATCGTGATCTTTTCCTCTTCTCCGTGGACACTGAGGTTGTCAAACAGGATCTTTAAATCATTCAGGTTATGGTACAACGTCTTGAACTCCTGGTCGTCGCTCTGGAAATTGGTAACCACATTCATCAGGCTGTTAAGGACAAATTTTTGCTCTGCAATACGCATGGCAACCTTTTCTTTATTCGCTTCTTTGGTTAATTGGGTTGCAATGTACATGTTTTCAACCCAGGCACCTATGAATATGAGTAATGTTTGTTTCTCTTTGTTATTATCCTTCATGAATATATCCATTTCGCCTTTCAGCTGGCATACCACGTTGATCAGCGAATCTTCACTGTTCAGGTTGTTTTTGAAGCGCTGCAGATAATCATCCGCTGCAAAAAGGCTTGACATTCCCAGGTCGTCCGACAGCCGTTTTACGGATTCCATGTATTGAGCTGCCTGCTGGGATTGCTTGTTAAGTACGGTATACGCCAGGTCCGTGCTGTATACTCCAAGATTAAGGGTTTGGCTATGCACCGAAGAGTATTTTGAAACGTTATCCGGTGGATTTGTTACACCCTCCATGTATTTCAGGCCCGTTCTTTTGAAAATTTTTACCATCACGAGGGGAGAAGGCAGGGAATAGAAAAAATCCTGGGTTGGATTGGAAGTATCTTTTTCAGCAATTGTAGCCGTATCTGTCACAGAAGCGCTGTTTTCTTCCTGGTTAGCCGATCCGCAGGCAGAAAGAATGAAAATTGAGAGCATGAAAGTGGCTTTTACAAAACCTGAGAGAAATGATTTCATTGGGTGGAATTGATAATGATGTCTCAAATATACAGAAACAATTTATACTTACAATCAAGCCGGTATGATTATACTTCATAAGTTTGGGTTCATTCAGCAATTAATATAATTCCATTAAATTTGTAAATCATGCGGTTGTTCGACATCTTATATCAGTATCATTCCAAATTTCCCAAGGCAGATTGCCTTGTAAAAAAGGAAAACGGGAAATGGATCCCGTACTCTACCCAGGATTTTATTGACTTTTCCGAAAACCTTGCCTACGGGTTACTTGCGCTGGGAGTACGAAGGGAAGACAAAATAGCGATCATCGCTAACAACCGCCCGGAATGGAATTTTGCAGACATGGGTATACAGATGAGCGGAGCTGTGAGCATTCCGGTATATCCGACCGTTTCCGAACACGATCTGAAATTCATCCTGAATGACGCGCAGGTAAAATTTGTTTTTGTATCCAGTGCGGAGCTGCTGCAGAAAGTAAAAGGGATGGCAGCTGAAACGCCGGGTGTTAAAGAAATTTACACGTTCAATGATGTTGCCGGCGCAAAACATTTTACGGACCTTGTGGAGCTCGGTAAGAAAAACCGCAACGAGGCCCAGCTCAAGCTGGTAAAGGATTCAATCGGGGAAAAGGACCTTGCCACGATCCTCTATACATCCGGTACAACCGGTACACCCAAGGGCGTGATGCTTTCGCACAGTAATATTTTTTCAAACGTATATGCTGTGCGGGAACTTCCTCCCTGCGATCATCGTGACAGAGCGCTTAGCTTTTTGCCGCTCAACCATATTTACGAGCGCATGCTGATATACGTGTACATGAACCACGGGATTTCTATCTATTATGCAGAGAGCCTGGAAACGATAGGAGACAATCTCCGGGAAGTGAAGCCGCAGATATTCACGTGTGTGCCGCGGTTGCTTGAAAAGGTGTACGACAAGATCGTTTCAAAAGGAAACGAACTTACCGGTATAAAGAAAAAATTGTTTTTCTGGGCCCTTGCCCTTGGTGAAAAATACGAAGGAGCCGGGAAAGGCGGAGCATGGTACAATTTCCAGCTCAGGCTTGCCAACAAAATTATTTTCTCGAAGTGGAGGGAAGCATTGGGAGGAAACGTACGTGCGGCAGTTTCGGGCGGAGCCGCATTGAATCCCAAACTGGCAAAGATCTTCTGGAGTGCCGGAATCCCTGTACTGGAAGGATACGGATTGACCGAAACTTCGCCCGTGATTGCAGTAAATACATTGCGCCCGAACGGCATGAAATTCGGAACGGTAGGTGAAGTAATTGAAAGTGTGCAGGTAAAGATCGCGGAAGACGGAGAAGTGTTGTGCAAAGGGCCTAACATCATGATGGGTTATTTCAACCGGCCCGAAGCAACGGCCGAAGTGATAGATAAAGAAGGATGGTTCCATACCGGAGATATCGGCATACTTGACGAGGGGAAATACCTGAAAATAACCGACCGTAAGAAGGAAATTTTCAAGACATCGGGCGGAAAATACATTGCTCCGCAGATGATCGAGAATAAGATCAAGGAATGCCCGTTTGTAGAACAGGTAATGGTGGTTGGAGAAAACCAGAAATTCGCTTCGGCATTTATTGTCCCTGCTTTTATTAAGCTGAAGGACAAATACCAGAAGGAAGGGAAAGTCTATCCGGGTAACGAAGAAGCGGTAAAAAATTCCGAGCTGAAAAAAGCAATCCAATTGCATATTGAAAAAATGAATCAATCGCTTGCTCCTTATGAAAGTATCAAGAAGTTTGAGCTTCTTTCAAAGGAATGGACGATCGACGGAGGCGAGCTTACCCCCAAGCTGTCACTCCGGAGAAAAATAATCCAGGAGGCAAATAAGAACTTATTGGATAGGATATATTCCGAGAAATAGGCTTTTGTTTTTCTTTCCGGTTTCCCATTTCCTGTTATCTTTATTCTCTGAACAGGATAAAGACCTTTATCATGAATTTGTCCCGAAAGAATGCCGTCTGCATCGCTGGCGGGTCTTCGGCGTAATCTTAATTTCCGTATGAATCGTTCCATAAAAAAAGTCGCAGTGCTGGGCTCCGGGGTAATGGGCTCCCGTATTGCCTGCCATTTTGCCAATATAGGAGTTGAAGTGCTGCTTCTTGACATTGTTCCGAAAGATGCAGGATCGGATAAGAAAGCAAGAAACAAAATCGTGAACGATGCACTGGCTTTTGCGCTTAAATCCAACCCCTCTCCCATTTATAAAAAATCATTCGCCGGCCGGATTTCTACCGGAAATTTTGAAGACGATATGAAGCACATCGCTCCCTGCGACTGGATCATTGAAGTGGTGGTGGAAAGACTGGATATCAAGAAACAGGTTTTTGAGCAGGTGGAGAAATTCCGGAAACCGGGAACACTGATCACCTCTAACACTTCCGGCATCCCTATCCATCTGATGCTTGATGGCCGCAGCGAAGACTTTCAAAAGCATTTCTGCGGATCGCATTTTTTTAATCCTCCGCGTTACCTGAAATTACTGGAGATAATTCCAACGGCGAAGACATCCAAAGAAGTGGTTGATTTCCTCATGCATTACGGAGATCTGTATTTAGGTAAAACAACGGTTGTATGTAAAGATACTCCCGCCTTTATTGCTAACCGCGTGGGCGTATATGGTATCATGGCGTTATTTCATCTGGTGGAGAAAATGGATCTGACCGTTGAGGAAGTGGATAAGCTTACCGGCCCTGTGCTGGGCAGGCCGAAGTCCGCTACCTTCCGTACCTGCGATGTGGTAGGACTGGATACGCTCGTTCACGTTGCAAACGGTCTTGCCCAGGGACTGCCGAACGACGAGGCAAAAGCCCTCTTTAAGCTGCCGGCGTACGTGGCTAAAATGAATGAGAATAAATGGTTCGGGGATAAAACAGGTCAGGGGTTTTACAAAAAAGTAAAAGCTACGGGTGGCAAGTCGGAGATCCTGGCCCTTGATCTGAAAACACTGGAATATAAACCTTCCCGGAAAGTGAAATTTGCAACTCTTGAATTAACAAAGCCCATTGAGAACCTGAAGGATCGTTTGAAAGTATTGGTGACCGGGAAAGACAAAGCAGGAGATTTTTACCGTGCCTCTTTTTTTGGACTATTTCAGTATGTTTCCAACCGCATTCCCGAGATTTCGGATGAGCTTTACAAAATTGACGATGCCATGAAAGCCGGCTTTGGCTGGGAGCTTGGTCCCTTTGAATACTGGGATGCTATCGGGGTGAAAGAAACGGTGGCGTACATGGAAAAGGCAGGCAACAAGCCTGCGCAATGGATCTATGATTTCATCGCATCGGGAAAAACTTCCTTCTATGCCGTTGAAAATAATTCCCGGAAATATTACGACATTCCTTCCAAATCGTATAAAACAATTCCGGGCACCGAAGAATACATTCAGCTGGAAATTATCCGCCCGACAAAAACCGTCTGGAAGAATTCGGGAGCTACGCTCACGGATATCGGGGATGGCATTCTGAACCTGGAATGGAATACAAAAATGAATTCCATCGGGGGAGAGGTCATCCAGGGTGTGAACACATCCATTGAGATTGCGGAGAAAGATTTTAAAGGATTGGTTATTTCAAACGAAGGCGCTAATTTTTCTGCCGGGGCAAACGTGGGCATGATATTCATGTTTGCAGTGGAGCAGGAGTGGGATGAGCTTAACATGGCGATCCGGCTTTTTCAGAGCACGATGATGCGTATCCGCTATTCAGCCATTCCGGTGGTGGTAGCACCGCACAACCTGGCTTTGGGAGGCGCCTGTGAAATGAGCCTGCACGCCGATAAAGTAGTGGCGCATGCAGAAACATACATGGGATTGGTTGAATTCGGTGTCGGATTAATTCCCGGCGGCGGAGGAACTAAGGAATTTGCCGTTCGCTTATCCGACGACCTGCAGGAGGGAGATATTGAATTGAATAATTTCCGGGACCGGTTCTTAACCATCGGCCAGGCCAAGGTGTCAACCTCGGCGCATGAAGCGTTCGAGCTGGGATATTTACGGAAAGGAAAAGACAGTGTGGTTACCTCCTATGCAAGGTTGCTTGCAGAAGCAAAAGCCGAATGCCTGGAGATTGCCAAGGAAGGATACAGCAAGCCTGTGCTACGCAAGGATATCCGCGTATTGGGAAAACAGGCGCTGGGACTTGCCTACCTCGGAGCAAACTCCATGCTGAGCGGAAATTATATTTCGGAGCACGATGTAAAGATCTCCCAGAAGCTGGCGCATGTGCTTTGCGGGGGAGATCTGTCGGCACCTGCTTTGGTAAGCGAACAATATCTGCTCGACCTGGAACGTGAAGCATTTTTGAGTCTCTGCGGTGAGAAAAAAACGCTGGAACGGATTCAATCAATATTGACGGGCGGAAAGGTTTTAAGAAATTAGAGGAAGAGGCAGGGTATGAGGCACTAGGTACTAAGTATTAGGTACAAGGTACAAGGTATAAAGTAACAAGTACAAAGTAAAATGAACAGGTATAAGGAGTTAAAAGTCTGGCAGGAGTCAATTGAGTTTGTTACTTCTATTTACTTGTATACAAAAAAATTTCCGAAAGAAGAGATGTATGGAATGATAAGTCAGCTGAACAGGGCCAGTGTTTCTATCGCTGCAAACATTGCCGAAGGAGCCGGGAGGAATTCCAATAAAGAATTTGTTCAGTTCCTGAGTATTGCCATGGGTTCTTGTGCCGAAGTGGAAACTCTTTTGATTATTTCTGAAAAGCAAGAGTATATTTCTAAGGATATCTACGAAGGACTCGTGCTAAAATTAAATCAAATTCAGAATATGTTATTTCGCTTGCAACAAGCAATAAAAGAAAAATACAAACAAAGCGCATAACCTCGTACCTAATACTTTGTACCTAGTACTTGTATTTAACACCTAAAAAAATGAACGCATATATAGTAGCAGGATTTCGTTCCGCTGTAGGCAAGGCCACACGCGGAGGCTTCCGTTTCACCCGTCCGGACGATATGGCATCGCATGTGATCAGGCATTTAATGTCATCCGTACCTGCCGTTTCTGCCGAACAGGTTGATGACCTGATTGTCGGGAATGCAATGCCCGAAGCCGAGCAGGGACTGAACATGGGAAGGCTGATATCGCTGCTCGCTTTTAATACCGACAAGGTTCCGGGAATGACAGTAAACCGGTACTGCGCTTCAGGATTGGAAACCATTGCCATTGCCAGTGCTAAAATAAGCTCCGGCCAGGCGGATTGCATTGTTGCGGGAGGCGCAGAAAGCATGAGCCTGATACCGATGGGAGGATGGCGCATCGTTCCGAATTACGAAGTGGCCAAAGTGCATCCGGATTATTACTGGGGAATGGGCCTTACAGCGGAAGCAGTGGCGAAGGAATATAAGGTATCGCGGGAGGACCAGGATAAATTCGCGCTGAGCTCTCACCTGAAAGCCATTGCGGCTATCAAAGAGGGAAGATTTAAAGATGAAATTGTTCCCGTTAAAATTTCTGAAAATTACCTGGATGAAAATGAGAAGAAAAAAACGCGGGAGTATACTGTAGATACCGACGAAGGCCCGCGTGCAGATACTAACCTGGAAGCGCTGGCAAAACTAAAACCCGTATTTGATGCCAAAGGGAGTGTAACAGCCGGAAACTCATCGCAGACCAGTGACGGCGCAGCTTTTGTAATGGTAGTGAGCGAAAAGTTCATGAAAGAAAATAAGCTCAAGCCCATTGCCCGCCTGGTTTCTTTTGCGGCAGCTGGAGTTCCGCCCCGCATCATGGGCATCGGGCCTGTAGCGGCAATTCCCAAAGCGCTGAAGCTGGCGGGAATGAAACAGGATCAAATGGAGCTGATAGAATTGAATGAAGCATTTGCATCCCAGTCTTTAGCGGTCATTCGGGAGCTCAAGCTGAACCCTGAAATTGTAAATGTCAATGGAGGGGCCATTTCACTGGGCCATCCGCTCGGATGCAGCGGTGCCAAACTTTCCGTGCAGTTATTCAGCGAGCTTCGCAGGAGAAAAAAGAAATATGGAATTGTTTCCATGTGTGTCGGAACAGGGCAGGGCGCTGCAGGCGTTTTCGAATTGATAAATTAACAGTTGCCGGAAGCTGCTTAGAAAAAGATAGCAAATCCAAGTATGACTATCAGCGCCAGGATGCTGATCATCAGTGCAAGCCGGATCAGTTTCAGTGACTTGTTGGGAACCGTATTTTTTTTAGGCCTTATGTGCGGGGTTCCTTCCGGCGCATAATCTCCGTTCTTGGGTTTTAACTTTCCTATTTTTATCCGGAGGAGATCAATAAAATAAAGGATGAAAAAACCTCCCAGGGTGAACATTTCCAGGATCCCTATTTCTGTGTATCCGAGGTAAAAACGATGAGCCCCAAAAATACCCAGGAAGCCGGCCAGTAAAAAAGCTCTTTTCCGGGTAATGATCCTTTCCTCGTTTTGCTTTACTTCCGTAGCATTGGAATCCTGGGTCGAATATTTGGTCTTCAGCAGCAAGGCAAATATCCAGATACCGATAATTGAGAACGGAGCAATAACGAAAATGATTTTTGTCATCAGCGGAACACTTACTAGGGAGAAAATGCCATATAATAAAGACAGAAAAAAAACCGCCAGGGAACTAAGCAGTAGGCCCTTCACATCCTTTTTTATCTTCTCATCGTCCCGGGGAGCCGGCTCGGGTGCAGTTTGTTTTTTCAAATCTGTTTTGCTGACAGAAACAGGCACCGTGTTCTTGGAAATGGATGGGATCTTTTCTTCCGTTAAATAAGCGGAAGTCGCAGGCAGAATAGAAATTCCGGTTATTTTCTCTTCGGCAGGATCGGCATGTTTTTCATTTTCGGCAACGGCCCGGGAATCCGGAAGCAGGTCAGCAGGCGGTGCCTTTTCAGCCGGATTATTTTTTACTGCCCGGGGCGAGGATATATAATACCCGCTTCTGTACTGGCGTTTTTCAATGTTGCATGAAAATAAAAGAAGCAGAGCAACACAAAAATAACAGGTCCTGTATAGGGAGCTCATCGTGATTCCGGATTTATGGAATGTGCCAAAAATGAAAAAAATAATAACACCTTTCAATACCCGTCTTTTTTGTTTTCAACGTGGCATTCTTAATTATTCCCGGCAGTCGTATCCGTTCTCTTCTCAATGAGGTGCTGCATGTAAAAAATGCTAACTTTGAGATAATCAAATCCCATCACCATGGCTACCGAAGTAAAAATAGCAGCGATAAAAGGCGGCGAATTCCTTATAAAAGACACCGAAGCAAACGAGATCTTCATTCCCGAACAATGGAATGAGGAGCAGCTCATGATCGCCCAGTCCTGTACGGATTTTCTGGCGCAGGAAATATGGCCTAACCTGGACAGGATTGACGCGCAGGAAGAAGGACTTACGGTGAAGCTCCTGGACAAAGCCGCGGAGCTTGGTTTGCTCGGATTGAATGTTCCCGAACAATACGGAGGATTTGAAAAAGATTTTGTTACTGGAATGCTGGCCACCGAGAGACTGGGCGCCGGATATTCCTTTGCGGTTTCTATTTCGGCACACACAGGTATCGGCACGCTTCCTATCTTATACTATGGGAACGAGGCCCAGAAGAAAAAATACATACCCAACCTGGCTAACGGTAAATGGAAGGCATGTTATTGCCTTACCGAGCCCGGCAGCGGTTCGGATGCAAACTCGGGAAAGACCAAAGCGGTCCTGTCTGCAGATGGAAAGCATTACATCCTCAACGGCCAGAAGATGTGGATCACCAACGGAGGATTTGCGGATATATTCACAGTGTTTGCAAAAATTGATAATGACGAAAACCTTTCTGCATTCATCGTGGAAAAAAGCTTTGGCGGGATCACGCTGAACCCCGAAGAGCACAAAATGGGCATCAAAGGAAGCTCTACCCGGCAGGTGTTCTTCAACGATTGCAAGGTGCCGGTGGAAAATCTTTTATCCGACAGGCAGAACGGGTTCAAGATTGCGGTTAACATACTTAATATAGGAAGGGTCAAGCTGGGCGCTGCCGCATTGGGAGGGTCCAAAAAGGTTTCCACGCAATCCGTTCAGTATGCCAACGAAAGAAACCAGTTTGGAAGGCCTATTGCAAAATACGGCGCCATCCGTTATAAGCTGGCGGAACAGGCCATACGTATTTACGCAGTCGAATCGGCTCTTTACCGCGCCACCCAGAATATTGAAGATGCCATGAATGCCCTTGTTGCCGGAGGAATGGAACATGGAAAGGCAATACTCAAGGGAGTAGAGCAGTTTGCGCCGGAAGCAGCTATTCTCAAAGTTGCGGGAAGCGAGGTGCTCGATTACGTAGTGGACGAAGGAGTTCAGATATATGGAGGAATGGGTTATTCTGCCGATGCGCCGATGGACCGGTCTTACCGCGACTCACGCATCAACCGGATATTTGAAGGAACTAACGAGATCAACCGCATGCTGATCGTGGACATGATGCTCAAGCGTGCCATGAAAGGCGAGCTGGACCTGATGGGACCGGCCACCAAGGTTGCAGGGGAACTAATGAGCATACCTGATTTTGGAGCTGAAGACACCGCTTTATTTTCTGCAGAAAAAAAATACCTGAAGAATTTTAAGAAAGCCATTTTAATGGTAGCCGGCAGCGCGGCCCAGAAGCTGATGATGGAGCTGGCCAAAGAGCAGGAGGTGCTGATGAACATTGCCGATATGCTCACCGACCTGTACGTTGCCGAATCGGTACAACTGCGCGTGGAAAAGCTGGTTTCCATGAAAGGAGAAGAAGCCTGCAAAGAACAAATTGACATCATGCGTGTTTACCTGAACGATGCCGCGGACCGGATAAATAAGAATGGCAAGGAAGCCATCAATTCCTTTGCCCAGGGCGATGAGCAGCGCATGATGCTGATGGGACTGAAACGTTTTACAAAGACAGAGCCTTTTAATGCAAAGGATGCGCGCAGAAGAGTAGCTGCTAAGCTGATCGCTGAGAATAAATATTGTTATTAAGGGGACCTGTTTTCCGGCAGGGCTATTTCATTCTAATAAAGAAGCAGGATTTAATTCTCCCTTTGAAGGGAGTGCCCGTAGGGCGAGGGATGTCTTGTCATTACATCCTCCGTCTCGCGAAACGCGCGAACTACGTTCCCAACCATCGCTCCGCTTGTTTGCCTCCTTCAAAGGAGGAATTTAGCAGCCATACTTCTTCCCACTTTGAAGAAAGTCTCGAAGAGCGAGGGATGTCTAGGAATTATGTAAAAAATACAATATTTCCCTTTATTTCCTCTCATACCTTAGAATGAAACAGCCTTGCGTTTTCAGGGCTGTACAATATCCGGCAGCTCTGAGAACTCCTTTACTTTCCGTTTTGCCTTCTTTCCGTTTTTGCGGTAGTAAATAATAATTCCCCGTGTAAGGTTCTGCGGCTTAGGAGTTGTCTCGATGCACGTTGCACATTTTGCAGGAGGTACAAGCACTTCCGTAAATGAAACAGCATTCTTCCCTGCATAAAAAGGGATCACCGACGCATCGGCAATCGCCTTCACAGAATCTATTTCAACGACAGCATTTTTTTTATCCCTGAATTCGATCGCGTAATTGATAACCACCGCACCTGTTCCCGGCACGATTCTCTGCTTCGTGGCTTTTATGATCTGTATTTGTGAAAAAGAAGTTCCGGTTGCGCCCAGGACAGCAATAGCGATCGGGATAATTTTTTTCATCGTTATTTTATATTCGAAGATAGATTTTCTTTGTATCATTGGTTCATGAAACTGATGGTTACTTCTGTTTTCTGTCTCCTTGCCTCGTACGTTTTTTCACAGCTTCCCGAATCCGATATCTGGCTCCTGGACATCCGGGACAGCGCAGGCGCTGTTTCACTTTCAAACCCTGTAAACATCACCGATCGCAAGGGGTACGATAACCAGCCTGCGTTCTCTCCCGATGGAAAATACATCCTGTACACCTCGCATGCACCCGGCAGCTTGCAAACGGATATTTATAAGTACGATCTTAAAACAAAAACTTCTGTTCCGTTTGTTCAGACTCCAACCAGCGAGTACTCGGCCACGTTCATGCCCGATGGTAAAAATGTATCCGTGGTGATGGTGGAAAAAGATTCTGTGCAGCGCCTGTGGAAATTTCCGCTGACCGGCGGGCCCGACGGACAGGCAGGAAAGCCGTCCTGCATTATGACCAATGTGAAGGAGATCGGATACCATTGCTGGATCAATAAGGACAGCGTAGCTGTTTTTGTCCTGACAAAACCTGCGTTTACCCTTCAGCTGGCGGATATAACTACCCAGCAGGCAACGGTTATTGCAGACAGCATCGGCAGATGCATGCGGGTGAAAGACCACACTCTCTGGTATACCACCAAAGCCGGGATCGTGAATAATGTTTTCGAATATCATGCCAGGTCAAATAAATCCGTTTTTAAAGGAGCCATTGAAAGCGAAGATTACTGCTTTTACAAAAAGGATATCTGGTCCTGTTCCGGTAATACCATCGTGGTGGGCTACATGAATAGCCTGGTGGGAGCCGTGGAAATTGCCAACCTCGAGCCGTATGGCATTACAAAAATCGCACGCATCACGATCAGTCCGGACGGAAAGAAGATCGCGGTGGTTTCAACCAAATAATTCATGGCTGTCCGCCCCCTGCTTCCTAAAAAAGAATATTACAACCGTTTATTCCGGAACTTTACCTGGGGAGTGGGCATTGTTGCGCTCTCTTTACTGATCGGGATACTGGGATATCATTACACCGCCAACCTCGGCTGGGTGGATTCCATGCTCAATGCCTCCATGATCCTCACCGGCATGGGCCCTGTGGATCCCATGACGACCACGGCGGGGAAAGTGTTTGCTTCCTGTTATGCGCTGTTCAGCGGAATTGTATTTCTCAGCACCATCGCGTTTGTGCTTGCTCCTGCGGCGCACCGGTTCCTGCATAAATTCCATTTGGATGAAAATGAAAAATAAAATACTGGCAGGCTGTTTACTGCTATTCATTGTATTTTCCTTTTCTGCATGTGTCTCTTACAGTGAATTTGCCCGGCGGAAATACCTGAAAGGTAATTTTTACTGCAAAGCGGAAAGAGTACCGGTCGTTTATTTGAAGCAATACACCGAAGAGATCTCAAAAGCTGATACATTGAACAATACACTGGCTGATCCTGCAATATCGTATGCTGAAAAAACTGTTAAAGATAGCCCTGGCGTTTTGCACCCGCCAAAAGACATGTTAGTGCCGAATAGCAATATAATAAACAGTACCCCGCAAGAGAATAAACGAATCATCTTAAATGAAAGGAAAACAGGGATTGCCCGGTATAAAATATCGGAACCTGGTACTGAGCAAAATTCCAGGCATGCCTTATCGTTTGGAATATTAGGTTTGGTCTTTACCGTGTTGATTGTTACGTCATTTTACCTTGGCACATCTTTTTCGGTAATTGCCTTGACAAAGGCCCGCAAAGTATTGAAGGATACGAATGCTACTAAGGAGCAAATACGGCGAGCAAAAACAGGAAAGGTTCTGGGAATTATTTCTTTGACTCTTTGTATAATTATAGCTGTTTTGTCAATTATAATATTGACGGCCTTTGCAGGATCAGGTGTGGGAGAATAAATAGAATATGGACTTCATACAAAAAGAAATCGAAGACTACGCACTGAAGCATTCAGATGCTGAATCGGATGTGCTGTACCGCCTGAACCGCGAAACACATTTAAAGATGACTTCGCCCCGCATGCTCTCCGGGCATATGCAGGGACTGCTGCTGCAGCTGTTCAGCAAAATGATACAGCCCGAAAATATTTTGGAGATCGGTACCTTCACAGGGTATTCCGCCATTTGCCTGGCGCAGGGATTGCGTCCCGGAGGGAAACTGCATACCATCGATATCAACGAAGAGCTCAGCGGTATGATTACCCGTTATGTACGCGAAGCAGGCCTGGAGGACAAGATACAGCTCCACATAGGCGCTGCTGTTAATATCTTACCCGGGCTGACCGGGCCCTTTGACCTCGTGTTCATCGATGCCGATAAGGAGAACTACAGCACCTATTACGACCTGGTATTTCCCCAGGTAAAGCAGGGAGGTTATATTATAGCAGACAATGTGCTCTGGAGCGGTAAAATCCTCGATTCTCCTATGAAAATGGACAAAGATACCCGTGCGCTGTTCGAATACAGCCGCAAGGTTCAGGCCGATACAAGGGTGGAAAAAGTGCTTCTTCCCCTGAGGGACGGGCTGCTGGTTGCCCGGAAAAGGTGATTTTCCATAGGGAGATTCCGGATTTCCCCTATGAAAAACTTATGAACAATCGTATTTCTCCTATGAAATGCACCTGAAAACCGATTACATTCGCTATGAAGTTAATCAAAAAGTTAAACTTTAAAACCAAAAACAAAATGGCAACAGCAAAAAAATCCAAAAGAAAACCAAACGCAGCATTCATGGCTCCTTTAACTCCAAGTGCATCACTTGCAGTAGTTACAGGCAGCAAAGCGCTTCCACGTACAGAAGTTGCTAAAAAACTTTGGGCTTACATCAAGAAGAACAATCTTCAGGATAAGAAGAACAAACGTAACATCAATGCTGACGATACGCTGAAAGCTATTTTTGGCGGAAAGAAAACTGTTAGCATGTTCGAGATGACTGCTCTGGTGAGCAAGCACCTTAAGAAGTAATCTATAAGTTTTACTCCTTTAAAAAGGGCGTTCTGATTGTATCGGGACGCCTTTTTTCATTGCCAAACTAATTCCCCCTTCTTTGAAGGGGGTGCCTGAAAGGCGGGGGATGTTCATAGTCCATTCAGTAATCCAGGTTCTCCTTGAAAAAAGTTCCTTAAACAAAAAACCCCGCCCCGGCAATCACCGAAGCAGGGTTTAATATATTTTGTCTTTACTAATTAACCAGTTACCTAATCAACCAGTAACTAATCAACCAATCAACTACTTCACCACACTAAACTTACCCGCACGCAGAGCCGCTCCGCTCTGATCCAGCACGGTATAGGAATACAATCCCGTTGCAAGATCCGCAGTATTGATCACACCCGATCTGCGGCTGACGATGCTGTTGCTGAGGTTTAGCGGAGCAGTGGCTGCAAGCTTCCCGGTTACGTCAAACACGCTTACCGAAAATGCCTCGTTAAGCGCATCCACCGAAATGTTTACGTACTCTGAAGCAGGGTTGGGATATAAAGTAACTCCCTCTGAAGAAAGATGTTCATTGACGGCATTATTGCCGGAAAAGGCGATATCATCCACCCACAAAGTGCTGCCAGCTTTTCCGCAATTTAAACACAACGTATAATTGAGGTTGAACAAATTGGTAGAGGAGAAAATTATGGCCATTGAATCCGGAAATTCGGTGGTCGAATAGTAGGTTAAATTAACAGATTGGCTTGTATATGCCGTAACAGCCGCAGTGGTGGTCCAAAGACCATTAGCAATGGTATCACGTTTATTTGTGGTTGTATTCCATTTTGTCAAAGCAACAAAGCATCCCCCAACATCTCCGCCTGCTGCAGGAGTATATTTATACCAAAAAGATACTGAAGCAGGACGGGAAGAATTTGCAAATCCGAACTTTAAGGATGGAGGTACAAAACTTACTGCACCGGTAGCGGCGATACCAACAGGATCTGGTAGTTGTGTTGGAGCAGGATTAGAGGTCATTTTTACGGATACAATTTGCATTGCATAAGTTCCGCTATGAACATCAGCACCTGTTGCCTGAAATACGGATTGTGGATTATTATAGATAGGTGGAAGTATAGCTGCATTTTCGCTGATCCATCCAAAGGGCTCAATGCCAGTTCCTGTTCCTGTCCAACTCTCAAAATCCCAAGTGGGAGGCTGAGCAAAAGCACAAAAAGAAATTCCGGAAATAATGGCTGAGAATAAAAGCTTTTTCATAGGGATTTGGTTAGTGAGTGTTTCCTAAGACGTACTATATATAGATAATGTTACAGCAAGTATAGCAAATACTTGGCAAATGTTAAAAATCTTTGGTTCTTTCCGGTTTTTTCATCGATAAAGGGGAAATACGGACTGTTGGGCTTTAAGGTGGTTGTACCTGTTTTAATCGAAAAGGTCCCCGATGTCTACACCAAATGCCTCGGTGATCTGGTTCAGCTTTTTGATGGAGATATAATACTTACCGCTTTCTACCTTATTAGTGTATTCCCTGGAAAGGTTTGTTTCGTAAGCCAATTGATTCTGGGATATCTTTTGAGACATGCGTATGCGCCTGATCTTTTTACCAAGTGCCAGTAACACTGCATTTGCATTCTTGCTCACGGAGTAAAAATGAAAACATATAAGTATACATTTGCTTTAAAAAGTAACACCATGTTATATAGAATAAAATGTATAATTCCTGTATTGTTACTCGTAAATGCGATCTTCTGCTTCGGGCAAAAAAAATACGATCTGCGTTTTGAGACTTCATTTCTTTATCTTCCTAAGATAGTAGAAGGTATATGCATTTCTAATGTTGTGAATACTACAAATAAATGGGGATACGGTGCTAACTTACTTGGATCTTATTATCCTTTTAAACACTTCTCAGTTTCGGCCGGTATTCAAATGAACCGCTTTAATTTTTATTTCTCCAATAATCCATTTCATAAAAAGATATTTGAGAGTCGTATTGCAAGCAGAGATATTGACTTTCCATTGCTTATTTCATATTATAGTTCACGTGAAAAAACAATTTCATTTAGTTTATCAGTTGGGATGCTATTTGGTTCAAATACCCGTATTAAAATTAGAACTATTGCTCCTGATGGAACAAATACTTTTAACCCGGATGTAGATATGTTTGTGCATACTCAATATCTCGCACTTATCATTAATCCAGGATTTTCTGTAAAAATGAATGATTATCTCTCCTTCACATCAAGAATGGGCTGTGAATTTTTAAATAAGGGCATTGCTGCACCGGATTATAGTTTTATTTCCGGACGAAGAATAACGAATATCAATCTCGGAGTATTATTTAAACTATAAGTACATTGAAGATTGAAAATGTGTATGATATTTACCATCCTGACAATAATTAAGTAATGCAATAAAGTCAATTGCGTAACAGAAATTCCGATCCGGGATAAAGACCTGCCTGTGCTTTTGCTATGGCCGTTAAGTAAAAATCAACGCATCCTGAAAAATTAGTCCATTGCAGCTATATCGATTGAGCATTAAAATCGGGCTGCTTTTATCCCTTTAAGGTCTATTCCGCATGTCTTATACAAAATAACTTGTGAAAACATATTTCCATTGTATGCCTCGTTATTGAATTATGCGCTTATATTTGTCTTATACTTTGTAATTATAAAGCTGCGAGACGAGAATGGGAAAACGCCTGATCTTTATTTCTTTACTTATTTTAGCCGGTGTCGCTGTTTTTCTGTACCTGTACAAGGATGGCTTCCTGTTCAAAAACATGCTGGGCAGCAAAGGTATCACCGAAGGAGTCATTGAATACGATATCACCTATCCGAATATAAATCCCAACAGTATGATGGCCTCCGGGATGCCCAGCAAAGCATTCCTTCGTTTCAAGGATAATAATACATCCAACGATATGTCCGGCATGATGGGGCTGATCAATATTACGTACGTATCCAACCTGCAGAAAAAACAGGTAGAACAACGGTTAACGCTCATCAATAAAAAGTATGCCTCGGAAATAAATGCGGATGAGTTGAAAGAGCTGAATGATTCCTATGTAAGCTCCATTGAAGAAGGAAAGAAAACCCTGCAGATCGCAGGATACAAGTGCAAAGAGGTCCTGGTGAAGCTGATGGACGGAAAGCAAACGAAAGTGTATTACACAAACGACATTGGCATTGAGAACGCTAACTGGGCAAATCCCTACAATAAGATTGAAGGAGTTTTAATGGACTTTGAAATGGAACGCTACGGGATCGCCATGCACCTGAAAGCAAAATCCGTATTGGCGCAGAAGATAGACGAAACTATTTTTTCCATCCCCGCAGATTCTGCCGAGTATAAGAACATTGTTTTTTCCGAGCTGGAAAAAATACTGGAGGAGCTGAATCCCGGAGGGAATTAAGCAGGATTTAATTTCCCGATGCTCCGCTATCGGGATGCCCGCAGGGCGAGGGATGTTTTATCATTACATCCTCCGTCTCGCGAAACGCGCGAACTATGTTCCCAACCTTCACTTTGCTCGGTTGCTTCCTTCAAAGGAGGAATTTAGCAGCCGTCCTTACAATATCCTCTTTCATTTCCTCTCATATTTTAGAATTACACAGTCCTGCCTCAAAGGGAAAGAACTGAGTGTAAACAAAATATTTCCCCTTCTTTTTCGTTAATTACGGGTACGCAGGCACCTGAACAGGGTATTTTACCGGCTCTCTTTTTTAACATCAATCCGTTGACAAGTTATTATGTATGTGCCTGCCGGTGCGGTCCATCGTGCCTACTTTTGATATGTTACGGTAAAAACACCTTTTGAGGACATCCGGTTAGCATCTGTCCGTTGCCGGCCGGTTAATTCAGGACCGGATTAAAACTAAAAAACATGGCTCAAGAAGAAGAAGAAATTATTTCGGTGAACAAGTTCAAAAAGGCAAGGAATGAATTCCGTAAATCCAGGGAGGAAAGGGAAGATGACGATACGGACCATACCTCTATAGAAGATGTTGCCGATGAGCCTAAATCGGAAAAAAAAGAGAAGGCGGATAAGCAGGAAGTGACCGGTGAAGAAACAGCGGCGGCACCCAAACGGAAAAAGAAGGTTCCCAAAGAAAAAGTAAGCCCTTTACAGCCGGTATTGAACTTTATCAGGGATGAGCGCCTTCACAGGGTGACAGGGCTTTCCTTATTCCTCGTATCCATTTTTTTGCTGGTGGCCTTCACCTCCTTTCTTTTCACATGGAAGGCGGACCAGGACAAAGTGATGGGCTCCTGGTGGGATCTGTTTTTCCCGGGCGATGAACCCGTGCCTGCTGCCGGCACATTAAGCGTGGATAACTGGCTTGGAAAAACAGGAGCAGTGATCTCGCATCTTTTCATTCACCGGGGATTTGGTGTCGCTTCTTACTTTTTTGTTGCATTTTCTTTTTTGGCGGGATTCCGGATACTTTTTAAAACATCGTTAATACCGCTGCGTACCTTTTTCAAGCGTTCCTTATTTGTAATGCTCTGGGCTTCGGTAGGACTGGGCTATATTTTTCACAACGATTATTTTTTCCTGGGCGGTACGTTTGGCTACCAGACCACCTTCTGGCTGAACAGTGCCATCGGGTTTGTGGGTACCGGTTTCCTGCTGGTGTTTGCTTTTTTCGGCTTCATGGCCATTTCTTTTAATTACGCATTCGACTGGTTCAGCAGCAGCAAGGCCGAAGAAACCATGGAAGCGCTCGATACCCTGGAAAAAAATGAAGTGCTTCCTGCGGTAAACGTACCCATGGAAGTTTTTTCCGTTCAGCCAACCCCGGAAAAGAAAGTGGAAAAACCTGTTGAGCTCCCGGTGGAGGAATCCATCCATCCTCCGGTAATAGCGAAGGAAGAAGAAAAGCAAGTGACCTTTGAAATGATCCCCGAAGTGGAGGAGGAAAAGAAAATAGAGACCGGCGATGAGAATGTACAGTTCACTGTTGCCAAGGTGAAAGAAGAGGCCACCGTTGCGGAAACGGAAGAAGACCTGTCCTCGTTCGGTGATTTTGATCCCACGCTGGAGCTCTCCGATTACCAGAAGCCTCCGCTCGATCTGCTGAAGGAATACGGTAACAACGAGATCAATGTAAACCAGGAAGAGCTTTTAGCAAACAAGGACCGTATCATCAGCACGCTTAAGAACTTCGGCATTGAGATCGCAAAAATAAAAGCGACGGTAGGGCCCACCGTTACGCTGTACGAAATTGTCCCTGCGGAAGGAGTGCGAATCTCCAAGATCAAGAACCTGGAAGATGATATTGCACTTTCGCTCGCTGCCCTGGGGATACGTATCATAGCGCCCATGCCGGGAAAAGGAACCATCGGTATCGAGGTTCCGAACCAGCACCCGGAGATCGTTTCCATGCGCTCTGTGGTGGCCTCTGAAAAATTCCAGAATACCATGTTCGATCTGCCATTCGGGCTTGGAAAAACAATCTCTAACGAAACATTCATTGCCGATCTCACCAAAATGCCTCACCTGCTCATAGCAGGAACTACCGGGCAGGGAAAATCGGTGGGACTGAATGTCATCCTTACTTCGCTTCTTTATAAAAAGCATCCTGCCCAGGTAAAATTTGTACTGATCGATCCTAAACGTGTGGAGCTTACCTTATTCAATAAGATAGAAAGGCATTTCCTGGCCAAGCTCCCTAATACGGAAGAGGCGATCATAACGGATACCACCAAGGTGATCCACACCCTGAAATCGCTGTGCATGGAGATGGACGACCGTTTGTCCCTGTTCAACCTGGCCATGGTACGAAATATCAAAGAGTACAACGCCAAGTTCGTGGACAGAAAACTGAATCCGAAAAAAGGACACAAGTTCATTCCGTACATCGTGGTGGTGGTGGATGAGTTTGGAGATCTGATCGCGCAGGCAGGCAAGGAGATTGAAACTCCGCTGACACGGCTTGCCGCGGTGGCCCGTGCAACCGGCATTCATCTCATCATTGCCACACAGCGGCCTTCCGTGAATGTGGTTACGGGCCTTATCAAAGCCAATTTCCCGGCACGTATTGCATTCCGCGTACAGTCAAAAATAGATTCACGCACCATCCTGGATACAGGAGGCGCCGACCAGCTGATCGGTAAAGGAGATATGCTGTTCTCATTGGGCAGCGAATTGATCCGCCTGCAGTGTCCGTTCGTGGATACGCCGGAAGTAGAGAGCGTAACAAGCTTTATCGGCGATCAGCGGGGATATGCAGAAGCGCATAAGCTGCCTGAATATATTGATGAAGAAGCGGAAGGGCTGGATGAGCTGGACCCTGCGGAGCGTGATAGCTTTTTTGAAGAAGCAGCCAGGATCGTGGTATCTCACCAGCAAGGTTCAGCTTCCTTATTACAGCGTAAGCTTAAGCTGGGTTATAACCGGGCCGGCAGGATCGTGGATCAGCTGGAAGCAGCCGGAATCATCGGCCCTTTTAAGGGCAGCAAAGCACGGGAAGTGCTTATAAAAGACCCTGCATCTTTGGAACAGTTGTTGTATAAAGCTGCAGGAAGTCTGGACGGTATGGGTGATAACAACCCCATCGTCTGAGAAAAATCAAATTTTTAATATGGAATTCATGAAAACAAAGTTTTTAGTTCGTTATTTTTCAGTGGTTGTTTCTTTTGCCTCTTTCCTGCTGCCTGCTGCTTGTTTTTCCCAGCAGCCCAAAGAAGCGGTGGATGCAAAAGCAAAAGCCATCCTGGATGAGGTTGCGGCAAAAACAAAGACGTATACTACCATCAAAGCTGAATTCACCAATGTGGCAGAAAAAGCGGAGACCAATACAGAATCAAAGGTTACAGACACGCAGACCGGCACCATTCTGCTGAAAGGAGAAAAATACAAGCTTGAGATCAAGGGCCAGGTTATCTTTTGCGATGGAAAAACCCAATGGACCTACATCAAGGAATCGAATGAGGTGCAGGTGAACAATGCTCCGGATCCAAAAGCAACCGACAACCCTACTCCGGTAAATATTTTTACCCTTTACGAGAAAGGATATAAATACAGGTATGACAAGGAGGATGTTGTTAACGGAGTCAAGGCGGATGTTGTCGATCTGTATCCTTTAGCACCGGATAAAAAAGCCTTTCATACCATCAAACTTACCATTGATAAAACGAAAAAGCAGATTATTTCCGTAAAGATCCTCAATAAGAACAGGACCAGCAGCACGATTACGGTGAAAAGTTTTACCACCAATGCCGAAATGCCGGATACCATGTTCACTTTTAATAAAGCAGATTACAAAGGCGTGGAAGTAGTGGACCTTAGGGATAATTAAGAGAAGAGGCCCATCCCTGATCCTTTCCAAAGGGAAGGATCAATATCAAAATGTGTTGTTTGCTTTAGCCTAATACTCGTCCTCGTTGAAAAAGAAGTCCTCCTTGGTTGGATAATCCGGCCAAATGTCATCAATGGATTCAAACACTTCTTCATCGTCTTCAATTTCCTGAAGGTTTTCAATAACTTCCATGGGCGCACCGGTACGAAGCGCAAAATCAACCAATTCGTCTTTGGTTGCAGGCCAGGGAGCATCTTCGAGGTAAGAGGCTAATTCAAGTGTCCAGTACATGTTTTGACGAGTTTATTTATTCTGAGGATGTTTTTTTTGATCTTTTCAAACTGAGCGCGAAGTTAAAAATTTCTGCTACCAACCAAAGAAATCGAAAAGAAATTTTTTATGCGTTTTTACCTCAGAAAACAGGTTTCCAGGGTATTTCTTCCGCCCGCAGGTCTTGTGTAAGCTTGCGGGAAAGAACAAACAAATAATCCGAAAGCCGGTTCAAATATTTTATAATGATGTCTTCCACCTTTTCTTCGCTGGCAAGGGCCACGGTGCATCTTTCGGCCCTGCGGCAAATGCAGCGGGCAATGTGGCAATACGAAACCGTGGTATGGCCTCCGGGCAGCACAAACGAACGCATTTCCGGAAGAACTTCATTCATGGCGTCCATTTCTTTTTCCAGTGAAATTACATCTTCTTCCTTAATATCCGGAATTTTTGCTTTGGATTTTTCAGGGTCGGAGGCCAGATGAGAGCCGATCGTGAACAGTCTGTCCTGGATCCGTACGAGTACATCTTTTGTGTGCTTGTCAACAGGTTGGTCCCGGATCAGCCCGATCCAGGAATTAAGCTCGTCCACCGTGCCGTACGATTCAATGCGGATGTGAGATTTGCTGATCCGCGTTCCTCCGAGAAGCCCGGTCTCACCTTTATCCCCTTTTTTTGTATATATCTTCATGAAGCAGGCTGCTTTACTTTTGAAACAGTAATGATATTATTATTCTGCGTATCAGACTCCACGTACCCGTCCCGGAGACGCACGATCCGGTGAGCATGTTGTGCAATGTCTTCTTCGTGCGTAACCAGTATAATGGTGTTTCCCTGTTTGTGAATTTCTTCAAAGAGGCCCATTATTTCTTCCGATGTTTTTGAGTCCAGGTTTCCGGTGGGTTCATCGGCAAGAATAATGGAAGGTTTATTTACCAGTGCACGGGCAACCGCCACGCGTTGCTTTTGCCCGCCCGAAAGCTCGTTCGGTTTATGCTTGATCCGGTTGCCAAGCCCCACATGTTCCAGGGCCAGTGTTGCCAGCCGGATGCGCTCTTTTTTATTTACGCCGGAATACACAAGAGGTACCGTAACATTTTCCAGCGCAGACAGGCGGGGCATGAGGTTAAAGGTCTGAAATACAAAACCGATCTCTTTGTTCCGCACTTCAGCCAGTTCGTTATCCGACATTTTAGCAACGGAGATCCCGTTCAGGATATATTCTCCTTTGGAGGGTGTATCCAGGCATCCCAGGGTATTCATCAACGTGGATTTTCCGGAACCGGAGGGGCCCATCAGGGCCACGTATTCATTCCGGTAAATATCAAGTGTAACCGAACGAAGTGCATGGATCACTTCTGTCCCTACTTTATAAGACCGGCCGATGTCCTTGAGCTGGATGACTGTTTTCACACGCGGTGTATTTTTCCGCCCTCTTTTCAGGAGAAAAGGAGGACAAGTAAAGTTAAAATGAAAACCCGATTCTGCGGGAATATTTTTCACTTTCCGGGTTATTGCCGGGAAAGGTTTTTTAAAACCTGAGCCTGAAATTTTCTTTTGCCTGCTCCGCACGGAAGAAAACCAGCCCCAGGAAATGCAGGTCAATGGTCACCGTTACCTTAGGATGCCTTTTGATCTCCTCCCAGGCCTCTTCCATTTCGCCCGACCAATGAATATCGTCAATTACAAAAACGGAATTGTTCCCGGCATGTTCAAGGCATTGACTGAAATAATTCAGGACAGGTTCCCGGCGGTGGTTGCCGTCAATAAATACGAACGTACAGCAAGCCGGTCGTTGGCGAAGAATATCCGGCAATGCAGTGTTAAAATTACCCACGACAGATTCAATATTCTTCAGGCCGAGGAGCTCAAAATTTTTTTTTGCTTCCTCCGAAGTATTCGGACAACCCTCTATCGTAATTATTTTCGCCTTAGAACCGGCCGACGCAAGATAAGCGGTGCTGAGGCCCAGCGAAGTTCCAAGTTCCAGAATGATTTCAGGCTTAAAGTGATGCGCAAGCCGGAAAAGCAGCCGGCCGTATTTGGGGCTTTTCGCCGAACGGGAAGTGATTTCCCGGATTGCTCTTTTGCCCGATCTTCCCGCTCCAAGATCCTTCACGTCTATCTCTTTTTCCGATTGCAGAAGTCTTTTGCGCAGCTGCTCTATCCGGTCGAAGGAATAGTAATTGTTTTGTTTATTTATTACTTCATTGTATAGATTAAAAACAAAGGGGGAATGAGTTCCGTGAGCTGTTTTGGCCGAAAACCAGTAGCGCAGGTACTTGATTACAAACACGAATTGCTTCACACGGCGAAAATACTAATTCGTGGTATAATTTTTTTACTTTTGAACACATGAAAAAAATAATAAATACATTATTCGCGCTTGGTATTTTTTCCACAATTCTTGCGCAACCAAAACCCATGGAAAATTTTGCAATAGTAATTCACGGAGGGGCAGGCACCATCCTGAAAGAAAATATGACTCCCGAACTGGAGGAGCAGTATAAAGCCAAACTCAACGAGGCGCTTAAGGCCGGGTATGACATCCTGGCGGCAGGCGGAACTTCCGGCGATGCGGTGATAGCATCCATTAAAGTGATGGAAGACTCTCCTCTTTTCAACGCGGGGAAGGGTGCGGTGTTTGCCAACGACGGCACCAATTCCATGGATGCGGCATTCATGGACGGGAAAACCCTTCGCGCGGGAGCGGTGGCAGGTGTACATACCATCCGGAATCCGATTGAAGGAGCACGGGCCGTGATGGAAAAATCCCCGCATGTGATGCTGTCGGGAGCGGGTGCAGATCAGTTTGCAAAGGAGCAGGGGCTGAAAATAGAAGATCCGAAATATTTTTACGATGAAAAGAGATGGCAGCAGCTTCAGAAATTGAAAAAGCAGGATGAAATAAAACTGGATCATTCATCCCCTCCTGCCGGACGGGGAGGAAATACCACCGGCTCCATTAAAACGATGGATGTGGAGTTTGGAGCCTCTGATGATGCTAGCGGGGCAGGTAAAAAATTTGGAACTGTAGGGTGTGTGGCACTTGACAAATACGGAAACCTTACTGCCGGAACTTCCACCGGGGGAATGACCAACAAAAAATGGGGGAGGATAGGAGATTCCCCCGTGATAGGTGCGGGAACGTATGCAAACAATAAAACATGCGCGGTGAGCTGTACAGGTCACGGAGAATATTTTATCCGTAATGTGGTGGCTTACGATGTATCCGCACTGATGGAATACAAAGGTCTGACGCTTGAAAAGGCAACGGACGAAATAGTCATGAAAAAACTGAAAGAGCAGGGAGGAGAAGGAGGACTTATTGCCATGGACGCGAAAGGGAATATTGCCATGCCTTTCAACACACCCGGAATGTACAGGGGCTACATGAAAAAAGACGGAAAGCCCTGGGTAGGCATTTACAGAAGTGATAAGTGAGTTCGTTTTTTCCGATCCGCATTTATAAGCTTGGATTTTTATTGTAACATTCCTCCTGCCGGAGCGAATGACAGGTCTGCTCATTCCAAAGTACAAAAGGTATAATTTAAGTACGGGAAAAATCACATCCCGCTTTGGGAAAAGTCCCATTGTCCACCCAATCCATAGTGTACATATTTGCTGCCTGGTTTTATTGTAGATGTTTTAAAAATCACAAACCAGTGCATTTGTAAAACGATATTAGGAGTGGTGTGTTAACTATAAATGAGCTGGGTGTTAAATGCAGCGATCAGTCGGGGATAATCGGAATTAATTTGATTTTAATTGGTTAAGTAAAATATACTGTTTGTTAAGTAAAATATACTGTTAGTTAATAAATAAATACGGTTAGTTAAATAGAGTTTAGTAGGATTTTTTGGGCTGTTGCATTCACAAAAAAAAATACTAAATCTGCAAGTCGGAAATTATTTGGGTTTTAATCATTGTAATTTGTAGTTCATTAAGCATGTTTTATGAATCACTTAATTTCCTGGCAACGGAGGTCAATAATTACCTCGATCAGAAGCTGAATGTTCCCATCGGCGGACCCAGGTTAAAGATCGGAAACGTTTCGCGTGCACTGGATAGCTCTCTTCCGGATTCCAGTCCTCATGTATTGAAAGAAAAGGCAATTCTTTCCCTGGTGAATGTAGAAGAGGACCGCATTGCGCGCAAGCACGAGGGTTTTACCAAGAGCGATACGACTACGATCTACCAGAACCCGCCCCTGTACCTTAACCTGTATATTCTTTTTTCAATTAATAAAGACGATTACAAAGACAGCCTGATCTGGCTGAGCTATATCATACAGTTTTTTCAATACCAGAATACGTTTACACCTCTTACCCATCCGGGCCTGGATTCCCGGATAGAAAAATTAATGGTGGACCTGTATACTATGAATTTTGAACAGGTAAACCATTTGTGGAGTACACTGGGCGGCAAATACCTGCCTTCGGTGCTGTACAAAGTAAGACAGCTGACATTGAATGAAAATGCTACCGTAAGCGAAAGCGGATTTATCAAAGAAATAAAACTGACCGAAAAAGGAAAACTGCCTGTGCTATGACATCGCGGTATAAAATATTATTTTCGGTGGACCTGCTGCACGACTACTACAGCAACGGTAAAAGCACTGATTTCAATATATCTCCTTCCGCGGAAACCTCGACTTTACTCAAAAATGGCCAGATGCTGTTTAAGGTTGTGGGTAATAAGTTAGTAGTGCTGGTAAAAGTGGATGAAGCAGGAAAGCCCATCGTACCTCTTTCTTCGTCGGGTAAGCTGGCTTTTTATACCACATTGAAACAGTCAGGGTTTATGAGTGTGACCAACCTGGATACAGGCGGGCTGCGCCGTTTTTATTTTACAAACCTGAATCAGAATTCTTCCGGCAGCACGCTGAATCTTAGTTCTCCCATCGGCACGTACGATGCAACGGTTACCTACAAGCCCGGGCACATGGCGGATGACGGTGCCGGAAATATTTATGAATGCATCAAGACCAGTACCGGTAACAATGTGGACCAGGATGCTTTTTGGGCATCCCGTAACAAGGTACAATATGTTAATGGAAACGATTTTCTGTCCTTTACGAGCCGCGTCAGCAATTTTGAGCTTACTGTTGCTGCCAAAGTATTTACAGTACGGGTATTCGGTTTAAATACGGCCAGTAATATTTACAACAAACAGGTGTGGGATAAGGTAATCGTAACGGATCAAAACCTGACTACCACGCAGGTGCAGGTGAATATGACTGCCTTGCCGCCCGGAAAATACAAAGTGAATATCAACGGACAGGAGTTTGACGTGTACCTGGATGATGCTGCGGTTTATTCCAATGTGCTTGGCATCCTGGAAATATTTACCCATCTGCCCGACCCCAACCCATTCGCCTTGTTGAATGCGGCGGGTGAAGTGAAGGAACTTATGTACACGCTTCGTTTTGCCAACCGCCGTGCCTATTGGAAATACGTAACTCCCAGGAACCAGGTGAATGACCTGAGAGTAACCGACTCCATGCCGGCGATACATCCGTTTGAAGCTTTTTCAAACGATATGATCGGAGCTCCCACGCGGAAGGATTACTTCTTGTCCAAGCAGCCCTTGCTGTTGTCCGAATCCGCTTCGCTTAATAATTTTGAGCTTGAGCTGACCGGTCTTTTCAACAGCAGCTTTCCTCCTGCAGCTAAACCGGATCCTAACGCCACCGGTATGCTTACCCAGACTAACAACGATTTTTATTGTACAATTTTTTTAAACTATTAATTCAAAATTTAAACTAAAACCCCAAAAAACAATTAAATGGCAACAACTTACAAAACCCCAGGTGTTTACGTGGAGGAAATCCCGAAACTGCCGCCGTCTGTAGCACAGGTTGAAACTGCACTACCTGCCTTTGTCGGATACACAGAGAAAGCAGACAACATTGCTCCCAACGATCTTCTGAATAAGCCTAAAAGACTTGGATCGCTGGTGGAGTATGAACTGTATTACGGAGCGGGTCCGTCTCCGGATGTTGCCGAGGTTAACATAGACAGCGGTAATAACTTTACCTCTGCTACCGTAACCAACACTTTTTTCATGTACGATGCCCTGCGTATGTTTTTTGCAAACGGAGGAGGCGATTGTTACATTGTATCCATCGGTAAAAGTGAAAAGACCACAACCATTTCTGCCGGTGATTTTACCGGAGGAATTGCAGAGCTGGAAAAGGAAGACGCTCCTACCATTATTTTATTCCCGGATGCAGTCACGCTCAGCGACGGAGATATAGCTACTGTTCAGCAGGCTGCGTTAACGCAGTGCAATAACCTGCAGGACCGGGTAGGGCTGTTTGATGTAAAGCAGGATGACCCGCTGGGAACTAATTTCCGGAACAACATAGGTATCAACAACCTTAAATACGGTGCGGTATATACACCCTGGCTGAACGTTACCCTGCCAAAAACCATTAAGTATACCGACGTGGAAGCTGTAATCAAAAGAGCCGGTATTTCTGTATCTCTTTCCGGACTTACTACAGACACAGATATTCAGGATATTATTACCCAGGTGGAGCAGGCGTATGCAGACAGCGAAAATGTGGATGCCAAAACACAGGCGCTGAACTCGCCGAACGGAGTATTATCCGATGGTTTTAACTCATTGGTTGCAACATTCAACCAAGTAGCCGGTAATACCGACGTAAACCTTGGGAACATTTTTGATTATGTACTGGCTATCGGTGAACAGATAGATGAGTTTGTGAACGGCTCGGCACCTGATAAATTAACCCTGCCTGATTTCTTGGCCGATGTTACAGCTGCCATTACTTCCAATTTTGATTCTGCGTTTGCGGATGTGGTAGCACTGAATTTAGAAGCGGATGCAGATATTACGGGCTACACCGCCACCGATTTCGACCCGATGGTAACAGCAGCAACCTGGCCTCTTTCGGTGGCTGCAGTTGCTTCCGCCGATATTAGCGAAGCAAACGACAATGACCGAAGAACTGCTGCTGTAAACCTGCTGCAGCCGTTGTTTGACCAGATAAATACTGCCTACCTGAACCTCATTGTAAATACGGCTTCTTCGTATACAAAAACGCTGGATGCCTCCCTGGCTTTATCTTTCCCGGTTTATAAAACTATTCTTACCGGTGTAAGTAACAGCATGACGGTTATGCCGCCCAGCGGTGCCGTTGCGGGAGTTTATGCGCAGGTAGACCGCACACGCGGTGTATGGAAAGCACCTGCAAATGTCAGTTTGAATAATGTACTGTCACCGGCTACTGTATTCACAGCCACACAGCTGGAAAACCTGAATGTGGATGCTGTGGCAGGTAAATCCGTAAATGCCATCCGTTATTTCACAGGCAAAGGCACATTGGTATTTGGTGCCCGCACGCTGGCAGGAAACGACAACGAGTGGCGTTATGTGCCTGTTCGCCGTTTCTTTAACATGGTGGAGGAAAGCTGCAAAAAATCCACAGAGCCGTTTGTGTTTGAACCCAATGACGCTGGTACTTGGGTGAAAGTGCAGGGCATGATTGAGAATTTCTTAACCGTATTATGGCGCCAGGGAGCTTTGCAGGGAGCAAAACCGGAACATGCTTTTTACGTGGCGGTGGGCCTGGGTAAAACCATGACTGCGCTGGATATCCTCGAAGGACGTATGATCGTGGAGATCGGTATGGCGGTGGTTCGCCCGGCTGAGTTCATCATCCTGCGCTTCAGTCACAAGCTGGCTGAAAGTTAATCGGTGATTCACTTTCATATTTCTGTAACTAAAAACAACTAATTAAAAAATAAAAAATTATGGCAACATATCCTCTTCCCAAGTTTCATTTTTCAGTAGTATGGGGCGGTGTCCGCATCGGATTCACTGAAGTAACAGGCCTTGATATGCAGGTAGAAGCGATCGAATACCGTGAAGGCTTTAGTCCCGAATATTCAAAAGTTAAAATGCCGGGCATGCACAAGTTCAGCAACATCACGCTAAAACGCGGTTCTGTGGCGGGAGACTCGGAATTTTACACCTGGATAAACACCATCAGCCTGAACACCGTTGAGCGGCGAGACATAACAATCAGTTTGTTAAACGAAGCGCATGCTCCGGTAATGACATGGACGGCAAAAAATGCTTTCCCTGTTAAGCTTCAGGCCAGTGACCTGAAATCCGATGGTAACGAAGTAGCCATTGAAACATTGGAGCTCGCACACGAGGGCCTTAGCTTCCTGAATTAATTTTTATTCAGAAAATAAATAGCTATGGCAGCAACTCCGTTAGCCGGTGGATACTATCCACCGGTAGGCTTTCACTTTAAGGTGGAATTTGTAGGGATCGGTAACGACAACGATACCCGTTTTCAAACCGTTTCCGGGTTGAATGTGGAGTACGATGTGGAATCATTCAAGGAAGGAGGCGAAAACAGGTTCGAGCACAAATTACCTGTACGGACCAAATATCCAGATTTGTCATTAAAAAGAGGGATGCTTACCGATTCCAAAGTCATAGACTGGTGCATGAAAGCATTTAAAGACCGGAGTTTTAGTCCTGTGCAGGTAAACGTTACTTTATTAAATGAGAAACACGATCCCATTACTACCTGGCAGTTCTTCAATGCATGGCCCAAGAAATGGAGCGTAAGTGATTTTAATGCCCAGGAAAATTCCGTGGTGATAGAATCGCTGGACCTGTGTTACAATTATTTCACAATAAATAAATAGCATGCCGCTCGAGATAAAAGAATTACAGATCAATGTTACTGTAAACCAGCAGCAGGCAAAAGAAGCTGCTGCTGCGGCACCGGGAAGCCAGGAGTCAAAGGATGAAACCAAGAATATGCTGCAGCAATGTATGGATGACATTATAAATATTCTGAACAGTAAAAAAGAAAGATAAATGCCAGAGGGTGAATTTGAAAAACTAAAGATTTACGCCTACACCGATCCGGCATGTGGGGATGATCAGCTGGCAGCATTGGATGAGAATCCCATTACTGCAATGATCAATCCGGAAAACTACACGCTGGAATCCAAGATCGAGTTCAACAACGGGCAGGCAGGCGGCACCAGCGGAAGTCAGCCGAGGTTTGAAAAAAAACTGCCGGGGGAACTGGCATTTGAATTTTTGTACGACAATACCGGGATCATTGACGGCAACCCGCGGGAAGATATTGCCGATGACCTGCAGAAGCTGAACGACTTTTTAATGGGATACGACGGCGATATCCATCAAACCCGTTTTTTCAAGTTTGTATGGGGCACCAGCTTGATGAAAGGCGTATGCTCTACTTTGAATATTGCCTATAAATTGTTTAACCCCAACGGAAAACCTATCCGCGCCATTTGCAAGGTAACCATACGGGAGGTAACAGAAGAGGAATCAAGGGTGCTGCAGGAAAATAATCAGTCCCCGGACCTGACGCATTTCAGGAGAGTGAAAAAAGGGGATACACTGCCGTTGATGTGCTATAAAATTTACGGAGACCCGAAATACTATTTACAGGTGGCGGAGGTAAATAAGCTGAGCAATTTCAGGAACCTGACAGTGGGCGAGGAAATATTTTTTCCGCCATTTGATAAAACGAAAAACTAAATGCCCAATGAAAGGACCATACCGTCTGATAAGCCGAAGAGCGTAGTTACCACTACTGTTCTGAGCGGTGGAACGGAAGTGTCAAAACAGCATCACCTGTTATCCATAATCGTTAAGAAAGAGGTGAACAGGATACCGGCCGCAACGCTGGTTTATATAGACGGTGAACCGAGTAAGCAATCGTTTGAATTAAGTACTAAAACCGATTTTGAACCGGGCAAAGAAATAGAAATAAAAACCGGGTACAGCAGCGATGAAGAAACAGTATTTAAGGGCATCGTTATTAAGCACGCCATTAAAGTCCGGAAGAAAAATTCATTGCTGATAGTGGAATGCAAGGACAAAGCAGTAAAAATGACAGCCGCCTGTAAAAATAAATACGCCCTGGATACAAAGGACAGCGATGTGATTGAGGAGCTGATTGATGCGTACGGCCTGGAAAAAGACGTGGCATCTACCACCGTTACACACAAGCAGATTGTTCAATACAACTGCACCGATTGGGATTTTATGCTTTGCCGGGCAGATGTGAACGGACTGCTGTGCATCCCCAATGATGGAAAGCTCTCCGTTGCCCCTCCTGAATTTTCCGGCGAGGCAGCGCTTACCATCCAGTACGGCGCAACCGTGCACGACCTGGACGCCGAAATAGATGCGCGACTTCAGTTCAAATCGGTGAAAGGAACAGTTTGGAACTATACCGACCAGGAGCTGAATGAAGATACCGAAGCAGAAGACCCCGGTGTACCGGATGCAGGTAATTTATCCGCAGATACACTGGCAGATGTAATAGGTGAAACGGAATTCAGGTTATTCAACAGCGCAAAAATTGAAGAGCCTGAGTTGCAAGCCTGGGTGAATGCTGCGATGATGAAGAACAGGCTGGCAAAGATCCGGGGAAAAGTCACCACGGACGGTACTGCTGCCGTACTACCCGGACAGCTCATTCAGCTGAACGGCGTTGGCGAGCGGTTTGAAGGAAAATTATTTGTTACCGGTATACGGCACGAAATAAATGAAGGACTGTGGCAAACCACCTTTCAGTTCGGTATTAATCCCGAATGGTTTGCTCAAACATACAATGTACAGCAGCCATTGAGCGGAGCCATGCTGCCTGCCATACAGGGCCTGCATATCGGGATAGTTACCCAGCTGGAAAGCGACCCCGACGGCGAAGACAGGATCCTGGTGAAGATTCCGGTCATCAATAACGACGAAGACGGAATATGGTGCAGGGTGTCCACCCTGGATGCAGGAAATAAAAGAGGCACTTTCTTCCGGCCGGAAATTGAGGACGAAGTGCTCGTAGGGTTCATCAACAACGATCCCCGCCACGCGGTAGTATTGGGTATGCTGAACAGCAGCGCCAAGCCTGCCCCGTTAACTGCTGCGGATGATAACCACGAAAAAGGGTATGTAAGCCGTAGCGAAATGAAAATGATCTTTAACGACGATAAAAAAAGTTTTTCGCTGGAGACGCCCGGTGGCAATAAGTTCCTGATAACCGAAGAGGACAAGAAGATCCACCTGGAGGACCAGAATGGAAATAAGATAACAATGAATGAAGACGGAATTAAAATAGAAAGCATTAAGGATATTATCCTGAAAGCGGCCAAAGATATAAAAGCAGAAGGGACAAATATTTCGGTAAAAGGCAGCGCTGAAACAAAAGTGGAAGGCGGAAGCGGGGCAGAAGTTTCGAGCGGTGCGACAACAAAGATCAAGGGTTCGGTAGTAAATATTAATTAAAAGATAAAACAGACATATCATGCCGATGGCAGCAAGAGTAGGGGACATGCACACATGTCCGATGGTTACGGGAACGGTACCGCATGTAGGCGGGCCGGTACTCCCGCCAGGGACTCCTACCGTATTGATCGGAGGTATGCCTGCAGCAAAGGTAGGGGATATGTGCACGTGTACAGGTCCGCCGGATACTATCGTGGCTGGCTCCGGAACGGTCAATATCGGAGGCATGCCCGCCGCGAGGCAGGGAGACAGTACGGCACATGGCGGTTCCATTACATTGGGATGCCCTACTGTAATTATTGGTGGCTGATTTTAAAAAATAGAAATATGAGTAAGGAATTTACCAGCGATGATTTTTTAGGAGTGGGATGGAGCTTCCCTCCTTCATTCAATGCCCAGACAAAGGCAGTTGAGTTGACTGAAAAGGAAGAGGACATTGAAAAAAGTCTGCAGATACTGCTGAGCACCTCCATCGGAGAACGGGTTATGCAGCCTAAGTACGGATGCAATATGAATACCCTGCTGTTTGAGCCTCTGAGCACAGCTGTTAAAACCATCATGATCGATAAAATAAAAACAGCAATTCTTTTTTTTGAACCCCGGATAGATGCAAAAAAAATCTCATTGAATACACAAAATGAGCTGGAAGGAGAAGTGCTTGTGGAAGTGGAATACATTGTAAGAGCAACGAACAGCCGGTTCAACTTTGTGTATCCTTATTATATAAACGAAGGAACAGAATTGGATTTTTTAACAACAGATAACGCCTCTAATCTATAAGAATGGCCAATTGCACGGAACATAAAAACCCCTTGAAGAACAACGGCACTAGCCAGTTTCAGCGACTTTTACCCGGTATGGATAAAAGTCAGTTTGCTTTGGTGGATGAAAAAGAGTTTGCCGACTGGATTGTGTTTGCCAATAATTTTGCGGCCTTCATCAACTATTACAACACTAAAAATGCAGTTGCCGGGAACTGGAAAGCTTTTTTCTCCCACGACGTTTCTGCCCAGCTGGGTACCATTGCCGTGCAGAACATAGACAGGTATCGTATCGAGGTCAAGGAGCGGTTTGACTTTATAAAAGACGACGACAATAAATCCTCTCTTCAGGCCATTAAAATAAAATTGAACGAACTGTTCAGCGCGGTGCTTACGATCAGCAAAGCACTGGACGAATACGTTTTAAGGCTTCCCGACAAAACTACCCTTAAGCAGACCACTCAGAATCTTATAAAAACAAAACTGGCATCTTCACTTAGCAGGTTGATGGCGTATTACAAGGCGGCACTGGCCCACAGTTATCTCAACCAGGCAAGTTTAAGTGACTGGGAAATACTGAACACGCCCCTTACCGATGCCGATCAAATAATAAACACCGATGGCTTAAGTAGTAACTGGTACAATGAATCTTTATTTGCTGATTGGACAGCCTATGCAAGCTCCGTTGTATCCGACGACAGCATTTTTAATAATCCATTAACTGCTTTTACTGACGATTTTTTAAGCATGGAGCATGCTGCCAATCATAACCTGTTCACAGGCATTTTTGATACCTATCTTACTTCCTACACAAAAATCCTGAAAGATGCCGAAGCGGAATTACTGGAAACACTGGAAAGCTTCGATGCACATACACCACATTATGCATTGTTCCTTTCCTTTCTGAAGTTGTACCGGTTTGCGCAGGACCATATCAATACCATTACACAGCGTCATCTTGATTTTTATTACAAAGAGGTGCTTCGCCTGCAACCCCGTCCCGCGGAAGCGAACAAAGTGCACGTGCTGGGAGAGCTTGCCAAGCAGGTAGACAGTTATCTGCTGGCAGAGGGTACTGCTTTGAAAGCCGGTAAGGACAGCGAAAAAAAGGATGTCGTATATACACTTGATGCAGACACAGTTTTTAACAAAGCAAAGGTATCACAGCTGAAAACATTTTATAAAGCCAGCAGCGACGATACCGTTTTTGAGCTGGGCAGCGCCATCGTAAAGCAGAATAATGCAGGCCGTGTGTTTGCTTCGCCGGTTACTAACAGCGAGGACGGCAATGGAGCAGAGCTTACCAGCGATAGCGGAGAGTGGCAGCCCTTTGTCCATAAAGTTTACAGTGAAGCCGAATTGCAGAGTATATCCATGCCGAAAGCACAGCTTGGTTTTGCACTGGCATCCCATTACCTCTACCTTACCGAAGGAGAGAGAAAAGTGTTTGTTCGCATGGTGATGAGTGATAATACGGCGCTGGATGGAAAAAAGATAGCATGCTACCTTACTGCAGAGAAAGAATGGTATAAAGTTGAAACAGTTACTATCGCTTCAACCGGAAAGAACTTCTCCGATGGAAATACCGATTGTGCGGAAATAGCTTTTACGATTCCGGGTTCAGGTCCGGCCATTGTGGATTATGATGCCGGGGTACATGGCGGAACTTACAACGTTGCACTGCCCATGCTCAAAGTGTACCTGGTGAATGACGACGATACCCTCTATGAATACGATGCATTGAAAGATATAACGATTACCAAAACCGAAATAAGAGTGGAGGTAGGAATGGATGCTTCCTATAACCAGAAAGGAATAAAGAACTTACTGATTTCGAACGATGCGGGAGTAGTGGATGCCTCTAAGCCATTTACACCTTTTGGTACACGGCCTACTACAGGAAACAGGCTGGTGATAGGCAGCAAAGAGATCTTTGCCAAGAAGAATACGAGCCTGCTTCTGAATTTAGAATGGAAAGAATTACCTGCCAACAGGGCCGATGTTAGTTTTGCCGACCTCGGCGCATCCAACTATCCGAATATTTCAATCAATAACCTGGAAGAAGGTATTTGGAAAACCCTGAAATCCTCGGATGAATTATTTCAAGACGAGAGCACTTCGGGAGTGAAGGCTACACGGCAACTATCGTTATCGGGATATTCGATCGATGATTCCGTGGTAGACTATCAGGAAGAATATGCGGCGTACGGTATCAGCAGCAACAAGGGGTATATCGCTTTGCAGTTGACACAATCCTTCGGACACAAGGAGTATCTCGTAACATTGGCCGATTATCTGGTAAGGAAATCAAACAATGTAACCACCGATGACATCACGCTTCCGGTTGAACCGTATATCCCTACCCTGCAGTCCGTTTACGCAAGCTATTCGGCCTATTGCACGCATGATCTGACACTGGCAACGGAAGCTAATTTTGAGGACCGTGAAATGCAGTTCTTCCACATTTATCCGTTTGGGGAAGGGGAACAACATAAATATACTGCCCCCGCAGAAAACGTATACCTGTTACCGCAGTTCAAGCATGCCGGTGAAGGAGTGACCGAGCAGCATATAGGCGAATTTTACATCGGCATTGAAAAACTGAATCCGCAGGAATCAGTGAATATTTTATTCCAGGTAATGGAAGGCACCACCAACCCAACCGTTACCAAGCCGGAAGAGCACATACACTGGTCTTATATGAGCAATAACCGGTGGATTGATTTTGAATCTTCGGATTACAGCGATAACACGCTGGAAATGGTGCAATCCGGTATTGTTTCATTCGCCATACCCTCGGATGCAACTACAGAAAATTCGGTGCTGCCAACGGGTTATATCTGGATAAGGGCAGCGGTTACCGAAGCGGCCGAAACGGTTTGTGAATTAATTTCAGTGGACGCACAGGCTTCGGTTGCCACATTCGCCGACAATGACAATGCGGATGATTTCCTGGATACCGCTCTTGCTGCGGAAACGGTTGCCAAATTGAAAACGCCGGATGCAGCCGTTAAAAAAATCACACAGCCTTATGCATCTTTTGGCGGAAGGCCGAAGGAAAACGAAGATCATTTTTATATACGTGTAAGCGAAAGGCTGCGCCACAAAGCAAGAGCCATTACGGTGTGGGATTACGAGCACCTGGTGCTGGAAGAATTTCCGGAGATCTATAAAGTAAAATGCCTGAATCATACACAAATCGAAGACGGCATCTACAACGAGGTGAAACCTGGCTTTGTGAGCATCATTACAATTCCTTCGCTGGAAAACAGGAATGATTCCAATCCCCTGAAGCCGTATACACAGCAAAGCACGTTAACCAATATTGAAAACTATTTGCGTAAACGTATTTCCTGTTTTGTAAACCTGCGTGCCTGCCAGCCCCAGTTTGAAGAAGTAAGGATTGAATTTTCCCTGAAGCTGCATGACGCGTACAAAGATTTTACATTTTATGCGGATAAACTGAAGGAAGAAATTACACAATTCCTTTCGCCCTGGGCATTTGGAGGTGGTTCCAAAATAGATTTTGGCGGAAAAGTGTATAAATCCGTTCTGATCAATTTTATTGAAGAAAGATATTACGTGGATTTTATAACCGATGTGTTCCTTTATGTGAAAGTAGACGAAGCATCGGACGAGAGTGGTGATACCGATGAGGTAACAGCATCCACGGGAAGGAGTATTTTGGTTTCAGCGCCGGCTTCCAAACATGTTATTCATGAGGTGGTTTTGGACGATGAAGAGATACCCGGTGAATGTGCAGCGGTGTAAGAGTCAGGTAGAAGGATGAATGAACAAAATTAATTAAGGAGCTATGGCCCGGAGCATTACCATATCTAAAAACCCTTCGTTGCAGAACAGCAGCAATTACGAGCTTCTGCGCCAGAAGGGCCTGGATTATATTCAGCAGCTTGGCAGTAAGCTGTGGACGGATTACAACATACATGATCCGGGGATCACTATGCTGGAAGCGCTTTGCTATGCACTGTCAGATCTTGGATACCGCACTTCGCTGGATATAAAAGACCTGCTTGCCCCTGCTTCCCCGGAATCTCCCGATGCCGATGGTCAGTATGCTTCGGATAAACGCCAGGCATTATATACTGCAAGGAATATTTTAACCGTTAATCCCTGGACCACCGATGATTTCCGAAAATTGCTTATCAATATAGACGGCATTAAAAACGGCTGGCTGCATTGCAAGGAATGCCCCTGCGATGATATTTATCTTTTTGCGAATTGCGCTAAAAGCATTTTGCAATACGAGGAGACAGCACAGGAAATTATTATAAAAGGCTTGTACGATGTATTGCTGGAATTTGAAGAGGAGGAAAAAAGCGGCAACCTGAACAGCGGCAAGATAAAATACAATTTCAGCTTTCAGAACGATACGCAGCTGGCCAATGCAACCATTGAAATGCGGCTTCCATCGTGGGCCAGGCTCGAAGAGAACAAAGCGAAATACAAAACATTACGGAATCCTCAAAGTGAGATCACAAACGTAGTAATACCGTTTATCTCGGCTAACAAAATCGATAATACGGATATACCCTCTTCGCCTGAATCCCTGCTGGATAATGCGTTGCGTAAGCCGGTGTACGCCAATGTGGAGGTAACATTCAAGCCGGATAAGAACAATGCCTTGACCGAACTGATTGTTTTTGTGGATGTGCCCATTAACATCTGGTTCAGGAGCACAGCGGAAAGAAGAGCGCTGGAGCTTGCTGACCTGAAGAAAGCGATGGAGGACAAAACCCCTGCAGGCATTTTCCCGAAATACCTGGAAAAAATAAAAAATGCAGACAGGGTCATTGCAGAAACAAAAGAAGTGCTTCACAGTCAACGCAACCTGGCAGAAGATTTCTGTACCATTAAAGCAATTGAGGTAGAAGATATCGGTATCTGTGCGGATATGGAGGTGGAGCCTTCGGCGGATATTGAGGCCATACTGGCGGAAGCCTATTACCAGGTTGACCAGTACATGAGTCCCGATATTAAATTTTATTCCCTGCAGCAATTGCTGGATGCCAATAAACCCGTAGATGAAATATTTGAAGGTCCTGCTTTAGATAACGGTTTTATCGATAACGACGAACTGGCAGCAGCATCACTTCGTACTATCCTTTATACGTCGGATGTCATCAGCCTGATCATGGATATTCCGGGCGTGAAATCGGTTAAGAATTTTGTCTTTACCAGGTACGATGACGACGGGCAGCTTGTACAAAGTGAATCGTGGAGCATGCCGGTTACCTATAACCGTCAGCCAAGGTTGTATGTGGAAGCAAGTAAAGTGCTTGTATTTAAGAATGGGCTTCCGTTTCTTGCAGACAGCAACGAACTGTCCGATACTCTTCAGGTAATAAAAGGAAAACATACCCAGCCCAAATTTTCTGTGCTGGAAAACGATCTTGCCGTGCCTCACGGTGATTATTACGACCTGGAATCCTATTTTGCGGTACAGGATTCCCTGCCTTTGACGTACGGTGTTGGATTTGACGGCCTGCCCGAGTCTGCAACCGATCAGCGTAAAGCGCAGGCCAAACAGTTAAAAGCGTACCTGTTATTTTTTGAGCAGCAGCTGGTAAACTATCTTGCTCAACTTGCTCATGTAAAAGATCTTTTTGCCGTGGATGAGACAGTCACCCAGACTTATTTTTCACATTTCCTGCAAACTTCGGAGATCAGCGGGTTAAGCGATCTGTACAACGGCATGGATGCAACTGCGTTGCAGGAAATGATTGAAACGGAGGATATGTTTTCAGACAGACGCAACCGTTTCCTGGATCACCTGCTGGCAAGGTTTGCAGAAACATTCAACGATTATGCGTTAATGCTTTATTCTTACACAGAGGACAGGGATATTGCAGACGCCGAATTGATTGAAAACAAAATTTCATTCCTGCGTAACTTTCCGGAGCTGAGCCGCGACAGGGCAAGATCATTTAATTACAAAGATCCCGGGCTGGTTTGCAGCGGGGAGAATGTGGCTGGCCTGGTCAACAGGATCAGGCTGCTGCTCGGATATGGTAAAGCCTATACAGGTTACGTGGAACTTTACGAAGAAAAAGACACCGATGGTAAATCTTTTGAACGCAGGTGGCGTTTGGTGGATGCCGACAAGAAAATATACCTGAGCAGCAGCACGCGGTACGTAGACGAAGTGCTGGAAGTTGCCGAACAAAAGGCCTGGAAGGAAATTGATAATGTATTCCTCTACATTACAGATCCTGCCCATTACAAAATAAAGAAAGTAAAAAAATTTGTACTTAACCTGGTGGATGATACCGGTGAAGTAATAGCCACACGCAAACAGCATTTCAATACTCAGGCTGAAGCCGAAGCAGCCCGCGACGAGATCATTGCCTTTGCAAATAAAATAAATACAACCGAACAGATCTATATTGTGGAGCACGTGTTGCTGCGGCCGCGCAACATCCCCGGTATTAAATTCCCGGAAGGGGATCCTTTGTTGGGTGTTTGCCTGAGTACGGATTGCAGCGATTGTGACGAAAGCGATCCGTATTCCTTCAGGCTCACAGCTGTATTAAACGGAGAAGACGGTCTGGCCAATAGTGGAATTGAGTTCAGACGTTTTGCAGAACAAACCATACGGATGGAAACGCCGGCTCATCTGGGGATAAAAATATGCTGGGTAAGTAAAAAAGAGCTGGCTGAGTTTGAAGAAGTGTACTGCGCATGGCTTTCAGAGCTATCCAAACCTGAACCCGATGCACTGGCGCTGCATAACAAGCTTAAGGATTTGCTGGAGGTGTTTAAAAATCTCAACAACGTTTATCCGCCGGCTACGCTGCATGACTGTATCGATGGAAATGACGATAACCGTGTATTGCTGGGCCATACGGCTATTATCAGCGATAAAGAATTGGACGAACTGATTAAAAAGAAAAAATAAAATAATTCACGTGCCGCATTTGCGGACAATAAATTTATTGACATGATCCCTTCAGCAGAAAATTCAGACTATCCGGAGTTTGTAGCCGACCAGGTGCTTACTTCCGATAACCTCAATGACCTATTCGGTTACCTCGATGAGCAGGGAAGGATGACCCGTACAAACCTGGTGGGTATTGGCATTGTTTGCGGGCTGAAAGTGAAAACCGCAGCTAACGGAAGCATCACCATTACAAAGGGAGTAGGTGTGACCAGTTCCGGTTACCTGGTATCGGTACCTGAAATTACATATACGAAAAGAACAACCGATGTTTTTGACGCGGTCAAATGCGAGTACTACGATAAATTCGTGACAGGCGGAACTCCCCGGACACAGCGATTCAATTTGTGGGAACTGAAGCAGGACGCGGAATCAACAGGTACTACTGCATTGACCAAAGCATTTTTGAACGATGGCGAGAAGATCGTGCTGATATTTGTTGAGCTACTGGAAGAAAATAACAAGAACTGCGATCCGGATTCCTGCGACGATAAAGGAGTAAAAATCACGGTCACCTTCAGGCCATTGCTTGTGAGCAAAGCCGATGCGGCCACATTAATTTCATCTGCCGGAAATAATATCACTTCGGCCAAATTCAATCTGCTGCCTGATGTTTTCTTGCCGCGCTGGAATGTGCCTAATACGATTCCGGTGACTGCCGACCAGATCATTACCGGTTATAAAAGCATTCTTACCCAGAATTTTATTCAATCCGTACAAACGGCATTGTCCCTTTCGTACACCACATTTCAGCCGGTCATAGCAGACGAATATCCATCCGATCCTTTTGCAGGCTTTAATCTGGTAACCCATTTTAATTTTTTGTACAACGGAAGTATTAACACGAACCAGTCGATACACATTCAGTACTATTACGATCTGTTCAGCGATTTGATTGAAGCGTACAACGAATTTTGTATCACCGGCGGTGAGATACTGAGCACCTGCTGCCCGGATGAATCCTTGTTTCCACGTCATTTGTTGCTTGGTGAAGCAGTTCCGCTGGCATTGGATACCCCTTCTGCTTACAGGCATTATTTTATGTACTCACCCCTGTTTGAACGCAAGGACCTGATCGTCACCCTCAAATCATTATTCCGCAGAATGGATTTAATGGTTAAGAATTTTCTGATCCCTCCGGTGACAACTTCCCTTAGCAACGCGATCGATCAGAATATAAAAATCACACCCAGCAAATTGTCCCGCGCCCCTTTATCGGAAAAAGCAATTCCTTATTATTATACTCCCAAAGTGCTGCCCGTTCCTTTGTATAAACACTGGAGCGTGGAAAAATCGCTGCGTAACAGGGACCAGCAGATTTTATCCTACAATTCCAATCTGTATAATAATACCGATGATTTTGTAAAGCAGCCGCTTAAATATGACCTGGAGCCATATAATTTTTTCAGGATAGAAGGAATAACAGGAAAGCCCCTGAAGGTTGTATTGGATACGATCTACAGTACGATAGATGCTTCCAGGTTGCCTTTCCAGGTAGTCCCGGTTGCAACAGGGAGTCCGTTACCGGTAACGGGTGATGATGAATGTTGCCATTTTTCGGATATTAAATTACAGTTCCAGCTTTTAGTCAACGAGCTGCTCTGCTGTTTAAAGAATAACATCCGGTATTGGGGTTCGCTTGAGAAAAGAGACGATGGAAAGGGCAGGGTTGTTTTTGAAAGACCTAAACTGGTAAAGAACTTTGCAGGAACAGTAAACCGGGAATTCGAAACGGATAAAGCAGGAGTCAAAAGTAAGTCGGCTGCACCGGATACTATTCTTGCTAAAGAAAATTTGAGTAGGACGGAAGATTCAACAAAGTTTTCTGTAAACGAAGCAAGTCTCAGTTTCAGAAAAGGCGAGTTCATTACTCAGTCAATATCCGAAATACAGGAATCCAGCATAGCGATTCAATACCTGCAATACCAGGCGCTTGAGAACATAGCGATGATCAGCCTGCCTCCTCCGCGCACCAATACGGCGGAAGAAAATATCACTTACTATATTCTGATCATCATCGACGAATTAGAGGAGCTAGCGGGTTTCCTTGCGGAAAAGAACATAGAAGATTTTGACATCACCGGTTTTATGGGTCATGGTGAAAAATTAAAAAAGGCATGTGATAAGCTGGATAAATTGTTAACCGCGTACAATTTGACAGAATACCAGGTTGAGAAGATCAGGCTCAATGCAACCGCACATACGGCAGCGATAGATAAGATAGAAGCGGTAATGCCGATTATAAGTGATGACGATACTAACAAAATAATCCTGCTTCTTTTAAATCTGACCAGCACCACTGATTTTATTGCGCAGCTCCAGAAAAATAAGGGCAACTATACTGCACAGCAAAAAGTCATTACTACGTTTTATAATTCCCTGGATAAAGACGGTATGATGATACCCATTATCAAGGAGCCCGATGCTAGAACAGAATACACGTACAGCTCGCTCCAGGAACACCTGAAAAGCGGAATGTGCTTTTGCGATATGCAGAATCTGAAATTCCTGATTGATAAATACAAAGAGCAGATAGCCACTCTCTCCAATGTGAATAATTTTTCGGTGTATACAAAGAATCATCCCGGCCTGCAGCATAAAGCAGGCGTGACAAGCGGGGGTACATTTATCATTGTATATAAAGGAAGCAACGACCCGAGAGCGGACATTACATCCAATACGGTGATCGGTGATTTTTATCTTCCCTATTCCTGCTGCAGCGATTGTGCACCTGTGCAGGTAATTATCCAGGAACCGCAGCTGCCGGGAAACCTTCCGCCCGTGGCAAAAGCCGGCGACGATGTTTCCATACAGCTTCCAGTGAATGAAGTAACCCTGGATGGTACTACCTCCACAGATCCGGACGGTACGATCAAAGCATACCTCTGGGAATACAAGAGTGGTCCCACAGGCTCCGTCATAGACGATGCATCCGCAGCAAAAACAAAATTGAGCAACCTGGTGCAGGGCGAATATGTTTTCAAGCTTACTGTAACCGACGATGATAATTCCAGTTCTGCCGACGATGTAAAAATTACAGTGCTGGCTTTGCCCAAAGTACCGCCCACCGCAAATGCAGGTCCCGACCAGATGATTGTTATTGCACCGGTTGCTTCTGCCGCTGTAGGTACTGCACAGTTGGATGGTTCTTTGTCTTCGGATTCCGACGGAACGATAACCGGCTATAGCTGGGCAAAAATAAGCGGGCCGCCGTCGGGAATAATCACCTCTCCTGCTGCAGTAAAAACTTTAGCTACCGGTCTCACACAGGGAGTATATGAATTTGAATTAACGGTAACCGATAACGACGGTCTGACAGGAAAAGATCGGGTAACCGTAGTTGTAGAGGTGAAGAGCACGCAACCTCCTGTATCCAACGCAGGAACCAGTAAAACAATCACGCTTCCGCAGAACAGTGTAGAGTTAGACGGTTCGGCATCCAGCGATCCGGATGGGACCATAGTCAGCTATAGCTGGGCAAAGACAGGTGGCCCGACATCGGGTGTGATCAATTCTCCGACTGCACCTAAAACCATTGTTTCAGGACTTACCGCAGGAACACACCAGTACGAGCTCACGGTTACTGATAACGATAACCTCACGAATAAATCCCAGGTGTTAGTGGTGGTGATCCAGCCTACCCCTACAAAATCCTGTGCGCCGCTGAATGATATAATCGTACAATTCAACGGCCTCAGTACGGTAGATACAGCCGCAAACTTCAAAGCATTTGGCGCGCAGTATGATGACTTGAAAGAGATACAGGCGTTTTATAAGCTGATGAGCGATAAAGGCATTGCATCTTCACCGGTGAGTGCTCAAATTGCTTTCTTCATAGAACAGAAAATAGAATCCAGGCTGGTAACCTGGATCGATAACTTAGGAGTAATTATCCAGGAAAGTACCAACTTAAGAGTACTGGCATTGACCATGTTGAATATACATGCTCAGCTTGCTTATTACATTGCCTGCATACAAAGCGAGGATATCAATAAGGCAGAGGTGAAGATGGCAGCATCCATACAGTCAATCCTGAAAATTTTAGCAATGATCCAGTCAATGGTTGCAAACTTTACGCAGGCACAAAGAAATGTATTGGCAAAATTGCTGGATATTACAAAGGCAGAGCTGAACCGTGTTACAAATAACGGCGAGCAAACCAAGAAACCTCAGTACTTTGAAATGCTCAGCCGGATAATTGAAATATTGGATTCGATGAATCTATAGATAAATTTTGGTGAAGAATATCATACGTAAACAAAGTGTCCGTTTTCAATACAACGGAAAATCAGATGGTTTTGCCTTGCAAAAAGAGGTAAGCGACTGGTGTGAGCTCACGTTAATTCCGCAGATTGAACAACAACTGGAGCCTTTTTGTTTGCTGGATGAATATATTTCCCTGGATAAAATTGAGATCAATACTGAAATAGATGGGGCTGATTGGCAACAGAAAATACAGCAGGAAGTATTGTTCAGCCTGAGAAAAAATTTAGAGCAATACCGTACCTCGGTTGATGTAACAAAGGGAAAGGGGTTGAAGGCAGCGGCAGATGGATCATCGGGTAAATACGATGGTGCATCTTTACCTGACCGGACAACTGAAAGGCTGGATGAAAAGCATACGGTGGCGCGTAAAACAGATGAGCTGTTTATTTATTTTCTTGAAAAAGGTTATTTGCCCTGGTGGAGCAATGCTGTACTGATCAAGGATTTTAAGCTGGCTTTGCAGGAGTGGGCTGCAGAAAATAAGGAAGATGCAAGGGCGGATGCGATCCGGGAGCAATTGCAGCTGGTGTTTTCGGAATCTGTCGTAACCCGGATTCTTAATCAGTTACCCGGAAAATTATTCTTCGAGTTCTTTAAAAATATTTTCAAAAAGGATGCAGCAATTATCGGTCAGCTTCAGGTATTTTTAAAAGAAGTTACGCCGAATAAAATTTCCGGAACAAAACAGGAAGCAATAGCCCGGACTGTACACGGTTTTATTTTAGGAGAATTGCTTGCCGGAAAAGAAGAAATCGATTTAAATTCACTGGTACAGTTTGTTTATGCTGAATTGAAACAGCAAAAAGCAATAGATCTCTCGGCTCGATCACTGTCAGCTATTCGGACTAAAGTTTCTGGCCCGGCTGCGATTTTATGGCAACAGCTTTTATTGCAGGATCAGAAAGTGCGGGGGACAAAGAAAAAAATAAGTGATGCGTTGCATACAGAAGAAATAAAGGGTAAAGCAAAGTATAATTATAATAAAGTAATAGATCAGCTGAAAGACCGGCCTGGTGAAATACATAAACGGCCGGATACTGTGGATGACCGGGTAGAAGGGATTTTTATCGACAATGCCGGTGCCGTGCTCATTGCCGCTTTTTTACCTGCTCTTTTTGAGAAATTAAAAATTGCAAAACAATCAGACATCGTGGATAAAGACATGGCTGTTTTCGTTATTCAGTACATCGTATCGGGTAAAACGACAATCTCGGAATTTGAATTGGTGCTTCCTAAAATTTTATGCGGTATGGAACTGGAAAGTGCGGTGAATACTGACAAAAAAATTACTGCAGTACAGAGGAAAGAGGTTGACGAAATGCTTTCTTCCGCGATTGAACATTGGTCTGCATTGAAAAACACCTCCGTGCAGGGATTGCGGGAAGCATTTTTACAGCGCAGGGGAAAGCTTATATTTACACACAATGAATGGCTGTTGCAGGTAGAACGCAAGAGTTACGATATGCTCCTGCAGCAATTGCCCTGGAGTTTTACGATGCTGAAACTGCCATGGATGAAAAATTTATTGAAGACAGATTGGATATAATTGTGTAATAGAGGCGCATGGGCCTCATTGTAAGGGTGCAAGGTAGGAGATATAAACAATAGCTGAATAACGGATGTTCTCTTCTTCCGAAAAAACCGTACAGCCGGTAACGGTGCAACGCCAGCAAAGCAAGGCCGGCGAGAGCTTTTTCCGGAAAGCAGGAGACGAACCTTTTTTTGGAGCAAACGAGAGTAAATCCTTTTTCTCTGCACCCGTTCAGGCCAAGCTTCAGGTGAGTCACCCGGATGATCCGCAGGAAAAAGAAGCGGATGCAGTAGCAGAGAATGTGATGCGCATGGCCGATACCGGAGGGGTAGCTTCCGGCGGTAATAAAGAAGAGTTACAGCGTAAGGAAGAACCTGTTGCCCAGGAAGAAAAAAAGGAGGAGAAAATTCAGCGATCTGCCCTTAGTCCTGTACAGGGAATCCGTGTTCAGCGTCAAAGCCAGCCGGAAGAAAAGGAAAAAGTACATGCCAAGCTATTCAATACCATCAACCGGCAGTCGGCCGGCGGTGGATTCATTAATTATGATTCGGATACAGAAAGCGATACAGGTACAGCAATACATGCAAAATTAGATTCAGCCAGTATTATGCGCAGCGGCCGTGGTCCCCCGCAAACCGGTGGAAGCGGTATCACTTCTTTTGAGCAGACCTTAACGTCCACGAAAGGTCAGGGCAGCCCCATGTCCGGTGATACCCGGCAAAGCATGGAAACACGTTTCGGCGCTGACTTCAGTGGTGTGAGAATTCATACCGGCAGTTACGCCGAAAACCTGAGCCGCAGTATAAATGCACATGCATTTACACACGGCAATGATATTTATTTCAACAGCGGTAAATATGCACCTGCTACCGCTAGCGGGGGTACTTTACTTGCCCACGAGCTGACGCATACCATTCAGCAAGGCGCAAGCCATTCCCATACGTCAACCGGTCCCTCTTCCGGTCCCGGTGTAGCCACAAAATCAATTAACCGGAAAATCAGTATCCAGCGAAGCGCTGCTGCAGTTCCTTCCCAGCTCACCAATGCGGTTGAAAAAGCAAAAACAGTTGAAGGAAAGATAGACGCCAATAAACCACAGGCCGATGGTTTCCGCACGGGCTGGGAGCACCTCGTTGAAATTTTTAAAACAACATTCGGAGAAGATAAAATTATCAGCGGTGCAGGTGGCACAACCGTAGAAGGGGCAGTTGCCGAACAGGATATTAAAAAGAAACGGGAACAGGACGGAGTGATGGTGGTGGATGCAACCACTACTACGGACAGGCATGCAATCCCGGGTACGAAAACGGGATCCAGGGATGCCATGCCGAGCTGGTGCGGCATATTCGTTTTCTGGGCATTGAATAAAAGCGGTGTGCCTATGCCCAAATGGAAATTGGGAGAGCGCATGATAAAACCCGAAGCGGCCAGATTGCCCGGAACGTTGCCAATGCCAGGCGATATCGCCTACCGAAATGCTTTCTCGCATTTTGCAATTGTGGACAGTGTAAATGGTGATACCGTAAAAACGGTCAATGGAAATACAGCAGGAGAAGATAATTTAGGTGGACAGGTACAAACCAAGGATCATCCGCTGAGCGACTGGACTGCCTTCTTCAATCCTTTACTAATCATGCAGGGCAGCTTAGGGCAGGGAGAATCTGCAGCCGAAGAGAAACCGAAGACACTGAACGAATTGCGAAAGGAATTATTCAATGTAAGCAGGAAGGAAGCTCCGGAATCGATAGAGGAAAAGAAAGAGACAAATGAAACCAGGGTGGATGCGAAGCAGGAAGTAAGTTCACCGGTTGCAAATGCAGGTGTGGAAACGAATGCGATCCAACTCCAGGCGGAAACAGAAGAGCTGCAAAAGAAAGAAGAAGAGCATAAGGAAGAGGAAAAGGTCGTTTCTCCGAAATTATTCTCGCTTCATAAAAAGGCGGATACTGGTTCCGAAGCGGAACATGAATATGCGGCAGAGGGTCGGGATTCTGCTTGCTGCCCGGTTACAGTTCAGGCGAAGGAAATCGAAGATACAGGTACCGGCACGCCAATGAATATCGATAATACTACGACTATGTCTGCGGATGTAAACAGCAGAGGACCCCCGGTGCAATTGCAGAATAGTGGCAATACAATCCAGTGCGGATGGTTTGACGATGCACTGTCGTTTGTAGATTCTGCCATTGATTTTGTGGCCGAAGGCCTTGAAGCAGGCAAGCGCTTGTTATTGAATGAAGCCAGGGATTTTGTCATGGCTATTCCCGGGTACAGGGCACTGCGCGTAGTTTTAGGATCGGATCCTATTACCGGGGAAGAGATAGAGCGCAACGGGCACACGTTCATCGAAGCTGCGTTTGACATCATGCCCGGCGGCAGGTTGCTGCACGAAAAGCTGACCGAACTGGGTGCGCTGGATGAAGCTGCTCAGTGGATCGACAATGGAATTGCAGCGATCGAAGCATTGGTCAGCAATGTAGTATCAAGAGTAGAATCGTTTTGGAACGGATTGACGCTGGAAAGTCTTGCATCACCCTCCCAGATTTTTGAAGACGCCGGAAATATTATTCATAGCACCATCAGTGAGGTTGTTGATTACGCTGTATCAGCTGCAACCGAATTACTTGAAATTGTAAAGAAATGGCTGCTTACGCAGGTGGTTGGCTTTATCCGCGAAAGAACCACCGCATACCCTCTGCTTTGCGTTATACTCGGCCAGGACCCTATCACCGAGGAGGAAGTTGAAAGAAACGGTACCACTATTTTAAGTGCTATCCTGGAATTAGGAGGAGAAGAAGGTATTCAGCAGCGAACGCAGATGCAGGAGACAGGCACGTTCCAGAAAGCGGCCGACTGGATAGACAGGGGCATTGGCGTATTCAGCAATTTACTGCAGACGATCCGGGATAGCTTCGGATTGATATGGAGCGTGGTTTCCATCGATGCCCTGATGCACCCCATCGATAAGTTCATGGAAATATACAACACGTTTGCAACGCCCGTTGCGGATGTATTGCAGTTCATGGCGGATGTTGCAGTCGTGATCCTGCAATTCATCAAAGAAGCCCTTATGCAGCGCCTGAGTGCATGGGCCCGCACGGTGAGAGGATATTTCCTGGTAACGGTGATCATTGGTAAAGATCCGTTTACTGATGCGGTTGTTCCCAGAAATGTGGAAAACATCATCCATGGATTCATGAGCCTGATGGAAGGGGGAGAAGAGCAGTTTAACCAGATGAAGGAATCCGGAAGTATTGCCAGGGCAACACAGCGGATCAATGCCGCGGTGGCGAGGCTGAACATGACACCCGCTTCCATCGTCCAGCTGTTTATTGATCTGTGGAACAGCTTTAGCATCCAGGATCTGGTAGATCCTATCGCTGCGTTCCAGCGCATCATTGATACGTTCGGAGAGCCTATCGGAAGACTGATAGCTTTTGTGGTGGAGATCGTGAAGATCGTAGTGGTTGTAATCCTGGAAATAATGAATTTCCCGTTTGATCTTATCAATAACATCATCAAGCGTACCATTGCCGCGTTCCATCGAATAAAAAATGATCCGATCGGATTTTTAAAGAACTTGTTGCGTGCCATTAAGCAGGGCTTTATCCAGTTCTTTGACAATATCGTTCAGCATTTGATCGGCGGTGTGGTCGGATGGCTGATGAGTGAATTGCGTGACGCAGGAATACCTGAGCTTACCGACTTTTCGTTACGGGGTGTGATCGGCTGGGTACTGGAAGTGCTGGGTATCAGTATGGAAAAGATATGGGAGAAGCTGGCAGCGCATCCGCGCATAGGTCCGGAAAGAGTGGCCAGGTTGCGCAGCATGATCAATACGCTCGATGGTATCTGGACCTTTATAAAAGATGTGCAGGAGAGAGGTGTCGCCGCGATCTGGGAAAAAATACAGGAACAATTAACCAACCTGTGGAATACGGTAATTGACGCCGTGAAGAATTGGGTAATGGAAAAAATTGTTGCAGAAGTGACCGTAAAACTTCTGAGTATGCTGGATCCTACGGGTATCATGGCGGTGATCAACAGCTGCATTGCCATTTACAAGGCTATTCAAAGCTTTATCCGTTATTTACGCGAAATGCTCGAAGTGCTTAATTCATTTGTAAATGGAGTGGCAGATATTGCTGAAGGAAATGTAGCAACAGCAGCCAATTACCTGGAAAACACCATGGGAAGGGCAATGCCGATCGTAGTTGGATTCCTTGCGAACCAGGTGGGTTTAGGCGGAGTCGGAAGAAGAGTAGGAGAGATGATTGAAAGTGTACGCGAAATGGTAGATCAGGCATTGACGTGGCTGGTGAACCGGGCAGTAGATACCGGCTTTGCGATATTCGACAGGCTCATGGTGATGGGAAGGAATGCGGCAAGCGCCGTACTGGGCTGGGCAAGGGGATTACTGGGTCTGCAGCAGCCGTTCACAACAACCGACGGAGTATCTCACCGCATCTATTTTACTCAGGAAGGCGACGCAGTGAAACTGAAACTGAATCCAAGCCCTGCAGGTGACTACGAACAAAAAATGAATGAAATAAATCCTCCACCCGGAGCCATGGTAAATGTTACCAGTGCAATTTCCGTTCCGTTAAAAAGAAACGGTGCAGTGGTGGCAACAATTAATGTACCTGCCGGAAGCACCAGCATGGCAGCATTGAAAGGATTTGCAATACAAGCTGCCCAGCACCTGGATGGATTGATCAGAAGCGGTATGAGGACAAGTACAGATGCAGCAACACAAGTTCAGGATCAGACACCTGATTTCAGCGCTTCGCTGGCGGGCCTGAGCAGCATTACATCGCACCTGTTATCCGCAGGCGGACCGAGCGGACCATTGCCGGTTACACCGCTGCCTGTTTACGGAGGATTGGTAAATGGATTTGGAAGCAGCATGGATGTTAAGCCGCTTACCAAAATGGGAGTTCCCGGTTCAGGTGTGGGTATAACTTCACCCGGATGGGAGGACCTGAACCTGCGTAAACATTCGCCCGGAGGATCCTTCTTTTATGTACGGGGACACCTGCTTAATAACAATGTACACGGGTCGGGCAGTACATGGCAAAACCTGACACCTATCAACCGTGATACCAATGCCCAGCACGTAAGCGCTGTTGAAAGCAAGGTGAAAGAAGCGGTAGAGAAGGATCTTATCCTGCATTACAACGTTACGGTGCAATATGCCATGACACGAAAAGCTAACCTGATCTCTCAGATTGAGGCAACTCCGAACTGGAGCGCCAATTCCGTGTTGAATGAGAAACACAAAATACTTGAAGCGGAAGCAAACCTGCCCATACGGCTGAATTGTACACTGAAGCAGATCAAAGCCGATGGAACGGATCTGCCAGCGTCGGATCCAACGTATGATCCGAAGTATAATATTTCAGGAGCTCCGGGTATTATTGAGAACGAGGCTAATATTTCGCAGAATACACTGGACGAATACTTCCTGGCCAATCCTACTGCTGTTACCTATAAGGATCTGGCAACCCTGATCACGGATGCGAACCTGGCCATCACGTCCAACAGCGGATTGACCTGGAATACATTCTACAACAATCCGGCTAACAAGGTGAGCATTGATAATTTGTCCGCTCCGGATAAAGAAACGCTCCAAAATGTTTTCAGGAAAAAAGATCTGATCATGGAGGAGCGCAGCAGGATCAATAACCAGATGGCAATGGTGAATTGGGGAGCCTTCACCTCGGACAGAGTTGCATACACCGGTGGCTTGCTTGCTGCTGCAGACATCACGGAACTGCATGACCGCTTTAAAGCAAGAATGGTTATATCAAAAGGTTTCTTTCTTTCATCCCTTACCACGTATGTAAACACCCGTCTCACAGATCCGAATACGGAATGGAGAACGTTCAGGAGTGTGCAGCAATTGAATGAAAGAGCCTATGAGTACCCGGCTGGTAATATGAATATAATCCTGAGTGAGTCGGAGATCCAGACGTTCCGCACCACTGTATTTAACCCAAGAATTAATTTCCTGCGGACCTCAGTTCCGCCGGCGCCATAAAAACACAGAACGATGTATAAAGAACTATTTGAAGAAGCAATAAGCGCAATAAAGAACCATCCCTTTATTGAAATCAAGGAACTCCAGGTAAATAATCCGGCAACCCCGGAACTGATTGATATTTCCGAAATGACAGCAGGTATACGCTTGCCAGGCAAGATTAAAGATTTGTATCTGTTTGCAAACGGAATAAAGTGTACCTGGTCGGTAAAACAAAACCTGCCACAGGAGGTATTGGATAAAATACGGGATGAGGGAGAACAATTTGATTTTGATTATTCAAAGCCTCTGGGCTCAGTTAAAATACTTGCTATAGAAGAAATGCTTTTGAATAAATATTGGGTGCCTCCGTTTCAGAAGCCACCGGAATTAAATCAGGAAATGGAATTTGCAGGTCATCGTCTCACACAAGGTGCTTTTACAAAAAAGCTGAAATTGTTTGATGCGTACGAGGTGAATAATGAGTCGGAAGGTGTTGCATTGGTTACAGATGTGCCTGTGCAGGGAGAGGCATTTCACCTGCTGTTGCTGGACAACTACCTGGCTTTCTGGAAAGAATCGAATTTAATTGACTTTGAGACCTACATAACCGTAATTTGCAAGACAAGGTTTACAATTCCGGGCCGGAAACGTTTGTTTGGAAAAAAATTTACAAACCCGGTAGCAGTAATAAGCAAGGAAAATATCGGGAAGGATCAACTGACTCCTGCGTTATTTAAATAAATAATTATCAGTAAAAAGTAATACGTCATGAAATCAACATCTGCACGCCGATATCGTCGCCGTTCTGCTACGCGGGACACGGTTGCCTTGAAAAAAGATGCCCGTCAGGAACAGCAGTTCTTTGGTGCTGCAACGTACGAACCTTTTTTTAGACCCGGATCCACCCATGAACAATCCGTAACGATACAACGCAAATGTGCCGATTGCGAGGGAGAAGAAAAAGTACAGCGTGTACCGGAAAAGAAGGAAGAAGAAAAGGTTCAGCGTGCTGCGGATAAAAAGGAAGAAGAAAAAGTAATGAAGAAGGAAGATAAAAAGGAAGAAGAAAAAATTCAGAAGAAAGAAGGAATGACAGGTACTGCCGCTGCATCCGTTACCGCTGGCAGTTATATCAGCTCAATTGATAGTAAAGGGAAAAGCATGAACCCCGATGTGCAATCGTTTTATGAAAGCAGGATAGGGGCCGATTTCAGCGACGTGAAAATTCACACCGGAAAGGAAGCAGAAGAATCTGCGAAAGATATAAATGCGCAAGCGTATACATACCGGAATCATATTGTATTCAACGAAGGGAAATTCCAACCCGGATCCAGCGATGGTAAACATTTGTTAGCGCACGAGCTGGCACACGTGGTTCAGCAGGACAATGGCAGGAGTGCAGATGCGATAAGGAGAAAGACTTCTTTTAGCGGCTCGTCTGTCAACGACCTGAACATGGCTACTAAGTTTACAGAGGCCGTAAAAAACGGAACTAACGCCAGTTATGTTGGAATAACTGTGCCTTACCTGAACGGGCACGATCTTACAAAAACACAAAAATCATCTCCTATGAAAATACCTGCACTGACCGATATACAGGCAGTGCAAAATGGCGACAAATGGGAGAGCTCGGTAAAAAATATTCCGACCAATTCCCTGACCTACAAGGTGCATCTGCCTGCTAAACCATCCGGAAAAGTATGGTCCGATTTTGTAGATGCAGCCAACCTGGGTTCACTTGCCAAGTGCAACGGACAGATCAATGTATATATAACCGGTAAACCCAGTGTCAAGGATTTTACGGACAGTATTGAGGCGCATGAACAAGTGCATGTAACTCATCTGAAAGAGGCGCACGATGGAATGCTCACGACGTTCGACAAACATCTTGGTAAGGCAAAAGCCACCGGAGCAACTGAACCGGAGAGCAAAGAAAAATTACAGACTGCGCTTGAAAAAGCTGCCGGATCCATCACTTCAGCCATTGGCACTCAATTTAACACGAAAGCAACTGACTTTCACGGGACTGCCGCAGGTTCTCCTGCAAAATTCAGTGTTACGGCAAAAGATACATCGTGTATGTGGATCAAAGTGAATGTAAGTGTATAATAAAAAAATATTATTGAAAACAGCTGAATAAAAAAACAAATAACAATTTAAAATGAAACCAGCTTACGTCCGCCGCCAGCGCCGCCGCCCGGCAACTACCGAAACGGTATCTTTTAAAAAGGAGAATCAGCAGGAACATCAGTTCTTCGGTGAATCAACGCACGAGCCTTTTTTCAAGCCGGCATCCGTGCATGTTCAGGCTGCTGCTGTTCAACGTAAATGCGCCGGGTGTGAAGCAGAGGATAAGCTACAGCGTGCACCTGAGAAAAAGGAAGAAGAAAAGGTGCAGCGCTCCGCCGATAAAAAGGAAGAGGAGAAGGTAATGAAGAAAGAAGATAAAAAGGAAGAAGATAAAAAGGAAGAAGAAAAAATACAGCGCACACCTGAAAAGAAAGAAGAGGAAAAGGTACAACGTGCTGCGGATAAAAAGGAAGAGGAGCAGGTGCAGAAGAAAGAAGCGGTTGCTTCTTCTTCCTCCGGAAATAGTATAAGTAATTACATCGGTTCTTTAAATAGTAAGGGAAGTCCGTTGCCGGTACAGTCCAATCATTTTTTCTCTACCAGAATAGGATATGATTTTAGCAGCGTGAAAGTCCATACGGACAAAGAAGCAGCAGAATCGGCCAGATCGGTTAGCGCCAGAGCATACACGGTTGGAAATAATATAGTCTTTAATGAAGGCCAGTATAACACCGAATCCAGCGAAGGGAAAAAACTGATGGCACATGAGCTGGCGCACGTAGTGCAGCAGGGCGAGGCCGGGTCTTTATCAAAGAACGACAAACCTGCTCTTTCCAAAGCTCCTAATTCCATTCAGCGTGCAGGAGATCCCACCAAAATACCGCCGGGCTTAACATGCCCGACCAGTCTTGCTACAGGAGCTCCTGCAGGTACCGATCTTTTATTCTCAAATAATGTATCCACCATTGATGGCGGTCATACAATTTCACTGATAGGATTTGCAATCTCCTGGCTTCTGAAAGGAGGTACCAATAATATCCTGATCCACGGATATGCCAGCACGGAGGGAGCCGACGGACATAACTGGTCACTTTCCTGTGACAGGGCCCAGGCTGTGCGTTCCGAGCTGATACGCCTCGGCGTTCCACCCGTTCGCATAAAAATTGTAGCCCACGGTGAATCCACAGATTTCGGAACGGGTCCTGCTCCTAACCGCCGTGCTGTGGTCAGCATGAGCGGCAAAGGATTTTTTCCGTTCGTCTCAGGAACTTTGACACCTTGGGACAATTTTGCCGGGCGCAGCCTCACCCGGTTTGGTGTGGGAGAAGTTATTGATCTGGATTTTCTTTCATTTCCTTTAACATCTCCGGCCGATTTTGGCGGGTTGGAATGGCACCTGGCTTCCGGAGGGGGTGCACTCAGCGGAGTTACAGCTAACGGAACCGCAACATATACATCGCCTGCGCTTGCGTCCACAGTACAGTTACAGCTTCGTGTTGCTTCAGGATTACTTGCAGGAAGGGTTATTTCCTCGAGAACAATTTCAATAGTTGAGCCCAGCGCCCTCCGGCAGGCATTAGTTCCCGGGTCATTTCCAAATTTCGCCGGATGGGGTAATGGTACTATACCGGCGGGTACATGGGGAGTAGGATTTATAGCCAATGAATTTATTCTTCCAAGAGATGTGTCCTTCCAGGGAGTTGCGTTCAGTGAGGGAACTGTAGCGGCAGTAGTAACACCCAGTGGCAGTTTCCTGTTTGCCGGCAGGAATGGTATTATGCATCCGGCCAATTCTCACGGTGTGGGTCTGGGTGGCAATATTACTACCGGAACACCACTTACTGCGCAGGATGGGGTCTGGGCCTGGGGCGGAGTGACTCCCCGCAATGTTATGGGTGTTTCATTCTGTGGTAATTCACATTTTCTCTGGTCTATTCCTCTTTTCTTTAGTGTTTCCGGAGGTCCCCTGACACCTTTTGCAGGAGGGTTTACTTCCGATCAGCATTTCTGGTCCCATCTGTTTTGCGGGGCAACTGCTGAAAAAGAAGGAGCAGGGCCGGTTTGCCGTAATATGAATGGAAGTCCTTGTTAAGATAAATGTAAATGAGACACTCATTTTATACTTTTGAAATTTTAGTATAGCATATGTCCAAAGAAAACAGAGTGTGGGTAAATGAAAATAGCTGGTCTGATCCGGCCAGCAATCTTTCAGGCCGGATCCAGGTTCAATTGGAAGATCTCCATCCTGGTCTGCGTCATGCAGTATACCTGGAGCTAAAAAACCATTCCCCGGATGTAATTGCTGTTGCGAATCAGCCGCAAATTCATGCGGAGCTTTTTGACCTATCCGGAAAAGAGGTAGACACTTCCGGGATATCGGCAAATGGACCAAAGCCGGTTTTGCAATGGGCAATGATTCCATATAACGCATATATAGGTTTTCGAATCGATATGCTGAGCGCTGGTGTTCCAACCCGGGAACATGGGGAAATCCTTTTAGCTTTAGGAGGACAAAACTGGAGACTTAAAATCGGTCAGTATGTATTGCACGTAGCTGTAGAATTCAACAAGGAGAAAGACGGTCCTTCAAATCAATGGAACGGCAAACTGGTTTTACCTCCTGCAGCAATAGAGGTCAGAGAAGAAATGCTGATAAGTCAATGAGAATTTTTAACAGAAAAAGACCTGAATTGATAAAGGATAAATCGTGCATAAGAGTTAAATGTTATGTAACTTTAGTGTAATATGAAACGAGTCAATGTACGCCGTTACCGTCGTCGCGCTGCATCCGGAGAAGTGGTATCGCTGAAAAAGGATCAGCAGCAGGAGCACCAGTTCTTTGGCGAAGGAACACAGGAACCTTTTTTTAAGCCCGGGAACTCACAATCGCAGTCCCCGGTAGTACAGCGCAAATGCGACGGTTGTGAAAAAGAAGATAAAGTACAGCGTATGCCGGAAAAGAAAGAAGAGGAAAAAGTTCAGCGTTCGCCGGAGAAAAAGGAAGAGGAAAAGGTGATGAAGAAGGAAGAAAAGAAAGAGGAAGAAAAAATTCAGAAGAAAGAGACGGCATCAGCATCCCCTGCTTCTCCATCCTCAGCAGCTAGTTACATAAGCTCCATCCAAGGAAAAGGGCAACCTATGCCTGAGTCTACGCAATCATTTTACGAAAGCAGGATGGGAGGTGACTTCAGCAACGTTAAAATCCATACCGATAAAGAAGCTGCAGAATCGGCAAAAGACCTGCAGGCCGAGGCCTATGCTTACGGAAATCACATTGTATTTAATGAAGGGAAATACCAGCCGGAATCCGCAGAAGGAAAAAAACTGCTGGCGCATGAACTGGCTCATGTGATGCAGGCAGACCCGGAAAAGATATCCAGGCAACCTTCGTCCGGATCAGGCTGGACAACGTTGGTAAAGGACGGATTGGATTTTTACAATGCCGGCAAGCCGGACGATTGCGAGAAAAACCTTATTGATGCACTGAAGCTGATAGGGCATACCAATGTAAACGTTGCCAGAGACGGCAAAAAAAATCCATCCCTGCTTAAACCGGGATTAAATCTCGATATCGAGAATACCGATACGGCCGGTAATGCCGGGTATTTATACGGAACTACGTTTACCGGTGAGATGCCCATGGATCAGCCCAATCCTGATTTTGCCGAAATAATCGGAAGACATGCTTTTGTATCGGCATACGATCAATATACCATCATGGTGATCGAACACGAAAAAACACATACGACGCATCACAAGCGGGCATTGGAAACGTATAAAAAATGGGAAGCAAAAGGCAACACAAAATCATTTCAAAAAAAGTTTTCAAAACAGAAAGCGGATATACTCAAGCTGGGCGCAACGCAGCAACTGACATCGGATCAGATAGAAAAGAACGTAAAGCAGGTAAAGGTCAATTTGATTGACGCCTGGCTGAGCTCACAAAAAAGCATCGACAACGCCGACAAAGCATTATTCTTCGAAGCGGCAGGAACCATGAAGACCCAGCATTTTATTACGGAAGTATTAAGCGGCTTGGGCGGTTTCATAAAAGGTTTTCACCTGATTCCTGTAAAAAACGGAGAAGCAACCTTTGATCTGTTTCACGAACTTACCTATTACCCGGTTAACAAGCAGTTCTGGAAGGGGATGGGAAAAGCCACCAAAGCAGAGTATCTGAAAATAATCACGGATTATTATTGCAATACTCTTTCGGCAGATCATCAGGCAGCATTTAAAAAACATGTAAAAGATTACAAAGGAAAAGGCACGGTTACGGATGAATCTACCGCTTATTATAAAATGCTGGAAAATATAAGCTGTAAGAAATAATAGTTTTGTAATTTTCCGGATCTGATAAATATGCTTTACACTCTTTCTAAAAGCAACACTTCCTCGCTGGCTCTTGAATCGGCTCTGGGTGAGCTGCGTCAGATCATAGGTCAGCGGATACAGGCGCACTTCAACCAGGCACAGTTCCTGTTTGGTAAGTATGTGTCTGAAAAATTTAACGGCAATTTTATCAATCGTGATATTGCGCAACTCCTGCCTCAGATTCCTACACCGGAAGAATGGGCTATTCTCATTACCGCCCTGGTTCCGCACATCCGGCCTAATTTTTTCGAATCCATCATCCTGGAGCAGCTGCCCAACGGAGGTGATTTTCCGGAGTTTGGAGGGGTAAAAGCGCAGAATCACCGCAGCATGCTGCCTACGGGCGAAACGGTGCAGTTTGTTCTGGCAGGTACAGATCTGGGTGACCGGTTGAAAGTGCATCGCTATTTTTCCGAAGAGCATTTTTTTTCAAAGCAGAATATACTATGGCTGGAATCAGTAAAAGAAGGTGAACCGGCAATGAGTGGCCGAATCATCCTGTCCCAGGAATGGATAGACAAATTTTTATTTAATAAAGAAACACCTCCGCGTTTTGGCATGGATTTTCCTGCACGGCGGATCACCACCAGCCTGGTGTGGGAAGATGCCGTGCTTCACCCTCAGACCATGCAGCAGGTAAATGACCTTGGTTCCTGGCTGCAGTACAGTCATTTATTAAATGAGGATGAAAACCTGGGCCGGAAAATAAACCCGGGATACCGCGTGCTTTTTTACGGGCCATCGGGTACCGGAAAAACGCTTACGGCAGCTCTTTTGGGAAAACAGTTTTCCAAAGAAGTATACCGTGTGGATCTTTCCCAGATCGTTTCGAAATACATCGGGGAAACTGAAAAGAACCTGGAAGGTATTTTTAAGCGTGCGGAGACCAAAAGCTGGATGCTGTTTTTTGATGAAGCCGATGCGCTGTTTGGCAAACGTACTAACGTGCAGAGCGCTCACGACAAATATGCTAACCAGGAAGTCAGCTACCTGCTGCAGCGGGTGGAAAATTATCCGGGCCTTCTCATTTTAGCTTCTAATTTTAAGAACAACCTGGACGAGGCATTTATCCGTCGTTTTCATTCGGTCATTCATTTTCCTATGCCCAATGCTTCCGAACGGTTGTTGCTTTGGAGAAAATCCATGCCCGCGGGATTGCAGCGGGATAGTTCCGTCAATTTAGAAGAACTTGCCAAGCTTTATGAAATGACCGGAGCTTCCATATTAAATGCGGTTCAGTTTTCGGCGCTCCAGGCATATGCACGGAAAGAAACAAAGATTACCCAGCTTGATTTAATAGACGGTATCCGGAAAGAATTTATGAAAGAAGAAAAGTCCATCTAACGCCTTTGGCCGGCAATCCGGAATAAGCTTATTTCAGGTTGGCAACCTTCTGATCAAGCCAGGCAATAAGATCAAAATATTCAAGCGCCATTTTCTCGTAAGGATCATTCCGAAGCGCTGAAAGATTTTTCCGTAAATCCTTGAATAATTCTGCCAGTTGCTTGTCCGTATCAATCCTGGGAAGCTTTTTAATACTGTCAAGCAGGATCATTTCAAACTTGAACAACTTTTCTTTTTTCTTAAGGAACCGGTAAGTGGATTTGATTACATAATCCAGGATATCGGTATTTTTCAGTTCGAAATGAATGATCATGTTCAGCATTCGTGCCATGGGCTGGTAGTCGGGCCTTATAGCTGCCCCGTCCATCACCTTATTGAGCCAATGCAATGCTTTGCGGAATTTTCCGGTACTTAAATAGGTATTGGAAATAAGATAATAAAAGGTCATTTTTTCGTATTGTGTGATCTCCGCCTGATGTTTTACCAGCCCCTGCTCGATAGCAGGGATTATTTTTTCTGCATTCGCATAATCTCCGGTAACAATATAGAGATCCAGTTCCTGCACATAGGAATTGGTAAATATCCTGGGAAGGATATTGCTGTAGCCACTAACGGATTTGTCCGCGCCCAGCGCACGCAGCTTTTTGATCGTAGAAAGGCATTCGTCCGTTTTTCGAAGCTCCATCAGCACGATGATGAAATTTCCAATGGAAGAAACATACGTGTTTATCTCCTCCTGTTTCATGCCGGGAACGGATTCAATGAGCTCGACTAATTTTTGTCCGGGGAGGTAAGCCTTTTCATAATTACCCGTAACTCTGTAGTAAAGTACCTGGGCGTTGTAATAGAACCATTTGGATTCGGTAGTAAGCGCAAGTGATTCATTATTCAGCAGCTTATGCCTGTGTAAATGATCGAATTCTTTCCGGTCAGTGCTGGTACGTACCTTTCCTTTTTTTCCAAAAAGCAGCCATAACTGTGTCTCTATATCCTGATAATCATTCGTGTTTTTCAGCTTTCTAATAACTTCCGAAAATTCCTGAGGGAGTGTTTTTAATTTTTCCCCGTTACGAAGCAATCGGTACATAATTCTTTCCCACCGCAATATATCAGCCAGCAACGTATTCTTTTCATACCGGATCGCAATGTTTTTTGCCTTTTCCAGAAGTTTCGTGGCCTGTTCGTATAGCCCTTTCTTATATAACACTTCCACCTGGTCAAGCAGGTCCCGTAGTTCCGAGCTGCGGGTTTTTCCGCACTGGAACATTCCCAGGCTTTTCATTATCAGCTTATACAGGTAATTTTTAGCTACGGAAAATTGTATTAGAAAACGTTCTCCTTCAAATAATTGCTTCAGCTTTTTTTCATCGTATTCCTTCAGCTTATCCATGGCATCAAAAAGCTGTACATATTTTTTATCGCCTGCGTGAAACGAAGTAAAAAGCTTGAAATGCCTTTTTTCGCTTTTGCTCATGGACCTGATCAGCAAATACAAATCGTCGGATACCTTCATGGAATGCTAAGATTAAGCAGGATTTGTGTTGACTCGTCTCTTTTGAATACATGCAGATATTTCACCGAATAGCCAAGGCTCTTCTGCATTTTATCAAAATAGAATACTAAGGTAAAGTATTAATTGATTTGTTTCCCGTAAGACGATGGGATAATTTTGAGCAACAAAATAAAACATAACATCATAAAAACATGAAAAAATTTTTACTTACACTGGCGGTATTGCCCCTGTTCATGGGTTCTTCATTCAGCCAGAATAATGCAGCTGCAGAACATGTGAAGGATCGGCTCGTTGTTAAATTCAAACAAGAGGAAAAAGCGCATTTTACAACTACACCGGATGGAATAATTCAGTTTGGGATTATTTCCCTGGACAGGCTGAATGCATCTCATCAATGCACCGGGGCTGAGCCGCTGTTTAAAAGCAATTCCCTGCCAGTTTCTTTGCAGAATGTATTTATCCTGACATTCAAAAATGCACAGGACATTCCCTCATTAGCGGATCAGTATTCTAATACAGGATTGTTTGAATATGTACATCCGGATTATATAGGTCACACGGATGGAAAACAGGAGGTGAACATGACTCCCAATGAACCGGCAGCAAATTTCAAGCTGCAATGGGGTTTATACAACGATGGCTCTTTCACTTATGCAAACGGAAAAACACCTAAGGCAGGAGCGGATATTAACATCAAGCAGGCCTGGGATATCACCACTGGGGATGCCAACACAATTATTGCAGTGGTAGACGGAGGGATCAACAAATCTCATCCGGAGTTCAGCGGCAGGTTATGGGTAAACTCGAAAGAGACTGCCGGGAACGGAGTGGACGATGACAATAACGGATTTAAGGATGATGTTAACGGATGGAATTTTACAACCAATACAAATGATATTGCGGATGCAGGTGGGCATGGAACAAATGTGGCCAGCATTATCGGAGCCACGGGAAATAATTCTGTCGGATGGGTGGGCGTAAACTGGAAATGCAAACTGATGATCCTGAACCACACCAAGCCTGGAACCAATGGTTTTAATTCTACGGCTATATGCAATGCCATCACCTACGCTGCGGATAACGGTGCAAAGATCATTACCATGTCACTCGGCTTTACAGGTACTTCCAGCATCCCGGCTATGCAATCGGCCATTGATTATGCATACGGTAAAAAAATACTGGTCGTAGCCTCTATGGGGAACGACAATACCGGAACAGCACAAGCCCCCTGTTGCATGAATCACGTGATGGCGGTTGGAGCAACCAATGTAGATGATTCCCGTTGTGTTCCTTTTGGCGGGGGCGGAGCAGGTGCGGCAGGCAGTAATTTCAACAGCTACATTTCAGTGGTTGCGCCGGGGAACTGGATAGTGGGTTGCGTGGCAAGCGGAACAGAAAATTATTCTGTGTACAATTCATTCAACGGAACTTCACAATCTACTCCTTTTGTTACCGGTGTTGCATCCCTGATATATGCTCTAAATCCTTCTTTTCATCCCGATACCGTTAAGCGAATCATTGAAAGGACAGCAGCCGATCAGGTGGGAGTATCTTCCGAAGATGTAAAAGGATGGGATAAATATATGGGTTGGGGAAGGCTGGACGCATACAAAGCTGTGAAAGAGGCGCAAATGCTTACCGGTATTTCCCATGCAGCAGAAAATTCCAATACGGTAAAGGTTTATCCCAATCCGTTTCAGCGCGTGGTGCATTTTTCCTTTGATGCAGCTGCGGGTACTTCGCATACCGTTATTATTTCCGATGTGCTGGGAAACGAGATCAAACGTATCAGTGACAGTAAGAACCATGTGGAAGTTAGAGGAGATGACCTTGCGAATGGTCTTTACTTCTATAAAATCATATCCGGCGATAACACAGTCGATAGCGGAAAGTTAATAGTGAGTCATTAATTAAGCTTTTAGCTAAAAGGTTGAGCGATGAAAAAAATATGCACCTGTTTATTTGCAGCAGCCCTTCTGGTTTTTTCACACGCAAAAGCAGATACAAATAACCCCAGCACTATCTGGATATCGGGTAGCTGGGGCATGGGCTTTCATTACCTGCAGGATAAATTTCCTGAAACCATGAATGGAGGAAGCAAAGAATGGAACGATGCCGTGAATGCTTTTGACGTAAATAAATTTGCAGATGGTGTGCAGCGTGCCGGCGCAAAATGGGTATTGTTTACCCTGGGACAGAATTCCGGATACTACTGTGCTCCCAATGCCACATTGGATAAATATTCGGGCTATAAAGCCGGGCAGAAGAATTCTACCCGCGATCTTCCGATGGATTTAATAAAAGCCCTTCGTGCCAAAGGGATACGCCTTGTGCTGTATTTACCCAGCAATGCGCCTGCAGCTGATTCTACGATTGCCAAAGGACTTGGATTGACACAGATGAACGGAGGTAACTGGGTGATCAACCAGACTTTTTTAACCCGCTGGTCAGAAGTGATCGCCGAGTGGTCAAAACGTTACGGAACGGATTTGTCAGGATGGTGGTTTGACGGATGGTATTCCGGAAGCGGGTTTACCGCTTCGTATGGAAAATATTATGCGGATGCCGTAAGGGCAGGAAATCCGCAGGGTGTATTTTGTGTGAATACCGGACTTGCGGCAAATGGCCTGAAGCTCGGAAGCAACTATGCCGATCACTCGGCATTGGAAGCAAAAGACCTGAATTATAAATGTACAGGAAGATGGCTCACCAGTACCAATGGAACTGTTGGCCCTTTGCAATGGGCCACTTTCACCCTGTTGGGCGGAGGATGGTGGACAGAAGGCTCCAAAGACCGCTATACGGAAAAGGAAGTAAAGGATTATATGACTTCCACAATGGGTAATGGAGGAGGAATTACCTGGGCTACGTATGTAAATTATAAAGGAGATGTCAGCGAAAGACAAATTAAACTATTGAGCACTGCTGCACCTGTGCTCGCGAACCAGTTGCCTGTTATTAGTATCACTTCTCCGGCCAATAATGCATCGTTTAACGCAGGTACAAATATTACTATCACCGCCGGTGCCAGTGATGCAGACGGCAGTATTACCAAGGTGGAATTTTTCCGTGGATCCATCCGGCTGGGTGAGGATATCAGCTCTCCTTATTCCTTTTCATGGAATAATGTGACTGCCGGTACCTACTCCATAACTGCAATGGCCACAGATAACAACGGGGCGTTAAAGGTATCTCCCATTACAAAAATTACAGTAAAAACAGTAGTTACTTCTGTGCAGAACCAGGACTATACTGTATCTCCTCCGGCAATTTACCCAAATCCCTTTAAGCAGAATGTCACGCTGCAGTATGAAGTAAAGAAGCCGGATATTGTCAAGCTGAGTATTTATGATCTGACCGGTAAGGAAAAGAAAGTGGTTTTAAATGAATACCAGTCGTCCGGAACATACAACTATACCATCAACAGTAGTGACCTGAAGGGGGTCAGTGGTATATATATTATTCGTTTGAATACTGCGGATGTAATCCATACTGCAAAACTGATACTGGCAGAATAGATTTTTCACGATGATGCAGTAGCCGTTTACACGCATGTATTGGATTGTGAGCGGCAATACGCAGCATAGCACCAAGGCAAAATAATCATGAATGACAACAGAAAACTAATAGTAAATCATTAAATCCATGACAACACGAACTGGTATAATACTGATAATTGGTTTTTTTCTGACCGTCCTGTTAAAAGCCCAGGTGAACCCGACAAACGGCTGGACACAAATGTCCAGTACCTATATTTTCCATACACCCCCCAACGTACCGCAGAATCAGCGATACAATTACGATGCTGCTACCAATACGCATCACCTGTGGGTATTTCAAACGGATTCTCCGCGTTTTGCAAATACAGCTCCCCGCTGCGAATTACGTTTTCAGCAGGAATGGACTTCAGGCTTGCATCAGTTTGAAGCGGATGTAAAGGTTGCATCCGGTACGGATGAGAGCAGCATTATCCAGATTTTCGGAGGATCCGGAGGACACGCGACGGCGTTCATGATGTGGGGTGTTAATGAAAACGGAGGTGCGTTTAAAAGATATAATTCCCAGGTCCTGCAGACAGGAATGTATGACAAATGGTACCATATAAATATAATTCACGATGCAGATGCCAACAAAGTTAATGTATATATAGACAACGTGCTTAAGCTGACGCACCCAGACTGGGGAGACAATACACATTATTTCAAATGCGGTGTGTACGGAGTGAAAGGAGCGAAATCCGAAACATGGCTGCGCAATATCAAATACTGGATAAAGACGAACAATATCGCACCCGATGTAAGTATTACCAGTCCGGCAAACAATGCATCTTTTACGAATCCTGCTTCTATTACCATCAATGCAAATGCTTCTGATCCGGATGGAACAATTGCGAAGGTGGAATTTTTTAATGGAAGCATTAAGCTGGGAGACGATAATTCCGCCCCTTATTCGTTTGCATGGACTAATGTAGGCGTGGGAACTTACTCACTTACGGTAAGAGCAACCGATAACCAGGGTGCATCGAAAACATCTTCCGTTGTAAAGATTACCGTAGACCCAGCTACAACTTCTGTACAAGATAACCATCGCTGCGCTGCGGTGAGGATATTTCCCAACCCGGTGAAAAACAGAATGCATTTTTCTTTTGACCTCGCTCCGGGCATTTTACATACTATAATCATATCGGATGCTCTTGGAAAAGAAGTGAAACGCATTACGGGTACAGAAAATCCGGAAGAAATATCTGCAGAAGATTTAACAGATGGGCTCTATTTCTATACAGTCACTTCCGGTAACGGTGCAATAAACAACGGAAAGTTAATAGTGAGTCATTAATAGAAGTTATGCCGTCATTCAGATCGAATAAAAATAAAATTATGCTCTTGCGGCTACCTTCCTCTGCTATACTTTTTTGTTTTGTAACAACAATGATCAGTAGTGTATCAGCGCAAACTGTAGCTCCATTGTGGAATAATTTTTTTCAATCCAACCAGAACGGAACAGAACCCCAACTACCTGATTTTTCTTACGCCGGGTATCATTTCTCGGAATCAGAATTGCCCGATGTGTCTTTGTGGAAAGTATTTAATGTCACCGATTATGGAGCAAAACCCGATGACAAAATATACGATGACGGGGGCATACAGGCAGCGATAAACGCTGCTCAGAGCAGTGCAGGACCTGCGGTCGTATTTTTCCCAAAAGGAAAATTTGTAGTAAGCCCGGATAATGACATCAATAAAAAAATTAGGATATCAAGGAGCAATATTGTGCTGAAGGGTAGCGGAAGAGGGACAGGAGGTACTGAAATATTCATGGATAAAATGAGACCGAATGTCAATTATTTCTTGTTTGAATTCAAACCTTCTTCCGTTTCTTCATCGGTTATAACCACGATAAGTAAGGCCGTTAAAAGAGAAACGTTTTGGGTGGATGTGGCAGATGCTTCAAAACTTTCGGCAGGACAGTATGTTTATATAAATCACAGCAGCAAGGAATTCAGGGATAATCATTTTGGTTCGCTTCAGTTGAGCCCCGACTGGCAGCAAACCATGGCCATATATGAAATACACAGAATTGAGGAGATACAAGGAAACCGGGTACGTTTTAAAAACCCTGTACATGCCAATATACCTATGGTAAGTACTCCTTTTGAAATCCGTACGATTAATCTTATTTCAGAAGTGGGTGTTGAAGATATTTTATTTACAAGTAACTGGGTAAATTATCCGGAAACATTTTCTCATCATAAAGACAGCATACACGATTATGGATGGAATGCTTTGCTTCTGAACAATGTGAGGGATGCCTGGGTAAGGAATTGTACATTCAGCAGCTGGAGCCAGGCTTTTTTTGTATGGCACAGCATAGCGGTTACAGCCGACAATATTACAATGTCCGGGAAGCAGGGGCATTTTTCATTTTCTACCAAGCGTTCGTACGGCTTTCTTGTAAAGGATTGTGAAGACGAATCAGGGCAGGCTCACGGACTCGGAACAAGCTATTCAGCTGAGAATACTGTCTACCTGCGCTGCAAAATGAAAGCCGGGCAAAGCATTGATTGTCATGGCGGACTTCCATTTGCCACTCTTATAGATGATGTGGATGGGGGGATGTTTCATGGGAACGGAGGGGCTTTGAACGCGTATCCCCAACATGCCAGGTATATGGTATTTTGGAATTTCAGATACAATGCTTCTGCTCATAATTATGATTTCTGGGTGGTGGATAAAGGAACCAACCCTACGTATGCACAGCCCTATCTTGCCGGTTTTCAGTCGGGTGTGAATGTCACATTTAAAAACCACGGTTTAAATGAACTACAAGGGCAAATGGTGTGCCCCCGCTCATTGTTTGAAGCGCAGCTGAACCTCAGGCTTGCAGGAAGCCAGAACATCCCTCCGGCAATAAACATCTCATCACCGCTGAACAACGCTGTGTTTAAAGATCCTGCGAGTGTCAGTATCAACGCCACCGCATCTGATGCCGATTGCGGGGGCAGTGTTGTCAAAGTCGACTTTTTTCAGGGAACCCAAAAACTGGGTACCGATGCCTCTGCTCCTTATTCGTTTTCATGGAACAATGTAGCTGCAGGTACTTATTCTCTCACTGCGGTTGCAACGGATAACCAGGGAGCATTAAAAACATCCTACATGGTAAAAATCAAGGTGGAGCCGGTTATGACCCCGGTATACAATCCGGAAAATAATTCCGGGGCAGTGAAGATTTATCCGAATCCATTCGGAAGTGTTACGTATTTTTCTTTTGATGCGGACCCCAATACGTTGCATGAAATTATTTTATCGGATGTCTTTGGAAGGGAAGTTAAACGTATCCGCGGTGTGAGAGATCGGGTGGAAGTGTCGGGAGAAGACTTGACCGACGGCCTTTATTTCTATAAAATCATTTTGGATGATAATAAGGTCACCAGTGGAAAATTAATAGTGAGCCATTAGAATAAATGCGGAATAAATGAGCTTGGAATACTAAGATGAAATGATAAACAGGTTTGATATACCCTGGCCGAGTTCTTATTTTCGATTAAACAAATTACCACGGACCGTTAATTTGGCCCATTAAGATAAACAGGATGAATGCAAGTACCAGATTCATGAGATGTTTCTGTCTTTATGTTTTCTTTTTTGCCATTTACACAAACGTAAAAGCGGATCATCTCGCCGCAGGTGACCTGACCTACAAGTGCCTCGGTGGACAGAAATATGAATTTACGTTTACCATGTACAGGGATTGCGACGGGGCCAAAGGCAATGCAGGAAATGTTATCCTGAATTCTACCACCTGCGGTACGGCTACGTGTCCGCTGACAGAAATTTCGAGAACGGAAGTTGCTTATCCCTGTCCTACGGCGAAAACAAATTGTTCAGGAGGTACGGTGAAAGGATTGGAAGCCGTTGTTTTCCGCGGCACGGTGACTTTACCCGGAAACTGTACCAACTGGACTATGAAGTTTCACGACAGCAACCGAAACAATGCGATAACAACAATTCCCGGAGGTGCGTTTGGCACAGGAGGAAGCATAGGATTAACCGTGATGGATTCCATGTTCAATGTAGCCTGTAATAATTCTCCTGTCTTTATAAATAAACCGGTCATGTATGCCTGCGTAGGTCAGAAGTTTTGTTTCAGTGCAGGGGCCATAGATCCCGATGGAGATTCGCTGGTCTATTTTCTGAGCCCGCCTTTATCTATTGGAACAGGTACTACCAATAACGGGCAGGTTATTTATAATCCCGGGTACTCTTATACAAATTTTGTTTCCTCAAGCACCCCCATTACACTTGACCGGGCCACTGGTGAAGTTTGTTTTACACCTACCATGACCGAAGTTACTATCCTGGCAATAAGGATCAACGAATACCGGAAGGGTGTAAAGATCGGAAGCACCGAACGTGACATGCAATTATGGGTTATTAATTGCAACAACAACCTTCCTACCGCAAGCGGGATCAATGGTACCAATACCTACTCCATAGCCGCTTGCGCAGGAAGTCAGTTGTGTTTTACTTTTAATACGAATGATTCGGATGCAGCCGATCACGTCACTGCCACCGCAAACCAGTTGGTTCCGGGTTCGACATTGAGCTTTGCAGGTTCTCCTCATCCGGTTGGCACGTTCTGCTGGACGCCATCTGCGGCAGATGTAAAAGGAACGCCCTACCTGCTCTCATTGGTGATAAACGATGATCATTGTCCCCTGCAAGGAACGCAAAATGTTTCGTATAGCATTTATGTAAAAAATTGCTCGGCAATTACTGCAGACGTAACAGGAGCTCCCGTTTGTGCAGACAGCTGCTACACGCTCTCGGCCAAACCCACAGGAGGAACTGCTCCCTACACCTACTCCTGGAGCCCGGGAATAAATACGGCAAGTACGTTTAAAGTATGTCCCAGCACCACCACAATATATACTGTAACGATTACCGACAGCAAAGGGGTGAAAGCGACTGATACAGCGCAGGTAAAAATATATCCTGCAATCAATCTTGCTGCTGCAACAACACTTGCCCAATGCGGGATCTCCAACGGGAATGCAACGGTTAGTGTAACCGGGGGAACAGGCCCCTTTACATACCAATGGTTTCCGGTAATAAATATTTCCCCAACACTTTCTAATATAGCTGCAGGTTCTTACACAGCAACGGTAACGGATAGTAAAGGATGTAAAAAAATAATTACAGTAAATGTTCCCGGCTCTCCCGGATTAACAGCACAGATCAGCGGAAGTAATCCATTGTGTTCCGGCAGCAGTACGACACTATTAGCCTCTGGTGGGAGTGTATTTGTATGGAATACAGGAGCCAGTACTTCTTCCATTGTTGTCGCACCTTCTTCCACGACTTCGTATTCTGTAACGGTGAAAGATGCAAACGGATGCACGGGTACGGCTACTACCACTGTTTCAACGCCTGCTGCCATGACTTCAACTGTTTCGGTGGTCCATACGGCCTGCGGTACAAGCACCGGATCTGCTTCTGTTTCGGCAGGAGGAGGAACGGGTGTCCTGAGCTACAGCTGGAATCCCGGAGGACAAAATACCCCCGTCATTTCAAATCTTGGAGCGGGAAATTATACGTGTACAATTACAGATGCAAACGGCTGTACGCACATTCAAACAGCCGGCATATCCAATACAAATGGTCCGGCAGCAACCATCGCTTTGCAGGTCGATGTTTCCTGTAATGGTGGAAAGGATGGAAGCGCCGGATCATCTGTAACAGGAGGAACAGCTCCTTATGAGTTTAGCTGGAGTAGTGGCCAAACCACGCAGAATATTTCCGGTCTTTCAGCAGGAAATTATAGCATTACAGTTACCGATGCCTCCGGATGTTCTGATACGAAGATTGTAACTATTACGCAGCCTGCTCCCATCCTTGCCTCTGTCAGCATCCTACAGGCATCGTGCAGCCAGAGTGATGGCAGTGCCACGGTAAATCCATCGGGCGGAACGGCTCCTTATACGTATTTATGGAATACATTTCAGACAGGCAAAACGGCAACCGGACTTGCAGCAGGGAATTATTCGGTGATGGTAACAGATGCGAAGGGATGCTCCAAATCATTTACGGCAAGTATTACCAATCCCGGTGGTCCAAATATAATAGCGGGCACGAACGCAGTCATTGCTCCGGGTGGTTCAGTTAATCTGACTGCTTCGGGAGGTATAAGTTATGTATGGTCTCCTGTGAATGGCTTATCCTGTGTCTCTTGTACTAATCCTGTGGCGTCTCCGCTGCAAACCACCCGTTACTGTGTGGTTGTCAGGGATGCAAACCAGTGTGTGGATTCAGCATGTGTGACTATATCGGTGGAAGAGCCCTGCATCAATTCGTATTACCTGCCCAATGCTTTTTCCCCCAACGCAGATGCAGAGAACGATGTGCTGAGGGTTTACTTTGTAAATCACTCTTGTGTAAAAGAATACCTGCTGAGGATATACGATCGTTGGGGCGAGAAGGTGTTTGAGTCAGCCGATGCCGAGGAAGGGTGGGATGGAAGGAAAGGGAGTTATAACGCAGGAGAAATGAACACGCAGGTAGTTGGCTATTACCTGCATATTGAATTCACCGATGGAACCAGGATTGACAAACACGGGAATGTAAGCCTGATAAAATGAGAAATAAAAAGCCCTCCATTTGCTGATAATTAACGAATAACACCCTCTTTTAGATAAATTGATAAATATGTTCAAAGATATGGTGTGATTTTACCAATCTAGACTCAGTTCATTTGCATTGCGGGCAGATTGAAGCTAATTTTACGGGACTAAAACACGTCGTTTTAACAATGAGATACAGCGGCATATTTAAAAAGTGCATGTGCTTTGTCATTTGCCAGTTTGTCCTTCTTTTCAATGCCGGGGCAGCTGATATTGTCTTGATTTTTTGCCCTGTAACTAAGATACAGGCATCCAGTGAATGGAGCGCCACCATCCAGATCCAAAATAACAGCGGTGTAGTCTTGGATCCTCTTACTAACAAATTCATTCTGAAATGGACCAGCCTGGCAGCATTGCAGTGGCCATTTTCAAACAGCGTCCAAAACGGAACAACATGGAGCTTTAATGTTAATTTGAATTATCCGGGCACATTGGCAAACGGGGCAACCGCGACATTGTCTACAAGCGGAAATAAATTTACCGGGGTATTGCAATTTCCAACCAGCGGCACCTTTACTCAAAACGGAGTAACCTATACGGTAGAAGTAAAAAATTGCAATGAAACCCAGAATTATGAATTGTATGATTCCTATATTAATTTCAACAGGGATTGTTTTTTGTATTCGCCAGCCAAGCTGTGTTTAGGACAGGCAGCTACGGAGATATGGAAAGGCGAAGGAGTTTTCGATGCCATGATTCCTACGAATCGTCCAAGCTGGGCAATTGCGGTGATGGTAGCTCACAGGCTTTTTACAAATTTAGTAAGGCACGACATTGTTTCCCCCAATTTCTGGATGGCAACGGCGATGAATGAGTCCCGGATGACCTGTGACCCCACTATTTCTCCTAATCTTACTGGCGGACATTTTCCCATAAACGGAAGCCCGAATACAGGAACAGGAGTGTATAACCCGACAAACAATTGTTTTCAGATACTGAACATCGGTTATTTACAGCTTGCCAATAATCAACCTGATCTGTTTGCACAAAGTAATCCATACGGAACGGCTCAGTATTCCAATGTAGTGGATGCCGGTAACTGGGAAACAGGAGCCATCGCCATGGCCTACTACCACTATCAGAATATGCGTTACTGGGAACAGATTTACTGTTTCAACATCGTCAAAACCTGGAAAGATGCAATAGATCCCTATGCCGTTGAAAAAATTTTCTACCACGGCTATCACGATGGAGTAAATGCAGGCATTTCATTATTGAATGACATTAAGGCAAACTACTCAGCTGCTACAAGCGCAACAAACATGAACACTGTGATTACAACAGGCGGAACCTGGAGCCAGGTGGCTGCAGGCGGCAGCTCGCAGAAAGTCGGCAATTTCACGTATTTGCTGGATGGAAATAAGGGCACATTATATCCTGCTTCAAAAACAGATACGACCACCCAGTACCTGGGTTGCTATAAAGAACTCATCCAATGGACCGATGTGATCAATTTTTTAGATGAAGTAAAGATCCTCTATCCCAAATTACAATCAGCTGCTGTGCAGTCCGCGATCAAAAAAGTTTTTGACGGGATCAACGGAGGATCGAGTGTAAACTTTGAAGACCTGGGAAAAGTGATCGATGAAATTGTTATTCAGATGGGAGGACACGATCCTTCCAAATACATTGCTGTGCAGTATGCCGGTTCTAAAACATGCCCGGATAATGCACTAGGTGTTTCCCTGAGATGCAACGATACGGTATGTCCGGGCAAAGCAGGAGAGTTGCAGGTATGGCTGGCCGGAGACAAAAATTTTAAATTCACATTGAAATATCCGGATGGATCTACCCAAACGTTTTCAAATGTGGACCATTCTCCTTTCGTTGTTCCGATCACGTTGCCGGGTGTGTACGAAGTGATTTCGTTTGAGGATAAGAATGAGTTGGGTGAACCGAATTGTTTGTTCAGCAAGATTATCGTTCCTGGCTGTTCCAGTATTTCTGTTATCGCAACAGGTGCCGCCGTTTGTTCCGGAAATTGTACTACGATTTCTGCAACTGCAACAGGAGGCACGCCCCCGTTCAGTTATTTGTGGAATCACGCCGGTCAAACTACCAGCTCCCTTATTGTTTGTCCGACATCCACCAGCTCCTATTCGGTTATTATAACGGATGCGGCAAATTCCACGGCAACTGCAATGGCAACAGTTACAATAACTCCCGGACTAACAGCACAGATCAGCGGAAATAATCCATTGTGTTCCGGCAGCAGCACGACGCTATCGGCCTCCGGCGGAAGTATTTTTGTATGGAATACGGGAGCCAGTACTTCTTCAATTATTGTCACTCCTTCTTCTTCAGCTTCATATTCCGTTGTGGTCAAAGATGCAAACGGATGTACAGGTACGGCCGCAACCACTGTATCCCAGCCTCCGGCTATCAATTCAACTGTTTCGGTGGTCCATACGGCCTGCGGTACAAGCATTGGATCTGCTTCTGTTTCGGCAGCGGGAGGAACGGGTATTTTGAGCTACAGCTGGAATCCGGGCGGGCAGGCTTCTGCTTCTGTATCCAACCTGGCAGCAGGAACTTATGTATGTACAATTACGGATGCAAATGGTTGCTCACACATTCAAACGGCAAGCATATCCAATACAAATGGCCCGGCAACAACTACTTCGCAAGTGAATGTATCGTGTAATGGTGGGAAGGATGGAAGCGCCGGGGCCTCGGTAACGGGGGGAACAGCTCCTTATGAGTTTAACTGGAGTAGCGGCCAGTCTACTCAAAATGCAACGGGACTTGCAGCGGGTACTTACACGCTTATAGTCAAGGATGCATCGGGTTGTTCTGATATCAAGGTCATTGCAGTTACGCAGCCGGCTCCCATCCTTGCCACTGTCAGCACTACACAAGCATCGTGCAGCCAGAGTGATGGAAGCGCCACGGTAAATCTATCGGGGGGAACAGCTCCCTATCTGTTCAATTGGAGCAACGGACAGAGTATTCAAAATGTTTCAGGTCTTTCAGCAGGTAATTATTCGGTGGTTGTTACGGATGTAAAAGGTTGTTCTAGAACATTCCCGGCTACTGTCACAAATCCAAATGGACCTGCTGTAAGTGTGGGAACAACGGCTGTTATTTCACCCGGAAGCTCCGCCAACCTGACCGCTTCGGGAGGAATAAAATATTCATGGTCACCGGCAACCGGCTTGTCCTGTGTAAGTTGTTCCAGTCCTGTTGCCACTCCGGCACAAACCACACGTTATTGTGTGGTTGTAACAGATGCTAATAACTGTGTTGATTCTGCGTGTGTGACTATCTCGGTGGAGGAGCCCTGCATCAATTCGTATTACCTGCCCAACGCTTTTTCCCCTAACGCAGATGCAGAGAATGATGAATTGAAAGTCTACTTTGTGAATCGCTCTTGTGTAAAAGAATACATGCTGAGAATATACGATCGCTGGGGCGAGAAGGTGTTTGAGTCAGCCAATGCGGAGGAAGGATGGGATGGAAGGAAAGGGAATACTAATGCGGGAGAGATGAATACACAGGTAGTTGGCTATTCCATGCATATTGAATTCACGGATGGAACCAGGATTGATAAACACGGTAATATAAGCTTAATAAGATGAAGAAATTACAGAATGTTGGGAGCAGGCGGATAAAGATTCAATTTATTACTATCGGTATTGCAGTTTTCTTTTTTTCAATTACAACTTTCTCTCAGGATTATAAAACCGGGCTGGGTATCCGGTTGTCACCCAATTTTAATTGTATCGATGTTAAACATTTCTTCGGTGAAAAAATAGCCATAGAAGGTATGCTGAATGTTGTACCGAGCCAGGCGGTAGTAGTCGTATTGGCCGAATTTTCAAATGCGTTCCCCAGTCAACCGGGCTTAAGCTGGTACTGGGGCCTGGGCGGAGCTGTCCGGTTCCCGGATGAAGGCAGTTTTGTCATAAGTGCCGATGGGATTTTAGGTTTGGAGTATACATTTTCCGGCGCACCTATAAATTTATCCCTGGATTGGAAACCGGCGGTGGAAATAATCAATGGTAACAGATCGTATCCTGCAGGTTTTGGCCTGGCAGTGAGGTTTGTATTTAAATGATTTTCTAACGCCGGAATTTGATGGTACGTGGTATTTAAACTTAAGGTTAGAATACTAAGATGAGGGGGTAATTTGTTTTGACGGGTTGCAGGCTCATCTTTATCTTCGGAGGTATTTTCGATAAAATAGACAAGCAGCTTTCATAATCCGGCAGGTGAAAAGCTGGTGAAACTGAGCAGGACAAAAGCAATGATCATAGGACAGCAATTCCCTGCCGGAACGTATTTTATCAAATACAATAACAGGAAAGGTGTATCGGTATGGAAAATGTTAAACAAAAAAAATTATGAGAACATTCATCTTACGAAATGCTGTGGTGATATTACTATTGAGTAAAGTAGCAGTGGCGCAGGACATCCATTTTTCACAGTTCACACAAAGTCCATTGACGGTGAATCCTGCGCTGGCAGGGACAACAGTATGGATCCGTGCAGGAATAATAGCACGGGACCAGTGGCGGGCAGTACATTCAGATAACAGCAATAACACCTTTACCACTTTAGGAGCTTCTTTTGATGTTAAATCCAAGAAACGCTGGATCAAGGATGCCCGCAAGACAGAGCAGTACCGTCAATCCGGAGACAATGGCTTTGGCTGGGGCGTGAATATCTATAATGATAGAGCAGGGGACGGACATATAGGAACACTGAGTGCTAACGGGAGCCTGGCGTACCAGATCATGACGGGAGCTAAAAGCATGCTGGCCCTTGGCATGCAGGCAGGAATGATGCAGCGGAGCATCAACTTCAGTAAGCTGTACTGGGGCAGCCAGTACGACCCCGGCTCCTCGACAGGATACAATACCTCCCTTCCTGCAGATAAGGCAGTGGCAGGGGGAGATAACAGCATTTTGTTTGGAGATTTGAGCAGCGGTATAATCTACACGTATAAGAAGAACGAGCGTTATATGCGAGGCAATGACCAGATGGACCTGACGCTGGGAGCCGCCTTGTTCCATGTGGCCCGTCCGCGTTATTCCTTTGTGGACTCTGAAGAGAGGTTATACCAACGGCTGGTGATACACGGCACGAGCACGATCGGGATCAAGAATACGAGCATAGCGCTGGTGCCTGCATTTATGATCCAGCAGCAGGGACCTAACCAGGAGATCTATGCGGGAAGCATGGTAAGGTACATGCTGAAGGAAGATTCGAAGTACACGGGATATATCAAGGGAGCCTCTGTATCAGCGGGCGGGTATTACCGTAACCGAGATGCGTTTGTAATTGCAGCGTTGTTTGAATTCTCGAGCTATGGGATAGGAGCGAGCTACGACATCAATGTATCGGGGCTAAAGCGTGTCAGCACGGGCAGGGGAGGCTTTGAGCTGACGCTGAGATTTTTAAATCCGGCTCCTTTCCTTTTCAGCCAGGCTAGCTTTCATTGATACAGCGTTCAATAAAATCTTAATTGGGTTTTATACAACTTCTGCTTTTTTCTCAAACCGGTGTATTTTCCTGAACCTGAAGGCCAGCACAATGTTATATATGCCCATCGCTATAAATGCGAAGGAGGTTATTAGCACCACACTTATGCTTCCGAATAAAGGATTTGCAAAAACAAAAAATGAAAAGAACACCGTAATGATTCCTGTCAGCAGGAGCCATCCCCATGATCTGTTGGCATAATCTCTTAGTTCAATAGCAGAGGCGATTGCTATTATGCCCCGGAACAGTAGCCAGAATCCTACAAAAAAAGGAAGCACGGCAAGAGACAATAGAGGATAGATAATCAGAAGAGCCCCGATGATCAGGTCGATTATTCCGCCGGTAAGGTACCACCCCCATCTTTTGTAATGTTTGCGGTATGCGACGGCGAAATAGGTTTCACTGATGCCTGAAACAAACATCAGTATGCTGAAAATTACTGCAAGAGCAACATAGCTTGTAACCGGTGTGCTTAACATCCAGACACCAAAACAAAGAAACAGGATACCAACCACCAGGGTTGTCCACCAATTATGTATATCGGATTTTATTGCAGAAGGTATTATCGTTTCCATGTGTTGTTCTTTGATGGATGTATGAGATTGAAAGGATTGATCATTCGGCACGAACAACCCCGGTCTTGTTACTTAAAATTATCGCCTGCTTTTTGCTTTTTGTCGGTGTAGTTTCCAATGGAATCAAATACATAAGTTGTTTCTTCCACAACCGCTTCGTAAGATACCCTGCCGTCTTTATCGGTTACCCTATATGCTGCAGCAATACTTTTTCCTGGAGCATTTTCATCGGTGTATGATCTTACATCTGCAGGCAGAGCCGATAATTCAACCTTGTGTTCCATTTCAATAAGATTTCCATTTTTATCATATAGAATGGAAAGATCTTCATTCGGATCTTTGTACTTGGCTTCATAGTCTGAACCTTTTTTCTCCCATTTTACATCGGCTTTGTCAGGATATTCTTTCTTAAACGCATCCGTCACTGCATAAGGAATGTCCTTTTCGTTTACCCAACGTGTGCAGGAACTGAAGATGAGTATAAATGTTGCGGCTGCTAAAATTAATTTTTTCATTTTTTTTGTTTTAATTGGTATCGATTTAATTAAGTGCAATACTATGTCCGTAAAATTGATCCTTCATTGAATATTAGTTAAGAGGCTGTAAAAGATAGCCGGGCTCTGTCCTTTTGAGGATCTCAGGAATAAGACCTGTATAAAAGGGAGCAGCGTTTATATTAAATCTTTGTGAAAGAATATAAGGTCCGTATCAAAGGAAGTGTTTCAGGTCTGAACTTTTTAAATACGGCTTTTTACAAAAAGAAAAAGGCGCACTTTAAACATCATAAAAAGTGCGCCTAAAAACAATGATCGCCGCTACCCGTAAAATATCAGCAACACATCATTTTATTATTTTCTTTTTAATGTACCCGTTCCATAAAGGTACATCTGGGGAACTGCTTTTCAGGAATCGGCCTGAGTAACAGAATCCTTTTTTGTTCCCGGGAAAAAATGCGGAAAATTTTAAACAAAAAAATTAACCGCATTAGTGGGTTAATACCCCGGGACATAGCATGAGAGACAGTTGCATATTTCATTTGCTTCATTGTTTGATCAGCTTTACTACTCTTTTCGCCTTTGATCCTCTTACAGACAGGAAATATACACCGGCTGACGCACTGGTAATATCAAGTTCGGTCTGATAATGTCCGGATGTAAGATTTCCCAAGGATTCTTTATGTACAACCTGGCCAAACAGGTTGGTTACTTCAAGTGCATACACATCCTGGTTGATGATATTCAATTCAACCTGGAATTTCCCGGCGGCAGGATTAGGATGAACGTTTGGAACAGTGATTCCGTCGTTTGTTTCATCTATGTCCGTATTGGTGAGAAGTCCTGTAGCAATGAGGTTAGAGGTTTGCCAGAGAGGAAATCTTGTCACATCATTGAGATTCAATGCAGCTGTCATCCGCGTTACCTGGCCCGTGCTGAACATTTTTTGACCGCAAAAGCATCCATTATAGTCCATGTAATTTTCAACATTTACTAGGTGCCCACACTCCTGGGGCGTTGTGGCTGTTTGGTTTGGATGACAACCTAAATTAGTAGATGCAGAAGAGGGGGTATCAGCAACATTGTCTCCTTGACCAGTGCAGCCTCCTTCAAACGTGTGAATGAGATTTAGAAAATGCCCGGCTTCGTGGGTCAGAACAGAGCGAAATTCTGCATTAGTGCTGTTCGTCCCCAGATATTGACCATTATATACCATCCTTGCGGTTTTAGCATTGGTCATGCTTACATTGGGATACCAGCAGACCCCCGAATTCGTGCTACCACCGTCGTTATATAAATCGGCTACAATGTAAATATTCATGTACATTTTATTATTCCAGGCATCCGCAGCAACCTGTGCATCCATACCGGTGCCGCCGTATCCTGCGCCGGTGGTGGTTTTCCAGTCCACTCCGTCTGTAACAGTACCATTCTCTTTTTTCAGCGCCAGCTCAAAGGAAATATCCAGTTTGCTTTTTGTACCACTAAAGGCATTGTTTACTGAACCGTAATCTGCGTTAAGCGCCTGGAAATCCTTATTCATATCAGCTAAGGCACCATCAATAATTGCTTTAGTCACTGTTTTTCCCCAAAATGTATGAGTGGCTCCGCCATACACATGGAACACAACAGGGATCCTGTATTTTGCAGCCGCCGTTACTTTGGGTCCTTTTCCCACCTCTGGATGGTTTTTAATATATTGCCGGGTAAACGTTTCGCGCGCATCCTGTTCCGCTTTTGCTTCCGGGTTGGCTTTGTAAAACTCTTCCATAGCTCTGGTGGTACCGCACATGTTTTCTGTGGAGGGAAATGCCTGCTTTTCCTGGGCACTTACGCTTTTACTTACAATCAATGCGAATGACCAGATAAGTACCTTGGTAATTTCTTTTTTCATGATGAATTTGTTTAATAAATTGTTTTGTAGTTATAGTTTAATCCCGCTTTCTGCATAGCTAAAATCCGCAACATTTTCACCGAAAGCAATTCTTTAAAAAAAGGTTTAAAAGAAAAAATGAATACCTGTTTTTTTAAAACAGATGTATACATTTGGTAATAAGCTTATTATATAATCTAAAAAAGATTAATTTTAAAAGGTCAAGTCAGGATGCTCGGTTATTTTTATTGTCTGATAAAATAAACTACCTTCTAATTTACTTTATTTGCACATGAAAAAAAGCGACAGACTTCATCGCCTGATCAAATCGCTCACTCAAAATGAAAAAAGGTTTTTTAAGATTTTTGCATCCCGGCACATCATCGGGAATAAAAGCAATTATGTAAAACTTTTTGAGTCAATAGATAAGCTCTATGTGTACGACGAAAAAAAATTGCGGAGCATTGTAAAGAAAGAAAAATTCTCGGGATATCTTTCTGCCGCCAAAAATTATTTATACAATCTTATTTTAGAGTGCCTGGATTTCTATCACAAAGATTCTTCCATTGATCGTCAGATAAGCAAATACATTAACATTGCACGGGTTCTGACGGAAAAAAGGTTGGATGAAGACGGCTTAAAATTAATTGATAAAGCCCGTAAGCTTTCCGAGGAATACAACCGGTTTGAAAATATTGTTCCTCTTATGCTGCTTCAGAAAAATACGGGTTTTAACAGAGATACGATGACAGCTGAGAAGCTCAATAACTATTACAAAGAAATTTTCTCGGCAGTGAACAGGCTCCGTACAAAACTGGAGCTGAATAAAACCCGCGATGAATTGTTTCTCCAGAGGAGACGCAAGGGCCATATTAAAAACGAAGAAAAGCAAGCAAGCCTTAGCTTGTTTTACAGCAATCCCTATTTCCGTGATTTCTCAAAAATAGATTCATTGGATGCGAACATCTATTACCTGCTGACTAAAATTGAGTATGCAAGAATTGTAAGAGATAAAAAAATGGGCCGGTTTTATGCTAAAAAACTTATTGCCGTATTTGATCTTCATGTAAACCGCATTGCTGATAATATCAACGAATACATTTATGTGCTGGGTATTTTTATCGGGGAACGCTGGTACATGGATAACAGGAACGAAGTAGACGCGATCCTGAAAAAATTGTTTTCCATACCCGCATTGATAGGGAAAAAGGCGGTAACCAATGATGTTCGGGTGAAGATATTTGAGCATTATTACACGGGCATGACAGATGTTGCTCTCAAATTCAAAGATTATGAAGGAGCTATTTCTCTTATCCAGAAGGCAGAGCGGGAAATAAAAAAATTTGAAAAGCAGATGACCCCCTCCGTAAATATCTCCCTGAAGTCAAATATTGCATGCATCTATTTTGGTGCCGGCAATTTAAAGCAGGCTCTGAAATGGTGCAATGCGGCCCTGAATGATCCAACACAATTGCGGGAAGATGTATTGTATAAAGTAAGAATATTGAATTTGTTGATCCATTTTGAATTAGGCAACCAGCTTATTTTACCCAACCTCATAAAATCAACCTACCGTTATTTAGGCCAGCGGAAGATCGCCTATCAGTTCGAAGATATTTTCTTGAAACACCTCCGCCTTCTTCTTCGTGCTGAAACAAAAACGGAGCAACGGGCTTTATTCATTCAACTCAGGGAAAAACTTCTTCCCGTAAGGGACAACAATCTTGAGAACAATATTTTTGACGATATCGATATAATAGACTGGATTGATAAAAAAATAAAATAGAAAAAATTCAACCTGCTGAAAGCCGATAAATAAATTGGCAAGGTCTCGCCTAGTTTTCGCTGCTAAGGCCGCCTGTTGTGCTTGTTCCATCTCTTTTTGGAACGGCGAGCAGTTTTCTTAACAATACGTAGGTCTCATTCGCTTTTTCACGCGGGGCGTAGTATATTTTTACGGAAACTACATCGTTAAAATCTTTATTCTTAACGCATGAAATTTCCAATTTTCCATTGCTTGATTTTAATGAATCCACAGAAACAATAACAACTCCTGCATCCAGTCCTCCTCCTATGCCAATATTGATATCCGTTCCGGGCGTTAATGAACTATTATTCGGGCTTAAATATATTTCTACCAGGTACTTATTGGCTGCGTTCTGATCATACTTTATAAACACCCGGATAGTATCTTCTATGGTTTTTTCTTTGACAACTTTGGTTCTATTCGCCAGGCCTTTACTCTTTTTATTTTTTTTAATCCCCATGTTTATAAAAAGCTTTTCCATGGGACTATTGCCATCAATGAGGGCAGCAATCGTATCCGCTCTTTTTTTCTGACCGAACGAGGTCAGGCACAATAAGAATACAGCCAGTAATAATAGTACCTTTTTCACTGGAGGTTTTTTATGGGTTTGAACGGTGAATGTACTTTTTTTAAATTGTTTTCCAAATAATAAATAAGCTAAAATATTAACCCGGTATTCGAATTTATACACAGAAAATCCTTAGGTACCTGGTAAGAAATTGCTAAGAGTTTGATTAAAAAGATTTTAGTAGCTCTGGCGGAACGCATTTTGATTCATAATCCCATAAAAATCACGTTTATTCTTATATACCTGCAGTCATTTTGGGAGCATCGTTCAGCTGGTTTGGAGTATCTGTCTTACTAGAAATCAGGCAATCCTAACTTAGTTTAGTGGAACTTTAAAAATGCTTCAAAAAGTTCGTGTTTTCTTTTTTTAGTGTGTTTTTGTTATTTGGTCTCTTCAAAAACGAGTTCCTTGAATTTTCAAATGTCCCCCGGATGGCAGCAAATGACCGCACCTGACCACACTGATTTTTAGAGCGAATCATTGCATTGAGAACTAAGAAACTTGCGGTAGGTTTTAATGAGATTAGAATTTAATAAACTTCCGATAATATTCTTTAGTAACCCTCTGAAAGGTACAAAAATAATTTTCTTTCTTTTCTTTACCATTACTTTGATTATTTATTCCTTTGTAGATAACCTTTCCTTACTAATTCTGTATTGCCGGTGAAAATAAAATTACTTTTCTTTTTATTTGTGCTTCCCATGATGGCAAATGCACAAGGTGCTTGGACCCAAAAGGCTAATTTTTCAAATCTGGAAGGTGCTGTTGGTTTTTCCATTGGAACAAAAGGGTATGTAGGAACCGGATGGGATAGCAATGGAGATTGGACGAATATTTTTTGGGAATGGAATCAGGCAACTAATGTGTGGACTCAAAAAGCACCTTTGCCGGGCGTTGGAAGAAAATGGGCTACTGGTTTTTCTATAGGCACAAAGGGCTATATTGGAACGGGAGAAGATATGGGGCAAAATGATTTGAAGGATTTTTGGGAATGGGATCAGAGTAGCAACACGTGGATGCAGAAAGCTGATTTTGGCGGTACTCCATTAAAAGGTGCATCCGCATTTTCCATAGGTGCGAAAGGGTACATTATTGCTTCTACTAGCTCAAATAATTTCTGGGAATGGGATCAGGCCACAAATACCTGGACCTCAAGGGCGGATTCACCTTCAGCCACATTGTATGGTATTGCTTTTTCTATTGGGACAAAAGGATATTTTGGATTAGGATCCAGTCTTTCTGATTTTTATGAATGGGATCAGGCATCGGATACATGGACACAACGTGCGGAATATCCGGGAGAGGCTATTCACCGTGCGGTTGGTTTTTCTATGTCAGGAAAGGGATATGTAGGTACGGGTGTGACAAGCGGAGGAATTTGTGTCACAGATTTTTATGAGTGGGATCCGGCTTTGAACGTGTGGACACAAATGGCTAATTTTGGAGGTACTGGTCGTGAATGCGGTATTGGATTTTCAATAGGTGACAAAGGGTATATTGGTATGGGGATAAATTCTCCTTCCTTTCTTAAGGATTTTTGGGAATTTTCTACCAGCAATATTGTTCCTACAGCCTGGACTCAAAAAACAAACTATCCGGGATATGCAAGATCAGGATCTGTAGGTTTTTCAATAGGTACAAAGGGTTATATTGGAACGGGGTATGGCAATACATCTTACCTGGCAGATTTTTGGGAGTGGGATCAAGCCACAAACATCTGGACTCAGAAGGCTGATTTTGGTGGGGGTAACAGAGCGTATGCAGTTGGCTTTTCCATTGGCACGAAGGGATATATTGGAACCGGTGCAAATGGAGCAACTCAAAAACAGGATTTTTGGGAATGGAATCCAACCACAAATACCTGGACACAAAAAACAAACTTTCCTGGTACTGCAAGGAGGCTGGCTGCAGGATTTTCTATCGGAACCAAGGGATATATTGGAACAGGATTAGATGCCGGTTCTGTTTTAAAAAAAGATTTTTGGGAATATAATCCTGCTTCAAACACATGGCAGCAAAAAGCGGATTTTAGTGGAAGCGCCCGATCTGCCGCAATCGGATTGTCAATAGGACCTAACGGATTTATTGGTACAGGTTCAAGTCTGTCTGGGAAGCCATTAAAAGATTTTTGGGAATATGTGCCCGTTTTGGATTTATGGCTTCAAAAAGCCAGTTTACCTGCCATTGGAAGATTTGGTGCAGTGGGTTTTTCCGTGGGAAATAAAGGATATATAGGTAGTGGGTATAGCGATAGCACTAATACTTATCTGAATGATTTTTTTGAATATAATTCTTCAACTGACAAGTGGGATACCATTGCACCCATGACTGGTGGACCAAGAAGGTACGCTGTAGGCTTTTCAATCGGAAGTAATATCTATATTGGAACTGGAGCCGGATCAGCAGACAAAAAAGATTTTTGGAAATACTGTTCTTCGCCCCCCATTACAATTGTGACCGATTCTATTTTAAATGTTAAATGTAACGGAACAAACAGTGGATCTATATATATTTCTTCAAGTGGTGGTGTGGGAAGTTATACCTACTTGTGGTCAAATGGGCTTACTACTCAAGATGCTACTTCAATACCTGCGGGAATTTTTTATGTAAATGTATTTGATGTTGCAGGATGCAGCAATGAAAAAAAAATTACAGTTACGGAGCCTCCAGCTCTTGCGGCAATAGCTCCGCTAACAGCAGAGGCGTGTGTTGGCTGTGATGGTATTGCAGGACTGATTAATGTAAGCGGGGGAACACCTCCGTATGCATATACATGGAACTCTTCTTCGCAAACAACAACATCTGCTTCTGCTTTATGCCCGGGAAAAAATACGGTCTGTGTAAATGATGCTAAAGGATGTATGGTGTATGATACAATTAATATTAATGTATTTCAGGATGCCTGGGTCGTAAAAACAACATTTCCCGGAGGAGGCCGGGAATTTGCGGTGGGTTTTTCTATTGGAAATTATGGATATATAGGAACTGGATATAATTCATCTTCTTATTTGAGTGATTTTCTACAGTATGATCCTTTTACAAATAGCTGGACAGGAAAGGCAAATGCGGGTACAACAGCCCGTAGGTTAGCCGTAGGTTTTTCTATAGGCAACAAGGGCTATATAGGTACAGGAGAAAATCAGAATGGTGCCTTAAAAGATTTTTGGGAATATGATCCTTCAACGGATACGTGGACACAAAAAGCTGATTTTGGAGGAACTGCCAGAGCCAGTGCCATTGGATTCGGTATAGGTAATAAGGGATATATCTGTACAGGAATTAATGGTATCACAAGATTCAATGATTTGTGGGAATACGATCCTCCGAATAATACATGGATGCAAAAGGCAAATTTACCTGGGAGCGACAGATCCGGTGCTGTAGGATTTAATATCGGGAGCAAAGGGTATATATGTACAGGAACTAATGATGCTGCAGCCCTCAATGATTTGTGGGAATATGATCCATCCAGTGATACTTGGTTTCAGAAAGCTAATTTTCCTGGTGCGGGCCGCTCCTATGCCATTGGATTCGCAATTGATGGTTACGGATACGTAGGTGCAACGGGGACTAGCGATTTTTGGATGTATGATCCTTCAAATAATTCCTGGCAACAAAAGGCAAATGCAATTATTTCACCATCACATGCGGTAAGTTTTACTATTTCGCACTGGGGTTACGTCGGGCTTGGAATTTGGGGTGGAGCATATCCTAATTTTTTAAAATATGGTAATTGCCTTGCACCTCTTTCAATCACTGACAACGTTTCAAATGTATTATGCTATGGTGGAAACAACGGAAGTGCAGTTGTTATTGTTACAGGTGGTAATATGCCTTATACGTATTCCTGGAGCAGCGGGCAAACAACTTCAGCTATTTCAAATCTTACCGCAGGCAATTATACCGCAGTAGTTAAAGATGCTATCAATGCTATAGCAACAAAAATTGTAAGCATTACCCAACCGCTTGCAATTTCGGCAACCTTTACTGTAACCAACTCTTCCTCCTGTGTCGCGAGCGACGGTAAAATCATTGCTAAAATTTCAGGAGGAACAAATCCTTACTCGTACATATGGAGTACTGGATCCTCATCTGCAACCATAACAGGGCTTGCTCATGGTACTTATACATTAACGGTTACCGATAGCAACAGTTGCACAAAAATCATAAACGCAATTGTAAATTGTCCCACCGGAATTACACAATCACCTTCGCAATTGGATTTAATTGTTTGTCCCAATCCTGCAAATGGATTTTTTACACTTCAAATGCCTGCGTCCGATTATAACATAGAAATATACAACCTGTTTGGCGAAAAAGTCTTTGAAAAAAGAGGAAAGGCACTAAATACGTATGGAATTAATCTACCCTTTGAGGAAATCTCCATAGATCTTTCCGGACAGCCGAGCGGGGTTTATTTTATAAATGTGAAAACAGATGCAGGATCATTTTTGAAAAAAATTATTGTTCAAAAATAAAAAGAAATGAAAAAAGAGTTTCTGTTTTCATTTTTATTTTTTCTCTCATACTTGACACATATTTTTGCGCAAGGAGCGTGGAATCGGAAAGCTGATTTTTCCGGATCTGCAAGGGATGGGGCATTTTGTTTTGTTATTGGGAATAAGGCTTATTTAGGAACTGGCCGCAATGGGATTACAAATTATAGTGATTTCTGGGAATGGGATCAGGTAACAAACATTTGGACACAAAAAGCAAATTTTGGTGCTCAATGGAGAAATAATGCAATAGGTTTTTCAATTGGAGCAAAAGGATATGCGGGAGGTGGAAATTATAGTGGTTTCAGTAATGATTTCTGGGAATGGGATCAGGTAACAAATATTTGGACAAAAAAGGCAAATTTTGAGGGAGGTATTCGATCTGCAGCTGTCGCTTTTTCCATTGGTACTAAGGGGTATATAGGCACAGGTTCTGATGGCAGTAGTTTGAAAAATGATTTCTGGGAATGGGATCAGTCAAGTGATACATGGAAGCAAAAAACAGACTTTGTTGGACAAAAAAGAATAGGAGCCATTGGTTTTTCCATTGGCACATTCGGGTATATTGGTACTGGTGTTTATGGAAATACCGATTACAAGGATTTATGGGAGTGGAATTCGGATTGCAACGTGAGTGTATTAGGTAATATAAATACTATTTGTGCTGGTACTAACATCTCATTGTTAGCTTCTTATTCTCCTAGCAGCTTCAACATGATTTACAATTGGTTTCCTGCAGAAGGATTAAATAGTACCAGCATCGCTAATCCTGTTGCTTCCCCAACAGTTACTACCACCTATCAAGTAGTAGCTCAAGATCCTACATTGCAATGTACCGGTACTGCATATTATACAGTTACAGTTAATCACGCTTTTAGCGTTGGGGTTATAAGTACGAACAATCTTATTTGTTTTGGAACAAATACATCATTAACTGCTGTTGTGACACCGTATAATAGCAACCTTATTTATAATTGGTCTCCGTCGGTTGGACTTAACAGTACAACTACTTCTAATCCCATTGCAGCACCAACTGCTACTACCATTTATAACGTAAACGTGCAAGATCCCGTAACCCAATGCACGGAGAATACCAAATATACCATAGGAGTTCTTCCTCTGCCAGTTATTACAATTAACGGTGCAGACTCTTTGTATGTAGGGCAAACTGGTAGTTTATGCGCTTCGGGAGGAGTAAAATATTTGTGGTCAACAGGACAAACTACAAGTTGTATTTTAATTCAGCCTACAGCAAGTACTACTTATACGGTTAATGTATGGGATGTATACGGGTGTCACGCTTCCAGGGCCTCTTATATTAAAATGCTTAACCCGGTATCTTCGTATTGCAGTAATACGGATTTTGAAGAAGGGAATTTTATGGGATGGACAGGAATGACAGGTTGGAATATAAGTCAGGTTAACCCGCCAACAATTATTTCCTGGACGGGAGGAATAAATAATCAGGGAAATAATCTTCCTGCAACTTCTCCTGCGCAGCAAACTCTTTTATCTTCTAACCTGATTGACCCATTAACTATTGATTCCGTAACCAATCAACCGGATATTTTTATGACCATGGTAGCTCAAAATAATGGAAATTATTCTGTGCGTCTTGGTAACTCCCAAGCATATGCTGGAGCGGAAGGATTACGTTTTTTTTTCAGGCCGACTTTTCAGGATAGTATTTTTACTTACCAATTTGCTTGTGTATTTCAAAATGCAGGTCATCCGCCTTATAAAAACCCTGGGTTTATGGTTAACGTATTTGACGCCGCAAATATGGTCATTCCATCTCTTTGTGATACAATTCATGCGCTCGATCCGAATTATCAGTTTTTTCATGTCGCTCCTTCTGCTCCTGACCCTACTGTAATTTATAAACGATGGTCTATTGCTACAATAAATTTATCGGCGTATATTGGACAAATTGTAAGGATTGAATTTGCAAATTTTGACTGCAGCGAAACCGCTCATTGGGGTTATACTTACTTGGATATTCCTTGTACCCTGTTAACCGGAATAGTACATTCCAGAGATAACAACGAGGTTTCTGTTTATCCTAATCCAGCAGATGATGTTATGTATATTTCCTGTCCTCTAAATGCACAGGACATTTTTATTACCGATGTTACAGGGAGGAGATTTTTTATTTCTATGAATAAACTCGAAAATAAAATTAATTTATCTTCCTTTCCATCGGGAGTGTATTTTCTGAATGTGAAAATCCAGGATAGAGTAGTGGTTAAGAAAATTATAAAAAAGTAATTTGAAATGATCGCATTTGAAATTGCGTTTGGATTTTTTTTCGTTCTCTTATCCTGTATCCCTTAATGCCTACAGTTTATAAATCCTATTGCCAGAAACCCTATTTTTATCATACAAATCACTTTTCAATGCCTCTTTGGTATGTTTATTCTTATATATTTGCAGTCCTTTTGGGAGCATAGCTCAGCTGGTTCAGAGCATCTGCCTTACAAGCAGAGGGTCCGCGGTTCGATCCCGTGTGCTCCCACCAAGTGGGAATACGTCAGATTTAACTCTGGTATTCCCACTTTTTCGTTTGTGTAACTCTGTGATTCACAAATCATCCACAGGAAGGTCGGTTTTATCGTGCTGGTTCGACACTCGTCTTTTTTCTTATCGTAACGAATTCCTTCAGGGAATATCATTTTTTGCAGGCGCACCTTGTCTTTATAATCCGCTTCTTCGTATAATTCAGGGAGTTGTACCGCATGATTGAATACCTCCTCGGCACACTCATCGAGGTTCGACACCCTTGCCGTGAATTTCTGTGATCTTCGCTGAATATCCCCCATTTCCTGCTTGAATTTTTCTCGGTATTTAACGAACATTTCCTGCGTTATTTCTTCAAGAATATACCGCTCTTCCAGCCGCTCCAGTTTTTTCTGCAATTCCTGTAATTGTGTATTCAATTGCTGCTCGGTATCGGTATTATCCATATTCAGGCGATTAAAGGTGCGTACCATTTGGGTCTTTATAAAATCACGGAACTTTTCATCTGCCTTTATTCGTGCCAATACATCGTCAAATAATTTATGCAGGGCCCTTGCGCTTTTATTATTGCAGCATCCTTTCTTCCTGCATTTGTAGTACCAGAGCCTCTTCTTTTTTACGATATATCCCGGCATACAGGAATCGCAATGGCCACACCGCACAAAATTTTTCAAAGGGACTTTTTCATTTTCACGGATTAAGGAGTAGCCGTGATTATGCTCGTCCAACAGGTCATTTACTTTCAGAAAAACTTCTCTTGAAACCAATTTTTCCTGCTTGCCTTCAATCACTTTTCCCTCCAATGCCGTATGTACGATTAATCCGCAGTAAAAAGGGCTCCTGAATATTTTTGACAATTTCTGGTGATAAATATTCAACCCTTCGAGTTTCAGTCTTTGCGTACACTCTTCCGTTGTCAGATTTTCGTACGCTTTCCACAGGAATGCTTTTCGGAGAAGTTTCCCCTTTTCATTGACGACTAAAACTTTCTTTCCTTCTCTTATAACAATATCATATCCATAGGGCGGACGCTGACACCATTCTCCCCGATATAGTGCATCCCGGACTCCCGCCATAGTCTTTTCCTTGCGGAGTTGGTTGTCATATTCAGAAAAAATGAATTGAATGTTTTGTTGCAAACTTCCGCTTGGTGTTGTGGTATCGGTGGGTTGGGTGACCGAAATAACCATTACCCCTTGTTTTTTGAGCTGCTCAGTAATATAAATTGCATTGCCACCGGAACGCGAAAACCGATCCACGCTGTAAACAATGATATGGGAGATTTTCACACGGCTGTTTTTTACAAAATGGAGCATCCGGTTAAATTCCTTCCTTTCATCTGTCTTCGCGCTTTCATACGTTCCCCCGAAATAGCCGAGAATCGTATAGCTGTTCCTTTGCGCGAATTGCTCACAGGATTTTCGCTGGGTTTCCAAGCTCATATTGTTATCCGCTTGTTCTTTTGTTGAAACCCGCGTGTAGATCACACAGTTCCCGGTTTTAATTTGAAGTTGTTTTCTTCCTTTGGCGAATTGGTCAAAAAGAATTGTGTCGCTCATATATATTGGATTTTGATTATGCTGCCAATTTCAGTTCATCATTTCCCGCTTCTTGATTTTCCTGCCGTGCCTTTCTCTTTGCATGTACCGAGTACACTACTTCAGTTAATATTTTCACCGCTTCAATCAGTTCAAGAATTTGTTCGTCCGTTAAATCTTTACAGCACTCAAATTGCTTGGCCTCTTCCAAAGTCAAATCATGCGACAGGGTCTTATCATGTATGTTATTTATAGCTTTCATCCTCAAATCGTTACCGAAATACACTGTTTCGTATTGATTATCAATGTGTTACAATATTACGGATCATTTTTGAAATGGCAATATTCCGCCATAACGGGGTGGCCGGGAGGGTATATTTAACCCATCCCGCCCCGGTTTCAGTAGGTGCTGGAATCGCTCAATTCATCTTCCGGGGTTTCCTGGGTGGTCGAATTATCCGGTTCTTTTTTTTCCTCCGTGGTGGCTGCCTCCTTTTGCGTATTCTTTTCGGGGATAGTTTCCTCCTTTTTGACCTCGGTTTTTTCTGCCGGAGGCTCCTGTATTTCCTGCTTTTTCCATTGGATCGCAAAGACAGTCGTTTGCTCAATGGCCTGCGGCTTGTCCACAAGAGTATTTAAAAGTGTGAGCACCTGCCGCAGTTCATCTTCGCTGAATCGCTCCTGTAACTGCCTGAGAAAATGAAGCCGGTCTTTATCTTCTTTATTCATCTCCGGTTCTTTCTTCTCGGGATCAGGCTTTTCCTCTTTCATTTTAAACGATGCCTCGGTCTCTGGTTTGGGGATTTCAATTTGTTTTTCTGCCTCCACGTTATCCTTATCAATTATTCCCGCGAGTCCCTTCATACCCGGTACTTTGGCAATCAGGTGCGTATTTCTTCGGAGTAAACTCTCCCCAGCAATGCCCAGCAATTCACCCCATTGAAAATCTTCCAGCTTGCGCCCGGATTTCAGTTTTTCAATGGCTGCACCCTGCTTTTCAATAAACTCATCCGCCTCCTCCAGTTTTTTCTTCAGGTCGGTATTTTCCTTTTCGAGAAGTTCGCGCTCCCATTCCTTTTTATGACGGGTCAACTGCTCGCTCACCATTTTCTGAACCTCGATTCCACTCAGGGTGTTTTGCTGCTGGGGCTTCTTTTCCTCCTTCAAAAGAAAGGTATGCCGCGTGTTCCTTCGGGAAGTTCCATCGTAGATCAGCACGATAACCTTGCGCGTCTCCTCATTCACAAATTCTTCGTGGTTATCAAACTGGTCAACATCATTGGTGCGTGGGACGACCTTCATATCGTCCACGCGGATCTCGTAATCAGTGGGCTTGCCACTCTCGGCATTGTTGATGAGTAACTGCTTGAGCATACTCATCCGGTCGCTGTTGTAGGGTATGATGCTCATGGTTTACTTTTTTATGAATTGATCCTTTAATGATTCGCTGAATACTCCTGCTGCATGAGAAATGCTAATATCTCCGTTAGCAATGTTTTCAAACTCCAGCCGTTCGGTGAGTTCTCCGTTTCGGTAAACAACGAATTTCCCGCTGGATTTTTCTTTCTGCTCGTCAAAGACGATGATGATTTCTGTTTTCATATAGAGGTGTTTTTAAATTATACTGCAAAAAAAATGGCCTTATAGACATCAGTTCCTGTTGCGGATTATAAATGCTTGTAACGGTCAAACATTTCCACAAAATGTCTGTAATACTTTTCAACACACCGGCAAAAATGAAATACAGGTTTGATATGCTTTCCTGTTTTAGGGGCAAAACGAGGGAAATCGAGGGAAGACGAGGGAAGTTGTAGGTCAATCGCATCATGATCTTATGAAGTGCAAAGATTAAACGAGGTTCTGATATACTTTCCTGTTTCGCAAGGGAACTGTCTCCAACTGTAAGTTTCGTAAACCTTTTGTACTGCAACTGTCTCATGCCGCAAAGGTGGCCCGTGGTTTTGAAATGGTTTTCCGTTTTGTTCCGATCGTGAGCGATTCGAAGCAATTTTTTTCAATTTGATCCGATCCTCTGGGCGCAAAGGGCAGGAAAATAATTACAGAACAATCAGCGAACATTTATTGAACAATTACCGAACAGTCTCCGACAATTAAGGACAATCACCGGCAATTAGTGAACAATTAAAATTCGCGCTCATTTTATCAGAGGATTGGGAAAATAATTTGGCGGCATCAACCAAAACCGCCAACAATGGAAATAAAAACAACTATTCAAGTAAAACCGTATTCCCTGAAAGAGATCGCTGATCTGTATGGCATCAGCAAAAAGACCATGTACAAATGGATGGAGCCGCTGAAGAATAAGATCGGTGAAAAGCGAGGCCGGTACTATACCGTTAAACAGGTACGACTGATTTTTGATGAAATTGGTTTGCCGGGAGTTATTGAAATTTAAGTGCTGAGCCAGGAGAACGGCTCGACAGTTATTTCCGGGTAAATACTTGGGAAACATGAAAATTTTTACCATTTTTTGAGTACTTTGGCCCTCTCAAATTCCCGTATAGAACCCAGTGTAATTATCTCGAAATATTTACAAATATGACTGATACCCAACAACTTGAAAAAACCCTTTGGGCTGCTGCGGATAAGCTGCGCGCAAACATGGACGCAGCCGAATACAAGCATGTTGTGTTAGGATTGATTTTTTTGAAATACATCAGCGATGCGTTCGATGACATTGAGGATATAATCGTGGAGGAAGTAGGGCCCAAATGGGAGAATCAGGCAAGCGCAGTAAAAGATATTTGTTTGTCAGAGCGGGTTTTTTACGTTCCACCATCGGCACGCTGGAAATATCTTGAAGGAAGAGCGAAACTACCCACCATCGGAAAAGATATTGACGATGCGATGGACAGCATCGAAAAGGATAATCCTACGCTCCGGGGTGTTTTACGCAAGGATTATGCGCGCCCTGCGTTGGACAAACAACGTCTTGGAGAACTCATTGATTTGATTGGCTCCGTCACTCTTAGCAGTAAGGGAAAGCAAAAAGGGAAAGATGTTCTTGGATTCGTGTTTGAATATTTTCTCGGACAATTTGCTGATGCTGAAGGAAAAAAGGGGGGACAATTTTATACTCCCCAGAGCATTGTAAAATTATTGGTTGAAATGCTCGCGCCTGAAGCGGAAAAGCGCGTGTATGATGGCTGTTGCGGGAGCGGGGGAATGTTTGTGCAGAGCGAGCGGTTTATAGAGATGCACGAACACCGCAAGGGAAAAATCTCAATTTTTGGGCAGGAGAGCAATCCTACAACATATCAGTTGGCGAAAATGAATCTTGCTATTCGGGGAATTGATGCAAAAATCGAGCTGGGCGATACTTTTATGAACGATAAATTCCCTGAACTGAAAGTGGATTATATCCTTGCTAATCCTCCGTTTAATGTGAGCGATTACTCGATTATTGAAAAGGAAACGCACAAATGGAAATACGGGATACCACCCAGCGGTAATGCCAATTACGCATGGCTCCAGCACTTCATCAGCAAACTTGCACCGGGCGGAACTGCCGGAATAGTTTTATCCAATGGTAGTATGAGCAGCGATGCAGCCACTGAGGGCGAGATCAGAAAAAATCTTATTGAGCATGATCTGGTGGATTGCATGGTGGCATTGCCCGCGCAACTTTTCTATAACACGCAAATACCGGCCTGCCTTTGGTTTTTGGCGCGAAATAAAACCAACGGAAAATTCAGAAACCGGAGCAACGAAATACTTTTTATTGATGCCCGTGAACTCGGAACCATGATCAGCCGTAGTCAAAAAGAACTAACGGATACCGATATTCTCCACATTTCAGACGTATATCATAACTGGCGCGACAAGAACTGGCAAAAGAAATATAAAGATGTACCCGGCTTATGCAAGGCTGTGAAAATTGATGTGGTAAGAAAGAATAATTATATACTCACCCCCGGAAGATATATTGATTTTAAAGAAGTAGAAGAAGACCTGGAGGCGTTTGATAAGAAAATGAAAAGGCTTACGACTACTTTAGGAGAACAAATGAAAAAGGCCACAGAACTCGATAAAGACATTAAAACAAATTTGGGCAAGATCGGGTACAAAATGTGAATGATTGCATGAAGACATTGGTGGTATTTGACACGAATTCACTCCGCAATTTAAAAGCGGGACAAGTGGCGTACAATGCGTTTTCATTTAATAAAACGTATGATCTGCTCGATACTTTTGTTAAAGAAAATAATCTAACGGAGAAAGTTACATTAGCGGTTTCCTCTATGGTTATTGAGGAACTAAAAAATCAAAAGAGCATTCAATACAAAAAGGACATAGATAAATTAAAAGAAATTGCAAGGAGAATGAATGGGATGCCGCATATTGATGAAAATACCATTACCATCCCTGATGAGAAATTTGATATTGCTGGTTTTATAGAAGCCGAGGCAAAAAAATATTTTGAAGCGAACAGAGTAAATGTTATAGAGTATAAAGATGAGCACTTTCCCTCCATGTTAAAAAATATGCTGCACAAGGTTATAGGCCGGGATAGGGTGCTTTCACCATTTTTTACAACGAAAGAGCATAGCGATGCTGGGTTTAAGGATAATGTGATTTGGGAAACAATTATGCACTATGAGAAGAATAACGACTACGACAAAATAATTTTCTTTACTGCTGATGGCGATTACCTGGAGAATTGCAAAGAAGATTTTGAATCTAAGTGGAAGCGATACATTTTTATTGAGAAGGATGTCAATAATGTGATCTACCAGCTTACAAAAGATTATGAAAAGGAAATAATATTTAAGAAACTATTTGTTTATGCTAATTCCGAGGTCTTCCGAGATACACTAAAAAAGGAACTGGATGAAATGACGCTTATCCTTATAGATGAAATCGAATATCCTATCGAGAAATATGAAATAAAGGAATATTGCAGCGAGATAGTTGAGAATATTCCTCAGAAAGCAGAAGAGGACATCACCTATTCATTTACTGCTGTAGCAACATTTCATTATAAATGGGACGATGACATTAAAAATATTGATGTTTCCATTAAGACAACTGTCGAGAAAGAAACAAACGAAATAATTAGAATCGAATATTCACACGGGCTATCGTTTTAATATGGGGGACTGGAACACATATAAATTGGGAGAGCTGGTAGATCTTCAAAATGGATTTGCATTTAAGGGAACTGATTTTATTGACGATGGAGTTCCGGTCATTAAAATAAAAAATGTGAAGCCGGGGAGAATTTTGTTGAATGACCTGAGCTATGTGTCGAGAGAAGTAGCTGATAAGGCACAACGGTACCGCGTACTCCCCAATGATATTTTAATCACCATGTCAGGGAATAGAATTGACGGAACGCCTGATACCTGGGTGGGGAAAGTATCCATGTTTAATCAGAAGGGGGAATATTTATTAAATCAGCGCGTAGGAGTTTTAAGAGTAAAGGATAAGAAGAAAATATCTGATGTGTTTTTAAGCCAATTGCTATCTTCCTATGAATTTCAATATTACTTTATTTCCAATGCAACCAGTTCTGGCGGGCAAGCGAATATCTCTCCGGCTTTAATTTTTAATACAGAAGTAAAGATTCCATCCTTAAAAGAGCAGATTGAAATCGCTTCCATCTTCTCCTCTCTCGCCAATAAAATAGAACTGAACCTTCACATGAGCAAATCGCTTGAGGCAACCGCTCAAACGATTTGCAACGAGTGGTTCAGAAATTCAGAGTTAGTTCCTCTCTCTGAATATGTTGAGTTTAACCCGCGATTGTCTATTAAAAAGGATTCCACTATAAAATATGTAGAAATGGCTGATTTACCAGAGAGTGGATCATCGATTAAATCTTATATTGAAAGATCGTTCACCTCTGGTTCTAAATTTCAAAACTATGATACCTTGTTAGCACGCATTACACCATGTTTGGAAAATGGGAAAACTGCTCTTGTAGACTTTTTAAATGATGATGAAATTGCATTCGGGTCTACGGAATTTATAGTAATGAGGGCCAAAGATGGAATTAGTCCATATTATGTTTATTTACAGGCACGAGAATATAATTTTCGAGAATTTGCAATAAAGAGTATGGTTGGAACATCCGGTAGACAAAGAGTTCAAACCGATATGCTTTACTCATTTGAGGTTCCGAGAATAGAGTTCAAGAAAATGAAAGAATTTCATACGAACGTTGAACCTTTATTCGAAAGAGTAAAAATTAATTCAATGGAAAATCAAGTCTTAACGCAACTTCGCGACAGCCTACTTCCCAAACTGATGACAGGGAAAATTCTACTTAACTGATGAATATTATTACTGAGAACGAAATAGAATTAATTGGTCTTGGCTACTTGGAAAAGTTGGGATATACTCTTTTGTCTGGCCCTGATCTTTCTCCTGATGGTGAGCATCCTGAAAGACAATATAGCGAGGTGGTTTTAGTGAGGAGATTGCGGGATGCGATTGATAAACTTAATCCCAATATCCCCTTTGATGTGCGTGAAGATGCCTTAAAAAAGGTACTGCGCGCGGAAAGCCCTCATGCTCTTGTGAATAATGAAACATTCCACCGTTACCTTACTGAGGGGGTAGATGTAGAGTTGAGAACAGAATCAGGAATCCGGGGCGACAAGGTATATCTCGTGGATTTCGCCAACCCCGATAAAAATGAATTCCTTGCCATCAATCAGTTTACCATAATAGAGGGAAATAATAACAAACGCCCGGATATTATTCTTTTCATAAACGGCCTCCCGCTGGTAGTAATTGAATTAAAAAATGCTACGGATGAAAATGCCACGATAAAAACCGCTTTCGATCAACTCCAAACCTACAAGGCGCTCATCCCTTCCCTGTTTACTTATAACTCCCTGCTTATTTCTTCCGATGGATGGGATGCCCGTTGCGGAACCATTACGAGCGACTGGAACCGTTTTCTGAGCTGGAAAACAAAGGATGGTGTAACAACAGCCGATACGCTCACACCGCAAATGGAGGTAATGTTCACGGGGATGCTCCAGAAGCAAACCCTGCTTGATCTAATCCGGCATTTCATTGTGTTTGAAAAAGGCAAAAACACCACGCTAAAAAAAATAGCAGCATATCATCAGTATTTTGCCGTAAACAAAGCAGTAAGTACCACCCAAAAAGCAGCCACGGAAAGCGGTGATAGGCGCGCAGGTGTTATTTGGCATACGCAAGGAAGCGGGAAAAGCCTGATCATGGTATTTTATACAGGGAAACTTGTATTGAGCCTGGATAATCCGACCATTGTTGTTCTCACAGACAGGAATGATCTGGATGATCAGTTATTCGACACATTTACCGCCTGCCAGCAACTGTTGAGACAGCGGCCATTACAGGCAGAAAACAGAAAGCATTTGCGGGAGTTGCTCACCCGCGCATCGGGCGGAATAATTTTTACTACCATTCAAAAGTTCATGCCCATTGAAGAAGATATTGTTCAACCGGAAAATCAAGTAAGTGAACCGAAGGTGGAATATATCGGTGCGGATATTCGGTCTTTAAGTACACGGAATAATATCGTGGTTATAGCGGACGAAGCGCACCGCAGCCAATATGATTTTATAGACGGGTTTGCCAAACATCTCCGCGATGCCCTTCCCAATGCTTCCTTTATTGGTTTCACCGGGACACCTATTGAAACAACTGACCGGAATACGCAGGCTGTTTTTGGTGATTACGTGGATGTATATGATATACAGCAGGCCGTAAATGATGGTGCAACAGTTGGTATTTTTTACGAGAGCCGACTGGCAAAAGTGAATTTTAAAGAGGATGAAAAGGTAAAACTGGACGATCAGTTTGAAGATCTGACCGAATCAGAGGAGCTTAGTGAACGGCAAAAGTTCAAAACCAAATGGACGCGAATGGAAGCAATCGTAGGCAACGAGCACCGTATTGCTAAAATTGCTGAGGACTTGGTAAAACATTATGAGGCGCGCGCGTCAGTATTGGAAGGGAAAGCCATGATTGTGTGTATGAGCCGTAGAATTTGTGTGGACTTATATAATGCGATAATAAAACTTCGCCCAGGATGGCATAGCGATGACGATGCGCTTGGTGTAATAAAGGTCATCATGACCGGTAGTGCCAGCGATCCTGTGGGATGGCAGCAGCATATTCGGAATAAACCCCGAAGGAAAGCCATTGGCGAAAGGTTAAAAAACCCGTCCGACAGCTTAAAATTGGTCATTGTGAGGGATATGTGGCTTACGGGTTTCGATGCTCCGTGTTTACATACCTTGTACGTGGATAAGCCCATGCGCGGGCATAACCTCATGCAGGCCATAGCCCGTGTTAATCGCGTATTTACCGAGTACAAACAGGGGGGCTTGGTAGTAGATTATCTGGGAATAGCGCAGGAATTAAAATATGCTTTGGCGGAATACACCGCGAGCGGTGGGCAGGGAAAACCCACACTTGATCAGGAACTGGCTGTGGCAAAAATGATGGAGTATTACGAAATTATCACCGACCAGCTCCATCATTTTGATTGGCGTAAATTTTATAAGTTGTCACCCGAAGACAAACTGAAATACATACCCTTGATCGTTGATTATATCTTCAGTCAGGAGAACGGAGAGCAAGCATTTGTAGAAAACACCAAAAACCTGTTAAAAGCATTCGCTATTTCTGTCCCACACGAAAAAGCAATAGCTGTTCGTAATGACGTTGCATTATTTCAGGCAATAAAAGCCCGGCTGGTAAAAATAGCCGATAGGAATGAAGGGGGAAAATCCGATGAAGAAATAGAAACAGCGATCAAGCAGATCATTTCAGAAGCCGTTACAGCGGATAAGGTGATAGATGTTTTTGATGCTGCCGGGATTAAAAAGCCCAGCATTGAGATTCTGGATGAACTTTTCCTGAAGGAAATTCAGAATATGCCGCAAAGGAACCTTGCAGTCGAGTTATTAAAGCGACTACTGAAGGATGAAATAAAAAAGCGCACCAAAATAAATCTGGTGCAGAGCAGGAAGTTTTCGGAGATGCTTGAAGATGCGATTAAACGGTATCATAATGGCATGATTGATACGGTTGAATTTTTGGAGAAAGTTCTTATCCCCTTAGCAAAAGAAATAAAAGCGGCTGATAAACGAGGAGAGGTATTGAATCTCGATGTAAGGGAGCTTGCTTTTTACGATGCACTTGAGGTGAATGACAGCGCGGTAAAAATACTTGGAGATGAAACCCTGCGCGCCATTGCCCGTGAGTTGCTGGAAAATGTCCGCAATAGCACCACTATCGACTGGACTATAAAGGAAAGTGTACAGGCTACGCTCCGCAGGAATATAAGGCGTGTATTAAAAAAACATGGATACCCGCCCGATTTGCAGGAAAGGGCGGTTGAAACTGTGCTGAAACAGGCTAAATTGCTGGCGGAAGACTTGACTAAAGGGAACGCAGATAATATAAATTAATGACAGCCGATCAAATAAAATCTATTGTCTCGCTTGGAGAGGGCTATCAAGCCGAATTTAAAATAAGTATCCCCTCAAAGGTTCGTGACCTTACCGAGGAAGTTTGTGCTTTTGCTAATGCAGCCGGAGGTATTTTAATAATAGGGGTTGATGATAAAAATGTCATTAAAGGTGTTGCGATAGATAATGCAACAAGATCTGCTATTCAAAGTTCTATCCGGGAGATAAATCCGAAGTTGGATTGTTCTCTGGAGTTTGTTGAAGTTGATGGCGTATCCGTAGCTGTTATAAATGTTCCTTCGGGGAAAAAGAAACCCTATGTTTATTCCGGGGCAATATTCGTGCGGGTAGGGCCTAATTCTCAAAAATTAACTACTGCTGAAGAAATGCGCGATTTTTTCCAGCAGGCCGACAGAATTTATTTTGATGAAGCTCCTGTGAAGGAATTTGATTTGAGGAATATTGATGGCGATAATATTAAAATTTTTCGAGCAGGGGCCGGCTTCAGCAGTTCTATACCGGATCAACAAATATTAACAAACCTTCAGGTATATACCGAGGAAGGGCATATAAAAGCCGGTGGCGTATTATTTTTCGCAAAACATCCGGAGCAAATTTTTGATCAGGCCATCGTTCGTTGTGTCGCTTTTAAAGGGAATGATAAACGTTTTATTACCGATGATAAAAAGTTTGGCGGCCCACTGTACCAGCAATATCTTCAGGCAATGGAGTGGCTGCGTGGAAAAATCAGTGTTTCCTATGATATAGAAGGGCAAGGAGGCGGGCCTCGAAAGGAGAATTGGGAAATTCCTGAAACTGTATTCAAGGAAGCTATTGTTAACTCTCTTTCCCATAGGGATTATTATGAAAAAGGAGCGGTAATTACAATCGAAGTTTTTGATGATCGGGTGGAAATTTCTAATCCTGGAGGCTTACTTTCAGCTATCGCTCAGGAATTTGGAAGGAGAAGTTTGTCTCGAAATCCACTTGTTTTTGGTTTGTTCGAACGAATGCACTTGGTAGAGAAAATTGGCTCCGGGATTCCCCGTATGGAGGAACTGATGTTGGAAAAGGGACTTACTCCGCCCGAATATAGGATGGATGGTATGTTCACGATCATTCTTCGCAGGGCATTTAATTTTGAAGAGTGGAAGAATTTATGGAAGGGGAAATTAAGTGAGAGTAGATTAGCGATTTTGCATGTTATAAATAATCACCCTGAAGTGAGTAAACGACAGCTCGCTGATACCTTGGCAATAAGTACGACCGCGATTGATAATCATTTGGATTATTTAAAGCAATTAAAAATAATTGAACGTATTGGGCCGGATAAAGGGGGCAAATGGAAAATACACTTTTTAAAACCTTGAGATTAAAGGGTTGGTAGAAGGGTTGGTAGATAGCCTCAAAAACACCCTATTTAATTGCCTAATAATCAATAAATTACATTGGATCGTTGCACGTTAGTTGGTGGAGGGGGTTGGTAGAAAGTAGCCTTAATAAAGTTATTCCTCCCACACTACGCTTAAAACAGTGTTGTATTTCGGGGTAACGATACAGTATTCATAGAACTTGAAATCATTGTCATTTTCCCAGTCCTTGAGATCAAACCAAGTAGATTTCCATATCTGCTGCTTGCTTTGTTCTTTATTATAGATTTTGCCCTTTGAAAAAAACTCGGTGGCTACAGATTCCTCCGGAGGAGCCAATCGAGTTCTGTCTACTATAAAGTGGGGGTAAGGGTCAGGTCTTTTCCAATATTGCACTTTATTATTGTGCATATAAAACAAGCAAACTGGATGATTGCCCAACTCAAAGAACTTATAAGCAACAGAAGTAACGCTGGTTTGAAATCGTTCGGACAGTTTACGCAATAAATCCGGGCTGAACTTTTTACCCTCACATTCTTTTTTAAAAAGTGCTTCGGGCATTAAAAGCTCCGAAGCAAACTCATTCGCCTCGGTTTCCTGATGGCCTGTCTGAAAATATTCTAAAGTTGCATCTGTATCATTATGTACTTTAATGAGGTCTCGGTGCATTTCGTGATGTCCAAGTTCATGAGCCATAACAAATCTTCTCTTTCCTGCATATTCGATTTCTGAATTGATTGTAATGATTGATCTGCGCTTGCCAAAAACAATTCTTCCTTCTGAATTTTTTAGCGGCTTTTCAATAAGCGTTGCATCACGACCAGCAACCAATAATTCTAAAGGTATTTCAGTAGGATCATCAATGCCGCATTCATCCAACATCTTCTGTGCAGCCCGTTTTCCCTTTGACATTTCAACAGTCTTTTTCAAGTTCTTCTAATAGTTGAACTAAATCTATATCCTGAAGCACATCACGAATTTCTTCGTCTGTCCATTTTTCCAATTTCCGGTACTGCAAGGCAGGATTTTTAGATTGAAGAAATCCTTTGAGAATGTCTCCGGTCTTCTGAGCATTATCGGAGATAGACTGTTTCAATTTAGCAAAAGCCATTTCCAGCAAGCTTTCATCTTTGGCCTTATTCAGCTTTGCTTTAGCCAGAAATTGAAGCTTCTTTATTTGCTTCAATCCATGTTCCAGTTCCTTCTCCGGGTCAAGCCCTTCTTCCAATAAAAATTCCTTTGCAGCACTCGCATTAGAGTGAATTTGCTCAAGCGTAATATCATCAAAACGCTCAAGCATGTTTTTTTTATCTGTCTTTTTAGTATCCATAGCTTGAAAGTTTATTTTTTAATTTGTCCCGTTTCCTGCCAACTTTACGCCAGATATTATGAAACTCTTCCTCAGAAATTCCCAGTTCCTTGCGAATATCCGCTGGTTTGAAAAGACCATCAAACATACACTCAAAGACCAAGATCTCATCATCATCGGCATTTAGCTCCTTTAGTTCAGCAACAATCTGTTTTCTCAGTTCAGCCGCAGATATGATCTGCTGGGCATGGTCTCCATTGCCACTTTGCTTCTCAAATACCTCATCCTTTTGACCGGATATTTCCCTGGCTTTTTTTACAAAAGAATTATACAGATGGCTGTCAATGGCACTGTATAAAAACTCTTCCAATGACGGATATTCATCGGCATTCCATTTTCTTGTTTCTTCAATAAATACAAGATTAAGTACGGATTGGACGGTTTCCTGAGACCGTTCTTTTAATGCATCCTTACCTCCCTTGATGCCGTATCTTCTTTTAAGCCTATGCACCGCATGGGCCTGAAGCTGGACACCCCAATCCTGCTTTTGAAGAGCTTCCTGAAGCTGTATCCCTGAAATCAGGGATTTTGAAGTGGTTTCCTCCATCATTATTCAATAGTATATGCTAAGAAAGTAATTTTTTTTACCATGAATGGTAAATTATATCCGCCCATTAGCATCTATAAATAGAAAGCTCCAAAATACTCATTTTAAAATGAACTTAAAATACTACAAAATAGGCCCTTTAATAAGTATTATACTACTCCTCGCAGCCGGTTTGGACATGGCTATTGAGGGCTGGCTCGTCCCGTTTCTTAAGGATCATGGCATCGGCTTCATGCGCGCACCGGGAAATGCAGCCATGATCGGGGGAATCCTGCTTTTATACAACCGGGTATTATGGAAATACCCGGTGCTGAACTGGCTGGTAAAGGTGCCCAATATGTCGGGAAGATATGAGGGAACCATTACTTACCAATGGGATGGCAGGCTTCAAAACAAGCAATGCGCTATAGAGGTCGTCCAAACTGCTTCCAAGATTAAAATGTGTTCCTATTTCAATAACGAACATGACCAGAAGACGGTATCCAAGAGCTTGGTAGAGGATATTCGGCAGGAAGAGGATGGGCACTTCGCAATACACCTGTTCTATCTGAATGAAGGCTCCAAAAAGGACGGGGTTCTGGACTGTCATGAAGGCGCTAATAAGTTACGCTACTTGCCGGGGAAGAAGCGGCAAAAGGCGAAGCTATCGGGACATTATTTTACGAACAGAAATATTCAAACGCGCGGAGAGATGGAAACCGAGTTCCAGACTCACGCTTTAAAAGGTAAATTCTAAAATAAATATACAATGCCAAATCTTCACCACTTATTCCAGCGCTATAACGGTGCTATCAAACTCACTGATGAGAGGAGAAATACTCTGATTACATTCCGGGATTCATTAAGAAAGAGAATGCAGGCTAATTACCTGCTCATTCCCCACGATCAACGTGCGAATCTTCAACTGATTTTTCAAAGTCAGGGCTCTTTCGTGATGGATACGATCATTAAACCTGTTACGGATGACTTTGATTTGGATGACGGGGTGTATTTTAAAAACGGCCTTATGGAGCAGCGACCCGCACCGCAAGTTTTTCACGATTGGGTGATCCGCGCGGTGGATAAGGACAACGAGTACGAAAAGATAACGGATAAGGCCACCTGCGTCCGTGTAAAATATAAATCCGGGTTCCACATTGACCTTCCAATTTATTACGCCTCGTCTTATGAAAAGCCCGACCTGGCCGATACTAAAAAGGGCTGGATACTCAGCAATCCCGTTGAGTTTATTGCTTGGTTTGAGGAGAAAACAAAATCCGGTTTCCAGAAAGCCTTCTTCTATGAAGCACAGGCGTTCGCTGTGCCATTCGAGAAATGGTTGAGCGACATTCGCAAGCAGGACTGTCAGCTCCGCAGGCTGGTTAGGTATATGAAGGCGTGGGCCGATTTAAAGAGGAGCGAAATGCCCTGTGGTATTATTATGACTATTCTGGTCGCCAATAATTTTGCCGTGGACGATAGGGATGATGTGGCGTTCCGCGACACGCTGGTGAATATTAGGGAATATCTAAAATCGAACGGGTTTCAGTGTCCTCGTCCGACCTCTCCTGTAGGTGAGGACCTGTTTGCAAGCACCAGCGCAACGGACAAACAGTATTTCATGAATGCTCTTAATTCGCTGATTACCTCGGCCAATGCTGCCATAAATTCAGCCAGCGAGAAGGATGCAAGTACAGAATGGGAAAAACATCTCGGCAGCCGCTTCCCGTCTCATCTGGCAAAGGAGGATGTTAAGCCGAAGCCTCAACCGCAGCAGGACCAGTATTCCTCGCTAAGGAGGACCGCAGCCGCATCAACCCCGTGGTGTAAATAATGGTGAATATGAAGCTGAAAGTTGAGCAGGAATTTGCTCAACTAAAAAACAAATATCCCAAGCTCAATGCTCCTGAATCAGTAAAGGAATGGTTCGTAATTCAGGGGAGTATTGATGTTATTGATGAGGCCGGGAGGAACTGGGGGGAATACAACGTGCAGATTTTAATTCCCCCCTATTACCCGACTTCCCCTCCCAAATTTTTTGAGACGGCTGGCAAAATTAAGAGAGAGAAGGATTGGCATGTTAATTCCGATGGAAGCTGTTGCCTCGGCCCACGCGGTAAGGAAATTCAATTATTTACCAATGGCGGCACGTTGCTGGCATGGGTAGATAGTTTTGTGTCCCCCTTTTTAGCTAACCACACGCTTAAGAATGAAACCGGAGAATACGCCAACAAGGAATATTCACACGGGGCGAAGGGTATATTGGAATATTACCAGGACGAGTGGGGGCTGAAGGATGAAAAGCTTGTTTTAAGAGAACTTCAAGTAATAACTGGTCAACGGACGAGCCGGAACCAAAAGTGCTTTTGCGGTAGCGGTAAAAAATATAAATACTGTCACGATGACGGAGCCGCAGTCTATAAGGGAATACCGATCAGTACATATCGTAAAGACCTGTCAGACATACAGCTTGAGCGAAGCAAGCTATCCTTGTAATTTGCCATATCATCCCTAATTATTCCTTTTTGTCCCGTTTGTTCCCATTCGTGCCCGTTTAGGGAAGTGGGTTTTTTCGGATGTTTTTTCTTTGTGCCCCTTTTTAATCGGCATGAGCAACATTCGGCACATACTTCGGCTTTACAATCAAAGCCACAGCAAACTGGAAATATCACGGGAGACAGGGATGCCCCGGATCATTGTCAAGAAGATTGTCACCCTATTTACTGAAAGCAAATTGAGCTTTGAGGAGGTAAACCAGCTTCCTGATAAGGACTTGGAAGACCTGTTCGGGAAACATGAGGAAAATCCTATGGATGAGAAGCTGAGTGTGCTTTACAGCTTGTTTCCTGAAATGAACCGGGAACTCAAGAAAAAAGGAGTAACGCGGATGCTGCTTTTTGATGAATATAAAAAGAAGCACCCAGATGGAATTGGGAAAAATAAATTCCTGGAACATTTCGCCCAATGGAAGTCGAGTGTAACCCCGATCATGCGCGTTAAACACAAGCCAGGAGATAAACTGTACATTGATTTTGCAGGAGAAAAGTTATCCATTACAGACCGACAGACGGGCAAAAGCAAGCAGGTAGAAGTTTTCGTAGCTGTACTGGGCGGGAGCCAGCTAACCTACGTTGAGGCCGTTCTCACCCAAACCAAGCAGGACTTCATTCCTGCCTGTGAAAGAGCCTTGCAGTATATAGGGGGAGTTCCGGCAGCTATTGTACCGGATAATTTGAGGACTGCCGTCTCGAAAAGTGACAGATATGAGCCGACCATTAACGAAACCTTTTCTGATTTCGCGGAACATTATGGCACAACCATTTTACCCGCGAGGGCCTACCGCCCCACCGATAAAGCATTGGTCGAAATCGCAATTCGTATTATATACACCCGCATTTACGCCAAACTTCGGGGGCGGGAATTCTTCTCTTTAGCTGAATTGAATGAAGCGATCCTGCTGGATTTGGAAGACCACAACAATCAGGTGATGACCGGCAGAAATGCCAGCAGGCGGCAGCTATTTGAAGACGAAGAAAGAAAAATGCTCCACCCCCTGCCCAGCATACAATATGAATTTAAGCGGCAATACTGGGCGACTGTAACAAAGAATGGTCATGTTGCCATCCCGGAGGATAAGCATTATTACAGCGTTCCATATCGGTATATCGGTCGGAATGTAAAAGTGATGTACACGAGGACTGATGTTTACATTTTCCATAACTACGAGCGGGTAGCCCGGCACAAGCGGGATATGACACAATTCCGATATACCACCGATCAGGAGCATTTAGCGGTCCCGTTCCGGTACGTCAACGAGTGGAAGCCTGAGCACTTTCTTGCAAAAGCAGGTGAGATTCATAAGGACGTAAAGCTGTTTATCGCGCAAATCTTAAATCACAAACGGCATCCGGAGCAGGCATATAAGGTCTGCGAAGGCGTGTTGAATCTTTCGCGGAAGGTCGGCAACGTGCGACTGGCAAAAGCCTGCCAGCGAGCTTTAAGTTTCGGTCTTTACAATTACAGAACTGTTTTGAAAATTCTTGAAAAGGGCTTGGATAACGATGGCTCAGGTGAGCATGAGGAGCTTGATATGCCACAACACGACAATATCAGAGGAGGAAATTATTATCAATAAACATAAACTAACCTATAAAACCCAAAAACAATGAACGACAACACCTTAGAAAAGATGCGGAAAATGAAATTCTTCGGAATGCTCCGCGCATTTAAAACAAGCCTTGAGGCGGGTAAAACCGAATCATATACACCCGATGAAATGGTTTCCAACCTGATTGATTCCGAATGGGACGACAGGCGTAATAGGAATGTGGAAAGGCAGATTAAAAATGCCCGGTTCCGGTACAAAGCATCTCTTGAAGAACTGCATTATCATCCCGACAGAAACATTGACCGCAACCAGATCATGCGTTTTGCGGAGTGCGCTTTTATCGACAAGCATGAGAATATCCTGATTACCGGCAGCACGGGGATCGGCAAAAGCTATATCGCTTCCGCTCTCGGTCATCAGGCCTGCAATAAGGGCTATAAGGTAAATTACCACAACACGGCCAAACTCCTGGGCAAGCTCAAAATGGCAAAGGCCGATGGTTCCTACCTGAAGGAAATTGCCAAGCTGGAAAGGCAAAACCTGCTTATACTGGACGATTTCGGAATTCAGCCGTTTGATATGACGAGCCGCTCGATCCTGATGGAGATAATCGAAGACCGGCATGGGAAAACTTCTATTGTTATCACCTCGCAAGTCCCGGTAAGCAAATGGTACGATGTAATCGGGGAACAGACCGTAGCCGATGCCATTTTAGACAGGATCGTCCATGATGCCCACCGGCTGGAACTGAAGGGAGAATCCATGCGGAAGAAGCTCGCAGCTATGGAGCTGGTGGAGAATTAGGGGCAGCATCCGGCTTAAAGCCGCCCCTATTCTCCCCTTTATGCGCCACACGTTCGCTTATCTCCCCTAAATGGGGGGAATGGCTATTTATTGCCATACAACCCCTATATTTGCCGAAACTTATTTTTTATGAATTATGCGGAAATAGGTGTCCTGCAAATCCTCCGGGAATTGGTTCGACACTTTTCCCCATAGTTCCACCAAACAAGACAGCTTCCGGCTGTCTTTTCCATTTAGGGCAATTAGCTCAGTTGGTTCAGAGCACTACCTCGACAAGGTAGGGGTCACTGGTTCGAGCCCAGTATTGCCCACAGTATTCTGATAGCATGGACGTGCTATTTAGTACTCCCTTCATTTAACTGGTAGATAATACAATTAAGCAGGAAGTTTTGTATTATTGAAAAAAATTAACAACAAAAGCCGGAATCATCATGGCACATGTATCTATTTACCTGAACTTTCAGGGCAACGCCGAAGAAGCGTTTAATTCCTACAAAAAAGTATTTAAAACAAAATTCTCAGCACCCATTATGCGTATGGGCGATATGCCTCCGCAACCCGGCATGCCTGCCCTTGCAGAACAGGATAAGAAAAAAGTAATGCATGTGGCATTACCTATCCTGGGCGGTACGGAAATTATGGCCACCGACATGCTGGAAAGTATGGGACATAAACTGGTTGAAGGTAACAACGTAACCATCAGCTTAAACCCTGACACCAAACAGGAGGCCGATCGCTTGTATAAAGAACTTTCAGTAGGAGGAACCGACGGTGTTGCTCCCCACGATGAATTCTGGGGGTATTGGGGAACCTGCAAAGACCGTTTCGGCGTTCGCTGGATGTTCAATATTTCAAAACAGTAATACAAGAAAGAATTTTCCGAGCCTTCTTTCGCCGAAGGCTCGGCGAAAGGGAACGCTGCTAAGCGTTCATTTATTACAGGTAGCGGCAGAGAGGTTTTTCTTTATACATATATTCTCCAGGCTCCTTCCCGTATCATAGCCATATTTCAACCGGTTATTAGCTGTCTCTGACTGCTTCTATTTGTACCGAAAAAATAATCCAACCCCGGATAGGGGTAAGACCGTTTTCAGATGTCTGCCTGTTAAAGTTTCTAACTTTGTTTTCAGAAAACACTGAATTCAAAGTTTTAAACCGGTGCAAAACGAGGCAAATCTGTTAAATCAGGTAAAATCAGGGAATACTCAGGCTTTTGAAAGTATTTTTAACAGCTATTACGAGGCCCTGGTAGGTTACGGAAGAACCCTCCTGAAGAATACAGACGAGGCGGAGGACATAGTACAGCAGGTGTTCATTGCAGTATGGGAGAAACGGGAGGCTATGGAAATACATACATCGTTCAGAGCTATGTTGTACAAAGCAGTTTATAATTCCTGTTTAAACAGGATCAAACACGAGCAGGTGAGGAGAAGTTACGCCCGGGAAGTGAAGCTGAGCAGCGCTTCTTCCTTTTCGCAGGAGGATATACAGCAAAAGGAGCTCCGGGAAAAGATAGACAAAGCCATTGAGCAGCTGCCCGAGCAATGCGGAAAGATCTTTAAGATGAGTCGTTTTGAATATTTGAAATACCAGGAGATAGCCGATAAAATGGGTCTGTCGGTCAAGACGGTGGAGAACCAGATGGGCAAAGCCCTGAAGCTGCTGCGGGAGAATATGAAAGATTATTTGGTGCTGCTGATGATAATTATCCTAATATACAAGTACCTGTGAACGCACAAACGGACATAGACGAGCTGATCAGCAAGTATTTTTCCGGTGAAACATCCCCCGAAGAGGCCATGCGCCTGGAGGACTGGAAGAACCTGAGCGAAGAGAACCGTTTGTATTTTTTGCAATGTCAAAAACTGCTTTCTCCTCCGGTCCGCCCGGTTAGCATTTCGGATGCCTGGAATAAAGTCAGTTCGAAAGTAAATGCAGGTGGAAAAGTAGTCTCTATACGCCCCCTTTCTTATTTCCTGCGCATAGCAGCATCCATTGTTTTGCTTGCCGGATTGGGAATTGCAGCCATGTACTGGTTTAACAAAGACAATGCGGAGCAGGTATTATACGTAGCGAACGAAGCATCTAAGCAAGTTGTCCTTTCAGACGGAAGTGATGTCATCATTTCTCCTAATTCCAGCTTAACCGCTGATGCCGGTTTCGGAAAAAAGGAACGCCTGCTGCATTTAAAAGGCTCCGCTTCTTTCTCCGTGGTGCACGATGAAAAGGTCCCTTTTGTGGTGGAGGCAGGAGGCGTTTTCATCAAGGACATAGGCACCCGTTTCTTTATCCGTACTTCGGCTGATACCGACACTGTGCATGTACGTGTGGACGAAGGAGTGGTACTGTTGTTTGACGACAAAGGCGCCAACGTAGAAATAAAAGCCGGAGGAAATGCCTTGTATGTAAAGTCCACGAAACAGATAGTCCAGGAGCCTGCAAAGGCAGCACCGGTAAAAATTGATCTTGCAAACAGCACGCTTGCAGAAGTGGTGGTCCAATTGAACAAAGCATACGGCGTTACTATTGAAATTGCAAACCCGGCCCTGAATAACTGCACCATCACTACCCGCTTCAGCAACGAAAAGCTGGAGACCATCCTCTCGGTTATTGCGGAAACGCTCGGACTTACCTATGAGAAAACAGACAAAGGATATATTCTTAAAGGAGAACAGTGCAAGCCATGATGCGTAATATTCTTTTCGTACTCTGTTTTTATACAGCCGGTTTTTTATCCTTGCAGGCGCAGGAAGTTCCCTACCTGGACAAACCTGTAAACCTGGACATCTCGGATCGCAGCATTGCCGAAGTATTCAGGTCGATTTCAGAGCAAACCTCGGTAGTATTCTCTTATACCCGCTTCAACGATCAAAAGAAAATATCAGTTAACTGTTACCGCAAACCCCTTCGCATTGCATTGAATGAAATACTCTCCACTTCCGGCTGCACCTATAAGCTGAAGGGCAAGTACATCATCATCAAATGCCCGGATGCTCCAAAGCCTCCTGCATTCTCTGACTTATCCGGTTATGTATACAATGCAGCCGACAGCACCCGGATTGACCTGGCGAGTGTGTATGTAGAAAAGACCCGCCACTCTTCCCTTACCAACGAAGAAGGCTTTTTTATTCTTTCATGCCCCGAAGTTTCACCAAAGATCCTGCTATCTGTAGCCAAGGAGAATTATTACGATACCACCGTTGCCATTTACAATCCCAGGGAATCCTCCCTGCGCATCTACCTGCATCCTAAACCTGCAGTAAAAGAAAAAACTGAAACGGTTATCCAGCCTGTAAAACCGGATACTGTACTTACGGAAAAGAAGGACAGCCTGAATGTCAGGCCGGAAGATTTTCTGAAAAAATTCAGGGCTAAGTTTAAAACCTTCAATACCAATTTCAAAAACATAACCGATACATTATTCAGCGGGTTTGCGGTTTCACTGGTACCGTACGTGAGCACCAACCGCCTGCTTTCCATTAATACGGTGAATAAATATTCCTTTAACGTCCTGGCAGGCTATTCCAAAGGAGTAGATGTGCTGGAGATTGGAGGGGTGATGAATATAGATGACGGAAACGTGAGATACTTCCAGGTAGCCGGAGTGGGCAATATTGTATCCGGGAATTTTTCGGGTTTGCAGCTAGGAGGAATAGTCAATATGAACAAGCAGCGCACCAACGGGATGCAGGTAGCAGGCATATACAACCAGACCGGCAAAATGAACGGATGGCAGATAGCCGGCATTCTGAACCAGGCCGAAGATCATGCCCGGGGCATGCAGCTATCCGGACTTGTGAATAAAGCAGACACTATGGATGGCTTTCAGCTGGCCGGATTCCTGAACGAAGCGGAATATGTCAGGGGAGTTCAGGTATCGGGCTTTATCAATACTGCAAAGAAACTGCACGGTGTTCAGCTTGGATTCCTGAATTTTTCAGATACCTGCTCGGGAGCTCCCATCGGCTTTTTCAGTTTCGTGAAGAAAGGATATCATAAGATCGGGCTCGAAGCAGATGAGCTCTTTTTCGGCACACTCTCGTTCGGATCAGGCTCCGATTACTTCCACACTATTTTTTTAGGCGGGGTGAATATGCTTCAAAGGGATATCTTCTCCTACGGTTACGGGATAGGCTCTGCCTATAAGATATCTAAACGATGGACTGTATCGCTGGATGTCACTGCCCGCCAGTTACAATCCACCGCACATTCGCAGATCAGGCTCAATCTTCTGAACCGCGCTTTGCTGGGCGTGGAATATGCTCCTTTCCCCAAGCTTCGCATAGGCCTGGGTCCCAGCTATAACGTAATGGTTTCCGATATTACAGGGGATAATTACTCTCTCGTCGCCGGGGTTTTACCTTCCCGCCTCCTTTACGATACTATCAGCAATGACATCCATGTTAAAATATGGATGGGAGCTACCTTCTCCGTAAGGTTCCTGTAATTATTTTTTACCGGCAGATGGGGGTATCCCCGTTTTGTGTTGTCTTTCTGGCATAAACACAAAAAATAATCCCATGAGAACAACAAAACTGATTTTACCCGCCCTGCTTATTTCCTTCACTTTTATAGCGTGCCGTAAGGATGGTCCCTGGAAAGTATGGGGAAAGGGCGAAACCGTTACCGAAGTAAGGAACGTAACAGGCTTCAGCGGCATAGACCTGGGCCTGAGTGCAGATCTCTATTACAAACAGGATAGTATCTATTGGGTAGAAGTAGCTGCCCAGTCCAACGTGCTCTCCGTGCTGGAAACCGATGTGCGCGGAAATGTGCTGAAGATAAAGACCACTGCATGCCTGGTCCGGCACAGACCCATTACAATTATAATCCACTCACCGGATATACATCTTTTATCCGTAAGCGGAAGCGGGAATATCCATGCGGAGAATACCCTTACAGCAAATTCCCTGGACATACATGTAAGCGGCAGCGGGAATATTTCTGTTCCATCCCTGACAGCCAAAAGCCTGAGTGCCAAAATCAGCGGCTCGGGCAACGTGAAGATCATGGGAGGAGAAGTAACCGACGAAGAGCTCCGCACCAGCGGATCGGGAGATATGGATGCATTGAACCTAACTGCAGCTACCTGCAAGGTGAATATATCCGGCTCCGGGAATACCGCGGTACAGGTATTGCAGAACCTGCATGTGACTATTTCAGGAAGCGGGGATGTAAAATACAGGGGCACACCTGCAGTTGAAACGCACATCAGCGGTTCAGGAAATGTCATTCATATTAACTAAAACAATCTCAACTAAAAATAACCACCGGTATGTTACGCAACTATCTAACTGCAATTATTCTGTTTTACTTTCTGATGTACTCACTCTCATTACGGGCACAGAACCAGGTGCAAACTGTCCGGGGGATTGTGGCAGACAAAATATCTCAAACCCCGCTTCCGGGAGTCATGGTTGTGCTGATGAATTCCGATCCGCGGAATGGTACCACCACCGATGCGGAAGGTAATTTCAGGTTGCTGAATGTACCCGTGGGAAAGCAATCGTTTAAAATCTCTTTTATAGGGTACAAAGAAATTTTGTTGCGAGATCTTTCCGTCAATGCCGGTAAGGAATTGGTCTTAACGCTGAGTATGGAGGAGGACATAAACACCATGGAAGAAGTGGTGATCAAAGCAAAGGTTGAAAAGAACAAACCTCTGAATGAGATGTCTGCGGTAAGTGCCCGTACTTTTTCCGTGGAGGAAACACAAAAGTTTGCAGCGGCGGTAAATGACCCTGCACGCATGGCCACTTCCTTTGCAGGCGTGATATCTGCCGATGACGGAAACAATAACATTTCCATCCGCGGGAATTCACCCAATGGCTTGCAGTGGCGTATGGAAGGAGTGGAAATCCCCAATCCCAATCACTTTTCTGCCGTGGGTACATCGGGCGGAGGGATATCTATCCTGAGCGCACAACTGTTGGGAAATTCCGATTTTTCTACAGGAGCTTTCGCATCGGAGTATGGAAATGCCTTGTCAGGTATTTTTGACCTGAAGCTTCGTAAAGGAAATAATGAGAAAAGGGAATATACCCTTCAGGCAGGTTTGCTGGGTGTGGATCTATCCACCGAGGGCCCGTTCAAAAAAGGATACGAAGGGTCCTACCTGGTTAATTACCGCTACTCTACCTTAAGTGTGCTGGACAAGATAGGAGTTCAACTGGGAGATGCTGTTACGAATTTCCAGGATCTTTCTTTCAATGTTTCTCTACCCACCAAAAGCGCAGGAACATTCGGGTTGTTTGGCTTCGGTGGTCTGAGCAACCAGACTTCCACTGCGCAAAAAGATTCTGCCAAGTGGAAAGAAAATGATTATTACCAGATGAACACCCGTTTTTACAGCAATACAGGAGCGGTAGGCCTGACGCATACAAAATTATTTGAGAATCATTCTTACCTGAGAACGGTGCTTGCGGTATCGGGAACACAGAACGGAGATGAAGCAGAAAAGCTTCAGCAGGATTATACCACCGTTTCCAGGATATTCGATGAGCAATACCTGCAAAGCAAGATCACGCTTTCTTCCGTTTATACAAAAAAGATCAATGCTCTCAGCAGCTTCAGGACCGGTGCAATTCTCAATCAGCTGAATTACAATCTGTATATGAAAACCACCGAAGACAGCAGCACCGCGCTTGTGGAGAAAATATATTCAAAAGACGAAGCACAGACCCTTCAGGCATTTTTTCAGTGGAACTATAAGATCACGCCCGCGCTTACTGCCAATGCAGGCTTGCATTACCTGCAGTTCTTTTTGAATAACTCCAGTTCCATAGAGCCCCGTGCATCGTTCAAATACGAGATCAGCCCAAAGCATAACCTGAGCCTGGGTTATGGCCTGCACAGCCAGTTGCAAACTATCGGTCTCTACTTTGTGAAAACGTACACCGGAACCGGCCTGAGCACTATGCCTAATAAGAATTTAGGATTGAGCAAGTCGCATCATTTTGTGCTCGGTTACGATTGGAATATGAACGAATATGCACATATTAAAACAGAATTTTATTACCAGCATCTTTACAATGTTCCTATAAGTAAGGATATGACCAGCACGTATTCAGTACTCAATTCAATTTGGGATTACCGGGCAGAAGCGCTGGTCAATAAGGGGCTTGGAAAAAATTACGGTGCGGACCTTACCCTGGAACGTTTCATGCACAGGAACCTGTATTATGTTTTGTCAGCTTCTTTGTTTGAATCAAAATACAAAGCGCCTAACAATCACTGGTACAATACCCGTTTCAATACCAGTTATGCTACTGCATTGACCCTGGGCAAAGAATGGACACTCTCTGAGAAAAGAAAGAAGCGGGTAATCGGAGTTAATCTCAAATCCATGTATGTAGGCGGTTTCCGTTATACACCGATCGACCTCCCTGCATCCATTGCATCCCAGGAGACAGAGTATATCACTTCCCAAACTTTTGAGAAAAAGAATCCCGATTACTGGAGACTCGATGTGCGGGTAAGTGTAAAGAGAAATTATAACAAAGCAACCGGTACGTTGGCGCTGGACATTCAGAATACCACCAATCATAAGAATATTGGCGGGCAATACTTTGATCTGAAAACAGGAGAGGTTAAGTACTGGTATCAAACTCCGCTGATACCGATATTGAGCTACCGCCTGGAATTTTAAGCGGAATTAAATCACAAGGCTGATCTATTTACCAGAAAATAATTTCATCACTTCAGGCTCGTAGCTGCTCCCAATGGGCAGCTCGATGCCGTTTATGAAAATTATTTTATTTTTTACATGATCCACTTTATCCAGTGGTACAATAAATGAACGGTGTATCCGGATAAATTTTTGCTGACTGAGTTTCTCTATAATTGCTTTCATGGTCATCCGTGCCACCACCGTCTTTTTATTTTTGATATGGATCTTCAGGTAATCGTCCAGCCCTTCTATATACAAAATGTCCGGAATGTGTATTTTAACCAGGGAATAATCAGCACGGATAAAAAGATACGTTTCTTTTTTAGGAACACTATCCGTCGTATTTAATTTTTCCAAGGCTTGTAAGAAACGTTCAAAGGTAAATGGCTTTAAAAGATAGTCAATGGCATTCAGATTAAAACCCTCCACCGCGTATTCGGAAAATGCAGTGGTGAATATAACAGCTGCAGGCTGCTTTATGGAGCGGTAAAAATCAATTCCATTCACGGACGACAGATGAATGTCCAGGAACAACAGGTCGACAGGTTGTTTGATTAAAAACTTCTGCGCCTCGTTGGGGCTGGTAAAGGTTTTTTGCAGATCAATAAGATCTGATTTTTTGCAAAACGCCTCCAGCACCTTCAACGCAAGGGGTTCGTCGTCTAATGCAATAGCCCCAATCATGTTAAATCAAGAGTTAGCCGGACAGAAAATTCCTGTTCAGTGTCTTTGATGCGAAGTACGTGTTTATCAGGATATAAAATGGTAAGCCTTGTTTTTGTATTTTCCAATCCCAGTCCCGTTTTGAAAAGGGGATCAATGTGTACGGGCACTTTTTTATTTGAAACCAGGAGGTTTAATTCGTTTTTATCAACTGCGAGATCAATGGATATTTTGGAATATTCATCCGTGTTTACTCCGTATTTGAATGCATTCTCGATGAATGGAATAAGTAACATAGGTGCTATCTTTTGAAATTTGTTTTCTATTGTAACCTGATATGATAGATCAACAGTAGCTCCAAGCCGTACTTTCTGCAGGTCTATATAATCACGTATGTAATCAATTTCTTTTTCCAGCGAAACAAAATCGTTGTTGACTTCTGTAATTACGTAACGCATCATGTTGGATAGCTTGACAATAGCAGTTGACGTATAATCCGATTTCTCAATAGCCATGGCATAAATACTATTAAGGGTGTTGAACAGGAAATGCGGGTTGATCTGGGCCTTCAGATAGGATAGTTCCGTGTTAAGTTTCTCTTTTTCTGTTTTTTTCCAGCGGGTATATATTTTTATTGTGAGTGATAAAACAAGCACAATAATAAATTGTAAAAAGGACCTCAGGAATACATTGAACAGATGGTGTGCGGGCGGGTCATGGTGTGAATGGAATTTACGTACTACACTGTTGCTGAAATCATCGGTGATAAAAATTCCGGGGATCAGGGGTATGCATATAAAACAGAGGGTAATAATGATCCAGTACTGAATATACTTCTTGGTAAAATAGAGTTTGGGGATTAATAAAAAGAAATTCAGGTAAAAGAAGCCCAGTAATAAAACATGAGTGACAAATTCCTTTTGAAAAGGATGGATGGCAAATAGGTTTTCGGACCGGTTAAAATCAGGAGAGAAGATGATCGGGATAAACAGGAAAGCAATGCATCCAAGGACGTTAATAATAACCTGTTGTAAAACGGATCGCATACTTATTATTGAAGGTGCTGAATTAAGATTATTCCAGGATCAAACCAATTTAGAATAAAATCATTAAATGATATCCAAAAATAGCATATTGCAGTGGATATAACAATTTAGTGCCCAATATTCACCTCAAATATCCGGAGGTTTACCTCATTTATTATTATTTTTTTATCGTCCGTCCTACTTTTGGGATAAAAAATTCAATGAATGGCTATTCCCCTTCTCAAATTTTTAAATCGGAACAGAGAGGCTGTGAAGAGACAGCTATCTATAAATGCTTATCTACTTTTAATTTTAATAAGTATCAAAAGGAATCCAGAAGGTCGTTTGGTCAGTTGAAATTCCTGAACGATGAATCTTTATCTCCCTGTCAAAGCGTTACGTATGCACCCGAGGAAAATACCCGGGTGATTCTTCTTCCATTAACCGGAGCCTTAAACTACTCGGATAATTCCAATAAAAGAAAAGAGTTTATTAAATCCGAGCAGGTAAAGATCATGGATATCCGGAAAGGATTGCTGTATACGTTCAGCAATCCATACGAGAACGAATGGATCAATTATTTACATATTGGATTTGATCTGAACAGTTCCGGTTTGGAAAACACTTCTGCTCTTCACGGTATTGAATTTGAGAAAATGAATTCATTGGTTCCTCTTGGCTTTAAAAAATTAACAGGACAGTCGGCCGGGTATGTTGGCATTTACCGGGAACGGGCAGAAGAAAATTATGCGCTGCAGGATCATCGAAACGGGGTTTTTGTGTATGTAATTAACGGAGTCTTTGATGTACAAGGCAGGCTGCTGGAATGCAGGGACGGATTAAGCCTGTGGGATACCAGTAAGATAGAGTTTGAAGCTCTGACCGATAATGCAATTATAATTTTATTCGAGATAAATTTAAGCTCAAAACATATAAACATCAATTAAAATATACAACCATGGAAAGAAAGGACTTTTTAAAAAACGGGTTTGGCTTTTTAGGGATGGCACTCGTGGCTCCCGCCATGCTGAAAGCGAATAATAATAACGGAGCAAACTGTACGGTAACACGTTCTGAAACGGCGGGACCGTTCCCGACAAAGTCGCCTGCTTCATTTCTAAAAAAGAACATTGTAGGAAACAGGACGGGTGTTCCTTTTGCGATTGAGATTACTATCCGGAATATTAATCAGAATTGCAATCCGTTAGTAGGAGTACTGGTTGATATCTGGCATTGCGATAAGGACGGATATTATTCTCAATACGGTGGCACGGCCCTGCAACCGGTGGATATGACCAAAGAAGATTTTCTTCGGGGTCGTCAGATAACGGATGCCAATGGTTTAGTGTCTTATACTTCTATCTTCCCGGGCTGGTATACAGGCAGGTCCACACACATTCATGTTCATGTTTATACTGCTTCCGGTCAGTCTTTATTAATTACCCAGATAGCCTATCCCGAAGGTCCTAACAGTGCGGTTGAGCTTGTCAACGCGGCTACCTCGTTTGGATATACAAAAGGAATGACAGGATATACATACAATGCTAACGATGGTGTATTCTCTGATGGTGTAACCGATGAAATGTCGACAGTGACCGGTAGCGTGGCATCAGGATATCTCTTAACGCATACCATTTATGTTTCAGCGTCGGTTACAACCGACATCGACGATAGGAGTGCTGAGGGCCAGTTTAAACTGGGCAAAAATTACCCGGATCCGTTTATGGAGGAGACTACCATTCCTGTAACACTGTTACTGCCTTCGGAGGTTAAGATAGAGCTGTTTGACCTGGAAGGGAGGAAGGTATATGACTTACAGAAGAATGATTTGGGAATGGGTGTTCAGAAAATAAGCATCAATACAGGTTCATTGAATCTTGCAGGCGGAAGATATATTTATAGTGTAGAAATACGTAATAAGAATGGAGCCTTTAGGCAATCTAAAATGATGTTAAAGAGGTAACTTTAAACAGGAAGATTCGAAAAAAAGGAAGGCAGATAACGCCTTCCTTTTTACTGCTTATTTTTATTCACGGGAAGCCATTCCCGTTTTTTAATTTTCAGGACCTTATTTTACTGCAACAAGTATAATTACCACCTCCGGTTTTAAGATTCAGGACGAGTGCCTGCATCTATTTTTGTTCATTCGGCTTAAAATAAAATACGTCTTCTTACGTTTTTTTAATTTTAATTAACCACCTTTTTCGCATATATTTGTCATCCGTTCAAACCAAAATAGTAGAACTGGCTGGTTTCACTGGCAGTGAAATTCAATGCGGGGGAAATACCGGAAAAGAGCACATTTTTCACGTAACATATTTTTGATGTCTGGAAAAAGACTTAATAACATGAAGAATGGTTATTTATTACCGGGAGCATCTTTATCCGGGCTTCGGTTCCTGGCAATAGATGATGATCCGGTTAGCAGAGAGTTGCTGGCTTTCAGGTTAAAGAAATGCGGAGCGCGTGTCGATATTGCAGAATCGTCTGATAGGATCACAAATCTGTTACTTAGCAATTCGTACTACTTAGTACTGCTGGATATACACATGTCCGGAATAGATGGATTTGAAATTGCCGATATCATCCGCAGAAGTACAGGTACTTTGTTTAAGGATATTCCGATTGTAGCATTGACTTCCGATATTTTACCTGAAACCCGGCGAAAAATGACCGAATACAAGATAAATGATTGTGTGTATAAGCCGATTGATTTTTTAGAACTGCATTCTAAACTCATCTCGATATTAAATTTAAGATCGAAAGCCCTGAGTACGGATGTTATTAAGGACAGGTGGAGGATACCTACCGAGCATATAAATCCTTCTTACCTCTTTACGAATTACGGCTCGAATAAAAATGAGATATTGCGGATGCTTGTAAAGAGCGCCAGTAAGCTGGATGAGTATACCCACTCTATGCTCCTGGCATATAGGGATAAAAATGACAGGGAGTTATTATACAATGCGCATAAGCTGGTAACGGTAGTGGAAATTTTAGGAATCAAGAGTATTCGATTAAAATTATCAGAAATGCAGGAGTTCATCATTTTGCAAAAACCCATGGAATGCGTTTTTACCTCCATCAAATTTATTGATAGTGTTAAACAAATGGCTTTTAAGGAGGTAAAAGACCTTATAGATCATATTAATCAGAATTAAAACCAAATGCAATACCGGTCAATCATAGTAGAAGATGAAAAATTCCTGGCAGATCAATTACAAAACTTTATAGCAGATAATTGCCCGGAAATTGAAATTATTGGCGTGGCGTGTTCGGCAGATGTTGCAGCCGGAATGATCTCTGAGCTGAAGCCGGATTTGGTTTTTATGGATATCGAATTACCCGGAATGAATGCATTTGAGCTGCTGGAAAAATTGGTATACCGGAAATTTGAAATCATATTCACTACTGCACATGGTCATTATGCATTACAGGCTTTTGATCACAATGCGCTGCATTATTTATTAAAGCCCATTACCAGGGAAAGTATAAAAAAGGCGGTGCAAAAGTTTATTCAGAAAAAGCAGGACCAACGACGACCGGATGTGACAGAGATTCTGAATATCATGCAGGGAATTGGCAATCCGGATAAGAAAATACGTCTTCCCAGGATGAATGGTTTTATCATGGTGCCCGTGAAAGAAATTATCCGGTTGCAGGCAGAAGGCCGGTATACAAAGGTGTTTATCCGGGAAAATAAATCAGATAAAATTAATAAAACACCTGAGATGGTCAGCCTTAATATAAAGGAGTTTGAAGAGCAGCTTAGTAATTATAATTTTTTCAGATGTCATCATTCGCACCTTGTAAATTTGAAAAATGTAAAAGCATATACAAAAGGAGAGGGAGGCATTCTTACAATGGAGAATGGAGAAAATATTCCCGTTTCTAAGACCAGGAAAGAGGCTCTTCTTAAATTTTTAAAGGAAATTTAGTAATTTCTTATCTCTCAATTTTTCTCTTTTGATTTAATTCTTTTTAATTGCTCTGGATCAGGTATCGCATTAAACCTCCCAACTGTTACTTCAGGGCTTCCAACCGTTACTTCTGGTATTTGTAAAGGTGACTTTGTATATAACATTGTCTCTGGTTTTTGAAATTTTGGATCAGGCGTCAATTCTAAGAACGGACTCCGCCCGAAATAATTGAAAACGTAAAATTTATTGATTTGATTATTTCAAATAGCAAAGCTGTTGCCATGGCAATTGGGGAAGCCGAAATCCTATACTAGAGTAGGCAATCAACTTAATACCTCATAAAATGAAAAAGGTAATTAAAAGTTCAGTAAAAAAGATACTGGACAAAAAACAGCAAAAAGCAATTGTGGGCGGCATATGCCATACCGGAGGATACCCAATTATATGCTTGGTTAACGGAGTATGGAGAAGAACTTGCCCTGATATGTGTGATTAATAAAGAAAGACCCTTACTTATGTTGGGTCTTTTGTTTCTTTTTTCCGGTCCCGGGAAGTTAGGTCACCAGTTCATGCATTTTATAAATTAAATAAGGTCATTGTTGCAACAACCAGGGGAAGCCGAAAACCTGTACCAGAGTAGGCGATCAATCTAATACCTCATAAAAATGAAAAAGGTAATTAAAAGTTCAGTAAAAAAGATACTGGACAAAAAACAGCAAAAAGCAATTGTAGGTGGCATGTGCCAGGAGGGTGGATACCCTATCTGGTGCTATGTTAACGGTGTAAGAAGAAGAGTTTGCCCTAGTTTGTGCGACTAAACCAATGGAAATGGACCCCGCTTAGGCGGGGTCTTTTGTTCATCGTTTACAGTTAAAAGAGAAGATGGAGTACAACCAGTATACGCCTTAATCAGATAGCGATATTGTTGCAACAATCGGGGGAAGCCGAAAACCTGTACCAGAGTAGGCGATCAATTTAATACCTCATAAAAATGAAAAAGGTAGTTAAAGGTTCAGTAAAAAAAGTGCTGGACAAAAAACAGCAAAAAGCAATTGTGGGCGGTATCTGCCCTGGTGGCGGTTATCCAATTCCATGTTGTAATGGAAGAAGGATGTGCCCAGACGCTTGCCCATGCTAAATTGAAAAACAGACCCATTTTTAAAATGGGTCTGTTTTTTACTAATCATTTTTAAGGAATAAATATGAAAAATAAATTAGCAGAAACGATCTATAATTGGTTGTTGTTAATGGATGTTAAGTCTAACATTCCTTACCTGGAACATCGGTTGTTGTCCCATCCCGATTACCCTTCAGCATTTTCCATAACAAGTCTGTTGACTGAATTGGGTATAGAAAATTCAGCAGTTGAAATGCAGGAAGATCAGCTTCAGGAAATAACCGAACCGTTTTTAGCTTTTATTGACGATTCTGATTTCATTCTCATCGATGATGTAACACAAGCTGATAAGCGTTGTAAAAACTTTAGCAGCAGATGGTCGGGTATTGTAATTATGGCTGAGAAACCCCAAAAAATAATTGAAACAAAAGAAATGCTTGCATTTAAGGAGAAGCATTCTCTTCTGGTTTTGAAAAAATCGCTTGCTCTTTTTTCTCTCTTTCTATTAGTTTCAATAGCAGCACTAAATATTTCTTCTATTTCTGAAGGGATTTTCTTTTTTATTTCTGTTACAGGATTGGCAATAAGTGGAGGGATTGTTTTGCACGAACTCGGAATTGAAAACCAGGTATTTACCAAGCTATGTGGTGTTGGCACTCAACATGGTTGCGAGGCAGTTTCCAATTCAAAGGCAGCTACACCCATACCTGGGATTAAATTATCGGATGTTGGACTATCTTTTTTTTCAGGAACACTTTCGCTGCTTACGCTTAAAGCAATTACTCCGGGCAATTTGACGGGAACCATCAATTTTTTTCTGGGATGGATCACCTTATTAAGTATTCCATTCGTTATTTTTTCTCTTTACTATCAATGGAAGGTAGTTCAGAAATGGTGTGTTGCCTGCCTGCTTGTAGTTTCGTGCCTGGTAGCAATGCAGGCCATACAACTCCGGGAAGAAATATTCAAGGCTCCTGCAAGTGCATATCAGTTCAGCTTAACTGCTTTGCTATTTTCCATACCTGGTTTTACGTGGATATGGATCCGGCAGGTGCTTGACCGGAAGAAGGAGTTGGGTAAATCGGAGCTCAGGCTTCTTCAGATTTACAGAAGCACGGAGGTATTTGAAGCATATTTAAAAAAGCAAAAATCCATTGATGCGAAACCCTGGCCGGTGGATTTCCAAATCGGGAATCCCAATGCTGCTTGCCAGATATTAATGGTAAGTGCGCCCTACTGCGGACCGTGCGCCGAAGCCCATAAAACAATACAACAGGTGCTTGATAAGTACAAGGAAAAAGTGGGGATAATTGTAAGATTTCTGGTCAATGTGCATGATGAGAAAAATTTAAATACAGCCGTCCAGGAATACATGCTGCGCTATGCTTTTTCAATTCCTGATTTTTTTCAATATCCCTCAAAGGTTGAGAAAATGATCGGCGACTGGTACCGGGTAAGGGATTTAACAGAGTTTAAAGCCTTGTATCCGGTGGATAGTACAATCAATGTATGGTCGTTCCTGGAAGAGCATTCAGCATGGGTTAAAAATGCAGATATCCATTTTACTCCTGAATTTTACATTAACGGCTATAAATTAGAGAACCCGTACAAACCAAAAGATTTAATTGAATTTGCGGGTAATCTTTCGGAATTATTTACCCAGGAAGAAATTGTTGAGGAAGAATACATGGGATAACCGGTAAATTTTTCTTTTCATTCAATTAAGTGTATATAAGGACATGAGTTTTCAAACCATTTATCAGCAGGATTCAATGGATTGTGGTCCTGCCTGTCTGGCGATGATCTGCAAGCACTATCATAAAAATGTTTCATTGGCCGATCTTCGTGAGTTGACCCAAATCGGGAAGGAAGGCGTAAATATTTTGGGGATCAGTGAGGCTGCTGAAAGCCTTGGATTCAAAACGCTGGCTGTACAGTTAACCTGCGAACAACTGGCTGGGGAAGTTAAATTGCCCTGCGTTCTGCATTGGTCGCAGAACCATTTCGTAGTGCTGGTCCGGGCTAAGAAAAAAATATTCTCGAACGGGTATAAAAAATTTATTATCGCAGATCCTGCAAAAGGTCTGGTTGGTTTGGATGCACAGACCTTTAAACGCCATTGGCTAAGCAGTAAAATTGACGATGAAAGGGTGGGAGTAGCCCTTTTAGTCGATCCCGGAGAAGAGCTTTATAAGCTGAAGGAAAAAAAGACAGCTGATTCCGGCCCTGGGCTAAAAAAGACATTTGCTTACCTGCTTGCTTATAAAAGGCAGCTGATGCAATTGTTTTTCAGTATTATCATCTCTTCCTGTTTACAGTTGCTTTTGCCGTTCCTGACTCAAAGTATTGTGGATACAGGAATTGAAACAAGAAATATTAATTTCATTCATATTGTATTGATGGCTCAGATAGCCCTGTTCATTGGAAAATTAGCGGTTGATTTTATCCGGAGCTGGATTTTACTTCATATCAGTACGCGTATCAACGTAACTATACTGACAGATTTTATTACCAAACTGATGAAACTACCGCTTCGCTTTTTTGACAGTAAGCAAACGGGTGATATCCTGCAACGCATGGACGACCACCATCGTATAGAATCATTTCTTACCGGTTCTTCTTTGAATGCTCTTTTTTCAATAATCAGTCTCCTTGTATTCTCGTTGGTACTGGCAGCTTATAATCCTCTTGTCTTTGTCATTTTTATCCTGTCCAGTGGCTTGTACACGGGCTGGATATTTCTATTTCTTAAAAAAAGAAAAGAGCTGGATTATAAACGTTTTGGAGTAGCGGCGAGCGAGCAAAGTGCCGCTATCCAGATGATACAAGGTATGCAGGAAATAAAGCTTCAGGGTTGTGAAAAGCAAGTGAGGTGGAATTGGGAAAGGATCCAGGCGAAGCTTTTCAATCTGAATGGCAAGACACTGAGCCTGGATCAATGGCAGCAATCGGGCGCACTTTTCATCAACGAAGGAAAAAACATATTGATCACTTTTTTTTGTGCAAGAGCAGTTATCAACGGACAAATGACCTTAGGTGTAATGTTAGCTGTAAATTATATCATTGGTCAGCTAAATGGCCCTGTGGAGCAGCTGATCGGCTTTGTAAAATCCTGGCAGGGTGCAAAGATCAGTATGGAACGTCTCAATGAAATACATCACGTCGAAGACGAAGAGCCGGTTCATAAAAAGTTTATCAAGGCGCTGCCGGTGTTATTTACAAGCAAACTCGCAGGGGGAAGGGGAGATGCCAACCCTGCTGATAACCATTCGTTGCATCAGGCAGAAATACCTGGTGTTTTAATGCAGGATAAAGAAAGAAAGGAGATTCTTTCCCCTTCTATTGCATTTGACCACGTGAGCTTTACTTACCCGGGCGCAGGGAATGAACCTGTATTGCATGAAATCAGTCTGAATATTCCTTCGGGAAAAACTACTGCAATTGTGGGCGGAAGCGGAAGTGGTAAAACCACTTTGCTTAAATTGTTGCTCCGTTTTTACGATCCTCAAGAAGGGGAAATATTTTTCGGCGATACGCCGTTTACCCTGATAAGTCACAAAGCATGGAGAAGGCACTGTGGTGTGGTAATGCAGGACAGTTTTATTTTTTCTGATTCAATTGCTGCCAACATTGCTGTAGGCGCTGAAAAAATTGATATGGAACGGCTTCGCTATGCAGTCAAAATGGCCAATATTGAAGATTTTATCTCCAACCTCCCATTGGGCCTTAATACCAAGATTGGACCGGAGGGTGGGGGAGTTAGTATGGGGCAGCGCCAGCGCATTTTAATCGCAAGGGCAGTTTACCGGAATCCCGATTATATTTTTTTAGACGAGGCTACCAATAGCCTGGATTCAAGCAATGAAAAAATAATAATTGAGAATCTTGAACAGTTCTTCAGTGGAAAAACAGTGGTAGTCGTAGCACACAGGCTAAGCACTGTGAAGCATGCTGACCAGATCATTGTGATAGATAAAGGCAGGATCACCGAACAGGGAACGCATCGTGAACTGGTAAATCTGAAAGGTAACTATTATACGCTGGTAAAAAATCAACTTGAACTTGGAAACTAAATTGAAAATTCACACTTCTCCGGATGAATCTGATTCCGATGCCGGTGAAAATCCAAACGGTAACAAAACAGGAGCCGGGTTTATCCGGGAAGAAGAATTATCCTCCAGCCCGGAGCTTCAGGATATTATTAGTCATAAACCTGCCTGGATGGTAAAGCATGGAGTGGGCGTCATAGGACTGGTTTTGTTAGGCTTATTAGGTATGGCATCGTTTATTCATTACCCGGATCACATTACTACCACGTTGAGAATTGTTTCAGCAAGGATACCTGAAAGAGTTATTGCTCCTTGTGAAGGAAAACTGGGAAAATTATTGGTTTTCAATGGAGCCGTGGTGAAAAGGAATCAGGTTCTTGCATTTATCCAAAGCACCGGGTCGGACATCGGGGAGATGGGAGCAAACAGGAAGAGCATAGTTTCTCCTGAGGATGGAATCCTCCGGTATGAGATGCCCTTGCAGGAAAACCACTCTGTTTACGCACTGCAGAAACTGTTTTGCATAGAACCTTCCGATAACAGCTTTTACGGTGAATTGATCGTAAGCCAGGCAGAATCAGCCAGGATAAAAGAAGGGCAGGAAGTAATTATCAAACTGGAAAAATACCCAAGCCCGGAATACGGATATTTGTCAGGAACGGTTTCGTTCATCTCTCCGGTATCGCGGGAGGATAATGGTTATGTGGTGCGCGTCACGTTACCTCCGGACGCGCGCTCCAGTTATAATAAGCTCATATCCTATGAAAATAATTTAATAGCCCGGTCTGAAATTATCACAGGAAACCAAAAGCTCCTGGAAAAGATAGTTGCTTTCGTAAATCCTCTGGCTGAAAGAGAATAGTAATGAAAGAGGTGCGATTATTTTAAATCATGACATGTTTCAAACGGTTTTTTAAGGAATATTTTACAGCTGAAAATCTTTGTTACTTCCTGTTTTTCTCATATAACATGCCAGCAGTTACATAAAAGCTGCCAACCGTTACTTTTAACATCCCTTTCATTTCCGGACATGCTACGTTTGCATTCAATCAAGTAACTGGAAACCCCAATTCTAAAAACATCTAACATGAAAACAAAAGTTTTAAAATCAATTTTGCTGATTATTTTATTCAGTGGAACGTTCGTTAACGCAACGTTTGCTCAAACAATCAATTACCGTATACGTGTGCATGTCATTGCCTTGAGTGATGATAACGGTGGAAGAGCAGCCACTACAACAAGTGCTCAGATGACCACTCATTTCCAGGATGCAAACCTGGCTTTTGCAGCTGCAGGAATACGTTTCGATTTTGATCCGCTCATAGACTTTACATCTCTAAAAAGTACTCAATTAAATAGTATGGTCAACGGAGGTTCTAATTGGTGGGTTGCACCGAATAACGAAGCTGCGAAATATCCGGGTAAAGCTGTTATTTTTTTACGTTATGGCGGAACAGGCTCTCAGCCTGCAGGTAATGCGTTTGCTTACCCGCCTAACACAGGGTATTCTCCAGTTTTTAGTTTTGCGGCCTTGCCTACTAACAACGTAAATTTTGTCGCATTCTACGGTGACCTGGGTTATGCACAAGGTAATCGCTCAACATTTGTACATGAACTTGGACATTATTTTGGGTTGTATCACACTTTTCCCGGGTGGAGTGATAATTTGACAAACACAACTGCCAATGCACTAAGCTTTATACGGAACAACGGAAGTACGTCCAATGCGCTGGATGGAGATGGATTATCGGACACCAATCCGGATGCGGGCACTGCTTATTATACTACCTATGTAGGAGGTTGCTCTGCTTCTAATAATTACTCTATTTGCGGTTCCAGCTGCGCTACTGAGAAATATAATTTCGTGGCACAAAAAGGAAATGTGATGAGCTATTTTGGAGGATGCCAGCCACCCAGAAGTTTTACGGCTCAGCAAATTGCTTTGATCATTAAAACCTTGAAGCATAATTACAGGAACCATCTGATCAACACTCCCGATGTGAGTGTATATGCGGTATGGAAGCCAGGTTCAGTATCTGAAATAAAGTTAACAGGACTTACGTATGCTGATTTTAGAAAAAAATACGATGACCTGTGGGGTCAAGGCTGGCGCCTGGAGATTTTAGAGAACCATGTTAAAAATAATGTTGTGTATTACTCCGCGGTATGGAGACCCAGTAACTCCGGGGAAATCCAGGTATACGAATGGAATTATACTGACTTCCGAGCGAAGTACGACCAGCTGTGGAATCAGGGATGGAGGCTTCACATTCTCAACAATGTTGTGGTAAATGGAGTAGTAAAATACATTGCGGTATGGAGGCCCAGTACGTCCGGGGAAATTCAGGTATATGAATGGAATTATGCTGACTTCCGGGCAAAGTACGATCAGCTCTGGAACCAGGGATGGAGGCTTAAGACCCTGAATAATTTTGTTTTTAACGGCGTGGTAAAATATACTGCGGTATGGACTCCGAGTACTTCCGGAGAAATACAAGTGTATGAATGGAATTATACTGACTTCCGGGCAAAATACGATCAGCTCTGGACGCAGGGGTGGAGATTGCATATTCTTAACAACATTATTGTAAATGGTGCGGTCCGGTACATTGCCGTATGGAGGCCTAGTACTTCCGGAGAAATACAGATATACGGATGGAATCATCAGGATTTCCTTAAAAAGTACGATGAACTCTATGCAAGCGGATGGAGGCTTCATACATTGAATATGCTTCCTGTCGGAGCATTCAATTATAAAAATGGTATTGAGCTCGCACAAAATAACTCAGTGGAGCAGGAGTCCATGGATAATATTTCGATCTATCCTAATCCAACATCGGGAGATTTTATGGTAAATGGTAAACTTGGATCGGCAGGAGAGTTATTTGTCGAAGTATACGATATGGCAGGTAAACTAATGCATAGCCAGCGCATGTATGCTGCCGGTGATTTTTCCGAACGCGTTGAACCCAACGACCTGAACAAAGGCATGTATATAGTGAAAATTATTTCCGGGGGAAATATACAGGTGAAAAAATTGCTGGTGAATTAAGTGTATAGAAAAATTAAATAAAGGCTGCCTCATTTTTGAGGTGGCCTTTATTCTTTTATAACATCCTGCTGAAGGATCTCTGATAATTTGCCTGTTACAAAGCTTCTGCCACTACAAAGGCGCTGCCGGTTATTAGTATAAAGTCTTCGGGAGATGCATTCTTTCTTGCGGCTCTGAACGCTTCCTTCACACTTTCATGCGTTGTTCCTATGAGTCCGGATGTTTTGGCATTTGCGGAAAGGACAGCTGCATCCAGGGCTCTTGGAAGATTTGCTTTGCAGAAATAGTAAATTGCTTTCTTAGGAAGAAGCCGGAGGATCTTGCTTGTGTCTTTATCGTTAACCGCGCCAAAAACAACGTGAAGCTTTTTGTGAGGAATAGTTTTTACCTGACTGAAAACTTCCTGAATGCCTGCTTCATTGTGGGCAATGTCTGCAACTATCAGTGGCCTGTCAGCAAGAACCTCCCACCGTCCGCGCAGACCTGTAAGTTTAATAACGTCCCGTATGCCTTTTCGCACGGCCCCGGCTCCGATCTTAAAACCAAGTTCATTTAAAACCGCTGAAGCAAGGAGAATCGTTGGGATATTTTTACGCTGATAGCGACCCTTTAACCCGCTTTCAATCTTTTTCCCTTCCAGGGTAAAGTGATTCATTTTGGAAACACATGATTCGGTAAACAGCAGGAGTGAATTTTCCTGTTTTGCCTTCTTCTCAAAGACAGTTTTTGTTTCTTTTTGTTTTTCGCTGATAATTACTATTCCGTTCCGTTTAATAATACCCGCTTTTTCGTGTGCAATTTTCTCCAGTGTATTTCCGAGCAGGTTCTGGTGGTCGTAGCTGATGTTCGTGATGATGGAAAGCAGAGGATCGATGACGTTGGTGGAATCAAGTCTTCCTCCTAATCCTGTTTCAATAATGGCTATATCAATCCTTTTTTTGGTAAAGTAGTCAAATGCAAGGCCTACCGTCCATTCAAAAAAGGAGGGTTGTATTCTTTCGAATCCCTGTTTGTATTTCTTTACGAAGTCCACCACATACTTTTGCGGGATCATTTTCCCGTTGATCTTTATACGCTCCCGGAAGTCTTTCAGGTGAGGTGAAGTGTACAATCCCACTTTGTATCCGGCGCTTTGGAGGACTGCAGCCAGCATATGCGACACAGAACCTTTTCCATTTGTTCCTGCAATATGTACGGATCTGAATTTATTTTCAGGATTGCCAAGAAGTTTGCAAATGGCAATTGTATTGTTCAGATCAGCCTTGTACGCGGCCGCTCCAATGCGTTGGTACATGGGAAGGCGCTGATAAAGATAAGAGAGAGTTTCCGAGTATGTCATTTTGTTACTACCCAACGCAATTCATTTAAGAATGCATTTTTAGCCTGATCAAGCATTTTCTTTTTTGCAATGAGTGTAAGCAGGTCTTCTTCAGATGCTGCATTGGCAATCTCTTTCTGGGTTACAGAGATCATTTGCATTAGCTTTTTTACTTTGAGTGAGTAGATTGCCTGTTCTACGGCAATTTTTAAAACATCTTCTTCTTTCTGGACTTCAACTCCTTGCTTTTTTTTCCAATCTGAGATGGAATAAGGGAAAGAAGTAAGATCAATCGCTGCATTTGAAATTGCCTGGTCTTCGTGATGGATAAAATACTCAAGCTGTGGGTTTTCTTCGGAACGGATTGCGTTGAAAATTTTCCCGTAAAGTTCGCTTTCAAAACCGATATTGTCCACAACCAGGTGATCAATGATAAACTGTGCCACAGTAGTAGGGTGAATTTCAGCATGGCTTTTTCCTTCTTCATCGTGAATTTCAGAATGGATTTCAAAGGAACGGTTCATGTAAGTCAGAAGCAGACGAATGATCTCTTTTTCGTGATGCTCGGCATTGTCCCCGCCTGAATCAACGGGTTGCGGGACCGGATATTCTGTATTACTAATTTCTTCAAAGTGGGGTTCATTTGTCCTTTTGGAATAAATTTTCCTCAAGGCCTTATTGAGTTCAGTAAGCAGTGATTGCTCATCCATCCTCATGATCTTGCTGCATTCCTGGATAAAAACGGTGCGGGTGATGGAATTTGGAATAAGCGCGATGCTTTCCACGATCTGCTGGATGAGCGCTGCTTTTTTGATGGGATCATTTGCCGTTTCGGAATAAAGCAGCTGTGTTTTGAAACGGATAAAATCTACGGTATTCTCTTTGATGAATTTTTTCAGCTCCGTCTCGCTGACTTTTCTTGCATACGAATCGGGGTCCTGACCTTCGGGAAAAAGTATGGCTCTCACATTCAGTCCTTCTTCCAGTATCATGTCAATTCCCCGGAAGCTTGCTTTGATCCCGGCAGGATCGCCGTCGTACATAACGGTGATATTATTCGTATAACGTTTGATCAGCCGTATCTGTTCGACAGTAAGAGAAGTGCCAGATGAAGCAACGGAATTCTCAATTCCCGATTGATGCATGGAGATCACGTCCATGTATCCTTCCACCAGAAAACAATTGTCCTCGTTCGAAATTGCTTTGCGGGCAACGTTCATTCCGTAAAGTATATTGCTTTTATGGTAGATCTCGCTTTCGGGCGAGTTCACGTATTTTGCCTTTGCATCTTTTCGCAGTGCACGCCCGCCAAAACCAATTACCCTTCCGGTGATATTCTGTATAGGAAACATCACACGCCCGGCAAAACGGTCGTAATGACGAACGGACCTTTGATTATTAGTCTGTTGGCTATCAGTTTCTGATTTTTCCGTTTGCCCTGCAGACGGCTCAGATGTATTTTCTATCCGGATCGTCAACCCTGATTTAACCAGGTAATCTATATTATATCCCTCTTTCTGAGCCTGGTCAGTAAAAACAGTTCTTCCTTCCGGAGCATAACCTAACTGGAACCGCTGGATAATCTCCTCGGAAAGTCCGCGCTCTTTGAAATAGCTCAGGCCGATGGACTTTCCTTCATCCGTATTGTAAAGCGCTTCTGTAAAATATTTCTGGGCATATGCATTTACTACGAAAAGACTTTCCCGCTCGGTCTCTAGCTTCTTTTCCTCTTCTAGGTTCCGGTCATAGATTTCTTCGATCTCAATATTGTATTTCTTGGCAAGGTGCCGGAGCGCTTCCGGGTAGCTCATCTTTTCATGCTCCATTACAAAGCTGACCGAATCCCCGCCCTTTCCGCAACCAAAACATTTGTAAATATTACGTACCGGGTTCACATTGAAGGAAGGGGTTTTCTCGTTGTGAAAGGGGCAGCATGCAATGTAATTCACACCGCGTTTTTTGAGCGTTAGGAAATCACCAACTACTTCCTCGATCCGCGAGGAATCAATAATACGTGCTATGGTAGGTTTTGGGATCATTACCTGACACTTCCTTCTGAAAAAGGGGTGAAAACAGGCGTGAAAATAAGAAATACTGCCTTTAGTTTGTCCGGAGTTTATACCTGCAGGTTGTGGAGGAATTGTGGAAAAGTTGCGCGATACGCTAATGAGCTAGGAATTAGGCTTTTCATCAAAATTCTTTTCATTGATCTTGTTGCCCTGCATATCAAAAAACACCCATTTTCCCGTTTCATTTCCGTCCTTATAGTACCCTTCGTAATAAATGGCCCCATTTTCAAAATAGACAATTGCTTTTCCATCCCGCAGGCCATTTTTGAAAAACCCTTCACTTTGTATTTTCCCATTTTCAAAAAAGCTCATCCATTGTCCTTCACGTTTGCCATTTATGTAAGATCCTTTCATCCGGGTAACTCCGCTGGGGTACTTTTCGATATACTCTCCGTTTACTACCGGGGGAGTTTTCTCGGTGGTTCCTGTTATTCTGCCCATCGAAGAATCTGCAGAAACAGGGCCATTACTGGTCGAACCGTCTTCCTTTTTGATGGAAGAACAGGAATAAAGATACAAGGTAAACAGGAGACAACAGGCAACGATTCTGGTTTTCATACTCTTGATTTTTTCATTTCTCCGTGACCGGAGAAAAGTGTTGGGATGAGTTATCTACTTAGTTTTTACGTTCTATTGTATAAATGACAAGTTGTTCCAGCGCTTTCTTTGCATCATTGGCAGGAAATGAAGAAAGCAGCTGCAATGCCCTGTCCTTGTATTCGTGCATTTTTTTTGTTGCATATTCTATCCCGCCGCTTTTTAAAACAAAGTCAGTTACAATCTGAATTTTTTTCTCATCCTTACTGTCGTTTTTGATCATATTAATGATCTTTCGTTTATCTGAAGGGGAGGCCTGTTTCAAAGCATAGATCAAAGGCAAGGTGAACTTTTTTTCTTTGATATCGTTGCCGGTCGCCTTTCCAATATCATCTCCCGTACCGAAATCAAAAAGATCGTCTTTGATCTGAAAAGCAATGCCGGTCTGTTCACCAAATAATTTCATTTGCTCTACTGTTTTTTCGTCGCTGCCTACCGAAGCTGCTCCGCAGGAACAGCAGGATGCAATGAGCACGGCAGTTTTCTGACGTATGATCTCAAAATAAACAGCTTCATCCACATCCAGTCTGCGGGCCTTTTCTATCTGTAATAATTCCCCTTCGCTCATTTCCCTGACGGCGTTGGAAACAATTCCTAAGAGCGTAAAATCTTTGTTATCTACTGAAAGCAAAAGTCCCCGGGAGAGCAAGTAGTCCCCTACCAGCACGGCAATTTTGTTTTTCCAGAGTGCGTTAAGGGAAAAAAATCCCCGGCGCATGTGTGCATCATCCACCACATCGTCGTGAACAAGTGTGGCCGTGTGAAGCAATTCGATCAGTGACGCTGCACGGTAAGTGGAGTCATTCATCTCTCCGCAGGTTTTGGCGGCCAGAAAAACAAACATGGGACGGATCTGCTTGCCTTTCCGCTTTACAATATAGTGCATGATCTTGTCCAGCAGCGGAACATTGCTGCGCATAGATTCGCGGAACCGTTGTTCAAATTCTTCCATCTCCTTACGGACAGGAGCTTTTATTTCTTGGACCGATGCTGACATTTTTCCCTGACGCTGATCTTTCCCTCTTATTTAGAACGGACAGGGATGGAGCCTGGCGTATTTTTTTGTCAAATGTAGTAAATGCGGAGAAATGGTTTTACACCCTTCCGGTTTTCGGCAGGGAGGGAGAAGGTTGTTTATTGGCCAGCTGACCGCAAGCCGCATCAATGTCTTTGCCCCTGCTTCTGCGAACATTGACGATCACTCCTTTACTTTCCAGGTAACTTACAAATTTATTCAGGCGTGACGCTGTGGTTTGCTGGAATTCCGAATCTCCGATAGGGTTGTACTCAATGATATTCACTTTGCAAGGAACTACGTGAGTGAATTTTTCAAGTTCGATCGCATCGGTTATGTCGTCGTTAAAATCTTTGAACACGATGTATTCATACGTTACACGTGTTCCTGTTTTTTCATAAAAATACCGCAGTGCTTCTGCAAGTGCTTCCAGCGAATTCTGTTCGTTGATCGGCATGATCTTATTTCTTTTCTCATCGTTAGCAGCATGCAATGAAAGTGCAAAGTTGAATTTCACTTTGTCGTCTCCTAGTTTTTTTACCATCTTGGCAATCCCGGCTGTTGAGATGGTAATACGCTGGGGCGACATTCCCAGCCCTTCGGGAGAAGTGATCTTTTCAACGGATTCCAGGACATTTTTGTAATTTAAAAGAGGCTCTCCCATCCCCATGTAAACAATATTGGAGAGTGGAATGCCGTATTTCTCTTCCGCCTGTTTTCGGAGCAGTGCTACCTGGTCATATATTTCATCTGCATCCAGGTTACGCAATCTCTCCAGTTTTCCCGTAGCACAAAATGCACATGTCAGGCTGCATCCAACCTGGGAGGAAATACAGGCAGTCATTCTGCTTTCGGTTGGGATCAGAACTCCTTCCACAATATTTCCATCGTAAAGTTTAAAAACATTTTTAATAGTTCTGTCTTTGCTGATCTGTAGGGAGGAAATGGTTACGGCATGAATAGCGAATTTCTCTTTCAGCATTTCCCGCGTTGTTTTCGGAAGGCTGGTCATGTCTTCAAAGCTGCGTGCAGATTTCTGCCATAACCATTCGTACACTTGTTTGGCACGGAATGATTTATCGCCTTTTTCCGTGAAAAACAATTCTATTTCCTTTAAGGAAAGCGTGCGGATATTTACCTTTTTCATAATCCACACGAATTTACGAATTACAATGCAGGTTTGACTGTTCAGATTCTGGGAAATATACCTGACAAAGGGAATAAATGAATGTGGAAAGAATAAATCTTAATAATTAGATTATAGATGTTCTTAAAGGAAGGGTATTTGTTAGAAAAATGTCTTGAAAACCAACAGCTTCTTTAGTAGCAAAAAAAAAGCTGCCTTACGGGGCAACCTTCTTTTATATTGGTATAGGGCTAGTAGCGTCCGCGACCCCGGTTTTGCCGGCCTCGTTCAAACGATGCTTCCGAATGTCCTTCGGAATCGCCGAACCAGCCGCCATGACCGCGTCCTTCTCCCTCTCTGCCTTCGTTGTAATCGTTGTAGTTTTCCCTATAACGACTGCTGTTATACCGGTTTCCGCCTCTTTCCGAATCGTCGTCTTCCCTGCGGTTTCTGCGTCCGTCAGAGTAATAGTTATTTCTCCTGGAAGAAGAGTTGCCTTCTCTGTGATCCCAACCCTGTTGAGCTGCCTCCGAATGTCCTTCAGAATCGCCGAACCATCCGCGCTCCCTGTTATTATGTGAGCGACTTGTGCTGCTTGAATTTCTCATTGTTAATTTAATTTTGGTTATTGGTTTGTAATTTTTAGGGAGTAAATAGTATACTTCCTAATTCTTAATCAAAGGTAGATTCTCCTTTAAGTTTTTGCATTACACACTTCCGCATTTGTATTATATATTTTAGAATTTAACCATAGCAGCGAATTATTAACCCGTTTATATATTTGCAGCATGAGAAAAATTTCGGCCGATTATATTTTCCCCGTTTCGTCTTCTCCCGTCAAAAACGGAACAGTTTGTATTGACGACAATGGAGTAGTACAGGACATTCTTTCCCCTGTTTCCGGGTCTCCGGCTCCTGGTTCTGAGGTTTATCCGGGCATACTGGTTCCGGGCTTTGTAAATGCACATTGCCACCTGGAGCTGTCTCATCTTAAAGGAGAAATAAACGAGCACAAGGGGCTGACCGGTTTTATCCAGGAGTTAATTCCGAAGCGTGCCGGATATTCCATGGACCGGATAAAATCAGCTTTGATAGCAGCGGAAGATGAAATGTATCGTAATGGGATTGTGGCTGTGGGTGATATTTCAAATACGGATCACTCCTTTGAACAGAAAAAGAAGGGGCGATTATCCTATTACACCTTTATCGAAATTTTTGACCTCAATGCGGACAAAGCAAAAACTACGTTCGATGCAGGGCTTCGTCTCCAAACTTCGGTTTCCGGACATCCGGCTTCCATCACTCCGCATGCTCCCTATACCGTTTCGGGAAAGCTGATGGAGCTTATCGATAATCTGAAGCAGCCTCTTCTTTCCGTTCACAACCAGGAAACTGCTGGTGAAAATGAGTTGTTCAGGTCTGGAACCGGCTCACTCGCAGAAATGATGCAGGACGCAGGTGTGGATGTGGATTCCAGGAGGAGGGCCAGGAGCTCGTTGCTTTTTACACTAGGTGGATTCCTGGAATCAAAGAAACTGCTTTTAGTGCATAACACCTATACTTCGAAAGAAGATATGGAGATGCTTGGTCATTACACGCAGGGAGCCGGCCTGGAAATAGTTTTTTGCCTGTGTCCCCGGGCGAATCTGTATATTGAAAATCGCCTTCCGGATATCCCCATGTTATTTGAAGCAGGGGCGAAACTGACCATCGGTACGGACAGTTATGCGTCCAACCGGTCGCTTTCGATACTTGAGGAAATGAAAGCGATTTCGAATCATTTTCCTGAAATTTCTTTTGAAACCCTGGTCACCTGGGCCACAAAAAATGGTGCTGAAGCGTTGGGTATGGAAAATGAAATAGGCACAATTGAGAAAGGAAAAAAACCTGGATTGAATTTAATCCAAGGGATGGATCTGCAAAAAATAAAGCTGTCTGATAAAGTTACCGTAAAACGATTGGTTTAACGTCGCCGGGTCCAGCTTTCTTTTTCTATCTGATATATGAAGTTAAATTTGGGTGGCTCACCGTAATATTCCATTTCTGCTTCACCGATCTTTTTTGCGCCCAATTTTTCAATGGCCTTCTGAGAACGAATGTTTACCGCGCCAATATGAAAGATCGCGCTGTTAACAAATTTAAAAGCGTGATCCAGCATTAGTGTTTTAAGCGCCCGGTTGTAAGTTGTGCCCCAATGATCCCTGGCAAGAAACGTGTACCCTATTTCAACCGATTTTTTTTCTTCGTTTAGTTCGCAGTACCTCGAGCTTCCTATTGGCTTGCCGGTTCCGGCGTCGAATACAAGAAATCCTCCCTTTGATTCCATCGCACCCTTGAAGAAAGTATCAAACACATCTCTTTTATACCGGTTTTTGTTCGGGTGTTGTTCCCAGATAAGCGGATCGGATGCCACGGAATAAAGTATTTCAAAATCATCTTCCCGCAGCGGACGTATCTTCACAAATTCATTTTCAAGGGTGGGCTGCAGCTCAAAGTCCATGGTTATGGGTTAAGAATCGTATTTAAAGGCAATATGGAAAAAGTCATACGGTAAAGGGTTAAAAACAGAATCTGTTCTTATGCTACCTGGCTTTGCCCGCCCAGGAGGTTAAGCTCTTCAGAAGGCTTAAGCTTGTTTCCTGAAGTCACAATGGGTTTGTATCGGATCAGGGCTTCGGCCAGTATAAAATCACGGGGAGTAGTAATTTTTATATTATCCGGATTACCATCCACAAGGTGAATTTTTTCTCCACTGGCTTCCACTACGGATGCATCGTCGGTAAAATGAATTTTATACTCGGCAGAGGAATACGCTTTTTTCAAAATACTTGTTTGAAAACACTGGGGGGTCTGAATGATGCAGTAGCGCGTTCTGTCAACCGCAATGCTCTTGGATGAATCTATCTGACGGATAGAATCCGTCAATGGGATCGCAGGAACTGCATTTCCATACATTTCCGCAGCTTTGAAAGAGGTGATAATCGTTTTTGTGCTAACCAGCGGACGGGCGGCATCGTGGATGGCAACAATGCCATCTTCGGTTACAAGCGCAAGGCCGTTCTTTACCGATTCAAAACGGTTTTCTCCTCCTTCGGCAATTTTTACCTCCGTATTAAAATTATTCTCTTTACATAATTCGGCCCAGTACTGAGTGTGTTCTTTGTTTAAAACAAGAATGATCTCAATATTTATTCCTGCTTCGGCAAATTTCGTGATGGCATGCATAATGACAGGTTTGCCATCAAGCTTCATGAATTGTTTGGGAACAGGAGTGTTTGCGCGTGTGCCATTTCCACCGGCAACGATGATGGCGTATTTCTTAAGTGGGAAGTCTGTCATTTTCCGCTACGTGCTCGTTCTGATTCCTTGTGATTCTGTTCTGTCCTCTCTGGGTTCTGTTACGCAAAACTAATTAAAGTTTTTCTTCAAACACAATATTTACTGAAATATTTTAGAAATCTTTTTGACAAATGTTGAGAAGGAATTTGGCTCCTGACATCAGCAAGCGAAGCAATCTCATAAAGAATCACCTCGCTTGCTGCGCAACGATGCATTTAGAGGATCAGCATGGCATCGCCGTATGAAAAGAATTTATACTTGTCTTTGATCGCCTCTTTGTAGGCCTTCATAATGAGGTCATATCCTCCAAAGGCACACACCATGATCAGCAGGGAAGATTCCGGTGTGTGAAAATTGGTGATCATGCTGTCCGCAATGCTGAAGTTATAAGGAGGAAAAATAAATTTATTGGTCCATCCTTTGAAAGGTTTAAGGCGTTGTGCAGTAGATACAGATGTTTCTGCTGCGCGCATAGCTGTCGTACCCACCACACATATATTTTTCCCTTTGTTTTTAGCCTGGTTTACAACCTCCGCTGCAGTCTGAGGGATCTCCATTTCTTCCGAATCCATTTTGTGCTTGGTAAGGTCTTCTACCTCGATAGTGCGGAATGTTCCCAGCCCGACGTGCAGGGTCAGTTCAGCAAAATTGATTCCTTTAATCTGGAGTTTCCGCACCAGTTCGCGGCTGAAATGGAGACCCGCAGTGGGTGCCGCTACCGCTCCTTCGTGCTTGGCAAAAACCGTCTGGTAACGTTCGATATCGCTTGGTTCAGGTTTCCTTTTGATGTATTTAGGAAGCGGTGTTTGTCCCAGGCTGGTCAGCAGGGCTTTGAATTCTTCGTAAGGGCCGTCAAATAAAAAGCGCAGAGTTCTGCCACGCGAGGTGGTATTATCGATCACTTCTGCAACCAGTGAATTTTCATTATCCCCGAAATAAAGCTTGTTGCCGATCCGGATTTTTCGGGCAGGGTCCACCAGTACATCCCAAAGACGGCTTTCGCGGTTCAGTTCCCGGAGAAGGAACACTTCGATCCGCGCCCCTGTTTTTTCTTTGTTACCATACATACGTGCGGGGAACACCTGGGTATCGTTTACAACCATTACATCACCCGGGTCGAAGTAATTAATAATGTCCCGGAAGTGCTTATGTTCTATTTTTTTTGTTTTTCTGTTTATAACCATCAGGCGTGCATCCTCACGGTTCTTAGAAGGGTACTCGGCTAGCAGGTCTTTCGGCAAATTGAACTTAAACTGAGATAATTTCATAAAAAAGGTGTTTTTATTTGTTTTTCAAAAAAGAGCGCGAAGGTAACCTGTCTGGCAGGCGTTGTCAAGGGTTTTAGAAAATATATTTTCCGATTGGAATCCTGCAAGGCGGGTTAGTTAGGGAGAATACTGTATTTCATGTAGTTTGTATACTACATGCGCTACATATTTCAGGGGCTGGAACAAGGAAACTTTTCAAGGCAAATGGCATCACTTTTTCTTTTTCCCCTGTTTCTTTTTCACAGGAGCCGGCTTTTTCTTTCCTGCAGGTTTCTTTTTTGTCTTTACAGGTTTTGCAGAAGAAATGGATTTTACATCCGCTGAAGCAGCTTTTATTCTTGCCCTGGCTCTTTCCTTTGCCTTCTTAATGGCAGTTTTTACAGGGATTCTTTTTTTTGGGACACTGGGTTTGACTGCTTCCATCCAGTTTTTTATTTCCCTTGCATCTTTAAGCTTGTATGGTCCTATCCGCGTGCGGCAAAGAGAAGCCAGCAAGCCACCACAGCCAAGCTCTCTTCCAAGATCATGTGCAAGGGAACGGATGTATGTTCCCTTTGCACAGACTACTTTAAACTCTACCATGGGAAGCAAGACATCTACAATTTCAAACTTGGCTATGTTCACCAGCACCGGTTTAATATCCGGCTGGCCACCGCTGCGGGCAATATTGTACGCCCGATCTCCCTGAACCCATTTTGCCGAAAAATTGGGGGGATATTGCCAGATGGAGCCCACAAATTTTTTAGCTGCCTCTTTGATCAGCTCCGGAGTGATATGTGCAATGGAATAACGTTCGTTCACCTGGGTTTCCATGTCGTACGAAGGTGTCGTAGCGCCCAGCATGATCGTGCCGGTATATTCTTTTTCCAATCCCTGGTACTGTTCAATGCTTTTTGTTTGCCGTCCGATACATACGATCAGAAGCCCGCTTGCAAGGGGATCCAATGTGCCGGCATGTCCTATTTTGGCGAATGGAATTTTGTATTCGTGGCGGATATCCAGGCGCATTTTATTCACCACGTCAAAGGAGGTCCAGGTTTTGGGTTTATTAACAAGAATAACCTGTCCGTTCAATAAATCATCTGCGGTTACTGTGCTCATGGAGTAAGTTTAAGTCCCAAATATAAACTTATACTCAGAAACAGGATTCCGAGTACAACACGGTAATATCCAAAATGTTTGAACCCGTACTTCTGCACAAAAACAATAAACCCCTTTACCGCCACGATTGCAAAAATAAAGGCTACAATTCCTCCTACGATTAGCAACTTTATATTTTCGGCATCGATCATGTCCTTTGATTCCCACAGGTCTTTTCCGGAAGCGGCGAACATCGTTGGGATCGCCAGCAGGAAAGAAAATTCAGTGGCAAGCTTGCGGTCCAGTCCGGCATAAATTCCACCGAAGATCGTTGCAGCAGCACGCGATACTCCGGGTATCATAGACAGGCACTGGAACAGCCCGATCTTGACTGCGCCCAGATAGGAAATGTTTTCTACGCTTTCAACATCTGATTTTTTGTTTTCTGTCCATTTGTCAAGCAGGATGAGAATAATTCCACCTGCAATAAGTGCGATACTTACAACAACAGGGTTGAATAAATAGGCTTTGATGGTTTTGTAAGCAAGAATACCGATGACACCGGTAGGGATAAATGCCGCTAGGAGCTTGAGGTAGATGTCGAGACTTACAAAAAACCGTTTGATGTACAGCACCGCCACAGCCATGATGGCTCCCAGTTGAATTACAATTTCAAATGTTTTTGTGAATTCCGGGTCCTCTACTTTCAGTATGGCCGAAGCAAGTATCATGTGCCCGGTAGAGGAAACAGGAAGGAATTCTGTAATTCCTTCGATGATAGCAAGGATAATAGCCTGCAGGTAGGTCATAAGGTAATTTGAAAATCAATCAATTTGAAAATGAGGTAATGAAAATTCATTTTCAAATTTTCAGATTGCCTGATTCATTAATTGATTACTCTTTTGGTTTTTTAAGAATGGCGAGAAGGACTACAACATATCCGGCAATGATAAGGATCGGGGCCAATGTCAGTCTTTGAAAATCGAAAATAGTCTCCGACATTTTATTGGGATCATCCGATGCGCCGCCAACCATGGTTACCATCCCAATTGCAACAATGGCAATCCCGATGAGCAGCATTTTGTAGTTTTCTTTTCCAAATGCAAAGGTTGCTTTCTCACCCTGCTGATTGAAAAGGCTTTTGGAGGTCGTTGAGGTTGTCTTTGGTTTTTCTTTAGCCATGATTCCGTAAAAAAGAATTGATGCGAATTTACTAATAATGGATTACGGATGGCAAAAACCTCCGGTGATTAACATTTTTTAGTAATACAGCTCTTCGGAGTTTGAGCGTAAGTACTTGCTTACAGCAAAAAAGGTGGAAATTCCGGATATCAGGATGCCCACTGCTAAAACAACCCCAAAAAGATAGATGATCATAGTGGTATCGGTGATTTTTTCAAGATCTGGTATCTTTTTAACCGCGATGTAAACAATTCCCCACAACAGGAGATTGGCAAGCAGTCCTGCTAAAATGCCGTGCTGAATGCCCCGTAGTAAAAATGGCTTCCGGATAAAGCTTCCCGTAGCTCCCACCAGCTGCATGGTTTTAATTACAAAACGTTTAGAGTAAATGGCAAGGCGGATGGTATTATTGATCAGGGCCAGGGCGATCAGCAAAAGCAACATGATAAAAATCAACAGCACCAGGGCAATACCGTTTATGTTTTTGTTTACCGTATTAACCAATGATTCCTGGTAATCAAATTCTTTTACGCCGCTGAAATCTGTTATCTGCTTTTTGATCCAGGCAATACTGTCCGGGTTTGCAAAGTCCGCTTTCATCTGAACCTCTATGGATGCAGGAAGCGGATTATACCCGATGAACTGTACAAACTCTTCACCCACCTCTTTTTGATAGATGACAGAAGCCGAATCCTTGGACAGGTAACGGCTTGATTTAACATAGCTGCTTGCGTTCAGGAAATTCTGCAGGCTTTCGACTTCCTCTTCTTTAACATTGTCGTTGAGATAAACATGAAAGCCGATATTCTCCTTCAGGTGGTTGGATATTTTTTGTGCACTGATGAAAAGAATACCGAGAAGTCCCAGCAAGAACAGTACGAGCGAAACACTAATCACGGTTGTAACCGACGAAGACTGTATCCTTCTTCTTGATTTCTCTTCTGCCATAGAGCGAAGATAAAAGTTTAAAGTCTAAAGTCTAAAGTCTGAGGATTGGAGTTATCAGAGCCGCTATGTTAATTGCATTTCTCAGTGAATGATTGACTCTACACAGGCAGGTAACAATTAACTTTTCTCTTAACTTCGCGCCCTATGGCATATCCTTTTAATGAAATAGAAAAAAAGTGGCAAAAGTACTGGGCGGGTAACAAAACTTTCCGGGTTGAAAATAAGTCAGACAAACCAAAATACTATGCCCTTGATATGTTCCCGTATCCATCCGGTGCCGGGTTGCATGTGGGCCATCCGCTGGGGTATATAGCTTCGGATATTGTCTCCCGTTACAAACGCCTGAAAGGTTTCAACGTGCTGCATCCCATGGGATACGATTCATTTGGATTGCCGGCAGAACAATACGCCATTCAAACCGGGCAGCATCCTGAGAAAACCACGAAAGACAATATCGCCCGTTACCGGGAGCAGATGGATAAGATCGGTTTTTCGTTTGACTGGGAAAGAGAAGTGCGCACTTCCGATCCGGCCTATTACAAATGGACCCAATGGATATTCCTTAAATTGTTCAACTCCTGGTACAATCCTGAAACGGATAAGGCGGAAAATATAGAGACGCTTATTAAAAAATTTAAACCTTCAACTTTAAAGTTTAAAGTTGGAGCAGCCGAAAAAATATTCGGGGAATTAACCGAAAAAGAGCAATCGGATGTCCTGATGAATTACCGCCTGGCGTATCTGAGCGAGGCCTGGGTGAATTGGTGCCCGCAGCTGGGAACTGTTCTGGCCAATGAAGAAGTAAAAGACGGGGTGAGCGAGCGTGGCGGATTTCCGGTGGAAAGGAAACTGATGCCCCAGTGGAGCCTGCGTATTATCGCTTATGCGAACAGGTTATTGAATGACCTGGAAAAAATTGACTGGACGGAATCCCTCAAGGAAGCCCAGCGGAACTGGATAGGGAAATCTGAAGGATCCAGTTTAAAGTTTAAAGTTGAAGGTTTAAAGTTGGATATTGAGGTGTTTACAACGAGGCCTGATACTATTTTCGGAGTTACCTTTTTAACTCTGGCTCCGGAAAGTGAATTGGTGGCCCGGCTTACTACTCCCGAAAATAAAAAGGCAGTTGAAGAGTATGTGCATTATGCAAAAAACCGCAGTGAACGGGAAAGGCAGGCGGATGTAAAGAAAATTACCGGGCAATTTACAGGTGCTTATGCCATTCATCCTTTTGCTGGGACAAAAATACCTGTATGGATCGGGGATTATGTGCTGGCAGGTTACGGCACCGGCGCTGTGATGGCAGTTCCTGCTCATGATTCACGGGACCATGCATTTGCAAAGCATTTTGGACTTGAAATAAAACAAGTGATCTCTGCTCCCGAGGATTTTGATATTCAGAAAGAATCCTGGGACGCAAAAGAAGGTAAATGCATCAATTCTGATTTTCTGAACGAGCTGGATGTAAAAGATTCCATCAAGCGGGCAATACAGGAGATAGAATCCAAAGGATTGGGAAAGGGAAAAACACAGTTCCGTTTGCGCGATGCGATCTTTGGGAGACAACGTTACTGGGGAGAGCCTATCCCTGTTTATTACGAGAATGGTATCCCTAAAACATTGGACGAAAAAGAACTACCTCTTGTTTTACCCGAGGTAGATAAATACCTGCCTACCGAAGATGGCGAGCCACCTCTGGCCCGTGCCAAAGCCTGGAAATACCAAGGAAAATTTGAATATGAAAAGACTACCATGCCCGGCTGGGCAGGTTCTTCCTGGTATTATTTGAGGTACATGGATCCGGAAAACCAAAATGAGTTTGCATCCAAAGCTGCAGTGGATTACTGGCAGAACGTGGATCTATACATTGGCGGAGCCGAACATGCAACCGGGCATTTGCTGTATGTACGCTTCTGGACAAAATTTTTATACGACTTGGGTTTGATTCCTGTCATTGAGCCAGCAAAGAAATTAATTAACCAGGGAATGATACAGGGAGAGTCGGCGTTTGTAATTCAGATGACACACGGCCCGGTAATAAGAAGTGCATCAGGTAAGAGGTTAAATATTGAAGATGTACCTATAATTTTTATTTCCAAAGGTGCAAGAGATAAAACGCTTGCTAAAGATGAAAAAGTAATTGAAAGATATTTAACCTTTTATGATAATCTAGTCAGAAGTATAAATCCGGAAAATCGAAAATTAGTGAGAGCTCCTGATGGAGATTACGATTTAACATTTCCTAACCTTATTGATTTGCCGTCTGGTCGAATTCCAATTGAATTTGTTTCTTCAAAAAATGAGGTAGTAAAGGAAAAATTTCTTGATTGGGCTAAAAAATATTGGGCCATTAAAGAAATAGAAATTTTTCCTGAAGAAGATGGGACTTTTATATGTACTCGTGAAGTTGAGAAGATGTCTAAATCCAAACTTAATGTCGTAACTCCCGATGATATCTGCAATGACTTTGGAGCTGACACGCTCCGCATGTATGAAATGTTCCTCGGTCCCCTGGAACAAAGCAAGCCCTGGAATACAGCAGGTATTACGGGTGTATTTGGTTTCTTGAATAAGTTTTGGAGATTGTTTCATGAAGAAACTAAGGTTTCCAATATAGAGCGTAAAGAAGAGTATAAAGTTTCTGAAGATGAACCCGCAAAACCCGAGTTAAAAATCCTGCACAAGACCATCAAAAAAATCCAGCAGGATATTGAAAATTATTCTTTCAATACATCCGTGAGTTCATTTATGATTGCAACCAACGAGCTAACAGAATTGAAATGTAACAAACGCGCAATTCTGGAACCAATGGTGATCTTGCTTTCTCCTTTTGCTCCGCATATTGCCGAGGAGTTATGGCAAAAGCTAGGTAATAAGCAAAGCATCACTTTTGCTTCTTTCCCTCAGTATAACGAGGCGCTTATGGTGGATGATTCATTTGCTTATCCCATCTCTTTTAATGGAAAAATGCGTTTTAACCTGGAGCTTTCTCTTAGCTTGACCCCAACTGAAATTGAAAAAGAAGTGCTCGCCAATGAGCAATCAAAAAAGTTCCTGGAAGGAAAACATCCGAAGAAAGTGATCGTTGTACCTAAAAGGATTGTAAATATTGTAGTTTAAAGGCCCATTCTGACTCCTTTGGAGGAGTGGAAATAGTGGCACGTGATTTGCCTTGATATATACCATGAAAAATTCATTTGTTTTCCTGTCTTCTTTTCTGCTTTTTTTCATTTTTTCGGCTTTTATTTTTCATAACCCCGAAACATTTTCCCAATCCGAGGAGCCTATGAACGGCTTACGCATTCAGAAAAACGAGGCATTCAAGCGCGGAGAGAAACTTATGTATCGCATGCATTACGGTTTTATCAATGCAGGAGAAGTGGTGATGGAAGTGACGGGTGAAAATAAATTGATAGGAGGTCGCAATACGTTTCGTGTGGTAGGCACGGGGACTACCAACAGCTCTTTCGACCTGTTCTTTAAAGTCCGCGATCATTACGAATCTTATATTGATGAAGAGGCGATTGTCCCGTGGCTTTTCATACGCAGGGTAAATGAAGGAGGTTATAAGATCAACCAGAACCAGGTTTACAGCCAGTTCAAGAATTCTGTGGACAGCGATGGAAAAAAATTTGAGGTACCTGAAAATGTTCAGGATATGATATCGGCTTTCTACTATGCCCGCACAATGGATTTTACCAGTGCTAAGGAGGGGGATATTTTTGAATTTCCATGTTTTGTGGATAATGAGGTATGGCCGTTACGGATAAAATACTTAGGCAAGGAAACCATTAAAGCTGATATAGGGAAAATCAGGTGTATTAAATTTTGTCCCGTAGTTCAGAAGGGCAGAATATTTAAGAAAGAAGAGGATATGACCGCTTGGATATCGGACGATAAGAACAGGGTGCCCATCCGCGCAGAAGCCAAAGTGCTTGTCGGTTCCATTAAGATGGATATTACAGGCTATTCCGGCCTGGCCAGTCCCCTGGCCCTTGTTACCAAATAAGTTTGGATAGTAAAACAAGCAGCTCCCGGCTGAGAGTAGTACCCCCGGTGAGAGTAAGCAGTAACAATATTTCCTAAATTTGACCCTATGGGTCCCCACCCCGCAGGGTGGTGTTTCTCTTAAAAATATTTTCTATGGAATTTACGCCGGATGTTATTGGTCGTTTGAAAAAGCTGGATGAAAAATACCAGACCATGGGACAAAGCCTGCCCAATTACCTGGATGGCCTGCTCCTTTCCAACTATCTCACCTATTGGGATTACACGCACGTGGATAAGCTGCTGACCCTTCAAAATCCAAAAACAGATTTTCCGGATGAATTGATTTTCATTATTTACCACCAGATAACGGAGCTTTATTTTAAGCTTTCGCTTCATGAGTTTGAGCAAATAGCACACAACGGGAAAAAAGTAATGCCAAATGGGGAGGATCTTGGCTGGAATGAGCAGATGGATGTGAAATTTTTTATCGAGCGTGTAACGCGTATTAACCGGTATTTTGAGGCGCTTACAAAATCATTCGGTATTATGATAGATGGTATGGAGCAGAAGCAATTCCTCAGCTTCCGGATGGCGCTTCTGCCCAGCAGCGGGTTTCAGAGTGCCCAGTACAGGATGATCGAGATCTGCTCCACGGATTTTATCCAACTGGTGGACAAAGATGTCAGGGATAAATTCAAAGAGAAGAATGCGTCGATCGAAGAAATGTACGAGCATATTTACTGGAAGCAAGGAGCCACGGAACTGGCAACGGGAAAGAAAACACTTACTCTCAAACAGTTTGAGAAGAAATATTCCAAGCAGTTTATTCAGCTGGCTAATGATTACAGAACTAAAAACCTTTGGGCAAAATACAAATCCCTTTCTGCTGCCGATCAGCAGAATGCCGATCTTATAAATGCATTCCGCCAGCTGGATGTGAATGTGAATGTGAACTGGCCATTGGTGCATTACAAATCGGCTGTGCGTTATCTCCAGCAGGAGGATGCGCAAATTGCTGCCACCGGCGGAACCAACTGGCAGAAATACCTTCCGCCCCGTTTTCAGAAAAGAATTTTTTATCCTGAACTTTGGACAAAGGAAGAGATGGATAACTGGGGCAGGCAATGGGTAGAGGATGCAACTGCGAAACCCAATGTGAAATAACGCATGAAGGTAAAGATCCTTCGGTGGCTGGTAAGTCTTAGCCTGGTAGAATTCATTCTGAAGCATTCCAGGAAGCTGACCCTGCCGGGTTTTGAGAAAATACCTGTTTACGATGTAACCCGGTTTTTCTGGGAGTCCATTGCAAAAGGATCTATCACCATGCGTGCTTCGGCGGTCGCATTCAATTTTTTCCTGGCATTATTTCCTTCCATCATTTTTGTATTTACGCTTATTCCCTATATACCCATTGCAAATTTCCAGGAACAACTCCTTGACCTGCTTCGGAATTTTATGCCCCACAATGCTTACGAGGCCACCAAAGATACGATCCTTGATATTGTTACAAACCAGCGCGGAGGCTTATTGTCAATCGGTTTTTTCTCTGCCTTGTATTTTTCTACTAACGGATTCAATGCATTGATTACTGCATTTAACAGCACTTTTCACGATATAGAGACTCGCACGGGTTTTCAGCAGCGTCTGGCTTCTGTTTTTTTAGTCGTTATTTCCACCCTGTTGATTATGACAGCCATTGGGCTCATAATTATCAGCGAGTTAGCGCTGAATCTGATTTTTACCCACGGTGAAATTGCGTATTACTTGATCCTGTGCGGAAGGTGGATAATTGTTTTTGCGCTTTTTTATTTTCTTATTTCATTTACGTTTTACATGGGCCCGGCCCGCAAAGCAGGATGGAGATTTTTCTCTGCAGGATCCATGCTGGCTACGATTTTATCCATTGTCATGTCCGTAGGCTTTGCGTATTATGTAAATAATTTTGGCAATTACAATAAATTGTATGGGTCCATCGGAACGCTTCTGGTTATCCTGCTGTGGATCTATTTCAATTCACTGGTCCTGCTTGTTGGGTTTGATCTGAACGCCAGCATCCACAAAGCAAAAAGACATAAAGCATCCACCGAAACCCCTGCAGCGCAGTGAATTCGTTGGTCAGATATCTCGGCAGTTTTCTTTTTCCCCGTAAAATCGAAGTCAGGAAAAGCGAGGTGAGCGGTAGTCTGGAGGTTAACTACAGCAACGGAAAGTACGTGCTTGATTCAGCCAGTGTAAATTATTCCTTCGGAGGACTTCATGAAATTTTCCGGAAAGCATTTGATCAATTTAATATCCGGGATAAACATTATAAGCGTGCGCTGATACTCGGGTTCGGAAGCGGAAGCGTGGCCAGCATCCTGCAGGACGAGTATGGAATGGATGTTTCTGTAACCGGAGTGGAAAAGGACAAAGAGGTAATTGAACTTGGAAAAAAATATTTTAATATCGATAAGTACAAAAACCTTTCTCTCGAATATGCGGATGCGTATGATTTTATGTTGAGCTCGTCGTTTGTTCCTTTTGACCTGGTTGTTATGGATGTTTTTGTGGACCTGCGGGTCCCTGAGAAATTTCTGGAGGATCAATTTTTATCTGCCTTAAGCAATTGTTTGCCCGAAGGAGGAATCCTGTTTTATAATTTTATTGCCCGCGATGAAATAACCCGTGACAGGGGTGCCAAATTGTTTAAACAGCTGAATCAGCTGGTTGGCAATACGGAATGGGTAAGGCTCTTTGCCAAAAGCACAGAGAATTGGGTGTTTGTATCCCGTAAATAAAAAACCCTGACGGTAAACGTCAGGGTTTTCTGTTAGTGTGCTGTATGAACTAGGCTTTCTTTTTACCTGCGTCTTCTGTTTTCTTTCCCATTGGACATTTTTTATCCGCGCATTTTGCGTTTGCCAATTCAGTTTTGCAGGTTTCCATATTTTTCATGCAGGTCATTTTGACTTCGTTCAGTTTTGCAGCAAACTCTTCGAGGCTCTTGTTTCCATTATCCAGGGCAGCCTGCAGTTCAGTAACGCCTGCGTTTATTTCTGCATCCGTGCCTTTTCCGCTTGCAGCTTTTTCCTTAAGCCCTTCCAGCGTAGCGGTTAAAGAATCCCACATTGGCTTTTCTGCAACCCAGCTATTTTTCATTTCCTCGAACATCGTCATGTCATTCTTGCAAGGGCTCATCAGGGAATCTTTTTCCGCTTTCATGTGTTCACAGCATTCCATTGTTTCACCGGCTTTGCAGCAATTTTCGCAGTTGGCAGATGCAGCGGCAAGAGAATCGCTTAATGTACTTGCCGTGGTTCCCATAACAGTCCAGGCAGAATCAAGAGCTGCCACTTTTGCTTTTGTTTCAGCAGATGGTCCATTGGAGCAGGATGTCAGCATCAGGAATCCCGCACATACTGAGAGAAGAAAAAGTTTTGTTTTCATTTTTGTTTTTAAAATTTAAGTTTGTTACTTAGTTTTATTTAAATGCGAATGTATATAAAAATCAGAATTCCGGTAAGCAACCAACATATCAGAATTCGAGAATGGTCTTTCTGAGAATCTCCAGGCATTCGTGCAATTGCTTTTCAGTGATCAGCAGCGGAGGCGCAAGACGGATAATATCGCCGTGCGTGGGTTTGGCAAGCAATCCGTTTTCTTTTAAGTTCAGGCAAAGCTCCCAGGCAGATTTATTTTCCCTTTCTTTTATAACAATGGCGGCAAATAATCCTTTGCCCCTTACAGTCCGGATAATGTCCGTTCGTTCACTTTGAATCTTTTTTAATCCCTCAAGCAGGATCCTGCCCAATCTATTGGAGTTCTCGTACATATTTTCTTTTTCCAGCACATTGACAGAAGCAATGGCAACTTTGCAGGCAAGCGGATTACCTCCGTAAGTGGAGCCATGCTCTCCCGGTTTGATGCAAAGCATAATCCCGTCATTGGCCAGCACGGCGGAAACAGCCATGGTTCCTCCCGAAAGTGCTTTGCCGAGGATCAGTATATCAGGGTGTACATTTTCGTGGTCGCAGCAAAGCCGTTTACCCGTTCTGCCAAGCCCTGTTTGAATTTCATCAGCAATAAACAACACATTTGCTTTTTTACAGAGTTCGAAACTTTTTGCAAGGTATCCTTCGTCCGGAATCATTACTCCGCGTTCGCCCTGTACAGGTTCCACCAGGAAACCGGCAACGTTTTTATCCTTGAGCGCATTTGCCAGTGCAATGGTATCATTGTAAGGAATAGTGATAAACCCGGGAGTGTACGGACCAAAATTTTTCCGGGCATCCGGATCGGTGGATGCAGAAACAATGGAGATGGTACGTCCGTGAAAATTTCCTTCGCAAATAATTATTTTAGCTTCGTTCTCCGCAACTCCTTTTTTTTCGTATGCCCATTTGCGGCAAAGCTTCAAAGCGGTTTCAACTCCTTCAGCTCCGGTGTTCATGGGTAGCACTTTGTCGAAACCGAAATATTCTGTTATAAATTTTTCGTATTCACCCAGCGAAGAATTGTAAAATGCACGCGAGGTAAGCGTAAGCTTTTTAGCCTGTTCGGTCAGGGCCTGAATGATTTTCGGATGGCAATGGCCCTGGTTCACCGCGGAGTAGGCCGATAGGAAATCAAAATACTTTTTCCCGTCCATATCCCAGACAAACACTCCTTCACCACGGTCGATAACCACAGGCAGAGGATGGTAGTTGTGAGCGCCGTACCGGTCTTCCAGGTCTATTGCAAGTTGGGAAAGCGATTTTTCTGCCGTGGTTTTCATAGTAAAAATTTAGGAGGCAAATGTATGAATTTTTATACCGGTTCAGGATCAGGATACCTGTTACATTTGCAGCGTGAAACCTTTGCAAACCTTTCAAAACGTTGAAATTACCGATATAAGTACGGAAGGGAAAGGCATTGGACGTGTAAACAATGTAGTATGTTTTATTGATTTTGCAATTCCGGGGGATGTAGTTGACATACAGGTCACGAAAAAGAAAAGCAATTACCGGGAAGGAAAAGTTATCCGCTATCAGAAATTCTCTGAAAAAAGAACGGACCCTGTCTGCAGGCATTTCGGAGTTTGCGGCGGATGCAAGTGGCAGAATATGCAGTATGAAACCCAGTTGCTATTCAAGCACAAATACGTGGTGGATGCAATGACCCGGATCGGTCGTATCCCGATCACCGCGGGAGAAGGAAAAGGGAACCAGGTATTGCCGATCATTCCATCGCATCAATATTTCCATTACAGGAATAAACTGGAATTTACTTTTTCCAATAAAAAATGGCTTACGGACATGAGCCTGAAGCCGGAAATCTGGGACGAAGGTCAGAATGGTCTGGGGTTTCATATTCCCAGGCTTTTTGACAAGGTGCTGGATATTGAAGAGTGTCATTTGCAGCAGGAACCATCCAATCGTATCCGGCTGGAAGTGAAGAAATACGCAATTGAGCACAAGCTTACTTTTTTTGATATCCGAAAACAAGAAGGGTTTTTGAGAAACCTTATTATTCGCAGTACATCCACAGGACAGTGGATGGTGGTTGTGGTATTTTTTTATGAAGATGTTCCTGCAAGGGAAGCGCTGCTTAATCATCTTTCCCGGAAATTCCCGCAGATAACTTCTTTGCAATACGTTATAAATTCCAAAAAGAACGACAGTATTTTTGACCAGGAGGTAAAGGGATTCAGTGGAGAAGAATGTATCTATGAAGAGATGGAAGGCCTGAAATTTCGTATCAGCGCCAAATCATTTTTTCAGACCAATTCAGCGCAGGCTTATGAATTATACAAAGTAACGCGTGATTTTGCAGATCTAAAAAATAACGAAGTTGTTTACGACCTGTATACCGGTACTGGTACCATTGCAAACTTTGTAGCAGGTAAAGCAAAAAAAGTAATTGGTATTGAATATGTCAATGCTGCAATTGAGGATGCAAAGGTGAATTCCCGGATAAATGGTATTTCCAATACGGAGTTTTTTGCAGGGGATATAAAAGATGTAATGGACGATAAATTTATTTCTGTACATAGCCGGCCGGACGTTGTAATAACCGATCCTCCCAGGGCGGGGATGCACGAGGATGTGGTGCATAAAATTCTCGAATTATCCCCGGAGAAAATAATCTACGTCAGCTGTAATCCCGCTACCCAGGCAAGGGATATTGCTTTGATGAGCGGGATGTATTATGTAGAAAGAATTCAGTCTGTAGACATGTTTCCGCATACAGCGCACGTGGAAAGCGTGGCAAAACTCGTCAGAAAATAATTTTTGATACCTTTTGAAATAATTTTTCGATCATTTTTTCATAGGGGAAAATGACTTTTTAAAAAGTTAAAATATTTTTTGTACAAAAAAAATGTTTTTCTTTGCAATTTAAATTCATGTTTTGCATCGGCTGACGATGCAGCTATTTTATTGAGAGAACGATCTTTTTAAGAACTATATGTCTAAAAACCTTGTAATAGTTGAGTCTCCTGCAAAAGCTAAAACCATTGCAAAGTTTTTAGGAGACGAATACATTGTTAAGTCAAGCATTGGTCATATCCGTGATCTGCCTAAAAAGAATATGGGGGTGGATATCGAAAAGAATTTTGAACCCGTATATGAAATATCTCCTGAAAAAAAACAAGTTGTAGGCGAATTGAAAAAGCTTGCCAAAGGATCGGAAGTAGTATGGCTAGCGACGGACGAGGACAGGGAAGGGGAAGCCATTGCATGGCATTTACTGGAAGCACTGGACCTCAATGAGAAAAAAACAAGACGGATTGTTTATCATGAGATCACAAAGACCGCCATTCAGGAAGCCTTTGCAACTCCCCGTACCATTGATCAGAACCTGGTGGATGCCCAGCAGGCACGCAGGATCCTGGATCGTTTGGTAGGTTATGAGTTATCGCCGATTCTTTGGAAAAAAGTGAAGCCATCGCTTTCGGCGGGCAGGGTTCAATCCGTTTCCGTCCGGCTTTTGGTGGAACGTGAAAGAGAAATAAATGCCTTTGAAATAACGTCCTATTATAAGGTATCAGGTATTTTCACCGTTAAAGATGAGGCTGGTAAAGCAACATCGCTCAAAGCGGATCTTTCTGAAAAATTACAGACTGAAAAGGAGGCGTGGGATCTCTTAAATAAACTGAAGGGTGCAAATTTTTCTATAAAAAATATTGAAAAAAAACCATCCAGGCGTTCGCCTGCCGCCCCTTTTACCACTTCAACCCTTCAGCAGGAAGCAAGCAGGAAGTTAGGTTTTTCGGTTTCCAATACCATGCGTGTGGCTCAGAGCTTATACGAAGCAGGAAAGATTACATACATGCGTACCGACTCTGTCAATCTTTCTGGATTTGCTCTTAACGCTGCTAAAAATGAAATTCAGCGGGTATTTGGAGATGGTTATTGGAAAAAGCGCCAATACACTACAAAATCAGCCAATGCTCAAGAGGCCCACGAAGCAATCCGCCCTACGTTTTTGAACAACAAAACGATTGAATCGGAAGATGACCGGGAGAGAAAATTATATGAACTAATCTGGAAACGAACGGTAGCCTCACAAATGGCCGATGCGGAACTGGAAAAGACTACCATTACCATTTCCCAAAATAAATCGGATGATACGTTTATTGCCCTCGGCGAAATTATTTTGTTTGATGGATTTCTGAAAGTATATATGGAAGGCACCGATGAGGAGGAAGAAAATGAAGAAGGTATCCTTCCGGCAGTAACAGTTGGTCAGGAAGTGGGCATGCAGGAAATTTCTGCAACTCAGCGTTTCACCATGCCTCCGGCCCGTTATACCGAAGCCAGCCTGGTTAAAAAACTGGAATCACTTGGAATCGGACGACCTTCTACTTACGCGCCTACTATTTCCACGATCATCAAGCGGTTGTATGTGGACAAAGAAATGAGGGAAGGAAAGGAGAGAAAATACAATGTGCTCCTTCTCAAGGATTCTGCGGTAAATATGGAGATAAAGACGGAAATCACAGGAGCGGAAAAAGGAAAATTGTATCCTACGGATATAGGTATTGTGGTGAATGATTTCCTGGAAAAATATTTTCCGCAGATTATGGATTACCAGTTCACTAAAAAGGTGGAAGAAGAATTTGATGAGATTGCAGAGGGAAAATTATCCTGGAAAGCAATGCTCAAGGAATTTTATACTCCTTTTCATAAAACAGTGGAGACCACCACCGAGGATTCGGAAAGAGCATCCGGTGAGAGAATTCTGGGAAAAGATCCTAAATCGGGTCGGGACGTGCTGGTACGTGTAGGAAGGTTTGGACCGATGGCCCAGATCGGCCGGCAGGACGAAAAAGAAAAGCAACTGTATGCGTCGCTTCGCAAGGGGCAGCGTATCGATACCATTACACTCGAAGAAGCACTTGATCTTTTCAAGCTTCCGAGGAACTTAGGGCCCTGGGAGGGCGATGATCTGATCATAAGTATCGGCAGGTTTGGTCCGTACATAAAACACAAAGGTGTATATACCTCATTGCCTAAGACCGATGATCCGTATACGGTGACATTAGAGCGGATAATAGAATTTATGAACGGGCCCCGTTTGCCAAGAGTTGTCGGGCAATACGAAGGAAAGGACCTGATCGCTGCAAAAGGTTTTTTTGGCAATTATTTAAAATACGAGGCGACCAATGCTTCACTTCCCAAGCAGTACGATCCATTTACAATTACACTTGAAGAAGCCATTCCTTTGGTGAAGGCAAAAATAGAAAAGGACATAGCAAAACATATCAAATCATGGCCGGAAGACAGGCGTGTGAAAGTCGTTATCGGCAGATGGGGTCCTTGTATACAGTCGGGTAAGAAATTTTTTAAAATTCCAGCCGGAAAAGAACCAGTTGATCTTGAGCTGGAAGAATGTTTAGTGATAGCAGGATTTAAGAAACCTGCCAAAGAGAAGAAGGAAAAAAAATCAAAGGTTAAAACTGAGAAACCGGCAGTGGAAACAGAACAGCCTAAAGAAAAAAAGAAGATTCTCAAAAAAGCTGCCTCAGCAAAACCTAAATTAAAGGTTATTAAGGCGAAGAAAGGCAGTAAGAAATAACCTGTACGCCTTTTCCACCGAATATAAGTTTGCTTTTCAAAACTCTGTTGATAACTGAGCGAGGGTCGCTTCAATTCAGAGGGTGCAGTATTTAATTTTGGAGCTGTGACTTCTAATTTTTAATTTCTAACCTTTTATTTTTATCCCGTGGAAGACCTATCGCAATTTTTCACTCCTGCTGAATTAACAGAAGAGTCGCAATTCCCTGAAAATACACTGGGAAGTGTGATTAGAAAATACCAAACCGGGAAACAGTTTCCTGAGCTTAAAGGAGTACATCTCGCCATCATTGGAATAGAAGAGGAAAGACGTGCTGTAAATAACGAAGGATGTGGCGAAGCTGCGAACGCAGTCCGTCCGTATTTGTATAATCTTTTCAAAGGAAAATACAAACCTAAGATAGTTGACCTTGGAAATATAAAGCAGGGTCATGCAGTGAAAGATTCTTATTTTGCGCTTACCAGCGTGTGCCACGAACTGATCAAAAATGAAATCATTCCCATAGTAATCGGCGGAGGACAGGACCTCACATTTCCAATCTATAAAGCGTTCGATAAAATCGAACCCACTATTAATCTGGTAGATATTGACGCCAGGTTTGATATTGGCGGACCTGATTCGGAGTTTAATTCTTCCGCATATGTGGGAAAAATTGTACTTCACCAGCCGAACATACTTTTTAATTACAGCAATATCGGATATCAGACCTATTTGGTTCCGCAAAAGGAGATCGAACTTTTTCATAAGCTGTATTTTGATGCGTATCGCCTGGGGGAGGTTCGTGACAACATGCAGGAGGTAGAGCCTATTGTACGAAGTGCAGACCTGCTTTCCTTTGATATCTCTGCCATACGTATGAGCGATGCGCCCGGAAACGGAAATGCATCGCCGAATGGATTTTACGGAGAGGAAGCCTGCCAGATCACCCGTTATGCCGGGCTCAGTGATAAGCTCAGCGCTATTGGATTTTTTGAGATCAATCCCGGAAAGGATAAGAGTGGACAGACAGCTCATTTGGTGGCACAGATGATCTGGTATTTCATAGAAGGATTTTACAAACGTTATCAGGATTTTCCCTTCCGGAAAAAATCGGACTATCTTAAATACCGTGTTTCCATCAAAGACCATAAAAATGAAATCGTATTCTATAAATCCAAACGTTCCGATCGCTGGTGGATGGAAGTTCCCTATCCTACTCAGAAAAAATTAAAATTCGAACGGCACTGTCTTGTTCCCTGCTCCTACAAGGATTACGAAGCAGCCACGCGCGAAGAGGTGCCCGATCGCTGGTGGCAGTCGTACCAGAAATTAATCTGAGAATTTTTTCCGTTGTGGAATTGTACTGCAAGAATCCTAGATCGATCCGGCCTTAAAGCGTCATCCTTGGTAAGATCTGTTTTGATTTCGTAATATTTCCAGGTTAAACCGGTATTTGCTATTCTGTTTAAATACGTCGATTAAAGATGCTTAATATCTTCATTTTTTTTAATCAATTTGTTGTGATCAAATTTAAAAGTGAGTAAAATTGCACTTATATACTACGATTGTTATTTTTGTATATCGTTGTTTTTAAATAAATTGGACCTGGCCAACCGTTTATACCTTATAGCTAGAATCTGATCATCTGTACAGTCAATAACTGAGAGAATTGCGCGTTTTTTCAAGTTCCGGAGTATCACGCAAATTGATAAGATTATTAAGGCAACCTTTTATTATTCTTACGTCATATGAGTACTAATGCGATGAAGGAAGAGCACAAAGACCCGTTATTTGAAATAATTCAAGGTTGTATTAAAGGCAACAGTAGTAGCCAGCAGTTTATATATAAGAAATTTTATGGAAAGATGCTGGGTGTTTGCATGCGGTACTCAAAAGACAGGGAAGAGGCCCGGGATATTTTGCAGGATGGTTTTCTGAAAGTATTTACAAATATAAAATTATACGAAGGCAGAGGTTCTTTTGAAGGTTGGGTGAGAAAAATAATAGTAAATACAGCGCTTGATTACATTCGGAAAAATAAACAGTTGATTCAATACGCAGATTCCGATTATGTGGATGAGAACGCAGAGGAAGTACAAGAGGAAGGAAACAACGATGACTATGAAAATATCAGTGCTCAGGAAATCATGGAAGCGGTTCAGCAGTTACCGACAGCATACCGCACTGTTTTTAACATGTTTGTGGTGGATGGCTTCTCCCACCAGGAAATTGCAGAACAACTTGGAATTAATATCGGTACATCCAAGTCAAATCTATCAAAAGCAAAAGTGAACTTAAAAAAAATAATTGATAAAAAGATACAGTATAACTCAATCTCAGGAGAAGACACGAACAAACAAACACAATGATCGCCATGACAACAAAGCGCTTATCATTTATCTTTTTTAGTTTTACATGTGCCATATTCCTGCTTGCCTCATGCGACAAGGATAACATTACTTCAGGAAGCAGCGGATATATTGCTGTAAAGCTTACGGATGCGCCTGGCAATTACCAGCAGGTAAACGTGGATATTCAAAAAGTTTCAATTCACCTGGTACCAAATTCAGGAAAATCAGACTGGCTTGATCTGAACACGAAAAGCGGCGTGTATGATTTGCTTAAGCTGCAAAACGGCATAGATACTTCCATTGTAGATACCACCAAGCTGCCCGCGGGTAAAATCACTCAGATGCGGCTCCTGCTTGGAAGTAATAATACTGTTATGGTTGACAGTGTAATTCATAAACTGACCGTTCCAAGCGGAAGTCAGACAGGTATTAAGTTAATCGGTCAGATGATCATTGATCCTAATAAAACATTAAATGTTTTGATTGATTTTGATGCCAGTAAATCGATCGTGTTAAATGGCAACGGAACTTATCACATGAAACCAACTGTTAAAGTACTTTGAAGATGAAACACTCGTTCGAACAGCATATCAAACAATCGCTCGAAAATTTTGAGGCAGAGTACAATCCTGCAGATTGGACCGATATGCAGAATAAATTGAACAAAGCTAAAATCGGAAAACCGAATGGCTCTGGCAAAGCATTAATGATTGCTGCTGCCATTGCTGTTGTCGGAGGTTTGATTTATTATTTCAGTGTACCGGAAGAGCAGAAGATCACAACTGATCCAATAAACGCACAACAGGTTGTTGTTACAGATAAAAATACTGTTCAAACAGTTGAAGTGGAAGATCAAGAGCAAACAGGTACTAACCAGTCACCCGTTACGAATTCCGATTCCCCTAAGGAACAAGCTCCAATAGCGCATAATCCTGTGGAAGAAAAATCAGTTTCTCCGGAAAAAACAGAGGTCAAGGAGGTGGTAAATACCGATGCCGGGAACAAAGCTGGCAGTATCCAGGAGCAACCCAAGGAATCTGTTGCTGCAGAGGTCTCTTCTCCGGTACAATCATTGCCTGTAAGCTCCTTCCGGGCATCTTTCCGTTCCGACGCGAATAAGGTATGCGAAGGAACAGCCGTTAAGTTTACTGCAGACAATAACGATGTTCCTTGTACGTATAAATGGAGTTTTGGGGATGGAACCTATTCATCCGAACAAAACCCTTCACATGCTTATGCTGAAGCCGGAACATATACTGTAAAACTGCATGTTGTTGCTGCCAAAGACAGAAAGCAGGCGGATCAGAAAAGCACAGTAACGGTTGCGGCGGCTCCTGCTATTCAGATGAACTACCTTGTTTCTGAGGATAACGGCCTGCTTATCAATTTTGAAGCAGACGCTGATAAAATTTCGGAATGGAAATGGAATTTTGGAGATAAGCAGACTTCATCGGTTCAAAATCCATCGCATACATACAGTAAGAAAGGAAATTACAAAGTGGAGGTTACGGCGAAAAATACTGCCGGATGCTCTGCTGTTGTAGCCAAGGAGGTGAATTTGAAAAGCAGTTTTAATCTGCTGGCTCCTAATGCCTTTAGCCCGGACGGAAATGGTGTTAATGACACCTGGCTGCCAGTTGCATTGTTAAACGGAGATTATACATTCACGCTTACTATTTCTGATAAAACAGGAAATATTGTTTTCAAAACATCCGATAAAAATCATCCCTGGGAAGGCCAGGATGCAAAAACAGGGGAGACATACGTCTGGAGGGCGATTGTGAAAGACAAAAATGGAGACGAAATTCCTTGTCAGGGATTAATTACAATTTCAGAATGAGTAGTTAATAGAAATTAATATACTAACATCATGAAAAAAATTGTAGCCCATTTGCTGCGTACTTCAGTTATAATTGGAGTGTATTTTATTTCAGCAGTTAGTTTACACGCACAAACCGGCAAGTCCTCCGGACACACCGGTGCAACCAAAGAGAATGGTAGCTCGGACGAAGCTATTCCTAAGCAGTTGATGGAACAACGTTCGTTACCTATCAAAATGGAAAATCCACTTCTGGAGGAAGGACGTTCAGGCAACCCTCCTGTAATAAATGCTACCTGCGGAGATCTCGGAGCAGAGAATGGATGGAGCTCGTGGACCGCAAAAGTGGGATATCACAAACGGAATTTTAACGGAGATAATCCTGTCTTTTTTAATTCCGGTGCTCCTACCAATCCCCGGTTTGCGATTACCACCGGAGGGGGAGTGGATGCCTGCACACCCAATGGCGGAGGTCCGGCAGTTCCTGTGGTGGCACCCGGATTTGGAAATTCATCCATTCGGATCGGACAGCGGGAAACAAATGGCATTCAGGGAAACTGCAGTAATAATGGAGCGTATCCTGCTCCGGATATCGGAGCCCAGGGTAACGGTTGCTCGGAGGAATTAAGGTTCCCGTTTACTGTTGCTATAAAGGATACAAATTTTATTTACGCCTATGCCATTTTTGTTGAAAACCCGGTAGGAGGACATGACTTATTGCAGGCACCCTATGCGGAAATCTATATTCTGGACGCGAATGGAGATACCGTTCCATGCAGCCATAAAAAATATACGGCTGATCTGAACGGGGGGATACTTCCGGGATTTTATACTTCGAGCTGTCCGGCAAGCAGCGGGAATCCTGGTGATATCATTACCTATAAGCCATGGACATCTGTAGGTGTGAATTTAAGTAAATACATTGGGCAAACACTGAGTGTTGTTATTACCAATACCGATTGTGCGCTGGGCGGACACTGTTGCTGGTCCTATTGGGACTTTGCATGTCCTCCTATTTCCGGCAATGATCCTTCTTTTTGCCTTGGGAATTCAACGACGCTGGTAGGTCCCCTTTCAGATCCAACCAATCCTTATACCTATACATGGCATGTGAATGGACAACCTTATACGGGGCCTCCAAGTGCTACTTCAGTAAGCATTACACCCACTCCGCAGGCAGGAGATATTTATGCGGTTCATGTACACCAGTCGTCGGGCTGTGATTTTTGGGTTCCGTTTAAACCACAACCCATGAGTGTTAATCCGAATTTTACATCAACGGGCGGTTGCGGAGGGATAGTGAATTTTACTGATCAAAGTTCTACGCCGGATGGCTCACCCATTGTATCCTGGAACTGGAATTTTGGAGGAGGAACACCCAATACTTCCACCGCACAAAATCCAACGGGTATTGCTTATCCATTAGGTGGTACTTACTCAGTTACCTTGATTGCTACCTCAGCAGGCGGGTGTGTCGATACGATTATTTTACCCGTGACGATAATACCTGCGCCGCTTGCAGCTTTTTCTTCTAACGTTGTTTGTTTTAATAATCCGACGGTATTCAATGACCAGTCAACTGGTATACCTGCGCCTACTCAATGGGCATGGAATTTCGGCGATGGGAATACCTCCACTGTCCAAAACCCTACTCATACTTACGGATCCCCGGGTTCATTTACGGTAACACTTATTGCAACGGACCCCAATGGCTGTAAGGATACTATTAAACATCCTGTTTTCATTAATCCTTTGCCTGTTGCAAATTTCAGTTCCACTAAAGTATGTTTCGGAAATCCAACTTGTTTTCAGGACTTGTCTACAATTTCATTCGGAAATATAACCGGATATAGCTGGAATTTCGGAGATCCTAATTCGGGAGCAAATAATATTTCTACGCTTGCTTCACCCTGTCATATATTTACGGCCATCAATAATTTCAGTGTCACACTTACGGTGACTTCCGACAGTGGCTGCCAGAGTACGGTTGTTTTACCTGTGACCTTTAGTCCTTTGCCAGTGGCTCTTTTCAGCAGCACGCCTGTATGTTTGAATACTTCTACCAATTTTATTTCCAGTTCAACCTCTTCGGCCACGGATCCTATCAATACATGGAACTGGAATTTTGGTGACGGAACAACTTCTACTCAAAACAATCCGACTCACGTTTATACAACGGCGGGGAGTTTTACTGCTACGCTCATAGTAACCACAGTTCAGGGCTGCCGGGATACAGTACATAATCCAGTACGGATTTATGCGCCGCCTGTAGCGAATTTTTCAAAACCAGACAGTGGTTGCTCGCCGGTATATGGAAACTATACCGATCTGTCCACCTCAGCAGACGGGACTGTAAACAGCTGGAAGTGGTCATTCCCGGGCGGGTCGCCTTCTGCTTCCACTTTTCAGAACCCGAAAAATATTTTGTATTCAATAGAAGGCACATACAGTGTATCACTGGTCGTCACTACTACTTTCGGGTGTATAGATACGATTGAGCTTCCTATGATAGAAGTGTATGGCTGGCCAACAGCTGATTTTTGTGTAACTCCCACAACGGCTCCTTCTACGAATCCGGTATTTAGTTTCTGTGACATGTGGTCACCCAATGTAGCTACATGGTCGTGGAATTTCGGTGACAGTTCCCCGCTCGATAGCACCAATACTGACCCGGTGCACTCGTATTCTGCAACGGTAAATCAAAATGATTTTTATACGAAACAAATTTGTTTAAATGTTAAAACAGAACATGGATGCTGGGCATCAATTTGCCGCGATGTTGAGTTAATTCCTGAATTTGTTTTCTACATTCCAAATACCTTTACACCCAATGGTGACGGTACGAACGATATGTTTTTCGGCAAATGCAGAGGAGTAAAGGAATACGATATCTGGATATTCGATCGCTGGGGCAATCAGCTATGGGATTGTCATCACGAAGACAGGAATATAAACTGGGACAGCGATATCACAAACCCCAGACAAGAAGGTCTTTCTTCTTTTTGCAAATGGGACGGAGTAGTGGTACAAGGAGGGATCGATATGGGGGGCAATAGCGGAGAACTAGCCCAGGAAGATGTGTATGTGTGGAAAGTGAAACTTCTTGATATATTTAACAGGCGGCACACGTATATTGGACATGTAAATATCGTTAAATAAAATAATAAAAAAAATAATGTCAAATAGCAGGAATAATAAATAGTGTATGAATTACGGATTAAAATCAAGGCGGGCTAAATTTTTTTCTTTTAAATTCAATGTCATGAAAAAGGATCTAGTTAATTTGTTTTATACTTCAATTATCATTGCAGTATATTTTGTTTCACCATTCAGTTCATTTGCACAATACAAAAAGGCATCCAGCCACAATGCGGCAGAAAACAAGGTAATTCAATCTGGTCCGGCTGTAAATGCTTCGTGCGGAGATATTGGAGCAGAGAACGGATGGAGTTCCTGGACAGCAAAAATGGGGTATCACAAACGAAATTTTAACGGTGATAACCCTGTTTTTTTTACTTCAGGTGCTCCTACAAATCCGCGTTTTGCGATTACAACCGGAGGGGGGGTGGATGCCTGCACACCCAATGGAGGAGGTCCGGCTGTACCTATTGTAGCTCCGGGATTTGGAAATTCATCTATACGGATCGGGCAACGAACAACAAATGGCATCCAGGGCAATTGCAGCAATAATGGTCAATATCCGGCCCCGGATGTTGGAGCTTCAGGTAATGGTTGTTCGGAAGAACTGAGATTTCCGTTTACCGTGGGTGTGCAGGATACAAATTTTATTTACGCGTATTCTATATTTGTTGAAAACCCGGCAGGAGGACATGAATTGTTACAGGCACCTTATGCGGAGATTTATATTCTGGACGCTAACGGAGATACCATTCCATGCAGCCATCAGAAATATACTGCGGATCTGAATGGCGGAGTGCTTCCCGGATTTTATACTTCGAGCTGTCCGGCAAGCAGCGGGGACCCTAACGATATTATAACGTATAAGCCATGGACATCTGTCGGAGTTAATTTAAGTAAATATGTAGGACAGACACTCAGTGTTGTTATTACAAATACCGATTGTGCTCTGGGCGGACACTGTTGCTGGTCCTACTGGGATTTTGCATGTCCTCCTATTTCCGGCAATGATCCTTCTTTTTGTCTTGGAAATTCAACGACCCTTGTAGGCCCTCTTTCAGATGCAACTAATCCCTATACTTATACCTGGTATGTGAATGGAACGCCTTATACTGGTCCTCCAAGTGCTACATCGGTAAGTATTACACCTACTCCGCAGGTGGGAGATGTTTACGCGGTTCATGTACATCAGGCATCCGGTTGTGATTTTTGGGTTCCCTTCAGACCACAGCCTGCAAGTGTCACCCCTAATTTCACGTCCATCGGCTCTTGCGATCGGGTAGATTTTACAGATAAAAGTACCACCAGCGATGGCTCACCCATTGTATCGTGGAATTGGAATTTTGGAGGAGGAACACCGAACACCTCAACCTCTCAAAATCCAAGTGGCATATATTATTTACCGGGTACTTACTCGGTCACATTAATAGTGACATCCGTGGCGGGGTGTGTCGATACCATTATTTTACCTATAACAATTAAGGCTCCCCCGATTGCAGCTTTTAAATCTAACATTGTATGTTTTAACAATCCAACGGTATTTAATGACCTGTCAACCGGGACCCCGGCACCCACACAGTGGGCATGGAATTTCGGTGATGGTAACACATCCAATGTGCAAAATCCGTCACATACCTACGGATCACCGGGTTCGTTTACGGTAACACTTATTGCAACGGATCCCAATGGCTGCAAGGATACCATTAAACATCCTGTTTTTATTAATCCTTTGCCCGTTGCAAATTTCAGCTCCAATCAGGTGTGTTTTGGCAATCCGACCTGCTTTACCAATCTCTCGACAATTTCATCTGGAAATATAACTGGTCTTAGCTGGAATTTCGGAGATCCTAATTCTGGAGCAAATAATATTTCTACTCTTTCTTCACCCTGCCATACATTTACATCTATCAATAATTTCAATGTCACACTTACGGTAACCTCGGACAGTGGCTGCCAGAGTACGGTTGTTTTACCTGTGACCTTTAGTCCTTTGCCTGTAGCTCTTTTCAGCAGTACTCCGGTTTGTTTGAACTCACCCACTAATTTTATTTCCAACTCAACTTCTTCGGCTACGGATCCTATTAATACATGGTATTGGAATTTTGGCGATGGAACAAATTCAACCTTGCCGAATCCAACGCATATGTATGCAGCAGGAACTTATACCGCCACACTGATCGTAACTACTGTTGGAGGATGTAAGGACACCATTAATAAACCAATTGTGGTTCACGCCCCGCCAGTGGCAAATTTTTCAAAACCGGACAGCGGGTGTGCTCCCTTAAGTGTGGGGTATACCGACTTGTCTACTTCGGCAGACGGAACTATATCTAACTGGCAATGGTCTTTTCCTGGTGGAGCACCTGCTGCTTCGAATTATCAGAACCCGGTAAATATTAGTTATACAACGCCCGGTACCTACAGTGTATCTCTCATTGTTACTACCACATACGGATGTATGGATACAATCAATCTTCCTATGATAGAAGTGTTTCCATGGCCTACGGCGGAATTTTGCGTAACACCGTTAGTAGCTCCGGCTTCGGACCCGGTATTTCATTTCTGTGATATGTGGTCAAATGATGTTGTTAAGTGGGTCTGGAATTTTGGGGATAGTTCCCCGTTCGATAGTACCAGCACCGATCCGGTACACTCGTATTCTGCAACGGTCAATCAAAATGATTTTTATACAAAGCAAATCTGTATACAGGTTCAAAACCAGCATGGTTGCTGGGATACTGTATGCCATGAAGTGAAACTAATTCCTGAATTTGTTTTTTATATTCCCAATACCTTTACTCCCAACGGAGACGGTATCAATGAAATGTTCTATGGAAAATGCAGGGGAGTAAAGGAATACGATATCTGGGTATTTGATCGTTGGGGCAACCAGTTGTGGGATTGTCACCACGAAGATAAGAACACGAACTGGGACAGTGACATTACAAATCCCAGGCAAGAGGGTCTTTCTTCTTTTTGCAAATGGGACGGAATAGTGGTGCAGGGAGGATTGGATATGGGAGGCAACAGCGGGGATCTTGCCCAGGAAGATGTGTATGTATGGAAAGTGAAACTTCTTGATATATTTAACAAACGGCATACATATATCGGACATGTCAATATTGTTAGATGAATGGAGTAGAGAATACATGAAATTAATTAGAAATAAATAAACTATTATTATGAAAAATACATTAACCAACTTGCTGCATGCTTCAATTATAGCTGGAGTATATTTTGTATCAGCATTTAATTTACAGGCACAGAATAACAAGATGGTTAATTACACGGAGGAAGAAAAAAAATCTATAGAGGTGTTTCGAAAGGATGGTGCTTCGGATGCGGATATTGATAAATGGCTGATGAAGCGGAAATTGGTGTCCTTACCAGAAAAAAATAATACGGATAAAAACCGGTCAGGTCAACCGCCTGTGGTGAATGCAACCTGCGGAGATATGGGCGGCGAAAACGGGTGGAGTTCTTGGTCGGCATCAACGGGTGATTATTCAAATGGTGTGATCACTTTTAATGCGCAGGGAATAGCACCTACTGCTCCTCGTTTCAGGCTTACAACGGGTGGAGGTGTGGATAATTGTACTCCGGGTATTGCTCCGGGCGCGCCTCCTCTTCCTGTTGTGGCGCCTGGGTTTGGAACCCGTTCGATTCAGATGGGGGAGCTTATGAACAATGGGATGAATGGCGGATGCAATCTGGGTTGTGTGGAACGGTTAACCTATCCTTTTACGGTTACGGTTAACGATACAAATTTTATCTACTCCTATGCTATTGTTCTGGAGAACCCAACCAATGTACACGTGGGGAAAGAAGTGCCTTATGCGGAAATTTATATTCTTGACGGAACCACTGTAATTCCATGTAGTTACCAAAAATATACGGGAGATACGACAGGTACGAGCGGCACGGTTCAGCCCGGCTTTTATGCAGCAACCTGCGCCGGTCCCGGAAATGGACAGGATGTTGTTTATAAACCATGGACAACAGTGGGAATAAATCTTAATAAATATGTTGGTAAGACTTTAACGGTTGTTATTACAAATGTGGATTGTGCTCTTGGAGGACATTTTTGTCATTCCTATTGGGATTTTGCCTGTCCGCCCATTAAAGGCACCGATCCGCCTTATTGTGTAGGAGCTCAGGTAACGCTTGTTGCACCACCATCGGATCCAACCAATCCGTATACCTATCAATGGTACGTGAACGGAACTCCTTATGGATCTCCCATTGCTACTTCGATGAGCATTACACCAATTCCACAGGTGGGAGATACGTTTGCAGTCCATGTGCATCAGCCATCCGGCTGTGATTTTTGGATTCCGTATGCACCACAACCCTCTACTATTAAAGCTGATTTTAATTTCAATGGTAATTGCGGTAAAATGAATTTTACGGATTTGAGTGTTGTCACTCCTGTTTCTTCGACCAATACAGTGGTAGCCTGGAACTGGAGTTTTCCAGGCGGCACTCCCGCCACTTCTACGGCACAGAATCCGGGAACGGTCACTTATCCTGCCGGTACATATACGGTTACGTTAATAACAACCTCCACCGCCGGGTGCAAGGATACCATCAAGCATTCATTTTCTGTTGGGGGATTTCCAACAGCGGCATTCCTGCCTACCAGTCCGTGTTTAGGGGTGGCTACAACGCTGCTGGATGGGTCCCTGGCTTCTACAGGAGATCCGATTGCATCCTGGAATTGGATTATGCCGGGGGGCACTCCGTCTTCTGCAACCTCAACCAGTGCATCCTCAACGCATAGTGTGTCTACGATCTATGCAACAGCAGGAACACATATTGTTACATTGATCGTTACGTCTGCAACGGGATGTATTGATACCGTGACGCAGCAGGTGTTGGTATATAGTCCGCCCGTTGCCAACTTTGTAACTCCCGTTAAAGGATGTAAACCGGTAAATGCTAACTACAAGGATATTTCCAATCCGGTGGACGGAACTATTGCTGCCTGGGAGTGGTCCATGCCCGGAGGAGTACCGTCTTCTTCAACGGTTTCAGCACCTTCCAACATACAATACAATAATGTAGGTACCTATAGTGTGTCACTTATTGTAACAACCAATTACGGATGCAAGGATACTATTACTCTGCCAATGGTGGAGGTGTACCCCTGGCCAACATCCGATTTTTGTGTTGCTCCCTCGAAAGCTCCTACTACTGCTCCTTTGTTTAATTTTTGCGACATGTGGTCGGCTGATGTGGTCAAATGGCAATGGGATTTTGGAGATGGTTCCGCATTGGATACGTCCAGTACTGATCCTATTCATTCGTATTCTGCAACGGCCACTAATAACGATTTTTATAAATATAACATTTGCATACGGGTTCAGAATCAATATGGATGCTGGGATACTACGTGTCACCCTGTAGAGCTAATACCCGAATTCACGTTTTATATTCCCAATACCTTCACCCCCAATGGAGACCACATTAATGAAATGTTCTATGGAAAATGCAGGGGGGTAAAGGAATATGATATCTGGGTATTTGATCGTTGGGGCAATCAGCTATGGGATTGTCATCACGATGATAAAAACACCAACTGGGATAGTGACATCACAAATCCCAGGCAGGAAGGTCTTTCTTCTTTTTGCCAATGGGATGGAGTAGTCGTAAAAGGCGGAATGGATATGGGTGGAAACAGCGGGGATCTTGCCCAGGAAGATGTCTATGTGTGGAAGGTAAAACTGCTTGATATTTTTGACAAGCGTCATACGTATATAGGGCATGTAAACATCGTACGGTAATATAAAGATTGTCCTGACCTACCTGCGGTAGGCAGGCTGAACGCAGGGAACATCAGAGATAAACATAGTAAGGTAAGGGTAGAAGGAGTGTTTTAGGCTTGTTGTTGTTCTTGAAAAGTTTGGTTAGTACCCGGTTTGATAAGTATTAAGAATTAATGGGATTGTGGAGGCAACCTTTATTTGATTTTTACGTCATTTAGATGCGGACTTAGGGGAAATGGCTTTGTAAAGTGTTTCTTGAAACAATGAAATAGTCAATATCAAACGGATCCTCCTATGATACTACCCAGATCTAAATTCCTGAAACTGATTATAATATCAGTTTTTACCTCCATTCAGGCACATGCTCAGAACCCCGGCGAGCCAAGCCTGAAGACTACGGGTGTGGAATTAATTCGTAGTTCCACTTTTAATAAAATTCACAACGTAACGGCACTCAGCGAGGACCAGAGAAGGGCAATAATGAGGGCGGATGGACTTCCGGATGCCATGATAGAGAAATACATAGCACAGCGAAGATTATTATTGGAAAAGGAAATAACAAGCCCGGCCGCACAGATTGAGGGTCAGAATCCCATCGTTCCATTTGCGGCGTGCGGTACTATGGGTGGAGAAAGTGGCTGGGGAGCCTGGAAAGGAGATGTCGGTACCGCTAACAATGGAAGTCAGACCTGGACTCCTCCCGCTGTTACTCCCACGGCTCCCAATTTTGCTTTAACCACAGGCGGAGGTACTGATCCTTGTACACCTGGAACAGTGCCTGGAAATCCTCCCTTGCCTCTTGTGGCCGGTGGCAATTTTGGAAATACTTCCATACTAATAGGAGATCCTCAGCAATCCGGGTCTGTAGCAGAACAACTTTCTTTTCCGCTGACGGTCACTGCTGCGGATACAAACTTCATCTATGCATATGCAATTGTTGTTGAAGATGCAGGAACTGGCCATACGGTAGGAGAGCAGCCATTCGTGTCACTTTGCATTTATGACAAAAATGGCAATGCTGTTCCCTGCGGCTGTTTTAAATATACCGGCGGACCCAATTTACCAGGGTTTTTTCAGGGTTCCTGCAATATTCTCAGCACTCCTTACTATAAGCCCTGGACAACAGTGGGTGTAAATCTTTCCAATTATGTAGGTCAGACTCTTACAGTCACTATTACCAATGTGGACTGTGCACAAGGCGCTCATTTTGCACACTCTTATTGGGATTTTATGTGTCCCCCTGTTAAGGGAACGATGACTCCTGTATGTAAGGGCCAGCAATCTACTATTTGTGCTCCTAATTCGGATCCCGGTAACCCCTATTCATACACCTGGTATTTAAACGGGGCCCCCTATACAGGAACTCCTAACAATAAATCGCAGTGCATTACTCCTTTTCCACAGCCGGGAGATACTTTTGCAGTACACGTTCATCAGGCATCCGGTTGCGATTTCTGGGTGCCGTTTGTTCCGGAACCCATGAGTATCACTCCAGCTTTTACATATACAAGTACATGTGGAGTACTTAGTTTTAGTGGTACGGCTGTTACAAATCCAACGGGAGGAGCTATATCTAATTGGGCATGGGATTTTGGAGGAGGAGGAACTCCTAATACATCCACATCACAAAACCCTACCGGGATATCGTTTTCGCCGGGTACATATACTGTAACGTTAATTGCTACATCCCAAAATGGATGTAAGGATACTGTTAAATTACCTGTAGTCGCAACGGGTCCACCTGTAGGATCATTCACATTTACTGCTCCGTCAGGGTGCAATGGCGGAACAGTTACTTTTAACGGCACATCGGTACCGAGTACCGGAGCTACGTACTTGTGGGATTTTGGAGATGGAGGTACCTCAACTCAACAAAACCCTTCACATTTTTATGCGAATTCGGGTACTTATACAATAACCATGACTGCCAGTTTAGGTACAGGATGCCTGGATACAGTAGTCCACGTTTTAGTAATATCAGGATCCCCGCCTGTTTCCGTTCCCACTGGAATTAATGTATGCTTCAATAATGCGAGCGTATTTACGGATCAGTCGATAGGAAACACCGTGATAAGCAACTGGAAATGGGATTTCGGGGATGGCAATACTTCCACTTCCCAGAATCCCACGCACACATACGGATCCGCTGGGACGTATACAGTAACGCTTGAAGTAACCAACAGCAGCGGCTGCAAGGATACCAATAAGACGAAGGTAGTAGTACACCCATTGCCGGCAGCAAACTTCAGCTCAGTTCCTGTATGTCTTGGCAATCCCACCTGCTTTAAAGATCTATCGAATGTAACTCCCGGAACAGTAACCGGGTGGAGCTGGAACTTTGGGGATCCCGCTTCCGGAGCAGCCAATACCTCTTCGCAGCAAAACCCCTGCCATACGTATAATGGCAATGGACCCTATACAGTAATACTAACTGCTACCAGTGACAGCGGCTGCCAGAACACGATCATGCTACCCGCCACCACGCACCCGCTGCCCACGGCCGGAATAGTACCTAAGAATGTGTGCGTTGGAAGCAGCACGACGATTAGCGATGGATCCACCTCACCGGCAGGAGCAGGCAATAATATCAATACCTGGGACTGGGATTTTGGGGATGGAAGCCCGCATTCAAACCAGCAAAACCCTTCGCATGTGTATAACCCCGCGGGCACGTATACGATGACGCTGATAGTAACTACGGCTAACGGCTGCAAAGACACCACGACCAATACGGTTCAGATCTATCATCCCCCTGTAGCCAACTTTACTAAACCTGCAAGCGGCTGCTCGCCCGTATATGCCAATTACACGGATATATCCACTTCTGTAGATGGAACGATAAGCAGTTGGCAATGGACCTTTCCCGGCGGCACCCCTGTTTCCTCCACTGATCCAAATCCCAGCAACATCAAGTACGTTGCCACAGGCACATACAGTGTAAACCTCGTAGTAACCAGCAGTCACGGCTGCATAGACAATATAACACTTCCGATGGTAGAAGTATACCCCTGGCCGGATGCACAGTTCTGCGTAGCGCCCTCAGTGGCACCCACGACTGCACCTGTATTTAATTTCTGTGATATGTGGAGCAACGATGTAAGCCAGTGGGTGTGGGACTTTGGCGACGGTACAGCCATAGACAGTATAAACACCGATCCGGTGCACTCGTATTCAGCCACAGCGAACCAGAACGATTTCTATAGCTACACGATTTGCCTGAACGTACGCACGCAGCACGGTTGCTGGGACACGGTGTGCCACAGTGTGGAACTGATACCCGAGTTCACGTTTTACATCCCCAACACGTTTACCCCCAATGGAGATGGGACGAACGATATGTTTTTTGGCAAATGCCGGGGAGTGAAGGAATACGACATCTGGTTATTTGACCGCTGGGGCAACCAGGTATGGGATTGTCATAAGGACGATAAGAACACGAACTGGGACAACGATGCAACGACCCCGAGACAGGAAGGGCTGGCTTCGTACTGTAAGTGGAACGGAGTAGTGGTGAGAGGCGGAGTAGACATGGGCGGAGGCAGCGGAGACGAGGCGCAGGAAGATGTGTATGTATGGAAGGTAAAATTGTTAGATATCTTCAACAAACGGCATACGTATGTGGGGCATGTTAATATTGTCCGTTAAGAATAACGAAGGATCTGTTTGATTTAATAGGAAGAAATAAGAAAAAGCACGACTAGCAAATAAAATATAATCAACTTGTCATTACCCCGGGCAGATATTTCTTCCGGGGTTGTTTTTTACATCGGGTGGTTAAAAACTTAATTAAAAAATATTTGATTATTCTTTTCAAGTGCTTATCTTTGAATGGATAAAACATCATTCAATAAAAAAATGAAAAAACCCGGAGTACCCAAAAAAGCAAAGAGGTATTTCAGAAACATGGTGCGGGTTATTCACCATGCAACTTCCCTCAAGAAGCTTTTATTTGAAAAAATCAATCGTCACGAGGTAACTCCTTCTAAAGATAAGACTAAAAAATCGGACTTTTCGGATGCACGCCATTATGAAAAGTTTACGCGGCATTCCTCTCATTATTCCCCTCGGAACTATATTTAAGCATTTTCAGGAACGTATGGTGGCTCCTGCCTTATCCTGGTAGGTTTTCATTAACCTCTGAATTACTTTGTCAACTTCCTGGTCTGTAAGGGTGGTGGTTTCATCCTGCAGGATAAAGCTAAGTGCGTATGATTTTTTTCCCTGTTCAATTTTATCGCCTTCGTAAACGTCAAATAAATTGACATTTTTAAGAAGTTTTTTTTCTGTTTGAAAGGCAAGCGATTCAAGTAATTCGTATTTAACACTTCTGTCAACTACCAATGCCAGATCACGTCTTACCTCCGGGAATTTAGGTATCTCCTTATGGCGGATAATTGAATTTTTAGATAATTCAATAACCAGGTCCCAGTCAAATTCCGCATAAAATACCTCCTGCTTAATATCAAATTTCTTAAGGATTGATTTTTTCACGAAACCAAAGTCAGCAATTTTTTTCTTTCTGCTTTCGTACGATAATCCCGAAGAAAAAATTTCAGAGCTCATCTCTGCAGTATGCTCGACAATAATTCCAAGTCTGTTTAAAATATTATCGGTGAAAGCCTTCAGGTGAAAAAAGTCTATTCCTGCTTTATCGGATTCCCATCCTTCGGTTTGTTTTTTCCCGGTAAGAAACAAGGCAAGATGATTTTTCTCTGAAAACGAGTTTTTTTCAGATCTTTTATAAGTTTTTCCGAATTCGAACAATTTCAGGTCTGTGTTCTTCCTGTTTTGATTGTAGGCAATGGCCTCTAGTCCGCTGAAAAGCAGGGTAGAACGCAAAACATTTAATTCGGGACTAAGCGGGTTTAAAAGCTCAACTTTATTTTCGTTTGCAGAAGGAAGCAGATTCAGAAGCTCTGAATTTGTCAGGGAGTTTGACATTATTTCTGTCAGGCCGCTTCCACAAAGAAGATCGGAAATTGTATTATGTATTTTTTCTGCATCGGGTTTTGCAATGAATGAAAGCGAAGAGCGTACAAATGCGGGGATATCAATGTTATTACATCCGTATATCCGCAGAATTTCTTCAATTATGTCTTCTTCGGCGGTCACATCCGATTTGTTGGTTGGAACAGAAAGCAGCAACGTTTCTCCGCCTTCATTCACGATTTCAATATGCAACAATTGAAGAATACGTTTTATCTCGGCCCTGTCAATTTGCTTTCCGATAAGACGGTCGCACTTATCGAATGAAAAGGAAACTTTCCTTTCGTCAATTGGGGAAGGATAAATATCCACAACGTCGGATGAGATAGTTCCACCGGCCACTTCTTTTATCAGCAATGCTGCCCGTTGAAGTGCATAAACTGTAATATTGGGGTCGGTTCCTCTTTCAAAGCGGAAAGAAGCATCTGTTTTCAGCAGGTGATGTTTGGAAGTTTTCCGGATAGTAACGGGAGCAAAGTAAGCGCTTTCCAGGAAGATATTTTTTGTCGCAGCAGACACCCCTGATTTTAACCCTCCGAAAACCCCGGCAATACACATGGGTTCAGTTTCCGAGCAGATCATCAGATCATCGGAAGTAAGCGTACGTTCAATTCCGTCCAGTGTTATGAACTTAGTACCCGCCGCCGCTTTTTTCACGATCACTTTACTGCCGGAAATTTTATCAGCATCAAAAGCGTGAAGGGGTTGTCCAAGTTCGTACAATACAAAATTGGTTGCATCCACAATATTGTTTATCGGCTTGAGCTGTATGGATTGGAGTCTTTTTTTGAGCCAGTCAGGGGATTCTTTTACGGTAACTCCTGTAATCGTAATTCCAGAATAACGTGGGCAGGCATTTTTGTCCTCCACCGATACTTCAATGCTAAGCCTGCTATTGTCTATGGCAAAATCAGCCACTGAAGGAACATTCAGCTCGTATTTTATATCCGGTAGTTTCCAGTTGAGCACCGCATACAAATCTTTGGCTACTCCGATATGAGAAGCCGCATCTCCCCGGTTGGGAGTGAGACCAATTTCTATCAGGTGATCTTCTTCAATTTTAAAATAGTCTTTGGCAGACGACCCGGTTTTTGCTTTTGGGTCAAGAACCATTATACCTGCATGTGATTCTCCCATTCCGATTTCATCTTCTGCGCAGATCATTCCTTCGGAAGTTGCCCCGCGTATCTTCGTTTTCTTCAATGTGATGGGTTCTCCTTTAACCGGAAAAATGGTAGAACCTGCTGTTGCTACCACCACTTTTTGGCCTGCAGCCACGTTTGCCGCACCACAAACAATATTTAGAAGGGTTCCTGTTCCGATATCCACTGTTGTAACGCTCAGGCGGTCTGCATCGGGATGTTTTTCTTTAGTTATTACTTCTCCGATCACGCAGCCTGCCAATCCGCCCTTTACGGTTTCTTGCTTCTCCACGCTTTCCACTTCAAGTCCGCAGTCGGTTAAAAGCTCAGCCGTTTTTTCAGGGGAAATATCCAAAGCAATGTATTGCTTCAGCCAATTGTAAGAAATTTTCATAGGGGCAAAGTTAAAAAAATCCCTATCCCTATAGGGGAAAGGGATTTACTCCACGGTCACGCTTTTTGCCAGATTTCTGGGCTGGTCAACATTACATCCCCGCATTACAGCAATGTGATAGGCAAGGAGCTGAAGAGGAATAACCGAAATAAGGGGAACAAGGATTTCATCGGTTTCAGGAATTTCAATGATATAATCCGCATGCTGTTTTACATTTTTATCGCGTTCCGTAACAATTGCAATAATTTTTCCTTTACGGGCCTTCACTTCCTGGATATTGCTCGCTACTTTTTCATACGATGCACCCTTGGTTGCAATTACTACCACAGGCATGTTTTCGTCAATAAGTGCAATGGGTCCGTGTTTCATTTCAGCAGCCGGGTATCCCTCCGCATGTATGTAAGAAATTTCCTTCAGCTTCAGTGCACCTTCCAATGCTACCGGGAATGCATAACCCCTTCCCAGGTAGAGAAAATGATGAACATCCTTAAAGATCTTGGCGAGTTTTATTATCTCTTCATTTTTCTTTAATGCTTTTTCTACTTTAACAGGAATTTCATCCAGCTCGTTTATAAGCTCATAATACCTCGATTGAGAAATGGATCCCTTTTTTTTCGCTATCCGAAGCGCCATGATGGTAAGGATAGTGATCTGTGCCGTGAATGCCTTTGTGGACGCAACTCCAATCTCTGGTCCCGCGTGGGTGTAAGAACCAGCATGCGTGGTACGTGGAATAGTTGAACCTACCACATTGCAGATTCCAATGATTGTTGCACCTTTTGATTTTGCGAGTTCGATGGCTGCGAGCGTATCCGCTGTTTCTCCGGATTGAGAAATTGCAATTACCACATCGTCTTCTCCTATTATCGGATTCCTATAGCGGAATTCGGATGCATATTCCACCTCTACAGGAATACGGGCAAGATCTTCGAATAAATATTCACCCACCAGACCCGCATGCCAGGATGTTCCGCAGGCAACAATAATAATGCGCTTGGCATTTATCATTTTCTGTTCATACTCCTTGATTCCGCCCAGTTTTACTTTTCCCTCTTTGGCAATCAGCCTGCCTCTTAAGCTATCGCGGATAGAACGCGGCTGCTCGTAAATTTCCTTGAGCATGAAATGAGGAAACCCACCTTTTTCCAGGGCTTCAAGCTTCAGCTCCAGGGTTTGTATGTAAGGAGTCTTTACTTTGTTAAGTATTGTTTTGATCTGAAGTTTCCCTTTGCGGGGAATCACTGCAATTTGCTCGTCCTCGAGATAAACAACATTTTTGGTATACTCCACGATGGGAGTTGCATCCGACGCCACAAAATATTCCCCTTTGCCGATCCCTATTACCAGCGGGCTGGATTTTTTTGCAGCAATTAATTCATCCGGATTATTTTTTGAAAGCACAACGATGGCATAGGCACCGATCACTTCATTCAGGGCCTGGCGCACTGCTTCTGCCAGGGATACTTTTTCGTTTTGCTGAATGTCTTCGATGAGATGGATAAGAACTTCTGTATCCGTATCGCTGTGAAATTTGTGTCCGCGCTTCTCCATTTCTTTTTTCAGAGGCGCGTAATTTTCAATAATACCATTATGGATAATGACCAGGTTTTTTGTCTGTGAATAATGCGGATGGGCATTTATGTCGTTCGGAGGACCGTGTGTTGCCCAGCGTGTATGTCCGATACCTACTGTGCCATGTATGTCCTTTTTTAAAATATGTTTTTCAAGATCGGCAACTTTACCTTTGCATTTATACACATTCAGCTTGGAATTCAGCAATGCAACTCCTGCACTGTCATATCCTCTGTACTCCAGGCGATGCAAGCCTTTGATCAGGATAGGATAAGCTTCTTTACTTCCAATATACCCTACTATACCGCACATACTATTTCAGTTTTAAAATTTATCTAAGATACTAATATAATAGATATTAACGAATTTAAACAAGAAACGAAAGTTCTGGATTATTATTTCAGCCCCAGCTCTTTTTTCTGCTTTTCGTCTATCTGGGAAGGGGAATCCAGCATTATATCCCGGCCTGCATTGTTTTTAGGAAATGCAATATAATCCCGGATGTATTCTTCGTTATTAATGACCATGGAGCAAAGACGGTCAAAACCGAAGGCAATTCCTCCATGGGGAGGGGCGCCATATTCAAACGCATTGAGTATGAAGCTGAATTTTCGTTCAGTTTCCTCTTTGGTCAAACCCAGCACCCTGAACATCTGTTGTTGCAGGTCTTTGTTGTGAATACGGATGGAACCGCCGCCTACTTCCACACCGTTGATGACAATGTCGTATGCATTTGCTTTAGGAGCTTTCGCTGAATTTTTTTCCGTATAGCCATTATACATCCAGTCTATATCTTCTTTTTTAGGAGATGTAAAGGGGTGATGCATGGCGAACCATCGCTGTTCCTCTTCGTTCCATTCCAGCAATGGAAAGTCAACTACCCACAGGCATTCAAATTTTGTTTTATCTCTGAGCCCCAGCTTGTTTCCCATTTCGAGGCGAAGCTCTCCAAGGGCCTTTTGTGTTTTGGTTTCGTTTCCTGCCAGGATCAGGATCAGGTCTCCCGGCTGGGCAAAGAATTTCTCGGCAATTTTTTTCAGGGACGATTCGTCAAAGAATTTATCAAAAGATGATTTCAATGTCTTGTCTGCGTTGTATTTAATATATCCCAATCCTCCGGCACCTATCTGCGGGCGTTTTACCCATTCGGTAAGTTCGTCCAATTGCTTACGGGTATATTCCGCACATCCTTTTGCGCAGATTCCTCCAATGAGTTCTGCATCATCGTATACTTTGAAATTTTTTCCCTTGACCACATCATTCAGTTCCGCAATTTTCATTTCAAAGCGGATGTCCGGCTTATCCACACCGTAATATTTCATGGCGTCGGCATAGGTCATCCTGGAAAAGGCAGGTAGCTCAAGACCTTTTACTTTTCTAAAAACATGTTTTACCATGCCTTCAAACATCGACATCACATCTTCCTGCTCCACAAAACTCATTTCACAATCTATCTGCGTGAACTCTGGTTGCCTGTCGGCGCGCAGATCTTCATCGCGAAAGCATCTTACAATCTGGTAATAGCGGTCAAATCCGGAAACCATCAGCAACTGCTTGAACGTTTGAGGGGACTGGGGAAGTGCATAAAACTCCCCGGGATTCAAACGCGAAGGCACTACAAAATCCCTGGCCCCTTCGGGAGTTGATTTGATGAGAAAAGGCGTTTCCACATCTGCAAACCCGTTGGCATCAAAGTATTCACGCACTGCCTGCGCTACTTTATGGCGTTGTAACAAATTTTGTTTTACAGAATTTCTGCGTAGGTCCAGGTAACGGTATTTCATCCTCAGCTCATCGCCTCCGTCCGTATCGTCTTCTATCGTAAAAGGAGGGGTTTGGGATTCATTCAGGACTTCCAGTTGTTCTACCAGGATCTCAATTTCTCCGGTGGGCATCTTTAAATTCTTACTGGATCGTTCGGTTACCTTTCCGGTGGCTTTCAAAACAAATTCACGGCCAAGTTTTCTTGCGTGCTCGCATATCTCTTTATTGGTATCCATATTGAACACCAATTGTGTAATTCCATACCTGTCACGCAGGTCAATGAAGGTCATTCCTCCCAGGTCACGGGAGCGGGCAAGCCATCCGCAAAGGGTGACTGTCTGCCCGGCATTTTTTAGGGTGAGTTCACCACAGGTATTTGAGCGCAGCATAATTTTTAATTGTTCCGAAGGGATTTCTCCGGAAAAGAGCGAAGGTAAAGGAATTTATTATTCGTACTAATCGGTAAATCGCAGGAACTACGGCTTGCGCAGCATGATGAAATGAGGAATTCCGTCTTCCAGGTATCCATCCCCTTCTTTTACGAATCCAAACCCTTCATAAAATTTCTGAAGATATGCTTGTGCTCCAATTCGAATGGGAATATCTCCGAATTCTTTTTTCAGGTAATCTATAGACCTGCTCATCAATATCTTTCCGGCACCTGTTCCTCTTGCTTCTTTGGAAGTTATTACCCTTCCAATGGAAGGTTCCGCATAGGAAACTCCCGGAGGTACAATTCTGGTATAAGCGAGTAATTTGCCATTTTCCTTCCCTTGTACATGGAATGATTTCAGGTCTTTTCCATCCGCATCCTGGTAAGGGCAATTTTGCTCAACCACAAACACTTCCATGCGCAAACGGAATATCTCGTATAGTTCTTCGTTGGTAAGTTCTTTGAAATGCTTGCAGGACCAGGTAATATTTTTCATGTCTAAAAATAGGATTTCTTCCTTTTGTCCCGGGTTGCAAAGACAACAATTAGTAAATTCGTTTTTACAGGATGGTGAACGATGACACATATTTCATGCAGGAAGCGTTGAAGGAAGCACGCAAAGCCTTTGATGCGGATGAAGTGCCTGTAGGTGCCGTGGTGGTATGTGATAAAAAAATCATTGCAAGGGCGCATAATCTTTCCCAAAGGCTTACCGATGCAACGGCTCATGCTGAAATGCAGGCTTTTACTTCCGCATCGTCTTATCTCGGAGGGAAATACCTGAACGAGTGCACACTGTATGTTACTATTGAGCCTTGCTGTATGTGCGCCGGGGCAAGTTTCTGGACCCAGCTCGGAAAAATCGTTTACGGTGCAAAGGATGAAAAGCGCGGATACAGCCTGTTAAACCCTAAGATAATTCATCCTAAGACAAAAATAGTTACAGGCATCCTGGAGGAAGAATGTGGCGGACTTATGAAGGAGTTCTTTAAAAGGAAAAGAGCCTCATCAGGTCCACTTTCATGAGGCCGTCTGAAAAGCAAAAACTCCCCGCGAGGAGAGTTTTTGCATATTTTGTATTTTAGTTTTTCTTCAGGAAATCTGTCTAAAGTTGAATTCCATCCGCATCCATTTCCACCACTTCGTATCCGAGTGCTTTAATGCGGTCTAACAGTTTAGCGCGGTTTCCTACAACCACTATGGACATATTGTTGTATGGCAAATGCTTTTTTGCCAATGCATCAATATCCTGCTTGGTGATATTTTTAATAATCGCTTGCTGCTGATCGACAAAATCTTTAGGAAGATTATAGTCAAGGATACGCTTGATGAAACCTGCTTTCTGTCCGGCTGTTTCATATTTCAGAGCGTCCTGTTGTCCGATTGAACTTTTCATGAATGCAACTTCATCCGCTGTAATGCCTGACTCTGCATAGTTTTTTATTTCCTTCACAAACTCAACGATGGAGCTGTCGGTTGCATCTCCCTTTATTCCTCCGCTTGCAGTAAAAGGACCTGCATATTTCGATCCGCTGAAATTGGAACGTGCTCCATAGGTCCATCCTTTGGTTTCACGCAGGTTGATATTGATCCGGCTGTTGAATGCTCCCCCGAGAATAAAGTTGCCAAGTGTGGTTTTATAGTATTCCCCGGTAGCATCGTAAGGAATGGCAATGTATCCGATACGCACTTCTGATTGCGGTGCATTATCCTTATTTACAAAATAAATCCGCGTTTTATCGATGGCAGGAGTCTGAGGCTGTTCCGCTCTCTTTACTTCTTTTGCTGCCCAGGATTTAAGGAAACCAAGTTTGGAAAGAGCCGTTTCCTTTGACATATCTCCAACCACTATTACTTTGGAAACGGAAGGCGAAAAATTAGATGCATAAAAATTCTTCACATCTTCCAGTGTAATTGTTGCAACAGACTCCTTGGTGCCGATCACGGGTGTAGACAGAATATGGTCTTTTCCATACAGAAGCTTTTTGTATACATTGTTTGCAATCACGGTTGGCTGTGTAGCCTGGTTATTGATGGTTTGCAATTGCTCTTCTTTCAAACGGTCAAAATCTGATTTGTCAAACTTGGGTTGGAAAAGCATTTCATTTGCAATTTTCAGAGTAGCATCGATGTTTTTGGTGAGAGAAGATATGCTCATAGTGATCTCTTCGTCGCTGGCATAGATATCCACGGTGCTTCCCAGGCTATTGAGCAGGGTGCTGATTTCTTCGGAAGTATGGGCAGTGGTAGCTTCGTTCATCAGGCTGGCGGTTAAATAGGCAAGACCTGCTTTTGCCAAAGCATCTGAACGATGTCCTGTCTCCATGGATAAATTAATAGTAGCGGATGGTATTTCATCGCTTTTCATGCCGATTGCCTTTAAACCGTTTGGAAAATTCTCCGTCCAGTAGTCGGGAACTTTCACAACCGGGTTAGGACCACCAGCAGGTTTTTTGCTTCTGTCAAAAGCATCTTTCGGCTTGGTGTAAGACAGGTTTTTATACTCCGCACTTTCTTTGCCGTCTTCCGGATTGCGTTTAGGCGCTTCAAAATTATTTGATTTTGCAGTTGTACTTGACTTTCCTTTAGGAACAACACTCAGGTAAACAGCAGGTTTATTTTTGATGTATTGATTGTATACACGTATTACATCTTCCTTGCTTACTTTCATATAGCGCTCCCAGTCCAGTTTAATTTGGTTCGGGTTTCCGGTATAGGTTTGGAAGGCTGCCAGCTGTGAGCCTTTCCCTTGCACGCTGCTCAGGGATTTTACAGTATTTGCTTCAAAGTTAGCTTTGAATTTTTTCAAGTCTTCCTCAGTTACACCGCGTTTCTCAAATTCCAGCAAAGAGGCTCGGATCAGCGAGTCCATTTGGGTAAGTGTTTTTCCGGGCATAGCACGAACCTGCATAAAAAGCATTCCGGCCACTTCTGCCGAATAATTGTTCACGCTGGCATCGTAGGCAACCTGTTTTTTTACAAAGTTCTGATAGAAGATGGAGTTTTTATCTTCTGCAAGAATGCTGCACAAAGCATCCAGGGCGGCTTCGTCCTTATCATACGCAGGGACCGAAGGGTACGTAACGCTGAGCATCGGAAAACGGATATTATCTTCGTACGAGATATACCTGTCTTTGTCAAGCGCTGCAACTTTTTTATTCATATTTTTCACTTCAGGTCCGCGGGGGATCGGTCCGAAATATTTTTCTGCCAGTTTTACCACTTCGGCAGGGTTTACATCTCCTGCTACGGTAAGTGTTGCGTTGTTAGGGCCATACCAGCGCATAAAAAAACGTTTCAGATCACCCACATCCACACGGTCAAGGTCTTCCAGGTATCCGATAGTGCTCCAGGAGTAAGGATGTCCGTAAGGAAAAAGAGATTCTAACGTTTTTTCAAAGACCAGCCCATAGGGCTTATTATCGTAGTTCTGGCCACGTTCATTTTTTACAGTGGCACGCTGTACTTCAAATTTTTGCTGAGTTACGGCATCCAGTAAAAACCCCATCCGGTCAGCTTCCAGCCATAGCATTCTTTCCAGGTAGTTAGAAGGTGCAGTTTCATAGTAATTGGTACGGTCAAAGTTGGTGGAGCCATTGAGTGTTCCTCCAGCTTCAGAAACGGTTTTAAAATGCTCTTCGTCTGCTACGTGATCGGATCCCTGGAACATCATGTGCTCAAAGAAATGTGCGAATCCGGAGCGTCCAACCTGTTCGCGGTTGGATCCTACATGGTAGGTAACGTCGGTATAAACAATGGGATCGGAGTGATCTTCGGAAATCACGATGGTTAATCCATTCGGCAATTGCCATTTTTCATAAGGAATAATAAGCTCTCCAGGTTTTTTACTGACCTTTTCGATCATTTTAGGAGCAGTAGCCGGTGCAGTCTGGGCAATACTTTGTGCGGTTACAAATGCAACGATACCTGCACTTGTAAAAATGGAAAAAAGTGATTTGGTAAACATGTATTTTTGTTTAAGTGTTTGGATGTTTTATAATTTGGGATTTCGAAAGTACTATTTTATGAATAACAGGCAAATTTTAAAAAGTTAAATTCTGTTAAGGAAGGCCATGTTTGCGGTTTATTTGTGCGGCACAAATTTTCATTGCGATAAATTCCGGCTCTTCTAAGAGGTGGTTGCCGGCGTGCGGTTAAACTTTATTCTTTTTTTCACAGGCTTTTCACCAGTTCCTTCATAATTAAAGTCATTTTGGGTTCTGCTATTTCCGCAGCTCTCATAATTTCTTCGTGGGTTACCTTAACAATATGTCCTTCAATGCCCATATCGGTAATGATACTCATGGCAAAACAGGGAATACCCATGTGGCAGGCCGCAATTACTTCCGGGGTAGTGCTCATGCCTACGTTGTCACCTCCAATAATACGTATGTATTTGTACTCGGCAGGTGTTTCAAGCGTGGGGCCTGTTAAGCCCACGTAAACTCCCTGCTGAATTTTAATATTATTTTTTTTTGCGATAGCTTTTGCTTTTTCAATGAGTGTCTTGCTGTAAGGCTCGCTCATATCCGGAAAACGTACTCCCAGCTCATCTTCATTTTTTCCGATCAGCGGGTTAGGCATAAGATTTATATGGTCCGTGATTATCATCACATCCCCGATCTCAAAGTTTGGATTTACACCACCGCTGGCATTCGAAACAAAAAGTGTTTTGATTCCAAGGTATTTCATGACCCTAACAGGAAAAACAACCTGTTCCATGCCATATCCTTCGTAGAAATGAACCCTGCCCTGCATGGCTATTACTTTTTTTCCTCCAAGATTACCGAAGATCAGTTTGCCGGAATGCCCGTCTACGGTGGATAAAGCCATGTTCGGAATTTTTCCATACGGAATGGTATGGAGGATTTCCATTTCTTTCACCAGTCCTCCCAGCCCTGTGCCGAGGATTATCCCTACTTCGGGCGAAAAAGAAACCTGGTCCTTAATGAATGCTGCGGTGCTTTTGATTTGTTCTAATGACATAATCTGTTACAAGTTGATCGAATTCACTTTTTTCCTTTTCATCAAAGGTGGTTTCTATAGGGATATAATACACGGGCAGTTCGTGCAGCACTTCTACCAGTCCCGGCTTGTCCAGGCGCATGGCGTCTTTTTCCGTTGTAATAATAATTTTAGAAGGGGAAGCAATGCTTTTAAATTTTTCTACAAGCACTGTTACTTCCACAAAGGTGTATTCATGATGGTCGGGATAGAACAGAGGGGTGGTTTTAATTTTTTTCTTTTGCAGGAAATCTTCCAGCGGAACGGGGTTGGAAATACCTTCCAGGAGTATAACGGTCATGTCCCTGGCTTCTATTTCTTTCAGGAGCAGCGGAGCAGATGTAAAGAGGGGCACAGGTTCCCCGTATTTGATATGTGAGAAGAAAACATGCTGGTGGGCATCGGGAGAAATTTTTTTCTGGATAATTCTTTTTTCAACCGGCGTTAAATTGTCGGGGCATTTGGTGACTACAAAGATATCCGCTCTTTTTTTTCCTGCCCTCCATTCCCGTAATGAGCCGGCCGGCAGCAGAAAATCGTCGTAGAACATGTTGGTATACTCGGTGAGCAGCATGCTCAGTCCCGGTTTTACCCTGCGGTGCTGGAAAGCATCATCCAGTAAAATAATTTTTAGTTCAGGGAATCGCTCGAGCAGTTTTTGTATGCCATGTTTCCGGTTTTCATCCACCGCAACAAGAAGCTCAGGGAATTTTTTTTTAAACTGCAGGGGCTCGTCTCCAACCTGGATAGAGGTTGAATCATTTTCTGTTAGAAGGAACCCGCTTGTATGGCGCATGTATCCCCTGCTCAGGGTAGCCAGTAAAAAATTCTCTTTAAGCAACCGGATCAGGTATTCCGTCATAGGTGATTTTCCGCTGCCGCCTACAGAAAGGTTGCCTATGGAAATTACGCTTGTTTTAAACTCTGTGGACGGCAGAATCCCAGAATCATACAGCCAGTTGCGGCATGCAATCACGATCCCATACAACAATGCAACAGGCAAAAGCAAAATTTTCATCAAATTCATCGGTTAAAAATACAAATAGTATTTCGTCGCAGTTATTTCTCTCAAATAAAGAGGGTATGTTCTCATCATTATTACGCATAACTATCCTATACACACGGTATTTTGATTACCTTCGCGCCTCAAATTTCACAGGTACATTATTTTATGCAAAAAATCAGAAACATTGCCATTATCGCCCACGTTGACCACGGTAAAACAACGCTTGTTGACAAAATACTTCATCAGTGCCAACTATTTCGTGAAAACCAGGAAACAGGAGAGCTGATCCTGGATAACAACGACCTTGAACGGGAAAGAGGAATTACCATTCTTGCTAAAAACGTTTCTGTTACTTATAAGGATACCAAGATCAATATCATCGATACTCCCGGTCACGCTGATTTCGGAGGGGAAGTAGAGCGTGTGCTTAACATGGCGGATGGTGTACTGCTTTTAGTGGATGCATTTGAAGGACCTATGCCACAGACCCGTTTTGTACTGCAAAAAGCGCTGTCGCATGGATTAAAAGCAATTGTGGTAATTAATAAAGTGGATAAACCGAATTGCCGTCCGGATGAAATCCACGACGGGGTATTTGAACTTTTTTTCAACCTGGGCGCTACGGAAGAGCAATTGAACTTTCCTACTATTTACGGTTCCTCCAAGCAGGGCTGGATGAGTAAAGACTGGAAGCAACCTACCAAAGATATTCTGCCTTTACTGGATGCAATCCTGGACCAGATACCTCCGGCTCCTTCGCGCGAGGGTACACTTCAGATGCAGATTACCTCACTGGATTACTCGTCCTTTATAGGCAGGATCGCAATAGGGCGTGTCTTCAGGGGGGAGATAAAAGAAAATGCGCCTTTTTCCCTGGTAAAGAGAGATGGAAAAATTGTAAAGTCAAGGATAAAAGAGATATTTACTTTTGATGGCCTGGCAAAGAAAAAAGTTTCAGTTGTAAAGTCGGGAGATATCTGTGCGGTTACCGGGATCGAAGGCTTTGATATTGGAGATACCATAGCCGATTTTGAGAATCCGGAAGGATTAAAACCGATTGCGATCGATGAGCCGACCATGAGCATGCTGTTTACGATCAATACGTCTCCGTTTTTTGGAAAAGACGGAAAGTTTGTAACGTCCCGGCATTTAAAAGAAAGACTGGATAAGGAACTTGAGAAAAACCTGGCTCTCCGGGTAGAGGAAACAGGTTCCCCGGATTCATACATGGTATTTGGAAGAGGAATTCTTCACCTTGCTATTCTTATTGAAACGATGAGAAGAGAAGGGTATGAATTGCAGGTTGGTCAGCCCCAGGTTATCATTAAGGAAATAGACGGTGTAAAAAATGAGCCCATCGAAGTTCTTACGGTGGATGTTCCGCAGGAGTATTCGGGTAAGGTGATCGAGTTTGTAAGCCAGCGCAAAGGAGAAATGCTTTTGATGGAACCCAAAGGAGATCTGGTGCGCCTGGAATTTGATATCCCTGCACGGGGACTGATAGGATTACGGAATGCCATACTCACCGCTACTGCCGGTGAGGCAATCATGGCCCATCGCTTTAAAGGATTTGAACCCTGGAAAGGAACTATTCCGGGAAGAATTGCCGGAGTTCTTATTTCCAAGGAGAAAGGGCCTGCCATTGCCTATTCGATCGACAGGCTGCAGGACAGAGGTAAATATTTTGTTGAACCGGGAGATGAAATCTATACCGGCCAGGTGATCGGCGAGCATATCCGGCCGGATGACCTGACGATCAATATCTGTACGGAGAAGAAGCTTACCAATATGCGTGCTACAGGCAGCGAAGAAAAAATGCGCATTGCTCCCAAAACAAAGTTTTCTTTGGAAGAAGCGATGGAATATATCCAGAAGGATGAGCTGGTAGAGATCACGCCAAAACACATCCGGATGCGTAAAATCCTGCTGGATGAGAATGAAAGAAAGCGTACGGAGAAGAAGTAATTTATTCTTCACGAAAGCAGCGGCGGGACAGGTAAGAATTACCGGCGTATCTTAGCTCACCTGTTCCCGGCATCGGGTCTAGGCAAACTAATTGCTGATGAAAATAAAATCCATCCTTACTTACCTGGAGACGATCGCCCCGCTTTCCCTTCAGGAGGACTATGACAATTCAGGATTAATTACCGGTGATGCGGAAGAAGAAGTGCTGGGCGTGCTTACCTGTATTGACTGTACGGAAGCGGTGATTGAAGAAGCCATCCGGAAAAAATGCAATCTCATTGTGGCGCATCACCCCATTGTTTTTACAGGCCTTAAAAAAATAACCGGCAGGAATTATGTGGAGCGTACGGTGCTTAAGGCCATTCAAAATAACGTGGCTGTTTATGCCATGCATACCAACTTGGATAATGTGTATGAAGGAGTGAACAGAAGAATATGTGGTAAGCTGGGGTTGAAGAATTGTAAGTTTTTGCTTCCAAAAACTGTAGTCAAAGGAAGACAAACGGCCGGTTCAGGGATGATAGGAACTCTTGCCAGGCCCATGAATGAAATAGACTTTCTTGGAGGGGTAAAAAAGATCATGAAAGCCGGCTCTCTTAAGCACACTGCACTGCTTGGTAAAAAGATCAGTAAAGTTGCTGTTTGCGGAGGTTCCGGAAGTTTTCTGCTGAAAGCAGCCCTGGAAGCCAAAGCGGATGTTTTTATAAGTGCTGATTTTAAATATCATCAGTTCTTTGATGCTGATAATAAGATAGTTATAGCCGACATCGGGCATTACGAAAGCGAACAGTATACCAGGGAATTAATACATGACTTGTTGAAGAAAAAATTTTCTATCTTCGCCCTCCATTTATCCGATATAAATACAAACCCGGTAAATTACATATAAACATGGCAAAAGGATCCCCAACAGAAAGAGAAAAAATTGATGCTTCCGTAGAAAAAAAGCTCACCGCTCTTTTCGAACTTCAGGCGATAGATTCCAAGATTGATAAGATACGCACGGTACGCGGAGAACTTCCTTTGGAAATCAAAGACCTGGAAGATTCCGTGGAAGTATTGGCCACCCGCCTGGAGAAGTTGAATGAAGAATATCGTGCCAGTGAAACGATCATTGCAGATAAAAAGAATTTGATGAAAGATGCGGAAGGGATGATTAAAAAATACAAATCCCAGCAAAGCAAAGTGCGTAATAACCGTGAGTACGAATCACTCACCAAAGAGATTGAATACCAGACCCTGGAAATTCAGCTGGCTGAAAGAAAAATAAAGGACTTCAAAACATCGCTTACCACTAAGAAGGAGCAGCTGGAACAGATGGAGGAAGAACTGAAGGAAAGAAAGAACCGCCTGAAAGAGAAACAAAGTGAACTGGATGAGATTATTGCAGAGACTGAAAAAGAAGAGACTGCTTTGCTTAAACGTTCCAAAGGCGCTGAAGCCCTGATTGAAGAGCGTTTGCTTAGTTCCTATAAACGTATACGTTCAAATACACGCAACGGACTTGCGGTGGTTCCGGTTGAACGGGACGCCTGTGGAGGTTGCTTTTCAAAAATCCCTCCACAACGGCAACTGGACATCAAAACCCACAAAAAACTATTGGTTTGTGAGCATTGCGGAAGGGTACTTGTAGCTCCGGACATTGCAGAAAAGATGAAAGAGAGGGTTTAACAGTCCTTCTTGTTCTATAGATTGAAAAGGCCATTCCATTGGGAGTGGCTTTTTGCTTTTTAAGCGGGCCTAAAAATATGGTCGGATGTTTGTAACATATGATATCTGATTATTTGGATAAATATTTTAATTTAATACCTTTGGAACAAAACCATCAAAATATTATGAAATTGAAAGTTTTATTCTCTGCAGGGTTGATTCTTATATTTTTCCTTACAGGAAAATCTCAGAACGTGGGAGTGGGCGCTGACATCATGTATAATTTTCAGACCGAGAGTTTTGGAGCAGGGGCAAGGGTAAGTATATTCCCTAATAATAACCTGAGTTTTGTACCTCAGTTCTCCTATTATCCCGGGTTCAATAAAATTCATGAATACTATTTAGGATTGGGATTGGAATACAAGTTTATACGGTCAAGAACATTTGATTTCTATTTAATAGGGCACGGTGCTTTTAACTCCTGGCTCAACTATGCTTCCTCTTCCCTGGAGGGCGCCAAGCAATCCAACTGGAATTTAGAAGGTGGTGTTGGAGTAACTACCAACAGGTGTTTGCGTCCCTTTCTGGAATACAGGTATAATTTGAAATTCCAGGAAACACATTTGCGTCTGGGGCTGTTGTATATTTTTGGATGCAGCGGCGGTGGCAAAAAGAAAGGCGGCGGCGGTGGCAAACACAAAGGATTATGCCCGGCCTATAGTTAGCAGATCATTGGTTTTCTAAAAGATAAAAATTATGAAAAACATTCGTAAGAATTTCTCCGTGCCGGTTTTGAGTATTGCTATGGCAGCTGTTGGTCTTATATATAGCTGTAAAAAGGACAGAATAGAGGAGAAGCAGGTAAATGCGTACAGCCCGGTTAGCAACTACCTGGATACTAAAAAGCAGCCCGAGCAGGAGTTTATAATTGACACCACCGGCTCAGGACCGCTGGTAGGGAAGGAGGGAACCAAGATATGGACTGCCAAGCAATGTTTGATGTTTCCTAACGGAGACAGCGTTTCCTGGCCTTTTACGGTAAAGCTGGTTGAGCTGTACACTGCTAAGGACATGATCTATTACCAGCAGGCTACCGTTGCTTCGGCCAATACCAACATATTAAAAACTGATGGCGAAATAAGATTACGTGCTTTTAAAAACGGAACAGAACTGGTATTGAAACCGGATCCGTGCCAGGTTGCAATAGAAATGCCGAATGCTGCGCCTAAAGCCGGCATGCGGGTATTTTATGGTTTCGGTTCAGGTGCAACTTCCGATTGGACCGACAACCCCTCTACGCTGGGAGTATCAACAACCTTAAGTCCCGTTTTCACTACTACAGTTACTGCGTATCATGCATCCATAGCAAAACTGGGCTGGATCAACTGCGGAGTACTTGCCGGAACCACACCGGCTGCCACATTGACCTTTGCTTCCACTACGGATGATTTAACAAACGTTGGGATTTTTATTTACTTCCCGGTCACTAAAACCGTAATGCAGGCTTATAATATGATGTCCGGGTCGATTCCTAACAATTCCATCGTAAAAATTGTTGCCATTGGAATTGATGCAAACAACAACCTGTTCAGTTATTACCTGGACAAGACTGTAACCGGGAACGAACAGATTGATGTTACCCTGAGTGCTACTACCGATGCAGCCCTGACTACTGTGCTGGACGGTTTGTAGGATCTTTTTACTGCAAAGTTTTTCAAGATGAAGCACATCCTTTTTGCTTCTTTTTTCCCATTGCTGTTATTCGCTCAGCCCTTCCCTGGAAAAATAGGCGTGGGGCTGGATGGAATAGGAGGGAAGGCGCTTGAATTCCCCAATGTTACACTTACTGCCTCTGCCTGGGAAAGCGTAGCAAACAGCGGGCAGCCGGCGGTACGGGATATACAGGGATGGCCTCTTGAAGATTTCCGCGTGGTGTTTTTTGACCACCGCCCTTTCAATGCATGGAATAACAGCCCGGATGATCCCCAGCATTACGTGGTGGATATGAGCGGAACGTACAGTCTTTCATTCAAAGGACAAGCTACGCTTACTTCCTGGAGCGATGCTCCCATTCAGTTTCAGAATAAAACGTACAATGCTTCCTCCAACACCACCACGGTGGATATCGTTTTTCCGCCTGGAGGAGGGACTAACCAAAATGTAATTGGCAATTATGGTTTCCTGATGATCAATTTTTTGCAGACCAATTATTCAGCCGGCGTGAACGGTGTAAAGGAAATACGCCTGATGCGGCCCGGGTACCAGCACAACACGCCGCAGGTATTCCGTACCGCGTACCTGAATGCACTGAGCCCTTTCAGCACGCTGCGTTTCATGGACTACCTGCATACCAATAACAGTGACAGCATTTATCCGAACAAGCAAACCTGGGCAGAAAAGCAGCGGCCGGATGCTCCGCGCTTTGTGAAGGGAGCTCCCTGGGAAGTGGTTATCGCATTGGGCAATTACACAGGCCGTGATATCTGGATCAATATCCCCGTGGATGCGGACAGCATGTACGTGGTGCAGCTTGCCACATTGATGAAAAACACTTTGCGTACGGATGTGAGTATTTACATCGAATACAGCAACGAGGTATGGAACGGGAGTTTTACCCAGTACCAGTACAACTACAGCGCGGTGCTTTCAGCACCGGAAGATGCAGATATCCGTAACAGCACCACGTTCGATGACCGGAGGAGAGCGAGACGTGTGGCGAAGAATGTGATCCGCTGCGGAAAGATCTTTGAAAATGTTCTCGGTGTTACGGTGGCTTCACGTACCCGGATCCGGCCGGTTTTTGCCTGGCAGGTGGGAGGATGGCTTCCCTGGTACGACGATGTGCTGAACTGGATCAATACGGCTTACGGGCCACCGAAGAATTTTATTTACGGAATAGCATCGGCTCCCTATTTCAACGATGGAGGTGCTGCATCCAATGCCACTCCCCAGCAGGTGGTAACTGCCATGTCCTCCAACAGCGATGCGGAGGTTACCTGGATACAAACGCTGGCACAGTATGCTGCCCAATGGCAATTGAAACACCTGCAGTACGAAGGCGGTCCCGATAACGGAGGAGGCAGCACTGCCAACATAGGCAACCGCATCAACGCAAACCGTATTCCCCAGATGAAAACTGCGGTGATACATAATTATGCGGATAACTGGTTTTCCCAGAATGCAAACGGAACAGCTCCGCTGGGTACCAATGACCTGGTGAACTATTTTGTAATGAGCGGTGGGGTGAGCCGCTACGGATGCTGGGGAGCCACCGAAGACCTTGCTTACCTGAGCAATCTTACCAACGCTCCGAAATACGATGCGCTTTGTGTTCTCTCAGGTATGTGCGGCAATGAACCATCCGTAACGCTTACAGCACCTGTGAATAATGCGCAGGTAGTAGTGAATACCTCCGTGACTGTTTCTGCAACAGCTTCTGATCCGGATGGAACTGTAAAAAAGGTTGAGTTCTTTGTCGGTTCTGCACTTGTGGGTACGGATAGCATTGCACCCTATGCTGTTTCATGGACGCCCATGCAAACCGGGATCGTAGCTGTACTGGCAAAAGCAATTGATAATCATGGCAAGTTCCGGTTCACGGATGCAAATGTGGTGGAGGTGGTCAGCTCTTCAGCAATTGAGGAAAACGAATCAGCTCCAGCAGTACGTGTTTTTCCTGTTCCTGCCCGTGAATACGTGAATGTTTGCATCCCCGGAATGAAGGACCCGGATGGTATACTGCGTTTAACAGATGTTACGGGCAAGCTGATACTTGAACAGCCGCTTAAGAATGAAATGAAATTAGATACCCGGGCATTGAATCCCGGTCTCTATTTTATTTCCGCTGAATTTAAAAACGGAATCCGTGTTACGCACAAGGTTGTGATCGGGAACTGAGTTCTTACAGATCAAACTTGATTCCCTGTGCCAGCGGAAGATCGGTCCCGAAGTTGATCGTGTTGGTCTGCCTGCGCATATACACCTTCCAGGCATCCGAGCCGGATTCACGTCCGCCTCCGGTTTCTTTTTCTCCTCCAAAGGCTCCGCCTATTTCTGCGCCCGATGTGCCTATGTTTACGTTGGCAATTCCGCAATCGGAACCTTCGTGCGAAAGGAATTTTTCTGTTTCCAGCATGTTGCGGGAGAAGATGGATGAAGATAATCCCTGGGGTACATTGTTGTGCATTTCCACAGCTTCCTCCATGGTTTTGTATTTCATGATGTACAGGATAGGAGCAAAGGTTTCTTCCTGTACAATGTGGTAGTGGTTCTGTGCTTCTGCAATGCAGGGCACCACGTAACAGCCTGATTCAAATCCTTGTCCTTCGCAAACAGTTCCGCCATAAATTATTTTGCCGCCTTCTTTTTGAACTTTCTCAACAGCATTGGTAAAATCCCTCACCGCGTTTTTATCGATCAGCGGTCCGACCAGCGTTTTAGGATCCAGCGGGTGGCCTATGCGGACACCTTTGTACGCATTCACTAATTTTTGTTTGAAGGCATCGTAGACGCTTTCATGAATAATCAATCTTCGTGTTGATGTGCAGCGTTGCCCGGCAGTGCCAACCGATCCGAATACCACGGCCATCAGGGCCATGTTCAGATCGGCATTTTCGGTAATGATGATGGCATTGTTGCCTCCCAGCTCCAACAGGCTTTTGCCCAGGCGTTCGCCCACGATCTTACCCACTCTTTTTCCGACACGGGTAGAGCCGGTTGCGGAGATCAGCGGAACACGGGTATCCGCCAGGAAATTATCTCCCACGTATTTGGAGCCTGCAGCGATCAGCGTAAGCACTCCTTCCGTAACATTGTTTTCTTTTAAGACTTTGGCAATGATGTTGTGAACTGCAACTGCACACAGCATGGTCTTGGAGCTTGGTTTCCATACCGTAGTATCTCCGCACACCATGGCCAGCATGGCGTTCCATGACCATACGGCTACGGGAAAATTAAAAGCAGAGATCACCCCGACAATTCCCAGCGGGTGGTATTGTTCGTACATGCGGTGTTTCGGCCTTTCGCTGTGCATGGTAAAACCATGCAGCTGGCGGGACAGACCCACTGCAAAATCACAGATGTCGATCATCTCCTGCACTTCTCCCAGGCCTTCCTGGTAAATTTTCCCCATCTCGTAAGAAACCAGTTTACCGAGCGGTTCTTTGTATTCACGCAATGCATTCCCGATCTGTCTTACCACTTCTCCTCTTTTAGGAGCGGGAACCATGCGCCATTCTTTGAAAGCTTTTTGAGAAATGGTAATTATTTTTTCATAATCCTCCTCGGTTCCCTGTTTGATGTTGGCTATCAGCGATCCATCGGCAGAAGCGTAGGAAGAAATTATTTCTCCTTTTGTATCGAACCAGTTTACACCTGTGCATGCTCCGTTGTTTATTTCTTTGATGCCTAATTGATCTAAGGCTTTACGGATTCCGTAGTCGTTTGCGATGGTTGCTGTTTTCATACGAAGTATAATTTTTTTGAATTTCTAAAGGAGGAGCAAATATAACTAAAAGTCGTTTTGCATAAATGAAATTGACCTATAGAACTCCTCAAAAGAAGGGATAACGAATTGCTGTAAAAAACAAACGCCCCGTAGGGGGCGTTTGCTTATGAAATCACTGTGTTTGCTTACTGGACAATGACTTTTTTAGTAATAACCTGTTCTCCGGCAATCACTTTTACCAGGTAGATACCCGGTGCCTCATGGGTAATATCAATGTTCATCGCTGTATCTGTTGTTTTGTCTTTTTTAAACACAACTCTGCCATTTATGTCGTAAACAAGGACATTTTTTTCCTCTTCCCCGGGAAGGTTAAGTACAAACAACCCATTGGAAGGATTGGAATGGATGCTTACCTCATAAGCAGGAGCAGCAGCAAAGGATTTACCCATTTGTGTGGTGTTTACAGTTGAAACTTCTGTTTTTTCAACTATAAATGGTGAACCGTCTGCTGAACGGCAATTGCCGCACATTCTTATTGTGGCAGATACCTGTTGCCAGGGGCATGTTGCGGTCCAGGTTCCGCGGGTAACTTTATACTTGCGCCCTGCCTGAAAACGTCCCGCATTGGGATTTATACAACCATTTGCCGGCCCGTTGAATGCAGTTCCTGTATTATTAGTACTGTTATAACCACCGGCACCGGAAATAGTATAATTATACCCCAGAAAATTGTTTACGCTGACAGGGGTCCACCAGCAATCCGGATTAACCACGGTAGTGCCAGGAATAACATTTCCTGTTACCTGATCTATTTCTGAAACTTCCCAATAGACTCCTACATACGATGGAGGGGAAATTAAAGGTGTTGCAGTAATGGTATAATAGGGGCTGGAAGTTGAAGGCAGATTTCCTGCCAGGCTGAAATCAGGACTGTTTTTTTCCATGATCACCTGGTAATTAGCGACAGCAGCACAGCCATTGACAGTAACTCTTACATGATACATAAGGTCCTGCAATGGTTTAGTACCGGTGCACGATGGACCATTGGGGTATATAGGGCCACTGTAAATATCATTCCACCAATATATGCCTGCACTGCTTGGCGAATAATTTACACACAAAGTAATTGTGGATCCGTAGCAAACCGGATTGGGGGAAGAACTGGTGATCACAGGTGTCGGATAGCAGGCCACAAAAATAATTTTTGATGTTGCTACCCAACCTTCATGACATGCATTACTGAAAGCCAGCTTAATCTGATAATACTTATTGCATGGAAGAGAAGCTGAATTCGGGAAAGTGAAGGCTCCCGGAACTCCCGGAAACCATTGGCCCCATGTGTATCCTCCGGGCGTAATAACACCGCTGCTGTTGCATTCAGCGATTTCCCAATATGTATACGAAGGAGTTTCTCCTGTATAGCTTCCTGTAACGCTGATAGGCGAACCGGCGCAATAACTGGAAGCAGTTACAATATTGGGCACGTATGTATTTTTATTAACAAGAACAGATGCAGGCAGACCCGAAGTACATCCGCTGTTTGCAGGAAGTGTGGGAGTGCCGGCGGTGGGAATTGTCTGGTAACCGCAGCTTGCTACCGAGGTATGGTTCGGATTTGCTATTACATCCAGGTAATTGGTGTTGGGCCTGGCTACATATATTCTGCCATCCGGCCCCAATTGTAAATATGCAAAACCCGCAATATTTGATGCAGGGAGTGCTCTTACCAGTTGTTTAACACCCGGAACCCATGTGCTGATCGGGTACCTGTATATTCTTGAAGTCATAGAAGTAGCAGTGGTGCCATTATTGGCTAATGCCAGGCGACCGGAACCCAGCGTGGAAGTGATGTACAGGTAATTTCCATCCGGCGAAAATTCCAGACCCGCCGCAGAACCGTCTTTGGTTGAATTATCTGCATTGATAAATCCTAAATTAAATTCAACCTTGTTTGTGCCGCCCACAACTCCGGTGGTTAAATTAAAATCAAACAGCTGGCAAACAGGGGATACCAGCCAGCCGGTTGACCCCTGGATATTTCCGGTCCAGGGTAATGTGCAGGCAACTTTTTTGCCGTCCAAACTGAATTTTAATTGTCCCTGGGAATTTATTTGCGCCTGTGCTGTACCAATGGTCTGAGATAAATTTCCAAGATCCAGGTTATTAAAGGGGTGGTCCCATGACCTGTGTGGAGTAAAACCGGGACTGGCAAATGTGCTTGATACTTCTGTAACATCCAATAAAGGTATGGTGGTAGTAGCGCAGGTAACATGATATGCATAAAAAGTGCTTTCACCGGGTTGTGCCGAATTGTTGCCCGTGATAAGTCCTGTCTGTACTCCGGATAGCGGATAAAACGCTCCAACACCATGTGTAAGCACCCAATAACCGCCCTTGCCATCTTCTGTAACGGATAATCTTTCGGACATTAACTCATTTGCGGGAGTGATCCTTTGATTCATATTGGCCGGAGTGATTGTGATCGAATAGTTGGGTGCAGCGCCTGTGATGGTTGCCAATGAAACCCGTAAGCCATATACCTGATCGGTGGCTCTTGTTGCATTACCATAAGCGGTTTCGGCTGCATTCACTGTAAAAATAAAAGCTTGTGTGCCGGAAGTTGCCGGAATTGGAACGATCAGGGCACTTTGTGTTGCAGAGGAATGTCCTGAGAGCGTATAAGTTGGTGCGCCCTGTGGTTGATGCGAGCCGTTCCAAACGGTTATTCCATCGGTGTACATAATAACATTATTACTTTGATCCACTAATACGGAAGAACCTTCGCCTGTATTCATTGCCGATGTTGTTGGCGTTGCAATGGGTGCGGCTGAGCCTCCGGGAAATTTTATCCCGGCTCCGTTCCCGAAATACCAGGTGGTTTGAGCATTTACATGGGATACCATACCCAGGTAAAGTAAAAAACCTAAAATTACAATGATTGATTTCTGAGTTTGTTTCATGAAAGATGTTTTAGATTAGTAATTAAGTTCATTTACCACAAAAGAATACAAAATGGTTTCATGAAATTGCACCAATCTATATCCGGTAGTATTCAGGCAATGGATGGCGTAATGGGGCAATAAGCGGCGGAAAGACCTTTGTCTTTTTCTATTCCAGCCCTTGAAAATTCAGTAAAACTATTGGATTACAATTTTCCGTTGGATAAGCTGATTTTCGTTTGAAACTATTGCAAAATAGATCCCGGAAGAAAGACGTGGTACGGCTTGATCAAAAGATAAAAGGTAATTCCCGTTTTCAAGAAATAGCGTTTTAAAAAAATGTTCCTTGCCTTTTATGTCTTTAAGAACAAATGAAACATGCGTGCCGGGAGGCCCCATCAGCTGTATAAACACCTCGGAAAGAGAGGATACCAGGTTGGGGTGCATGTTCATAGATAATTTACCCGCAGGCGCTTTTTCAATATATACCGGCGTTATCCTGGAATACTCAAATTTGCCGTCGTAATCCGTTTGTTTCAAACGGTAATATAGGATCTTACCTGCCGGAAGAAGCGTATCCGAAGCCGAATAGGTAAGAAGGGCATTGCTGTATCCGGCCCCGGATATTTTCAGGATGGGTTCAAACTTCACTGCATCCATGCTTCGTTCAACGGTAAAGTAATCATTATTTATTTCAGTGGCTGTTATCCAGTCCAGCACTACTTCCTCTTTATAGGGATTATAAGTTGCATCAAAATACAGCAATTCAATCGGCAGGGGATACATCTCCCAGGCTCCCCTGTTAGAAGCTGCTGCTCTTGACCTTCCGTCTTTATCATCGGTAACGGTAGCAGATAAATTAGTGCCGTTACCGCTTATCTGGGCATTGGAAGAATATGCGTTGCCATTGTCCATCGTGATCGTGGTGGTCACATTCCCAGTTTCATTGGCGGATGCGCCGGATGCTGTGCGCCAGCTGGCTACAGTAGTTATTTCGCCGCTGGCGGTGGTGTAGCAAAAATTGGTGCCGGTTGTTTCCAGGTAATTGTAATCCTGGGTCCAGGTAGTTGGTTTTGTAAGAAGCCTGACCGCATAATGCGCCGGACCTCCCGACCGTATATTCTGGAACACGTTGTTCTTGACAACCAGTGTTCCCGAACTTTTGTCAACACCCAGGGCGCGCGAAGCGGAAGAAGTAACCACGGCGCTGCCGTATACTTTAACGGAATTGTGGTACATGTTAGTGGTTCCGTCCCCGTAATCCTGCAGGCCGGCTATCCAGGGAGAAGAAGTGCTTCCTCCGTTATCTATGATCACCACATTGTTCCAGACATTCCAGGTGCCTGTTACCGTGGAATGGATGTATATGCCGAAATTACGCGTGCCCGATCCGGAGGTGGAGGGATTCTTAAATCCGGAGATATGACATTTATTAATAGTGCCCGCACCGGTATAGATATAGATCCCATACACAAAACTCTCCGCAGTTGTATTTGTAAGAACCTCATTTTGCATGGCGCATTTTAAAATGGAATGGGTAGCGCCTGAAGAGTTGATGAAAATCCCGACCAGATTATAATCGTCCGAAGAAGCATCGCCGGATAATGAAGAAGCGCTTGTAATGTTCAGAATACTGTCGTTGGTAAGTGTGGCTACCCCGGATCCTGTTATGTAAATACCGTAAAACTGCTGGGTGGTGGTTCCTGTCAGGTTAATTTGCTGGAGGGTATTTGTACTGGCAGTAAGTGTACCGGTTCCGGAGAAATAAATACCGTAGTTGATGGTATTGGCAGCAATGTTTATGTTGTTACTCGTTGTATTCCCCAAAAAATTATTGCTGCACGTGGCCGTGTTGTTTGCAATGTAGAACCCGTAAAAACCCACGCTGGCATTGGTGCTGTTTATATTCCGGATGGTATTGTTTGTTACCGTATAGCCGGAAGTGGCGGTAGCATCGATGCTGGTGATCATCTGGCATTTGGCGGGCGATGAGGCAATGTTATTGGCGGTTGTATTACCGATCGTGTTATTATCCACGGTAAGTGATCCGCCGCTTTTATCGTTGTTGATGATGTATGTCCCGGCACCTGAACTCACATTGGATCCGCTTACGGCAATGGCTCCGAATGTATTGTACGCACAGCTTTCCGTACCTGATCCGGAGCTTCCGAAATGAATTCCGGCAAACGATAAAGCGGCAATGTTAACCGCATTGTCTATTACCTGTATGCTCGCCGTTCCGGTTGTTTTGCCGATTGTGTTCCCGTTACCTGCTGCGCCGACAGTGACCGCAGTTGCATACGTTTCTATGCCCGCAAATTTCGGAAGGCCCGCTGTTGCGTTAGTAGAAGTGATCGTTATGTTTTGAATGGTATTGCTGTAAACCGTATTGGCCGAAGTAGCTGTTACGGAGCTGCCTATGTAAATGCAGCTAAGCGTATACGCCGCATTTGAAAGCGTAAAAGCCGAGCCGCCGCAGCTGGCAGCCTGGCCTCCTATAAAATTTCCTGTGATGCTGTATCCATAGCCCGCTGAAATATCGATCACGCGCATATTTACCGAAAGCGTGATGGAAGAGGACTGGTAAAAACTGTTGCCTGAAATGGTCCAGGAATAACTGTTGCTGTTTATTTCAATGGCTGTTTGGGTGAAATTATAAATGGAACAATTGGACACCGTGCAGCCGTTGTTTTCATTCGGGTTGGCTGCGCCGGCAGATATAATTGTGTAAACAGGCCTTCCTGCGGCTGCATCGTAAATAGTGCAATTATCGATCGTGTTATCGTCGTTATTTGTGCTTCCGAAAAATATTATTCCCGCAGTGCTGATGGTAGTATTCTGATTGGAGCCGCGCATAGTGCAATACTGAACGGTGTTGTGATTTGCAGAGCCCGCATATTCCAATACCCGCTTACTTGCAGAAGTGCTGGAGTTAATGAGTGTAAGATCCCCGCTTCCGCTCCCTCCCGGGCGCCCGTCTATAATGATGTAGCTTCCGCCGTTGAAATAAAAAACCTGGGCCGGTGTTCCGTTGTTTATGGTTAAGCCGGATACTCCCGTCTTGGGCCGGATGGTGAGGGTATTGGTGCCACGGGTTGCCTGGTTGGCAAAGGTGATCGGCAGGGCCTCTACGCTGTAGTCCGATTGTATTTCAATAATGTGACTGGATGCTGTGTTGCAGGCTGCATAAGCTGCTGCAATGGTGGTATAGTTTCCGGTTGCCCCGACTGTGTACGTGGCAGCGTGTGTTTTTTTGTTGATCTCAACTAAAAGGAATGTGAACAACGAAATGCAGAGAACAGCATACTTTCTCAAAAACATCATTACTTAAATCTAGGCAACTTTTTATTTTATGTTGTTATCTGCCTGCTTGTAATTTATTTGGAAATAGTTTTTTCTATTATATTATATAAATTAATTCTGCAAGGGTACATCGGAATGATGCCGGGAACAAACTATTTTTCTGTGCATTATTGGAATTCTAGCAGTTAGAGAATGGTTGATTAGTTGATTGGTTGGTTGGGTAATTGGTAGATTAGGTAATTGGGTAATTAGGGATTAAGTTGATTGTTGAATTAGCTTAAAAGGTAATTGAGTAGCTTTGGATATATATGACTAACACGATTTCCTTTCTTCCCTTTCAGAACCTGGAATCCGGGCGCTTGCTGCTGAGGCAGATCACTCCGGAGGATGTCCCTGCCATTTTCAAGCTAAGGAGTAATCCGGAAACAATGAAGTATGTGCCCCGTCCTGTACTCTCAAAACCGGAGGAAGCACAGGAGCATTACAAGCTGATACAGGATAAAATAGAAAAGAACGAGGGCATTAACTGGGCCATTACCTTAAAGCCGGATCCGTATATGATAGGTATCATAGGCCATTACCGTATCAAGTGGGAACATTTCCGTTCCGAAATAGGATATATGCTTTTACCGGAATATCACGGAAAGGGAATTATTTCGGAGGCCGTGAAGCTGATGATAGATTACGGGTTCGGTTATATGAAAATGCATTCGCTGGAAGCGATCATTGATCCCGCCAACCTTGCTTCTGCAAAAGTGCTGGAGAAAAATAAGTTTGTGAAAGAGGGCCATTTCAGGCAGCATGAATTCTTCAATGGTAAATTCCTGGATAGTGCAATTTATTCCCTGCTTAAAGAGGATTACTTAATTTAAGACCGGACGGCACTAAAACACCAAACCCCGGGTACTGTGCTTCTCCGGGGTTTGGAACATCCGCTGTAAGTCATTGCTGAGCTACGACGGAGTTTGCTTTGGTTTTTCAGGTTCGGTGTATTGAAAGTTCAACTTAGTCGTCGCAAATACCTTCCTTAATTATCCAGACACTTTCCGTATCAGGATACAATGCATCTTCCCGTTTTGAAAGACTGCGAATCACAAGGATCACACTGCCGGTTTCCTGTAGGTGAATCTCCTCGGCATTTTCTTCTTGTAGTCTGAAAATATCCTCCGGAAGCAGACAGGTTTGCAATTTTATGTATATGTTTATTTTCACTGCCTGGCCTGTTTTACTATAATACAACGCATAAGTATGCGTTTAGTATGTCTTTAACATACTTTAACAATTGCTGTGGAAAGCTTCGGAAATTTAGATTCCCTTACGAAAAACATGCTGATTTGTGCGGGCAGTTTATTGAACAGGCAAGAGAATGTCTCTTTTGAACAAAATAGTATTTTCCTGCGGGTTCAGAATTCTTATTCTCAGCGAATAAGCATTTGAGTCGAATGAGAGAATACCTTTTCCGAACGAAAAAGTGATTCTGCTGAATGAAAGAATACCTCCTCCGAACGAAAGAAGACCGCCGGCGTTCCACGGAAGACCTCCTCCGAACGAATGAGCGCCTCCTCGGAGCGAAAGAATACCTCTTCCAAATGAAAGAGTACCTCCTCCGAACGAATGAGCGCCTCCTCGGAGCGAAAGAATACCTCTTCCAAATGAAAGAGTACCTCCTCCGAACGAATGAGCGCCTCCTCGGAGCGAAAGAATACCTCTTCCAAATGAAAGAGTACCTCCTCCGAACGAATGAGCGCCTCCTCGGAACGAAAGAATACCTCTTCCAAATGAAAGAGTACCTCCTCCGAACGAAGGAACACCTCCTACAGGCGAAAGAGTGCTTCCGTCGAACGAAAGAACACCTCTTCCAAACGAAAGAGTACTTCCGCCGAATGAAAGAATACTTCTTCCGAATGGAAGAAATGCTGATAAAATGAAAATTTTGAATCTGTTCAGCAAATTGTGTCAATTTTGGCCCGGAAGAATTCCGTTACAGCAGAAAATCTTTAATTTTCACTTTGGTACCAAAATTGCTTTACCCGCACCATCAATCTTAAAAAAGAAAAATTATGAAAAAGACAATAATGATTTTAGCAGCAGCTGTATTGGCGGTATCTGTAAATGCCCAGATCACACCTTCGGCTCCTACGCAGGACAAGGGAAAAACGGATCCTGGAAAAACAGATCATCCGGGAAATCATCCGGGAAAGGGTCACGATGCAACCGAGCGTGCCACACGGCTCACGGAATTCATGACCAAAAAGCTCCTGCTCACCGAGAACCAGAAAAGAGATGTGTTCAACATCAACCTGAGTAAAGCAAAAAAGATTGAGGCCCTGCATGCGCAAAAAGGCAAGGACAAAAAAGCCCTGGGCGCCCAGCGCAAGGCGATAGAGCAGGAGCGGGACGCAGAATTCAAACGTGTGCTCAGCGTGGAGCAGTACGATAAATGGATGAAGCTGAAAGCGGAGAAAAAGAAGAACAAAAAGGATAAGCATGAAAAGGGGAAAGATAAATCCGGTAAGGGCAAGATCGAAAATGATAAAGAAGATGACAGCGATGATGGCGATGCGGTAGATGCCATGGAGGGACGAGGCTGACCTCACCCCCTTCCCCCTCTCCTCCTCGCCTTCACGTAGCGCTCCGGCGGAGCGAGGCAAGAGAGGGGGCTGTTCTGATCGAAGCGTCCGAAGTGAGGTAATTTCATCGAAGATTTCACACAATTCGTCTTAAATTTAGTATTCCAGGTCTAAAATAGGGGAATTTATAGTGTATTTGTAATCAGGACGTTTTATCTTTAAATAAAAATACACCAAAAGCATGCCCTCTTTCCACTCCTTCCTTGCCGATAATTACGAGCTCAGTAAGTTTGTGCTGCCTAAAAAGCATCCTGCCAATGACGAGCTGGATGAAAAAGAAAGAGCCCAGCTCATCGAGTACATGGAGGACAAAGATTTTTACGAGATAAATTCCATTATCCGTAAAAGGTATAAGGTGGTTTGAATTCTTTCCAGCACAAGTAATAATTAAGTACTCACCCCTCTAATACTGGTAATCATAGTTTACCGGCAACTTACGTGCGAGGGAAGACCTTCGCGCGTACGAATCAAAAAGGTGTTAAAACTTGAAAAACAACCCTGTTTCTCCGGTTAAACTAAGCCTGTCAAAATTCTCGTAAGCTGCATAGCCACCCATGAGGTTAAAACTGATCCGTTTGACGATTATAAACTCCATTCCCACACCAATGCCATTGTATGAATTATATACTTTATAGTTTGTTGTATAAGGATAATTATAGTAGCGTTTCAGATTGCGATAGTGAAGATGATTGCCCTGGTACAAGAACAAATTTGCTCTCTCAGTCCCCACTAACTTAAATAGGAAAGTTAAACCGGCGCTAACCCTGCTCTCGGAAGCGCTGGAAGTAGGCGCAAAAGTAAATTGTACTCCGGCCGTTCCCGGCCAGTATCTATAAGACAATCCATACCCGGTGGTAAACCCGAGCGCAGCTCCAACGGAATGTTTAAAAGCCACTTTCCTAGTTGAATCCACCTGGGCTGAAATGGATCCTGTTAAAGAAAGAATAAACAGCAGGGGAAGTAAGGGACGGAATTCTGGTTTCATGATTTTTTAATTTAAGAATGTGAAGTTGCATTTTTAGGTGATAATGGATTTTTTTTTAAAGGTAACAGATTCATGAGTTGCCAGTCCATCCATTTAGTAAGCGGTAGGGTCAAGTGAGCAGACGGTCGATTGGGTGATCGGGATCATGGTAATTGAATGATTGGTGGATTAAGTTAACAGGTCAACACACCTTTCGGTAAAATATTTTTCACACAAAAAGCAGACGGACATTCTTTGTCCGTCACCGCGTTTACGTTTGCGCTTTATTCTGATAAACTACAAAAACAGAATATTAAAAATCTTTTGGCCAAAAAGCGTTTGTTGTTACGTAAAAACAACCGAGTACACATAGCGTGAATATGTCAGAAACAATACAATTAAAATTTAAAAAGAAAAACAAATGAAAAGAACAATTCTTAATACGATTGCTTTTTTGGCAATTGTAGGATTAAGCACACTTTATTCCTGTAAAAAGGAAGGAATGAACCCGGATGTTTCTAACACCCCGGTCGTTTCTAATCTATCGGAAGTTTCCGCAAAAAACGGAAGATTGGTTTTTAAGAACGAAGAAGCATTTAAACAACACCTGCAGTGGGTATCTAAGAATGAAGGTAAGTCTAAAGAGATTATCGGGAAGTATAAGCACCTGGGCCTGGAGAAATCAATGCGGGAAGTTTCTTTAGAAAGCGATAAACTTTCTGACGATACCGAATCAAAAGAGTATTCCAGTTTTTGCAAAAAATACCCGAATACTTTTTTGCCTGTTGAATTTGAAAACTCGACTCTTTATTCTTTGCAGGGTTCTCCTTCTATGGCCTATCTTGCCAATACCGATGGCTTGTTTCAAATAGGAAATGATATTCACCGGATCTCTTATTCCCATCATTATGTTCTGAAAGGCGGGGATGAATCTAAAGTTGCTTCATTGATATCAGCACAGGGTGCTGTTTCCGATCCTTCAATTACTGTGACAAGCACGCATCAGCAAACAACCCGGACTACCGGGTATTATGTAACTGCTTATTGGAATTCAAACTACAGAGTAGTGGGTGAGAGTACCTATAATTACAGTGGCGGCATCAGCGAAATGTATGTAAAGACAACTGCCCAGAAAAAAACTTTAGGGGCCTGGTTTCAAACGAATAATGTGGACTATGTGTATGTGCAATGGCCCGAAAGCACGTTGTACTGGGGCGGCGGCGGCACTTTTACGATCAATGGCATGCTCTCGGCGGCTACTAAACCAACAACCGGATGGTACCAGGTTTACAGTGTGTATGGCCAGGTTGATTTTTCACTTTCCCATTGTGTTGCGTATCACCTGGGCCATGGCGATGGCTCTAATACCGTTGGATACGCAGATGTTTACAAGGATATTTTTCATTAACAATTAATCTGAAAGCAAGGCAAAACACTTTTTGCCTTGCTTTTAGATTTTCTATGATTTAAGACAATGAATAAGATAAGTACGTTAGCCGTTTTTCTGGTCTGGTTATATTCAGATATTGTCTATGCTGTGGAAAAAGACTCCCTGGGAATCAACCCATTCAGAAAACATGAGATTGGCATACAGTGCAATCCTGTTTTTTATAATAACATAAACGCTTTTACGGAGGGATTTCATCACACTATTTATTCCTTGAAATATGGCAATAATTTTAAGCAGTGGTTGTACCTGGGCATTGAAGTAAATTATATTTCCAGGAAAGCTTCGTTTATTAACTACCCCATGAAGTCTCATACAATTATCCCTGAGTTGTATGCTGAATTTAATTTGTTAAGCACTAAGAATAAGAACGTCCTTTTTTTCATTGAGGCAAATGCCGGGTATTATTACATGAAATGGAGTGGATATATGAGTTGGATTAATACATCCTCATCCCCTTGTCCATGCTTTTATGAATTTACTGAGAAGAAGATCATCTATTTTTTAACCCCCGGAATAAGGTTTTACCTGCTCCCGGATGAGCTCGACAGGCGATTAAGCCTGGACCTGATGTGCAAGCTTTCAGCTAAAAAGGATTTCCTGGTTAATAATAATTATTACGTTCCGAGTTTTAAATTTAATTACCATTTTAATAAAATAAGGTTTAGATTTAGTACGAAATAATTCAAAAATATTTTAAATGAATAGCGTTGCGTTTCCGAGTTTCATTGCACTTACGCCCGCAGAGTAAGCACAGCTTACCTGTAACTTACGCACGAAGGAGGACCTTCGTGTACAGGGCTTTTAGCCTGATCCTTACTTATTCGGACCGTCTTTAGAAGTTAGGGAAATTTTGAGTTTGTCGATAAGCGGATGAAGGTCATTTTGAATTGTGTCCCATACTGCGTAGGGATCTACTCCTTCATAATCATGAATAAGCACATCACGCATTCCTGTGATAAGTTTCCAGGGGATATCAGGATGGTGATTTTTGAAAGATTCAGAAACTCTTTTGCTGGCTTCTCCTATAACTTCAAATTCACGGATAACCGCACTTTGGGTCTTTTCATCCTGCAGAAAATCGTTTTCGGTCATTCCTTCAATGAAAAGAAGGATCTTTTCTGCACGCTCTACAATGTGATCAATATATGTGAGGTCATTTTTAGGCACGATACAATACTTGCAGGTCGGATTGGATATTTTGCAGTATGCTTTTTCGTATTGCTCTTTTGGACACCAGGTCAACCTTGCGGCCAATCAGGGAAAATAGTTCCTGTTTCATGCGAACAATATCCAGAAGGGTAGTGCCCCGGGAATATTCCACCAGAATATCTATATCGCTTTTGGGAGTCATTTCATTGCGTGTAAATGAACCGAAAATGCTTGCTTCTTTTACCTTATTCTGCTTAAGATAATTGGTAATAGCCTGGATGGTTTCTGTGCGTCCCATTTTTTGTTTCTGAGGCTAAGATACAAAAGAAGAGCGAGAGTTCTGCTTGCAGGGATAATTTTATATTTCTTCTCGTGCACGCTTGGTGCGCCAACAGTAAACCGGCTATAAGACTGGCGACTGAGCAGCGCAAGCGATGAAAGCCCTGTTCAGGTTGGTGAAGCAGCACCTGTATACTTTTTAAAACGATGGTAAGCATAGCTATGACTTACGCCCGAAGGTGGACCTTCGCGCGTACGGGAGAAAAGAAAAAATAAAGAAAATAATAAAGGATTACTTGTTCGTTGTTTTTTTATCCTTACGTGCACCTACTCCATAACCGGCACCCGCGCCAACTGCACCTCCTACAAGGCCGCCAACAACAGCGCCCTTTGTTTTATTCTTACTGGTAGCAGCGCCAACTATAGCACCGCCAACAACACCGGCACCACCTCCGATTAAAGCGCCTTTTGTTGAGTTTTTCATTTTTTTCTTTTGATCTTTCGTTCCGGCAGTGTTATCGCCTGTTGTGGAAGTAGTATTTCTATGATGTTGAATACTTGCGTTTACTTTATTCATCGAATCAATAGTTTCTTGTTTCACTTCATTTGCAAGGTTTGCAGACTTAACAGAATCCAAAACATTTTGCCTGGCAAGTTCAGAGGCATTCTTAGAATCGTTGCATGCCGTAATGGCTAATAGCCCTGTTGTTGCTAAAATAAAATAGGTTTTCATGTGTTGGATTTTAAATGTATAATTTATATTTCTGATTAAGCACATCCCTGATAACCAGTCAAATGTAAAAAAAACCATTTGAATATACAATTCGTTGAAACATGGCAACAGTTCATTCTGCCTAATTACTTTCCATGGCAGAAAGTAATAGGGGTTGCTAACTGATTGATTCTCATCCCCGATATTTGCTTGACACATTTCTGAGATACAAGGGAGATACAAATAATGCCAATAAGATGCTATTTCCCTCCACTTGCTAACGCTCCAATAAGTAAAAAGATTGCTGAAATTCCTAAAGCAGTTCCAAGGCCATTTTTGTAGTTATTTACACTCTCTGAATAGCGTTGAGCCTGACAAGCTTCATTAATATATGTTTGACAATTATAATCTAACCAATGATACCTTTCCCGTCTTGCTGCTGATTGCAAACCGCGATTTAAAACTTCAATACGGTCAAACGAACAGGTCTTATAATAACGGTTTATTATTTGTCCCTTAGAGTACGCAAAATGGTCTTCAATTTCAGCACAACCATTTTGATAATGATTATGTAATATATATTCGATGCCATGTCCAAATATATCTGTACCTACTAAGATTCCAGGATGGGGTAGTCGTGCAGGGGAACTAATTTTTTCACGATAAACAATTTTTCCTGAATCTTGGGTAATCCTAACGTCAAGTGTCTCTCCATAAATTCCATAAAGTGTCAGTATTCCTGTATACTGGTTGTATGTATAAGTTGAAATCTTCATTTTGTCAGATTTTAATTAATAGTTAAAGATGCAATTTTTTTCAGAATATTAGTATTGATAATTTCCAAGTTTAGTATTGTGTTTATACTTAAATGATGGACAATCCAAATTCTTTTCTCAGTTTATTTATTGCAGCAATTTCGTATGCACTATAGGCCATAGGTTTCATTCTTGCCTGCTCCCATGCCTCATTTAGTAATTGTGCGACCGATTCAGTTCCAGTTTTTACAAGTTCAGGATAGGAGGCCAAGTCAGCATTTTGATAAAAAGTAAAAAATTCCTCCACGATTTGCGCTAAAAGTTTTTGCGGATAAAGTAAGTTATAATCACTTGGTTTAAATGGTTCGGTGTCTTTCAGAAAAATTTTCCACTCTTCTTCGACTTTATCTTTCTCTGTTTTTAATCCCAATTTGTCAAGCATCATAATGATAATGGTCATTCGTGCCTCGTCAGCCGGATGTGTATCATTATCTGAATAAATAATAGCAGAACCATGTCCGGTTGAAAGGAGTTTCAAGTTAGTCCATGCGTATGCTGCACCTGTCATGTATGTTCCAATTAGGTCGCAAGTGAATTCCTCAATCCATTTTCTTTGCCATAAAAATTTTGCTCTAGTAAGTGGATCAAGATACTGTTCAAGCCCTTCATTTTTTACTCTAACTATTTCTTTGGCAAAGTGCTTATCCACAGCTTGAGAGGAAGTTTCGCAACTTTTTCCTTTAAACATAGAGTGTAATAAATGCCCGATTTCATGGTACATATCGGGTAAATTCAATAAACTTCTTTCTTCGCCCGCAGGCAAAGCAATTATCTCATAATATGGCACAGCCCAGTAATAGCTATCATGGTTGCTAATGGTTGACACGATAGGTGGTTTGGCTGATATGCGATGCTCATCATAAACTTTAGATATTACCCTATAGAAATATGCTTCAGGGTCATGATAGTGTTTTAACGGAAGATAACGGTATGAATGGATATTGGAAAACTCTCTGTTGGCTCTGTTAAAGTGGTATAAATTATTATTGGCTAAATATTCAAATTCTAATACACCCGTGTCCAAGGCATTTTGTAAAGTATTTCTGATATCCATTACTTTTAATATGCTTTAAGGTTACAATAGTGTTAAATAACTAAAGTTTTCTAAGTAAAGATATGAAGCATATCCATACTTAAAGTTGCCAGTAAATTGTCGGATTTTACCTAAAGCCTTCGCTGAAGAACTCCTCTAAAGAAATACCTAAAGCTTTCGTAACTCTTAAAAGGCTACTATAACGTAGGTCTTCTCCTTGTTCGTATCTACCGTATTGAGCACGAGGGATATTGTGGTCGTATGCGAATGTTTCGTAGTTGCTGTAGCCTTTCTTAATTCGTAATTCCTTAATTCTTTTACCCAGTTTCACTAATTCCTTATTGGGTAACTTCTTTATCCTTTGACTTGCATTTTTCATAGTACAAAGGACGTACAGTTAATATTGATTCGTTACTACTAATAGGTTACTACTAATAAGTAGTATTTATTTAGTACCTTTACCTCATAATTCTACTCAATGAATGACGTAAGATGCCCCAAATGCGGTTCAAATCAGTATTCAGCTAATAAGAAAGGGTTTAATCTTGGCAAGGCAGTAGTAGGGGAGTTAATCGCTGGCCCTATTGGAGCTGTAATTGCGGGTACAAAGGGTAGTAACGAGATTATCATTACGTGTCTTTCCTGTGGGAATCAGTATAGCCCAGGTGATTTTGCTCTTGTTGTAAACAAATTCAAACACTATGATGCAGCTGAACTTTTAGAACTCGAAGAAGAGGATATGAATAATGCCACGGCTTTAAATAAATTGATAAAAAATGCTCGTGAATCAATGTGGATCGGCAATTCCGATATCAAGAAGGTGGAAGATTTGTATTCCGCTTTATGTTCTTGTCGGGAGGATTGCTACAGGATCATGAAAGCTTACAAAGCTAAATTTGGTCTTGAAGTCATTGAAGACTTGAAATCTTTATCAGATAATTACAATACCATTGTTCGCTTTGTAGCTCCATTTATTGAATTTGAGATCGTGGAAGGAAAATACCCTCACGATTATAGGATTGATTAAGAGTTTGAAGAATTAACCGCTATTGGACGGACGTAGAAATTTAGAACTATTTTATTGTGTCATTTTCAAGTGAATAATCTTTTCAACAGTGGACGAGATAGTTTTTAAAATGGAATTGCTTATTAAAGTAGTTCCGTTTTTCTCTAAGTGTGATACTAATAATTGAAGATAGTCTACAAAAAATGCAGTCTCTCGAATTGAACAATCACTTGCATAGTGATAGGAGTATCTACGTAATAAAGAATCATTTAAAAAAGATTTAGATCGGTTTGATAGGGCTAATGTAAGTTGAAAAATGTTTTTCGGGTCTGCAAGGGAAAAGATCGGTTCAAATTGATAGTTACCATATATATAAATCCAAGTATTCCCACCTTACTTTTTTGAATGTATTAGGATCTACAATGGGTGGATAGTAATCAAGAAATACTGTCCTTCTCCCCCTTGAAATTGCCTTGCTTCTCACTTTAACTTTTGTCATTTGAATAATGGTTTTGTGAATGTTTCAGTTTGTGTTTACTTGATAAAAATACAAACGTGATACAAAATCATCAAGCAGTTCGGCTTCTCTGATACAAGAATTATCGTACTAAATCGGAAGTCGTAGGACTGGATAGGAAATGAAAAACCCATACTCCCCTATGAAGTATGGGTCATTTGTAATTTTATTCTTATGGATTACCGAGTGATTCCTACCTCGTTATTTTCCATGACAACTCTTATACTTCTTCCCACTTCCACACGGACAAGGATCATTCCGGCCAATTTGTTTTTCAACACGTACAGGCTGTTGTTTCTCTTCGGTGGCAACATCTGCTCCGGGATTAGGAGCAGCCTGGGCTCTGGCAGGGTTTGCACCCTCAATGCCTTGCCCTCTTCCCACTTTTAAGCGGCTGTTATCTGCACGCTGAGGTGCATGGGCGTGTCGCACCTGTGCATTCTGCTCTCCGGGCAGAGATGCTTTTACCAGGAAGGAAATTATCTCTTTGTTCATCCGCACAAGCATCTGCTTGAAAAGGTTGAAGGACTCGAATTTGTAAATAAGGAGCGGGTCTTTCTGCTCGTACACCGCGTTCTGCACGCTTTGCTTGAGGTCGTCCAGCTCGCGCAGGTGCTCCTTCCAGGCATCGTCTATCATGGCAAGCATGATGTTCTTTTCCATGTCCACCACAATGTGCTTGCCCTGGCTTTCGTATGATTTTTTCAGGCTGGCTACAATCTGCAGTGTCTTTATGCCGTCGGTGAACGGAACGACAATGTTCTCAAACTGCCCGCCCTGTGTTTCAAACACATTCTTGATCACGGGGAACGCCTGCTGTGCAATGCTCTCGCGCCGTTGCTTGTATCCCTCGTAGGCCACCTCGTAAATTTTCTGGCTGTTCTCATCCGGAGAGTCCTGCGAGAATTGTTTTTCATCGATGGGACAGTCTACCGTAAGCGATTTGATGAGCTCGTACTTCATGCCCTCGTAATCCTGGCTGGCCTGGGCATCGCTCACAATGGAAGTGGAAACATCAAAGATCATGTTGGCAATGTCCAGCGCCATACGTTCGCCGAAAAGAGCGTGGCGGCGCTTGGTGTAGATCACATCGCGCTGCGAGTTCATTACATCGTCGTATTCGATCAGGCGCTTACGTGTGCCGAAATGGTTCTCTTCTACTTTCTTCTGTGCGCGCTCAATGGATTTGGAAACCATGGAGTGCTGTATCACTTCTCCTTCTTCTACACCCATGCGGTCCATGAGCTTTGAAATGCGGTCTGATCCGAAAAGGCGCATGAGGTTATCCTCGAGCGAAACAAAGAACTGCGAGGATCCGGAGTCGCCCTGGCGGCCTGCACGTCCGCGCAGCTGCCTGTCCACACGCCTGGATTCGTGGCGCTCTGTACCGATGATGGCCAGTCCGCCTGCATCCTTCACACCGGGCCCGAGCTTGATATCTGTTCCGCGGCCCGCCATGTTGGTTGCAATGGTAACTGTTCCGGCAAAACCGGCTTCGGCTACTATCTCTGCTTCTTTCTGGTGCATCTTGGCATTGAGCACATTGTGCTTGATGCCGCGGAGCTTGAGCATACGGCTCAGCAGCTCGGAGATCTCAACCGAAGTTGTTCCCACGAGCACGGGCCTGCCTGCTTTTACCAGCTTATCGGTTTCTTCAATAACGGCATTGTATTTTTCACGCGTGGTCTTGTACACCAGGTCTTCCATGTCCTTACGCACACATTCCTTGTTGGTAGGGATCACGATCACTTCCAGCTTGTAGATCTTCCAAAATTCGGCTGCTTCTGTTTCTGCAGTTCCGGTCATGCCGGCCAGCTTGTGGTACATGCGGAAATAATTCTGCAGGGTAACGGTAGCGTACGTTTGCGTGGCGGCTTCCACCTTTACATTTTCTTTTGCCTCTATCGCCTGGTGAAGTCCATCGGAATACCTTCTTCCGTCCAGGATACGGCCCGTTTGCTCATCCACAATCTTAACCTTTCCTTCCATGATCACGTATTCCGTGTCTTTCTCAAAGAGGGTATAGGCTTTCAGCAGTTGTGTGATGGTATGCACGCGTTCGGATTTAACGGCAAAATCGCGCATGAGCTCTTCTTTCTTCTTTCTTCTTTCTTCGGGGCTGAGTGCGGATTTTTCCAGGTCGGCAGTTTCGGTCCCTACATCGGGCAGCACGAAAAATTTAGGATCGTCGGAATCGGAAGAGATGAGGTCAATGCCTTTCTCGGTGAGATCCACCGTATTTTGTTTTTCGTCGATGACAAAGAAAAGCTCGGCATCCGCCTTGGGCATTTCTTTGTTCTGGTCCTGCATGTAATAGCCTTCGGTTTTATGCAGGATGGCTTTGTTACCTTGTTCGCTCAGGAATTTAATGAGGGCTTTGTTTTTCGGAAGTCCGCGGTGCGCACGCAGGAGCGCAAGTCCGCCGGTCTTGTAATCCGTCTCATTTTTTTCGATCAGCTTCTTGGCATCGATGAGGGCTGTATTGATATAATTCCGCTGGGCGGCATACAGCTTTTCTACTTTGGGTTTCAGCTCGGCAAAGAGCTGGTTGTCTCCCTTGGGAGTGGGGCCGGATATGATGAGCGGTGTACGTGCATCGTCGATCAGAACGGAATCCACCTCGTCCACAATGGCGTAATGGTGCCCGCGCTGCACGAGGTCTTCGGGAGCACGTGCCATGTTATCGCGCAGGTAATCAAAACCGAATTCGTTGTTGGTGCCGTAGGTGATATCCGCCAGGTAAGCGTTTCTTCTTGCTGCTGAGTTAGGCTCGTGGTTGTCGATGCAATCCACCGAAAGGCCATGGAACTCAAAAAGCGTTCCGTTCCACTCTGCATCGCGCCTTGCGAGGTAGTTGTTCACAGTAACAACGTGCACGCCGTAACCTGCAAGGGCGTTGAGGTAGATGGGCAGGGTTGCTACCAGTGTTTTTCCTTCCCCGGTAGCCATTTCCGAGATCTTTCCCTGGTGAAGAACGGCTCCGCCGATCAGCTGCACATCGTAATGCACCATGTCCCACTTGGTATCGTTCCCGCGCACAGGCCAGGTGTTCTGCCATTGAGCCTTGTCCCCGTTGATCTGTATATATTTCTTCTGAATGGAAAGCGTTTTGTCCAGTTGCGAGGCAGTAACTTCGAGGTAAGGGTTTTCGCGGAAGCGCCTGGCTGTCTCTTTTATAACGGCAAATGCTTCGGGCAGGATCTCGGTCAGCACTTCTTCTATTTTTTTCTTGATGTCCTTTTCCAATGCATCGGCCGATGAATAGATCTTTTCCTTCTCATCCATGTTTTCTTCCTGCTCGGCCTGGGACTTCAGCGCTGCAACTTCTTCTTTTTCACCGGCAATACGATCCAGGATCCTTTTCTTGAATTCTGCCGTTTTTTCCCTCAATTGGTCGTTGCTGAGGGACTGTAATTTTTCAAATGTATCTTTTACTTCGTCCACAATAGGCCATAATGGCTTCATGTCGCGATCGTGTTTGCTGCCGAAGAGTTTTCCGATGAAATTAAGCATAGATTTTCTGAATATATAAGGGTAACGAAGGTAATCAATTTTGGTGCAGGAGATTTAGCCCGGACAGGATGGCAGAGCCTTCCTCCCCCTGCCCCCTCTCGAGGGGGACAAGCTTCGTTAAAATATTTCTCATATAAATTGGAAGATGTTGTTTATCCCCCTTTGGAGGGGGTGGGGGGAGGATTTTACAGATAGTATTTTAGTTCTAAATTCGTATGAGTAAATGACATCAGAAGTGAATAAAGCGATCCTATCCTGTTTAATCGTTTTGCTGGTATTTGTGCATGCCTGCCGTAAATCTCCGACCATGGATCAGCTGCAGGGGACATGGATCGAGCAGGGCGGACATAAAAGCAAATTAATTTTTTCGGGAGACAGGTTCTATTTTTTTCATTCGGCAGGCACCGACTCTTCTTCGTATACGCTGGATGAAAAGCATCTTACGCTCTGGACGGTTCCGCTCACCGGTCCTACCACCGGAGGAAGGAGCTACCAGCTGGACTACCATAAGAAAAAGGGGATACTTACGGTGATCGGACTTTTCCCGGTTGCTTTGGGCCAATCCAGCAAGAATTATTATAAAAAGCAATAGAAGCCGGAAGGCTTGTTGCCGGTCGATTGCAGCAGGTTCCTGTTATCATAATCCTAATTTTGTGTCATGGAAGTTTTGCTGATTGGAATTTTTATACTTGGTTACCTGGCCATTGTGCTTGAGCACAGCATCCGGCTGAACAAAGCTGCCAGCGCTTTGCTTACCGGGGTGCTATGCTGGATCGTCTACCTGTTTTTCAGCCAGGATCACGAGGTTGTTTCGGATGAGCTTATCCGTCACCTGGGAAACCTGTCGGGGATTCTCTTTTTCCTGATGGGTGCCATGACGATCGTGGAACTGATGGATGCCCACGACAGCTTTGAGGTGATCACCAGTCGTATCCATACCACGGACCGGAGAAGGCTGCTCTGGCTGATAAGCATTATTACTTTTTTTCTTTCCGCCGTACTGGATAACCTGACCACTTCCATTGTAATGATCTCGCTGATACGAAAACTTATTGCCGATAAAAATGACCGGTGGATATTTGCCGGAATGATCGTGATAGCGGCGAACGCCGGCGGGGCCTGGTCGCCTATCGGGGATGTGACCACCACCATGCTGTGGATCGGCGGGCAGGTAACAAGCTGGAATATCATTGTTACACTGATCCTCCCCAGCCTGGTGTGTTTGCTGGTGCCGCTCCTGGTGCTTTCACTGACTATGAAGGGAAAAGCCGAAAGACCTGCGGATGCGTCTGTCAGGCTCAGGGCAATTCCTTCCACGCCGCTTGAAAAAAATATAGTTTTTTACTCCGGGATCGCGGTATTTCTCCTGGTCCCTGTTTTTAAATCCGTCACACACCTGCCTCCTTTCATGGGTATCCTTTTCGGACTGGGTATCCTGTGGGTGATCACCGAAATAATCCATCACCAGAAGGACGAGGAGGATAAAGATGTTCTTTCGGTTGTACATGCACTGCGGAAAATCGATACGCCAAGCATCCTTTTCTTTTTGGGAATATTAATTGCCATTGCCGCTTTGGAAAGTACTCACATCTTAACACATTTCGCACAGCTGATGAATGAAGGGATTGGGAATGAAACAGTGGTAAGCATTTTTATCGGGCTCCTTTCCGCTGTGGTGGATAATGTTCCGCTGGTGGCGGCCACGCAGGGCATGTACCCGCTTGGCATGTATCCTGCGGACAGCTACTTGTGGGAATTTATCGCCTATTGCACCGGCACGGGAGGAAGCATTTTTATCATAGGCTCGGCAGCCGGAGTGGCAGTCATGGGCCTGGAGAAAATAAATTTCTTCTGGTATCTCCGAAAAATAGGATGGCTAGCTGCGCTGGGTTTTTTCTCAGGAGCCCTGGTGTATATCCTGATGAATTAATGCTGGCCTCCGCCCTGCATCATCTTCATCATGTCCTTCTGCATGTCTTCCACGGTAGTTTCCTTGTAGTCTGCCGGAATATCAAACTGGCTGTCCGGAACTTTTTCTTTGCTTACCGATTTGGCGGTCATTTTCATTTTCAGGCCGCGGTCTGCTTTCATCTCGTATTCGAGGGGCATTCCCTTTATGTCTTTGAATTGAGAGCTGCGGCTGTCGTTGCCCATGTAGTTGGAGATCTCCTCGGTGTAGTAAATGGTTGATACCATCTCGCCGGCGCCTGATTTGTCTTTGTAGGTTATCTCGGCCTTTTTGCATTTGTACCCTGCAATCTCTTTTGTCTCGTCCAGGTATTTAACTGAAATATCTGTTTTCTTTTCGTCCTTCTTGGGATCGGATATTATTTTGTATTTATTACCCATCACATCCATGAGCATAACGGATGTGCCGGATTTTACATCCGAGATAGTGCTGGTCTTCTGAAAACCCATGCTGACATCCGAGCGGGATTTTGTCCCTTTGATATACACATCGAGCTCGCTCCCTGAAAACATGGCCTGCGCTTCGGGAGGCATGTTAGCCATATCCACTGAAATGGAATAATTGATCTTGCCTTCAAATTCAGACGGTGGAACAGTGAATGAAAAAGTAACGAGGGATGCAGCAACTAATAAGGACAAAACCATTTTTTTCATAATAATTCTTTTTTTAGAAAATAAAAGTAGGAATATTTGCTACACGCGGTTAAATAAACTGCTGGTCGGCCTGGCGGATAAGACGGGTTCTGTATTTTGTAAAAATGGCGGACTTGGAAACAAACCCGATGTATTTATTTTCCTCGGTCACCGGGAGGTTCCAGGAGTTATAGATGTCAAACTTTTTCATGACATCGTGCATTTCTTCATTTATATCCAGGACGCAGGGAGGCTGTGTCATCAGGTCTTTGACACGGATAACACCGTATTGCTCCCGCTGGAACATTACCTCTCGGATGTTATCGAGCAGCACAATGCCCTGCAGGTGGCCGTCTTCATCCAGCACCGGGAAAATATTTCTTTTGGAATGTACAATTTTATCCACGAGCTCTCCCAGTGAATTTTGCGCTGTAACGGATATGAAATCCGTTTCAACCATGGTTCTTAATTTTATTTTATTCAGTACAAGCTTGTCCCTGTCCTTTTTGTGTAATCCTTTCTGCGCCAGTTTTCTCATGTAAATGGAATAGGGCTCAAAATATTTTGTGATGAGGTAGGAGATCGCGGAGACGATCATGAGCGGTACAAACAGGGCGTATCCACCGGTTATCTCGGCTATGAGGAATATTGCGGTGAGGGGAGCATGCAATACGCCGCTCAACGCTCCGGCCATTCCTGCCACAATGAAATTGGGAACAGTGAGCTCTACCAGTCCGGTAAGGTTTAACGCATGTGCAAACACAAACCCTGTAAGCGCACCAATGAAAAGGGAAGGAGCGAACACTCCGCCGTTTCCTCCTGCACCGATGGTCACCGAGGATGCAATGATCTTTACCAGGATGATGATAACGGCCATGAGAACAATGAACCATGCATTGCCGGAGAATGCTGCAAACAAGCTGTTCTCAAGCAGGGTTTTGTAATGGCCGGATAATAGATTTGCAATGGAATAATATCCTTCTCCGTAGAGCGGGGGAAGAACAAATATCATTACTCCCAATACCACTCCGCCGGTAATTGCTTTGAGGTACGGATTTTTTCCCGATTTTAAAAGACCTTCCGTAAAAGCGGCCAGGCGTGTTACATACACGGAGATAAATGCCATCAATATTCCTAAAAGGACATAGAATGGAATGGCATTCAGGTGCCAGCCTTTGGTGATCAGGAAAAAAAGCTGGTCTTTGTAAAGAAGGTTTGAAAGCACCGCAGCGGTAGCCGAAGCAATGAGCAGCGGCACAAAAGCGGGAAGGGAAAATTCAATGAGGATAACTTCCAGGGCAAACAGCACTCCTGCAATGGGACTGTTGAAGATGGCTGAGATGCCGGCGGCTACTCCGCAGGCAAGCATGAGTGTGCGCTCGCGGTAATTCATTTTCAGGTCTTTTGCCGAAACAGAGCCGATGGCTGCACCGGTTACCACGATGGGCGCTTCCAGTCCGACCGAACCACCGAACCCGACCGTAAGCGCTCCGGTTACCATGTGCGAATACGTTTTATCCCGTTCAATGCTGCCTGAACGTTTTGCAATGGAAATAAGGATGCTGGATATGCCCCGGCCTAGTTTTCCTTTCCGGAAATGCTGCACGTAATACACCGTGAGAAGTATGCCGATGAGCGGAAAAACAAAAAGAAGGAAATTAAACCGTTCATCCTCCAGCACCCAGCGAAGGAAATGCTGAATGGAGTGAACTACCGTTTTTAAAAGGATGGCAGCAAGTCCGGCAACCGTACCTACAATAATGCTGGCGGCAATTAAAAAACTTTTATTGCTTATGTGACGGAGCCGCCAGGTATTTATTTTTTCAAGCAGATCAGAAAATTTCACATCGCGAAAATAACTAATTCCAAGGATTAAAAAATGTGGGGAGTCCTATCGTCACATCGAGTAGTCCCGATTTTATCGGGACGTATCGAGATGTGTTAGGCCGTGATTGTAAAGTCATTTCTCGATACCTGCCCCTGACGTCACTTCGTTTGGTGAGTTTAGTAATAGGATAAATTATCTAAGCAGTTAGGCGAAGGCTGCGCCTTCGTCTGACTATTTCAGTAGCTTTGAGCTATCACACCTACAATATTAATGTCCACCGGCTATAAGATACAAGACCAGTCAGCACCGCATTTTTTAACATTCCAGATAGTGCAATGGGCGGATATTTTTACCCGAAAAATATACCGCGATATTATTATTGAGAGTTTTAAATATTGTTGCGATAATAAAGGACTTGAAATATATGCGTATGTAATTATGTCAAACCATATACACATGCTAGCTAAAAGTGAAAAGGAAAATTTAAGTGGTATTATAAGAGATTTTAAACGACATACGAGCAATCAAATAATAGAAGCAGTTCAGAATAAAGAAGAGAGCAGGAAAGAGTGGTTATTGATGATATTCCGCTACGCTGCAAAAGGACATAGACGGAATGAAAACTACCAGGTTTGGACACATGAGAATCATGCAGAACAGATATTTTCAAATAAATTCATTGAACAAAAAATAGAGTATATCCATAATAATCCTGTAAGAGCAGGACTTGTAGAAAAACCAGAAGATTATTGATACAGCAGTGCCCGATGTTATGCAGGACTGGAAAGCATTTTTGAAACAGAAATAGCCGTATTAAGATGGAAAACCATAAGGTAGAAATAAGATTTGCAGCTGCAAGCTGCACAGATAGAACGACGAAGGCTCAGCCTTCGCCGAACTGGGAGGGTGAAGTTATTTCTTCTGCTGATCCTTTGCCCAGCCGTCTTTCAGGGCAACAGTCCGGTTGAATATTATTTTTCCGGGAGATGAATCTTTGTCGGCACAGAAATATCCTTTACGAATGAACTGGAACTTTTCTCCGGCCTTGGTGTTTTTCAGGTAAGGCTCGGCCAATGCAGATGTAATGACCTCCAGGCTTTTCTCGTTGATGTAATCTTTGAAATCTCCTTCTTCCGCCGAAGGGTTCTCTACTTTAAAAAGCCGGTCGTATAAACGCGTTTCGATGGGAAAGGCCTGAGGGGCACTTACCCAATGAATGGTTCCTTTAACGGAGATCCCGCTGGTATCGCTTCCGCTTTTGCTTTCGGGAATATAGGTGCAATGAATCTCGGAAATAGCTCCTTTGTCGTCCTTTTTGAAAGAATCACATTTTATAATGTAGGCATGCTTTAAACGTACCATCAGCCCGGGGCCCAGGCGGAAATATTTCTTTACCGGGTTTTCCATGAAATCATCCCGTTCAATGAAAATTTCTTTGCTGAAAGGGATTTCCCGGGTGCCGCCGTTTTCTCCTGCTTCGGGATTATTTTCTCCCACGAGCATTTCTGTTTGTCCTGCAGGATAATTATCAATAATTACTTTAACGGGATCCATCACCACCATTACCCGGGTGGCAATTTTGTTCAGGTCTTTTCGGATGCAATGCTCCAGCAGCTCCACGTCGATTATATTTTCCCGGCGTGCCACGCCGATGATATCGCAGAATTCACGGATGCTTTCCGGTGTGTAGCCTCTGCGGCGCAGCCCGCTGATGGTAGGCATACGGGGATCGTCCCATCCGCTCACATGTTTTTCGTTCACCAGTTGCAGCAATTTCCGTTTGCTCATCACGGTGTAATTGATGTTCAGCCGTGCAAATTCAAACTGGTGACTTGGAAAAATCTCCAGCTTTTCAATAAACCATTCGTACAGCGGACGGTGCACTTCAAACTCCAGCGTGCAGATGGAATGTGTGATCTGCTCGATGGAATCGCTTTGCCCGTGCGCGTAATCGTACATGGGGTAAATGCACCATTTGTCTTTGGTGCGGTGATGTGGCATGTGCTTGATGCGGTACATGAGCGGATCGCGCATGTGCATATTAGGAGAGGCCATATCCACTTTTGCTCTCAGTACTTTTTCTCCGTCCTTAAATTCTCCCTTGCGCATCCGTTCAAACAGGTCCAGGTTCTCGGCTACGCTGCGGTTACGGAACGGGCTTTCTTTACCTGGCTCAGTGGGAGTTCCTTTCATGGAAGCAATCTGTTCGGCAGTGCTGTCATCCACATAGGCAAGTCCTTTTTTGATAAGCGTTACGGCAAATTCATACAACTTGTCAAAATAATCGGAAGTGTATAATTCATTGGCCCAGGTGAACCCCAGCCATTTGATATCTTCCTTGATGCTCTCGACGTATTCGGTTTCTTCGGTCTCCGGATTGGTATCGTCAAAGCGCAGGTTGGTCTTGCCTCCAAACTGTTTTGCCAGTCCGAAGTTCAGGCAGATGGATTTTGAATGCCCGATGTGCAGGTATCCGTTGGGTTCCGGCGGAAAACGGGTTAATACCCGTCCGGCATGCTTGCCGCTTTTGATATCCTCGCTGACTATTTCTTCCAGGAAATTAGGTCCTTTTTCTGTGCTCATTTAAGTAGATTGTTTTGCAAATGTACTGGAAGCAGCGCTAACTCCTTTTGTCAAGCGGCTGCATACTTCCTCTTTCCCGATCAGCTCCATCATGCCGAGCAGGTCCACTCCGCTTCCTTTTCCGCTGATCAGTACCCGGATCAGCTGCATGACTTCCCCGGTTTTTATTCCAAGCTGCTCGCAGGTTTGTTTGATGGTTTGTTCAATGTCATTTTTCTGAAATGAAGAAAGCTTTTTCAGATTTTCATTCAGCGATTCAAAAAATGTTTTTGATTTTTCATTCCACCTTTTCCGGATCACTTCTTTATCATATTCCGAAGGCGCAATAAAAATATAAGATGAAAGATCCCAGAATTCATGTACGAACGTGGCTTTCTCTTTTACCAGGGAACAAACCACTTCTATAAATTTTTTGTCTTTGGCTTCCAATGAATTATTTTTCAAATGTTCGTTGAGCAGGGGTATAAAAACAGCAGCGAGCTCTTCCGCGCTTTTCTTATGGAGATACTGCTGGTTGAACCACCTTGCTTTTTCCGGGTTGAAGCGTGCTCCTGCTTTGTGAATATGCTCGAACGAAAATGCGTTTACCAGTTCATCCAGGGTGAAAATTTCCTGTTCTGTACCCGGGTTCCATCCCAGCAAGGCAAGCATGTTGATGAAAGCCTGCGGAAAGTAACCTGCTTCCCGGTAGCCGGAGATCTTTTCAGGCTTCCCGGTTTTAGCATCCGGCATTTCCGTACTCAGGGGGAAGACTGGAAATCCCAGCTTGTCACCGTCGCGCTTGCTCAGCTTGCCGTTTCCGTCCGGACGGAGCAGCAAAGGAAGGTGTGCAAACTGTGGCATGGAACTTTCCCATCCCAAATACCGGTACAGCAACACATGGAGCGGGGCAGAGGGCAGCCATTCTTCTCCGCGGATCACATGCGTGACCTTCATCAGGTAATCGTCCACCACGTTGGCTAAGTGATACGTGGGCATTCCATCGCTTTTAAACAAAACCTTATCGTCCATCTGCGTGGATTGTACAACCACTCCTCCTCTTATCATATCATGCAGATGCACCTCTTCGTCGTATGGGATTTTTATGCGTATCACATAATGTTCTCCTGCCACTAACCGTTTTTGTACCTCATCTGCCGAAAGGGTCAGAGAATTTTTCATGTTCTGCCGCGTCACCGCATTGTACATGAAGTTTTCTGTTTTCAGGCGTGCTTCTTCCAGGTCCTGGGTGGAATCGAAAGCGTAATAGGCATGTTCTTCTTTTACCAGCTGCTCCGCATATTGCCGGTACATGGCTTTGCGTTCGCTCTGGCGGTAAGGGGCATGCGGACCATCCCCGTACCCGACTCCTTCGTTGGGTTCAATGCCACACCATTTCAATGCATCGATGATGTATTTTTCCGCACCCGGTACAGAGCGGGCCTGGTCAGTGTCTTCAATCCGTAAAATAAAATCTCCTCCTTGTTTTTTAGCGAAAAGGTAATTGTAAAGCGCTGTGCGTACACCGCCTATATGCAGCGGGCCGGTCGGGCTGGGCGCAAATCGTACCCTGACTTTTTTGTCGTTTGTCATGGTGCAAAGAAAACAAATATAGTTGGTATTCAGCCCATCCTAAACGACCTACGCTCCCAACCTGCGGTTGTCCGAAGGGAAGGACTTGTAGTACTATCTCCTTGAACTCCGTTCGCAACCTGCGGTTGTCCTCCGGGAAGAGGTAGGGAGATGGGCTGCCAAATATAGAGCAATTACTCTATGGAAATCTCATCGATAAAAATAAACGCATCTCCTCCCGCGCCCTGGTGCCAGGCAGGAAGTTTTCCGTAGTTGTATGCTTTGACCTTAACGTACCTGGCCTGTTGCCGGTTGAATTCCGTACTCAGGTTTTTTACCTGCACATCCAGGTCTTCGTCCTTGAGAGTATTGTTAACCGACACAGGCGTATTGAATTGTTTTCCGTCGGTAGAAAAGGAAACTTCCATTTTAACCGGCATTAAGATCCAGGACCGTGTATCCTGCAAAAACCTTGTGGATACTTTGGATATTCCTGTTTCCTTTCCAAGGTCAATGATGCATTCAAAATCCTGGCTTTGGTATCCCTGCCATCTTCCTTTACGCCAGTCCTGATCTCCGCGAAGCCCGTCAATGATTCCTTCATCTCCTCCGGCTGTGTACTGTGCATTGTATTTTGACAGGATATTTATCTTCCATGCATTGGGCCGTTTAAAAAATTTTGCTTCAACGGGGTTGCTTCTTGCGCTGTCGGATTTGGTAGTGGCATAGATCTCTTTGGAACTGCTGATGTAAAAGGGCCCTGTGTATTCCCTCATCGTCAGCCTGGTTTGTCCGCTGTCTTTCAGGCAGTATTCTATGCTGGTGTTGTTTGCATAAAGTGATTTCAGATCGATAAGCAGGCTGTCTGAAAAAACCTGCGATGCGCCGGAAATGATCGGGGAGGGAAGGATGGCTCCGGAAGCCGATGCTGCAGGAACTATTTTCTCCGTGGTTTTCGTTAACGCGGAATAGGATAAAGTGCTTTTCTTATACAATTCATCCTGGCTGGAAAGAAGAGCAGTACGTCCGCCTTCAAGATTCAGCTTTATCTTGTTGAAATTGATGATCCCGATATCAAAATAATTTTTTCCCGGGCAAACAGGATAAATTCCCATCGTGCTCATGACATACCAGGCGCTCATTTGTCCGCAGTCTTCGTTGCCGATCAGGCCATCCGGTGCAGGTTTGTAAAAATCATCCAGGATCTGTTTTACTCTTTTCCGGGTTTTTTCCGGTTTGCCTATATAGTTGTACAGGTAAGCCATGTGATGGCTGGGTTCATTCCCGTGTGCATACTGGCCTATCAGGCCGGTGATATCTGCCTGCTCTCTGCCGCTGGTTTTGCTGTCGGTCGTGAAAAGCTCGTCCAGTTTCTTTTCAAACTTTTCTGGGCCTCCTGTTCGTTGTATCAGGCCGGGGATGTCGTGCGGCGTAAAGAAAGAATATTGCCAGCTGTTGCCCTCTGTAAAATTATTGTCCACTCGTTTTGCATCAAAATTCTTTTGCCATCCTCCGTTACTGCGGGGCTGCATAAATCCTGTTTCGGGATTAAAGATATTTTTCCAGGCCTGGGACCGTTTGATGTATTCCCTGTAAGTACTTTCATCGCCGATGGCATTTGCAAACTGGGCAATGCACCAATCGTTGTAGGCATACTCCAGGGTTTTCGAAACGCTTTCTGCTTCGTCTTCCACTTCTAAAAACCCTTTTTGGCGATACGTATCCAGTCCCCGATAATTTTTCAGATCTCCCATTCCTCTCATGGCTTTCAGCGCAAGCTGGGTGTCAAAATCGGTGATGCCTTTTAAATAGGCATCCGTAATTACACTTACGGCGTGGTAACCGATCATGCAATCGGTTTCGTTGGATGAAAGCTCCCATACGGGCAGCCGGCCCGTTTGCTTATACATCTCCAGGAATGTTTTGATAAAATCAAGCGTACGCTTACGGTCTATAATGGTGAGCAGGGGATGCAGGGAACGGAACGTATCCCATAATGAAAACACAGAGTAATAAGTAAAGCCCTTGGTGGTATAGAGCGCGTTATCCATTCCCCGGTACTGGCCATCTACATCCGACGCAGTGCTCGGATGGATCATGCAGTGGTAAAGTGCTGTGTAGAATGTTTTGAGCTTATCCGTTTTGTCACTCGTAATTTCAATTTTAGCCAGCTCTTTGTTCCACAGCGCCGCCGCATCTTTTTTTACCTTGTCAAATTCCCAGGTTGGGATTTCCATGACCAGGTTTTTCTTAGCGCCCTCCGGGCTCACCGAGGAGATACCTACTTTGACATAAATGGTCTTGCTGCCGGCATTGGCGAAAGAGAAGATCGCTTTTACATTTTCTCCGTCAAATTGATTGTTTCCAGGCGGGTTGCCTTTCATGCTTTGTTCGTTCACAAATACTTCGTATTCAAACGGGCGGGAAAATTCCATGGCGTAATAGAGGATCTGTCTCTGCGCCCAGGCCTGGCTTATCCTGCATCCTTCTATTTTAGTATTGCCGGTAATCTTCAGGTAAGTACCCGGAAGGGCTTTGTCCCGATGGGTGAGGTCCAGGATGACATTGGTGTTTCCTGTTTTATTAAACGTGTATTTGTGAAATCCGGCCCGGGTAGTCGCTGTCAGCTCCACATCAATGTTGTCGTCATCCAGCTTCACACTGTAAAACCCAGCAGTTGCTTTTTCGTTCTTATGGGAAAATCGGGAAGCGTATTTCTTTTTGTCTGCCGATTGCTCCGCAGTAGGCATCAGCATGATATCGCCCCAATCGCTGCAACCCGTTCCACTGAGGTGCGTGTGCGAAAACCCATAGATAAGGGTATCGGAATGATGGTAACCACTGCAGCCGTCCCAGCTTCCGTCAATGCGTGTATCGGGAGACAGCTGTACCATTCCGAAGGGAACCGTTGCTCCCGGGAAAGTGTGCCCGTGTCCTCCGGTGCCTATGAAAGGATCAACGTACTGGGAGAAATTCTTGAGTTGTGCAAAGGAATTTACAGACAACCCTAAAAAAAGGTAAATGATTTTTTTCATTGGTAAGTATCCGCTAAGGTTTTAATTTGAATTTGTTTTTCCGGATCGAAGATCTTTTTTTCGGCCGGTATGTAGATCGTTTTTTCTTCTCCCGGCATCAGGTCAAAAAAGTTGTCATCCAAATTTATGGATTCCCCGTCAACTGTGATGAAGACATTTTTTGCCAGCACATCCGTTTTCAGGGATATATATTGCCTGGCTTCAACCCGGAAAGCCGAAACCTCGAATGTTGGTTTTTGCAATGCGAGGTTTTTCGGCTTTGCAAAATAATGATGAGCCGTAATTTTATTTTCATGGAGTATCAGGGTGGCGGTGAGAACTTTTTTGCTTGTATCGGAATATGTATTTGTGATTTCTTTGATGCTTAATTTATTACAACTCATACTTGAATTTGCCGGGATGTTTACCGTAAAATCCCTGCTCGTATAAATCTTTCCGTTAAAATCGCTTACCGTGAGGCGTACTCTTGCTGTCAAGGGTTCCATTTCGTCTGAAACCACGAACAGAATCAGGGAATCATTTTTCTTTTCAAAAGAAAGAATGACTTTTTCAAAAGCGTGTTTCGCAAAATAGAACAGCGCTTTGCGGTTGTCGTAATAGTCAATGCTGCTCCACGAAGTTACCGGCCAGCAATCGTTCAGCTGCCAGTATAAGCTCCCCATGCAATTGGGTTTTGCCCTGCGGTGTGCTTCGATCGCGGTCTTCATACCTTCCGCCTGGAGCAGCTGGGATACATAAATGTAATTCTCAAAATCTTTGGGCTGACGGTAATCGCGTTCCAGGTATTTTTGAATGGTCTCAAATCCTGTGGGATGTTTCTGATGGCTTTTCACGTCGGCAGAATTTATGGATAAGGTTGTATCCGTGCAGAATTTTTTAAATGTATTCAGGGGAGGCATTCCCTGGAAACCGTATTCGCTCATGAAACGGCCTACTTTCCGGGTATAGGTTTCAAAGGGTTCCATGCCCCACCAAACACCCCAGTAGTGAGAATCCCCGCTCAGAAGGCTTTCTTTCCGTCCCCAGCCTATGGAAGGAGAGGAGGGCCAGTACGGAACACCGGGATTAAATTGGGAAACAACTTCCGGTAAAACCTTTTCAAAAATATTTTTATAATCATTCCAGATTTTTGCAGAATCATTTTTGGAATACTGATACTGCTTTTGCCAGCCCCAGTTATGCCATCCTTCGTCAATTTCATTGTTCCCGCACCACAGGGCAAGACAGGGGTGATTGCGCAGGCGTTTTACATTTTCTACCGCTTCCTGCTTTACGTTTTTGACAAATGCCGGATCTCCGGGATACATGGCGCAGGCAAACATGAAGTCCTGCCAGACCAGGATGCCGTTCTTATCACACGCATTGTAGAACGATTCGTTTTCGTAGATCCCGCCTCCCCATACACGAAGCATGTTCATATTGGCATCGGCTGCTTCCTGGATGATCTTTAAATCGTCCTGGGAGTTTTTCCGCGGAAGAAAACTATCCCGGGGAATGTAATTTGCTCCCTTCATAAAAACAGGAATTCCATTCAGTTTGAAATAGAAACTTTTGCCGATGCCGTCCTTTTCACGGACCAGCTCAAGGGTCCGCAATCCTATCCGGAGGTCTTTCGTGTCAACATTCTTTTGGTTTTGGTTGATGGAACAGGTGAATTGATACTGGTACGGTTCGCCCATGCCGTTACACCACCATCGAACCGGATTTTTGATTTTATACTCGAGTAAAACCCGTTGTTCTCCTGCGGAAATATTTTCAGTTTTACGTACATGGCTCTGCCTTTTCTCTTCAGGCCCTGCCGTAAGCTGCGAGACGGCTATTTCGTAATTGCCGGAAGCTTTGCAATGAATTTCAATTTCAATATCCAGGACCGCCAGGGTATCCGATAAATACTTCTGTTTAACATGCACATTTTCAATTTTCAGTTTTTCGAATGAAATGATCTTAACACCTCTCCATATCCCGCAGGTGACAAAACGCGGGCCCCAATCCCAGCCGTACTGATATTGTGCCTTGCGTGTAAAAACTTTTTCCTCTCCCGGCAGTATGTAAGGTAATTGTTTTGCAAGCGTCTGGCCTCTTTTAACAGCGGAATGGAATACGACCGATAATTCATTTTTCTTATCCTTCAGGTGTCCGGCAGCCGGAACTTTCCATTCGCGAAACATATTGTCGGCGGAAAGTACAAGGGTGTTATTCAGGTAAACATCTGCATAGGTGTCCAATCCTTCAAACAATAAATATGCATTCGTATCTTCTGTCATTGCCTGAGGACAATCAAATAACAGCCGGTATTCCCAGTCACAGGTATCGATCCATTGAAGTTTTTTTTCGTTTGTGCCAAAGAAAGGATCAGGAATTAGTTTGTTTGCAAGCAGATCGGTATGCACAGTTCCGGGGATCATTGCAGGCATCCAGTTCCGGTCTCCGTATTTTCTGAATTCCCATCCTGAAGTGAGTGCAAGTTCCCGTACGTTCTGAGAAAGCAGCGTAACGGAATAAAACAATAAATAAAGGACAGTTATTCTTTTTATCATCGTTGCAAAACAAGCTTTAAATCACGTACTTCTTTTTCATCGACAAGCAATGTGTTTTTATTTATTGCAGCAGAATGAAATTCACGGGCTCCCGTTTTTACTGCAAGGGCTGTTGCATTCCCGGAGCGAATGCCTCCTCCCGGTAAGATCACGATCCGGTTGCTGGCTTTTTGTATCAGTTCAGAAATAAGTCCGGCACCTTCCAGTGCTGCCGGTTTCTGTCCCGAGGTAAGTATGCGGGTAAAGCCGCAGGAGATAATATTCTCCAGTTCATGCAGCGGATCTTTTACTTCATCAAACGCACGGTGAAAAGTGGTTTGCAAGGGGTATGCAAGTTCGACCAGTTCGGAGCACCTGGTTTTGTCCACGCACTGGTATTTGTCCAGGATCCCGAAAACAAATCCATCGGCGCCCGATTTTTTATATTCGGTAATTTCTTCTTTCATTTTTTTAAGCTCCTGATCATTGTATGCAAAATTCCCTCCCCGGGGACGTATCATGACGAAGATCGGAACAGATACTTTTGCTTTCACCTTGATAAAGTCTTGCAGTGCAGGGGTAACTCCTCCTGCTTTATAGTCTTCACACAATTCGATCCTGTCTGCACCGGCTCTCTGCGCGATCAGTGCCGACTCCGTATTGAAACAGGCAATCTCGAGGATCATTTGAGAAAATAATCTGAATCAATGAGTTTATTTCCTGAACTATCGTACCTGGCAAAATTGAATCCTTTCTGCAGGGCATAGGCACCAACTTCCCCGTTTTTACTGAGTGCAAGGAAGCCAACCTGCACATCTTTGTAATTCGGATTTTTGGAGATCAGCCGCTCCACTCCTTTTTTGCAGGCTTCCATGGGAGAAAAACCCTGACGCATAAGTTCTACGATCAAATAGGAACCGCAGATCTTGATTACAGTTTCTCCCAGCCCGGTTGCGCAGGCAGCTCCTATTTCATTGTCCACATACATTCCTGCACCTATGATCGGTGAGTCTCCCACGCGTCCGTGCATTTTATAGGCTAGTCCGCTGGTGGTGCAGGCCCCCGAAAGGTTTCCATGTGCGTCGAGCGCCACCATTCCGATCGTATCGTGATTTTCAATGTTTATCACCGGCTTGTATTCCGATTTCTTCAGCCATTCTTTGTATTGTTTTTCCGCTTCCGGTGAAAGGTCTTTTGATTCAAGCTGGTGTCCGTTATCGAGAGCGAACTTCTGTGCTCCTTCACTTACCAGCATGACATGCGGCGTTTTTTCCATCACCATCCGTGCAACCGATATCGGGTGCTTGATACGTTGCAATGCTGCCACCGACCCGCATCTTCCTTTTTCGTCCATGATGCTTGCATCCAGCGTAACGATTCCGTCACGGTCTGGCATGCCACCAAGCCCTACACTTAAATTGGTAAAATCATCTTCCGTAACCCGTACACCTTTTTCTACCGCATCCAGCGCAGTTCCTTTTTCCGAGAGCACTTTCCAGGCACTTTCATTGGCTGCAAGGCCGTGGTTCCAGGTGGATATCACGATGGGCTTTTTCGTTTCCGGGAAAACGCTTTTTTTGCCTTTCGATTTTGCCATTCCGGGTATGCTCCAAAGTGCTGCCGAAGCAAGCGCGGATGTTTTGATGAAATTTCTTCTGTTGATTGTCATGTACTGTAAATATTAAAAGTGATTACTTACTGACAGTATAAAAAGATCCACGATTAACGGACTAACTATTTTTTTCGTTTTTATTCTTCCAGATAAGAGAGGCTGCACCAATGATCGCCGCATCGTTTTCAAGAAGCTCCGACGGAAGAATTTTTACTTTCCCTTTGTAGATGGCAAGCAGGTTCTCTTCAAAGCTTTTTTTGGTCGGCTTGAAAATAAAATCCCTGGCCTGTGCAAGTCCTCCGAATAGAAAAATGGCTTCGGGACTGGTAAAGGCAACGCTGTTAGCAAGGGCAAAGCCCAGCAATTCGCCGGTGGAGCGAAATGCTTCGAGTGCAACTTCATCTCCCTCCCGGGCTTTGTCAAAAATGAATTTTGCATCGGCTACCTTTCCGGCTACGGTGGGCTTTTCATGCCGGCTCATAAGCAGATCGGCATACGTGCGTTTAATTCCCGTTGCGGAGCAGTACGTTTCCAGACATCCTTTTCTTCCGCAGCCGCACTGTCGTCCCCCCTGTATCACGATGACGTGGCCAAGTTCACCTGCGAATCCATCGTGACCGTATATTAATTCACCGTTGGCCACAATCCCGCTTCCGAGTCCTGTTCCAAGTGTAATCAGGATAAAATCGCGCATGCCTTTTGCTCCGCCGAACATCAATTCACCCAGCGCGGCTGCATTGGCATCGTTGGTTAAGACGGTTTTAGTGCCTATCCGGTCTGAAAAAATTTTTGCCAGGCGGACAACCCCTTTCCATTTTAAGTTCGGGGCGAACTCAATGTTACCGGTAAAATAATTCCCATTGGGAGCTCCGATGCCGGCACCGATAAGCTCGTATTTTTTTCCGAGGTTGTTTTTTGCTTTTTTGATATGCTCGCAAACAACGGCTGCCAGGTCTTCCGGGGTAGAAAAATTATCTGTGGGTACTTTATCGTGAAATAGAACCTTTCCACGCTGATCAACCAATCCGAAATACGTGTTGGTTCCCCCGATATCAATGCCCGCCGCCAGTTGTTGTGTCATAATCTATACCTTGTTGTTTAAGAATATGTTTGACCCTCCAGCCGTAAAAAGCCAGGTATAGAAAGCAGGCAACACCTACCAGGTAGCTCCACTGGATCCCCAGCAGATCATCTTTTGCAAGCCAGCCCTGAAGCAAGCTGATAAACCCTCCGCCCATGATCATCATGATCAGCAGGCTTGAACCCTCGTTGGAGTGTTTCCCCAGGCCGGCAATGGCCAGGGTAAAGATGCAGGGCCAAAGTGTGGAGCAGAATAATCCCACGCTGATGAACGCATACACGCTTGTCATTCCGTCGGCAAGTATCCCGATGATCAGCGCCGTAATTCCGCACACTGAAAAAATGATGAGCTGACGGGCAGGATTTCCTTTGCTTAAGATATCAGCAAGTATCACCGTGATAATAACGAGTGCATAAATATAAAACGGCGTCAGGTCATGACTGGCTATTTTATTTACAAGAAGAAACACCCCGAATGCCAGGTAAGGCATTAAAAATACCATGACTTGTTTTATTCCCTTGCTCAGGTCAAAAGCGCCTACAGCTCCGGACCATCTTCCGATCATCAGGCTGGCCCAGAACAGGGAGATATAGGGAGCTACCTGGTCCGTGCTGGTATTCAGGTGAACGCGCATAAACTCCGGGAGATTGGACGCGGTTGAAACTTCCACGCCTACATAGATAAAAATCCCGATCATACCCAGCCATAATTGAGGATAGCTCAAAGCGCTTTTCCGGGGCGCTGAAACCTGTGTTGGATTTTCCTTTTCAATATTGATCTGGTTGGGAAGGGATGAGAATTTGAAAATTACTGCGACGATTATAAAAGCAACTCCCAGGATTAAATAAGGTGTTTTTACAGATTCCAGGCTCTCTAATTTTGCACCGGCAGCGATCGAACCAAAAATAGCGAGGCTCACTGCAATGGGACCAATGGTGGTACCTATGTTGTTCACTCCTCCCGCCATACTCAGTCGCTGTGCGCCTTTTTTGGGATCACCGATTGTAATGGCAAGGGGGTTGGCAGCTGTCTGCTGCAGGGAAAACCCCAGGCCTACAACAAATAAACCTGAGATCATGAGCAGGAAAGAAGATGTTTGTGCAGCCGGGTAAAACAGTAAAGTCCCCAACGCAGAGATCGTCAGTCCAAGCGCTATTCCGTTCTTGTATCCTATCCTGTTTAAAATATCCCCGCCTGTTGCCTTTGAAAGAAAAAAATAGATCAATGAACCAATCGTGTAAGCTACGTAAAATGCAAATGAGATCATTTGACTTTCCCACTGCTCTAAATTTAATTTCTCTTTGAATACGGGGATGAGAATATCGTTGCTGGCTGCTACAAATCCCCAGAAAAAGAAGACCGAAACAAGTGTTACAAGTGCGGAGTTTTTTGGTTTTTCATTCATGTGTGAAACGATTTATGAAATAAAGATGGAAAATTACCTTATCACCAGGCTTACAGGAAGCAGGACGCGGGTCTCGGTTGATTTTTTCATTTCTATATTTTGTAAAAGCAGTTTTGCCGCTTCAAACCCGATCCTTTCTACCGGCTGGGCAATGGCAGAAATAGGAGGGGAGAAATGCTCAAAGATTGGAATATCGTCAAACGCACAAAGCGTAATATCATTATTTATTTTCAGTTCTTTCATGTAGCTATAAGCAGCGAGCGCAAGTGTGTTGTTCGCCGTGAACAGGGCATCGGCCGTGATTTTTTTCAGGAAGATATCCTGGATTATTTTTTTCACTTCATCCAGCATATTCTCAAATGGGATCTCAATGATCTTATAAGAAGAGATGGATTGTTTATTCTGCTTGCAGGCCGACAGGAAACCCTCCTTCCTTTCTTTAATAGCGCTGAGATGGGAAGGGGAGATGGCAAGCATTAAGATGTCTTTTCTTTTTTTATCGATCAGGTATTTTACCATGAGCTCGGCTCCTGCTTTGTTTTCCACCGAAACAGAAAGGAAATCCTTGTTCGGAAATATCCGGTCAAAGACCACCAGCGGTTTTCCTGATTTTTTTATCGAATCAAATATTTTGGTGGATTTCAGGGTGGAGGCAATGATTATTCCGTCGATGTTCCAGTTCAGTAAGGTTTCTATCAGGTTTGTTTCTTTTGCTTCTTCTTCGTTGGTATTGCAAACAATGAGGTGATATCCGTTCTTGGATACTTCTTCTTCCACGGTTTTTGCGATGAGAGAAAAAAAGGCGTTTGAAATATCTGGAATGATCAGTCCGACAATATGTGTTTTCCCGGTTCGCAGGCTCCTGGCGAAGCGATTCGGCTGGTAGTTTAATTTTTTTGCCAGCTCGATTACCTTTTTCTGGGTCTCCTGACTGATTTTGTTTGCATCGCCTTTTCCATTTAATACAAGCGATACAAGCGTTTTTGATAAACCCAGTTTTTCGGCCACCATTTCCAGAGAAACACGTTTCATTTTTGTCAAATTTTTGATAAAGGTAAAATAATATGGTTCAGAAGAGGTCAAATTTGGAGAAATAGAAATTTGTTGTATCTTTGACTAAATCAATTTAGTAGCATTTAAAGCGATTTATTCAGGATGCTTGCACTTTAGTTCCCGGATCGAAATATTTTTTTTGAATCAGAATAAAATAACATACAGTCAGGGAGTTTTTTTAATATGCTTGTGGGATCGGAACCTAATGATTCGATGAAATCATGTTGCATATTAATTGTGAAGTGTTCAATTTTGATTGGGTGAGGCTTAAGAAGCTTGCGGGGGTATTTTTTTGTTTTAGGGATGGAATTCGGGAAGAGAGAATATTTTGTAATCCCTGTGATGTACATGCATGTAATGAATTTTAACAAATCAGGGAGCAATGTGTAAGCCTATCGGAATGAAATTTATTTTGTCCTATTGCCATTTGCTCGGGAAGAGAGGTCTTGTTGTTATTGCACTATTATTGTGTGCTGTATTTGTACATGGACAAGCCTGTACACTTCTTCCGCTGGTGATTTCTCCTGTCACAACACCGGCTACCTGTGCCGGAGGAGGAACTGCATTGATCAATATCACCAGCGGCGGAGCTCCTCCGTATACATATACCTGGTTTCCAAATGTAAGCGTAACAAACAGTGCCAGCAATCTTGCTCCCGGAACTTACACGGTCAGCATCATGGATACCCGTTGCCATATCCCTCCCGGAAAAGAATTGGTGGTTAACGGAGACTTTAGTGCGGGCAACACCGGGTTCAGCAGCAGCTACGGCTATTGCAACGCGTATAATTGCCTGCAGCCGGAGGGGCTATATGCCATCGGGCCGGATCCTACCTTCTTTCATACTAATTTTTTTGGCACGGATCATACCACAGGTACAGGTAATTTCATGATCATTAACGGGTCTACCATACCCAATGTCAACTTGTGGTGCCAGACAATACCGGCTGTTGTTCCTAACAGCAATTATGTTTTCTCCGCCTGGGTGAGGGCCACCAATAACATCAGTCCGGCGGAGCTGCAGTTTTCAATTAACGGAGCTGTTCTCGGAACTACATTCTTTGGCCCTTCCGCGGTGTCTGCCGGGTGGCTGCATTTCTGCACCGTGTGGAATTCGGGTGCAAGCACCAATGCAGCTATCTGCATTGTTAACCAAAGCACGGCATTGGATGGAAATGATTTCGGACTGGATGATATTTCGTTCCGTATATGTGCTCCCACCACGGCCACTTTTACCATTGGCTCAACTTCGGGTGTTTCCACAACGGCCGGTACAACACCGGGTAGCTGCGGCGTTTCTGGTTCTGCGACTGTAACGGCAACGGGTGGTACGCCCAGTTACACATATCAGTGGAGCAACGGCCAGACCACATCCGCAGTCAGCGGCTTGTCTACAGGAACCTACTCCGTGCTGGTTACAGATGCCGCCGGATGTACCAGCACCAATACGGTAAACATCCTGATGAATTCCATGCCTGTTTCTGCATTCAGTGTTACCAACGTGTGTTTCAACAACGGAAATGTATTTACGGATCAGTCGGTAGGGAATGCAAGCATAACAAACTGGAACTGGGACTTCGGAGACGGGAACACTTCAACTGTACAGAACCCCACACATACGTATGGTACCGCCGGCACATTCACCGCCACGCTGATAGTAACCAACAACGGTGGGTGCAAAGACACCAGTACTGTGAAGGTCATAGTAAACCCGCTGCCCCTGGCCAGCTTCAGTACTACTCCTGTATGCATAGGCAGCACCACCTGCTTTACAGACCTTTCAAGTGTGAACCCCGGAACAGTAACCGGATGGAGCTGGAACTTTGGCGATCCCGCTTCCGGTGCCGCCAACACTTCTTCGCAGCAGAACCCTTGTCATGCGTACACCGGAAGTGGTCCTTATACCGTAATCCTCACTGCTACCAGCGACAGCGGCTGCCAAAGCACAGTGATGCTGCCCGTCAGTACTAATCCTTTGCCCACCGCCGGCATAAGTCCTAAGAACGTATGCTTTGGAGTCACCACCACCTTGAGCGATGCCTCCATTTCCCCGGGCGGAACAAGCAATACTATCAACAGCTGGAACTGGAATTTCGGAGACGGCACACCCAATTCAACCAATCAAAACTCTGTACATAGCTATACCGCAGCCGGCACCTACAGCATCACCCTGGTGGTAACTACGCAGGGCGGATGCAAGGATACTACCACCAGCACCGTAACCATTTATGCTCCTCCTGTAGCCGACTTTATCAAGCCCGTCAGCGGCTGCTCTCCCGTATCTGCTAATTATACCGACATATCCACCAGTGAAGACGGGACAGTAACCGGCTGGCAGTGGACATTCCCCGGCGGCAGTCCCAACAGCAGTACTGTTCAGAATCCCGCAAACATCAAATACAACAGTCCCGGAGCGTATAGTGTAACACTGATAGCGACCAGCAGCTTAGGATGCATAGACACCGTAACCCTGCCGATGGTGGAAGTATACGACTGGCCGAAAGCAGAATTCTGCGTAGCTCCCACAGTGGCTCCCACAACGGATCCCCGGTTCAACTTTTGTGATATGTGGACAAGCGATGTAGTAAAATGGACCTGGGACTTTGGCGACGGCACTATAGATAGTCTCAACACCGACCCTGTACACTCTTACAGTTCTACCGCCACCAACAACGACTTTTACAAGTACACGATCTGTGTCAATGTACAAAACCAGCACGGATGCTGGAGTAAGATATGCCACGATGTGGAACTGAACCCCGAGTTCGCATTTTACATTCCCAACACTTTCACCCCCAACGAAGACGGGACCAACGAGCTATTTTACGCCAAGTGCCGGGGAGTGAAGGAATATAACATCTGGGTATTTGACCGCTGGGGGAACCAGGTATGGGATTGCCATAGAGAAGACAAGAATACCAATTGGGACAACGATGCCAAACCAAAGCAGGAAGGCTTAGCATCGTACTGCAGGTGGGATGGTAAAGTAGTGCCCGGAGGAGTAGACATGGGCGGAGGTGGCGGAGATTACATCCAGCAGGATGTGTATGTCTGGAAAGTACAGCTGGTAGATATATTCAACAGGAGACATACCTACGTGGGTCATGTAAACATCGTACGATAAAATAAATGAAGAGTTTACCCTGATTGAGCGTAGCGAACATCAGAGGTGAATATCATTAAATAAGGAATAATAAAGATATTTCTCCCGAACTACCTGCGGAAGGCAGGCCGAGCGAGCGTAGTGAACATTATACTCAAGCACGGATTTTTTTATCGATCCATCCTATCAGGTCTATGTCATTAAAAATAATGGTTTCAAATTTATCTTCCACCAAAGGCAGCAGGTCGGTCCTGAAATTGCGGTATAATTGAAATTGTTCTTTCTTAGTATCCGCTTTTGAAAACAGTTTGATGTATTTAAGAAATAGTATTTCGAATTTATACAAACGCTTCTTTTTATAAAAAAAGCGATACGTTGATTTAATGATATTGGGAAGGATGATCATATTTCTTAGCTCCAGGTGTATGAGCAGGTTTAGAATTTTGGCCATACAAAAAATATCTTCCCGGTGAGATGTGGAAGGGGCATTGATAACAAGGTTGCACCACTTCAGGGCCTGTTTGTATTGTCCGTCCCCAAAATAAAGACAGGCCACATTAAATATCAGCACCATTTTAGATGAGGGAATAAGACTGGAATCATACTTTTTTATTCCTTCTTCAATGGCCGGTACATAGCTTATCCCTTTTTTGTACTCTTTTAAATGAACATAACCGGCTGTAACTCCATTATAGTATTTTTCAAAAATAGCTACCTGTATTTCATTGGTAACATTTTTTTCTCCGATCAGGTCAGGGATATTCCGGATTTTATCGAGTGCTGTAAACGCATCCTGCTTGCGATCAATATAGACACAGGCTTCTATAAAACAATTCAGGCCATACAAATACAGAGATGTGCAATCCACTATGCGCTCAATATTGGATTCGAAAAGCGAACACAACTTTTCGGCATATGTAAAACCGTTCTTAAAATCCCGGAGTATCCTGTAATATTCCACTTTACCAAGCAGGTAATACATGTTAGCATCAAACGAATTTATTTTTGAATCGTCCGAGAAAAACGGATTACGCCGGAAAGAACGTACGGATTGAAGGTAATGCATGTTTTTAACCGGTCCTATATGCTTTCTCTTTAGCAGCAGAAAGTCGCTGATCTTATTGTATTCAAATTTGACCTTTAGTTTATGGAGGGACACAAATAACTCCTTGTAGTAAAGATCCAGGTCTTTTTCCGTGATCCTGTCCATATCAAATCCGGTTTTTTTCAGCAACGTGATCAGCGGAATGATATTCTCAAAGCGGTTATGCTGGTACGATAGCTTTTTTACTTTGTCTACAACCCGCAGGCTTTGTTCATCCAGTTTTTTATCGAAAAGCACCCGTGCAATGTTGATGTATTTACTGATCTGTCTGTCAATAGAGGAATCTTTATGGTAAATGTTCAGGCACTCCAGGATCATGTTATAGAGGTAATTTTTCTCCGCCGGAAACCGTTTTATAAATGGTTCCTTGCGTATTTTCCTGAATAATTTTATTTCGTTGTATTGCTTTAAGGAATCAACAGCTTCAAAAAGCTTTACATAATTATTCTTCCCCCGGATTGCGTGGCGCGAAGCATAAATTTTAAAAAACCTTTTTTCGTTTTTTGTAAGCGATTTTATAAGATCATGCAAAGCTTCTTTCTTTTTCATTAAAACGAAGGTAAGACTTTAGATAAACTAATAAAAGAAAATAAATATAAATAGCTGATAAATAGAATTATACAATTTAATTGCTTTCAAATTAGGCATGTTAGATTGGGTATAAATTCCAAAGTATTTCAACACCGACTTTTTTTCAATCCATAGTTTTGCTTTCAAAATAAAGGGAACTGTTTTCATTAGATCAGGAGAAAATTATTTTTAGAAGCATAGATGATAAAAGTAAAACCGGTGCTGAATATGAACAGAAAATTTTGTTTCCGGTATATGTATATCGCTGCCATGCTATTTGCTCTTAGCAGTGTGGAAGGGTTATCGCAGGGATGGAATGCAAGCCCTTTTAGCCAAAAGGTGTTTATCGAAAATAACGGGCAGGTGAATGAAAAGACCAATACGCGGGCAACTGTTCTATTTACCTCATCGCAGAACGGCAATGGCATGGACTTGTACTGGAGCAATAAAGGATTAACCTATAAAATTACCGGGCGGTATCTGAGTGAAGAAGCCCGGAAAGAGATCCTGGAGGAGAATGATCCGGATGCTGTGAAAGAGCATGTGCGGGTAAAATACCATTACCTTACTATGGAGTGGGTAGGGTCCAATCCTTCTGCAGAGATTATCAAAGAGGAAACTGTTTCAAATTATTTTACCTATGCAGATCCCAATGATAAATCGGGAAGAAGCGGCATTAAGGCGGCTGCCTGCAAGAAAATTATTTACAAGAATATTTACCAGGGCATTGACGTGGAATATATTTTACCTGAGAAAGGTGGGGTCAAGTATGCGTTTACCGTACATCCCGGAGCAGATCCTTCCGGTATAAAAATGCGCTATACCGGAGCGGATAAAATTGTTTTTGATTCAGAAGGAAATGTAAGGATCAATTCTAAGAAGTGCGGCGATTACCTGGAGCACAAGCCGGTAACATATTATGAGGATGGAAGTCCGGTTGTATCAGGTTTTTCCATACAGGGAAATATTCTTGGCTTTACAATTCCAGAGTACGATAAAAGTAGAACCATTGTTATTGATCCCTGGGTGAGTGTGGTTAATTTCCCTCCGGGAACAAACCCCTCTGCTTCAGCTTATAATACTTCCGGTTACGATGTCGGTTACGATAATGCAGGAAATGTTTGGGTATACGGAGGTGCGGACCCTGTATATCTTGCAAAGTACAACAGTACCGGGACACTTCTTTGGACCTATTCCGTTCCTTTCTCTGCGTGGGACTTAGTAGGAGATTTTGATTTAAACAGAATCAGCGGAACTGCTTATGTATGTGCAGGAAGTGATTGTCCACCTTCAAATCCGGGCGGACTACCGGCGGGTATTGTAAAGGTGAATTCACAAGGTATTCAAACAGGAAAGTTCAATGGGAATAATATGAACTACGAAATCTCCCGGATCCGTCTGGATTGCAGCGGAAAGCTCTATATGACCGGTGGGGGAATTCAGGGAGGTTTGTGGCAGGTAGCGGGTATTGACACGAACCTGACTGCGGTCACAGGAAAACATATCACAAGCAGTCCGAATGGGGACCACGATGAATGCTTAATGACCCTGGATCCTACGGGTAATTTTATGTACGTTAACTTTAATCATGCCGCCGCAAATTCAGTAGACTTTTTGCATGATAATGAAATGCAAAAAATACCGTTGCCGGCTTATGCTCCGGCGGCATGGATTAACCCGGGCCCGATTTATCACTTTTTGGAAATGGGAAGTCTTTTCTATACCGGGATAGCAGATGGCGGTACGGTGCAGAACGGAAGTGCCAGGCTTAATATGTTCAATGGGATGGTATGCGGGAACAGGTTTTTGTATACGTACAACGGGGATACTTTAAAGCAATGGGATAAGTCTACGGGTACTTTGATCAGGCAGATACGAACAGGTGGTACAATCTATGTATCCGGCGGCTTGGACCTGGATTTATGCGAGCATGTGTATGCAGGAGTAAGTAACAGGATAAACGAATATGACGATAGTCTTAATCTTATTAAAACATATCCTCTTTCGAACACAACCTGCTATGACCTGAAGGTGGATAAAAACCAAAACCTTCTCTATGCATGTGGCAAAGGTTATGTATCCGCTCTTAGTCTTGCTACACCACCGGTCAAGAACTTAATTACATCCAGCACTCCCGCATCGTGCGCTTTGTGCAATGGAACTGCTGCTGCAACTTTTTCTGTAAGCACTACTGCCTGTAATACTGCTTTCACGTATAGCTATAAATGGTTACCCGGAGGGCAAACTACACCCTCGATAACCGGTTTATGTGCAGGTACCTATTCTGTTATTGCAATTGCTTCTAAGGATTGCATCAATGAAATTTTAGATACTGCAGTAGTAATTATACCGGGAGGTGCCAGCCCCCAGGCCGATTTTGTAACAAGTCCCGTATGTTTCAATTCAGCGCCGAGCATATTTACGGATCATTCCGTCGGAAATACGACGATCAGCAACTGGGACTGGGACTTTGGCGACGGCAGCAGCTCCGTGCAGCAAAACCCCAGTCATACCTATGCAAGCCCCGGTGTTTTCCAGGTAACCCTCATAGTAACCAATACAAGCGGATGCAAAGACACCATAACGTATCCTGCTGTAGTAAACCCACTTCCGGTCGCCAGCTTCAGCACTGCGCCTGTATGCCAGGGCAGCCCCAGCTGTTTCACCGATCAGTCAGTCATCTCCGCGGGCAGTGTAAGCAGCTGGAGCTGGAACTTTGGCGATCCGGGTTCAGGATCCAGCAACACATCACCCTTACAAAACCCCTGTCATACGTATAATGGCCCCGGTTCATATAGTGTAATACTCACCGTAACTTCCGATAGTGGCTGCCAGGGAGTTATCACACATCCTGTCACAATAAATCCCAAACCTGCAGCCCTTATAAAACTCCAGAACGCATGCTTAAACACAATAACCCAGTTCAGTGACGGATCCACATCCGCAGATCCCATCGTTGTATGGAACTGGGACTTTGGTGACGGCAGCACCTCGGCACAGCAGAACCCCGGTCATACCTATTCATCGGCAGGCAGCTATACCATCACATTAAATATAGTCACCCAAAAGGGTTGCAGGGACAGCACTACATCGGTAGTAACTGTATACCCGCTGCCTGTAGCCAACTATTCTGACTCCGTAAAAGGCTGTGCCCCTCAGGATTACACTTTTAAAGACCTCTCCGTAGTAAACGGAGGGACCATAACAAGCTGGCAATGGAGCTTTCCAGGCGGTACTCCTTCTACATCCACGCAGTCCAATCCAACAGTACACTGGGGCACACCCGGCGCGTACAACGCACAACTGATAGTCACCAGCAATCACGGCTGCAAAGACACTCTCTTCACTCCTATGTATATAAACATATATGCATATCCTACTGCCGAGTTCTGTGTAAATCCCGGCGTAGCGCCTGCTGCAGATCCCAGGTTCAGCTTTTGCGATATGTGGTCCAAGGACGTAATTAAATGGACATGGGATTTTGGAGACGGCAGCCCCTTGGACAGCATCAACACCGATCCCGTGCACTCCTATACGGCCACCGTCAACAATAATGACTTTTACAAATACACCGTCTGCATACATGTAGAGAACCAGCACAGCTGCCCGGCCACGATATGCCATGAAGTGGAGCTGATCCCCGAATTTGTTTTTTATATACCCAATACATTTACCCCCAATGGAGATAACATCAATGAATTGTTCTATGGCAAAAGCCGGGGAGTCAAAGAATATAACATCTGGGTATTTGACCGCTGGGGAAACCAGATATGGCACTGCCGCAAAGAAGACAAGAACACCAACTGGGACAGCGATCAGACCAGCCCCCGGCAGGAAGGACTTTCATCCTCCTGTAAATGGGATGGAGTAGTAGTAGCGGGAGGAGCGGACATGAGCGGAGACAGCAGAGAGATAGCGCAGCAGGACGTGTATGTATGGAAAGTCCAGCTGCTGGACATCTTCGACAAGCGACACACGTATGTAGGTCATGTGAATATTATTAAATAAGGAATAACAAGGGCATTCATCCCGACTGAGGAACGAACGTCAGGAAGAACATCATACGGTAAATAGCAGGGAGCACCCTACCGTAGTGTATTCTTCCTACTTTTGGCAAATGCTGTTGCTTACTCCTAAAAACTTTCCGGATTACCAGCTTATCGACTGTGGTGATTTTGAAAAAATGGAACGCTTTGGAAAATACATTACCATTCGTCCCGAGCCTCAGGCAGTATGGTCTAAAAAAATGTCCGGCGCGGACTGGGAGAAAATGGCGCACGTAAAATTTTTTCAGAAGTCAAGCAGCGCCGGCGAATGGATGAAACTAAAGGAAATGCCGGACCGCTGGCAAATTCAGTTCAAAACCCAAAACCCGAACTTTAAACTTCAAACCTTAAACTTTAAACTGTCTTTAACTTCTTTCAAGCACGTTGGTATTTTTCCGGAGCAGGCGGTCAACTGGGAATATATTTCGGAAAGCGTTTCTCTGATGAAAGTGGGGAAACCAAAGTTTTTGAATTTGTTTGCTTATACGGGAGGAGCCTCGCTTGCTGCTAAAGCGGCAGGAGCCGATGTAACGCACCTGGATTCTATCAAGCAGGTGGTAACCTGGGCCCGGGAGAACCAGGACCAGAGCGGACTGTCTGATATTCGCTGGCTGGTGGAAGATGCGCTCAAATATGTGAAGCGCGAAGTAAAACGCGGTAATAAATACCACGGGATCATCCTCGATCCCCCGGCGTATGGCAATGGTCCTGACGGTGAAAAGTGGAAACTGGAGGACAACATCCAGGAGATGATCCAGAATGTGCTGCAGTTGCTGGACGAAAAAAATAATTTCCTGATACTGAATGCCTATTCGCTTGGATTTTCTTCTCTGATCATCGAGAACCTGCTGAAGGATTTTGCAAAAGACAAGCTGGAAACCGGCGAGCTGTATCTTGAATCCCAGACAAAGCTGAAATTACCGCTCGGGGTTTTTGGAAGGTTCAGAAGCTTTTAAATCACCGATCATTTAATGTCTGAAAAAAGAACAAAGGAAATTCAAACCGTCCTTGCAGAGTGTATTGGCAAGGGCGTGCAGGTTCTGAGCCTTTTGCCTGTGGGAGGTGGCAGCATCAACGAAGCGGTAAAAGCAGAAACAAGCAAAGGATCGTTTTTTGTAAAATGGAATCACTCCGGAAAATATCCCGGAATGTTTGAAGCAGAATCCAAAGGACTAAGACTGCTTGCAGAAGCAGGCGAACTGCAGATCCCGGAAATTATTTCATGTGCTACCCGGGAAGAAACGGCTTTCCTGGTGCTGGAATTCATTGCTCCCGAAAAACCTGCTGTGAATTTCTGGGATGATTTCGGAAGATCCCTTGCCCGGCTGCATAAGCATACGTTCGAAAAATTTGGCCTGGATCACGGTAATTACATAGGCTCTTTGCCACAAAGCAATGTGCAGCACAAAACATGGACGGAGTTTTTCATCCGGGAAAGACTGGAGCCACAGATCAGGCTGGCAAAGAATAATAACCGGATCGGAAGATCAGTTGTTCAGCAATTCGATAATTTATTTAAGCACCTGCCTGAAATATTCCCTGCTGAAAGGCCCTCGTTGCTTCACGGGGATCTATGGAATGGGAATTACCTGGTGAACAGCAAAGGAAAGTCTGTGCTGATTGATCCGGCAGTTTATTTCGGGCACCGGGAAATGGATCTTGCTATGACCCGGCTTTTCGGTGGCTTCGATATGGAGTTTTACCATTCTTATAACGCTGAATTCCCGTTGGAGAAGGATTGGAAGAGTCGCACGGATATCTGTAATCTTTATCCCCTTATGGTCCATGTAAATCTTTTTGGCGGAGGTTACCTGGCGCAGGTAGAAGAGATCATTAAGCAATTTTAGATTCATATTTCAGCCAATCGCTTCACAATATTTTTAATTTTGCTAACCCTAGTAAATAACTGTTTCTATTGATAATTCGGGTGGTGGCGCAGCCCGGTAGTCCCGATGGAATCGGGAGAAAAGGTCGAGTTAATTATGTAAAGGATGTTTTTTGTATATATACTTCGTTCTTTAAAAAATGGGAAACTGTATATTGGGTATACTTCTGATGTCAAGGCAAGATTGCGAAGACATAATAATGGTCAGGAAACATTTACCAAAAGGTGGTTGCCTTGGGAGTTAATATATCATGAGTCTTATTTGAATAAAACCGAAGCATTGAAAAGAGAAAGATATCTTAAGAATTTGAAAAACCCCAAATATGTTCTTGAAAAAATAGTTGGTATTAGTAATCTGGAAGGAAGAGGAAACTATGTAATTGAAGTAGAAAAAGTATCTCAGGGATTTGAAAACCCCAATATATCCCTGGGAGAATAATTGTTGCTGATAATTCGGGTGGTGGCGCAGCCCGGTAGCGCATTCCCTTGGGGTGGGAAAGGTCGCAAGTTCAAATCTTGTCCACCCGACAAAACCCTGCCGCTTAGGCAGGGTTTTTTTCATTCTGATAAAGTAAAAGATGCTGTGGCAAAATGCCATTTGTTATGCACCAGCAAAAACTCAGATGCAATACCGCGGGTCACCTTCAAGGATTTCCTGCTCCAGCTTAGGTGTTTCACCTGCTTTCCATAAACGTGTGCGATGCACAACACGGTAGGTGAGAGGACCGCCATCAGGCCGGTCACTGCGTTCAAACGGGCGGGGTATACATACAAATTCTGTCGAAAGCTGATCGGCAGTGGCAGTCACCAGGCCGTAGCCGTGGCCACCAAAGTCGACCAACGACAAATGCGGTGCCACGTCCGGATTGCGCACGGCACGTGCCTGCTTCATATCCCCGGTCTCTTTTAACTTCAGCGTGGATTGCACCCCATGCAGTGCGGTCACGTTCACACTCGGGATCACCTTGCCATCGGGCTGATCGATCAGGTGCAGCACACGTTTCGGATGGTCTTTTTTCATGGTTACTTCCAGTACTTCGCAAAGAGTCTGCTGCGATATAGAACCGGTAACGAATTCCACGCCCAGCGGTTCGTATTTCTTCGGCGGCAGCGCTTTGGAAGCCAATCCGGCATGAAATGCATGGCGGTCGCCTGCCACCACACAAAAACCTGTGATCTTCCGATCGCGTATGAAATCAAATATCTCGTCTTTATCACGGAGGAACCGGTTGTCCATTACTGCATACCCTGCCTCTTTGGGCCACTTACTGCCTAACTCGCCTGGTAAATTCTGATAATCGCTGCGCAGTTCCATGGTGCCAAACGTATGCCCCCATATTTTCCAGCGCGCAGTGGAAGCTCCGAGCTGTTCCAGGAACCAGCGTCTTTGCGCGCTGCCCAGGAAAGTCTGGGCATGCACATCCTTTGTCGGGTTCGGAATGTCCTTGTCATTGAAACGAATGGTATCCGGCGGATTGCCGTTGTTATAATGACGGCCGTAATTCATAATTTCCAAAGGCACTTGCGGAAAGACCCGGGGATACTCCGGAGTATTAAAATCATCGCTCGACATATCCGGGGAACGGAACGACCAGTTATCCGTCAGCAGCAGATCCACATTCCTGCCCCAGCGCAGCACGCGCTGTATCTTCAGGCTGTTTATCGCCAGCAGGTTATTCGGCTCTTCCGAAAGTCCGTCTGCATTGAACTCCTCCATGGGTGTATCCACCACTGCCGGAGCAATGAATTGTTCCAGCTTAGGATTGCCTGGTTGCTGCACCAGCGCAGGGATGAACTCCCACCAGGCTTGGTTGGCAAACACTTTCTGGTTTTGTGCAGGAGCGTTATAGCCGCCTCCCGCCACATACTGGCTCTGGTATCCGGCCCAGGCAAATTCGTGGTTGTCCCAAACACAGACAAACGGCCAGCGGGCCCGGGCATCCTGCAGATCCGGATCCTCCAGGTATGCACGGTAGAGTGTACGGTAATCTTCCAGGGTAACGGGCAGGTGAAAATTGCTGACCTTACGGCCTTGCGGGAACTTGTACAGATCCCTGATCCGGCGGCCGCGGTTTCCGTTCGGATTATCTTCTGCATACCAGGTTACTTCGTAAATAAAATCACCCAGGTGCAGCACAAAATCAAGTCGCTTATCACGGGGACGCGCCTCGTCTTCAAAGATCATACGGCGGTAAGCATTCAGGCCGGCTTCGTTCGGGCACTGGCAGCTCACAAACGTAAAACGAACGGGTGCATCGGAATCGTTAGCAGGAGCAGTCATCGTACGACCGGTCCGGCTGGCGAACCCATGCTCATCAACGAAACGGTACCAGTACTCACGGCCGGGTTCGAGATCTGCAGCCAAAAAACGGCATGTCCAATCTGAATCGGCGCTGATGTGCGCAGTGCCGCCTGCCAGGACCTTTTTGAATTCAGAAGTCGTTGAAATTTCAACCACCAGCTTTTTAGCTACGCTATCCTTTACAGGCGGACGTCTTGTCCACAGGATCACACTGTTGGCTGTTGGGTCACCCGATGCTACACCTTGTGGAAACAGGTCACGGCGCTCAGTGGCAAGTGATGGAGCCTTGTCTGCCCAGCCTTTTTTTGTCGCGATGGCGAAGCCAATGAGGAAGGAGCTTTGTAAGAACTTACGTCGGGATATATTCATACGATTTCAGTCAACCGGTTGAAACTATTTCATACTAGCATACACAATGATACATTTTTTAGTTTAAAAGTCCGCTTGATTACATATAAGAAGCAGGCATTCCCGATAGCTATCGGGACTTCGCCGAACCGGGCCGGCAAATCAAGCCTGTTTGATCCTGCCTTTTTCATCATCTGCGCCGGTATTTTTTCTGAATCTGACCGGCTTTCCGTTTCCAAATTTATACGAGAAGTTAATGTTCACTACGCGTGTATCTCTCTTTGCAGTCCAGTCTTCGCGCACATTATCAAACTGCGTGATTCCGCTTGGATAGGCTGTCCAGAAAATATCCGTCATATTTATCTTGATCGTCCCCTTTTTTTTCAGCACTGTTTTCTGGATACCTGCCGTCAGATTATAGGTTGTCAGATCCATTGTAATTCCGTTCAGCGCTTTGTAACTGTATCGGAAACTACACTCTGCAGACAATCCATCCATTATAAAAATACTGTTGGTGGTATTCAGATAAACAGACGGCGTTCCCTGATCAATGTAATTATCGTTGATGGTGCCGGCATATATTCCATAGTAAGAAAGAAGGTTGGTGTTTGTTGTCCACCATTTTGTAAGTTTTTTGGAATACGTCAGGTTAATGCTGTAATAATTAAGCCGGTTCAGATTAACTACTGTTTGCGAGGTTGTTTGTGTCTGCGAATCCTGTATTAAAACATCGGTGATGTTGTCATTGGTCAGACTATAAGCCAGTGCAGCGAAAAACTCATTCTTATAAGAATAAGTCAATTCGGTATTGTAAGTCAGCTGGGGCAACAGGTAAGGGTTTCCTTCACTGAACGTGGTGGCATTGATCAGGCTTCTGTAAGGGTTCATTTGTTCATAAGCGGGCCGGTCAATCCTTCTGCCAAGACTGAGATTGAGGTTGTTCTTTTCCGAAATTTTAAAGTCGAAATAGGCCGTAGGAAATACCTGCGTATAGTTCCTGTTGAATGTCCGGTCATTCAATAGTTGCTTTCCCTTCGCGATGGTTTGTTCCGAGCGGAGGCCGAGCTGGTATGAAAATTTTTTATAACTCTTCTTAAGATTCAGATATCCGGCGTTAATATTTTCACCGTATAAAAAATGACTGCTTCTTGAGCTGTCAAAGGTTTCCGCTCCGCTCAGCAGGGAATAAAAAAGAATGTCATTGTCCGATGAAACGTAACTTGATTTCAGCCCGGCACCGAAGCTAAAGTCTTTTTTAAGCGGCTTGGTATAGTCTGCTTTCAAAGAAAGAAGATAGAGGTCACTTTTTTGCCGGGTGAGCAGATCGTCCTGGCTCAGAAAGCTTCCGTCCGGTTTATAGTAGGTTGTCAGAAATGATTGATACGTGCTGCTCCAGTATTTGGCATAATCAAGATCCACTGTTGCTTCCTGTCCAAGTGTGTCGAATTTATGACTGATCTCAGCATTGGTCGAGTAGTTTTGCCAGGTATCTTTTGAATGGCTCACAAAATCATAATTCCGGATCATTTGTCCTTCTCCGTCCAGGATATCCGTATGATCCCTTCCCTCGGGGTTAAAATGTGTGACACCGCCGCTGCCCAAAAACGACAAAGTGGTTTTGGGACTTAGATAGAAATCGGCCCCAACGCGCGGGGTATGATTTTCAGACGGATAAAGAATGTAGTTCTCCGTTCTGAAAATAGTACGGAGCGTATCATCTCCGTAGAATTTTCTGTCGATGGTGAGATTATTAAATCCCAAACGATGAGAGTAACTGTAATTCAAAAACAGGTTATAATTTTTGTTCTTATAGTTTAAACTCAGGTTGCCATTGTATTTTGAATAGCGTCCCTGACCAAAGCCGGCGCCCACGCTTCCATTGAATCCTTCGCGTCTGTTCTTCTTCATAACGATATTAATAATTCCGGCATTTCCGGCAGCATCGTACTTTGCAGACGGATTAGTGATGATCTCAATTTTCTGAATGCTGGATGATGACATGCTTTTAAGCATATTGGCCAGATCCTGTCCCGACATTCCGGTAGGTCTGCCATCAATCATTATGATAACACCTTGTTTTCCTCTCAAACTTATCTTGTCGTTCTGATCAATTATAACTCCGGGAAGTTTTTCCATCACCTCCATCACCGAAGAGCCGCTCTGAATAATACTATTCTCAATATTCACCACCGTTTTATCAACCTGCTGTTCAATAAACGGCCGGTCTGCCCGGATGGTTACCGCATTCAATTGCTGGGATGCCGCTTTCATAGAAATGGTTCCCAGATCCACAACTGGATTATCGGGGGAGATATGAATGGAATTGACAATGTTCTTTTCAAATCCCGTGATTTGTACCTGGAGATAATAATCTCCTTCCTTCAGGTTCTCAAACAGGAAACGGCCCTTCTCATTGCTGAGCTCACCTTTATAAAGAGAAGAATCTGCGCTTGATTTCAGAAGCACAGTGGCGAACGGCTGGGGTACATTGTCCGGATCAACGATTAATCCTTTGAGAGTTCCTCCGTCAGCTGCCAAGCCTGAAAGGGCCTGGGTTATCAGAAGTGCCGGAAGAAATAATTTCTTTTTCATGACGTTATTTTTTGGATGATGATTGACAATTGGTTGAGATTTTTACCAGTGTTTTTTTGGTTATTTCCAGATCATTTTTACTGATACCCTCCAATGCAATGGCGCGGTTTTTAAGTACGATCCGCTGCACATCTGCAATGATTTTTCTTCCTTTTTCAGTTACTTCCAGGCCTGACCTTCTCCGGTCTTCCGTATTGCTTTTCCGTTTCAGGTACTTTGCTTTTACCGAAAGCTCAATGATCCGGGTAACAGAAGCATTGTCCTTGAATATTTTTTCGCCCAGATCCGTCTGCTTGATATCGGGGTTTTCCAGAAGCGTTTTAATTACCAGCCACTGGTCAATGGTAATGGAGTACCCGGTCTTCTTCAATTGTTTCTGGGCATATTGCCGGTAAGACCGGATCGACTTATCCACCCAGTAAAAAATAATATCCTTTAACGGTTCCATAGCAGCATGTTTATCCAAAGATACAATGATCTATCATTATTTGATATATCAAATACATTATTAACTTTTTTTAACTATTGACTGACCAATTCCGATAGTGCCAGCGGGGTAGAGGAGTGTTGAAATTGAATTTTATGTAGTTTAATTACATTCCCTGTTTTGGCAGGGCTGTTTCATTCTAATAAAATAGCAGGATTTAATTCTCCCTTTGAAGGGAGTGGCCGCAGGCCGAGGGATGTTTTGATCACTACATCCTCCGCCTCGCGAAACGCGCGAACTACGTTCCCAACCATCGCTTCGCTTGTTTGCCTCCTTCGAAGGAGGAATTTAGCAGCCTGTCCCGATGCTTTGCATCATCAATGAAATTTCTCTCCTTTCTTCAGCATCTCCAATATGATCTTCATCCTTTTCGCTCTTGTCTCAGGCTTCCGGGCTGTCTGCAGCCGCCAGTTGATGGCATATTTGTTTGTTTTGTTTAAAGACTCAAAAAACGCTTTTGCTTTTTTATTTTTTTCAAGAGCCTTTAACAGATCTTCCGGTGCTTTCATGTTGGCAGGCGAATCGTACGCTTTGTCCCAGCGTCCATCGGCTTTTGCTTTCTCTACTTCAGCCAGACCGGCCGGTTTCATTCTGCCGAGCTGGATAAGCCGTTCAACGTGTCCTGTATTCTTTTTTGACCAGCTGCTTTTTGCCCTGCGCGGAGTAAATCGCTGCAGCCACGATTGCTCATCGTATCCTTTGGCCTGCCCGTCAATCCAGCCGTAGCAGAGGCCTGCCTCAACGGCATCCTGCCAGGCTATACTTTTTACTCCGGAATTCTTTTTAAAAAAATGCAGCCAGATGCCTTTGCTCCTGGTATGATTCTTATGCAGCCACCTTTCAAGCTCTTTCGGAGTTTTGAAATGAATGATCTCCAGGTTATATTCAGGCGGATGTTTCATAGTATAAACTTCGGAAAAATTTATTTCTCAGTCAGGCGAAGCCCCGATCCGGATAGGGATCGCCTTTGTTTGATTATGTAGTAGCCCTGCCTGCAGGTTTGAGCTACAGAAGTAAATTCAATTTTTTTGTCTGCCGGTCACACAATAAAAACCAGTCATAACTAAAGATGAGATCTGCAACTGGAAGCTGCACAGATAGTTTGACGAAGGTTATTTGTCATTTGATTTGTCAGTACTTTTTCTTTTCGTAGATTGATGATGCACTTCCTCTTTCTGATCCTCCTGCAATTAAAGCAAACCCTCCATTATTCGTTCTATAGTCAATTGCTAAATAATCATCCTTAGTTTTCCCAATTCTTACTCTTTCAAAGCAATAAGCAAATATTAATGGAAAAAACGGAATAATATATACTTTTGGTCGAAGATAAAAATAGCCGTTCTTGAATTTGCCATGAATATTTTTAGAAAAAATAAACTTGTCATTATGATACATGCTAACAGTCGCTATTTTCCGAGAATTAAATTCAATTTTTACCCACTTTTCTTTTGGGTCAATAATTTTACCACTTTCATCTCGCCATGCTGATTCAGGGTAATTATTAAACAGTTGATTTAATACAGTAAGCCGTTCAACATCGCTCCGCCCATCGTAAGGCGAATGGGTTACTTTGCCAAAAGTTGTATCAAAACTATTAGAATATGTCCCATTTAACTTGTTGAAGTCATCTTTTGATATTGTTAAAATGTGCGTGTTTTTGCTTCCTATTTCAGATAAGGATTTGCAACTGCTTGTAAATGTTAAAACTATCAATCCAACCCAAAAGATAATTCGTGCATGCAACTTATAAAATTCTTGAATGTAGTTTTCGTCAGAAGTTACTATAACCATTTTTGTTGGGTTCTTGTAGTCAGTTCAAAGTTATCAGTGTCCATAGTCATTGCTCAATTAGGCGCAGTCTCGATCCCCGTGTTTATCTATTCAATAAAAAAAGCAAAGTTTTCGTCGTATTTGGTCGGAATTACTTCTGTTATGTCGTAGTCAGCAATTCCGTTTTGGTAAAAAGGGTCTTGTTTGATTATGTTGTCCAGTTCTTGTCTATCCACGTTACGAACCAGAATTACACCACCTGTTCTTGGATTTTTCCTGCCTGAAAAAATAAATTTTTTGTCAGCATAGTATTTGTCCAGAAACTGAATATGCGATTCAATAAATTTTTCTACTTCGCTAATGTCTTTTTTGTATGATAATGAGACTATTAGTGAAGAAATCATGTTTTTCTTTGTCGTTCGCTTTTTTGGGATCAGTGCTAACGTTTTTGCAACAGTGCCAATTTGTAAATCATCTCATTACTGATTTTATAATGTCATAAATAATTGAAATCAGCAATGGTAAAATACCTAAACTGTAAAATGCATATATAAGGTTGCGTCTTTTCTTTTCTATGTACGTGTGTGTCGGTCCAATTTGAAATTCAATTGAGGGCCATAGGTCTTTTGCTTTTGATATTAGATATGAAGAACCGAACCATCCAGCTGGAAAATAAATTAAATAATCGAAAAGAGTAAATAAAAGACGATGGTTATTAAAAAAAATAGCTAGAGAAAATAACCAAGTCGGAGGGTTTTTGACAAATGAGTCTGGTACAGAAATGAAGGGAAACAAAATTAGTTGTAAAACGTAAGCATATAGCCGTCCAATACCAAAAGCAAATAAAATCTCTATATATGTTTTATTTTTTAATAAGAATGAGTTTTGAGGCAATGCCGCATCGAATGATTCTTTTATACGAGTCTGAAGTGCATTAACCCAATTGGCATCTGTCCCTTGAACAGAGACTGAATTGCCAGAATAAATTGAATTTCCATGCTCAAGTGATATATAAATTGAAAGGTCATTTGTGAAATCAATTAAACTGCAATCAAATGAAATAGTTCTTTTTGTTTGCATCAATTCTGCTGACAGAAAATCATTTGGTATTTCAGATTCAAATATTATTCCGTCTTCGGTTGACCCTTTAAACAGTAGTCTAATATGTCTAGATTTTGGAGCAAGTTCTGAATACTCTTTTTCTAAAATATTTACGAGTCTTTTTATGTCTTCAGTTGTTATTACCCGTCCCTCTATTTTAAATTTTCGACTAATTTTCATTTTTTGAGTTTTATTTTCTGGCATTGCTTATAACTCATAGGTACACGCAATAATACATTTTTTAACTTAAAAGTCCGCCTGCTCAGCCCGCCAATTGTTAAGATGTGTTAAATCTCTTTTTCCGGAAAATATCTTTATGTGCTTCCCGTTACTCAAAAAACGTATGACCCACCATTCACATGCAAAAGCGCTTTTGCCTCCACGATTCACAGGGCAGGACATATCTTGCCTTGACGGATGTTGTGCGCCTGGAGGCAGACGGATGTTACACTATAGTATATGCAACGGATGGTAAAAAATACGTTCAGTCTGGCTCTATCTGCAAATACTACGACCGTTTACAGCGGGTAGAAGATTTTTTCCGCATTCATAAATCACACATCGTTAACCTGCAGTATGTGGTCCGCATCAATAACTGCGGTTCGGTCATTATGCGGGACGGCACCCATCTTCCAATCAGCGAGGAAGCGAGGAGGATGATAGAGGAGAGAATGACTAGCTACTAAGGCCCCATCCCTGCCTTCCCCGCCTCACCCCTTGTTCCCCTCTCCTGCCTGCCTCACCCCCAACCCCCTCTCCTGGAGGAGAGGGGAGCAAGGGGAGAGGTCCGTTTACCCAAAACCCATCCAGGTATATCCAAACCGGCGCCAGGTATATTCCTCCTGTTTTTTACAATTTCCAAACGTTACATATACAAACGCAGGCAACATGAAAAGGCAGGACATTATAATCGGAGAACAGGAAACCAGGGAGCTTGGCGTGGAGTACCACGCCAGGCTCGTGGTACTCCACGGGACAGATGTGGTATACCACAGCAACCCCGTGGTATACCACAGCACAGCTAAAGAGTACCACAGCAACCCCGTGGTATACCACGAGCGGTCTGACGAGTACCACGGCGCCCCTGTGGTATACCACGGGGGCGTAAAAGAGATAATTCTGAAGAAGAAACAATGAAATACAAAAAAATAAAATAACACCTCGATAACTACCTGCCCGTCCGGCAGGCGGGTCGGGAAAAAACTAAAACACCATGAAAAACACATCAGGAAGGATTCCAACAGCAACCGGTCTGTTCAACGACTACATCAACAACACAGAACCCTATTTAAGAGCTCCCTCTCCCGTTCCTTCCAGGAGAGGAACCTCCGCACATCCCGGAACTCCACCCTCGGTAACACCAGTGGAAACCAACTGGCAAAGGCTGGGTATGCTTATGGATGAGATGGATCGGTGGACGGATTTTCAAACACAGTGGAATGAGCTGTATAAAAAATACTCCGATAAGGAGATCAGCCGTACCACCGTCATAACCAACAAGCTGCGTAATGTGCAGAACAGCTTTAAAACATTTGCACAGCGCCTGCTTAACATGATGGCCGGTTCACGCAGCGCCACGGAAGACGATGCTTCCGCGCTTAACTTTGTGCTCACGCGTGCCGAACCCAGCCGCAGCAACACTCCCATCGACGACGTGCCCATCTTCGGTGCAGTTCCTCTCGGAGGCGGTGTGATAAAATTCTCGGTCCATCCTGCCAACGACAGCACGCGCGCAAGCATACTGGAGGAAGCAAGCGGGGTAGAGATCCGGTACGAGATCGGTGAAACATCGGGCACCGCTGGCCCCAGCTACATTTTCTTCACATCCACCCGGGCCATCTTCAATCTCACACTGCCTGAAAGCAGCCAGGGAAAGACCATGTCTGTATCCGCACGGTGGATCGTTGCCAGTGACCAGAGCCTGAACGGCCCCTGGAGCAATGTGCTGAGGGTTGTTGTAGCGTAGCCCTCGAAGAGGGCGGAGCCCCGTAGGGGTAAACCAAAATCCCGACACGCTTCGTCGTCGGGATAGTAGCTCGATTAAAATCCTTCCGGTACACACTGGGAGGATTTTTTTTGTTACTGCAACTTTATTTCGTCAGGTCGGCAGACCCAATGCCGCTTGAAATGAAGTACGAAGTTGTCTATGGAGTGTTTTTGTAATATTTAATATTCAAATGGTCGGGAGGGAAAAGCAGAAATAGTATGTGGTAATAGCGAAATTTTATTTGAATTATCTTTTTATCTCGATTATACTTTTTTACTACAAAATTTGTCTGGTTTTCATCCCCGATTTTTGTTTCAAGAACTGTTACAGTATTTTTCTCGATGATTTTCTTTTTTTTTATTTTTTTCTCCGTGATAATTTTCTTTGAATCATATAGTGAAATGTTATCGGTCAATCCGGAGAATGATTGCATGTTCATTGTGTCGCCTATGTATTGGTATTTTTCAAGTTGAAAATGTAGGGGTGATCCTGCAGTAGAAGCTGCTTCAACTAATTTTCTTTGTGGATTGTACACTGATTTATATGTATTTTCAGTCTGGATACGGCTGTTTGCTGTGTCACTTTTTTCGATAAGTATTAAATAGCCTACAGAATCTCTTACTGTGGCCAAATAGTAGGGTGGACGGTTTTTTAGGATTATATTTCCTTGCTTGTCTGACTTGAAGTACCACCCATATTTCCGGACGTAATACGAAGAGTCTCCAACTAGACCATAGCGGCTTCCTGGAAAGGTTTCTTTGTACCAAAAAATACTATCGTTAAGAAAAGTGAATGACATAACGCACCGTGTCTTACCAAATAACCTCTCCTTATAAAACCCCGTAAATTCGACTTTTGAATAATCTTTGGAATGAATACTGTCCAAAGCAGATTTAATTTCATCATGGAATTCGTAATTCACGTCTGTTATGAATTGTGCAAACGAATTTTGAATACAGAAAGAAAAGATTGTCAGAGTAAGGTATGCTATCCGCAGCACGTAACTGCGGGCTGAATGTGTGGCTGTCTTGGTGAAAAGGTGTCTCAATTGTTCTTAGGTTTTTATAGGGTGCCGGACTGCGGCACGGTTTACAGAACACAAAGCTTCAAATTTACACATCAGCCCGCTTGACAAAAAACCCGTGTTAGGTGCTGCTATTTGATTTGTCAAATTTTTGTCTATGGTAAGCCCTGTGATACTTCTGTAAGTCCTGCAGCAATTTTGTTGTTTTGCATTTTATTGAGTTCTGTGGAATTCGGAATTTAGCTTCTGAGTCCCTCAAGGTAACCGATATGTAACCCCCAGGTGGAGCCCTAAATCCAGAATGTGGCACGTAAGAGATTGACTTTATTTCGTTCCAGCTATAAACTCTTCCGTCAGCATTATTGATTAGAGATTCCCCATTTAATACTAGCGCTGGTTTTTTTCTGATTGCACAATACATAAATCGCAGGTAGTCTGGGAGGCCAATTAATAAAACGACTAAAGGTAATGAGAGGGCGATTGCAACTAACAAATTGTCTTTGTAAAATTTGATAAATAGATAAGAAGGTCCGATTGAGAAAATAGTCATGAATATTGTTCCGAAAAACAATACAATTGTTGAGAAGTAATATTCAGTCTGTGTTTTTATCATTTGGTTTTTGTATGTCTGTCATGGCTGCACCTAACTCATTAGATATACACAATAATACATTTTTTAATTCAAAAGTCCGCTCAGTTTTCCAGCTGTTAAGATCTGTTAAACCTCTTTTTCCGGAAAATATCCCCTAGCTAAGCGGCAGGTGCAATGCTGCTTGTAACATGGCTGAATTTTTAATTCAGCATTTGGGTGCATTTGAATATATTCCAACTGGGGCGGGATTGTATAATTCATTCGTCCGGAAGTAATAGAACTCCAAAGTCAATTACCAATGAGACAATCTCATTTTCCTGTGTCATACCCCAATATGCCGGATAAATTCCGTCACCATAACCAGATTGAAACATCGTCACGTTCAAGTCTGTTGTCGGCAAATAGAAATTCACCCAATTTCCGTAATCCTCCGGAGCATTTGGATCAAGCGCACTCTTTTTAAACTCTGTCGCGAAAAAGTCGTCGTAAATGTTTCCATTCGGATTTCTCCTCATAAACTCTTCGAGAAACTTGTTATATTCAATGCCGGTCTGATAGTCAAAGAATGCTCCTAGACCCGCGTCTACAGCGAAACCAAAAAAATCTCCATTTCCTTTTAAAGTATTTATGTCTTCTCCTTCTCGAAGTGCAAGTACCCATTTGTCTGCCTTCTTTGAGGAAAACTCTAGTGTTGCTATTGCATACCTGTAGCCGGAGCTTTCTGTCTTCGCAATATAAATTGATACGGGATATTTTCCCGGTTTAACGACTTTTGTCAGCGGTCGATTGTCAGGAACCACTAAAGGATCACAAACAACTATTTGTCCGGACGGAACATTTAAAATTCCAATACTGAGTTTCTCAATTTCACAGCCGTCCACGACGGAATTGTCAAAAATTTTGTTATAGTCAGCATGTGAATATACTTCCGTCCGTTTTTTTTTGAAAATATTGTCGAATAGCCCCATAAGTAAATCGCTGATAGACAATAATACATTTTTTAATTCAAAAGTCCGCTTAAGCCCCGCTCAGCCTGCCAATCGTTAAAATGTTTTGCATCCCAGATAAGCGGCATTTGTCCCTCAGGTCTCCGTCCCTTCGGGAAAGGAACTCCTTTCCACAGGAATCTAAGATCGGAACAATGCCGTTCAACATGCGCTCACTAACGTACACCCTATGTCAAAGGCAGCAGCCTTATTTTATCTTTTCCATTACAAAGTTTACAAATTCAATTCCATTAACTCTATTTATTTGCTCTCCTGTCTTTATGTAACCATGTTTTTCGAAGAAGGCCTGTGCTGTTCTGCTTACGTGACTAAATATTTTTTTTAGCAATAATTTGTCCGCGCGTTTCTCTATTTCGGTCAATAGTTTTCTTGCAATACCCTGTCTTTGAAAATCTTTATGAACGTACATAAAGTCGAGATAACCACTGTCGGTAATGGAACTGAAGCCAGCGATAGAACCGTCTGCTGTTGCAACCAAAAAATACTGTTCAGAAATATTTTTGATCCAGCTGTCTGCGTTTTTGTAACAGTTTGCCCAAACTTTTATTTGATCTTGAGTATAGTCGGCGGAATTGATAAAAGTAACAGTGTCACGAAACAGCAAGCATATTTGATCAACGTCATTAGTCGTGGCTTGTCTGATCATTATTTGCATTGTGTCTGATGAAATGATGGATTGTCTTTTTAAATTACCGCTAACGGTTCGGGTATTGCCGAAGAAGGGATATTTAGCAAAAAAGTTCTATCGAAGAACGAAAGTTGAACCTTGCATAAATGTCTAGAAGCCATCTCAAAAATAGGTTTTGAGGCTTTTTCAAGTATTGGCCACTCAGACTAGGCGCTTTCCGCAGGTCATACCCAGAGGGAGTCTGAGCAAGGAATGCAACGAAGTATGAGTGGTCAAGACGCAGAAAAAGGCCAATAGGTATTTTTGAGATGGCTTCTAATCAAAGCTGTTCAGTCTCACTTTGGCAATACCTTGTTAGGCGTTCATTTTTTTCTTTGCCTAAACCTGTCCTTTATATTTCGGGTCAAAATCTACCATCCATTCAATTCCATATTTGTCTCTAAACATACCAAAATACGAACCCCAGGGGCTGTCAGAAATAGGCATTTCAATTTGTCCGCCTGCCGAAAGCCCATTGAATAACTTGTCAGCTTCTTCTTTGCTTTCTGCACTGATTACAATTTTGCTTCTGTTCTCATTTTCATTTGTTCTTCCCATAGCTTCAGGAACATCATTCGCCATCAGCATACTGGATTTACCAATAGGCAAAGCGATATGCATAATTTTGTTTTCTTCCTTTTTTGCAACAGGGAATTCTGCACCTGCAAGGTCTTTGAAACGGATAATCTTTGCGAACTCTCCGCCGAATACTGATTTGTAAAAGGTAAATGCTTCTTCGGCATTTCCGTTGAAATTAATGTGTGGATTGATACGTGCCATAATTTTAATTTTTAATTGTTATTGAAATTTATTTCTAAGCGGCGGTTTGATCTTTTACCTGATAACCGGTTGTCATCCGTATCAAATGTAAATAAATTGCCGGATTAAACCTGGAAATTCAACCATGCTCCGAGCGTAATGCAATTGCCGCTTAGCTTGGGGCCATATACGCTCAGCTGTTACTTTATATTTTTTGATTGCCGCTTAAGGCCACGACGCGTCCCGGCAACACCACACGTCTCCCCGGCAATGCAACGCACTCTTCGCGGTATTTTTTGTCAGTGTTGCATGCACAAAATGGCAGGTAAATGCAGGGGAAGTGCAATGAGAACGATTATTGCAGTTCGTCGGCGGCAGTGGGGTCAGCTTGGCTGTTCTCTTTGCGTTCACTGCGTGTATTACCTAGCGGTCTTAGCGGTTTCTGGATTTAAACAGTCTTTAACCGCAAAGTACGCAGAGATACAGCCCGCAGAGGGTCGCGGAGAATACAACCTGGCTGTTCTCTTTGCGTTCACTGCGTGTATTACCTAGCGGTCTTAGCGGTTTCTGGATTTAAACAGCCTTTAACCGCAAAGTACGCAGAGATACAGCCCGCAAAGGGTCGCGGAGAATACAACCTGGCTGCGCTCTTTGTGTTCACTGCGTGTATTACTTAGCGGTCTTAGCGGTTTCTGGATTTAAACAGCCTTTAACCGCAGAGTACGCAGAGATACAGCTCTGAGTCTGACACTCATCAGAGTCGTCAGACCCGCAGAGGGTCGCGGAGAAGACAAGCAATAAAGCTGCCCCACTATCCAATATTCTGGATGGCCCTGCGTTTACAGGGTGCTCTTAGAAATTACAATTAGCGGCTATATTTTATTGGATTTTCTACAAGGAGTTAAAATATTAAGTGTTAACTTGCGGCAAAAACATCGGATTAAAGTATATGTTTCTCTACCAGGATTAGGAAGCAGGAGCTTTGATACAAAAAGGGATCACTCAGGTATGGACTATTATCGGTTTGCGGCGCGAAAGATTTTTATAGTACTGCTTTTTTCTTTCCTGTTTTTACCTTCAGGCAGCGTATTCTCGCAGGACCCATCCCAAAGCAAAAAGTTTACCGTGAGCGGTTTCGTGAAAGAGGAAGCCACCGGCGAGTCTTCTATCGGCGCGAGCGTTTACCTGCAAAAGAAAGGCACCGAGGAAAAACGCCAGGGCATCACCACCAACCAGTACGGCTTTTATTCCATCACCCTGGAGCAGGGCACGTACCAGCTTTCGGTAACCTATATCGGCTTTGAAAATTACACGAAGGAGGTTGTATTAGATAAAGACATCCGCATGAATATCCAGCTCAAAGAGATCGGCGTGATTGCCAAGGAAGTGGAGATACTTGGCAGGAAACCGGATGAGAATGTGAAAAGCACGGACATGGGCGTAATGACCCTGGACATTGAAAAAGTAAAACAGCTCCCTTCGTTTATGGGAGAAACAGATATCCTCAAAACCATCCAGCTTCTGCCCGGTGTGCAGTCGGCCGGGGAGGGCAATTCCGGTTTTTATGTACGCGGAGGCGGGCCGGACCAGAATTTAGTGCTGCTCGATGAAGCGGTTGTGTACAATACAGCCCATCTCTTCGGGTTTTTCTCCGTATTCAACGGCGATGCCGTCAAGAACGTAGATCTCATAAAGGGCAACATGCCTGCCCAGTATGGCGGAAGGCTTTCTTCGGTGCTGGATATTTCCATGAAGGATGGCAACAGCCAGAAATTTCACGGAGAAGGTGGTATAGGGCTGATCGCCTCCCGCTTAACCATAGAAGGCCCGATAAAAAAGGATACCTGCTCTTACATCATATCCGCACGCCGTACATATGCCGATGTGCTTGCCCGTCCGTTTGTGAAACCTGCATTCAAGGGCTCAGGGTATTATTTTTACGACCTCAATACAAAAATAAACTACCGCATTTCGGATAAGGACAGGCTGTTTGTGAGCGGATACTTTGGAAGAGATGTATTTGCATACAACAACAGTAAATTCAGCTCAGCCTTTAAGGCGGATTTCCTTTGGGGAAATGCCACCACCACGCTGCGCTGGAACCACCTCATCTCACGCAAGCTTTTTGTAAACACTTCGGCCATATTCAGCGATTACCAGTTTGAATTCGGTGCAACGCAGAGCCAGTTTGAATTCAGGCTGTACTCCGGTATACGCGACTGGAACGGGAAAGTGGATTTCAGCTATTTCCCGACAGCAAAGCATAAAATTAAATTCGGAACAAATTATATTTACCACACATTCACTCCCAGCCATGCAAGTGCAAAGTCAGGAGATATAGAATTTAATGTAGGGGGCATCATAAAGCTTTACGCGCACGATGCGGCCGTATACATTTCCGATGATTTTGATCTGTCCGACCGCATCAAACTGAATGCCGGCATACGCTATTCGTATTTCAGCCAGGTGGGGCCTTTCAAACGGTACAGCAAGAGCGGGGTAGGGCAGCAGATCACGGACACCACGGTGTACAAAAGGGGGGAGCAGATCGCCGAATATGGCGGGCCGGAACCCCGTGCTTCCATGCGCCTGGAGCTCAATAAAACTTCTTCCATCAAGCTGGGCTTTGCGCAGAATTACCAGTATGTGCACCTTGCCTCCATTTCTTCCGTGGCATTGCCTACGGATGTATGGATGCCAAGCACCTCGGTCATCAGGCCCCAGTTCAGCACGCAGTATGCGTTAGGGTTCTTCAAGAACTTTAAAGAGGATGTATTTGAAACATCGGTAGAAGTATATTACAAGGATATGCAGCACTTGCTGGATTACAAAGAAGGCTCTTTGCCCGATGATAATGTGAACGACAATGTGGACAATGCTTTCACCTTCGGGCATGGCTGGTCGTACGGAGCGGAGTTTTTTATAAAGAAGCGTACCGGAAAGTTCAACGGCTGGATAGGATATACCCTGTGCTGGACCTGGCGCCAGTTCGATTCCATCAACCTGGGCCAAAAGTTTTTAGCCAAGTATGACCGCAGGCACGATGTATCCGTTGCCCTTACCTATGATCTGAATAAGAGATGGACATTCGGCTCCGTATTTGTATTTGCTACCGGCAACAATGCTACTTTACCGGTGTCCTGGTACTTTATTGAAGGCGAAATGATCCCTGAATACGGACAACGGAATGCTTACCGCATGGCCCCTTACCATCGCCTGGATTTTTCGGCTACCTATACGCCTGACCGGACTAAAAAGCTCGCGCGTAAAAGGCAGAAATGGGAGGACAGCATGAAAAAGAAAGGCATGGATACCCAGGGCCTGGAAATGCCAAGCAGATGGTATTCCAATATACAGGGCAGCTGGAATTTTTCGGTCTACAATGCGTACAACCGGCATAACCCGTTCTTTATCTACTTTGAAAATGAAGGAAACATATTTGATGGAACACTGAATGTAAAGGCCATGCAGGTCTCTTTGTTTCCTGTGCTGCCTTCAATCACATGGAACTTTAAGTTTTAAAAGATGAGTATCCGGATAAATAAAATAGTATTGTCTTCTTACTTATGGCTTATCACTTGTGGCTTAGTGCTTCTTTCCTCCTGCCAGAAGGAGATAGAGGTTGAGCTGCCAAAGCTTGTCACCAAAATTGTGGTGGAAGGAAAAATTGAGCCCGGTATTCCGCCTTATGTGATCCTCACCAACAACATGCCTTATTTTGGTACTGCGGATCTTACTTCCATTCAGAACCTGTTTGTGCATAATGCTGTTATTACGGTGTCGGATGGAGTGAGCACTGTGCATCTGACCGAATATTGCTCACAATCCCTTCCGGATTCTTTGATACCACTTGTGGCTGCTTTTACCGGTATTGATACGTTCACGCTGAAAAATGTGAATTACTGTTTATATACCTCTCTTAACCCGGTTATGTTCGGACAGGTAGGCAAATCTTATTACCTGAACATTGCAGTGGATGGTAAAACAATTACCTCAACCACATCCATCCTGAAGCCCGTTCCCCTGGACAGCGTATGGTTTAAGTACGAAAAACTAAATGCCATAGGGGATACGCTGGGATTTGTATGGGCGCATCTCACCGAACCGGGCGCTGAATACAATGCTTACCGCTGGCTGGCGAGGAGGGACGGCAAGGATCTTTCTTTCATCGCTCCACCCGGATCTATCTCGGACGATAAATATTACAACGGGCAGAGCTTTGATTTTGCCTATTCCCGCGGTTCAGCGCGGAACAGCATGCAAGCGGAGGACTTTAACGAGGAGCGGGGCTACTACAAAGCAGGAGATACCGTTATTGTAAAATTTTGTACTATTGACCGCGCTGCTTATAATTTTTACCGGAGCCTGGACATCATTGTAAATAACAACGGAAATCCGTTTGCTTCTCCCTCTTCGGTGGAATCGAACGTATACCCCCGGGAGCATGCATTGGGCAACTGGTGTGGCTATGGAGTGTCAACGCATACAGTAATATGTAAATAGAACAATAAAAACTACCTTTTATGAGTGAACATGTGAAATGCTTAATTATCGGATCAGGACCTGCAGGATATACCGCGGCTATCTATGCTGCACGTGCTGATTTAAAACCATTAATGATCGCGGGAATGGAACCGGGCGGGCAGCTGATGCAGACCACCGATGTGGATAATTTTCCCGGGTACCCAAGCGGTATCAAAGGGCCGGAAATGATGGAGGACCTGCGCAAGCAGGCAGAACGGTTTGGAACCACGATCAGGTACCAGCATGTGTCATCCGTTGACCTGGATTCACGGCCTTATAAGGTTGTTGTGGATGAAAAAGACACTATTCTGGCAGATACCATTCTCATCTCGACAGGTGCTACGGCCAAATGGCTGGGTCTTCCCTCAGAGCAAAAGCTGAGGATGAACAGCGGTGGGGTTTCCGCCTGTGCCGTATGCGATGGATTCTTTTTCAAAGGGCAGGATGTTGCCATTGTAGGCGGCGGCGATACCGCGGCAGAAGAGGCATCGTACCTTTCTAAAATGTGTAAGAAGGTGTATATGATAGTCCGGAAAGACGAACTGCGCGCTTCCAAAGCCATGCAGCACCGCGTGATGAATACGCCCAATATTGAAGTGTTGTTCAATACCGAAACGGTTGAAGTGCTGGGTGAACAAACAGTGAACGGCGCAATGGTGAAAAATGTAAAGACAGGCGCCCAGCGTAAGCTGGATGTTACGGGTTTCTTTGTAGCGATCGGGCATAAACCCAACTCTGACCTGTTTACCAAATGGTTAAGTGTGGATGACCAGGGATATATAAAGACAGTTCCCGGAACTTCCAAAACAAACGCCGAAGGAGTATTTGCCTGCGGCGATGTGCAGGATAAACAATACCGCCAGGCTGTTACAGCAGCAGGCAGCGGTTGCATGGCTGCACTGGACGCCGAGCGTTACCTTAGCTCCAAAGGAATTCATTGATATTTATAATCAAAAAATTGTTAGCTTTAGAGCGTATTTGCGAAGGGAATTTTTGATCTCTAAATTTCAATGTCCAAGGCTTTCTCTTATATATCCTCTACGGCTTTTTTTTTGCTTATTTCTGTATTTAGCCATGCCCAGGTGAAGAAAGGGGATACCCGGGAGTTTAAAGCCGTGTATGATTCCACCTATGGGATCAATATTTACGAACCGCTTAACATGAATACCGGGGGAGATTCCACACGCAACGATATAAAAGGATATGCTCTGCAGGGCTGGATGGAAGATTTTTATCCCGATGGAAAAGTGCTTCACAAAGGATATTATATTGATGGCCAGCTTAAGGCCTATAAAAACTATTATCCCAACGGGCAGCTGGAGCGTGAGTTCAAAATGATGGACCTTTCAAAATGCGGCCTGAGCGTATATTACGACGATGGAAAAACAAAGTCGCTGATTACCTATCTTGAAAAGAATGCCATAAAGGAAGAGGATTATTTCAGAAGCGGGCAGTTGGAGTATATCGAGGAGTACGATAAAAAATGCGTGTATTATCTTCAGCGTAAGTTCTTCAACCAGAACGGAAAACCTACCTCCATACTGGAGCTGATAGATACGCGCAAATTGATCTATGATAGTAAAGAATATTTTGATGCAGGCAACGTTAAAGAAGAAGGCCAGGTGATCTTCAACGAAAGCATGGGCGATTACCAGAAGAATGGGAAATGGAAATTTTATTTAGAGAATGGAACGATTAAAGAGGAAAAGATTTTTACCAAGGGAGAAGAAGGTCAGTAACAGCGGGTTGGAATTATTTTACTTAGCGGGATGGGCTCCTGAATCGATTCTGCTTCTGCAGGTTAGTCTTATTTCTCTCATTTCTAACTGCAAAATCCCTGTTTTTTCATCCTTAATGACCTCTCACAAGGATCAGCATATATCTTCTCAAAAAATGTTTTTGTTTTCATCCCCGATTATGGAAAGTTCCTTCGTGCGTATTCAAAATAGTTGTATATTCACTCTGCTTAGATACAAATCGCGAACCACTCAAAAGCTTTTTTAAAATTAGATAAGAACATGGCATCCGTTACGCAGGATCTCTCCCTCAAGGGACATCTCAAGAAAATTTTTGGCTTCTCAAAATTTAAAGGTGAACAGGAAGAAATAATCAAAAGCATTCTTAACAGGAAGGATACGTTTGTTATCATGCCCACCGGCGGTGGTAAATCCCTGTGTTACCAGTTACCCGCTCTTATCAGCGAAGGAACGGCGATCGTTGTATCGCCCCTCATTGCATTGATGAAAAACCAGGTGGACCTTATCCGTGGTTTTGGTACAAAAGATAATATTGCCCACTTTTTAAATTCATCGCTGGCAAAAGCAGAAATTATAAAAGTAAAACAAGAGCTCACGGAGGGTAAAACAAAGATCCTCTATGTCGCCCCTGAATCGCTTGCGAAAGAAGCGAACGTGGAGTTCTTCAAGAATATAAATATATCTTTCATTGCCATTGACGAAGCGCATTGCATTTCGGAATGGGGGCATGATTTCAGGCCTGAATACAGGCGTATCCGCGAGCTGATCGATCAGATAGGACGTGTGCCCATCATAGCGCTTACGGCCACTGCAACACCCAAGGTGCAGCAGGACATTCTTAAAAATCTTAACATTCCTGATGCTACTGTTTTTAAAGCTTCTTTCAATCGCCCTAATTTATATTACGAAGTGCGCTCCAAGGTGGAAGCGCCCAAGCAGATCATCAAATATATTCGCAAGAACCAGGGAAAATCCGGGATCATCTATTGCTTAAGCCGGAAACAGACGGAAGCGCTTGCAAGTACTTTGAATGTGAACGGCATTCGTGCGGTGCCTTACCACGCAGGATTGGAAAAGGAAGTAAGGTCCAAAACCCAGGACCAGTTCTTGATGGAGGATGTGGATGTAATTGTGGCTACCATCGCTTTTGGAATGGGCATTGACAAACCGGACGTGCGTTTTGTAATGCATTACGATATTCCCAAATCACTGGAAGGATATTACCAGGAAACAGGCCGCTCCGGAAGAGACGGCGGGGAAGGGCACTGCATTGCATTTTACAGCGAAGCAGATATTCAGAAGCTTGAAAAATTTTTGAAAGGGAAGCCTGTAGCTGAGCAGGAAATAAACCGCCAGCTGATCCAGGAGGTAGTTACTTTTTCAGAATCATCCGTTTGCCGCAGGAAAACGCTTTTGCATTACTTTGGAGAGAAATACGAAGAGGAGAGCTGCGGCAACTGCGATAATTGTATAAATCCAAAGAAAAAATTTGAAGGAAAGGAAGATGTGGAATTGCTTTTGGAGGCCATTGTTGAAATGAAAGAAAAGTTCAAAGCCAATCACGTGGTGCAGGTTCTTACGGGTACGCTTACTTCCCAGATCAAACAATACAAGCATCATGAGCTCGAAATTTTTGGCAAAGGTTCGGAAGATGATAAAAACGAAAAATACTGGAATGCAGTGGTACGGCAAGCGCACGTGGCAGGACTGCTTTCAAAGGATATAGAGAATTACGGCCTGCTCAAGGTTACCAAAGAAGGCAAAAAGTTTCTGGATAAGCCCGTTTCTTTCATGCTTACCCAGGATCATGATTTCACCGATTCGGACGATGACGATGATACTATTGAATCGGGGGGAAATGGAGAAGTGGCACTGGATCAGAACCTTTATAAGTTACTGAAGGACCTGGTAAAACAGGTTTCCAAGAAAGAAAAGCTTCAGCCCTGGATCATATTTCAGGAAACTTGCCTGGCAGAAATGGCAACCACCTATCCTGTAACGGTGGATGAAGTGGCAAAGATTTCAGGCGTTGGACCCGGAAAGGCCAAACGCTACGGCAAGCCTTTTGCCGATTTGATTGCCAAATATGTAAAGGAAAATGACATAGAACGGCCCCAGGACCTGATTGTAAAATCTACCGTGAATAAATCTGGATTGAAAGTTTTCATCATTAAAAATATTGACAGGCAGCTCAGCCTGGAAGAAATTGCTGAGGCCAAGGGCTTAACGATGAAGGAAATGATCGGAGAATTGGAAAGCATCGTCTCTTCCGGTACACGTCTCAATATCGGTCATTACATTGACGAAGTAATAGACGATGATGTACAGGACTCTATTTATGAATATTTCCGCGAAGCGGAATCGGATTCCGTGGAACTGGCATTGAAAGAGCTCGGTGAGGATGAATATGACGAAGCGGATGTTCGTCTGGTAAGGATCAAGTTTATTTCGGAAGTGGGAAATTAAATTCTTATTCCTTTATTATTTTTTTTACTTCAGCACCCTTATCGGTTTTTATTTGAAGAAAATAAATCCCGGATGGTTTATTCGTCATGTTAACTGATAAAATATTATTCCTTGAAACGTCAGTATAAGTATTTTCTCCCAGCAGATTTGAAATATTAATTTCTTTGATTTTTTCAGAACATTGAATTGCAATTGTTCCAGTAGTAGGGTTTGGATATATTGAAACATTAATTGTATTAGCTGGAAGGTCTTTTACACTTACCTGAAGGAGGATCGAATCAATGGGCGCGGCAAAAACACCGTTCCCATAAGTTCCGGCAAATAAATAATTGCCTATAACTTCTAAAGAAGAGACGTTAAGATTAGTTAAACCTGCATTAACCGCAAACCAGTAAGCGCCGGAATCTCTTGATACAAATACGCCCCCACCAAATGTCCCGGCAAAAATATCGGTTCCTTTGACTTTCAAAGCAAGGGTTTTTAAATTTGTCATTCCCGCGCTTGAAGCATTCCAGGAACTGCCGCTATTTGATGATTTGTATACGCCATCGTCTAGTATAGCAGCAAATAAATTATTACCCATTATCGCAATATCTCTTACCTCATCATGTACGTTTAGTCCGTTATTTACCGGTGTCCAATTCGTTCCATTATCCGTAGTAAGATATACTCCATGCTGACTTCCGGCATATACATTATTTCCGTTTATAGAGAATGATTGTATGTCCATATTTGCAAATGGCAAACCATTGTTAACACTTGTCCAGTTTTGGCCACTATCGGTTGAAAGCGACACCCCATAAAATGTACCGGCAAATAAATTATTTACACTTAATGCAAGGGCATCTACCTCTCCGCCATACGCTGCTCCCGCAGCTACCCAATTATTTCCCGTATCAGAGGAGACATAAATATTTTTCCCGGTATTTCCATTGGTTCCTGCAAATAACATATTACCATTTATAGTCAAAGCCCGTATGGGTGCCTCAGGTAATCCATTACTTGTGTTTGTCCAATTGATTCCGTTATTAGTTGATTGAAAAACACCACAGTATGTACCTGCAAATAGAGTATTTCCTTTTGTTGCAAGTTTGGTAATATTAACCCGTCGTAAGCTTGTTTTAGCTCTCAACCAACTAGTTCCGCTATCCTTGGAAAGAAAGATTCCCATATCTGTTCCCGCAATCAGGTGTGTTCCATTAACAGCAAAGCACGAAATACCCAAAGCGAACAATCCATTATTTTTTGGTGTCCAGGTCTTTCCTGAATCAGCAGATGAAAATATTTTTCCTTCTCCTAAACCACTGCTGCCACCTGTAAATATTAAACTTCCCATAGTTGTAACGGTAGAAACAGAGCTGTTACTTAGACTGGAGCTAATACGAGTCCAGCTTGCTCCATTATTTACCGATAAATATAAACCCATAGTAGCTGTTGCTGCAAGAATAGTATTTCCATATACAGCAAAAATTTTGGGAGTAGCCACTATATAATATTGGTTGGGAGGCCACCCTGCTAATATAGAATCTAAACCAACCTTGGAATTAGTCCAGGTAATCCCATTATCGATTGAGTGTATTATGCCTTTGGAACCGGCAAACATATCAACCCCTTTAATAGTCAAGGACTGAATTATTACCGGGCTTATAAGATTCCAGTTACTCCCACTATTTGTGGAAAGAAACAACCCATTTTTGGTCCCTGCAAATAAATCTGTCCCTTTAACAGCGAGGCAAGATATATAGGGTGAGGTTAAACCATTATTTACAGCTGACCAACTTCCTCCATTATTCACAGAAACAAATACACCATCACTATCAGTACCGGCGAAAACACTGTTTCCAATTGCAACAAGAGCGATTATGTTTTTTGAGGATAAGCCATTATTTGCAAATGTCCAGGTGGCTCCACTATCTGTCGACATTATTACTCCATCCTTATCAGTACCTGCAAATAGGTTATTCCCGTTTATTGCAATGACCTGAATATTGCCACCATCAGGACCATTGGTTGGATGCCATTGAGCATTTGCCGTAAGGCAAATTATAAAAGAAATGAAAAGTAATTTAGCCTTCAAAACAATCTAGTTTATTGGCTAAGTTACGTAAATTAAAAACAGTTGCAAAAACAAAAATGCCCCGAAAGGAGCATGTTTTGTTTGTTTTAATCAAATGGTAAGGTGTTATTTTGAAAACGCTTTCTTAAGCTTCTCCACATAATCCAGTTTTTCCCAGGTAAAAAGCTCAACCTTAACCGTTTTTTCTTTTCCGTCAGGTGATTTAAACGTTTTGGTCACCCATTGGTTCTTGCGGCCCATATGTCCGTATGCAGCGGTTTCGCTGTAGATAGGATTACGCAGCTTGAACCGTTGTTCAATAAAATAAGGGCGCATGTCAAACACGTCTTCCACAATTTTTCCAATTTGGCTATCGCTCATCCTGACTTTTGCTGTCCCAAAGGTGTTTACACAGATACTGGTTGGTTTTGCAACACCAATCGCGTAAGAGACCTGGACAAGAGCTTCTTTGCAGATCCCGGCAGCCACTAAATTTTTTGCAATATGGCGTGTGGCATATGCTGCTGAGCGATCCACCTTGGAAGGATCTTTCCCGGAAAATGCTCCCCCGCCGTGTGCTCCTTTGCCGCCGTAAGTATCCACGATTATTTTCCGGCCGGTTACTCCGGTATCTCCGTGAGGTCCGCCAATCACAAACTTTCCGGTAGGATTGATATGGTATTTGATCTTATTGTTGAACAAATGCTTGTACTTAGGGTATTTAGCTTTTACACGCGGGATCAGGATCTCTACAATGTCCTTGTAGATCTTTTTTGCCATAACCGCATCCGAAGCAAAATCATCGTGCTGGGTAGACACTACAATGGCATCAATACGCACCGGGTGATTATTATCGTCGTATTCCAGTGTCACTTGCGACTTTGCATCGGGGCGTAAATATTTTATCTGCTTGTTTTCTCTGCGCAACACCGCAAGTTCTATTAAAAGCTTGTGTGCCAGGTCCAGCGCAAGAGGCATGTAATCAGCTGTTTCGTTGGTGGCATAACCGAACATCATTCCCTGGTCGCCGGCTCCCTGTTCTTCTTTTTTCTTACGCACAACTCCCTGGTTGATATCCGATGACTGTTCGTGAATGGCGGAGAGAATTCCGCAGGAGTCCGCTTCAAACATGTAAGCGCTTTTAGTATACCCGATCTTACGTATAACCTGCCGCGCAATTTCCTGCACATCCAGGTAGGCATGCGATTTTACTTCACCTGCAAGTACCACCTGACCGGTTGTAACAAGCGTTTCGCATGCTACTTTGCTTTGCGCATCAAAGGCAAGAAAATTATCGATCAATGCATCGGAGATCTGATCAGCAATTTTGTCGGGGTGACCTTCCGATACGGATTCAGACGTGAAGAGGTATGCCATAATTTATTAGTTGTTAATGGATGTGATTAATGGGTGACGAAATTAATATTATTTCTAAATATGAAATACGGATTTTCAGGAAAAGAAAGAGGTATCTCACCGGGTTAGCTCCCTGAATACATCCTCCAGGTTTTGCTCTTCTTTCTGCAGTGTTAGTACGGAGAGGTTGTTCCGCACAGCAAACTGAAAAATATCGGTGCGGATGTCTTTCTCGGAAGAGGTGGTCAGCTGCCAGGTATTTCCATGAACATGGGTTGCTTTGCTCACGCCTTCAATGGTACACAGGGAGTTTTGAGTAGTAATTTTGTCAAATTCAACGGTTATAAGCTGCCTGTTGCCCTTCAGCTCTTTCATTTCTTTCGTGGCCTTGTCCGCAACAATTTGTCCTTTGCTGATAATAATTACCCGGTCGCACATGGCTTCTACTTCCTGCATGATATGGGTACTGAGCATAACCGTTTTTGCCTTCCCTATCTCTTTGATAACATTTCTGATTTCAACAAGCTGAATAGGATCCAGGCCCGAGGTAGGCTCGTCAAGTATTAACACCTTTGGATCGTGGATCAGCGCCTGGGCCAGTCCGACCCGCTGCTTGTATCCTTTTGAAAGAGCCCCTATTTTCTTTTTTTGTTCTCCTTCCAGGCCGGTGATGGATATGATCTCTTTTGCTCTTGCCTGGCTGTTTTTCAGCTGATGAAGCTCGGCAACGAAGGAAAGATATTCCTTCACGAACATATCGTAATACAACGGGTTGCTTTCGGCAAGGTAGCCCACATTCCGGCGTACATCCAGGGATTGTTCGCTCACATCAAACCCGCAAACCCAGGCTTGCCCGGAGGTTTGGGGAATAAAACCAGTAAGGATCTTCATGGTAGTGGACTTGCCGGCTCCATTGGGTCCCAGGAACCCGACTATTTCTGCACTTTTAACTTCAAATGAAATATCATTCAGAGCCTTTTGCTTTCCATACAGTTTACTTATGTTCTGAACCTTAATTGACATAGCGGAAATGCTAATATACGAATGAATCCAATGAGCGTATTTTATTTTCGTAAGTGGTATATCATTGGAATTCTTGCCACCGGAAACGAATAGATTAACTTTGTACCCATGAAGGGAACAGTTATAAAATCTACCGGTAACTGGTACATCGTTCTTTCGGAAAGCGGGGAGAAGGTCAATTGCCGCATCAAAGGGCGATTGAAAATTGGTGGGTATAAGAGCACCAACCCGATCGCAGTGGGCGACAGGGTTGAATTTGAGCTTGAGTCGGAGCAGCCCTTAACCCGTACCGGGGATGAAAAAGAGTCCAGGGCCGGTGTTATCAGTGAGGTGGAGAAAAGGAAGAACTGCATTATACGTAAGTCCAAGAACCTGAGCAAGCAATCCCACATTCTTGCGGCAAATGTAGATCAGGCTATTCTCCTTGTTACCCTTGCGTTTCCAAAAACATCTTTTGGATTTATTGACAGGTTCCTGGCAACTACCGAAGCATACAGCATTCCGTCCATTCTGATTTTTAACAAAGCTGATATTTTTCTGGAAGATGCATTGAGCAGGGAGGATTTGGAAAAAGTGATGAGCATCTATCAGCGTATCGGATATACCTGCTGCAGCATTTGCTCCAGGCCTATGCAAAACGACAGGAAAGATGAAATGACCGCTTTGCTTAAAGATAAGATCACGCTGATCGCAGGGCATTCGGGAGTCGGGAAATCAACATTCATCAATGCCATTGAACAGTCTCTTGATCTGAAGACGGCAGAAATATCCGAAGCCCACCTTAAAGGCATTCATACAACTACTTTTTCTGAAATGTATTCCATGAGCTTTGGAGGATACATTATCGATACGCCCGGTATCCAGGAATTCAGCGTGATCCATATGGATAAATATGAAATAGCACATTTCTTTCCGGAAATATTTAAAAAATCAAATGAATGTAAATTCAATACCTGCCTTCATCTGAATGAGCCCAAATGTGCGGTAATGGATGCGGTAGAGAAGGGAGAAATTGCCGCTTCGCGTTATCATTCCTACCTGAGCATTATGAATGGCGAAGAGGTTATTAAAGAATATGATGATTAAAGAGCCCCTCCTGGCCTCCCCGAAGGGGAGGAAGAGTGGTGTAATAAAAGTCCTTTCTTTTGGAGAGGATGTAGGTGAAGCCATATGAGAGCAGTTATTCAACGGGTAAAACGTGCCAGCGTAACAATTGACGGGCAGCTCAAGTCTTCTATTGCGGAGGGTCTGTTGGTCCTGCTTGGCATTGAAGATGCCGATACCGGCGAAGACATCGAATGGCTTTCGTCAAAAATTGCAAACCTCAGAATATTCAATGATGCGCAGGGTGTGATGAATTGTTCGGTAAAGGAAATTCAGGGCGGTATCCTGGTGGTTTCGCAGTTTACGTTACATGCGGCCACTAAAAAAGGGAACCGTCCTTCGTACATTCGCGCGGCTAAACCTGAAATAGCCATACCTCTTTATGAAAAATTTATCGGGCAGATGGAGGCCGATTTGGGCAAACCCGTTCAGACCGGGACTTTTGGAGCGGATATGAAAGTGGAATTGCTGAACGATGGGCCTGTTACGATAATCATTGACACCAAACAGAAGGAATGAAGCTGTCTGACCGGTTACTGGTTCAGATATTTGTTTACAGCGAGGAATACTTCTTCCACGGAAATTTCCTGCATGCAAACATTGTTATTGCAAGGCGAAAAGCGATGATTTAAAACGCTTACGCAGGGACTGCAGGCCAGCTCCTTCCAGATCACGTGAGCATTCGGAGAAATTGGACCAAAAAGCTGTGGGGTTTCAGGTCCAAAGAGAATCACAGTACGGATGTTTGTAAGTGTCGAGAAATGTCCGGGCCCGCTGTCGTTTGTTACCAGCATATCGGAAAGGGAGTACAATATCAGTAATTCACGCAAGGTGGTTTTTCCGGCAAATGACACGGCTCGTGGAGAATCTATTTGCCTGCAGATATTTTCGGCCTCTGCCTGTTCGGAAGGAGCGCCTGAAATGACAATGTTGTTTTCAGGACTATCGGCGATGAGCTTCTTTCCTAATTCAATGAATTTATTTTTATCCCACTTCCGGAGAGGAAGCAGGTCGCCTGCATTTGGATTCAGGATGATGATCTTTTTCCCCTGATCACCGAATGCAATATTCACTTTTTCCAGCACTGTTTTTTTTTCCTGTTCGCCCGGAGTGAATACAGGCAGCAAGGCGGTGAATTTCCTTTTAGGGATTTTCATCATGGGAATCTCGGCAGGGTTTTCCAGGGAGGCTTCAATCAGCGAAAAATAAAATTCCGATATATGCAGATAAGGATTGTATTGAATTTTGTGTGTCATTAAATTTCCGCGGTAGGGAAGCTCGCTTGTAAACCGGTGCAAACCGATCCGCATGGATGCTCCGGATAACAGCGAAAAGATTGCTGAAGCCCGTGAAAAGAATTCCATATCAACGGCGGTATCAATTTTCTCTTGTCGGATCTTCAGCAAAGCTCTAAATGCGCTTGCAAGGAAGGAGGGCAGCGATTTATCACGCAGGGACAGGATGTTTTTGGCCGGAATGATATCGATTATTTCAAGAATAGGCCGGTTGGTCTCAAATACACAGAAGTATACATTTTCTTTCCCGACAAGTTCCGTGGCGCGCTTCAAAGCGCTGTAGGCAAGTACCGTGGCTCCCTGTTCAATAAACTTAAGGAAGACGATTTTTTTAGGCTTGCTTGTTTTTGCAGAAGAAAAATTAAACAGGGTCAGTAAAAAGCAGATGGGCTGTCCGAGCCAAAAATCAATTTTCCGGATAGTGTTTGGGTTCATATTTTTCTTGAAACCTGAACGGCAGATTGGCGATCCGATGGTCTACTTTTCTTTCAATGGCTGAGCAAAGGTAATTACATCTTTTCCGGAAATAATTTTATCCCCAAGGATGATCAGGCGCTCCACTACATTTCTCAGTTCGCGGATATTGCCCGTCCAGTTAACTTTTTGAAGCTCTTTAAATGCGTCTTTGGAAAATTCTTTTGCCGGAATACCCTGCTCAGAGCAGATAATTTTTGAAAAATGTTCAACCAGCAGAGGGATATCGTCTTTTCGCTCATTCAGGGAAGGTACCTGGATAATGATGACACTTAAACGGTGGTAGAGGTCCTCGCGGAAATTTCCCTTTGCAATTTCTTTCTGAAGCTCCTTGTTGGTTGCAGCCAGTACTCGCACATTGACTTTTACTTCTTTTTCGCTTCCTACGCGGGTGATTTTATTTTCCTGTAGAGCCCGTAAAACTTTTGCCTGTGCCGACAGGCTCATATCACCTATTTCATCCAGGAAGATCGTGCCTCCTTCGGCCAATTCAAATTTTCCCTTACGCTGTGCAACCGCAGAAGTAAAAGCGCCTTTCTCGTGTCCGAATAATTCACTTTCTATCAATTCGCTGGGGATGGCTGCGCAGTTTACCTCAATAAAGGCATTGCTTGCCCGGTTGCTCTTTTCATGAAGCCACCTTGCCACAAGCTCCTTGCCCGTTCCGTTCTCGCCGGTAATAAGCACGCGGGCATCGGTTGGGGCAACTTTTTCAATCATCTCCTGTATTTGTTTAATGGCAGGAGACTCCCCGATCATTTCGTACGTCTTGGATATTTTTTTCTTGAGAATCTTTACATCCGAAACCAGGCTTGTTTTATCCATGGCATTGCGGATAGTAACAAGAAGACGGTTGAGATCCAGTGGTTTTGCAATGAAATCAAAGGCACCCTTTTTTACAGCTTCAACTGCCGTTTCAATGGTTCCATGCCCTGAGATCATAATAACCGGGGTATCCGGATGTGCCTTTTGAATCCTGTCCAGGGCTTCCATGCCATCCACTTTCGGCATTTTAATATCGCATAAAATAATGTCGTAATTTTCTTTCTCAGCCATGGATGAGCCTTCGGCTCCGTCTCCGGCTTCATCTACCTTGAAATTTTCATACTCTAAAATTTCACGCAAGGTCTTGCGAATACTTTTTTCATCGTCAATGATCAGTACTTTGGGCATGAAAATTAGTTAGTTGTATTGGTAAAAATAGCAAATATACGGACGAAAGAATTTTTCATAAAAATGAATTCAGTCAGTGCGCCGGTAACGGTTCCCGCGTATCAGGAGTGTATTAATTCCCACAACACTCCTTCTTTCAGAGAATACCTCGATCCGCGCATTTTTTTCAAGTTAAGATACTTGAGAATGAAGTTCACGAAAATAGCAGATACCACGATCATGTCCACCCGCATTTTTGTCAGCCCCTTCATGTGCAGTCGTTCTTTGGTAGTAGATCCTAAAATAACCTGAAAGAGCTTTCCGAAATCCTCCAGGTCAAAGTCATATTCTGTCTTCCCTTTTAAGATCTCCGTGTTGTAAAAACGGTAACCGATCATTTCAGCCAGCGAGTCAAAGGAGCCGGAAGATCCTATCAGTTCATTACAACCGCCTGCGGCCGGTATAAGCGGGGAGTTAAAAGCGGTAAGAAGTGGTCCGAGGTTCTGTTCAAAGTGATTCTCAATTTGTTCCACTTCGGACATCGTTATGGGATCGGATGGTTTGAATTTATCAAGCAGTCTTGCAGCACCCAGGAGGAAACTGTGTTTCCAGAGTATTTTATTTTTATTTGCAATAATAAATTCCGTGCTGCCTCCGCCGATATCTATAATCAGAGAAGGTGAATCCTGCATTTGTACAGCCGAACGTACTCCGTAATAAATCAGTTCAGCTTCCCGCTCACCGGAAATCACCTGTACGTCAATGCCTGTCTCTTCTTTTGCAGCTTGTACAAAATCCTTTCCATTGCTTGCGCTTCGTATAGCAGAAGTGCCAAATGCAATGATTTTCTCTGCGCCAAACTTATCACTGGTCTTCTTGTGTTTTTTGAGGGCATTGATACCTCTCCGGAAGGGTTCTTCTTCAATAAAATTTTTGTTTATTCCCCCTTCGCCCAGTTTGACAGAGATTTTGCTTTTATACACCTTGGTATAACCTGTCCACCCTTTTGCACCTTTAAGTGCAGGATATGCCGATAATAATTCTGCAATAAATATGTTGAAGGTGTTGGTTCCCAGGTCAAGTATGGCTATTCTCATAGTGTTCCGCTCTTTTGAAGAAGAGAAATTGTCAGGGTATGTTATCCGCTGTAGCGCAGCCATTTCCACAGTTCTTTGTATGAAACTTTCTTTCCGTACATGAGTATGCCGGTGCGGTATATTTTTCCTGCCAGCCAGGTCACAAAAATAAATGTAATAACAAGTAATCCCATGGACAGAGCAAATTCCCAGACCGGAACTCCGAATGGCAACCGGACCATCATAACCACCGGTGACGTGAACGGAATAATGGAAAACCAGAATGCAAGCGGGCTCTCCGGGTTTTGCATAATGAACTGGGCAGCAATAAAAGATATGACAAGGGGCATGGTGATCGGCATCATAAATTGCTGCGTATCCGATTCGCTGTCAACTGCAGAGCCTACCGCGGCAAACAGGGCACCATACAGCAGATAACCTCCGAGAAAATAAAACAGGAATGCTAAAAGTATCACACCGAAGTTTATATTCTGAATATCCTTAAACAGTTCGGCTGCTTCAGAGTAATTTATATTCTGCTGTGGGCTTACCTGGTTCGGCATGTTGGGGACAACGTTCTGTTGCAGGGCGGGGTTTTTAAGGTCGGAAAAGTCTTTTAGGAATGTAGCCTGCCCGATGCCGTAAAGAATTATAGTGAGAATAACCCACAAAACAAACTGGGTTAATCCAACCGCTGCAATCCCTACTATTTTCCCCATCATTAATTGAAATGGTTTTACAGAGGAGATAATTACTTCCACGATACGGCTGGTTTTTTCCTCTATTATACCGCGCATTACCTGAACTCCATACAGAAAAATAAAAAGATAGATCAGGATCCCTCCGCCGAAGCCCAGCGCCATATTTACCCCGGTATTGGAACGCTCCGCAACTCCCGATTCACTTTGTTTCTCCGTAACAATATTTACAGGAATGTGGGCTGCATCCACTTTGGCCAGATCAATGCCCTGGGCTTCGAGCTGATTTTCGTACAGCACATCCTCTATGCCGGAGCGGATCCTTTCCTGTACGGACATGCCCGGGTGTTTTTTAAATAATAAAACAACCTTTTTAGTGGTAAGAAGGTTTTCAGGGACCCAAAGAATGGCTGTGTAATCGGTGCTGTAAAAATCCCTTTTTGCTTCTTCCAGGGAAATAGGCGGGTAGTCGTATTTGATATTGTTTCTGTTTTTCAGGAAACCATCCACAAGTTTTGAATCGTCAATTACCTCAATGAAATTCTTTTCCTGTTCCTGTGTGGCAAGCCAGATGGGAACGATCAGAAGTGAAGAAAAAAGGATCGGGCCCAGAATGGTCATGATAATGAACGATTTCTTCTTTACCCTGGAAAGATATTCCCTTTGTATGATGATGCTGATCTTTGACACGTCGTAAAATTTAGTTACGAATATACAAATCAGTTGTATTGCCGCGCTTCAGCGCATCCGGTCGCGTAAAAAGATTATTTCCTATTTTTAGGTTTTAAACAAACTCTTGTATCTCAATGGAGGCGTTGAAAAATATTAACCCCGAAAAAATACTTTTTCTGGACATTGAAACGGCTCCGCAGTATCCTGATTATAATGCAATGCCGGACCCATTTAAAAAATTGTGGGACGGTAAAGCAAAATATCTTGTAAGCAGTAAGGAAGAGGGTAAAAGTACATCTTCAGACGTTTACAGGCAGGCCGGGATTTATGCCGAGTTCGGAAAAGTGGTTTGCATTACCGTTGGGATGTTCTCAGGTAACCTGTTCCGGTTGAAATCATTTTACGGCGACGATGAGAAGGTAATCCTGGAGGAATTTTGTGCCCTTCTGGATAAGCATTATAATACAGAGTCTCATTTTCTGTGTGCACACAACGGCAAGGAGTTCGACTTTCCGTTTTTGGGCAGGAGAATATTAATTAACAAGCTGAAGATCCCGCGTTTGCTTGACAATGCAGGCAGGAAACCCTGGGAGGTCAGGCACCTGGATACTATGGAGCTTTGGAAATTCGGAGATTATAAAAATTATACTTCCCTCAACTTACTGGCGGAAATATTCGGAATACCTTCTCCGAAAGGGGACATGGACGGGAGCCTGATGTACAAGGTATATTGGGAAGATAAGGACTGGAACCGGATCGTGAAATACAATCACAGGGATGTGCTGACCGTAGCCCAGGTATTTCTGAAATTCAAAGGAGAGCAGTTGATTCCTGAAAAGAATGTAGTAATCGTCTAACCCTCTTCTTCCGGACAGGAAAAGAACACCATGCCGCAACTGGTTTTTATATACATAACCTGTAAGAACAAATCCGAAGCAAAAAGAATCGGCAAAGCGCTTTTGCAGGAGCAACTGGCCGCGTGCGTGAATATTTTTGACGGTATGTATTCGATATACCGGTGGAAAGGAAAAATGGAAATGGCAAATGAAAGTGTTTTGATTGCAAAGACCACTAAAAAACTATATCCGGAACTTTCCAGGAAAGTAAAACAGTTGCATAGTTATTCCGTTCCCTGTATTCTGCAGATTCCGGTTACCGCAGGAAATAAAAAGTACATTGAATGGCTTATGACAGGGCTTCAGTAACGGGCTCTTCCTTGTTCCCGATAGCAAGCAATCCGAATGATAAAAGGCCGACGAGCAGAATCACGGCTGTTTGTGCGAGCCATACCACCCATCCGAATGCAACGCCCATAGCAGTGGTGTAGCCCCAGAAAAGCATGATCTGCAAAACAATCCATTGATAAGCGCCTATTCCGCCCGGAGTGGCAATAACACCCAGGCTTCCCAGTGTCATAATAACAAGGCAATCGGAGAGGCTCATGGATTGGGTGTCGCGGAAGGCAAATACACAAACGTAAACCGAAGCAAGGTACATGGCCCAGATAAAAAAAGAATGAAAAATAAATAAGAACGGTTTTTTCACATTTGTGACCGTTCGTATACCATTCAAAAAGCCCACAAGCAATCCACGGATTTTTTGAATAAGTGTATTTTGAATTATTTTTTTTCTGAAAATGAAAAGTATACTTGCTACAGCAAGTACTCCGGATACCAGCATGAACAGGGCCATTGTATTTTCAGTGACCGAGTACATTTTGAGTTTGAGCGGATGGAAAATATTTTCGGATAAAAAAGTATGCATCCGGTAGTACTGCAGCCAGGCGGTCAGCACAAAAAGAAGAAATAATATAAGCAGGTCGATCACTCTTTCTGCAATCACTGTTCCGAGTGACTGAGTAAGCGGGATTTTTTCATACCGTTTTAAAATTCCGCACCGCAGCACTTCACCCAGCCGCGGTATAGCAAGATTTGCCAGGTAGCCAATCATGACAGCGTAAAATGCATTGCTCAGCTTAGGTTTGAATCCAAGCGGATCAAGCAGCATTTTCCACCGAATGGCCCGGCTTAAATGAGCACATATTCCGGCAGCCATGGAAAGTGCTATCCACGCATAATTTGCTTCGGCGATTGATCTGTATATTTCAGCTTTATCTTCCTCATTAAGACCTCGTACGGCAAGCCAGATAAGCAACGCACCCAGACCTAGAAAAACCAGGAACTTGATTATGGGAAGTAAATATTTTTTCAAAGCAGAAATCAGACCTTATAGTCAGGTAAATTTAGACAGAAGTAAGTTGCAGATTCGGACTGAATGTAACAAACTACTAACGCCTGATTGTTTATTTCAGTTTATTGGTTGCGGGATCCGGAAAAGCAAGTTTTGGCCTGAAATTTTTTGCTTCTTCAAAATCCATTTCAGCATAGGAAAGAACAATTACCTCGTCACCGACGGTAAATTTCAGGGCAGCAGGTCCGTTCATGCATATGACTCCTGAGCCACGTTCGCCTTTAATTACATAGGTTATGATCCTTTCTCCATTCCTGTAATTCAATACATGCACCTGTTCATTCTCAATGAGGTTACTTGCATCCATCAGGTTTTCATCAATCGTGATACTACCAACATAGTTTATATTGGCTTCTGTAACCCGGGCACGGTGAATCTTGGATTTTACAACTTGTATACGCATAAATAAAAAATGTTTGGCGAAGGTATACAATTAACTAAAAGAAGAAGGGCGTTTTTACAGGGGCATATTGTCGATCAACCGTACAGCGCCTACTTTCACGGCAACACAGGCACGGATGCTTTTTGTTCCGGTCCAGGAGGATACAGGTAAAAGAGTTTCTGAATCTATGATTTCAAAATAGTCTAACTGAAAAAGTGGGTTTTCGCTGATCTTTTTTTCAGCCCAGTTTTTCAGATCGGAAACCGGAGTATTTTTTCCTTTTTCTTTTACTTCTGAAAGGACCTTGTAAATATGAGGAGCATTTTTTCTTTCATCGGGAGTAAGAAGCATGTTCCTGGAACTCATCGCAAGCCCGTCCGGTTCCCGAACGGTCGGACAGGCTATTAGTTCTACCGGGATACGATGGGATTTTACCATGTGCCTGATAATTGTAAGTTGCTGAAAATCTTTTTCACCAAAATAGGCTTTATCCGGCTCGATGATATCAAATAGCCTCTTTACCACGGTGCAAACTCCCTGGAAATGCCCGGGCCTGTATTTACCTTCCATTACATTTCCGAGCGGCCCCGGATCATAAACAGGTGTTGTAAACGCAGATCGTGACCCTGTTGATGCAGGATACATTTCTTCTGCAGAAGGTGCAAAAAGCATATCGCAATGGGTCTTTTTTAATGCTTCAATATCCTTTTCAAGGTTTCTGGGGTATTTTTCAAGGTCTTTTTTATCGTTAAACTGCAAAGGGTTGACAAAGATACTGGATACGGAGATGTTGTTCTCTGTTTTAGCCTTTTCCAATAAAGAGGCATGACCTTTGTGGAGTGCTCCCATGGTAGGGACAAAACCTATGGTTTTTCCTGCTTTTTTTAGGTCCGACAGGTAATTTTTGGTCGCCTGGATCGTTGAAATAATAGTCAAAAGAAAAGGAAGAATTGCTTTGGAATTGTGGATAAATTTTATATATAATGGCAACCAAAACTACTTTAAATATTTGTTCAGTTATCAGATTTTTATTACTATCTTTGACATCCCTTAAAAGAAACCCTTAAAACCTCAAACCTTCCTATGAAAAAAGCCAGAATGTTATTTATTTCGCAGGAAATCACTCCCTATGTGGAAGAAAGCCAAATGAGCATTATTAGCCGACAGCTTCCCCAGGGAATTCTTGAGGCGGGAAAAGAGATCAGGACATTTATGCCCAGATTCGGTTGCATTAACGAACGCCGGCACCAATTGCATGAAGTTATCCGACTCTCAGGAATGAATTTAATTATTAATGACTTTGACCATCCTTTGATAATAAAAGTTGCTTCTATTCCTGCCGCAAGAATGCAAGTGTATTTCATTGATAATGAAGATTATTTTAACCGTAAGGCAATTACAACTGATAAGAACGGGAATATTTTTGCTGATTCTGACGAACGTCTGATATTTTACTGCCGCGGAGTTATCGAAACAGTGAGGAAGCTCGGATGGGCCCCTCATATTATCCATTGTCAGGGCTGGATGACTTCGCTTGTACCCATGTATCTGAAGCGCTCGTTTGGCGATGATCCTTTATTTGCAGAAAGTCGCATTGTTTATTCCATCTACGACGATGAGTTCAAACAAGCGTTGAATAAGGATTTTTCCAAGAAAGTACATTTTGAAGGCATTGAAAAAGATGATGTCAAACATCTGAAAGCCGGCAATTATGCAGGGCTTATCAAAACGGCAATTGATTTTTCAGATGCTATTATAAAAGTTGGCAAGAACTCAAATCCCGAAGTGGAGAAATATCTTAAGAAGTCCGAGAAACCGGTTCTTGAGCATCCGGGAGATGATTACATTGATATGTACAACGATTTTTACGATGCGGTTCTGGAAGAAGAACCCGCAATGGCATAAATTTAGTACTTGTCAAATAAATAGTTTTTCGTAACGTTGTCCTCCGAAAACGCCCAGCAATCCCGATAGTTATCGGGATGGGATAAGCCGGAGGACAATTTTTTTTATGAGCAGATACATTCGATATTTTTTCTTTTTGATTCTGACTGTTTTTATTTTTTCTTGTAAAAAGAAAACACCCGAGGATATTGGGCTTCCGATTCTTCCGGGAGAGGATCTTTTGAATGCGGCTTTTACCGATACGGCAACAATAATTGCTCATACGGTCCGCGATGACTCTCTGAGGACCAATTTTATTTCACCAATGTTCCTTGGCAATGCCAACGATCCTCTTTTTGGAGTATCCAAAGCTTCCTTATTTTCTCAACTCGCGCTTTCTGAAACAAATCCTACTTTTGGAACCAAGCCCAAGCTGGATTCTGCGGTTCTTTCACTGGTTTATAGTGACGGAAAATATTATGGAACGTTGTATCCTCAAAAGTTCAAAGTATACGAAATAAGCGAATCTTTCTCGATCGATTCCACCTATTACTCAAACAGGATGCTCCAATATTCCAGGGAGCTGGGCAGTGCATATTTAGTACCACGGGTCAAGGATTCAATAAAGGTGGATACTCTAAAATATCCTCCGCACCTGAGAATTAAGCTTGATAAAAATTTCTTTCAGGGTTTCCTGGACGATACTACGTTTTACAGCGCAAGTACGGATTTTCAGAAATTCTTTAAAGGGATATATGTTACTTCGTCTTCCGGTTCTCCGGTGGGGCAAGGCGCCATTTTGAGTATGAATTTGGTACATACCTATTCCAGGCTAACTTTATTTTATCACAACAGTAAGGATACTACTTCCTATCATTTTGGTATCTCCAATAGCGGTTGTGCCCGTTTTACACATTTTCAGCATGATTATTCATATTCTGCAGAGATTACCTCCCAATTAAATACTGCCAGCTCCATACCCAAAGAGAAAGTTTTTGTTCAGCCTATGGCGGGGCTGCGTGCCAAGATCAAGATGCCTTATCTGAAAGACTTATTTAATAACGGAAAAATTGTTATTAATAAGGCAGAGCTGATTTTACCTGTAGACCCCTTGTCTTTTTCAGGTGCAGATTCTATTTTTTCTCCCTGTCCCCAATTGGCATTAACCATTGCAGACAGCGCAAAGGGTCCTGTCTTCATGCCGGATTACTATGAAGGACCAAAATATTTTGGAGGTGAATACATCTCTTCCGCAAAGGAATATAGATTCAACATTGCCCGTTATGTCCAGCAAATATTGAATGGCAGCAGGATAAACGAGGGGCTATATCTTCTCTCCTTTCAGCGCCCTACCAATGCAAATCGCGTACAGCTTATGGGAGGAATTAAAACGCTTCCAAGTCGCATGAAACTGAAGGTTACGTATACCCCGGTAAAATAAATCCTCTGTTTTCTGCTTTTTCTTACCTGTTTTCGGTACAATTTCTGTTACATTTTCAGGATAATCCAACTAATTATCATGAAAAAATCAATACTTCTAGTTAGTTTAATTTTTTCATTTCTGCTAAACAATGCGTTTGCGGAAAAGGTGCTACTCCTGACAAATCCAAATTCACTGGAAACAACCGTTTTTCGTAAAGGTTCCTATGTTGTATTTGAGCTAAAGGCAGATAAGTCTGTACGCGAAGGTTTTATAAAGGACATCATTGACTCCTCGATCGTGTTTGATTATTCACAGGTGTCACTTTCCCAGATAACTGTTTTTGCTGGGAGTACAAAAGCAAAAATAGTTGCAGGAAAGGTTGCCGGAGCGGTTGGGAACGCATTGTTGCTGGCAGGAACCACTGTGTTCAATTGCGGCACGGACCTTATTTTGTACAACGATTATTATTATTGGCCTATTGGAGGAACAGTTTGGCTGACCGGCGCTTTTATAGCGGGTTTAGGATATGTGTTTGACTGTGCCTCCGGTGGTTACCCCCGGCATGCGGTACATGTACGTAATTACAGAAATTGGAATGCGAGCATCCTTGATGAGTTGCAGAAATACAAGGATCCGGTAAAACAAATTGCGCAGAAGGATTCCACGCAGGTTACCGATGTACCTGTAGATTCTAAAAAAGGAAAGAAAGGAAAAATGTATGCCGACGATGTGTATGGCGACTGATCATTCAACCGCTTTTTCCCGGGCAACTATTGTCTCAACTACTTTTTTCTGAGCCTCTATCTCCTGCTTCTTTTTTTCCTGCTCCGCTTTATTCTTAGCGGCATTGTCTTCTGCTTCTTTTATCTTCTGTTTATATTCTTCTATTTTTTGCTTATAATCTGCTGCGTTAGAAGTAAACTTTTCATGCTTTTTCTCTAAATCATTTTGTTCATCTTGTAAATTGGACAATTGCTTTTCAGCGCTTTTCCGCTGCTCTATAATTCCTTCTTTGGATATTTTGATGGCAAAATCAGACAGGAATTTCTTGGCTGCATTTAATTTTTCCTTGTTGTTGGTAGCGCTGAGAAATGCACCACCCAGGTTAAAAGCAACGGTAAGTTTGATTTCATTTTCGCCTCCTTTTTCGGCTTTTGCATGAATGTCAATGGTATTGTTATCGTTGATGGCGGCAATAACCGTATTATCCGACTTTATTTCACTTTCCACTTTTACTTTTCCTTTGTACTCTTTCATAAGTGTTTTCCACTTGTTTCCTACTTCTTCAACCGTGGAATTGTAAACGTTCACGATAAGAGCAGGGTTTTTTCCTCCTCCGATGCGTTCCTCCGATTCTGTAACTTTTATTTTTTGAGAAAACGATGTTGCGGTTGTCAGAAAAAAGAAAAGTGCGATAATATATTTCATGGGGGTGGAAATTTATGCTCCAAAGATAGGATTTCATTTGTAGAGGCAAAAACAAACTTCCGGCAGAATTTCTAATTTTGGTAAATGGTTCTTATTGACACACACACGCATCTGTTTGCAGAGGAATTTGATTCAGACCGCACCGAATCGGTCCGGCGGGCTATGGAGGCAGGTGTGAAAAAATTCTTTCTCCCGAATATTGATAAAAAATCCATCCCTGGTATGCTGGAACTTGAAAAACAATTTTCCGGTAGTTGCTTTGCCATGATGGGCCTTCATCCCTGCTCGGTGAATGAAACATACGAGGAAGAACTGAAAATAGTGGAGGAATGGTTCCGCCAGAGGAAGTTTATTGCGGTAGGGGAAATAGGAATGGATTATCATTGGGATAAAACTTTTACGGTGCAGCAGCAGGATGCATTTGAGAGGCAGATTGAGCTTGCAAAAAAATACGATGTACCGGTAGTGATCCATCAACGCGAATGTTTTGAGGATTTATTTGAGATCGTGCAAAGGCAAAACGATAAGAATCTCAAAGGTGTTTTTCATTGCTTTACCGGGTCGATCGAACAAGCCAACAGGATAATTTCTCTGGGCGGTTTTAAGATGGGAATAGGTGGTGCTGTAACGTATAAAAATTCCGGGCTCCCGGATGTGCTGAGGCAGGTTGAACTGAAGCACCTTGTTTTGGAAACCGATTCTCCGTATCTAACTCCCGTTCCGCACAGGGGGAAACGCAATGAAAGCGCATTTATTATTTTAGTTGCCCGGAAATTAGCCGAGATCAAAGGAATTACACCGGAGGAAGTAGCTGAGATCACAACAGGTAACGCAGAGGAAATTTTTTTCGCGGAATAGCAAAAATGAACAAGCAGAAGAAGACTAAGACTCAGAAGAACCTGCAGCAACATCCGGGCAGCGGATCTAAAAAGATACCGAGTGGAAAGCCCGACCTTCGCTGGATCTATATTTTTCTTTTTGCATTCGCAGTTGTTTTATATGCCAATACTTTGTATCACGATTTTGCTTTTGATGATTCGGTCGTAATCACAGGAAACAAATACACACGACAAGGCCTGGAAGGCGTTAAAACGCTGGCAACAAAAGATCTGTTCTATGGAATTTATGGAAGCGCACTTGACCTGGAAGGGGGGCGTTGGCGACCCCTCACGCTTATTATGTTTGCGATTGAATACCATTTTTTCGGGGAAAATGCGGTGCCTTATCATTGCATGAATATCCTCCTGTATGGAATTACCGCGATCGTTTTATGGATGACCCTGCTTCGGGTATTCTCTTTTTCATTTCCGGGAAGAAGCAGCATGGACGTATTGGCTTTTGTAGCAACGCTTCTTTTCATTGCTCATCCCATTCATACCGAGGTAGTGGCCAATATCAAAAGCAGGGACGAAATTGTTTCGTTCTTATTCCTGTGTTTAGTACTTTATAATCTATTCAGATTTGTAAAAACGGAAAACAGGAAATTTATCTTTTACGGAATGCTTTGCTACTTTACTGCATTGCTTTCCAAGGAGAACGGGATAACATTTATTGCTATAATTCCCCTGGCGTTATTTTGTTTTGCCGGTAAGGATCTGAAGCAAAGCCTATTGCTTACGGTGCCTTTTTTTATCACCGCAGGAATTTATCTTGGAATGCGTACCTCTTTTGTTGGCATGATCGGCGACCGGGTGAGCGATGATGTAAGTGACAATCCCTTTCTTATTTTAAATTTTCCAAACCTGCCGGTGCCTGTCCCGTTTATGGATAAGCTGGCTACGGTTTCCTGGATACTTCTTAAATATTTGCTCCTGCTTATTTTTCCACATCCTCTGACCAGCGATTATGGTTTTAACGAGATTCCGGTTATCGGGTTTTCTGATCCCAGGGCCATTGCTTCCGTGCTGATATACGGTGGTTTGTTTTTTTACGCGGTAAAGATTTTATGGAGCCGGAGGCAGAGCATTGTGAATAGAGAACAGGAAAACAACCATAAGCAGGAAGGGATAGATGTGAAGCTGATCTCGTCTTTTTCAATTCTCTATTTTATGATTACGATATCCATCGTATCCAATCTCTTCTTTCTTATCGGTACAACCATGGGAGAAAGGTTTGCCTATATTTCTTCACTGGGGCTATGCCTGGTGTTGGCTGCATTTTTTACGAAAATATTCAAATGGGATTTGTCCTGCCTTCGGGATCCTGTAAGCGCCGTCAAAAAAATGTACCCGTTGCTGCTTTTGCTGATTCCCTATTCCTATAAGACAGTAACCCGTAATCCGGACTGGAAAAACAATAAAACATTGTTTACTGCAGATGTAAAAACCAGTTCGAACAGCGCAAATGCGCATTACTATTATGCTAACACCCTGTTTACGGATCATATAAACGATGAACAAAGCCCGGCACGCGATGCGCTGTTTATAGAAGCCAAACAGGAATTCAGGAAAGCCATGGAGATAAATCCTTATTTTCATTATTGCTACTACAACATAGGTTTGATATGGGAAAAGCTGGGACAGCCTGATTCTGCCATTGTGTACCAGCAGAAAACGATTCATCTCAAACCCGAAAATACCATGGCACAATACATGGCAAAGGGGGCCCTCGGCCTGGTATACGGAAAGCTAAAGGGAGATTTTGAACGTGCCATTCCCTTGTTAAAGGAGGCTCTTGCGAACAAACCCGATGATATGGGTTATCATGAGAATCTCGGCATATGCTACGCGATGAAGGGAGATTATGACAACTCCATAAAGGAGTTTGAGACTTCGCTTAAAGTTAAATCGGAATTCAAAAAAGAAGATGCGCGCATTTTTATGAACCTTGCCTTGAGCTGGCAAAACAAGGGCGATAAGCAAAAAGCGGATGAGTACTTTCAAAAGGCCTTTCAGCTGGATCCTTCGTTGAAAAGGTGATCAGGATAATTTTCCCCCTATTTCCGCATCTTTTCCCGGGTCAACAAGGATAGTTTCATTGTTTTTATCCGGAACACCCAGCGTGAGTACCTCAGAAACAAAAGGCCCTACTTTACGGGAAGGAAAATTAACAACTGCAAGTACCAGTTTGTCTTTCAGCTGCTCTTTGGTATAGTTTTTTGTTATTTGTGCGCTGGAGTTTTTGATACCTATTTCCTTGCCGAAGTCTATTTTGAGTTTGAATGCAGGTTTTTTAGCTTCGGGGAAATCCAGGGCTTCGATAATTTTTCCAACACGAACGTCAAGTTTTTTGAAGTCGTCAATGGTGGCTAACGCCCCTCTCTCATCTGCCTGAAGGGAAGAAGCCCGGGTTTGGTTTCCCTTCTTCTCAAAAGGGGTTGTGGGCGGGCTTTTTTTCAATTTCTGTATTTGTTTTTCTATTGTCTCATCTTCAATCTTCTCAAATAAAAGCTTTGCTTCTCCCAAAGAATGCCCCGTTTTCAGGATATCCGTCCGGCCTCCATCCCGCCAGTTTAATTTCCCTATACCCAGTAGTTTAGAAAGGCTCCGGCTTGTAATTGGCAGGAAAGGCTCCCCCAAGATAGTCAGGTTAGCACAAACCTGCAGGCAAATGTTTAAAATAGTTCCAACTCTTTTCTGATCCGATAATTTCCAGGGCTCGGTTTCTGCCAGGTATTTATTTCCGGTGCGTGCAAGATTCATCATTTCTGCCAGCGCTTCCCGGAAGCGGAAAGCATCCATCGAAATGGATATTCTCTCAGGGAACCTGCTGATCTCTTCCATCAGAAAAATATCGCCTTTTGTAAATTCTTCGGCGGATGGAACCTTACCTCCAAAATATTTTTGTGTGAGCACTATTGTACGGTTCACAAAATTCCCCAGGATTGCAACCAGCTCGCTATTGTTCTTTTGTTGAAAATCTTTCCAGGTAAAATCATTGTCCTTGGTCTCCGGTGCATTTGCAGTCAGGGAATAACGGAGCACATCCTGTTTGTCCGGAAAATCAATTAAATATTCATGGAGCCAAACGGCCCAATTGCGCGAGGTGGAGATTTTATCTCCTTCAAGATTCAGAAATTCATTGGCTGGAACATTGTCCGGTAAAATATAATCACCGTGAGCCATAAGCATGGCAGGGAAGATGATGCAATGAAATACGATATTGTCCTTCCCAATGAAATGAACAAGACGAGTTTCTTTGTCCTGCCAGTACTTTTTCCAGTCGTTCGGTAAAAGTTCTTTGGTAGCAGAAATATATCCGATAGGTGCGTCAAACCAAACATATAAAACTTTTCCTTCAGCATCTTTCAGCGGAACCTTCACGCCCCAGTCAAGGTCGCGGGTCATAGCACGTGGCTGTAATTTCTGGTCAAGCCAGGATTTACATTGGCCATACACGTTTACTTTCCAGTCTTTGTGGTTTTCAATGTACTTTTCCAGTTTGGGCTGCATTTTATCCAGGGGAAGGAACCAGTTTCTGGTTTTTCTTAAAACAGGTTTTTCTCCGGATAATGTAGACCTTGGATTTATCAGTTCCGTTGGGCTCAGTGTGCTTCCGCATTTTTCACACTGATCACCGTATGCATTTTCGTTGGCACATTTCGGGCATGTCCCTACAATATATCTGTCTGCGAGGAACTGGTTGGCCTTTTCATCGAAATACTGTTCGGTCACCTCCTCGGTAAAAATCTTTTTATCGTAAAGTATTTTGAAAAAATCCGAAGCGGTTGCGTGATGCACTTTGCTGGAAGTGCGGGAATAAATATCGAACGAGATTCCGAATTCCTTGAATGAATCACCCATCATCCGGTGGTATTTATCCACTACCTGCTGGGGTGTAATACCTTCGTTCTTTGCTTTAATTGTAATTGGTACTCCATGTTCATCCGAACCACATATGAATTTAACATCTTCTCCCTTTGAGCGAAGATAACGTACGTAGATATCAGCGGGCAGGTAACATCCCGCAAGGTGTCCGATATGAACAGGTCCGTTTGCGTAGGGCAGAGCAGCAGTGACTGTGTGTCGTTTATAATTCATAGTGTTCGTAACAAATCCGTAATAACCGGTCCGCGATCTGGAATCTGTTTTAATTTCGTATCAAAGATAATAAGAATGGCTACTCCTCCTTATTTAAAGAAAGGCGATAAAATAGGAATTGTTGCGCCTGCCCGTAAAATCTCAAAGGAAGAAGTGCAATTTGCAGTGGATACCTTTGAGGCATGGGGATTAAACGTTGTGCTCGGTAAAAATCTTTTTGGAAATTTGAATCAGTATTCGGGCAATGATGAGCAGCGGGCAGAAGATTTCCAGAAGATGCTGGATGATGCCTCAATACGTGCCATTATTAGTGCACGGGGAGGTTATGGAGCATTACGGATCATTGATAAACTGAATTTCAAGAAGTTTGAGGAGAAACCAAAATGGATCATCGGCTATAGTGATATCACCGTGTTTCACTCGCATATTCATCAGACCCTGGGAAAAGAAACCCTGCATGCTGTAATGCCTGTTAATTTTCAGAAGGACGAAGAATCGGTGAAAACACTGAAACAAGCTTTGTTCGGGGAAAAGGTAGCTTATAAAATAAATCCTCATCCTTTAAACCGGAAAGGAAAAGCCGAGGAAATACTGGTGGGAGGAAATCTTTCCCTGCTTTATGCGCTGAAGGGAAGCCGGTCAGGTATCTCCACTTCCGGGAAAATTCTTTTCATTGAGGATGTTGACGAATACCTGTATCATATTGATCGTATGATGATTTCTCTCAAACGTGCCGGAAAACTTTCACACTTGGCAGGGTTGATTGTAGGCGGAATGAGCGATATGAAAGATAATGCCGTTCCGTTCGGTAAAACCGCAGAGCAGATTATTGCGGACGCTGTGAAGGAGTATGATTATCCTGTTTGCTTTGGATTTCCTACGGGACATCAGGAAAAGAACTTAGCTCTTGTTCTTGGGAGAAAGGCAAAGTTAACTGTCGGCGAAAAGGTTACATTCTCATTCTAACCGCATTTCCGTTTAAGACAAGTGATCATTATTTGCGGAATTTCTGATAGTCTTCCGGAATTTCAAATTTTGATGTATCTATGGTCTTTTTCTCAAATTTGGTTACTTCCATTTTTACTTCTTCCTTATTGGTTTCAAGATTCACCTGACTTGAAAGGAACGGAAACATTCCTTCCGAGTTGGTGATCTGTTGTACGTATACGGCTGATTTATCTTTCCGGTTCAGGACTTTCAGTAATTTAAAGAAGAAATCAAAATTGCCTGAAGCCATCCAGTATGTAACCTGTGCTTTATCATCTGGGTTTCTGACAATGTATTCGCTGCATTTCATTCCCTGAATGGTTTTTACGTTTCCTGTCTTTTTTACTTCCGGCTTACCTGCAATAATGGCTGGAGGGTTCGCCGTTTGTTCGATGTAAAGTTTTCGTTCGTGGCTGAGAGAAACCATGGAATTTACTTTCAGGTCAATGATAAAGCTTCCTTCCACTTTTTGAGATTTATTGCCAATCTCATCCAGACGTATCTTATCCCCTTTTATATAATAAACATAATTCACCGTATCCATGGTGGTTTGTTTTTTGAATTCGATGACTCCTTCAAAAGACTGTGCGGTTGCAATCAGCATTCCGGCAAAAACAAACAAGACAAGGGGGAATATTTTTTTCATAGTTGGAAGTAGTTTTAATCCTAAGTTAGGCTTTTGGTGGTAGGTACGAAAATAAGCTTTTTTATAAACATGGGAAAGAGATTTCATCGATCATTCCGGATATGGTGTATCTTCTTTGCCGGAAGTAATTTAGTAATGCAAGCTTAGGACAATAATATCACTGATTTGTGCATTCATTCCATTATTAAATAACTTTGGCAGATTTATTAAACATGGCAGAACACCACCAAACCGGGTTAGATGGCGAAGAGCTTGCATCTCTTTATCTTACAGGGAAAGGGTATGAAGTATTGGAGAAGAACTGGAGATTTCAGCATGCGGAGATTGATATTTTAGCCAGGAAGGATGATGTGCTGATAATTGCGGAAGTTAAAACCAGAAAGAGCAGTTTTTTTGGCGAGCCGGAGGAGTTTGTTAACAGGCAAAAGCAGAAACATCTGATAAAAGCAGCGAATGCATATGTTGAAAAAAATGATCTTGATGTAGAAGTGAGATTTGACATTATTTCAGTATTGGTCACCGGAGACAGTCATCGGATCAATCACATTCAGGATGCATTTCACCCCATTGCTTAGCATATGACTCACAGAATTCTATTGGTTGAGGACGAAGAAAACCTGCGCAGCACGATTCGGTTGAATCTGGAAATGGAGGGTTACGATGTTACCGAAGCACGTGATGGAAAAACTGCATTTAACCAATTTCGTGCGGCTCACTTCGACCTGATTATTCTCGACGTAATGCTTCCGGAAATGGACGGTTACACGCTTTGCCAGAAGATCCGTCTGGAAAATACGCAGGTTCCTGTCATATTTCTTACAGCCAAAGGGGCCGGAGATGAACGTGTTCAGGGTTTAAGGCTTGGGGCCGATGATTATTTGACCAAGCCCTTTAACCTGGAGGAGCTTTTGCTGCGCATTCATTCTTTGATCCGAAGAGGCGCAAGTACTCAGACTAAAAAAAACGAAGTGAATACCTTTCGTTTTGGAGAATGTGAAATTAATTTTCTGACCTACGATATTGTGGGTGTGGACGGTGCTAAATTCAGGATTTCGAAGCGTGAGATCCAGCTCCTGAAATTATTGATAGACCGGAAAAACGAAGTGGTATCGCGCGAAGATATACTCCGGACGGTCTGGGAGTACGATGTATACCCTTCCACGCGTACAATCGATAACTACATAGTTAACTTCCGCAAGTATTTTGAGAAAAATCCACGGGAACCCCAACATTTTTTTTCGGTGAGAGGGGTGGGCTATAAATTTACAGAATAATCAGGGAAATAACTATTTTCTATACAGGAATTTTTTAAAGAATGCTATGGAAAAGCTATTTATATCTGGAGATAATTTCAACCATAAAACAGGAAGAATAAATAACACAGTGCATAAAGAGGTTTTAAGCAGGGTGTTTAATAAAATGTTGTCCAACGTAGGTATAAAATGGGCAACACCCATACCTATTATAAACAGGCAAACCCCTTTCAATAAGCTACTTGAAAAAGGAGAAATATCAAACCATTTGTAAATCAACCAAACTCTTAAGGAATTATATATGAGTGCTGTGATGGCAGTTGCCAGAGCCGCACCAATCATTCCCCAGATAGGTATAAGAAATAAATTCAGGCCTATGGATACAATAACAAAGAAAAAGGTAGAAAGCATGTCATACTTGTATTTTTGCGAAGTAACAAGAATAATTCCATTTAGTCCTGTTGCCATATCCGCCAGTCTGCCAATTGCCAGAAAAAGAAAAACATATTTCCCCTCAGCAAATTTTTTCGGAATGAAATAAAACAAATTATCAATATTCATCCATAATAATAGAAGAAGAAAGCATCCAATAATCAAATTCACATTAGTTGCTTTTTTATATAAAACTTCCATTGCTTTTATTTGTTTTGTTTTCCATAACATGGCTATATGTGGTCCTGAGACTAAAGATATAGCCCTATAAGGAATGAGCATTATGGTAGCAATAAAAAACATAGTGGTATAAATGCCCGCATTGACTAATCCTAATTTTGCTGTAACAATCAATGTGTCAACATTGGTAATTATAGAATTGCTGGCAACACTTATCAGAGCAAAGATTCCAAAAATAAACATGGGTTTTCCAAGTCGTTTTATTTTTTTCATTTCCCTGGGAAACAAATGGAACTCACCTATGTATGCCATATAGCTGATTATAAAAAGTATCATAGAACAGTGCGTAGCTACATACAAAATGACAAATTGATGGAATTCTATGACCTTAAAGGCGAATAGCGAAATGCACAGAGTAATAAGAAGCCTCAAAACTATTTCGTTATAAAAAGAAGGTACGACGGTTCTTTTTAATGATCGTAGATAGGATTCATAAAATTGATAAAAAGCTGTAGTTATACCAATAGGCATGATATAATAAAAATATTCGGTAATCAACAAGGATTTTGTGCTGTACCAATTTATCAGGATAGGCTTGCATGTAATGAATACGAGTGAAGTAACCAGGAGTCCCATAAACACCAATGTGGAGCCCCAAAATAGGAAAGAATGATGTTTATTCTTTTGATTATAAAAAAAAGGGAAGAATTTAAGTGTTATGTTTGGTATACCCATTACTGAGAATTGGGCATACATCACCGATAAGATTATTAATACATTGGCCAACCCAACCTGATCCAGCGATAAATAATTAGGAAATAAAATGATTTTGTTAAGGTATCCTAAAGCGGCTCCTATATAGGAGATAATAGCTACACTCGCCGCATTTTTGTTAATCAACCCCATCTGTATCGTCAGTATTTTCTAAATTAGTAGCTTGTATTTATGATTTCCACCTCACAACATCAGGAAGTATCTTACAATGCTGAATTGACGAAGCAAATGTATGATAAACGGTATTCCTCCTTTCAATTTTTACCTTCCTTTAATAATGAATATAAAAAAATAGTAAAAACATTTTCAAATATTTTAAATAAATACAAAATAAGTCCGGCTTCTCTTCATTCATATCTCGACCTTGGTTGCGGTATGGGAGTAAAAACATATTGTTTATCTTCCTTTTTTGATGTTTCGAAAGGTGTTGATATTTCTGAAAGAGCTATTCAAATCGCTTCTTTGCTTAACGACAAGCCTGACCTTACATTTGAAGTATCAGATGTAAATACCAGTTCTTCGGTGGAAAAATTTGATATAATAACTGCATTGGGTCTGTCTGTATTAAATGTCAGCAATTTGGATCAATATTACAAAGAAGTTTTATTAATACAGGAGAAGTATTTAAAGAATCAAGGTTACTTGATCATTTACTCTTTTACGGATTATAGTGGAAAAGCCCTCACGGGTTGGTATAACCATACCAGAAACGAGCTGCATGCGTTGCTAAAACAAATGAATAACGATACTATTACATGTAAGTTATACTTTCCTCATAGAAACATTCATAGCTACTTCGGTCATGGCGTGGATCTTTTTTTAGCGGAAATATACAGAAAATTGAAATCAAAACGAAGGGATTACTATTTTATTATTCAAAAGCATGGCGGAAAGTAAACCACATCCATCAACATTCACAAAAGCGTCCATCTGTCATAAAGAAAAAATTATCCTGGAGTTCTGCAGGAATAAATCGGTATTGGATGTGGGGTGTATTGGACAAGATAAATCTCTGAATAGCCAGGACTGGTTACATCAACGTATTAAGTCGGTAGCTTCTGAATTGGTGGGAGCCGATACGGATACAATCCACTTAGCAGAATTAAAACAAAAAGGGTTTCATATCAGTCATCCTCAGGAGCTGGAGGGCCTAAATAAAAAATTTGATGTTATTGTTATGGCGGACGTAATTGAGCATGTGGATGATATCACTGCCTTTTTGAGATTCTATATGGTTTTTCTGAAACAAAATGGTTCAATAGTAATCACAACTCCCAATCCATTCAGTATACGACAATTTTTTTCGATCCTTTTATATGGAAAGCCTAGTTGCAACCCCGAGCATACGTCATGGCTGGATCCTTTAACTATGTCAGAATTATCCTCACGGGTAAACTTAAGGTTAAACCTTTTTTGCTGGCTGCATGAATATTCACCCCCTATGAAACTGCGTAATGTATTTCTATTTCCATTCTTCAAATTAGTTTATAGCGTCAGAAGATACTATTCTCCTAATTTTTTATTTGAATTAACTCGATGAAAGAAAAAATAGGCATATTTACCTGTCTATCCATGATCCCTCCCCATCCGAGAATAGAGATGGAATTTGATCTGCTTGTTCAAAATGGGTATCAAGTGGAGATCATCTTTTCCCGAAATAAAAAGAATTCCGAAGGCATTATAAAAACTATACTCTATTATATTACGTTTACTTATTTCAGATGGGACCTGATATACCGTTATAGAAACAGGGTGGATGAATTTGATATAGTTATTGCTTATGACATGGCACTTTTACCCCTGCTTAAATATGCCAAGAAGAAAGGAAAAAAGACCATTTATGAGGTCATCGACAATAATGTTCATCTCATAGCCTATCATCTTTTAAAACAATTGAAAATTCTATTTTTTATAAAGCCATTTTTGATTCTTATTTTTACCAAGTTAGAGAAAATACTTTCTAAACATGCCGATACCATTATTGTCAATTCCATACCATTAGCGGAGAATTATCCTCCTCAAAAAACGCGTATTAACTATTATGCTTCTCCATTTGAAAATACCGCCTTTACCCTGGGCAATGCTACCCGTTGCGCGTTTTTATATCTGGGAATTTTTAGCCTGGAAAAAGGAGCATTCAAAATGCTTGAATTAGCTGAAAAGTACAATCTTCCCCTGATCATTTTTGGTGAGATAAGAGGTGATATACATTTTAATCCTGCTGTTAAAATTATCCACCAGAACAGAAGCCCGATTACCGAAATAAGTACCAAGATTATAGAAATATCGGCCCAGCATAGATTAATAGGATTAAGTCTGATACAATCTATAAATAAAAGCTATGCTACACAAGAAGCAAATAAGGATATTGACTACTTAGCCTTTGGCATTCCTTTAATTGGAAATTACCGTATAACTACTAAAGAAAAAATCGATGCCGGATGTGGTGTATTGTATGAGGACGACAATAAAATAAAATTATTGATCAATGATGAAATGTTCTACAGAAGTTTGTCAAAGAACGCAAAAGAGTATTATCAAAAGAAATACAGTGTAAAAAAATTTGAACAACTATTAATTAGAGCGGTCGGCTAACTTTTTCTTTCAGGATTTCTTTCAAAGAAACACTCTTAAAATTAGAATTATACAAATAATCAAGAATCTTTTTATATTGTTCGGTATATCCTTTGTATTTATAGTTGGAAAAAAAGGTGTTATGCCACAATATTGAAATGACACAATTATATTTGTTTTTCTCGAAAAATGAAATAATTAAGTCCGCGGTTTTTTCAACGGGAACTTTCATGTATCTTTGAAATGTTCCATCCATAACATTCAATGGCATTTCTATAAAGCCGAATGCCTTTTTATTTTTAAAGTCATAGGGAGAAAATGGTTGTCCGTAATTGTTTCGAAAGCCAAATGCCTCGGCAAAGCCCAGGCTTGCGTCTATCTTTAAGCCTGCATTATCGATAGCATGATAAGCTTCGGGGAGTTTAAATTTCAGATAATGATATCTGTTACTATTTACAGTAACCGGCATTTTATTTATTTCTTCTGAAAAGGATTCGGTTGAAATACTTTTATGGAGACCGTTTTCATAACCGTGCGATTGCAATAAAAAAATTATATCTTTAATGTATTTCTTATTTATATTATAATCCGCATTCGTTTCTCTCTTGTTTACTCTTCCCTGGTTTACCAACCAAAAAAAGACGGATTTATAGTCATACTCTGATTCCATTTTCATGATTTTATCCATGTTCAGCCAGTCCGGTTTACGAAATACAGCATTGAATAGTAACCTCCACAGTGCCCATGGCTTTATTTGTTTTAATGCTGCAAGACTATCTTCAGTTATGGCGCCTTGAACCGAGTCAATATCATGAGATAAGAGAAATCTGGAAATACTTGTAGGTTTTAGTATAATTTTGCTTAGTTTGGGACAAGATAGAACGAGTTCATCAAAACATTTTTGGACTTCATTTTCCTGGATGGCATTGAATTTATATTGATAACTATTTATATACTTAAAACGTCCCAGTTGATCAAACTCACTTGAATTGTATTCCTGCAGGGAATTGATCATATAAAAGGCTGTGGACAGGTAATCGGTGCGATTGTGCTTATCAGTAATACGACATCCTGTATGGAAAAAATGAGTATGATTTGTTTTTCCGGACAAAATTGATTGATGGAATTCTAACGAGATAAGTATATCGGACGAAACCGTTTCATCAACCACCAGATCCGCATTTTCTTTATTCTCAACTAAAAAATAATCTATGCCTTTATTTAATGCAAATACATGCCATATGTATTTAAGCGAATCTTGTGCGGTGGGATTAGTCGTTATATAAACCTTAAGCGGGGTCATTGTACGATAACAAGAATATAAAAGATAAAAATATATGTTTTTTTATTCTGAAAAGTACGTTGTTTGGTTCATTTGTCGTATACATTAATATTTACCTTTGCAACCATTAGTAGACATTATTATCTGTGTCCCAGTCTAAAATTATTTCTATAGAAGAACTGGTCGAAGTTTCTTCAAAACTAAGAAAATCGGGCATGACAATTGCCCAGTGCCACGGATGTTTTGATTTACTTCATCCTGGGCATATCAAGCATTTTGAAGCTGCTAAAAAAATAGCGGATGTTTTAATTGTTACGCTTACTCCCGACAGATTTGTAAATAAGGGTCCCGGGCGACCCGTTTTTAATGAACATCTTCGCCTTGAATCCATAGGGGCGCTAGAGGTTGTGGACTATGTTGTGCTGAATAAATGGCCTACAGCGGTAGAGGTAATCAGGCTCCTGAAGCCTGATTTCTATGTAAAAGGCCAGGACTATAAGGAAAAGGAAAAGGATATTACAAAAGGTATTTTTAAAGAGGAAGACGCGGTAAAATCGATAGGAGGTGAGCTTCACTTTACGGAAGAGATAACTTTTTCTTCTTCCTCACTTATCAATACGCATTTCAATCCTCACACTGAGAAGACTCAGGAATATCTTGCCGCTTTTAAAAGGAAAAATTCAGCGGAGAAGGTCAACCAGGAATTGGAAAAGCTAAAGGACATCAGTGTGCTTATTATTGGAGATACAATTATTGATGAGTATCATTACTGCCAGCCGCTTGGTAAATCGACTAAATCTCCCAATATTTCAGCAGTTTATCTAAAACAAAAGACCTTTGCAGGCGGTGTATTGGCTGTCGCCAATCATGTGAGCCAGTTTGCCGGTAAGGTGGAACTGGTGACCGTACTGGGTAAAGAAAATTCCCAAAGGGAATTGATCGACAGTAAACTTTCTTCCAAGGTTTCGGAAAAATATTTTTATCGGGAGGACGGTCCGACGAATACCAAGCGTCGATACCTGGATACGTACCTTGATATCAAACTATTTGAGGTTACATTCATGAATGACCGGCATATAAGTGAGAAGCTGGAAAAGGAAATTATTTCTTACCTCAAGCCAGCTGTAAAGAAGCACGATATGGTACTGGTAACAGATTTCGGTCATGGGTTTATCACTCCCGGCATCATTCAATTCCTGAAATCTTCGGGTAAGTACCTTGCAGTAAATGCTCAGACAAATAGCAATAATTACGGATATAATTATATTACCCGGTACAAACATGTGGATTTTGTATCAATCGATGAACGTGAGCTGCGTATGCCTTTTAGCGATAACCACGGTGAGTTAGATATGCTGATCAAAAAACTGGCTAAGACTACGCATACTGAAAAAATACAAATCACGCTTGGTGCCAGCGGTTCAAAGATATTCGCTAAAAATAAATTTCATTTTACTCCTGCATTTGCAACTTCCATACGTGATTCTGTAGGAGCAGGAGATGCTGTGCTTTCTGTTACTGCATTGTGCGCATATAACGATGTTTCTCCGGAAATAATTTCATTCGTAGGAAATTGTGTGGGAGCGCTGGCGGTTCAGGTAATCGGCAACGAACATCCTGTTTATAAAAAGGACCTGACCAAGTTTATTCAACACTTTTTAAAGTAATGGAAATAAATCAATTTATAAAAAAATATTCTTCTCATTTTGTTTCTCTGCTGAATTCACTTGAAGCAACGGCTGTTTCCGGCAGGCTTCACTACGAAACAGCGATTGAAAAAGCTGTTGAAATGGTGAAGCAAGTGCAGACAGCCAATAAAAAAATCATGATGGTAGGTAACGGCGGCAGTGCTGGAATTGCCAGCCACCAGGCTGTTGATTACTGGAAGAATGGAAAAGTGCGTGCAACAGCTTTTAATGATTCCTCACTGATTACCTGCATTTCCAACGATTTCAGTTACCAGGAGGTTTTTTCCAAACCAATTGAAATGTTTGCAGATAAGGGAGATATTGCTTTCTGTATCAGCAGTTCGGGCAGTTCCAAGAATATTTTAAATGCTGCGGATCAGGCCAGAAAATCTGGGTGTGCAGTAGTTACTTTTTCCGGGTTTAAGACGGATAATCCCTTGAGAAAGGCGGGTGACCTGAATTTTTATGTGCCTTCGCATTCGTATGGTTATGTGGAGATACTTCATCTTTTTATCATCCACAGCATACTGGATGCAAAACTATATTGCACAGATAAAGTGGATATTTTTAATGCGAACTCTTTCCTGTAGCCAAACTATCCAACAGCTTGGCTAAATTTCCTGTTAAAGCTTTTCTGGAGTACGCAGTGGTGTACGATGTGGTTGTGTTTAAACTTTTCTGCCTGAACAATTCGTACATTCTGCCTATTTCTGTTTTTACTTTTACCTTGTCCTCAAAATCACAAACTGTTCCTGCTCCTGTTTCCCGGATGATCCTTGCTGCATCGCCATTTTCTTTCCCAATTGCCAGTATGGGACGTTTTGCCGCAATGTATTCGAAAAGTTTTCCGGAGATAACGCCGAGTGTGTTGGGTGTATTGTTTAAAGCAAGGAGAAGGACCTGGGAAGTTTGCATCATTTCCGCTATCTTTTCGTGAGGCAGATATCCTGTTTTTGTAAAATAAGGAGAAAGAGTGAATGTATCCAGGTCGCTCTGAACGGAGTAATCGGTTTTTCCTATAAATTCGATCCTGAGATCTTTTCTCAGGTTTTCATTTTCCGCTAGCAGTTCGTTGATTGCTACCCAGAGCATTTTTGGATTACGATCTGCGTTCATGGCCCCGATATGACGGATAGTGAATTTTTCATCCAGATTAATTTCCCTCTTTGAGAAATCATCTTCGTCATAACCATTCGTAATAACTTCAATTTTCCGGTCAATGATTTTTCGAAGAGCCTCTGCCATGTTCCATCCTATTGCTACAACGGCGTCTGCGTTTTTCAGCACTTCCAGCTCCAGCCGTTTGTGTTTTTCATCCGAAGCCCTCGTGAGCATCAGCTTATCATAGAAGTCAATCGTGGTCCAGGGGTCCCGGAAATCTGCCAGCCAGGGAATGTTAACCCTCTTTTTTAATTCTAGCGCAATCAGGTGCATACTGTGAGGAGGGCCGGTTGAAATCATTACATCAACCGGGTGTTGCCGGAGATATTCTGACAGAAATTTAATGGATGGTTTTATCCAGAACTTCCGCGCATCGGGTATGAACCAGTTGCCTCTGATCCATACAGATATTTTTTCTGCCAGCCCTGGTTTTTTCTTTTCCGTTAAAAATCCGGCGTTGATCTTTTCCTCCTTTTTTTGTCCGATAAATCCCTTATACAGATTGTAGGGTTCCCAGATAGGTTGTTTAATAACAGTAAGATCTGCGGGGATATCTTTTAATAATGAATTATCAGTGGCAGGAGCTTCGGGGTTTTCAGGAGTATAGACAATGGGTTCCCAGCCGTACTCCCGCAGATACTTTATAAACTTCAGCCAGCGCTGTACACCTGCGCCGCCACTAGGCGGCCAGTAATACGTGATGATCAGCACTTTTTTCATGGAGTGTTTATCCAGCTTTTTTCCGGAACTCTGTAAATGCCGCCCCTCCACAAAGCAGGAATAGTAAGAACATGCTAGCAGCAGAAATTTTTTCACCGGTAGCAATAATATCTGGTTCGAATTTATACTCGATAGTATGTTTGCCTGCCGGAACTCGCATGGCCCGTAAGACATAATTAACACGAAAATGAGGGGTTAACTTACCATCTATATACGCATTCCACCCGTTGGCATAATATATTTCAGAGAATACTGCCAGCCGTTCAGCAGATGTATTGGATTCATAGACGAGATCATTCGCTTTATAGGAAGTAAGCTTAATTGTTGCTGTGGAATCGTCTGCAGGTTTTAATCCAGAAACATTTTCCCCGAAACGTTTATCAAGGATAGCAGTTGTTTTTGGGTTGAATTTATTCAGAGCAGTAATTTCAGAATCCGGGTTAGCCACAATACGGTATTCATTCACAAACCAGGCGTTGCCAAGCACATCCGGGTTAGGATACATCATGATGTTGTTTTTCTCTCCTGTAAAGATGAAATATTTTGTATTCAGCATATGGATTACAGACATGTTCCGCTTGTTTATATGAAAGTCGATGAGCTCCTGGTACCGTCTGAGTTTTGCTCCACTATAGCCCCCCAAGGATTTATGGAAGTAAGAAGTAATGCCATCCTGGTCAGGACGCGCGAGCGTATTCCATACCCGAAAATTAGGATCCTTGTCTTTCATAATCTCCAGATCAGCAGCATGCGGCCTTCCTAATCGGGAAAATGGATTTTTCATTTCAGTTTTATTTTCAAAACTTTCGCTATTAAGATATCGCCTGTCCACAATCACCATGTCTGCTAATACCAGTGCAAGCAGCACAGCAATAAATATTTTCCTGTTAATAATTTTATTTTTTAAGAAAAACCATAACGCGATGCTTGCCGCCAGAATAAACAAAAAACTTCGTAAGGCATCTGCCTGCCTGATTTCTTTACGGATCGCTTCGGCAGCAGGCAGTGTAGTGTTAATAAATGCTTTGACCTCGTCTTCAGGCCATTGGTTCTGCTTCAGTATAGAAGAGACTTCATAGGTATCGCTTGATGAGGAAAAGTCATTAAATACACCTGGTGCAAGCCAGCAAAGTAAGGCAACACCCCCTGTAAGTGTAAAAGAGATAATTAAAACCTTTTGCCCGCTTAGAGCTTGTTTAAAAGGGAACGTTATTGTTTCTGTAAGAAAATTTTTTGTTTTCAGAATAGAATCTATCGCCAACACCCCAAGCAAGGGAATAGTAAGTCCGGCAATTACCAAAGTCATGGAAACAGCGCGGAACTTATTATAAGCAGGAAAATAGTTCAGCATGAAATCAGTTAATCCAAAGGGATCATTTTTCCCCCATGCAAGCCAGATCGAAAATAGTGTTGAAACTATAAGTGCCCATTTAACTGGACCTTTCACCACAAAAAGTCCCAGCACAAACAAAAATAGTACAATAGCTCCTGCGTATACTGGGCCGGCAACAATGGGTTGATTTCCAAAATACTGACTGTAGACTTGCGCTGCAATATTGGCCTGCTGAGGATCCATATTGGAAAGAATTTTCTTACCTGACTCACTTTTTCCAATCGGATGACTGGAAGATCCTCCCATAAAATTAGGAATAAGAAGCGTCATGGTTTCCCATTTCCCATAACTATACTGAGTAGCATAATCCTTGTCTAAACCCGATGTTACGTTATGTGTTTTCGGGCTCCCATCCGGAGTAATAGTGAGTTCAGAAGCCCCCCGGATGGTATATTTGCTGAAATCAGCCGTAGACCATAAACTCGTGATATTTACACCTAGTGCTAGGAGAGCCGCTACTCCAAATGCTGCCGATCGCTTAAGGAAATCAGGTATTTTTTTTTCTTTCCATGCATTGAATAATTCTGACAGGATGTAAAAACAAATTATAAAACCAAGGTAATAAGTTATCTGCGGATGATTGCAGTGAACCTCCAGTGTAAGAAAAAATGCGGTCACCGCCAGACCAGTAAGTATTTTACTTCTGTAAATCAATAGTACTCCTGCAACTACAGGTGCCATATACGATATAGCAGCTACCTTGGAATTATGACCTACATCAATACAAATGAAAAAATAAGAAGAGAGCCCGAATGCCAATGCACCAACAACTGATAGCCAGGGATCAATTTTTAAAACCTGCAGTAGGAAGTAGAATCCGATAAAGCACAGAAAGATATAACGGATAGGATGAGGAAGATAAAGAGTCAGAATTTTTTGTATATATTCTAATTTGTGGCTAAAATAATATGCAGAAATTTGATAAGCCGGCATTCCCGCAAACACAGCATTGGTCCAATAAGGCTCTTCATGATACATAGACCGAAAATCAACAGTTTCTTTTGATACTCCTTTATATTGCATAATATCCGACTGGGCGAGTTCTTTTCCTCCAAAAATCACTGGCGAAAAATAAGCAGCTGTTATGGAAAAGAAAACACCGATGGCTATTAAATGCGGAGTCATTTTTTTGAGAAAAGATCTTTCTGGCATGATAGGTAAATTAAATTCGAAAGTAGTTAAAAGTTTTAGATCGGAATTACCCGCTTTTTGCAGAAAGAGTAGCAGTTGGTTGCAATTATTCAGGCATTTCTGGCAGTAAATGACATGTTACCGGATAATGATCGGAAAGACCTGTTTTAAAAACCTGAAACCCGGATGAGCGGAACTTGTCAGAATGGAAAATGTAATCAATCCTGTAAGACGGAAAGTTTCCAAAATAGGTATTACCTGTTCCGCTTCCGCTTTCCATGAATGAGTCCTGTAATTTTTCAGAAAAAGAATGATAGGTATAGGAAAAAGGTGTGTCGTTAAAATCTCCGCATACAATTACAGGATAGCTGCACGCAGCTATGTGTTCCAGTATTTTTTCGGATTGGGCGGCGCGCTTAATGAAGGCCCGTTTTAACCGTCGTAGGATATTTTTGGAGGCAATTTCAATGTCTTCTGCATCCAGTGTATCATTGTTTTCCTTCAGCGCATCTATAAATTTATAATCGGCGTATTCAAAGCTGATGGACTGCAGGTGCATGTTATACACTCGCACCGTGTCTTCTCCCATCTTAAGGTCGGAATAAATACATATGTTATTGCTTCGTGTTTTAAAAGTGATGCTGCCGCGGTTTACTATAGGGTATTTGCTAAAGGTGGCTATTCCCCAGTGATCTTTTTTGCGGCGTGTCAGCGTGTATTGTATATGGTGATCTTCACACTGAGTGAGTTTTGTCAATGTATCGATGGTCCTGTAATTACCTCTGTCACTTTGGAAAAATTCCTGAAAGCAGCAGATATCTGCTGCTTCATTTTTGATAAAAGTATATATGTTAAAGCGTGTATCCTTGTTGTGTGTCCAGTTGTAAAGGTCGAACAGCCGCACATTGTAAGATAAAACTTTTACTTCCTGCGTCTGCTCATTTGACCGGGTAAGTGTGGAGTCTGCTTGTGTATCGAAATGGAAAAGGCGCTTCATGTTGGTCCACCCGCAAAGAATACAAACAAGGGAAAGCCAGTACAATTTGTTCCAGCGTATGATCCACCAGATGAGAAACAAGGCATTTGCCACGAGCAGGAATGGGTAGGCTAGTCCGAAGAAGGCCGGAAGCCAGAAATTTGCCGGGTTTACATAAAGTGCAGTATAGGAGAGGAGCAAAGAACTAAGTAATACGAAATAAACGATATATATCAGAATAGAAATGACCTTTTTTATGCCTTTCATTTCAATTCTTGCCGCTTACTTTGAATAGAAAATCCTTTTCCTGTTTGGTTAAACTTTCGTATCCGGCTTTTGAGATCTTATCCAGAATAGCATCGATCTTCTGTTGTTTTACCTTCTGACTGACATTGTAATCTTCGTCACTGAATTTTTTGCTGTAGCTTACCTTGATCCTTGATTTTCGTTTGAACAGGGAACCAACCCAGTCAAGAAAGCTTACAATGAACTGTGTTATGTCGTTCCCCTTTTTATATTGCAGCATAAAAATCAGCCCGAAGAGGGCTCCGCCGATATGCGATATTTTGCCTCCGGTATTTTGAGAGATATCCAGAATACTTGTAAGGATGAAAGATGCCAGCGCCAGGTATTTGAGAGGAATCCCTCCAAAGAACAGAAGATGAATGGTGTAGTCAGGCACCAGGATGGCGATGGCAATCACAACCGCCATTACTCCTGCTGAGGCGCCCAGCAAAAATGTATTGTAAAAATAGAGGGGAAAAATCACGGATGCAAGCAGGTAGAGTATTCCTCCGCTGATCCCGCCCAAAAGATATACGGCTACCAGCCGTTTACTGCCAACGTATTCGGAAAAGATCTTTCCCAGCCAGTAAAGCCAGAGCATATTGAAAAGTATATGCATAAGCCCTTCATGCAGGAACATGTATGTGACAAGGGTCCACAAATGGGTCAGGGCCAGTACGACATTTCCGGGGAGGGAAAGCCAGTAAACAAGCGATATTTCGTTTCCTGCGAACCGGGCCAGTTCACCCAGAATATTTACAAGGAGAAATACGATCACGTTGATAAGTATGATACGCATCAACCCGTTCCCGCTCCGGGTAAAAACATTTTTCAGGTCCTCCGTAAATGACATAAAATTAATTCTGCTCAAAGTTAATTGATTTTATGCGACATTTGCCGGGTTTATCAACAGAAAATAACGCTACATGCTCGGCTTTAAAAAATTCACCCTCGGTAACGGCTTACGTGTTGTGTATCATGAAGATCGTTCCACGCCTCTGGTATGCATGAACATTTTGTACGATGTAGGTGCACGAGATGAAGACAAAGACCGGACCGGTTTTGCCCATTTATTTGAACACCTCATGTTTGGAGGAAGTATAAATATTCCCAGCTACGACGAACCCCTGCAGCGGGTAGGAGGAGAGAACAACGCATTTACTTCCAACGATGTTACGAACTACTACCTCACTGTTCCTGCCGCGAATCTTGAAACTGCCTTTTGGCTTGAAAGCGACCGCATGCTTTCACTGGCATTTTCTGAAAAAAGTCTTGAGGTTCAGCGCAATGTTGTCATAGAAGAGTTCAAGCAACGGTACCTGAATCAGCCTTATGGCGATGTATGGTTGTTGATCCGCCCTATGGTTTACAAGGTGCACCCGTATTTATGGGATACGATTGGAAAGGAGATTGCACATATTGCAGAAGCGAAGATGGAGGATGTGAAAGCTTTTTTTAAAAAGTTTTATTGCCCGAACAACGCCATCATGGTACTTGCCGGAAATGTTTCCTTTGACGAAGTAAAACGTTTGTCTGAAAAATGGTTTGCACCCATTCCTCAAGGGCTGGAGAATCAACGAAGGCTCCCTGTGGAACCGGAGCAAAAGGAATTCCGATCGCTTAAGGTAGAACGCGAGGTTCCCTTCAACTCTATTTACAAAATATACCACATGTGCTCCCGGCGGGATAAGGAATTTTACGCTGCAGATCTGCTTTCGGATATTCTTTCGGATGGTAATTCATCCCGGTTGTACAATGAACTGGTTAAGAATAAAAAAATATTCTCCGAGCTGAATGCGTATGCGGATGACAGTCTGGACAGTGGAATGTTTGTCATTAGCGGAAAGGTGCTGGATGGTTTTACACTTGAGGTGGCTGAGAAGGCAATTGAGGAGGAACTGGAAAAGCTTAAAACAGGAATAATTGAAGAAAAGGAGCTGCGGAAGGTGCAGAATAAAGTGGAATCCACTCTTGAATTCTCGGAAATGAATATTATGAATAAAGCGTTGAATTTTGCCATGGCGGAATTGCTGGGCGACGCCGGTCAGGTTAATGAGGAAGCGAAGAGATACCATTCTGTTACAACAACCCAAATCAGCGAACAGGCAAGGACAATTTTCAGAAAGGAAAACTGTTCTACGCTGTATTACCTGGCAAAAAAATAATTCAGCACGATGGTCATTGATCGCAAAATAATCCCAGGTATAAACGAAATCAAAAAGGCGGAGATCATCCGCGCTTCGGAAACAAAGCTGAAAAACGGCATTTCCCTTTTCTGCATCCAGGCCGGCACACAGGACCTTGTAAAGATTGAACTGCTGTTCCCTGCGGGCATGTGGCAGCAGCCGGGTCCCTTGGTTGCATCGGCAGCCAATTCAATGCTACAGGAAGGTACTTCCGGGCATTCTTCCAGGGAAATTGCAGAAATGATCGATTACTACGGTGCTTTTCTGGAGACAAGTATCACCCACGATTTTGCTACGGTGGCAATTTATTCTATGAACAAGCACCTTTCCAGCGTGCTTCCGTTTGTACAGGAAATAATCAATGACTCTGCTTTTGAGCAGGGCGAATGGGATATCTATCTTCAAAACAAAAAACAGTCGTTTATTGTGAACAGCAAGAAGGTAAGCTCTATCTCACGGAAAAAATTTGCAGAACTTCTTTTCGGAAATGATCATCCTTACGGGCACAATGTTTCCGGGAAGGATTACGATGTGCTGAAAAAAGAAGCAGCTTATAATTTCTATAAGCGATACTACTGTGCAAAGGGTACGATCATTATTGCTTCCGGAAATGTAACGGATGTTACCGCAAAGCTGATAGAAAACTATTTTGGCCAGATGAAACCAGGTACAGGTGCTTCTCCTGTTAATACTATGCAGATCCAGAGTTCACAGGGGATCAGTTACATCGAAACAAAGGACGCTCTTCAGTCTGCTATCCGGATAGGTAAATTGCTTTTTACAAAATCCCATCCGGATTACCCTTCCATGTTAGTGCTCAATACGATTTTTGGCGGTTATTTTGGCTCCAGGTTAATGGCCAATATCCGGGAAGATAAGGGATATACGTATGGTATAGGCTCGGCCATCGTATCATTCAGTCATGCCGGGTATTTTGCGATTTCCACTGAGGTAGGAGCCGAAGTCACAAAGGACGCAGTGAAAGAAATTTATTTCGAGCTGAACAGGATGCAGACGGAAAAGGTCCAGGAAAGTGAACGGCAGCTGGTGCGTAACTACATGCTCGGTACTTTTTTACGTGGCATAGATGGACCTTTTGCCCTGGCAGATCGTTTCAAAGGAATTTATTTCAATGGGTTGGACTACGATTACTATGAACGTTATATTGAGACCATCCGCAGCATCACTCCTGAAAAAATAATGGATCTGGCCAACAGGTATTGGAAGAAAGAGGAAATGATCGAATTGGTTGTGGGAAAGAAGTGATTTTTCTCTGCCGTTCATAGTTGTATAAAGAAGATATTTCCACCATCTCAGGCACAGCTAAAGAGGAAGAAACTGCCAGCCTTGCCTTGAAAAATGATCCAGGAATTTGGGAAGCGCGTAGTAAAGATTATTCTTTGCTTTGAGGCTGTCGTGAAAGACAACGATAGAGCCTTCACGTGTTTTGTTCAATACATTTTTCAGGCATTTTTCCCCGGAAATAGCAGGATCAAAGTCGCCGCTCAGAACATCCCACATAATAAGTGAGTAATGGGGCTTGAGAGCTGACACCTGGTTTTTTTTCATTTTTCCATACGGAGGTCTGAATAGCGGCAAGCGTTTACCGGTTAGCAACTGGGGGTAACTGCTGATTACGGAATTACATTGGGAAACACTGTCTAAGTATTCTTTGTTTTTTGTTTTCCATCCATTCAAGTGAGTGTGTGTGTGATTTCCGGTTGAATGCCCTTCCGCAATTATTTGTGCAAATATGTCCGCATGCTTTTCAATGTTACTGCCCACGGCAAAAAATGTGGCTTTAGCGTTATATTCTTTCAGTGTGACAAGCACCCAGGGAGTTATTACAGGGATGGGTCCATCGTCGAATGTGAGGAATATTTTTTTTTCTCCCGATGCCATACGCCAGGTAGCTGAAGGGAAAGCTTTTCGCATCAGCCAGCTAGGGCGAACTAAATACATGTTTGGATTTTTAGCCGTCGTCCTTCCCCTCCTTCTCCTTTCCAGGAGAAGGAGGGAGAAAGTATTATTTTATCATTGCACCCGGCTGCGGATCTTCGGGCAAGGCAAGGCTTTGGTATTTGGTAAACCTGCCTTCCAGTTCTTTCGCCAGTGCATCTGATTTAAAACGATGCGCATCGGCGATCATCTGCTGCATCATTTCGATGCGGTCATCCAGGTAAGTTTGCATTGCATTTGATTCTTTTCTGCGTACCGAAAGGGCATATTCCGTATCTCCTTCCAGTATATCGAAGAATCTCCTGGATAGTTTTGCAGCATCCTCTTTTCCATCGGCCATATAAAAAGCCTGGATCAGGTAATAGGTATACTGAATAGGATCGTAATAGTAGGGAACGTTCTTTTCAGGCATAGCTTCCACTGCTTTCCTGAGAACCTTCAGTGCAGCATCTTTTTTCCCTTCCTGGAGGAGCGACATGGCCAGGGTGCGCATCTGCATACGCATGGTGAGGGCCATACGCATGTTATTTTCATCCATCCATACGTCATCCTTATCGATGCCTCCCCATTTTACTTTGTTTATGAGATTGTCGTACATGATCTCGGTGGCAACGCGCGGCTGGTTGCTCTGAGCCTGAGGGCCATAAGGAACAACACGGTAAGCAAGGCCTTCTATCTGGAAATATTTTTCCAGGCCTACGAAAGCATCTCCTCCCACCGTTACTGCAAAATAAACAGGGCGGGTCCAGTTATTTGCTGCAAGAATGTCCAGCACCAGCAGGTCATTTTTCATAATGTATCCCTTCTTGCCCATATCCCAATCTATATAAGGGAGAATTTTCTTTTCCCTGCTGGCTTTTGAGGCACTGTCGTTTGTGGATATTTCTTTGGATGCAGGGTTATCCAGGTTCGGTCTGAGTGTTTTCAGGAAATTAACCGAATCCACAGCCAAACGGAATTTAGTAGTAGGTAAATAATTGATGGGAGTATTTCCCCATGGGATCTTTGAACGCTGGTCGTCGCTTCCCATGAAAGAAACCATTTCCTTAAGATCCACAAACTGATCCTTTACTTCATCGCGCGGTCGTATCGGAACAAAATCACGGTTCCCCAGTGTGTACTTGCTTTGATCCAGCACCAGCGGGATGGGATCCGATTCATATTGTTTCCTTCTCAACTGGTCGATATACCAGTCTGTATTGGCGAGCGAAAGATTGATCACCCGTACATCCGGGCGTATGCCTTCCACTTCCTGGGCATACCATAAAGGGAAAGTATCGTTATCGCCGTTGGTGAAAAGAATGGCATTAGGGGCACAGGAGTTGAGATAAGCAGCCGCAAAATCCCGGCAGGTATATCTTCTGGCACGGCTGTGGTCGTCCCATCCTTCTTTTCCCATAATGGTGGGTACCAGTAGGAAACACAGAACAGTGGTGGCAATGGCGCGTGCTTTTTCGTTGTTCACTTTTTTTCCAAGAAAATCCCAGATGGCGGCAACACCCAGCCCGATCCACATGGCGAATGCGTAAAAGGAAGCCGCAAAGGCATAATCACGCTCGCGGGGCTGGTAAGGGTATTGGTTCAGGTATATTACAATTGCCAACCCTGTCAGGATAAAAGTGGACATAACCACAAACCAGTTCTCTTTGTCCCGTTTGAACTGGAACATGAGCCCTATCAGTCCGAGGATCAGCGGAAAGAAATAAAATTTATTGTTCGCTTTGCTTTTAGTCACACTTTCCGGCAAATGATCCTGTGCTCCCAAACGCAGTTCATCCAGGAAGGGGATGCCGCTTATCCAGTTCCCTTCTATACGGCTGGAAGGTTCAATGCCATGACCCTGAATGTCGTTCTGCCTGCCTGCAAAATTCCACATGAAGTAACGCAGGTACATATGCACCACCTGGTAGTTCCAGAAATAAGAAAGGTTCTCCCCGAACGTGGGTCGGATGATTGTTTCGGATTCCCCGGTGCTCGGATTTTTGAATTTGATAGGCGTTCCCTTGATATCGGCCCAGGCTCTGTAAGCACGCTCGTGCCCTCCCTGCTGGCTCCACATACGGGGGAAATAGGTGCAGAAACGCTTGTCGTAGTTCGGCGTCTGGTCCCTACGGTCATCCGCGATCACGTATTTTCCGGCTTTATCATCCCGTACATAGATCGGGTCACCGTCCACGTAATGCGGGGTTTCATCATCACGGTCCACACTGATCATAGGTGCAGAAGCAGGGTCATCATCCGTGCCGTAATACAGAGGAGCATTGTAATACTGTCCATACAGGATGGGCCAGTCTCCGTATTGCTCGCGTTTCAGGTAAGAAAGCAAACTGATGGCATTCTCCGGGTTGTTTTCGTCAATGGGTGTATTTGCTTTTGAGCGGATAACAATAATGAAGAACGAAGAATACCCGATGAGCAATGCCGTAAAGCACAACAGTGCGGTGTTCCATAAAACTTTTTTCTTTTTCATTGTGTAGCGCAGACCCAGAACGATGGCGCCGATAAGAACAACGAAGTAGAAAATAGTTCCTGAATTAAATGGCATTCCCAGGGAATTTACAAAGAACAATTCAAACTTTGCGGAAAGGGAAACAACACCGGGAATGACGATGCTCTGAATAAATCCGAGTATAGCTATTGAAATGATGCCTGCAAGGATGAACCCGTTACGTGTGACCTTGTATTTTTTGAAGTAATAAACGAAAACAAAAATAGGGATGACGAGAATGCCCAGCAGATGGACCCCGATGGCAAGCCCCAGCAGGAAAAAAATGAGCACAATCCAGCGGTCCGCGTGCGGTTGGTCCGAGATCTGTTCCCACTTGAGAACCGCCCAAAACACAACGGCAGTGAAGAAAGAGGACATGGCATATACCTCTCCCTCTACCGCTGAGAACCAGAACGAGTCCGAGAAAGTATAGGCTATTGCTCCTACTATACCGCTGCCGATGATGGCGTATATTTTTCCTTCGGTGAATTCAGCACCGCCGTTGAGAATAATTTTTTTGGTGAAATAGGTTATGCTCCAGAACAGGAAGAGTACGGTGCCGGCGCTGCACAAGCCGGACATGGCATTGATCATGACAGCCACTTTGCTTGTATCCCCGAACGCAAGCAGGGAAAATATCCTGCCCAGCATGATGAACAGGGGAGCCCCGGGCGGATGTCCTACTTCCAGTTTATACGAACAGGCAATGTACTCACCGCAGTCCCAAAAGCTGGCGGTGGGTTCAATGGATAAAAGATAAACGATTGCTGATGCAACAAAGACTATCCATCCGGTAATGTTGTTGAACTTCTGATATTTCTGCTCCACAGTTAAATTTTTTTAAGGTTAAAAGCACGACCCGTTTAATTCTCCAGCGAGATAATACCTCCACATGCCTTTCAAGGATAGGGAGTAGGACCGGCTTCGATCGCGAATGTATGAAATATATGTGCGGAGAAATTTCCTTAACAAACTTTAACACAGGCATGTAAATACCCTGGAAGTGGCGAATGCCGTCAGTTTGAGTGCGGAGGCTTTGCGAAGCGCATCGGAACCTAACGGCATTCAACCTTCGATGACAAAGACAGTTTCCCGGGCATTGTGATTCAGGATTATTTCTATTTTTGCCATCCGTTCTGAAAAAGAAATGATTGACCCATGGTGTAACTGGTAACACGTCTGATTTTGGTTCAGAAGAGTCTAGGTTCGAGCCCTAGTGGGTCAACAAATAAAAAATAACCCTGTGCCTAGTGCCAGGGTTTTTTGTTTTCCGGTAGTGATTATTTCCCCGAGAGGCAGTATATTTGGCATCATGAAACCTGACCCTGCCACACAGGCGGATGCCACAACGGATGAGATCAATCTTTCTTACGTAAGCATACGCTACGCTGCGCCTATTGTTTATTTCACGTACAAAGAGGGAGCCGAACTGGGTTTCCCTGAGATACGGCACCTGGTCGCATGTGCCGAAAAGCTGAGCGGTCATAAACCTTACGTGACCTTTGCGGATGTGCGGACCGATGTGAAGATCACCAACGAGGGAAAGAGGATGCTGGAAGATATGAAAAACATGCCTCTTTTCCGGGGGACTGCCGCACAAGTGAAGAATAACATGTACAAGTTTGCCGCTAATTTTATGAGTTATTATAGCAAGCCCAAATATCCTTTCCGGGCATTTACCTCCAGGAAAGAGGCGGTTAGCTGGCTCCTGTCCCTGCCTTTGGATTAGGTTGTGCTTTTCCGGGACTGCAACTATTTCATATTTTTCTTATCCAGAATGGAATTAGCTTCTTCCAAAAAACGTACTTCTTCCTTACCGGGTTCTGGTCCGCGTGGATAACCCAAAGAACCCAGCGGGGATATGTTGAACTGCTTGGTGCTATCGTTCTTGGTCAGGTAGAACATCCAGATTGTAGGAAACCCCTGTACCTGAAACGCCTGCTGCAGGCTGGCATTCTGCTGGGCCAGCTCGGGGCTTAATTGTGTGCGTCTGGGAAAATCCAGTTCGAGCAGCACCACATTCTTTTTTGCCCATTGTATGAACTCCGGTTTGGCAAATACTTCGCGCTGTAGTTTCTTGCACCAACCGCACCAGTCGCTGCCGGTGAAGAAAGCAAAGATGGGTTTGCCGGAGGATGATGAAAGTTCATTTGCTTTCATAATATCCGTGTGCCAGGTGAGTGCGCTCTCTTCTTTGGAGCCTTCCGGTGCTTGGGTAAAGCCCAAGGTTGCGAGCAGTATTAGAGAGAAAATAAAGACATTTAATTTTTTCATACACATCTTATTTGATATACCGAATATACATTAAAACCGGAATATTTAATTTGGTTCAGTACACATATTTTTTCATGTTTTAGCGGAATTTTCTGCTTTTAACAGAGACTCTTTATAATTAAAGAGCAGAACTGCTGTTTTGCACAGAGTCCCTTTAGAGAAGACTCTATTAGGGTAAATAAATCCAATAAACCCAAATTTGAGCTCATTGAATTTATATCTATTTTTACACGAATGAGACGAATAACAATCGGATAAATACAACCTAGTTCTTTCTCGATAAATTGATAAGGAGGCGATAGGTGAAATGGACGATTGAAAAAATAAACAGATGTAGCGAGGAGACACAAATAGGTATATTATAAATTATAATTTCCTGATGTGCTGAAAACTTATCCGGCGGTAGTGCTGACCCAAATTTTTGGACATACTATTGTCTTATACTAATGAATACAGCAATATCCTCATATTATTTACGTTGAACTATCGGACTGATCCCAACAGCGGACAGGGATTGGCGGATGGTTAAACAAAATATTTTGGATCTAAAAAAATCAATACTTATACTCTTGCTATGCGTATCAAGCAAAAACTGAAAAAACATTTTTTGGTGATCTCCGATAGCAAGGCTATCTACAACATTCCCTGGGAGGCGATCATACGCATAGAGGCCCTTGGTTCTTATTCTCTTACCTATACCACCATGGGAAAAAAATATACCAGTTGTAAAAATTTAAGTGCTATTCACAGGGAGCTTGCCGCAGCAAACGATTTTTGCAGGATACACAACTCGCATATTGTCAACCTGAACAAGGTAAAAGGAATGTATAAAAAAGAAAAGTCCGGTATTCTGGTTATGACAGATGATTCGGAGGTGCCCGTGTCCAGAAGAAAGAAACCGGAACTCTTGAAAAACATCAAAGGTTCCTAGGTACCATTCGTAAAATAAATGGTACCGTCCGTAAAATGCCGCTTGACATAAGGTTTTTTGTATGATACATTCGTTTCGGAAAAACATTGTGTACATGCTTTTCCAGGTGCAGCCAATACCTGTCAAGTTTGGCAAAAATCTAATACAAAAACAAGATGAAAAAGCAAATTATGATTGCATGTTTTGCATTGGGCTCCTTGCTGGCAAATGCACAATTCAAAGTGTACTCAAGCGGTAAAACTTATTTTGGAGGAACAAGTACAACCCCATTGTCAACCTTAAGTGTTGGAGGAGCAGGGAATTCACAGTACAAAGGTTTTTTTTACAGTACCACATCGGTCAACGGAGATCAGGTTTTGCGAGCAGAATTTGGTGCTCCGACAGTTGGTGGTAATTATTATACATTGGTGGGTACCATACCTTCGGGAGGTGCAAACACATACGGAGTACTGGGATCTTCGTACAATGCATCTCCTCAATCAACAGGTGTGGCCATAGGAGTGTATGGGTATGCGGGAAACGCACTGACTGGCTTTAATTATGGAGTTTATGGATATATATTAGGGAATAATAATGGTTCGGGAGTGTTTGGTACCACTTCGGGAAACACATATATTCCTGGAAAATACGCTGGCTATTTTTACGGGGATATTAGAACAACTGATGATTCTCCCGAAAAACCAAGCGGAGGGTCATGGGTTACTGCTTCCGATCAAAGAATTAAAAAGGATATTTCAAATTTTGTAGACGGGCTTAACGTTATCCGGAAGATCAGGCCCGTAAATTATAAGTACAATGGAATTGGCGGTTATTCCCCTGAAAAAGAAAGCATAGGAATTATTGCCCAGGAAGTGCAGCAAGTTGCTCCTTATTGCATTGGCAAAACAAAAATTCTTATTAAGAACAGTGAAAAGTCCAGCTTCTCATCCAGCATCGTGGGATCTTCTATAAAAGATACAACAACGGGAGAAGAAAAATATGTTGCTGAAATATTAAATTATAACCAGGATGGCTTATTCTATGCCATGATAAATTCAATCAAAGAGCTGGATTCAGAAGTTACTGACCTTAAAGAGCAACTAAAGTCAGCAAAAGGCCAGCGCGGCGCGGATGCCAGCGGTGAGCAAGGAAAAACCCCACCTATACACGAACTGGAACTTGCAAATAACACAGTATTGTTCCAGAATTTTCCCAACCCTTTTGGCGACGGCACCACTATTAAATACTTTATCCCTGATAACACCAGTAATGCGCAGATCATTTTTCTGGATGAATTCGGCAGCAGGCTGAAAGAGTTCAAGGTGGAAGAAAAAGGAATGGGACAATTGAACATTTCAACCCAAAATCTTTCCTCCGGCGTTTATTCTTATTCCCTCATTGTGAATGGGAACGTGATCGACACTAAGAAAATGCTGAAATCGAGATAGAAAAATATCTTTTTATCTTTAGATAAATTAGATAAAAATGACAAAACCAACTTTCGTATTTCTTTTCATCCTGATCGCAGGATTATATTCTTCGGTTTACAGCCAGGGCGTCTGGACACAGAAAGCCGATCTTGGGGGTGCCATAAGAACCAGAGCCATTGGCTTTTCTTTCAGCGACGCGGGCTATATCGGACTGGGATATGACGGAGTTTCCGGTCCACACAACGACCTCTGGAGATACAACCCGGTAACAAATACCTGGACTCAAAAAGTTTCTGCTTTCGGTATGGAATTAATTTCAAATGCAGTGGCTTTTTCCATAGGAAATAAAGGATACATGGGTACTTCCAAAGGCACGAGCGATAAGGAGTTCTGGGAATATGATACTACTGCAAATGTTTGGACACAAAAAGCGGACTTTGGGGGTATCGGAAGATTGGCTGCCATAGGATTTTCAATTGGCAATAAAGGGTACATTGGAATGGGGAATGATGTGAATGGAAATGTAAAAGATTTTTGGGAATATGATCCGGGCTTAAATTCATGGGCACAAAAATCCAATTTTGGCGGTACAGCCAGAAGCGAAACTGTTGGTTTTTCAATTGGGAACAAAGGATATATAGGAACCGGTCAGGATAATACTTCATACACCAAAGATTTTTGGGAATACGATCTTTCATTAGATACATGGACGCAAAAAGCTGATTTTGGTGGAACTGAACGGTACGGAGCAACAGGGTTTTCAATTGGGAGTAAAGGATATATTGGTACGGGTAGGGATCTGTGGTCAACAACCTATCTTAATGATTTTTGGGAATATGATCCTTCGAATAATTCCTGGACGCAAAAAGCTGATTTTGATGGCTCAGGAAGAATAGATGCAGTCGGGTTTTCAATAGGTACTAAAGGATATATCGGAACAGGTTTTACTACGCAGGTTGGAGCAACAAAGGATTTTTGGGAATACGATCCAAATGCAGTCGATGTTTATGAGACAAAGAAAAAAGATATGGTATCGGTTTTCCCAAACCCTTTTCACGACTGTACAAGTATCGAGTTTGATACACAAAACAGTTTCCCATTTAATGTAACACTAATGAATATATCCGGCATGGAAGTGCAAAAGAGAGTCGTATACTCCAATAGCTTCAGATTGCTAAGAGAATCATTGCCCGCTGGGGTCTATTTCCTGAAAATATCGGATATAAATGAAGTACTTTTATTCAGTAAAAAAATAGTAATTAATTAACACACATAAAAATATTTTTCAAATGAAACAAATAAATTTCTTTTTAAGCTGTGTGCTCTTCTGTTATCTCACAGGACTAAAAGCACAACTTCAATCAATTCCTCCCGGTTATCCTCCTGTCTCTTTTACAGGAGATGCAATACCGCTTACGCCTTCAAGTCCTTCAGCAAACTGCTCGCAGCAATCTGCAGATTTTGCCTATTATAATAATATTGCCAATTATATTCCCACTACCAATACGCCTGTAAAAGTGATCAATGTTGCCTTTAATATTTTTCAAAAAGGCAGTGGGACCAGTAACTTTAAAAATACACCGGCTGATAAACAAAAATTGATACAGATGTTATCCTGGATAAATGACAATTATAATGCAAGTGATGCACCATCCGATCCTGTGCCAGGAGTTGTAGACCTTACTAACGGTAATAGAAAAATCCAATTCAGTCTGGGTTCCGTAGGACAGGAAAGAATCTATTTTTATCAGAATACCAGCTTGTGGAGTGCAGATTGTTTTCATACGCCTGGAGTACCGGAGTTGGAGGATGCAGCGTGGGGCAATGGCCCTCAGGCAGATCCTGCAAGAAGAAACTATCTGAATATTTATTTTACAGAAGGGGACGCGGGTAACAATACTACCGGATGTGCAGCGCTTCCATGGTATGGAGATGGCGCAGATTTATCCCAGGTTATTTATAAAGCTTATTCTACAGATAGTATATATGGAACTTTGTGGGTGCACAATATCGTTATGCGCCATGAACTTGCGCATAATTTAGGAATAGGTCATACATACGATTGTGCAGGTGGCTGTCCATGTGATAATATTGATTATTGGGATGATTTTTTTGGCCCGTATCCTCCCAGCGGTGTGTGCCCGCATTGTCAGGTTCCGGATTGCTGGAGTGCGGATTGCCGTGCTGCAAACGGGGACGGCGTAACCAATAATGTAGTGGGTGCCAATAAGGATCAGGCCTACGCTTCACCCAAAGAAGTAGGGCAGATGCACAGAGCTCTTTCCTTAATGACCACGCGTAAGTACGTTGATCCTTGTACCTATACGTCGTTGCAGCCGATTAATATTAACAGCAATCAATTCTGGGATTTTGATATACGCCTGTATTCCGATCTGATAGTTCAGTCCGGTAATATCTTGGATTTAGCTTGTAAAGTCACGATGCCGTGCAATTCACAGTTCAAAGTCCAGTCAGGTGCCAGTTCAAAGATGGAAGACGGTGCAGAAGTAAAATTAAATAGCAATGCAGCATTTAGTGTTGAGCTTGGAGGAACACTTTTTCACGATGTTGGCAGTGGCTTTACTATCTATTGAACAGGGTGAATTTAATGTAGTAGGATTTTTTAAAAGGAAACTTGCTGATAATAAGGCCCTCGCTGAAAAGCGAGGGCTTGTTTTAATTCCCATGCAGGTTTACACTGCCGGTTCCGTATCATACAGGAGCTGGGGTAGTAGCTTAAACGGGTTCTATAGTGATGTCAGAAATATTAACCAGTCAGTCATGAAACTTTTTTTAACCCTCATCTTAACCTTTCTTCTGTTCTCTGTGAAAGCCCAGACCTCGGTCTATCATCCTTTTCCGGATTCGGCTGCAACATGGAATATACATTATAAACAGTTCTGTTTTATGAACGGAACCAGCGACCAGAATTACAGTATAACTATGGCAGGTGATACCGTAATAAACAGCCAGGTGTATCATAAATTAACCACACCGTATGTACAGATATATACTTCGGGCTGCGGAACTATGGGAACCGGCTATAAGGGAGCGATCCGCCAGGATAAAATAAACAGGAAAGTATTTTTTGTACCGCCTTCTGGTTCAGCAGAGCAGTTGCTCTATGATTTTACCATGCAAGTAGGCGATACCGTTAAAGGATATGCAGAAACAATTGCCCCGCCTCGGGATAGGGTCATCTCTATCGATTCTGTTTTAGTGGGCAGTACCTATCGTAAGAGATGGAAAGTTAATTCCAATTATAACATTTATTTTATTGAGGGTGTTGGTTCAACTTATGGGCTTATCATGAAATCTCCCGGTAACCTTCTGGACGGCTCGGGTGATCTTACCATTACCTGCTTTCAACAGAATGGTAAGACTGTATATCCGGATACTGTAACAAGTTGTAAGCTCATTACTACTTCGGTAAATACAACAGAGGGAAATCCAAATGAAATAAATATTTTCCCTAATCCCTCAAACGACTCTTTTACCATTGATCTGCGGCAGGCTTTGAGCGTGAACGCCATTTACATAAAGGATATATTGGGAAATACCGTTTTTCACCGGCAGCTGAGCTCCGGATCATACATTCATGTAGATCACCTGAAAAGCGGAGTTTATTTTCTGATGACCTCATCCAATGACATGGTTTTACCCGGCGTAAGGAAAATAATTATCAGGTAGTTTTTAATTTTTAAATGCCCGACAGGAGAATGTCCCGTTTTATTATTCAACCGGGAAGTTTGTGTTTAAAGGGAAAAGCTTGGAGGGATGAGTGGCCAATGCATTTGCAATGGCAATGATATGGCTGATGCTCGTATTTATTTCTCCCCGTTCAATACGTCCGATCTGATTAACTGGTAAATTCGCTTCGAAAGCCAATTGTAGCTGGGATATACCTTGTTTCAAGCGTATTTTCTTTATTTGCGCACCTACCAGCTTTATGCCTTTTTTATTCCGCGTGTATTTCACATCCTAAAATTGCTATAAACAAAAAATATAGTAAACCCAAATTTGGGTGTATCAGTTTTATGCATACTTTTGTGGCAGCCTGTAATGGGAATCGACTACGAGAATGCAATTTTATACAAAAATAGAATGGATCTTATAAATTATAATTAACCAATGTGCCGGAGAACCGGTTGAAAGGGTAGTTCAGATGTGGATCAATAGCTCACAGTGCTTTGATCACGGATATCGGGGAATGTCACAGGGCTGATCTTAATGCGGGCAGCCATTTCATATTATTTCATGCATGGATTATAAGACATATGCAAACAGGGCCAAATACCTGCTGGACATGATAGACAAAGGATGCGTCTCGGGGCCTGTGGAAGCTGCAAAAAAATTTGATTGCTCCGAACGAACAATACGAAGAATGATAAATCATTTGCGGGCGGAAGGACATACGATACAGTATTCAAAACACACTAAAAAATATTTTTCGGGAAGATAGTTGACGGACATTCTTTGTCCGTCAACTCAAATATGTTTGTGTCCTCGTTATAAAAAACAGATAAAATATTTTCTTTCAAGAGGCGTTTACTGCAACGTAAAAACAGAGAGAAGGAACTTCCTGATGGAAGAGTTTCCATCCTATACTTTTGGGATAGCAAAATACGCAATTCCCACTCAGAAAAAATAGTTGTCGGATAATATCGGCCCAGAAGTCCGACCCTGCTGCATTTGGCTAAAATTATATTCCCCGGACTTTTCTGCACTGGTGACTAATTCAATCAGGAAGGGAACTTATTGAGGTTTCATAACTCATTTTTCGTTTATCGTTTTGACCATTATCTCATTTCTCTTAAATCGGGAAAGTTACTTTACGCAAAATTTTGCTTGGTAAAAATTTTTGCCCGGATTACATTTGGACTATACAATCACCTAATCCATTCTTAATCTTAATACAGAATATTATGAAAAAATTATTACAATTAGTTGGCTACTTCACCGGCAGAAGGAGCTTTTTTTCCTGTATCGTAGGCCTGTCCGTATGCACAGGACTGAATGCCCAGCTGGTGGTTCCTACCACACCGCAGAAAAAGAATTTCCTGATTGAAAGAGGATCGGGAATAGCCTGTTGCAGCTGTCCCGGTGTAACCGATAAATGCATGAATGTGATTGATTCCTATCCTAAAGGAAAAGGAATATTTATGGTATATCATTTTGGCCCGGATGCAAAGCCTCAGTCCGGGCAATTGAATAAGGACTACAGGACACGCTTTGGGGATTCTATCTGTACTCCGACCTGGCCGTTTTACCTGAACATGATGATCAACAGGAAAGACCGGGGTAATCCTTACGGATCCACTTTTATTTTCGGATCTACAGACCAGGTTACGCCTGAGTGCGCATCGGTTGCAGCAGAAACAGCTCCTGTCAACCTGGGAATGTCCTCTGTTTATAACCCCGCGACACGTGAAATCATCGTAGATGTGAAAGCCTACTATACTTCCAACAGCGCTACAACGGATAACTATTTACACATAGCCATTACGGAAGATTCCATCGTTGGGCCTCAATGCGGCGCTAATGGAGCAAGTGGTTTTGTTTATAATTATGTTCACATGGATATGTTCAGGGCCAATATCACCGGCAACGAAGGGGATAAAATCACTACCACCACGGCCGGAACAACCGTTACAAGGACCTATAAGTACATCGTTCCGGCTAAATACGGAACAGGCCCTGCTACAGGACAGGTGACTCCCAGTATTTCTCATTTTAAGTTAACTCTTTTTGTAACGGAAAGTAAAAATCCGACAACGAATCAGAAATTATTTGGCAAAATACAAAACGTGATACGTGTTCCTTTAGGTGCTTCTTCCACACCGACCGGTATAGCAGATATACGTGCCGGAGAGGATGTAAACATTTATCCGAACCCATCTACCGGTGTATGTTACATGGAGACAAGCACTCTGGCTCCGTATTCTTACCAGGTGCTGGATCTGATGGGGAATATTATTTGTCCTGCAAAAAATTTAAACGGCCCGGTAACCCGACTCGAGCTGTCCGGTCTTCAAAAGGGAATATACATTGTAAAAATTACTTCTGAGAAGGGAATATCCATGCACAAAGTGATGCTTATGAATTGACGCGGGAAAATAATAGCCGGCATGCCCATAGCCGGCTATTGTTTACATGGTATGATCGTTTTCAGCAATAGAACCCAACATCTTTACACTATGAATGCTCTGAAAATTCTTGGTCTATTGACCATCACAACAGGACTGCAGGCGCAAAGCCTGGTTCTGAAGGATAAGAACGGAACAAATGTCACAGGTGATACTATCGAAGTGGTCTATCATCCCGGTCCTGATTCCGGCTGGACAGAATTGGTGGCTTACGTCTTTCCTCAGAATACCGGCACTACCACATTGACATTAGGAGCTAAAAAGAAGGAATACGACAGGCAGCCTGACGAGTATCATGCTTTTTGTTTTGGTGGAACCTGCTTCGACAGTACTACCTACGTTTCACCATTTCACGATATTATTGCTCCGGTAGGAACGGATTCTACATTTTCAGGTCATTACCGCTTTGATAATATATTGCATGTACCTAACGAATTTCTCGTAGCCTATATTTTTTACGATGTTAACAATACAACAGACTCGGCGGTTGTATACGTAAAATACAATACTATGCTCCAGGTGGGGATAGAAGATCATTCCGCATCCGCATTGTTTTTATCCAAAGCATGGCCCAATCCGGTAACTGATATTCTCAATTTTAACTACCGGTTATCCGGTAAGGCCGGCTGTGCGGATGCGTGTATGATCGTTACAAACGGACTGGGAGAACGTCTGGAAAAAAGAGCACTGATTCAAAATGAAGGAACAGTCTCGTTCGAAACAAGGAATTGGATGCCTGGTATATACTATTGTTCCGTGGTGGTAGATAATTATGCCGTGGCAACTAATAAGTGTATAGTGATACGTTAGTTACAAATTCGTGGTTTGTAACAGAAAAATACCGGATGGGTACAATCATTTGAGACTTTAAATTTCTCCTTCTTTAATAAAGTAATCCGGCTGAATGCTACGAAAAGAAATTACATTCCTCCTCAGATTCTAAATTCCGGGTTTCATTTTTATTATTCCTGTAAATTGATAGAATATTCCTGCATTTAAGACGTTATTTTACTCTTTTGAGTAGTAGAAGCGGGGAGCTATTGCCTGGAGTTGTTTTAAAAAAGAATTCTGCCGATCTTTATAAGCCCCAATTTTTATTTACTTTACAAATTAATACGGCCTCCTGGTAAGCAAATAAAAAATAATGTATGAAACCACTTCGGATTGAACCTACGGATGAGTCTCCTAAGGTTGTTTTGGATCACCAGAACCAGGTTTTTCTTTTTGAAGGTGAGTCCAGGCCTCCGCATACCTTTAATTTTTACCGGCCCATTATTCAATGGCTCGAGGAATACGGCAAGGAAGAGAATTTTGACAGGAGCAGGAGCATGATTGTTCAGTTCAAATTAAGTTATTTTCATTCAACCTCCGCCAAATTTATCGGAGACATTCTGTTCTTACTGGATTCATTCTGCAAAAAAGGATACGATGTGCAGGTTGAATGGTTTTACTGCCTGGAGGATACGGACATGAAGGAATCGGCCGAAGAATACATGAAGATGGTATCCAAACTGCCGATCAAACTGGTAGTAACGGAAGATTCCGAAGAAGTGAATTGATGTCTTCCCTGTTCCTGAGCAAATCATTTTTTAAAAAGAACGAAAGCCGGTTGTTTCAGTAACCATAGCTTATTTCGTAACCTGTTGGCCGGATTGTGAATAGATTCTCCGGATTATGCAGCGGAATACACAGATAAATTATATATGTTTGGATAATTCAATATACCATGAAACCATTCCTGTTCATTTGCATCCTTTTTATTTTTTTCCTTTTTCCTTGCGCTTTGTTCGCACAGCCTGCTATTGCGTATTGGGGGAACGATGGGATTCATAAAAAATCGGAAGAGAACTTTAAGAACGGGATGCAGCACGGATATTTTGCCGAATGGTATAAGGACGGCAAGCTTGCCAAGGAAGGGAATTATGATATGGGAGCGGAAGAAGGGATCTGGAAGATCTGGTACGAGAACGGAAATCTGAAAAGCGAAGAAAAATATACCCGGGGTAAAAAAACATCCAAAGCATTGTACTATTACCAGAACGGGAAACCCGCGCTTACCGGATATTATAAGCAAAACCTCCAGGATAGCAGCTGGCTGGGATGGTTTGAGAATGGAGCTAAGAAAAGTGTGGAAAACTTCAGAGTCCTGGAATCCCGTAACAACTGGATAGGCGTAAAGGAAGGACTGTTCCAGTATTATTATTCAAATGGGAATAAGGAAAGCGAAGGCTTTTTTAAAAACGATAAGTCTGAAAGTGCCTTTGTAAAGTATTTTGATAACGGTAATAAACAGTTTGAGGGAGAATACAAAGATGGCAAGCGCATAGGTACCTGGAAATATTATTACAAAAGCGGTAAGACCAAGGAGGAAAGAAAATACCTCTCCGACGATGATTTCCTCATCAATAGCTTCTGGACAGAAGATGGCAAACAGCCTGTGAAGGATGGAGCAGGAGCTTACACGTTTTTGCATGCTTCCGGGATAAAATTAAAAGAAGGAACTTTGAAAGAAGGTAGGGAGCATGGGGAATGGATACTGTGGAATAGCGAGGGCTGGAAAGAGCATCTGCTCACATATGCAGCCGGGAAAATGGAAGGCAAGTGCATCAACTACTATAAGAATACAAAAATAAAAAGTGAAGGCCCTTATTCGAACGATAAGAAGAACGGGTACTGGAAATTCTATCTTGAGAGCGGTAAGCCCGAGATGGAAGGTACTTTGAAAGATGATCTGCGCACCGGCAAATGGATCTACTGGCATGACAACGGCAACAAGGAGGCGGAGGGATATTATAAAAATGACAGGCAGGATAGCTTGTGGCAGTACTGGTATTCTAAAGGCGGGATGTGGAAGAAAGGTTTTTACAAGGCAGATAAAAAGAATGGCTGGTGGGAATTTTATTATCCCGGCGGACAAAAAACGGAAGCTGGAAAATTCGCAGACGACAAGCAGGATAGCTTGTGGACATCCTGGCATGCCAACGGGCAAAAAAAGGACGAAGGCTCATTCCGAAAGGGAGCTATGGACGGAAAGTGGATGGGTTGGTTTGAAAACGGAAATAAAACCTACGAAGGAATGTATGCGGATAGCGCAAAGAGCGGAGAATGGCAATACTGGTTTAAAGACGGAAAAGTGCATCAGAAAGGCAGCTATAAGAACGGAAAACAAAATGGATACTGGATCTATAATTTCAATACGGGAATTTTAGAAAGTGAAGGCATATTTGAGAACGGGGAACGTGAGGGAAAGTGGACCTATTATTATGAAACGGGAGGCAAGTATATGGAAGAAGGACATAAATTCGGTAAGCTTGCCGGAGAAATAAAAACCTGGTACCGCGATGGAAAGCCCCAGAGCGAAGGTTATTATTCGATCTCGCGGCCCAATGAGAAATCGGAGTGGATCAGTCTTAGAAACGGCGACTGGATTTTTTACGATCCCAAGGGAATCGTTATCCGTAAAGATACCTACAAGAGCGGGGTCAAACAGTAGTCGCTAGCCGGTGATCAATAATCATGTCTGTTTACTTAGATTATAATTCCACCACCCCTGTCGACCCCCGCGTACTGGAGGCGATGCTTCCTTATTTTTCTGAAAAATTCGGTAATGCAGCAAGCAAGACACATTCTTTTGGCTGGGTGGCAGAAGTTGCCGTAGAGCAGGCGAGGGAGCAGGTTGCCAAACTTATTAATGCCACACCCCACGAAATAATTTTTACTTCCGGTTCCACCGAAGCCATCAACCTCGCACTCAAGGGAACCTGGGAAATGTATTCGGCCGTTTCTCCCCCTCCCGGAGGGGGTACGGGGGAGGCTTTCCCTATTGCGCAGAAAACAGGGGCGACCAAAAACCACATCATCACTGTCTCCACCGAACACAAAGCAGTGATCGATACCTGTCAATACCTGGAGTCAAGAGGTGCAAGGGTTACGTATCTGCCTGTAGACAGGCAGGGTTTGATAGATATTGATCAGCTAAATGATTCAATCACTCCATCCACCCTCTTGGTCTGTGTCATGTATGCAAACAACGAGACGGGAGTGATCCAACCTATAGCGGAGATCGCAAAAATTGTTCACGCAAAAGGATGTATCCTGATGAGCGATGTTACACAAGCTATAGGTAAAATTCCTGTAGATATCTCGGCTGTTTCTCCCCCTCTCCTTGCTCCGCCGGAGCGCTTCGCAAAGGCGAGTGAGGGAACAGGGGCCGGGGCAGGTGGAAGTGGAGTAGATATCCTCTGTCTCTCTTCGCATAAAATATACGGACCTAAAGGAGCAGGGGTTTTATTTGTAAGAAGGAAAAACCCCAGGGTTACGTTATCTCCGTTAATCCACGGAGGAGGTCACGAACGCGGACTGCGTTCAGGAACGCTGAATGTTCCTGCCCTGGTGGGATTCGGCAAAGCCTGCGAGCTGGCTGTAAAGGAAATGAAAGAGGATGCAAACAGGATTTCACGTTTACGTGATAAGCTTGAGAATTCCTTTTTGGCTCTTGGGGATGTTTTTGTGAATGGAGAAAAGAGTGCCCGTCTTCCGAATGTGAGTAATGTTTCTTTCCGGGGAATAAAAGCGGATGAGCTAATCGCTAAACTTCCGGATATTGCTGTTTCAACCGGCTCCGCATGCACTTCCGCTATTCCTGAACCCTCCCATGTGCTTAAGGCCATGGGTATACCGGATGAAATGGCCTATGCCTCCATCCGTTTTTCCCTGGGGAAATTCACTACGGAAAAAGAAATAGACTTTGCTTCCGAAAAAATAAAAGAGAAGCTGGCAGAAATGAGGAGCTGAAGAAATTATTTCCCAACCATCTTCTTGTAATCGTCTGCTGTCATTAAAGCCGCAGCCTCCGAAGGGTTCGAAAGAGCAACCTTGATGAGCCAGCCTTCACCGTAAGGATCTTTGTTTACAAGCTCTGGATTGGTATCGATCTTGGAGTTCACCTCCATTACTTTTCCGCTTACCGGCATGAAAAGATCAGATACTGTTTTCACGGCTTCGATCGTTCCGAAGATCGCTTCTTTGTCAAGCGTATCGCCTCTTGTTCCGATATCCACAAATACGATGTCGCCCAATTCGCCCTGTGCAAATTCGGTAATGCCGATGTATGCATCATTGCCTTCTATGCGCAGCCATTCGTGGTCCTTGGAGTACTTGAGGTTGGATGGAAAGTTCATAAAGTGTTTGGTGTTGATTGTTTCCTGGGATGGTTTTTTGACGGCGCAAAAATAGAAGTTAGTTCCATCTGCGTGCAAATACTTGGTTCTTTTTTTTCAGTTGCCTGGCGGCCGGCAGCAGGTAATAAGAAATAATCCTGATAAATAATCACTTACTTATTGAGCTCTTTCAGCATCTTGGCAGTTCCCACAAATTCAGATACCTCTTTATTATCCGTATGCAGAATGTCTTTGCTGCTGCCTTCCCACCATTTCTGGCCTTTGTAAATGAAAATAACCTTGTCTCCAATGCTCATTACGGAGTTCATATCGTGCGTATTCACCAAGGTGGTTATATTGAATTCCTGGGTGATCTCTTTAATTAAATCATCGATAACCAGGGAAGTAAGGGGGTCAAGGCCTGAGTTGGGTTCGTCGCAAAAGAGGTATTTCGGGCTCATGGCAATTGCACGTGCAATGCCCACGCGTTTTTTCATTCCTCCGCTGATCTCTGAAGGGAAAAGCTTGTTTACGTTTTCCAGGTTTACACGCTTCAGACAAAAATTAACGCGCTCCAGCTTTTCTTCTTCGCTCTGATCGGAGAACATGGACAGCGGAAAGGCCACATTCTCTTGCACGGTGAGGGAATCAAACAGGGCAGAACCCTGGAACAGCATTCCCATCTCTTTTCGTATTTCCTTTCGTTGCTTGCGTTTCATTTCAGAAAAATTCCTTCCGTCGTAAAAAATAGCGCCGCTGTCAACCTCTTCCAGCCCCACAAGGCACTTCATCAATACGGTTTTTCCCTGGCCGCTGCCTCCGATCACCAGGGTTGTTTTTCCTGCTTCAGCAATCAGGGAAAGGTTCTTTAATACCTGCTTCTCCCCGAATGATTTGGATATGTTTTTCGCCTCGATCATGCCAGCAGTAACTGGGTTAAAATAAAATTAAAAAGAAGGATCAGCAGGCTGCTGTATACCACCGCGGTTGTGCTTGACTTTCCTACTTCCAGCGCTCCTCCTCTTGTATAATAACCGTGGTAGGCAGGAATGGAAGAAACGATAAAAGCGAATGCTATTGTTTTCAGGAGGGCATAGATCACATTATATAACCTGAAATCATACTGTATACCATAGACATATTCATAAGGAGTGACAACTCCTGTAAGGACCCCCAGTATGTATCCGCCCATCATCCCGATAAACATGCTGACAATTATAAGGAAAGGGTTGATAAATACGGAAGCAATGATTTTGGGAAGTATAAGATGAGCTGCCGAGTTTACACCCATGATCTCAAGTGCATCTATTTGCTCCGATACGCGCATGGTACCTATCTCAGAGGCAATGCTGGATCCTACCTTCCCGGCCAATATCAGGCTGACGAGGGTAGGAGCAAATTCGAGAATAAGGGAATCACGGGTGGTCACTCCAACCGCATAAGGAGGTATCCACGGACTTTCAAACCCAAAGGCAGCCTGGATAGTGATTACCGCACCCATGAAAAACGAGATGATAACCACGATGGGAAGCGAATTAATACCCAGCTTATCCACTTCTTCAAAGATCCTTTTCCTGAAAACAGTTCTTTTTTCAGGTCTGCTGAAAACCTGGAGCATCAGCTCATAATACCTGCCGATGTGTATGAATATCCCTGAAATATAATTCAACATGGTCCTGACCGCGAAGGTAGAGAATATAACTTATTGATACAGCAAATATTAATTGTCTAAATTCGTTCTAACTTTATATATCTTATGAGATTTTATAAAAGATTCCTGCCCCTTGTTTTGATAACGCTGTTGCTTTCCGGATGTTTTGTTTTCCGGCCCAAGAACCGCTGCGGGGATTGTCCGTCCTGGAATAAATCAGGAGGACACTCTCAACGGTAACGGCTTTCCGATCTTTACACATCTTTTATCCGGCCGTTTTTTACCAGGTTCATTTTTTTGATATTGTACCTCCGATGATTTTCAATTTATAAATCCGTACGGAATCAGTTCCAATTTCGTATGGATATAACAATCCGTACACGGTTTTCCCATCTCTTCTTTTTATACATACCTGATGTTTTTGAAAAAATAATAAATGTTTTCGAAAATATTATTGTGAAAAAGGCATTTGAATCCGGATAACTCACCGAGGCAACCATTTGCAGCAACTGCGTCTCTCCAACGCAAACTTGCAAGGGATATCAATTTAATTTAAAGCAGATGAATAAAATAAGAGTTATCATTCTTTCGGTTTTTGTTTTTTGGGGAACACACTTTTTCGCTCAATCCGCATTATCCGTTTCCCCGGTAAAGGAACGGTGGAACAGCGCTTTGTCCTTGTCGGATAATGTTTTTATTGAGAACAAAGGACAATCGGACGGAAAGAACAGATCCGCAAAGAACAAAGTTTTGTATACCGTAGCCAAAGAGGGCCTGGAAATTTATTTTACTGCAGGGGGGCTTACCTACCGGTACGATAAAGCAGTTGACAGGCATAAGGAAGAAAAAGAAAGAGAGAGGGAAAAAGAAATGAAGGAAGAAGAAGAGGAGGAAGAAAAGGATTTTAAAATAGTTTCCCGTTTTATGCATATGAACTGGCTGGGCAGTAATCCCGATGTACAGATTGTTCCGGGCGATCCGGCCTCGCAGTACTATACGTACGGGGGCGGTACAGAAAAGCCTGGCATTTCTTCCGTTAAAGCATTCGCGTATAGAAAGCTTACTTATAAAAATATTTATCCCGGCATAGATGTGGAATATACTTTTCCCGAAGGCAAACCGGGAATGAAGTATACACTGATCCTTCATCCCGGATCAGATCCTTCGGTTATAAAAATGGAATATAAAAAACAGAAGAAAATAGCTAAGGATCAAAATGGAAATATCATCATTACCTCCGCATTTGGTGAGTTTACGGACCATGCGCCCGTAAGCTACGAGGAGCAGGGAAAAAGCATCCGTTCCTCATTTGAATTAACCGGCCGTGTTGTTTCGTTCAGGCTGGATAATGCCTATGATAAGAACCAGGTGCTGATCATAGACCCCTATACAACCAACCCGAACATTCCTGGTTACAACGCGGCGTACGATGTGGATTACGATCTGGAAGGAAACGTATATGTTTACGGAGGACGCAGCACCAGCATTTTCCAGGTAAAGAAGTTCGACAGCACCTTGTCTGTTCTGAAATGGGTCTATTCTGGGGGATTTGTAAATGCTACTACGCCTCCGATCAATAAATATTACGGAGACTTTGCCGTGGATGCGGTCAGCCAGAGCGTATATATTGTAGAAGCAGAAAATGTGAGCGGAACCGGGGCCAGGGTGGTAAAGCTGGATGCTGCCGGTAACAAGATAGGAACTTATCCCGGTGATCCGGTATTCACAGAAATGTGCAGGGTAGTTTTTAATAATTGTACGCGGAAAGCGATCATAGGAGGAGGGGGAGCTCAGGCTACTTACCAGGTTTGTGTGATGGATACCAATGTTACCACCATGACTCCCGTAAATGTGCTGAATACTACGGAACCTCAGCACGATATGTGCCTTCTTACACTGGATAATTCCAATAACTGCTACATGTCTTTTGCAAGAAGCGGTCCGTATCCCGCCAATTTCAACAATTCCATAATAAAATGTGCAGCAAATGCCCTGGCTGCAGGAACGACACTGGTACCAAAAGATAATCATGATTTTGCCGAAGTATTCAACATTGCGTATGTAAACAACGACCTGGGTGCCGCCAATGGATTCAACGGCATAGCCGTGAGCAGCAGCTGGCTGTATACGTACGATGGTCAACTGATCCAGCGCTGGGATAAAAACACCGGGGCCCTGATGCGAAGCGCGACTATTTCTGCCAAACCGTTTACCTGGGGAGGGATTGCGGTGGATGAGTGCGAGAATGTGTATGTAGGACTTCAGAGTGCGGTGATCAAATACGATCTGAATTTTAATGTTCTTGCTACCATTGCTGCTACAGCCGGCGATGTGTACGATGTAAAGCTCGGACCTAAAAATAAACTGTATGCCTGTGGAAAGAATTTTGTTTCATCGTATGATCTGGTGATCCCTGTATGCAATCCTTTGGTGATAACCCATGCCACGACCAGCATTTGCGGAGGGTTTACGGCCAGTGTTACGGTAACCGGAGGGAATCCTGCGTACATGTATCACTGGAATCCCGGCGGAGCAACTACTTCGTCCATTACAGGCACAACACCGGGCATCTATACCGTCACAGTAACGGATGGATCGTACTGCTCAACGCCTAAAACAATAATTGATACCATCAAAGTAACAATTGGTCCGGGTATTTCATCGAGCACAGCTTCTGTGGATGCTGTTTGCGGCTTATCCGGATCTGCAAGTGTCACAGCTTCGAACGGTACACCTGCCTATACATATCTTTGGAGCAACGGGCAAACCACTTCGGCCATAACGGGACTACAGCCCGGAAGTTATTCGGTAACCATCACGGATTCCAAAGGATGTACTAAGACCGATACGGTTACCGTTAAATCCTCCGGGAATATTATTGCCGTTGCCGGTCCCAGCACTTCCATATGTACGGGTTCAACCATTCCGCAGGTAATTATTGCCTCGGGCGGTCTACATTATATGTGGAGCACTGGAGAGACCACCACGTCGATCAGTGTGCTGCCTTCTGTAACTACCACGTATACAGTAATTGCCTGGACAAACCAATGTGCCGATACGGTGGATGTTACCGTAACAGTCAATCCCCTTCCGGTAGCAGCTCTGAGCGGTGTGAATGTCTGCTTTAACAATGCAACCCAGTTCACCAATTTATCCGTGGGGAATAACACCTTCACCCAGCTCTGGGATTTTGGAGATGGGAATACCTCCACAGCACTGAGTCCCAGTCATATTTACGGTGCTGCCGGAACATACACCGTATCGCTCATCATCACCAATAACTTCGGGTGTAAGGATACCAATCAAACCGTGGTGGTGGTCAACCCTTTGCCCGTGGCAGCTTTCAGTTCCCTGCCTGTTTGTTTGCACGACAGCACCTGCTTTACGGATCTCTCCACTATATCACCGGGCAGCATCACTGCCTGGAACTGGAACTTCGGAGATCCTTCTTCCGGAAGCTCTAATATTTCCAACGTTAAAAATCCCTGTCATACCTTCAGTGGTGCCGGGACCTTCAGTGTGATCCTTACCGTTACTTCAGACAGTGGCTGCCAAAGCATTACCACCCGCCCGGCCGTGATTAACGCTCCCCCGGTGGCTCTCTTTACCAGCTCCAGTGTCTGCTTAAATGCTTTGACTGACTTTACTTCTCTTTCTACTTCATCTGCCACAGATCCCATTACTGTATGGAACTGGAATTTTGGGGATGGAGCAGGTTCCAGCCAGGCCAATCCCTCGCATATCTATACCACGGCTGGAAATTATACGGTAACCCTGATCGTGATCACAGCCACAGGGTGTAAAGACACAATTGACAAGCCTGTAACGGTATATGCTCCCCCAACAGCTAATTTCTCAAAGCCGATAAACGGATGTTCGCCTGTGCATGCCAGCTACACGGATCTGTCCACCTCGGTGGATGGAACCATTAGCGCCTGGCAATGGTCTTTTCCGGGAGGGTCGCCTCTTTCTTCTGCGGTTCAGAATCCTGCAAACATTGTGTATACAGTGCCGGGCACGTACAGTGTATCGCTTATTGTTACTACCAGTCACGGATGCAGCGATACGGTAAGCCTTCCCATGGTGGAGGTGTATCCCTGGCCCCGGGCGGAATTTTGTGTGGCTCCGGCTATTGCCCCCGCTACAGCTCCTTTGTTCAATCTCTGCGATATGTGGTCAGCCGATGTAGCCCAGTGGGTATGGGATTTTGGGGACGGAAGCCCCCAGGACAGCATCAGCACCGATCCTGTGCATTCGTATTCAGCCACTGCTAATGAGAACGATTTTTATACCTATAACATCTGCCTCAGCGTTCGAAATCAATACGGATGCTGGGATACAGTATGCCACAAGGTGGAGCTTATTCCTGAGTTTGTGTTCTATATTCCCAATACGTTTACTCCCAACGGGGATGGCACAAACGAATTGTTTTTTGGCAAATGCCGGGGTGTAAAGGAATATGATATCTGGCTCTTTGACCGCTGG